>Ga0067045_1027444_pt1 | contig 132454 bp, 114 predicted proteins | sample TerdegcTABiofilm_FD_59184 | JGI IMG/M metagenome (GOLD analysis project Ga0067045, IMG submission 59184) | Combined Assembly of (Gp0054472, Gp0054536) Wastewater bioreactor microbial communities from Singapore -Terephthalate degrading...
AATGCTGCGCTAATTCAAGTACGCCTAACTTGTTCCTGATGATCTTTTGCTGTGTTGTCATAATTACTTAATCTGTTTTAAAATTACTCTTTTCGATTAAAACTGTCAGATTAAGTATTGACTATTTCAAATCTATATTCCCCTGTGCCTCTGTGCCAACATCGGGATTCTTTAAATCATTCAAAAACTATAACCCCGACATACTCGTGCCTGAAATTTATACAGCAGTTGAATATAAATATGCGGACACAGAGGCAAAATTAAAAACCCAAATTGACCAAGTCGTTGCAGATACAAAAGGTTATACTGGTGACACTAATTACAAAATATTTTATGCAGTCTTCTATGTAACAGACGACTTTTGGGGTATTGACAAATTTGAAACTGCTTGGAAAGAAATGGAGTTCCCTAAAAATTGGAAAGGCATATACATAATTGGACAAAATTACAGCAGATAACACGGGTTTTGTGTCAGGCGGGCTGACTCCGTTTCGTGCCTCACGGTGCAGGCTGTGCAAACCCGGAGCTTTGTGCTTCTATTCAGGTTCAGTGCTGGTTGACCGTTTTGTGCCCTGAAATCCCGCGCAAACGTTAAGCTTGGGAATGTTAATGGCAATATTAAACCACACCTTTATTTTTGCCCTTTACGCCGCCATAACTGCTTTAAGGCATTACGGAAAAACCAGGCATTGTATGCTAAAAACAATGCTGCCGATGCCAGTTGCCAGTATATACGCCAGTTACTGCGCTCCTGCATTTGTACCTCCGGCGAATACCCTGCAGCATGTACCCAGGCCAGAAAAATATCGGCCATGATCCACTGCCCGAACAGGTACCGTTTTTGTGCCTCAAAATGAACGGGCAATCCAAACAACTCTATACTGTTACGTAAAGCAATCCCGGTGTTATCTTCCTCATAACAATGCATAGTCCGCACAGCTACAATAGAAGCGGCTCCGCCCACACCCCACAGCACCGGTCCGGAATCGATGTCGCCAGCCCCGGTTGTACCTGCAGGATATTCGCGTATGGCTGGCAGTCCCAGTCTGCGGGTAAGAAAATGCTGCCGGTACAGGTTAAACTTTCGCTGTGCGTAAACGGAATCAATTTCGTGCAGCATAAGCAGTATAAGGCTTTGCGATGAGCCCCGCGCCGGCTGCCCGAGCCGGTCGCCTTCCGCATCGTACGAATGAGGCATCAGGCCCAGTGCATCGCTACGGCGGTCGGCCTGCATAAGCCAGCGTTGCAACGAAGCCTTGTAAATACCGCCATATAATGCATTACCTGTGGCCAGTGCAGCCATAGCTACCGACATATCTGCAGGCCAGGCCGCTCCGGGGTAACTTTCGAAAAAGGGCTGTTCTGCCGAATCGACCCTCTGCTGAAGCAGATCGCAATTCTGCCGGAAAATATGGTCGAGCAACGTATCTTTTCTGCCACCTGCCTGCACTATTTTCCCGAGCAGGTAATTGCTCCAGCCAAAATGAAAAGCGCCGTAAGGCAGGGCCTGGCTACTATCGAACACCTGTTTACCAGCGGAAGATACTACTTCCTGCCAGGCCCATACGGCCTGGTCATAACCCTGCCGGTAAAGCGCCGACTGTGGCGGAAGGGCACGTATAAAATCGGTTTGTGCCAATCCGTACAAGGCATTACAGAATACAAAACCTTCGGGGTAGTACTGCTGCATTTCCGAAGCAGCACCCGCATGCAGCCTTTGCCCTGTGTAATTAAGCTGACTGTACAGGTCGTAATTATAGCTGTACCCGTCCTGTTCGGCAAAGCGCGGACTGTAACAAAGCTTCAGGTTTACATACAACAGCAAAAGCAGCACCAGGGCATAGCAGGTATAGCGGAATACTTTTCTCATGCAAAAGACAGCAGGATAAAGATAAAATAAAAAAGCCCCGCCGGTAGCGGGGCTCTTGCTGTATATATGCTGAATTTTATTAGTTCTTAAGGAACTGGCGCAGTACGTACTGGAGGATACCTCCGTTTTTGTAGTACTCGATCTCGATCTGCGAATCCAGGCGACAGGTTACCTCAAACTCTTTAACAGAACCATCTTCGCTGGCAGCTGTTACTTTCAGAATTTTACCCGGGGTAAGCCCTTCGCTGATGCCGTGGATGGTAAAGGCCTCTCTCCCGCTGAGTCCCAGCGTTTCGGCCGACTGACCATTGCGGTATACCAGTGGCAGTACGCCCATACCTACCAGGTTACTGCGGTGGATACGCTCGTAGCTTTCGGCAATTACAGCCTTAACGCCCAGCAGGAAGGTACCTTTGGCAGCCCAGTCGCGGCTGGAACCGGAACCATACTCTTTTCCGGCCAGCACCACCAGCGGGGTTTTTGCAGCCTGGTATTGCATAGAGGCATCGTATACGCTCATTTCCTCACCGGTAGGCAGGTAAGTGGTAAAGCCGCCTTCCTGGGTAGCCAGTTTGTTTTTGATACGTACGTTGGCAAAAGTACCGCGCATCATAACCTCGTGGTTACCACGGCGCGAGCCGTAGGAGTTAAAGTCGGCCTTCTGTACCCCTTTAGAGCTGAGGTATTTACCGGCAGGCGTACTTTCCTTAAAGGAACCTGCAGGCGAAATATGGTCGGTGGTTATAGAATCGCCTAAAACCAGCAGTGTGCGGGCATCGCGGATATCCTGCGGCTCCGCAACCGTTTCTGAAAGATCATTAAAGAAAGGCGCTTCGGCAATATAGGTTGACTCGCTGTCCCAGGCAAAGATCTCGCCTTCGGGGGCAGCCAGTTCCTGCCATGATTCATCGCCGGTGAACACTTTGGCGTATTCTTTGGCAAAGGCTTCTTTGGTAACACTTTGCATTACCGCTTCGTATATCTCCTGGTTGCTTGGCCATATATCTTTCATATAAACCGGGTTACCGTTTGCATCGGTACCCAGGGGCTCGTTAAAGATATCGGTGTTAACCGTACCGGCCAGGGCATATACCACAACCAGCATAGGCGAAGCCAGGAAGTTCATTTTTACCTGCGGGTGTACACGGGCTTCGAAGTTACGGTTACCCGAAAGTACCGATGTAACCACCAGGTCGCCTCCGTCTACGGCAGCCGCAATATGGTCGGGCAGCGGACCGGAGTTACCGATACAGGTGGTACAGCCATAACCGGCCAGGTTAAACTTCATTGCCTCCAGCTCGGCAAGCAGGCCGGCATTGATAAGATAATCGGTTACAGCCCGTGAGCCTGGTGCCAGCGAGGTTTTAACCCAGGGTTTTACCTGTAATCCCAGTGCACGAGCTTTTTTAGCCACAAGCCCTGCGCCTATCATTACGCTCGGGTTCGAGGTATTGGTACAGCTGGTAATGGCGGCTATTACCACATCGCCGTCTTTCAGGTTATAATGGTTTCCGTCGGGGTCAGTAACATTAACGGCCTTAGCCTGCTCCTGTGTACGACCGAAGTCTTTGGCCAGGCTGGCCTGGTATCCCTGCTTCAGTTCGCTCAGTATAATTTTGTCCTGCGGACGTTTAGGACCGGCTACGGTAGGCACCACACTGCTCAGGTCCAGTTCCAGTACATGGGTGTACTGTACTTTATCTTCATTTTCGCGCCACAGCATATTCGCCTTGCAGTATGCTTCCACCAGCTGTACCTGTTCTTCGGCACGGTTGGTTTTACGCATGTAATCCAGCGTTTGGTCGTCGATCGGGAAGAACGATACCGTACAGCCGAATTCCGGCGACATGTTCGATATGGTGGCACGGTCGGGAACGCTCAGGTTATCGAGGCCCGGACCAAATACTTCTACAAATTTCTCTACCACACCATACTTACGCAGCAGGTTGGTAATGGTAAGCACCATATCGGTGGCGGTGGCCCCTTCGGGCAGTTTTCCGCTGAGGCGCAAACCAATTACTTCGGGCATTACAAAGAACAGCGGCTGTCCCAGCAGGGCCGCCTCTGCTTCTATACCACCCACACCCCAGGCAATAACGCCGATACCGTTTACCATAGGCGTATGCGAATCGGTACCTACCAGCGTATCGGGGAAAGCCAGTCCGTCGCGGGTAATTACACCCTGCGCCAGGTATTCCAGGTTTACCTGGTGGCATATACCCATTCCCGGAGGTACTACCGAAAAGTTATTAAAGGCTTTCTGGGCCCATTTCAGAAACTGGTAACGCTCTTTATTGCGCTCGTATTCCAGTACCATGTTCTTATTCAGCGCGTCGGCACTTCCAAAATAATCAATCTGTACAGAGTGGTCGATAACCAGGTCTACCGGAACCAGCGGATTGATCTGGCTGCCGGCCTTGCCTTTACGTACGGCTTCGGCACGGATCGAAGTAATATCCACCACGGCCGGTACACCCGTAAAATCCTGCATAAGCACACGGGCCGGCTTAAACGGGATCTCTTTATCCGCAGGCTGCGGCTTCCAGTTTAAAATGGTTTCCACATTTTCGCGGGTGATGGCAAAATTGTCATAGTTACGCAGTGCGTTCTCCAGAAGTACACGAATCGAAAAAGGCAGCGCGTCTACGGCATAACCCTGCTTTTGCAGTTCTGCCAGAGAATAGTAACCAAAAGTACCTTTTGCGCTTGTCAATTCCCGTTTGATGCCAAATATATCCTGACTCATTACAAATTGATTTTAATAGATGTGCAAAGATAATTGTATCACTTAAAAAGGGGAAAATAAATTGCAAAATACCTATAGATATTTTCTATGCCGCTATCAGTAAGGCTTTGAGCCTCTACGAACAAAAAATACCCTTCCGCGAAACGATTCTACGGAAGGGCATCTTCAATAATGTATATACCTGTATTACAACATGTTTACCAAAGTGATGCAGGATATTCTCCGGCTTTGGTAAGGGCTGCCAGGCTTTGCTGCACGCCTTCCTTATCTTCGCGGTAGGTTACCCCGAACCACTGTGCCGAATTAGGGATAATGCGTATACGATGGCCTTCTTCCATCAGTTTCTGAGCCGCCAGCGGTATATAAAACTCGGCCTTGGGGTCGTTTATATGTGCTGCGGCAAACTCGCCGAACCAGTTGTGCATGCGGTCGAACACCGAAAGCTGAAATCCCCAGAAGTTCATGCTTACGGGGCTGTTTTCAGGCAGGACCAGCAGGCTGCCGTCCTTTTCTTCCGAAACGATCTGTCCGTCTTTACGGTATATTTTGGTGCGTTCGGTAATATCTTTCAGGTATCCGTCGTGGTCGGCAGTACATACCCCGCGCGATACGCTTCCGTTCTCAGACAGGGTGCGGGCCAGGTTATAACCGGCCATAGCATGCAGGTTTGCCGGGTTACTGGCAGAAAGAAACCGGGCCATCGTTACAAAAGCATCACGGCCATAAAAATCGTCGGCATTAATAACCGCAAAAGGCGTATCGATCTGCTTGCGGGCTGCCAGCAGAGCATGCCCTGTACCCCAGGGTTTTACCCTACCTTCGGGGGTTTGCAGGTCAAACTCCGAAATATCTAAGGTCTGGTAAGCAAACTCGTACGGAATGCGTCCCTGCAGTTTAGCATCGAATACCTCTTTAAAATCCGGCTCCAGTTCGGGGCGGATAATAAATACGATCTTGCCAAAACCGGCACGTATGGCATCGAACAGGGAATAATCTATAATGGTTTCGCCGTTAGGCCCGAAAGGATCTATCTGTTTTATACCTCCGTAACGGCTTCCGATACCGGCGGCTAATATAACTAACGTAGGTTTCATATTTTTTTGGGGACGAAAATGGGAAAAAAATCCGTAGCAGCAAAACCCATTACTGGTTCAGGCTTTTACGCAGCTGTTCCACCCGGGCATTCAGAAAATCGAGCATGATCGTATCCTGGTACTGCACCGCTCCGCCGGAGGCAGCCGATTTGCGTACCAGTGCATCGCGCATACTCTTGTATGCTGCTTCGTCCCATACCCCCAGTGAAACCACTTTATCGTAAAGTTTCAGGTAGTATTTAAACACGTAACAAAGCATTTTATGGAACTGGCCCAGCTCTTCCAGGGCAAAACGTATCTGTTTATAATTGCGCAGTTCCATTACGGCACGCTCGTACTCATCGTTAAGTATAAATATAAGTACCAGCAGGGTGCGGAAATAATAATAATCGTACGAACTCTCCGGCACCGACATGGTCACCAGCAACTGTTTGGCTTCTTTATTGCGTTTAAGGGCCATGTAAATAAGTATGCGCTGGAACAGGAAACGGCAACGCAGCCGGTCTTCGTTCTGCCAGTCTTTTTTATAGCGCTCCATTACGGTATCGGCACTTTCGAAATCGGCTTTCTTAAGCAGCGCCGAAATGTAGTTGAACAGGATATTGCCCCTCAGATCGTACTGTGCGATCATAGGCAGGGTATATGCTTTTTCGAAATAGGAGGCAGCCTCGCCAAAATTACCGGCCAGGTAATAATGGAAACCCAGGTTGGAAAGGACCCATATCGACTCAAATTCTTTTACCAGGTACGGATGTTCATTGGCCAGCAGCATAGACGAACACACCTGAAGGGCATTAATGGCTTCCTGTCCCGACTTGCTGTAGGTAGCCGACTTAAGTACCAGGTATTGTATGGTGGGCGCATTGGAGGGATCCTGAAGGTCGATACCGAAATAAAGCGGTTCTTCCTGATTTACGCCCACCCCAAGCAGCTCGAGCTGCTTATTTATGAATGACTGTTTGGCCGAAAGCTCGGCCAGCTTTACAGCAGCATTCTGCAGTACGTTATGGCGGTGCTCCTGCAGTTTCTGCTTGTATTCGACCAGGAATTTATCTTTAAGCTGCAGGTTTTTAAAGCTGAAATCGTAGTAAATACGCTGCAGCCATTCGCGCAGGTAGGGGTTGGTTATCTGCGAATCCTTGGCCTGGTATTCTTTTTCGAAAAAGGAAGTGTCGCCGGTGCGCAGCAATACCGAAAGATAGGTAAGCATACGAAGCTCACTTACAAAGGGAAATACATTGTTCGACCCTATAAAATCTTCGATCTCCCTGGAAAGGATACGAAAATCGTTCCGGAGCAGGTAATCGAATTTGGAAGCGTATTCGTACTTGTAAATACCGTAGAATACATCCTCTTTGGTAAAATTCCCGTTTTTTTTGTCGAGTAATTTTACCAGCACCTTGCAGGTTTGGTAACTTTTGGTTTTATTTTGCTTGCGCAAATAGTCCAGTAATTCTTCCTGTTCATTCTGGTAAAGGGTTTTCAGCAGGTTTATGGCTCTGTTCGTATACAAATAAGAGAAGTTTAATATGCAAATATACATTACTGATACTAAGGACAAAATATGAGCAGCAAAAAGTCGGCATATAAATTCCTGTATTTTGCCGTTCACAAGCCGTATATGGTATTGTCGCAATTTACCCCGGAACACGGAAAGGCCCACCTGGGCGACTTTTTCAGCTTTCCGAAGGATGTGTATTCCCTGGGCCGGCTCGACGAAGATTCGGAAGGACTGCTGATACTCAGTAACGACCGTCAGTTCAAAACCATTGCCATGAACTCGGAGCTGCGTGTGCCTAAAACCTATGCCGTACAGGTAGAAGGCCAGATTACAGACGAGGCTTTACAGCAGCTGGCCTCCGGTGTGCACATACGTGTAAACGGCAGCGCCTATCTTACAGCCCCGGCCGGGGTTCGTTTACTTAGCGATCCCGGATTTCCGCCACGGGCAAACCCGGTATTAAAGCCTTCGTCGTGGATATCGCTCAGCATTTACGAAGGCAAGTTCCGCCAGGTACGTAAAATGACCGCAGCCACCGGCTTCCCTACCCTTCGTCTTATACGCACCGGGTACGGCAGCATAACACTGGGCAATATACCCGCAGGCGGATGCATCCAGCTGAGCCGCAAAGCGGCCTGGCTCAAAATTACCGGTACAGAGCCCGGTTAATTTCCGTAAGCGTACTCGTGCAGGTATGCGTAAGGTTCTGTAAGTACTCCGTTCTTTAAGATGGTAGCACGTTCCAGCGTACGGGCCTCGTTATCTTCGATGAAAAGCGGCAGCACTTTTTCGCTAAGTTCCCTGCCAAAAAAAGTACTGGCATCGCGGGGCAGTTCGCAGGGCAGGTTGTCTACGGCCATTACCGTAACACTGCCCGGTTCAAAAGCGGCTGTTTCGGTAAAGGTGTCTTTCGAAATCCCATACAGGGGTTCTTCAATGGTACTCGCACGCAGTGTTGTAGGTACCGAACCTTCTATATCGCAGGTTACATCGGCAATTACATTCATTTTCCAGGCCGGGTTCAGCAAATCGTTACGGGTAAACAGCGGTGCTGATTTACCATCCCAGTAATGGCAGGATATAAACAGGTCGGCCAGGCGGGTCATAGGCCCAAATACACTTACATATTCGTTCGAGCGGGCATAAAAATGTTTTTTATCGAATGAGCCTTCCCGGCCCGGCAGCTCGTAAAACTCGTCGTAATTCATCACATGATACATCTTACGGCCCTCAGCCGTTTCAAAGGTATGGCGGTCTACCCGTTCAAAGCCGGCTTCTTTCATAATATCAAAAGCGCCGCTTCCCACACGTCCGGTGCCGGTTATTACAATTTTAACGGGCGGGATGTTTATGCGGTGCAGCTCGGCAAACATTTCGGCCTTATCATAACAGGTATATGCGGGTTTCAGGTTAAACAGCCCGTTACGCAGTCCATATGCACGAATACCGTTATATGCCCCTACCAGTCCGGCATAATAGCCAAAACCGATAATACGTTCGTTGTGCGCATTGCGCAGGCACTCATAATCGATCAGTGTTATTTTTTTATCGATCATCGCCTTCATCAGTCCTCGGTTATAGGGTTGTTTTTTGATGGTATGTGAAAAAAACAGGTATGTTTTACCCGGTATCAGGTCCTGTATCTTTACCTCCTTTACGCCAAAAAGTATGTCCATTGCGCTCAGGTCCTCGTTCAGAGGCAGTCCGGCAGCCGTATATTCCTCATCGGCAAACCCTCTTACCGGCGAAGGCTGTACCTGTACCTCTGCGTTAAAATTTCCCAAAAGTGCAGCCGCCTGTTCCGGCGAAAATGGCACACGTTTATCAGGCGGGGTCTTACCTTCGCGGATTATTCCAATTCTCATCATATCGTTCCTTAATTTTGCTGCAAAAGTAAACAAAGAAAAAAACTTGACTGGCAGCTTGCTTGTTTGTAACTTTGCAGCAGCGAAAAGTTAACATATGAACTGGGACATTATAAAAGCTACTTACCAGGAGCAATACGAAGAAGATGTGCTTACCCTGAGCGGAAGCAGCTATACCATTGTATTGCATAACGACGACTATAATACATTCGACCATGTAATTGAGTCGCTGGTAGAGGTATGCAAACACGAAGCGGAACAGGCCGAACAGTGCGCCTGGATCACCCACTTTGTAGGTAAATGCGAAGTAAAAAAAGGAGATGAGGAACAGCTGAAAAGCATGTACAGAAAGCTTAAAGTGAGAGGCTTAACAGTTACCCTCGAAAAATAACTAAAATTTATTTGGTGTATATATAAGCGCTTTCTATATTTGCACCCCGATTTGAGAGAATCAAAACACGGAAAAGTTGGTTGCGTAGCTCAATTGGATAGAGCATCTGACTACGGATCAGAAGGTTTGGGGTTCGAATCCCTACGCGACCACTGCAAAAAATGAAGCCGCTGCACCACGCAGTGGCTTTTTTATTTTATCTTAATACCGCCTGAAACCAAAACCAGCCCTGCCCGACATGAATAAAACCCGCAGCATAGCATTTAGCATACTGGCCCTGCTGAGTATAAACCTGCATGCCCAGCAAAAAAAAGCCGGACGCAACCAGGCTGTGGATGCACTTAACAGCATTACCAGGTACCTGAACCAGAGTTTTTACATAAACCTTTCTGCTTATACCGATATCCGCTTCTTTAGCAGCAGTTACCATTACAACCTGGCTAAACCAGGCTCGTTCAGCTGGCAGATCTACGACAATAAAAAAGCGCGTGTGCGCTACGATTTCGGGGTAGACTTTAAAGATTATCCCGAAATAAGACCCGATGCCGATGGCTTTCTTACTTCCTGGGATAACGACTGGCTTAAGATGCTGAAAACACGGCGCGAAATGGAAGTACGGCTGTTGCCTTTACAGCTGCCGGACAGCGGCGAACTGATGCAGCAGCTGAACCTTTTTTCGCAAAACCTGGACAGCATGCTTAAGCGGCACTACCGCATGGTACAATATGTATACGGTCGCGAATTTGAACAGGATGCCCCTCAGTACCGGAAAGCCCGTTCGCTTATTACGGAGCTGCAACCCTGCTTCGACACTTACCGTAACACAGCCCGCAACCTGTACCAGGCTATGGAAGAGTTATACTACGGACAGTATGCACCCCTGACCTCGCAACCTGTTATACAGCAAGCCGAAGCAGAGATACGCAAAAGCATGCTGCTCGCTGCCGACTGGGAAAACGACCTTTACCAGGGCAACAATGCCTATAACGCCAGCTACGATACGCAGCTCAGGAACCTGAATGCCGAAGGCCTGGCCAAAGATTCGCTCTTTTTTTCGCAAACTTATGGCTACCGCACTTCTGCTAACGGAGCCATGCCTCATACCCGCTACCTCAGCTTTTATACCATGATGCGCTCTGCCATATACCACTATGCAGGCAGCAGAACCACTTACGAAAAACACCTGCAGAAGGCCCCGCAGGATTACAACCGCTTTACCCTTGGCTATAACTCGCTGGTAGAATATTACAACCGCTTTGCCGATTGTGCCGACGGACGGCTGCTGAGCGCAGACATGGATTATTCCATGCCGATGGCGGCCCGCCTGGGGGTAGATACCGCCCGTAACCCTATATTGCATCGTTGCAAAACAGGAATGCTTTTTGCCCTGGAAGAAGAACCACCCACAGAGCCCCCTCCTGCCGACCCCGATATGTACCTGCACAGCGCCATGATACAGGCCGCAGCACCACACCACATCATATACCTGCTCGATGTATCGGCATCGATGGCCGGCGGCGGACAGCTCGATTCCCTTAAAAATGCCATAGCTTACCTGGTAAAACTGCAGCGCAGCGAAGACCGCATCTCTCTCCTTGCCTTTTCTTCGGATGCCAGAAGCTATATCCGTTTTGTTTCCTGTGCCGGTAAGACCGATATACTGCAGCAGCTAAACACACTTGGACCAGGCGGTGGAACCAATGTCCGCAAAGGGCTCGATGCCGCTTATACCCTGGCCGACAGCTGCCGGTATTATCCCGGGCAAACCCGTATCCTGCTCGCTACCGACGGAATATTTAAGCTAAACAGCGCCAGCGAAAAAAGCATCCGGCATTATGCCGCAGCGGGCATATACCTGAGCATACTGCTCTCCGGCACACAACACAATGCGGCGGCACTGAGCTATTTCGAAAAACTGAGCGGCAGCGGCGGCGGACATTTTTACCAGACCGGCACCCTGGGGCTTAAAGACATACTGGTAAAAGAAGCTTCACGGTAAGAAGTATTGCATATACGAAAACACGCTTAGTTTATTTCTTAAAACAACGTTTATTATCTGAATAACAACGTTCGTTTCTGCATTTACAGCAACTTATAAACAAATAAGATACGCAGAAGTTTACAGAAAGCCAAATAAACACCTGTTCATTATCAATATTTTAACTTTTAAAACCAGGTAAATTTACCTGTACGCACCCCCTTCTTTTTACGGGGGTAAGATCCTGATTCTGTTAATAATTCCATTTGTGGGGTGTTTTCAAATGCTCTTTCTTCGAAACCGGAATTCTTTTACAGACTTCTGTTTATTGCACTAAATGATGAAAGCAACGGGTTATATAGTTCCCTTTGTGCTCGTGCTACTGTTATGTTCCGGCGTACAGGTGCACGGCCAGACCCCGGCAGTACCTGAAAAAGCTGCAGGCACTGCGCCTGCGGCCGGTCAGCAGGTAAAGCAGAAGGAAAGCCTGTTTAAAAAGCTTACACAAAAAATAGCCCAGGATAAAAAAAAGGCTGTGGCTGCAAAGGGTAAATTACCGGCACTGGAAGCGCACAACCAGAAGCGTACCCTGCAGGTATATGGCTGGCATCCTTACTGGATCACCGATGCACATTTCAATTACGATTACAACCTGCTGAGCACACTTTCGTACTATGCCTGCGATATGAAACTGAATCCTGCCGGCGAAACGGAGTATATACTTAACGGCTGGGACAGTCCGGCCACTACAGAAATGATAAATCTGGCCCGTGCCGACGGCTGCCGCATAGAACTTACGCTGCGCTGCCAGGATCCCGAAACCGTGCGTAACCTGCTGAATGACCCCGACGAGCAAAACAGCTGTATATCCATGCTGCTGAACATGATAACTGCCGAGCAGAAGGCCGACGGTGTAACCATTGCCTTTGAATCGGTACCGGCAGGCAATGAAGTACAGCTTACCAAATTCCTGATTAGTTTTGCCGACAGCCTTAAAGCCAAAGGAAAAACCCTGTCGCTGGCCCTGCCCTCCGAAGATATGGACGGCACTTACCAGCTGGCGCAGTTAGCCCCGCATATACAGCAGTTTATTATAGCCGGCTATAACTACAACGGCAAAAAAAGTGCACAGCCGGGACCGGTATCGCCACTCGAAAGCGGCTATAAATGGGCGCCTTACAATATTAAACGTTCCATAGCCCGCTATACCGACGGCGGACTGCCCAAAACCAAGATCATACTGGCATTGCCTTATCACGGAGCGGTGTGGCAGGTCGACTCTTCCGACAAAAGCAGGCCTAAGTTCCGCTTCAGGGATAATCCCCGGTACAACCGTATTATGGAGCATGCCGAAAAGCACCCCGAAAGTATCCGTTACGATACCGTATCGCAAAGCAACTATTACTACTTCCAGGAAAAAGGGAAAACTTATGTATGCTTTTACGATAACGGACGCTCGCTTAAAGAAAAATACGAATGGATAGCCCGGGAAGGGCTGAGCGGTGCAGGCATTTGGGCACTGGGTTACGACAACGGAAGGCCAGAGCTCTGGAATGCCCTCAGCAGCAAAATAAACGTACTTAAAATGGATTCCTCTCTCAGCACCGTAACCGGACTTTCTGACAGTTCGGGGATAAAAAGCGCAACGGGGAATCCGGCTGACCCGGCGGCCACGGCCGGCACAGCCGGAAACTCTGCTGCGGGTGCAAAAGGAGAGGCCGATGCCCCGCCTACTTTTGCCGACGAGTTAAAATCCGTGGCCGAAAACACTAAAGTACTCACCACCATTATATTAACCCTTGCCGTTTTTTGCATCATAGGTCTGCTGAGCTCGCTGGCCTACGAATCGGTTCGCGAAAAACTGCTTATCACCGAACTTTCTGTTTACCTGATGGCACAGGGACTGCTGCTGCTCCTGTTCCTCTCCCTCTATTCCATTATCAGCTTCCTGCGTAACGATCCCGAGCTGGCGGGCATGATAGACCCCGCCCGTTTCCTGGTATGGCTTACCTGGATAACGGTGTTCCTGGGCATGCTGATAAATATTCTGAGTTATAAACTGTTCCTGGAACATATACGAAGAGGGAGACTGCCGTAGGAAAATGAAGATGCTGGAAAAATTACTGGGTATGTTGCAGGGCTTCCTGGCGAAGTCGCTGGTGTGGGGACTGATCGCTTTTTTGAGCTGCATTCCTCTGGCCCTGCTGCTGCTGAACATTTTCGACGCACATATCGAAGATAACGAAGCATTTATGGAAGAGATAAACGGCCGTATCGACCTGCTCTTTGTAGTATTTGCCCTCACCTGTTTTGCCGGAGTGGTGCTTATACGGATGCTGGCCGTATCTGTAAAGGTTATGATTGAAAAAAACACCAAAAAATAAAAGCGCTGATGATTGACGAGGCTATAAAATTTATCGAAAAAGAACTGAACGGGTTTTTCCGTATCAGGCTCAACAGCATCGAAGATAAAGCGGTGGCCTCTGCATTGGTAAACCAGGACGGAACCCCTGCCCTGCGCGAAGAAAACAAGGTAATTATAATGCTGGTAGACCTGCAGGAAGAAGGTGTACTCAAAAACACCGGCGTACCTCACTCACTGCGCAACGGAGGCTTTGTAAAATCGCCCCTGCCGCTGCACCTGAACATGTATGTGCTGTTTGGTGCTTACTTCAGTGCGGGTAACTATCAGGAATCGCTAAGATATGTTTCGGAGGTGATACGCTTTTTCCAGGTACGGACCGTGTTCGACCGCAGCAGTTTTCCTGCCCTGCAGAACACATCCATCGAAAAACTGGTATTCGAAATGTATCACCCCGATTACCAGGCACGCAACAACCTGTGGTCTACCATTGGTGCTAAATACATACCCTCGGTCATTTATAAGGTAAAAATGCTTACCGTCCGCGAAGAAAATATGGCCCAGGAAATACCGGGCATAAGCGGACTGGACAAAAACTCAGAACCACAATGATGCAAACGTTCGACATAGTATGCGGTTTTCACCTGAGCCACGGCTACTATGCCCGGGAGGCATTCAGCGATCTGCGTTTTGTGCCTTCTGCGGCCAGTGCATCGCTTATGAAGCAGAACAGCTTTGTGCTGAGGCAAAACTATGGCCGCACACAGCTTGCCGGCCCCGTGGAAAGGCAAGATACCGGCCTGCGCTTCCTGCACAGCGTACGTACCCCTTTTTCGCTGCTGTTTTTTGCCGAAACATCCAATACCTACCTCGATAATATTTCTGAATTTCCGGAATGCGGACCGGCACAGGTACCCCTGTTCTCGAATATTTTCTGCAGCGGAAACAATACCGCTATCAACGGTAATACCGCAGTGGAACTCTGCGGAAGCCGCTGGACACTACCTGCTTCGCAGTGGCAGAGTACATCTTTCAGCGATAGCTTTGGCAATAGTACCGAAATACCTTACCGTACAGAAAACGAAACCCTGCACTTCGACCTTTCGGCCCTGGCAGAAGACATTTACTACACCGAAACTTCGGGCGGTACGCGTTACATCTGCAATATACATATGGGGTTCCGTGCCCGGCCTGCGGCCCTGCTTCATATCTGCAGCAACAGCTCGCTGTGGAACGGAGGCATACTGCGGCAACCCGTTTACGAGCTACATATCGGGGCCAGGCAACCCTACTGGCGTTACCTGCTGCCGCGCGAAAAACTGGCGCGCATACGTGGCGGCAAACTTCTTATCGAAAGCAGCGACGGCTCCGTTTCTTTCGAGGAAGAGGCGCACAGCCACAGCAGCCCTTACCTGAGCTTTATATCCTCAGCACCGGTTGCGCTGCAGAAAAGCAAATCTTTCCGCTGTCGCCTGGTACAAAACAGTGCTAACGGTGCTGTTGCCAGCATACTGATCCCCGATCTGCCCCTGCCCGACCCCGGCACCCTTGTTGAACGCAGCCCGGAGCAGCTGATATCACCTATTTATGTAAAACTGTAATCAATTATAAATCAATGTATAATTCTTAATCTAAGCGTATGGCTCAAATGAAAACTCCCGGCGTCTACATTATCGAAAAAGACGCCTTCCCGAACTCCGTTGTGGAGGTCGCAACCGCGGTGCCTGCATTCATCGGGTACACGGCCAAGGCCGATAACGGTGGAAAGAGTTTGCTGAACAAACCTTTCCGGATCTCTTCCTTCTCCGAGTACCTGCAGTATTTCGGAGGTGCACCCGACTACAAGTTCTCCCTGGCAAAGGCTGCCGCAGGTGAGGATGGAGCAGCTGCCGCCCCGGCAGACATAAGCATAGCCGGCACCGACTACACCCTGCAGCGCGAGGGTACGGTATACCGCCTGTTCGATGCCATGAAATTTTTCTTTCAGAATGGCGGAGGCCCCTGCTACATTGTATCGGTAGGTAATTATGGCAGCGACATTAACAAAGGCCTGCTCGATGGTACCGACGATAATACTCCGGGCTGGGGACTGCCCACTCTCGAAAAAGAGATGGAACCCACTATGGTAGTAATTCCCGATGCCCTTTCGCTGGGCAGGGATGCCTGCTACAGTGTATACACGGCAGTACTGGCTCATTGCGGTAAAATGATGAGTCGTGTAGGTATCTTTGACGTGTATAACGGCTATAAAGACCGCCGCGATCCGTCTGAAACCGATAGCGACGGTGCTCCGGTTGACCTGATTACGGAGTTCCGCTCCTCGATCGGCACCAATTTCCTGAGCTACGGTACGGCTTACTATCCCTGGATACATACCAGCATTATTCAGGACAACGAGGTTAGCTTCCGCAACCTTACCAACGACAGCCTGGCTGTACTGGAAGAGCTGATACTTACCGAACAGAAGGTAAGCGCCACTCCGCCGGACGATCCTAAGGCCGAAACCACGCGCGAAAGCAATATCCGTGCTTACGTTACCCTGCTGCCTGCCTATACACAGGAATATGTAAAGAAGAAGAGCGACGATCCCAAATCGGATCTGAATCCAAGTGCCGACGATCTGAACAAAACGCTGGTTATGCTAAGCCCGGCGTACAATGCCTTACTGCGCGAAATACAGTCGAAACTGAACCTGCTTCCGCCCGCTTCGGCAATGGCCGGTATTTACACAATGGTAGATAATACCCGCGGCGTATGGAAAGCTCCGGCTAACGTTTCGGTTTCTTCCACTGTAAGTCCTGCCGTTAATATTACTTTCGAAGACCAGGAAGACCTGAATGTGCCGCTGAACGGTAAGGCTGTAAATGCCATCCGTTCTTTTGTGGGACTGGGTAACATGGTATGGGGTGCACGCACACTCGACGGTAACAGCGGCGACTGGCGCTACATTAACGTACGCCGTACCATGATGATGCTGGAACAATCAGTAAAGGCCGCAGCACAGGCTTATGTATTTGAGCCGAATGATGCCAATACCTGGACCACGGTAAAAAGCATGATCGAGAACTTCCTGTACCAGCAGTGGAAAAAAGGCGCCCTGGTAGGTTCCAAATCTACCGATGCCTATGCCGTACTGGTGGGCCTGGGTAATACCATGACCGGCGACGATATCCTGAGCGGTATTATGCGTATTACAGTTCTGGTGGCCGTTTCACGTCCGGCAGAATTCATCGAGATCACGTTCCAGCAACAAATGCAAAAATCGTAATCCATTACATAAATTAATCTTAAACAATCAACTTCTAAAACAATACAGTTATGGCAGATGACGGATCAGCACAATCGACCACCGTATGGCCCATGCCGAAATTTCACTTTTCGGTAAAATGGGCCGACGCTACCATGTCCTTTCAGGAGGTTTCCGGACTGGACACAGAAACCCAGGTAATTGAGTACCGACACGGCGACAGCGCGGTATTTTCAACCATTAAAATGCCGGGTATAGCCAAGTTTGGTAACATTACCATGAAAAAAGGCGTGTTCAAGTCGGACAACAAGTTCTGGGACTGGTATTCCCAGATAAAGATGAATACCATAAAGCGTATTCCTATTACGATAAGCCTGCTCGATGAGTCGGGGAACCCTACCATGGTATGGACCCTGAAAAATGCATGGCCGACCAAAATTACCGGTACCGACCTTAAGTCGGACGGCAATGAGGTGGCCATCGAAACCATCGAAATAGCACATGAAGGACTTGAAATAGCGAACAGCTAATGAGCTCTGGAAGCAGTGCAATAAACGAACTCGTGGGGCCGGGCCAGTGGTATCCGGTTCCCGGGTTCTATTTTTCGGTAATGATTATGGGTATTGTACCCTCTGCCGACGATTGCAGCTTTAAAGAAGTATCGGGAATAGAAGTACGTGTAGATACCGAAACCATTCCCGAAGGTGGTGTAAATAACCACGAATGGGTAGTACCCAAAGGAATAAAATACTCTAACCTGGTACTTAAACGTGGTGTAATGCCCCAGACCTCGGTACTGAGTACATGGATACAGATGTTTATGGCCGAAGACATTACCACGCCCATAGACCCGAAAAATATTATAGTGATCCTGAATAACGAAAACGGGTTGCCCCTTTACGGCTGGTGGTTTGCCAATGCATACCCGGTAAAATGGAGTATAGACCCGCTCGACTCTATGAAGAACGATTACCTGGTAGAATCGATCGAGTTCAGTTACCAGTTTTTTGTGCAGGGATCGCTGAGTTATGTTACGGCGGCGGCAGCAGCAGCGGCGGCAGCTTTATAAGAAAACTGAATGAACAAACGCTTATGCCCATAGAGATACGCGAACTGGTGATAAAAACCACCGTTGAAAAGCAACCCCTGCGGAACCCCGTTCAGGAAATGCCCGATAAGGCCGAACTGAAAAAAGAAATACTGCAGTCGTGCAGTAAATTGATGAAAAAAATGCTCAAAGAAAGTAAACAACGCGCATGAGTCTGATACCAAGTCTGGGAACACTGGAAAAGCTTACCATTACGGCTTACAGCGACGAGAGTTACCAATCGGCACTTTCGCCGGCATTTGTGGCTGTAATTAACCCAAGCAGTTACAAAAACGGGTTTAATATCGACTATGTTACCCGTAAGGAACTTGGCGGAAAGTCGGAAAGTCCGTCTTTTAAGCGTATCGGTAAAGAAGATCTGAGTTTTGAGCTCATTCTCGACGGTACAGGAGTGGTGCCCATGCCTACCCAGTACGAAGGGTATACTGTTGACGATCTGCTAACCACGCTTAAGGCCACGGTTTACCAGTACGAGGGCGAAATACACCAGCCCTATTTTGTACAGATAACCTGGGGCAATAACCTGAGCTTTAACGGACGGCTGTCGAATATGTCGGTCGACTATAAAATGTTCAGTCCAAACGGGCAAACCCTGCGTGCTTCGGTAAGCCTGTCCTTTACCCAGTACAAGAGTATCGACCTGGCCCAGGCCGAGGCCAACGATTCCTCGCCCGATATGACGCATATTATTACCATTATGCCCGGCGACACTCTGCCCAGACTCTGCGAAAAAATATACGGAAAAAGCGAATATTACCTGCAGGTGGCACGTATTAATAACCTTAGCGGCTTCCGCCGGCTCGAACCCGGTCTGCAGCTCTTTTTTCCTCCATTAAAATAATATACACAATATGGCTGTTTCTCCATTACAATCTGCAGACGATCTGGTTTCGTTCATAATCACCTCCAACGGTACCGAAATTCCGGGTACCTACATGGTATTCGATATTACGATAACCAAGGGCATTAACAAAATACCCACAGCCGTTATACGCATGCAGGATGGCGATGTAAGCACCCAGTTGTTCCCTGCCACCGATTCTTCGGATTTTGTACCCGGCACACCCATTGTAATACAGGCAGGCTATAATTCGGTAAACACCCAGGTATTTTCCGGCATTGTGGTAAGCCAGCGTGTAATGCTGGACGGCGAAGACGGTACCGTGCTGGAGCTCACCTGTAAGGATACAGCCATAAAAATGACCGTAGGCCGCAAAAATGCATACTACACCAATATGACCGATTCCGATATTATCAGTCAGCTTATAAGCAATAACGGACTTACTGCCGATGTAGACAGCACCAGCGTCCAGAACAAGGAGCTGGTTCAATACTATGCCAGCGACTGGGATTTTATGATGACACGTGCCGACGTAAACGGTATGCTTGCCATTGTAGATGCAGGTACGGTAGCCATTAAAAAGCCGGTATTATCAGGCTCGGCGGTACTTAGTGTTACGTACGGCACTGATATTGTAGATTTCCAGGCCAGCCTCAATTCCGTTGAGCAGCTCAGTGCTTCCTCGGGCACCTCCTGGGACTTTAGCTCACAGGCCATTGTGCAGGCCACCGGGGCAACGCCTTCGGTAAACAATCAGGGTAACCTGCAGTCGTCTGCACTGAGCGCAGTGGTAGGCCTTAGTAACTACCAGCTGCAGTCGCATGCCGCCATCCCCGAAGATAGCCTGCAGGCCTGGGCCGATACCCAGCTGTTAAAGGCCGGTCTTTCCAGGATAACCGGTTCGGTTACTTTTGCCGGTTCTGCCCTGGCTGTACCCGGCTGCCTGATAACTCTTGCCGGCGTAAGCGACCGTTTTAACGGCGATGCCTACGTATCGGCAGTTACACACACTCTTAGCGAAGGCGAATGGCTTACCTCAGTCGATTTTGGAATAGAAGAAGAATGGTTTTCGCAGAAACCCTATATCGAAAGCCCACCCGCCGCAGGGCTGGTACCCGGTGTATCCGGACTGATGAACGCCGTGGTAAAACAGCTCGATTCCGATCCCGACGGGCAGTTTCGTATTATGGTAACCATGCCCCTGATGCAAAACGATGCCGAAGGTATATGGGCCCGTATGGCTACTTATTATGCCACCAACGGCAAAGGAAACTTCTTTTTGCCCGAGATAGGCGACGAAGTAGTTATAGGCTTCCTTAACAACGACCCCTGCTATCCCGTTATCCTGGGCTCGCTTTACAGCAGCCAGCGTACAGCACCTTATACCCCTACTGCCGATAACTACACCAAAGCCATTGTAACCAACAGCGAATGCAAGATCGAATTCGACGACGAAAACAAGGTTATTACCATTACCACGCCCGGTAACAACCAGGTAATATACAGCGATAAAGACCAAAGCATTACCATACAGGATCAGAACAACAACAAAATACTGATGAATTCCGACGGTATTACCCTGCAGGACCTCAGCAGTAATAAAATAACCATGGCGTCCGGCGGTATCGAACTCAATTCCCCCGCCGACATAAAGCTTACCGCCACCGGCAATATACAGCTTACGCCTACCGGCAACTGCAGTATAAGCGCCACCGGCGATGTAACGGTATCGGGGATGAATGTTTCCGCTTCGGCCAATGCCTCCTTTAAAGGTTCGGGTATGGCCAGTACCGAAGTTTCGTCCACGGGTACCACCACCGTTAAAGGATCTATTGTTATGATAAACTAAAAAAAACATATTATGCCTCCTGCTGCACGACTTACCGATATGCATACCTGCCCTATGGTTACCCCCGGTGTTCCGCCCATACCTCATGTAGGTGGCCCTGTAAGCGGCCCCGGACAACCCAATGTACTTATTGGCGGCCTGCCTGCCGCACGCGTAGGTGATATGCTGGTGTGCGTAGGCCCGCCCGATACCATTGTAAAAGGTTCGGCCACAGTACTTATTGGCAATATGCCTGCGGCACGCATGGGCGATACCACAGCCCACGGCGGCAGTATTGTTTTAGGATGTCCAACTGTAATGATAGGCGGATGAAAACAGACAAAACCTCATTCCTGGGCAGGGGCTGGAGTTTTCCGCCCGAGTTCGAACATTCGGGAAACACCCGCATGGTAGAAAAAGAAGCCGACATACGCGAAAGCCTGTTTATACTGCTTTCGACTACACCCGGCGAACGCATTATGCATCCCGACTATGGCTGCGGTCTTAACAAACTGGTATTCGAGCCAGGCAGCAGCAGCCTGGTACGCCGTATACAAGACATGGTACAATATGCCATACTGATGTTTGAACCCCGTATAAAACTACAGACCGTAGACGTAGAATACAGCAGCGAAGAAGCCGTAATATACATTACCATCGACTATTATATACGCCAGACCAATACCCGGCAAAACATGGTATACCCCATGTACCTGATCGAAGGAACCAATTTACAGGGAATAAAATAAGGTGGACGAAAAAGAACACATACTCGGCCAGGATTTCTGGAAAGGCACCTCACAGTCGGCACGACTGCTGAAAGAGCTGGTACCCGACTACGTAAAGGTAGACGAACTTACGCTCAACGACCTGGTGCGCTTTACCGATGAGTATGCCCGCGAAATAATACTGCACCGCGATAAGGATGCCGTACTGGGAAACGGCAACTGGCGCGATTTTCTACGGCAGGACTACCTGTACCTGCTGTTCTTTATGACCAATACGCCTACCGAAAAAATACGGGGGCAGTTTATGCAAACCCTCGACGAGGCTAACCGGCTAAGCAGCTTCGAATACCGCCGCAATAAATGCATAGGACTGCTTTCGCATATACTGGACCTGGGAAACTACATTTATTCCTGGTACGAAAACATGGATTACAACGACTATACGCAGGATCTGGTGTTTGCCCTGCGCGAAATTGTCGAAAACCAGCTAAAGCCACGCTTCGCCGACCTGCATGCACTTAAACCTGTTATACTGTGGCACGAAAGCGTAAACGAAAAAAACGAGATCGAAATCCGCTTCGACGAGCTTCATAAAAAATGGAATATCCCTGCAACCGAACACCAGCGCTCGCTGTTTCTGCACATTTCCGACAACGATCTCGAAAAAATTACTGCCATCTTTAACAAGCTCTTCTTCATTACCGAAAAACTGGCCGGCGAAGCCCGTAAGGTTCTGAACAAGGTATTAAATAACAGCCGCAACAACTCGGCCCATATATCGCTTTTTATTGCCTTTCTGCAGTTATACCAGAAAGCCCAGGGCGAACTGAATCAGATTACCCGCCGGCACCTGGAACATTACTACAACCGCATACTGAGGCAAAGCGCCGACGATACCCGCCCCGACTCGGCCTACCTGTGCCTGGGGCTGGCCAAAGGCACCGATTTTATGGTAATGCCAAAAGATACCGCCTTTGTAGCCGATAAAGACGAGAACGGGCAAAACATGATTTACACCTGCAATGAAGATACCCCGCTCACAAGCGCCCGCATTGCAGCCCTACACACACTGTATGTAAGCCGCAATCCCGACAACTACTCAGGGCTGGATACTCCGCCCGTAAGCGATATTTTCTGCAGCAGTCAGGAACCCGGCACCAACAATGCCTATGGCTGGGCTCTTTTCGGCGAAGATCAGTTCTTCAGGGGCGAAGCCAGCCGCACCATGCAGGACGCTGCCCTCGGCTTTGTAATTGCTTCCGATGCCCTGCACCTGAACGAAGGCGACCGCGACATTTCGGTATTCCTCGAGGCCGATAAAGAATCGTACGACTACTTTAAATCGCTTATTGCCGTTATTGCCCGCCAGGCCGGCGAAAGCGAATCCATAACCTTTATACGCATCTTCCTTACCGCTTTCGACTTCTGGTATACCCTGAACGGCGAAGAAATAAAAGCCGAACATTTTGCCATTAAAGATTATCCCGAACAGAACGCCATTGCCCTGCATTTCGAAATTCCGGTTACCGAAGGGCCCATGTCGGGTATAAAACCGGGTAAAGACATTCCGCCCCTGCCCGTATACAAGCCCTACGTAAAGCTGCTGCTGCGCCCCGAAAGTCATATTTATGCGTACCCGCTTATACAGGCCCTGCAAATTGCCAATGTACACATACGCACCCGCGTAAATGGTGTAAAAGATCTGCAGTTGTATAACCATTACGGGCAGATAAACCCCGCCGTACCCTTTCCGCCTTTTGGTGTTACCCCCCAGGTAGGGTCCTATTTTGTAATCGGCAGCAACGAGGTATTCAGCAAAAAGCTCCGCAGCCTTAGTCTGCAGATAAGCTGGTTTCAGCTGCCACGCAACGAAAACGGATGGGAAGACTATTTTGCAGGTTATACCGCCAATGTAAGCAATAACGACTATACCATACAGCTCAGTTATCTTAAAGACGGACAGTGGCACCCCACATGGAATACGGTAGAATCGCGCCTTTTCTGCGAAAAGACCGAACGGGGCTATACCACACGTATGCTGGCCGATACCACTATACTACCCCACATAAACCTGCAGGATATTTCCTTTGCCCCCTATGCTGCCAAAGGCCCCAACCCTTTTCACAACAAAACCCGCGATGGTTATCTCAAGCTTGAGTTCAGCAGCCCCGCCTTTGGTTTTGGGCATGCCGACTATGCCCGCCGGCTGTCTGAGGTAATTATGCATAATTCGCGGCTTAAACCCGGCGATACCGGTGTCCTGCCCGAACCTATGCCCCCGCTTTCGCCCCTGGCCAGCGACATACAGCTGCACTACACGGCAGAGGTATCGGCCTTCGAAGACGAAAAGGCTACCCATGCCATAGATCTGTACCTTGTAACCCCTTTCGGATACAAAAGTACACCCCTGCGTTCAGCCTACGAAAAAGTTAGCCTGCTCGAAAATCTCGAAGACGAAGGCACCCTTTATATCGGCCTCGACAGCTACCCTGAGGGCGGCTATATAAACCTGTTCTTTCAGCTGCTCGAAGGCCGGGTAGAAGACTATATCCGCAAAGTGCCCGAGCCCGGCTGGCAATTCCTCGCAAATAACAACTGGTACGACTTCGGGCGGGAGAATATACTTTCCGACAGCACGGCCGGCTTTATACAATCGGGCATTGTACGCCTGCGCATACCCGACGATATACGCACCGGCAACACGATACTGCCCGGTAACCTTTACTGGATAAAAGTATCCGTTACCCGCAAAGCCAATGTGGCAGCTGCCGTACAAAACATATACGTAAACGCCGCCACCGTAACCTGGGATCAGAACGGCAGCAAACACCACCTCGATAAACCTCTGCCAGCCTTTACCATTAAAAAACTGCGCGACAAACTGCCCGGACTTAAAGACATTATACAACCCCTGCCCTCTTTCAATGGAAAAAAAACCGAAGATACGCTCTACTTCTACCAGCGGGTAAGCGAACGCCTGCGGCATAAACACCGGGCCATAAGCGTATGGGACTACGAACGGCTGGTATTACACCGCTTTCCGCTTATCGAAAAAGTAAAATGCTTTACCGCCAATGCCATGTACCACCATGCCGACTTTGCCGCCGAGCAGAAATTTATGGTACCTCCCGGCCAGGTAAAAATTGTGCTTATCCCCGATATAAACAACCCCGAGGTACGCAACCTGCTAAGGCCCAAAGTAGGTATAAGCGTACTGCTGAATATCCGGAACTATCTTAAGACCATTGCCTCGCCTTTTACCGAAATAGAGGTAATGAACCCCTTTTACGAACGCGTAAAGGTTATTGCCAGTGTAAAGCTGAAAGAAGGCCTGCTCGACGAAGGGTACTATCAGAACCGGCTTAACGAAGACCTGCGCAGCTACCTTACCCCCTGGCTCTGGGACCGAAACGGCGATGGCAGCGTGTTTGGCAGCAGTGTTTTCGTTTCCCGCATAAGCTCTTACATACAGGGCCTGCCCTATATCGATTTTGTAAGTGGCCTTTCTGTTATAAAAACCTGGAACGACAGAGGCATGATGGGCCTTTCCGACTCCAGGCGCAACCCCAACCCCGAAGAAATAAAAGCGCTCTATCCCTGGTCCATACTTGTTTCTGCCGACGAGCACGACCTTACGGTAATGCGCAAAGAAAACTATGTTAAACCCGAACAAAGAGGCATCGGTAATATGCTTATCGGTTCCGATTTCATTATTTCGGATTAAAACGATACTACTATGGCAATGAAAGACAGAAAAACGCTCAAAAGTTACTTCGAAAAAGGCAGGCTGCCTTCTGAAGCTAATTTTGAGCACCTGATCGATTCTTCTGTCAACAAAATTGACGACGGATTTTCGAAGACCGAAAACGAAGGCCTTATGCTTTCGAACATCGGCGATTCGGAGAAGATCATCAGTTTTTACGAAAACATCGAAGACGATTTTGCGCAATGGGCCATAAACCTCAATAAGTTCGACAACCGCGACAAAGGTCCCCGTGCGGCGCTTAACTTTATTGTTCCTGGCAACGACAGCGATAGCGACAAAACCGTACTTACCCTCACCCATGATGGCCATATAGGCATAAACAAGCCCGATCCGGCTTTCGATCTCGATGTAAAAAACCTGATTGCTTCCAAAGGGCGTACCGGCACTTTTTGCGAAGACAGCGAAATTCCGGCCGATGGTAAATGGTACCGCATCATAGAAAACCTGAACTACTGCCAGGCCTTTGAAATAGTGGCCCGCACCGGTATTAAAGACAGCGGAAAACACGCCCTGCTGCACGCTGTAGCCGTAAGTGCATACGGCCGTTCCCACTCGCGCATACGCATTACCGGGGCACGTTACAGCTTCTGGCGGCCCTGTAAAATACAGCTGCGCTGGACCGGCGACACCTTCAGCTATCACCTCGAAATGCGCTGCAAACAGGACCTGGGCTACGGACAGCGTGTAAAATACTACGTAACCCAGCTCTGGAGCGACGAAGATATGGGCATCGAAACCCAGTTCCGAAATACCGATAACAGCTAAGGCCTATGTCTGACCTGATTTTTATAAGCAAAGACGAAAAAGAGCGGCCGGCACTCGACTTCCGTACCCTGCTGGCCGAGGGTATTGCTTCCGTACAGCAGTTAGCCGGCGAAAACTGGACCGACTACAATATACACGACCCCGGTGTTACCATACTGGAACAGCTGTGTTATGCCATTACCGAGCTTGGTTACCGTACCGATTTCAGTTTCGAAGATCTGCTGGCAAGCCAGTTCAGGCCCCAGAACATAAACGACACCTTTTACTCCGCAGCCCGCATACTACCTTGTAATCCCATTACCATAAACGATTACCGCAAACTGCTTATTGACCGTATTGACGGACTGCGCAATGTATGGATAGAGCCGCTGGAAGTATGGCGGCACCCTTCGCAGATACGAGGTATGTACCTGGTTTTTGCCGAAGCTTCGCCCGACAGTATAAACAGCGACGACGACCGGCTGCGGCTACGGAACGATATATGGAACAACCTGCATAAATACAGTAACCTGGGCGAAGCATTTGAGCAGGTAATCATACTCGACCGTACCGAATTCCGGGTACAGGCCGATGTGGAAATAAGCTACGAGGCCGACCCCGACGAAGTACATGCCCATGTTATGTACAACCTTTCGCGTTCCATGACGCGCCCCATGACCTTTCGCAGTCTCGAAAGCATGATGCGGAGCGGCGCCGGCATCAACGAAATATTCGAAGGGCCCCGGCTCTACAACGGTTTTATAAAAGACAGCGACCTGGTGCGTAAAACCACCATCCTTAGCAGCAGTACCTTTGTTACCCCCATAAAAGATACCAAAGGCGTGGTACATATACGCCGCATAAATGCCAGCAGCAACGACAGCGACGAAGATCCCCAGCGTAGTGCCCGCCTGGCCGAGGAAGCCCCCGACACTGCCTTTATAGATGTAGATAAGATCCCCGTTTTCGGAAATAAGTTCGATGGCGAAACCAGTTCGTACATCCGTTATTTTAAACACAATTCCGAAATAAAGCCCGACCTGGCCAATGCCCGACGTATTTACGACAAACTAATGGGTAAAGACGATGCAAGCAGCATTTATACCCGTTCCAGCAGCAACAATGCCACGGTTGCCAAAGAAGAAGAAAGCGGAAGCAGTAATAGTACTGCCATGTACAACTACCGCAGCTCAGCCAGTTACGACCTGCCCGTACCTCAGGGTGTAAAAACCGACCTGGGTTCTTACTACTCTTTCCAGAATCATTTCCCCGCCATTTACGGACTGGGCCAGATGGGTGTACCTGCCAGCCTGCGTTCGGGCAAACGCGAAGCCATAATGGCCCTGAAGGGATACCTGATGCTGTTCGACCAGATACTGGCCAATTATTTTGCCCAGCTCGAACATTTTTCCGACCTGTTTTCGCTCGACAAAGAGCTTAGCAATACCTACTTTGCCGGCACTATCGGGTCGCTCGACCGCATCCGCGAAATGACCACAAACATACCACACGATCTGCCCCAGGCCGAGTTCAGCCGTCAGTTACAGACTGCAGCCGCCCGTGCCCTGGCCGAAATCGAAAACTTTAACGAACGCCGCAGCCGTTTTCTCGATCATTTGCTGGCCCGCTTCGGCGAACGTACAGCCATATACGGACTGGAACATTTTAACTACTACTACTCACAGGCCGAGCATCAGAAAGTACAGCTGCGCATCAAAAGCAGCCTGCTAGCTGCTATGGTAAAATTAGCCAAGAACCGGGCCCGCTCCTTCGATTACAGTAAGGCTTACTGGGGGCAGGTAAACAGTTCCATTATGGAATGGAAAGTAAAACTGCTGCTGGGGCTCGATACCCGTAATCATTACCTGGCTGCACAAAACAGCGAACTGCTCCGCTATTTTTACAGCAGCGCCCCCTTTCGTTTTGGCGAAGTATTTGCCATGATGCATGCCGGACGCATTGAACCACTCGACACCGAAATTACCGAACTAAGCCCTGTATACGACAACGATACTGTTAACACCGAACTGGTACACCGCCTGCGCATGGATGCCGATATGGTGCAGGGACTTTACCAGACCGGCGACCTGGCCGTAATCGAAAAACGCGGGTTCGGAAATTCGCAGTTTCTGCTGCTGTTCCGTAAAAAAACCGACACCGGCACTCCGGATGCCGTACATAAAGAGCTGATCGACCGCATGCTGAAGCTCTTCCACGACATAAAAAATACCGACAGCCTGTACTGGATACCCGGCCGGCATAACAACTACATACTTGAGTTCAGCAAAGACCCCGATACCGGTATATACGACAAACTCAGCAACCGTGCCTGGAAAGAGATAGGCAGCTTCGATAGCCAGGAAGATGCCTTTATGGCCGGACAAATGCTTTTTTCGCATATTCGTAAACTAAACCTGAACAGCGAAGGTTTTTACCTTGTAGACCACATACACCTGCGTCCGCGCAGCGAACCCGAAAAATACGGTATCCATTTCGGAAGTTCCGAAAACGGCGTTTCCCTGAACTCCGAGCAGGTATTCGAGTTCAGCCAGATACAGAGCGAAGCCGTAAAACTGCTGTTTGCCTTCCGTTCGCTTCAGGATATACGCTGGATGCCCGATAAAAGAATAGGCCTGTATTTCCGCGATATACTACTGGCCCGGAGCCCCGAAAGTTACGACAGCGAAGATCGATTCGAAATACAAAAAGAACTGATTATACGTTTTTTAAAAAAACTAAAGGTAAACGACTTTCTCGATAACGATGTGGTACAGGGCTACAAACCCTACCCCGCAGGTACGGCCGGCAGCGATTACTCGTTCCGTGTAACGGTGGTACTACCCGACTGGACTCCGCGTTTCAGCAATTCAGAGTTCAGGCAGGTACTTCAGAACCTGTTCCGGCTCGAGTGTCCTGCACACATCGGCATCGATTTCCGCTGGCTCAGTTTCGGACAGATGCTTTACTTCGAAAATATTTATGCGCCCTGGCTCGATGCACTGCGCAGCAACGACACCACACGTATAAATGCTGCTTCGGCATCTGTACTGTATTTCCTGAACAACCCCGACGAAAAAGACCTGCGCGATGAAGCTACCCGCTATGTAGAAAAAGCGTTAGGCCGGCAGGACTGCAACTGCTGCCGCTGTACCCAGAAATGCGATAACTGCTGCTCATGTACAAACTGCAGAAACAAATCTTAGACCTGCAATACCACAGCGAAGAGCAGGCCCGCAATTTCCAGGACCACGCCCGGCACCTGTACTATGGACGTATTGTGCCTGCCATGGAAAGCATTCTAAAAAAATACGATGCCGAAGACAGCCTGTTCCGCATTAACCATATGGAACTGGATTTAGGCACCCTGTACGAAAATGAATTCGACTCCGAATGGGTACGTAAATTCAGCATTGCCTTCGAAGAAGAACTAAAGCGAAGACTGCATCTTATACAAAACCAGCAGGCCGGCAGCGAAGACAGTCACATGCCCGTACACCGGAAAAAGACCGAGATTTTCGAATATTACCTGCTGCAGGGTGCATTACCCTGGAACAGCGACGACGATAAAAGTACACCCGCACTTATGGCCGACGAGCTGATGCGGCTTTACACCTCCGACTTTATACGTATACTAAAAAAGCACGGCAGCAACGAAAAAGTGATACGCCGCCTGGTATACCAGCTCAGCGAAAGACAGATAACCCGTATTATAGAGCTGGTGCAGCCTACCGAAGCCAAATTTATAATAGAAACCGTAGAAAAAGTAGACGTAACAAGGCGCCGCGAATCGTTTGTAAAAACCGATTCGGTTTATTTTCGCCAGCAGCTTTGGGAACTGGTGCTGAGCTATATACTCGAAGACAGAGGTTCGTACTTCAATACCCGCGAGTTTGTACGTTCGACCCTGTTTGGTATCGCCGACCACTTTAATATGGAGCGCAGCCTGCTTATTATACAGTTTTACCATGCGGTGCAGCTGCTCGAAAAAGGCATTTATTTCTCCATAGGCCTGCGGCAGATTATTTACGATATTTACTTCGAAATCCGCGAAAACGAAAAAGAACCCGATACCATACCCCAAACCGATACACCCGGCACTAATACTTCCGATGCAGCTCCGCCATTCGAAGCCGGACAACTCCCCGCCGGCAACCTGCAAAACATTCAGCAGCTGCTGCAGCAATGGATATACGACCCGGTATATGCTGCCTCTGTTCGCGACTGGCTGTTTGCCTGGGGCGACGATGCCGCTTTCCGGCGCAGGCTCAGCGACAGCATACGTCATAAAAACCAGTTCAGGCAGCTGGTACAGATTATAGATGCCCCCAATGCCGGCTATATACATAACTTTTCCGAAGAGCTCCAGCGCCGGCAGGAAGAGCGGCAGATACTGCCCGTTACGGCAGGCGTGTTTCGCAAAGACCGTTACTATGTAATACTTACCGTATTACTCAGCAACCGGGGATCGTACTTTAACAAAAAGAGTTTTGTCCGCCAGGTGCTGCAGCAGCTGGCCTCTTTATACAACACCTCTTACCAGCTCTTACTAAACCTGCTGGTAATGGCCATACCCACCCAGTTAGAAGGTATGAGCCGCATGCCCGAAATTGTGCAGATACTAAAAGAACTGCAGGAAGAAAGTATGCAGGAAGCCGGCGCAAAGCAGAAAAAAACAAGTCTTGCCAGCCTGCCCGGCGAGCTGCTGTTACAAGCCCTGCAATACATGGCATACCACAATAAAGCTCCCCTATGGCTTCAGCGGCAGCTACCCGGCATACCACTTACGGCAGCAGGTCTGTGGACAGCCCTGCTGCATAAAATGCCCGGCATAAAAGAAAAAGCCGGCCGTTTTCTGCTGCAACATGCGCATGTACAAATGCTGTTACAACACATTCCCGAAAAACTGTACCGCCAAACCCTGCAGCAATTTCTGCCGCCGGCACAGGAGCAATACATACAGCAGCTGGAACAGCTAAACAGCAGCGTACTGAAAGCACTGGGCAAAACTACAGGCACTGTATTCCTTAAACAACAACAGGCATTTATACTGCAGCATGCCTGGATGCTGAGTGCCCGGCACATATCGCCCCGCGAATTTGCCGTAGCTGCACTTCATTTCTTTGCCCGGCTCAGCCAGAGCACACCCGCTCTGTACCTGCAGCATAGCATACAGGTTTTGCAGCATGCCGGCAACGAACCGGCCCTGCGGATGCAAAAAACACTGCAGACACTGCTGCCCGGCTACCAAAACATACCCGCCTCCGACAGCGAAAGTACGCTGCCGGACGATGCACCCGAAGGGCTTATAACACTTTTCCTGAACGAATATGCCTCCCTTCCCTATACAGCTCCGCTTTTCCGCCATGAGCTTACCCTGCTGATACAGAAACTGGAAATAAACGGAGCTACAGAAAGCATACACCGCCTGCTGAAGCGCCTCTTCAGCAGACGTACGCTGCAGGAGTTCCTGGCCGCAGAACCTGCCCCGCTGTTGCAGGTACTGGCCTCCCTGCCTATGCAGGAGCACCGGCATTTTATTACAGGCATGCTGTCCGATCTTAAGCTGCTGATGCAAAAGAGCGGCATGCAGTACAGCCATATGGAAAAACACATATGGCAGGGCCTGGTGCTGGCCTGGTACAGCGGCATGCACACCGAAAAAGCCTTTGTGCAGCAGATACTGCTAAGCATGAGTAAAGGCAGTACAAGCCTGGCCATACAACAGCACACACAGTTAGCCTCAGCTGCACAGGAACTGCGCGGACAGCTGAGTGGTAAAACCGCTATGTATCTTTTGCAAAACACAGCGAAAAACAACACTGCCGGTACCACACAGGAAAAACTGGTGATTCCCTTCCTGAGCGAGAAAGAAAGCCGGGTACTTGACTCTTACCAGGTAGAAAATGCCGGGCTGATACTGCTGTGGCCCTTTATGAATATGTTCTTCTCGCGCCTGGAGATGCTGGATGGTTCCGCCTTTAAAGACAGCACACATGCCGAAAGGGCCGTACATCTGCTGCAATATATGGCCAGCGGCAGCGGAGAGAATGGCGAATTTGCACTGAGCTTGCCCAAGGTACTGTGCGGCATGCTGCCTTCCGATCCCGTTCCCGGAAATATAGAGATAAGCAATGCCGAAAAAGAGCTGGCCGAAAGTTTGCTCGGAGCCGTTATACAGCAGTGGAGCGTACTTAAAAACTCCAGTATCAGCACCCTGCGCGAAACTTTTTTATGCAGAAGCGGTATATTGCAGCGTAAAGAAGACAGCTGGGAGCTGCATGTACAGGGTAAAGCCTTCGATGTGCTGCTCGATCAGCTGCCCTGGGGCCTACAAATTGTGAAATTACCATGGATGCAAAACACCCTGTTCAGCAAATGGAGATAACTGCCGCTACTGCCAATGCACATACGCTGCATAAAGAGTTCGAATGGTTTGCCAGGCTAATCGAAGTACGCATGAAACTGTACTTCGGCGAAGATTGCGAATACAGTTCTATTTACGATATAGTACCGCCCGATACCAGCAACGACACTTCGATGTACGCTGGCTTTATAAACTATTACAAACTGCACATCCCCGAACGCATTATTCTGCTGCTGAGCCTGTGTCCGCATGTAAAGCCCCAGCTGCTGGACGTATTCCTGAGCGAAAACACCCATACCCGGCGGGGTTACACCGAATTTGGAGGTATACGCGGCAACCAGCACGGCGGCTTTATTCCTACGGCCGAAACGGCAGCATTTCTGATTGCCGGCAAAAATCTGGCCGAACGCTTTGATGTATACACCTACTTCGGCGAAGAGCATTTTTTCAGCCGGCACGGTATCCTCTCCATGAGCAGCAGCGAACAAAACCGCAGCGAGCCCTTGTTCAGTTCGGTGTTGCAGCTCTCCCGCGAATACATATCCTATTTCACCAGCGGCGAGCCCTGGCAGCCCGTTTACTCATCCGAATTCCCGGCAAAAAAAATAAGCACCCGGCTCAGCTTTGCCGACCTGGTGCTACCCGCCGAGGTAATGCACGAAATAGAAGACATACAGAACTGGATACGCCACGAGTATACCCTTATGGAAGAGTGGCAGCTGGGTACCCGCTTAAAACCCGGTTACCGGGCGCTGTTCTATGGTCCTCCGGGTACCGGAAAAACCCTTACGGCCTCGCTGCTGGGCCAGGCCTGCAATATGCCAGTATACCGGGTTGACCTGTCGAAACTGGTATCGAAATACATAGGCGAAACCGAAAAAAACCTGGCCTCTATTTTCGACCAGGCCGAGCAGAAAAAATGGATACTGTTCTTCGATGAAGCCGACTCCCTTTTTGGCAAACGTACCGGCGGCAATACCTCCAACGACCGCCACGCCAACCAGGAAATTGCCTACCTGCTGCAGCGTATCGAAGATTATCCCGGCGTGGCCATACTGGCCAGTAACCTTAAGGGGAATATGGACGAGGCTTTTATACGCAGGTTTCAGTCGGTGGTATATTTTCCGCTGCCCGGCGAACAGGACCGGCAGCGCCTGTGGGAATCGGCATTTGGTGCAGGACGTATACACCTGGCCGAAGATGTAGACCTGGCTGCCATAGCCCGCAAGTACCCCGTTACCGGCGGAGCCATTATAAACGTACTGCGCTATGTGGCCATAAAAGCCGTGGAACGCGAAATACCTGCAGTACACCAGTACGATATAGAAATGGGTATACAGAAAGAGCTGCGCAAGGAAGGGAAAGGATAACTTTTATTTCCATTTATTGTCAGGGATTTTCCTGCGGCGGTCGTAGTAATCGCTGTCCTGGGTTTGTACTCTCAGCGCTCTGCTGTAGCTTACATCATAACTCTGCAGGTAACCATAACTGCGAGAGTACGGATGTCTCTCAGCACCTCGCAGTCCATGGCGCCAGCCATCTTCACCTCCGGCTTTGCGCAAACCGGCCTCATACCCCGAATTATAGGCCACAGAATGATTACGGTTGTTGCTGGCTTTAAGATCATATCCATCCGAATGTCCAGAATCGTACTCTTTCCGATATTCTTTTTGTCCCTCGCGGTATGCTTCTCTGTATGCATAGCGATAAGCCTCTTCATACGCCTGTTTGAAAGCCTGTTTATACGATTCGCTCTTCTCCGGAATAAACGGAATAAACACAAAAGGATCCTTTCCACTGCCCCAGCTATATGTGCCGGCCATATAACCGGCCGTCTGCCCCTCTTTATGGCCGCGACTCATACCATCTGAACCTCCGGCAAGCATTTCCGTTTTTATATCGGGCACCGTTTTTCTGTCTCCTTTCCCTTTTTCTACTCCCTGCTCAAAACGACTATAGCTCAGCGGCGAAGGAGGTGTTTCAAAATGCTGACTTAGAAACAGGTCTTTGTCCTCTTCTTGCCTTCCAACCTGATAGCCCAACAGTTCAATCCGCGATCTGGATTCTTCCTTTACATCTTCCAGTTCAATATCCTTATCTTGCAGCTCCTGTTCGGTTTCCTTAAGCTTCAACATTACCTTTTCCAGTTCTGTGGCCATCTCCTGCAGTTTTTCATCATTTTGCTCCAGTTCCGATTTCACTTCCTTGTACTGCTGCTCCAGCCCGGCATACTGCTTTTCTAAATCTTCCTGAGCCTCGCCCTGTTCTTCTCTCAACTGCATTTCTTTTTCTGCCTCTTTTCGCACATCTTCCAGTTCTTCTTTCAGTTTTTCTATGGTTTTCTCATTTTCATCAAGCTCATTCTTCAGTTTCTCTATTTCTTCTGTTTTTTCTGTTATTTCTTTATCCTTATCCTTAAGTCCGTCTTCCAGCTTGTCAATTTTTTGCTTCAGACTGCGGATCTGCAGTGAGTTTATAGCAAATGATATAAAATCGAGCTTTACCTGTTTATCGTCTTTCAGTATTACATCTTCCTGCTGGTTTACGGCAACAAACTCTTCGTTTACCGAAGTATCATTCTTATCTGTTACAGGTAAACGGCTTTCGCCCGATTGGTACTTTGTATTATCTCCGTGCATTAACTCATATCCCCCGCCTGTAGCATAATGCGATGGTGGTTTTATAGGCAGCACATGCGAATATTTGGTTTTGAGCAATGCATCGGGGGAATCGCCAAAATTAAGCTTAGATACGTCCGCATCTTCCTTATAAACCCCATATACCGAACTAAGCTTGCTTGCGTACCAGTTTTTTTTGTTTTTCACCTTGATATTATCCTGGCTATAGGTAACGGTAACCTGGTAATATGCAACCTTATGATCTGCATTTACAATTCTCTTTACGCTTTCTTCTACTTTATCCGACTGTTCGGTATTTACATCCTTTGGCAGGGCGGTAATATTACGCTGATCGGTACCCGGCCCTCCCAGATGATCGTTGAGCAGGTGACCGGCAATATAAGGTTTTCCCACATCTGTGGTAAGTTCTTTCGATCTGGCTTTTGTATTGGTAGAAGGTGTTGAACCGAGCGGGTGATCGGCCGCCAGCACCAGGGCAAGCGCCTGCACCCCCTCGTTACTGCTGGCATGTACCGGCATCAGTTTTATACGGGTTTTTATGTCGCTCCCTTTCGTTGTTTTAACTCCGGTTCCCTCCGCAATACCTGCTTTTTTCTTATTCGCATCATCTAAGGTTGTTTTATACTCATCCCACGACGATTTTTCTGCAGCCAGCTTTACAGCCTCCATAAGCAGGTTACTATCCTGCAGCTTTAGCATTGTTATATCTTTCAGGCCGCTGTCCCGTTCAGCCTGCAGAAAAGCATCGAGCGATTTTCCATAGAAATCGAAACCAGAATCGATAAGTCCGTTTGTTTTTAACGCTTCTGCAAATTCCTCATGTGTATCATTCTCTTTAGCCTTACCAACCCCTGCCATAAGCGCCAGTCCCTTTACCGCATGTACTTTTACCTGCTCTATAAATATGTCCTCCTTACTTACCAGTGCACGTTGCACAACCGGCTGTACCGGCTCATTACCCAGGGCAAAACGCTGTACCGGAGTATCTGTATGCGACAGAGCCTTTGCTCCCATTACATCGGCCTCTTTTTCCAGGCCGGCATCGTCGTTGAGCGGGGTTTTACCTTTGAGCTGCGCAGTAGGTTTTACACGACCCTGTTTTTGCTGTACCACATGCCAGGCTTCGTGCGGCAGATGCTTTTCCTGGCCGGGAGCAATGTGTATATCGCTGCCCTGTGCATATGCATGTGCCTGCAATGTTGCCGGCTGCGACGAATTATAATGCACTTTTACATCGTTGAGCGAATAACCGGAAAGATTTTCGATACCGTTTTTCAGCTGGTCGGGCATACCTGTATGGTTAGCCTGCTGCTGTACAACAGGTTCCGGGTTAACTTTTTCCTGCCGGGAAGCTGCCGCTTTTTGCTGCGGCGTTGAAGAATCTGACTGTTTCATAAATAGCCGTAAAAAGTAAACTAAAATACAACCTGAAAGTATGCCGGGATACCCGTAAATTTACCTGTTTCGGCGGTTCTTATAAACAGGAAGTCCCGCCTTACGGCAGGACCTCCTTCTCTATACTTATGATTACTCAGTGACCGGTTTAGCGAACCAGTATGCGACCTGTGGCCGCCTCCTGTCCGGGTATGTGTATACGATATACATAGGCGCCCGCTGCAAGGCTTCCGCGCTGCATGGTAAAACTGCTGCCTGTTATACCTGCCTGGCTGTGCACCATACGTCCCTGCATATCGAACATCTGAAGCGAACAGGCTTGCTGCTGTGCCTGAGAGAAACGAAATATCAGTTCCTGGTCCATAGGGTTCGGGAATACAAGTACCTGTGCCTCCATAGCAGCCTCTTCCTGCGAAAAAGGTGAGTTAAACGGATCCTTAAGGCGGGCAATAAAGATGTAATTACCTGTAGGTGTTACCGAAATATTTCCAAACTGCAAAGGAGTATTCGGGTGTGCCGTAGCAAAGCCCCCCAGCATAAGATCGTTGTTACGGTCCATACAAAGGGCCTGCGGATTGTTACCAGCGCCTCCGCCATGTGTAATATACACCGGCACTCCGTCCGATGTATAGCGGGCAATGAAGCAACGGTTCGGCAGTCCGCTCAGCACGGTATCGGCCATATACGTATCCCCGTCGAAAGTGCCTGCTATGTAAAAATTATCCGCATAATCCGTTACAATACGTACAGCATATTCCGAGCGGTTACCACCTTCCTGGCGGGCCCAGAGGAAATCGCCATCGCTGTTATACTTGCTTATAAACACATCGTACTGGCTGCCCGAGATGCTTACCGAAGTAAAAGTTTCAGTGCCTATAATGCAGGTTTCTTTAAAATGCCCTGTCATATATACATTGTTATTATTATCACAGGCTACGGAAGTAGCCATTTCCCAGGAGAGGCCGCCTTCGGAGAGTGCCCAGAGATAATTTCCGTTATTATCGTATTTGGCCAGGTACATATCCACGTTATGATTCGCATATATAATGGTATCGCCAATATGAAAGTTAAAGGCATAATGCCCGGCAATAAGCACATTACCCGCCTTATCCAGGGCTATACCCGCTCCGTTATCGTTATTGGGCAAACCACAATCGCCGCCATAATTACCGCCTGCACGCTGCCACCATTGCAGGTCGCCTGCCGCATTTAATTTACCCGTAACCACATCGTTACGCCCCAGAGCGGTGAGCCGCTGCGACTGAAACGAAAGCGAATCTGTAAAAAAGCCGGTAAAATACAGGTTACCAGCGGCATCCGCCACCATATCGTTTACAGAACAGGCATAATAGTTCGATTCATCTGCCGAACCACCCATCTGGCGGAACCACACGGTATTACCCTGTGCGTTAAGCTTAGCCACAAAAATATCGTTTACACCTATGGCATTATACGTAGTGCCGTTGAGTATTAAAGTTTCCCTGAAAAAACCAGCTACATACAGATTACCGGTGCCGTCTTTTTCCACAGCATACACACGGGTTTTACCACCCAGCAGGCGTGTCCATAGTACATCTCCGGCCTGGCTCACTTTACATACAAAACCCTGCTCGTGGAAACTCTGCGGTTCCGGAAGCACATCCTGCCCCAGGGTAAGCGTACCATAAAAATAACCGCCGGCATAGGTATTACCATCCTGATCGCTGCTCATATCAAGGATGTAAGAAGAATTAGAGCCTTTGTAAAATAAGGCCTGATCGAACTGAGGGCTTTGGGCAAACGCATTAATGGTTAAGGCTAATGCAGCAAGCGTAATGTTTTTTTTCATAACTGAATGGTTTGGTTAAAAAATACTGTTTGTGTCTTGCAGATTACTGAGCTGGAAAATTCAAAATCAATATCTTAAACTGGACACACCGCAAAGTTTAACATTTTTTATGAAAACGCAAGAGTATTCGTCTAATTTCGTTAAAATTTCTTAAAATAAATCCATAAAATACTGATTATAAACAAAAAAAAGCGGCGACCAAAATGATCGCCGCCGAACCCTGTTAAAACTTTAAGAACGTTTATGAACGCACTGCGCTTGCGTTTCGATTACTCATCAGGGCTATTTTTTTTACGATTGTTCTGGTGCATATCCATTGTTTCGGAGAGCAGGTTCTCGATATCGCTGTCTGAAAGGCGGAGTTTAAAATCGAGTATACTTACATCCGTACCCGACATGGCCACCAGTATTACTTCCTTGCGGTTACCGGTACCTCGCTTCATCATAATTCTCACCAGTTCGCCTTCGCTGTTTACAGTCATAAGCTCTTCGAAGCTTTTGCGGGCCATCATATCCTGCATTTCGCCACGGGCTTTTTCTACGCTTTGCTCTTTCAGTTCCAGGGTCATCACCTTCATACTTTTCATTTTTCCGAGTACGCTGTTCAGTTCCTGGCGGTCTTCCTTAGGCAGCAGCCCGCCCAGGGGTTTAAGCAGGGCCATGGGCAATGCTATGCGTTCGCTTTCGCCCTGGTGGCGGTATTTCAGGTAAAAGGCATCGAGGGTGCGCGGAGCGCAGGAAGCCAGCAGGCTAAGCACAATACCGGCCATCAGACCCAAGCGGACAAACATTTGTTTTTTCATACCATGTTCAGATTAAGGTTATTATTTAGAGCCCTTGCTCCCTTTGCTGTCTTTCGACTTTTCGAGTTCTTTTACCCGGTCCATACCTTCTATTTCCATATCGCCGGAGATATTAAGCAGCTCATCGAGGTTAAAATCACCTTTCAGTATCATTACAAGGTTTTCTTCGCCTACTATGGTCATAATAAATTCCTGTATGCGGTTGTTTTTTTCCAGCACCTGGAACCGGATGGATTCCTCGTCGCTTTTTACCGTCATCAGGTCCTGGTAGCCTGCTTTTTCGAGCGAGGTCTGCAACAGTTTCACTTCAGCATCCAGCTTGGAGTCGCCTGTATTTTCGTCGATAAGAATCATAAACGAATGTATCTGGCTGGAAAAGGACTGTACATTTTTATAGTCGGGATCCGATTTTCCGATCTTCGACATCAGGCGGAACATGTAAGGCGAGATACTGATAAAGGTTACGCCTTTGCGGTTTTCGTATTTTTTCACAAAATCGAGCGAAATGCTCTGAGAAAAACTGATTAGTGGTGTACAAAGCAGCACAAGTACTGCCAGTACAATGGTGCATTTATTTTTCATTGTTTTTGTTTTTGGGTTTATCAGAAGGTTCGATACGTTCTACTTCTTCCTGGAATTTTTTAATTTTCTGCATTCCGCGCAAGCCTTTATTCATTTTACGCGAAAGGAAAACAAGTGCTTTTTCGGTTTGCTCGATAGCCTGCTGCTCGTCGGTTATTTCGCCTTTCAGGTCTTCGGATATAAGCACTTCCGATACATATTTGCGGTCGTTGTCTGTAGCGGCTTCCGGGCGCAGCGGCTTCAGGAACAATACAAAAGTGAGTAAGGCTGCGGCAGCTGCCACCGAACCTATACGAAGGCGAAGGGCTCTGCGGGAAGAAGAACGTACAGGTGCTGCAACCTGTGCCTGAGCTGTACGGTATTGCTCCAGATCGCCAAAGTAGGCACTTTCGGCCAGTTCGGGATGAGCGGCATAGAAACGCTTCAGGGTATCTTCTTCTTCGAGGCTTGTTTCGCCTGCCAGGTATTTGTTAAGCAGCTCTTTCATCACGTATGTAATTTGTAGATAGAGAATATGTGTGTCCGTGCCCTGGAAAGGTTGGCGCGCACAGCCTCTTCGGTAAGCCCCATAATATCGGATATCTCCCGGAATTCGTATCCTTCTATTTCGCGGAGATAGAATACCTGCCGCTGCTTTTCGCCCAGGTACTCCAGGCAGCGGTGCAAACGTTCCACCCCTTCGCGGGCTTCCATAATGCGCTGTGCGTCGTGCCAGGTAACCGACAGCTCGGTGTCGCCGTTCCAGCTTTCGGGGCGCTTTTTCTTTAACAGATCGAGCCCCCGGTTTTTTACCATGCGCATGGCAAACGATTCGATATTTTCCACCTTCCCCAGCTCCAGGTGCATCTGGTGCAGCTTCAGAAAACAGTCCTGTACCACGTCTTTCGCATCTTCTTCGTCGCGTACAACACTGCGGGCAAATCCCAGCAGTTTTCCGCGCATAGCGATAAGTTGTTCCAGTGGATTCAAATTCGTTGCTGTTTACCTGAATGACGAGCGCTTTTGGTTTTTGTGACGCGTGAAATACACATTTTTCAAAAAAAGATCATAAAACACTGTATATCAGCTTCAAAAAAATCATTCTTTTTCCATAAGAAAATGATAGATAAGGCCCGGATCGTTGCCCTGTAACGGGAAATGGATACCCGGGAAAATAAGTTCGATATGTGTACTGTCGCTGAAATGCGCCTCGTAATACTCGCCGCTGTATATAAAGTAATTGTCCTGTATCTTAAGCGGTTTCCAGGTGCCGGGAAAGGGACACTGGTAGCAGCCCGAACCAAAGGTATAGCCCTGCTGCAGTATCCAGGTGTTGCTGAACTGCATAAAAGAGCTGTTGCTCCCAAAGGGATAGGAGGCCTGTAACTGCCCGGTATGGTTGTATTCCTTTACCTCGTATACATGCCATTTGCCCAGGAAGGGGGTAAATACTGCCGGGAAGAAGAACTTACGGGGCTCGCGGCCGAAATAATAGTGCAGCCTGTAATCGGGATCGTGGGGCTCGGTTATATGCAAACTGTCGGATCCATTATACATAAAGGTATAATTACGTGTATTACCACCGGCAAAGGTAGCCTGCAGCTCGTTGCCCTGCAGCTGCCAGTGCTCCAGGTAATCCATACCGGCCTTTTTTACGGCCGTACCGGCATACATTTCGCGGTTTTCGCGAAACTCGATATATCCTTCGGCCGGTTCGTACCAGTTGTAATAGTCGGCCAGTATACCGCTACCCAGTGTGGGCACATACATGGTTTTTTCGCTGCGGGTAAGGTACCATTTGCCCTTCAGCAGCTTTTCGGTATCGTTGAGCGCTTCTGTTTTGTTTTTATTGCAGGCCGGCAGCAACATACACCACAGCAGTGCATGCAGCAGAAAATGTATGGCATTGTGCTTTATAAACGGCCGCATGTACAATAATAGCAAAAAAAGCGGAGCTTTACAAGGTGCAGAGCCACAGGCTAAAGCCTGCCAGCAGCATGTAAGGTACCAGTCCGCCGGCACCGGCATAGTCTTTGGCTATACGCTGCCCGGTAAACAGGCACAGCAGCGAAGCCAGGGCCAGGAAAGCACCAAGGGCCCCCAGCTGCAGGGCCATAGTGGCCATACCTGGCAACAGCAGGCTTAATGCAGCGCCGGCGGCACTAAGGCCGGATGCCACTTCGAGCAGGGTTACCACAGCCAGTAACAGGGGCACCATACCTTTGAAAACCGTCCTGGAAAAATGCCCTTTCAGCCAGCCCAGGTTTCCTTTCCAGTCGAACACCTTATCGAAGCCCGATTGCACAAATAATACGGCCAGTATGGCAAAGGCAAAAAAGCGCAGGCTGGCAAGGATACATTCCGGAGTAAAAAATTCTTTCATCGCAAATTTAGTATTGTAAAAGTTTATCTATATGAAAACGCAGTGCAGCCAGGGTGGCTTCGTCGCTAAGAGCATCGGCACTGCTAAGGGTATGTACGCGGCTTATAGGCAGGTTCAGCGGCAGCACCCATGCTCCCAGGTGATGCATTACCATCTGAAAATGATCCATTCCGCGCAGGTTACCGGCACGGCCTGTGGCTACGCCGACCATAGCTATTTTTTTTCCGCGGAACACATCCGGATTTATGCCGTCTACAAAGCTTTTGAGTAAACCGGGAAAACTGCCGTTATACTCCGGGAAAATGAACACCAGCTTAGAAGCGGGCACAATATACTCATTTACCCAGGCATCGAGCTGTGCACTACCCTGCCCCATAACCTGGTTATGAAACAGCACATCGGGCGGCAGCGAAAGCAGGTCGAGCACCTTTACCGTTACATTCCGTTCGCGGGTAAGCGCAGCATAGCTGTTGGTTACCTTGCGCGTGTTGCTGTCCGTCCGGGGACTTCCCGCTACAATTGTTATATATTGATTATCAGTCAAAATGCAAAATATTTAGAAAGGGCAAAAGAAAAGCATATCAAAATCGTTACTTTTGCATACTTAATTATTGAGCACAAAAATAAAAGTTCAAACCTGAATGGGAAAAGTTATCTCCATAGCTAATCAAAAAGGCGGCGTAGGAAAGACCACCACTGCCATAAACCTTTCTGCCGCGCTTGCCGTGCTGGAATACAAAACCCTGATTATTGACGCCGACCCTCAGGCCAATGCCACATCCGGCATCGGTTTCGACCAGCACAATATCAAGGCCAGCATTTACGATTGTATGCTGAATGAGGCCAGTCCTTCGGATATTATCCTGAAATCGGGTACGCCCAACCTCGATATTATTCCTGCACACATCGACCTGGTGGGAGCCGAGCTCGAAATGGTAGAAATGCCCGAGCGGGAATTTATGATGAAGAAGGTGATAGATCAGATACGGAACGACTATGATTTTATCATTATCGACTGTTCGCCCTCGCTGGGCCTGGTTACTGTAAATGCGCTCACAGCTTCGGACAGCCTGGTAATTCCGGTACAGTGCGAATATTTTGCCCTGGAAGGTCTTGGCAAACTGCTCAATACCATAAAAATAGTACAGCACCGCCTGAACGAGAACCTGATTATTGAAGGGATACTTCTAACGATGTTCGACAAGCGCCTGCGCCTGAGCAACCAGGTAGCCGAGGATGTGCAGACCAATTTCGAAAACCTGGTATTTGAAACGATGATACACCGCAACACAACGCTGGGCGAGGCTCCGAGTCATGGCGAATCGGTGATTATGTACGACATCGAAAGCAAAGGTTCGCAGAATTACCTGGACCTGGCGCGCGAGATACTTCAGAACAATGAGATGACCCGCATTAAGAATGCAGATAAAAAGATAGCTACCGAATAATAGTACGATGAACGCAAAGAAAAAAGGACTTGGAAGAGGACTGAGTGCACTGTTAGCCACACAGGAGCCTGCGGAGTTTTTAAGCCCGGAGGCTGCCGAAAAGAAACCGACGGCCGTTGCGGCCATTCCCTTATCGCAGATAGAACCCAACCCGTTTCAGCCCCGGAGCGAATTCAGCGAAGAGGCCCTGAACGAACTGGCCGACAGTATTAAGATACACGGTCTTATACAGCCTATTACCGTACGTAAAATGGCTGCCGGCAAATACCAGCTCATCAGTGGCGAAAGGCGCTGGAGAGCCTCCAAAGAAGCTGGTCTGGAAGAAATTCCGGCCTATGTGCGTACTGCCGACGACCAGGGCATGCTGGAAATGGCCCTGATCGAAAATACACACCGCGAAAACCTGAACCCCATAGAGGTAGCCATCAATTACCAGCGCCTGATGGAAGAATGCAACCTTACACAGGAAAAATTAAGTGAGCGTGTTGGTAAAGAGCGGGCTACCGTTGCCAATTACCTGCGCCTGCTTAAACTGCCCGACGAAATTAAACTGGCGCTGCGTCAGCAACTGCTTTCCATGGGCCATGCCCGTGCCCTTGTAAATATTGCCGATGCAGGCAAGCAGCTGCAGATACTGCACAAGGTTGTAGACGAAGGACTTTCGGTACGTGCCGTAGAAGAACTGGTACGTAAAAACGCGCAGGAAGAAAAAACTGCTGCAGGTAACAAGGCTGCAGAAGATACCCAGGCATTCGACTTTAGTACACAGGTAGAGAAACTGAACGATTTTTTCCATACCAATGTAGAAATTAAAGACAGTAAGAACGGGAAAGGTAAAATTGTAATCAGCTACAATTCCCGGGAAGATCTTGACCGCATTTTATCGTTGCTCGATTAAGCTTGTTTTGAAGCTGTTAACACATATACTACTGCATAAATGCCTGCCGGGTATTTTCGTATACCTGGCAATTACATTTACGGCCGTGGCACAAACACCCGAAACCCCGGAAAGTACGCCTGTTAGCAGCGGCGAAATAGAAATAACGGCCGATACCACGGTTCAAAGTCGCAGCAAAGGGCCAAGGGTGCGGAATATTCCCCCGCGCGACCCGGTAAAGGCTACCTGGATGGCTGTAGGGCTTCCGGGCCTGGGCCAGATATACAACCGCCGTTACTGGAAACTGCCCCTTGTTTACGGCGCTTTTGCAGGTGCTTCGTACTTTCTGGCCAGTAATCAGATCCGTTTTGCCCGTGCCCGCGATTCTTACCGTGCATCCATTGGCCTGTCCGGCTATACCATGCACCCCGATTATGCCAATTACCAGAGTCAGCAAATTGCTACCGACCGCGATTATTACCGCCGCAACCGCGATATAGCCATTGGTGTAATGGCCGGTGTATACCTGCTGCAGATTGTAGATGCAGTGGTAGATGCCCACCTGAGTACGTTCGATGTAAGCGACGATCTCAGTTACCGCCTGCGTCCATATACTTCTTACGGAACGCTTGGCATACGTTACCGCTTCTGATCCTATACATTTTCCTTTAAAATAGCCATTGGGGGCAGCAGTATACTTCTGCAAAGAGAAATACTGCATATTGTATTTTTCATGGAATCAGCACCTAAAGTATTTTTTTATATAAAAAAACTGATTTTAAATGCTATTTTTGAGTAAACAATATTCTATGAAAAAACCATTACTCATTCTCACATTAGGAATTTTTGGCACCATGCAGGCTTTCTCACAGGCTGCCAGCTATCCCAACGGCTCTACGGTAGCCAACTTTACCGTTACCGATGTTAACGGCAACACACATTCGCTGTATACATACACCTCGCAGGGTAAGTACGTACTGCTCGATTTCTTTTTCGATACCTGTCCGCCCTGCCAGCAAACCACTCCCATTTTTAATGCCTTTTACGAAAAATACGGCTGCAACTCCGGCGATGTGGTTTCACTTTCCATCAACAACGGCAGCGACAACAATGCCGAAGTAATTGCATTCGAAAGTTCGTTCGGAGGCCCTACGGCTCATTGCCCGGCAGTAAGCAGCGAAGGTGGCAGTGCGGCAGTTGACAATGCTTTTGGTGTAAGTGCCTATCCTACCTACTGCCTTATAGGCCCCGACAACAAAATGATATCGAACGATATATGGCCGCTGAGCTCAATAGCGTCGCTGGAAAACGCCTTTCCGCAGGGAGCTATTGCACCGAAAGCCTGTGCAGCTTCCACTTCGCTGGACGAAAGCGGCATAAGTGCTTCGGTAAGTATTTTCCCGAATCCTTCGTCCGATTTCCTGAATATACGGGTACTTACCAGCAGCAACGAAAATGTACTTATACGCATCAGCGATGTACAGGGCCGTGTGCTTATGGTAAACGAGGCCGGTGTTCAGAACGGCGAAAAAACGCATACGCTAAGCGTACAATCCCTGGTTGCCGGCAGTTATTTTGTAACGGTTGAGGCCGGTAAAAAATTCCTGCAGAAATTTACCTTTATCAAGGCAAACTAATTACGTACCTATTCTGAATCTAAACCTATGAAAGAAAGTTCCGGGCACGGGACTTTCTTTTTTTATGCCCCCGGGTTCTGTTCAGGCATCCTATTGTGTAGGAAGGCATCCGATCCGTTGCGAGGTATCGACAGGGTTTGCCATTGCACATCGCGCAGCATTTTAGCTATATATACAATTTGCCCGGTATGGTATGCATAATGTGCCAGCTGCCTCTGCAGAGCATCGAATACGGTATGCGCTTCGCCACGTATATACACGGTACGCTCCAGGTCGCTCTGCTGCATAGAAGCCAGCAGGTTCTCCAATATTGCCCAGCTACGGGCCCATTGTTCCTTAAGTGCAACTGCATTATCGGTTGCGGTTACAAACTCCGCATCGCGGTTACGGTCGGGCTTTTCGCCATCGCTGGTATAAAAATCGCTAAAGCGCGAATGCAGGTTACCGCTCATATGCTTCAGCAGTATGGCAACTGAGTTACTTTCTGGTGTGGGTGTATAAAACAGCTCCTCATCGCTGAGTTGTTCCATCGCCTTTTCTGCCATTTTACGGTAATTGGCAAAAATGCGTGTAAAGCCTTCTACAATCATGTGCGCTGCATTTTGGTAAGCCAGTTTACACGATCGAAGAATACTTCGTTGCGGCAGATAAGTCCGTCCTTCAGTTCCAGTATATCCAGTCCGTACTCGGTTATTACTTCTCCGTTCACCGGAATACGGGCTTTCCATTTAAGGGTACAGCCCTGTGCCGTAGGGATTATTTCTTCGGCCTCCCATACCCAGTGCGGGTTTTTGGCCAGCAGTTTAGCAATATATTTTGCCAGTTGTTCCTTCCCTTTAATTCCTTCGCGTGCACCCGGATCGGCATAAAACACATTGCTATGATAAAATGCGAGCAGCTTATCTGCCGCATCTACGGCCCCCGAACCGGTCCAGGCCTGCAGCCATTCTTTTACAAAAGCATTTAAATCCATACTATAAATATACATATTTACGATGTTACACGCTTACCGGAAAGGCATACGCTAAAGTGCGGCTCTTACTTTTCCAGTATTACGGTAATTCCCTGTCCTCCGGCGGCACATACCGAAATAAAGGCCCGTCCCGAGCCTTTTTCGTGCAGCAGTTTGGCAGCGGTTGCCAGTACCCGTCCGCCGGTTGCAGCAAAAGGGTGTCCGGCGGCAAGGCTGCTTCCTGTTACGTTAAGTCGGTTACGGTCGATACGGCCCAGTGCCGGCAATCCGAACAGTGCCGAAAGTTCGTTACTCTCCCATATTTTAAGTGTACACAATACCTGGGCGGCAAAGGCCTCGTGAATTTCATAAAAATCGAAATCCTGCAGGCTTAGCTCAGCTTTTGCAAGCATACGCGAAGCGGCATATACGGGCGCCATAAGCAGGTTGTGCCGGTTTTGCACATATTCGGCAGCAGCCAGTTCGGCATGGCTCAGGTATGCCAGTACGGGCAGGTTATGTTCCCGGGCCCATTCTTCGCTGGCCAGCAGCAGACAGGAGGCACCGTCGGTAAGTGGCGAAGAGTTTCCCGCCGTAAGGGTTCCTGCCGTTTTATCGAAAGCCGGCTTCAGTTTAGCCAGTTTTTCGGCACTGGTATCGCGGCGCAATACATTATCAGCTTCCAGTCCTGCAAAAGGGGTAAGCATATCGCTGAAAAAGCCCCGGTCGTAAGCCGCAGCCATTTTGCGATGACTTTCCAACGCAAAGGCATCCTGTTCGTCGCGACTTATGCCATAATATCGGGCACTTATTTCGGTGTGGCCTCCCATCGAAAGTCCCGTACGGGGTTCCACATTGGCAGGTGCTTCCGGCAGCAGGTCCTTAATACGTATTTTCAGGAACTGTTTCAGGCGGGCGCCTGTGGTACCGGCGCGGCGGGCAGCCAGGAATATATTGCGCAGATGGTCGTTTAGCAGCAGCGGTACGTTACTGGTTGAGTCCACTCCTCCTGCAATGCCTGCATCAATCTGGCCCAGTGCAATTTTATTTGCGATATATACGGCAGTTTCTATACCTGTATCACAGGCCTGTTGTATGTCACAGGCCGGGGTTCGCGGATCCAGCGCCGTATCCATTACACATTCGCGCGTAAGGTTCAGCTGGCGGCTGTCCTTAATTACTGCACCGGCTGCTACTTCGCCCATAAGCTTGCCTTCCAGCCCGTATTTTGCTACCAGGCCGTTAAGTGCCGCACTAAGCATTTGCTGATTCGATGCCTGCGTATATGCCGTGTTCTGACGGGCAAAAGGAATACGGTTATATCCCACAATAGCTGCTCTGCGCAAGCCTTTCCGGATGTCTTTCATTGATGTATTGTTTCTGTTTTACAAAGTGAAGTTAACGAATATTCCATTTCTCTGCCCTGTTGCTTCTATACGATTTTACTATAGTACTGCAAAGCCTGTCCAGATCACAGAAACAGACAATTCAGACACAAATTAATTGTTAAAATCTATTAAAATCTATACTTTTAGACTCTAATCAAATCACAGTTACATGAAAAAAGCATTCTACTTCACATGGGTAGCCCTTCTTTCGCTAAGCGGAGGCGGCTTACTTCATGCGCAGGCCAACTCGGTTGAGTTAAAAGACGGGGGAGGCACCCTCATCAGCAGTCATTCTTCCGTTGCAGACGCTTATGCGGCCATACCGGCCACGTTAAGCCAGGCCTATGTAATAGAACTGCAAAGCAGTTACAGCGGCAGCAACGAAAGTTATCCTATTGTATTTGTTGCCAAGAGCGGTGCAAGTGCCGCAAACACCATTACACTGCGGCCTGCAGCCGGTGTAGCTTCGGTAAATATGCAGGCCAATGTGGCGAGCAACCCTGTATTACAGCTCAACGATGCCGACTATGTACACATCGACGGGCGTGCCGGTGGTACGGGTACTGCACGTAACCTTAGCATCAGCAACCTGGGCACGGGTTCCAGCGCCAATACGGTAGCTCTTATTAACGGAGCCTGTTTTAACCGCATAAGCTATTGTAATATACTTAATGCTACTACCGGCAGTGCAGGCCGGGGTTTATTTCTGGGTACTTCCCCCTCCAATGCCAGCGGTAATTCTGACAACCGGATCGAGTACTGCTATTTCCCCAGCGGCAGGTACCAGTTAAATTCAAACGGAACTTCGGCCACTCCCAATACACGCAACACCATTTTCGGATGTATTTTCGAAAATATTAAGTTTGTAGGTATATGGAGCCAGGCCGGTAATGCCAAAATGCTGATCGATTCCTGCTCTTTTTTCTGCACCACCAACAGCGGCGACGGAGCTTATGGTATCCTTTTCGATACACAAACCGATTCTGTCATTATCCGTAACAACCGCATTTACGATCTGCAAAACGGCACCGGCACCTCTATACGTGGCATACATGTACGTTCCGTGGCTGGCAGCGGCAATAACTTTACCGACATTTACAACAACTTTATTGCCCTCGGCAACAATACAAGTACCCAAACAAGTGTGGTAGGCATCGAGTACAGCGGCACCAATCTCATCAATGCCCGGGTACGTTACAATACCATACGCATTACCGGTACACTTACCAGCAGCGGAACCTCAGGCAATGTGGGTTCCACACCGTTCCTGAAAGCAGCCAGTACCAGTACTTCGCAGTTCGACATCCGCAACAATATATTCGTTAACGAGCGCAGCGGCGGTAATGCCGGTCTGCAGCACCTGGCCATGGCCATTACCAGCAACAACGATCCGCTCAATATCGACTTCAACACCTACAACTCTACCTGGCCGAGCCTGATACGTCTTGGCAGCACCCTTTACAATACCTTTGCCAGCTACCAGGCGGCGGCGGCTCCCGGCACCGAAACCAGCAGCAACGATTATGCCGTACAGCTGGTTTCTGCTACCGACCTGCACCTGAGCGGAACATCTATAGGTAACGGTAACCTTGCCGGTACTGTTATAGCCGGTATAAGTACCGATATCGACGGCGATACCCGGGGCAGCATCCCCTACCGCGGGGCCGACGAGGCTCTTACGCCGCTTACTCCCGGTTGTTCCGGTGTACCTGCGCCCGGCACTACTACTGCCGCATCCGTAAACATTTGCAGCGGGCAAAGTGCGGCACTCAGCCTCAGCGGACTCGATCCCCTGGCGATACCCGTACTCAGCTTCCAGTGGCAGTCATCTACAAACGGAACAAGTTTCAGCAATATAGGCGGTGCCAATGCCCAAAGTTACAACAGCAGCAATCTTAGCCAGGATACCTGGTTCCGCTGTATTGTAACCTGCAGCACATCAGGCCTTTCCGACACTTCTGCCGCATTACAGATAAGCATACTGCCGCCACCTGCTATCAGCTCTATCAGCGAAACCCATATCGTAGGCCAATACACTTTTACCGCCAATGGCGTAAGCGGAGCTACGTCTTACCTGTGGTCTTTCGGCAACGGCAATACCTCTACGGCTGTTTCCCCGACACACACCTATGCTTCCAGCGGCAGCTACACGGTATCTCTGGTAGTAGCCAATGCCTGCGGAAGCGATACCGCCACTCTTGCCATAAATGTAGGTTGCGAAGGTATTCCCGATGGTGGTACGGCAAGCAGCAGCAGCAACTCGGTATGTGCCGGACAAAGCATTACCCTCAGCCTTCTTGGCATCAACAATCTGCTGGTACCCACGCTCAGCTTCCAGTGGCAGTCATCGCCAGACGGTATCAGCTACAGTAATATCAGTGGCGCTACTTCCTTAACACATACCACTACCCCGTCTGCACTTACCCATTACCGCTGTGTGGTTACCTGTAATGCAAGCGGACAAAGCAATAATTCCAGCGCCGTTACCATCGCCTACAGCACAACTCCTGTAATAAGTTCTATTTCCGAAACCCACAGTGGCGGCACCTACACCTTTACGCCTGTAGGGCTTACCAATGCCAACAGTGTTTCGTGGACCTTCGGTAACGGAGCAACTTCCAATGTTACTTCGCCTACCTATACCTACCCTATCGGTGGCACTTACACCGTTACCGTAACTGCGGTAAATGCCTGCGGCACCACCAGCCAGACCTTAACCATTACAGTGGGCTGTACCGGAGCTCCTGCACAGGCAGGCGTACAGGCTTCGGCCACCAATGTATGCAGCGGCGATGCCCTTCAGCTGCAACTGAGCGGCCTCGACACTGCCGATGCCAGCTTCTATACCTACCAGTGGCAGGGCTCTTCCGACGGGGTTAACTTCAGCAATGTTCCCGCCGGTACTTCTGCCATACTGAATACTACGGTTGGTACACTAACCCATTTCCGCTGTATTGTAACCTGTACAGGCAGCGGACAAAGCACCACCTCCCAAACGCTTACCATTACCATTGGTGCAGCTCCTTCAGGCGGCAGTATAAGCGCAAGTAATAACGACCTGGTATATACATTTTCTATAAACGGACTCAGCGGTACCTATACCTATGCCTGGGATTTCGGCGATGGTAGTACGGGTACCGGTTCCAACCCGCAGCATACCTATGCCGCCAACGGCGTTTACAATGTATCGGTTGTGGTTAGCAGCAACTGCGGCTCCGCTACCTTTACCTACACTGTTACCGCCAATGTAGGGCTCGACAATGCTGCAGAAAGCATGGGCCTGCATTTATATCCCAATCCGGCCAGCGACCTGGTACAGATTATTTCCGATAAACTTACACAGGCAGATCATATACGCATCAGCGATATGAGCGGCAAAACCTGCTGGATAAAATCGGGTACGGTAAGTTTCCCGGTTCAGCTTTCCATACGCGACATGGGACTGCAAAACGGATTATATCTTATAGAGATACATTCCGGCAGTCAGAAAACGATTTTAAAGCTTATCGTTAAATAAGCAAAAAATACATCATTGCTCATGGCGGGTAGCAGCAAGGTAAACACTGATTTACCGGCTGTTACCCGCCATTTTTATTTTCTGCTTTATACTTTTGTTAAATATACCCCGATACATAATTTGTTCTACCTTTGTATTCAATATTTCTTCTCAGCAAAGGTGAAAAACACATTCAACACGATGATCAATACAGGCCGGCTGGCCTTCCATCGGGGTTTGTCTGCCATTCTGATCTTACTTTTTGCCTGTAATGCTCTTTTTGCCGGAAAATTTTCAGGCACAGAAATACAGGAAATTCCACACGAAGAATTATGCTGCCTGCTACCCAACTCCGAAAGCGGATCGTTTATACAGCCTCCCGCCGAGCATAGCAAAATAGCTGTTGCTCCCGAAAGCAACAACGAAACAGAGAAGGAAACAGAAATCAGCAATATGCTGGTTACGGCATTTACAGCGGCCTGTGCACTGCAACTCTTCGGCAGTACATCTTCTTCCGCTTTTTCGGTTTTGCCCGAATCGCCCCTTTTAAGCAGTGCGGGCGTTCCGCTTTTTGTACTCTACCACGCCTGGAAGAGTTTCTGCTAAACTATATACTACCCGCAAGGGTGTATGAATACGCTTACCGGCATAGGCATACCCGCCTTATCGCCCGGTACAAAGCAATTACATTACAACTTTATTTACTACATTAGGGTAAACTAAATACATATCGTTACCCTTAAATTCAGAATATATTTATGAAGAATGCTTCATTTCTTGTCTGTTTAGCTGCATTGCTTATCAGCTCAGGCTGCGGACATCATGAAAAAAAGGAAGAGGAACAGAAATATCTTGTTACCACTCCCATACGCCAGGATACTCTTATACACAAAAGTTATGTATGCCAGATACGTTCTATACAGCACATTGAGCTGCGGGCATTGGAAAAAGGCTACCTCCAGAATGTAAATGTAGACGAGGGACAGTCAGTTAAAAAAGGTCAGCTGCTGTTTCGCATACTGCCGGTGGTATACCAGGCCGAGGCACAGAAAGCGCAGGCTGAGCTTAATTTTGTAGAGATCGAATACCAGACCACCAAGCGCCTGGCCGACAGCAACATTGTATCGAAAAGCGAACTGGCTCTTGCCAAAGCCAAGCTCGATAAAGCTGCTGCGGAATTACAAATGGCCAGGGCACACCTGGGCTTTACCGAAATCAATGCTGCATTCGACGGTATTGTGGGGCTGTTCCGTGCCCGGTCGGGCAGTCTGCTCGACGAAGGCGACCTGCTCTCTACCCTTTCCGACAACAGTAAAATGTGGGTCTATTTTAATGTTCCCGAAGCCGAATATCTTTCCTATATGCAATCCAAGGCAAACAATCCGCATGCACAGGAAGTGGATCTGCAGATGGCCAACGGACAGCTTTTCGACCAGAGCGGTATAATTGAAACAATAGAGGCCGACTTCAACAACGAAACAGGTACCATTGCCTTCCGCGCCACCTTCAATAATCCGCAGGGCATTTTACGCCATGGCGAAACCGGCAATATACTGATGCCTGTACCTCTTAAAAATGCGATGCTTATTCCTCAGAAAGCCACATTTGAGGTACTCGATAAAAAATATGTATATGTAGTAGACGAAGACAATGTGGTAAAATCGCGCCGTATTACCATCGACACCGAGCTACCCGACCTGTATGTGGTAAAAGACGGGCTTAAAGACAATGAGCGTATACTGCTCGAAGGTTTGCGTACGGTAAAAGAAAACGAGAAGATCAAATACGATTTCGAAAAACCCGAAGAGGTTATACATAACCTGGGTCTGCATGCCGAATAAGTGAGGTATTGAGTAACAAATTAAAAATCAGGTTCCATGTTCAACAGATTTATACGCAGACCGGTACTCGCCATAGTAATTTCACTGGTGATTGTATTTGTAGGTCTGCTTTCCATAAACACCCTTCCCAAGTCGCAGTTTCCCGAGATTGCGCCTCCCATGGTGGTAGTATATGCATCCTATCCCGGAGCCAGTTCCACGGTACTTACCAATTCGGTGCTTATTCCGCTGGAACAGGCTATAAACGGGGTTCCCGGCATGAAGTATATGTTTTCTACAGCTGCCAGTTCCGGTGAAGCCAATATACAGATTGTGTTCAACCTGGGCGAAGACCCCAACCAGGCCCTGGTAAACGTACAAAACCGTATAGAGCAGGTAAAGATGCGTCTGCCCCCCCTGGTACAGCTCGAAGGTATTGTGGTACAGCGGCTGCTGCCCAGCATGCTTATGTACGTAAACCTTTACAGTACCGATACAGCCAATGCCGACATGAAATTCATCTTCAACTATGCCTACATAAACATGCTGTCGGAGCTGCAGCGCATAGAAGGTATAGGTATGGCCAAAATACTCGGAAGCCGCCAGTATGCCATGCGCGTATGGCTCGATCCTGACCGGATGCGGGCCTACAACATTGGTGCCGAAGAAGTGATGAAAGCCATGGATGAACAGAGTATTATTGGTTCGCCCGGGCGTTTGGGACGGGCCGACAGTAAACGTTCGCAGTCTATCGAATATGTGCTTACCTACCAGGGCCGTTACAGCGATGCTTCCCAGTACGAGAACATTATTATACGTGCCACCCCTGATGGCGAAGTACTCAGGCTCAAAGATATTGCCAAAGTAGAGCTGGGCAGCGAATACTACGATATTTATTCCAACAAGGACGAATACCCTTCTGCTGCCATTATGCTTAACCAAACTTACGGAAGTAATGCCGTAGATGTGATTGCCCGTGTAAAAAACAAGCTCGAAGAAATGAAGCAGGACTTTCCGCCGGGCATGAAATACGAAATCAGTTACGACGTGTCCAGCTTCCTGGATGCATCTATAGAAGAAGTGGTGCATACCCTGCGCGATGCCTTTATACTGGTTGCACTGGTAGTATTCCTGTTCCTGGGCGACTGGCGTTCTACGCTTATTCCCATACTTGCCGTGCCCGTTTCGCTGATCGGGGCCTTTTTTGTGATGCAGATGTTTGGGCTTACCATTAACCTTATTACGCTGTTTGCCCTGGTGCTGGCCATCGGTATTGTGGTAGACGATGCGATTGTGGTGGTAGAGGCGGTGCATGCCAAGATGGAAGAAGAACCGCATCTTTCGCCCTTTAATGCCGTTAAAAAAGTATTAGGCGAAATAAGCGGTGCTGTAATTGCCATTACCCTGCTAATGACAGCGGTGTTTGTTCCGGTGGCCTTTATGTCGGGGCCGGTAGGTATCTTCTACCGCCAGTTCTCCATTACTATGGCTGCATCCATTGTACTTTCGGGTATTGTAGCCCTTACGCTTACTCCGGTGCTTTGTGCCATTATACTTAAAAATCCGCATGCACACGGCCAAGTACATAAAAAGAAAAATATCCTGGCCCGCTTCATGGATGGTTTTAACCGTCTGTTCGAAAAACTTACCGGTAAATATGTAAGTCTGCTGCGCCTGGTTGTAAACCGCCGTGTAGTTACCTTCGGGGTACTGCTTATATTCGGACTCGGCATCTTTGGTGTGGCCCGCAAACTGCCTACCGGCTTTGTACCCGAAGAAGACCAGGGTATGATTTATGCCATTATACAAACCCCGCCGGGTTCTACGCTGGAGCGTACCAATGCCGTAAGCCGCCAGCTGCAGCGTATGGCCAAAACCGTAGAAGGAGTAGAATCGGTATCCTCCCTGGCCGGGTTCGAAATACTTACCCAGGGGCGCGGCTCCAACTCAGGTACCTGCCTTATAAACATGAAACCCTGGCATGAGCGTAAACACACGGTAAAAGAAATTATACACGAACTGGAAGAAAAATCCAAAGATATCCCCGGTGCAGCCATCGAGTTCTTCGATCCGCCGGCTGTGCCCGGCTATGGTGCAGCAGGTGGTATTGCCCTGCAGCTGCTCGATAAAAACAATACCATCGACTACGAACGCCTGGGCCAGGTAACCACACAGTTTATGGCCGACCTGGAAAAAAGACCCGAACTGAGTGCGCTCTTTACCTTTTACCGTACCGACTATCCGCAGTACGAGCTGGAGGTCGATAACCAGCAGGCTATGCAGAAAGGTGTTTCTATCGGTAAAGCCATGGATAACCTGTCTATACTTATAGGAAGTACTTACGATATCGGTTTTATTAAATTCGGACGTTTCTTCAAGGTTTTTGTACAGGCATCTCCCGAATTCCGCCAGCTGCCTTCCGACCTGATGAAGCTCTATGTTAAAAACGACCGCGATGAAATGGTACCCTACTCTTCCTTTATGAAAGTGAAGAAGACCCAGGGGATATACGAAATTAACCGTTACAACATGTACACTACTTCATCCATTCGCTGTTCGCCCGCACCGGGCTACAGCAGCGGCGAAGCTATTGCAGCCATACAGGAAGTAGCCCGGGAAACACTGCCTAAAGGGTATGATATCGACTGGGCTGGTTTGCAGAAAGATGAAGTGGCCCGAGGTAACGAAGCCATTTACATTTTCCTGATTGTACTGGCCTTTGTATACATGGTACTGGCAGCACAATACGAGAGCTTTATACTTCCGCTGGCCGTAGTATTTTCTCTGCCGGCCGGGGTTTTCGGCTCCTTTCTGCTGCTTAAAGTAATGGGCCTGGCCAATGACATTTATGCGCAGGTAGGGCTTATTATGCTGGTGGGGCTGCTCGGGAAGAACGCAGTACTGATTGTGGAATTTGCGATACAGCGGCATCACCAGGGTATTAGCGTACTGGATGCGGCCATTGAAGGTGCCAAAGTCCGTTTCCGGCCTATTCTTATGACTTCCTTCGCCTTTATTGCGGGCCTTATTCCCCTGATGGTGGCCAGTGGTCCGGGAGCTATCGGCAACCATACCATTGGTGCGGCAGCCATGGGCGGTATGCTGTTCGGTACCTTCTTCGGAGTAATACTCGTACCCGGTTTGTATTATATTTTCGGTAAACTGGCCGAGGGGCGAAAACTCATCAAAGACGAAGACCATAATCCGCTCAGTGAAGACTTTGTTGAAAGTGCCGACACACAGGCTTCGCTGGTAAAGACCCTTAAAAAATTAATGAAAACGATCCGTCGTGAAAACCGTGAAAATAATGAAGAATAAAGCTGCCATCCGATACCTGCTGCCGGCCCTTGTGCTGCTTATACTGGCCGCAGGCTGTAAATCGTCGAAAATAACGGTACGTGCCGAAAAGCGCTCTGTACCCTCGTCGTACAATAACAGCAGCGTTACCGACACTACCAATTCTGCCGATATAAACTGGCGCCAGGTATTTGCAGACTCTAACCTGGTAGCGCTGATCGATACCGCGCTCAAAAACAACCAGGAACTTAATGTTACCATGCTCGAAATAAACATAGCCCAAAACGAAGTAAAAGCCCGCAAAGGAGAATACCTGCCTTTTGGGAGTTTACAGCTGGGGGCCGGGGTGGATAAACCCGGGCGTTATACCCGCGACGGGGCTGTGGAGCAGAACCTGGAAATACAGCCTGGGAAAGCCTTTCCTGAACCGTTGGGCGATTTTATGGTGGGTGCCGTTTTTTCATGGGAGCTGGACATATGGGGTAAACTGCGTAATGCCAAAAGAGCGGCGGCAGCCCGTTACCTGGGTAGTATCGAAGGCCGGAACTTTATGGTAACGAATCTTATTTCCGAAATAAGCAGTTCCTATTATGAGCTGCTGGCACTGGATAACCAGCTCGATATCATCAGCAAAAATATAGAGATACAGAGTAATGCCCTGGCTATTATACGTCAGCAAAAAGAAGCGGCTCGGGTTTCGCAGCTGGCTGTAAATCGTTTCGAGGCACAGCTTCTTAACACTCAAAATCTGCAGTTTGCTATACGGCAGCGGATTGTAGAAACTGAAAACCGTATCAATTTTCTCACAGGTCGTTTCCCGCAGCCTGTGAAACGGGATCCGTCGCGGTTTAACGATATGGATCTCGACTCTTTATATATTGGTGTTCCCAGTCAGCTGCTTATCAACCGGCCGGATATACGCCAGGCCGAGCAGGAGTTGGCGGCCTGTAAGCTTGATGTAAAATCGGCCCGTGCGGCGTTTTATCCATCAATACGGCTTAATGCCAATATTGCGTTTCAGGCCTTTAATCCGGCAGTATGGTTTAATCCGGCCTCGCTGCTCTATAACATATTTGGCGACCTTATGGCTCCGCTTATAAACCGTAATGCGATAAAGGCGGCTTACCGGAATGCTAATGCACGCCAGCTGCAGGCGGTATTTAACTACGAAAAGAGTATCCTTACCGGTTATACCGATGTAGTTAACCAGCTTTCGGCTATTCAGAATTATAGCAACAGTTATAAGACTAAGGCCCGCGAAGCTCAGATCCTTACACAGTCGGTAGAGATTTCCGGCAACCTGTTTAACTCGGCCCGCGCTGATTATATGGAGGTGTTGCTTACGCAGCGGGAAGCTCTGCAGGTACGTATGGAGCTTATAGAAGTAAAAGCCCGGCTGCTTAATTCTAAAGTAGCTATGTATAAAGCCCTCGGGGGCGGGTGGAAATAGCTTTTTTCACGATTAGAAAAAGAGAAAGACCGCGGGGACATCTGTCTTTGCGGTTTTTCTTTTAAGGAGTGTACTGTCCCGCTGATTACTAAGCCGTTTTCTGTCTACCTGAAAATGCGAGGATAGATGTGCCGGATCATTAGCTTGCGCGGATTTACGCAGAATATACTTTGTATTTATTGGTATACATTCAGATTTATTAAATAGCTCCCGCGGATTACGCAGATTTTCGCGGAACATGCATTGTTTTATCAGGATACATAAGGGGATTGTATAGCTCCCGCAGATTGCGCAGATTTTCGCAGAACATGCATTGTTTTATCAGGATAGATAAGGGACATTGTATCGCTCCCGCGGATTAAGCAGATTTTCGCAGAATATGCATTGTTTTATCAGGATACATAAGGAGTATTGTATAGATACCAGCGGATTACGCGGATTTTCGCAGAACATGCATTGTTTTATCAGGATAAGGGGATTTGCATAGCTCCCGCAGATTACACAGATTTTCGCAGAATATGCATTGTTTTATCAGGATAGATAAGGGACATTGTATAGATACCGCGGATTGCGCAGATTTTCGCAGAATATGCATTGTTTTTTACCAGGATACATAAGGGGGATTTGCATAGCTCCCGCGGATTGCGCAGATTTTCGCAGAACATGCATTGTTTTATCAGGATAGATAAGGGACATTGTATAGCTCCCGCGGATTACGCAGATTTTCGCAGAACATGCATTGTTTTATCAGGATGCATAAGGGGGATTGTATCGTTCCCGCTGATTACGCGGATTTTCGCAGAATATGCATTGTTTTATCAGGATACATAAGGGGGATTGTATCGTTCCCGCTGATTACGCAGATTTTCGCAGAATATGCATTGTTTTATCAGGATACATAAGGGGATTGTATAGATACCGCGGATTACGCGGATTTTCGCAGAACATGCATTGTTTTATCAGGATACATAAGGGGGATTTGCATAGCTCCCGCGGATTGCGCAGATTTTCGCAGAACATACATTGTTTTATCAGGATAGATAAGGGGATTGTATAGCTCCCGCAGATTGCGCAGATTTTCGCAGAATATGCATTGTTTTATCAGGATGCATAAGGGGGATTGTATCGCTCCCGCGGATTGCGCAGATTTTCGCAGAACATACATTGTTTTATCAGTTTACAGGGTGGATGGGGTGTTACCCTGTTAACAACCTGTCAATTATGCAGACATTTCCAAATTATAAAGCTCATTATATGATTATTATCCCGAGGCTGAATATTTACCCTTTAAAATGAGGCGGATAACAAATATTATATACACATTTTTTCAATTATTTATTTTCTATATTTACGCACACTAATTCATGAAAACACATACATAACCTCTAAACCCCAACAGTCCAGCACAGCACCCAAACCTGTACCTATTAATGAATTACAAGCAGATAAAACATTAAGGAATGTAGCCGCCGATATACTATTACACAACAGATAGTATAGAGAAAAGCAGGTATACAGGAACCGTGAAAAGCCGGCTTAAAGCTCTCTATGAACCTTTTGCCCTATATTATACAGATATTTCTGCCCCTGTTCAGCGGTGGTGCATTATACGTACTGTTCCGTCCGGAAAGTCTGTACCTCTTTAGAGGATTTGAGCTTACCCACACCATGCCTGTTGTACGTATGTTCAGGGCCTGGGTCGCACCTGCCCGTTCCTTTGTTCCAGACTGGGTAATTTATTCGCTGCCCGACGCTCTTTATACATATGCAATTATTGCTTTTATTTTCGGTGTATGGAAAAAGCCTAACCTATGGGTAACTGCGGCAATTCTTTTTGCGCTCAGTACAGAACTTGCCCAGCTTTTCAGCATTGTACCCGGCGTGTTCGATCCTGTTGACCTGGCCCTGAAAATGCTTTGTGCCGGGCTTGCTTACTATGTAAATACAAAATACCAGATATATGAAAAGAAAGTTTCTTAACGTAATTACTATTTCAGGACTGTGCGTTTTTGCTCTGCTTGGAGCTGCCACCGGCGACTCCAAAGATAAAGACTCATCGTCATCCTCATCATCGTCGTCAGCAGCCTCTTCCACACCCGATCTTAAACTGTCGTCGAAAACACTGTTTAACGAATACCACGAAAATGAAGTGGCTGCCGATAAGAAATACAAAGGAAAACGTATACAGGTTAGCGGCAAAGTAGAAAGTATTACAAAAGATATCCTCGACAATAACATTGTATCTCTTACGGGCGATGGCTATTTCTCCACCGTAATGTGTACACTGGAATCGGAAGATGTGGCGGCATCTCTTAAAAAAGGAAGCAGCTATAGTCTTAACTGCACCTGCGAAGGTATGATTGTAGGAAGCGTACAGATGAAAAACTGTAGTCTTGCCCAATAAAAAAATAAGCATAAATAGCCGGGTAGCGAATTGCTGCCCGGTTATTTAATTCTCCCCTGTTGTACCTTTTTCATACAATATAGCAGGCCAGACACCGGCTCATTGCTGTAACCTAAACAAACGTAGCATATAACTTTGTATACGTATGTAGTCCTTAACTGGCAAGCCCTACAGGACACAATACCCTCCTTTTCAAGTTTTGCTGTATTGTACACCATTTTTCTTAGCCCTAAGTTTGCAATATGTATTCCGGGAATGTGCATTACATTCTCTACCATCAACGATACGCAATTCTTACTTATGGATATATTATTTAAAAACAACTACAACCCACAGCAGCTGCATGCGCTTGATATATACAGCATCGTGCGTCCGTTACATATGCTGTGCAGCTACAATGAACGCAAACGCGATTATTTCTGGCTGGTATCTGTAGGGGCAGGCAGGCGGCTGCTTAATATAGATCAGCTGCAGCTGTTACCGGCCAAACGCCTGCTGGCCGATCCGATGATTGTCTTCAGCCTGCCGCTGCAAAAAAAAGCACATGGGCTGGTGCTGGCGCATGCCAGGCCTGGCGGAGCACTGAGTCCTTCGCCACAGGATAACGACCTTACCGACCTGCTTATACAGTTAGGCCATATTATGCGTATACCGCTGCTCGATCATCTGCTTATCAATGATGAAAGCTATTACAGCTTCCGGGACTGTGGTCTGCTCGATGAACTGAGTCAGAGCAACAAATATGTACCCGACCGTATAGAACGTTTCCGTTACGAGCGCGCAGCTACCGAACGCGGTATAAAACAGGGCCGGCAGGAACGCAGCCGGGAACTGGCCCGGCAGATGAAAAAAGAAGGATACAGCAACGAAGTAATTATGAGGCTGAGCGGGCTGAGTAAAGCCACGGTAGCTCAGTTAAAGCCTCAGGAAGAAGCAGAGCCTGCAGAACATACAGAGATCCCCGGGCATAACGTGTAACCCCTCCTAAAAATCAGGTTGTTTAAAAGTATCATAATTGCAACTCTAATCAGTATGATAAAGAGTAAACACAGAAAAGCTTTTCAGCCTCTCTATTAAAGTACTAATAACAAGAAAATTAAACTTAATGTGCCGTTTAGAATATTACAAGTCTTTACCACTTTCTGACAACGACCGGGAAAGTAAATTGCTGAAACGGAGTCGCCATATGAATATAGTTTTGATTATTATTCCTAATTGTCAGATTAGAGGAAAATTCATAATAACTAGTCGTATCGCTTGTTGACAAAGGTATTGTATCTTTTCCAATTGTCAGGTAAGTCTTAAAATTTTCCATTTCAAAATAACTTTTACTAATTAATCTGTATGTCCTCATACCATCTTTATTACGTTTATTATCTATCTCATGTATAGAGCAGTGAATATAATCACAAACAATCATTTGTCTCAAAAGACCTTGCCACTCAATATATAATTGAAACCTTAGTAATTCTTTTTTTTCCTTTAAACTTAGCCCTTCTGCCTCGAGTATAGAAGATCTTAGTGAATCATTAAACATGCCAGAATTTTTACTTTCTTCTTCTATATAGAAAGCAATCCCTTTCTCATCATTTATTGAATCTATTTGAGCGATTTTTTGTAAAATGGTATTCCTATAATAACTATCGTAAGGCTGTTGTCGTAATTCTAATTCAAATTTCTGATAATTTTGCTGTAATATTTTGTATGCAAACTCATGATTTTTATTGTCAGAATTATTGCATGACACAAGTACTAAGATTAATGCGTTACTCAAAAGAATGGTTAAACCGTTACTTATCTTTTTCATTTTGTTTCTTTTTAGTCAATATTACTTTATCAGGATTTTCTTTAAATAATTTAATTTTTCAGATTCAGTTGCAAAAAGCATTAATCCACCTACCTTATTATTGCCTTTGCCCAATATACAGTAGTTTGCTGGCACATCCTCATAACTATGTCATTTCCCAACAGGTGTCAGAGCTGGATTAACCATGCTAAATAATTGATTTAATGAAGATATTAACTGAAGTAAAATTCGTTGAGCTTCCATCTCTGAAATATGAGAAAATCTTAAGACATATTTATGCTTTACTAAGTATCCTTTTGCATTCTTCCGCTATATATGGAACGTTACTGCTCGTCTTATCCGAATTTTTGAGTCTTTGCATGAACCTAAAAAAGAACAACTCAGCTTCCATTGTTTTAGTACCATCGCCCATTTTCCCAAGGTTTTAATTTAGGGCGGGTTACACTACGAATTCGTAATCAATAGGATAACTTATCCCGTTCGAAACCATGAGATGAAGCAGTTCGTGTAATCGAACTGACTTTAAAGTTTAACTCATTTTCGAATTCCATGTACTTAATGACGGTATTTAAGCAACAGATCAAGGCTAAACGATATCCTTCAAAAATATCATCTACTGACTTTTCGGGGTGAGTATTTGCATCCATTTTTTGAATGCTTCTGCATCGCCGGTTATGCGAAACGATTTAACAGCGGGAATAATTTCCGTTGCAAAGCTCACAGGCTAATGAGTTATGCGCGTATATAACAAATATAGAAAATGCTTCAATTTCCATTTTACGGGTTCCGTTTCACTGTCATACAGCTTTTACCCCGTAGTACTACGCCTTTTACCCCCTGCCTCTGCTGGTTCCTACCCGTACTTATACGGGTTGTTACCCCTGTACCTGCAGGTTCTGACCCGTACCTGATACCCTTTTAACCCGTATATATACGCCTCCGAACCCGTACCTGAAGCAAACAAAACCCGTGCAGCAGAGGTCCGAACCCTTATTTATAAACATGCATGCCCGTAACACAGAAGAAAAAGCTGCTTAAACAGCATATCCCAAATGTTAAAAAACGCATTAGGAAAAGCAATATAAGCAATTAAAAGTAAATAATTTATGCATTAAAACCATTACTAAAACTGTTAAAATATACTCCGCTAATACAGGAAAGTATACTAAACAGAAAACTGCCGCGTATATATAATAAGGAGCGCACCTTATCTCTGCATGATTGTTTATTAATGTTTCACCCTTAAAAAAAAACATCATGTCTCTCAGTAATTTATCCGATCTGCACTTTACGGCTGCAGATATCTCCGCGATTCGGAGCGCCCTGAGCAATATAGAAAGTGTGCTCAGTCCCAAAAGCCGTAACCTGAGTCCCGAACAGCGCCGCAAACTGGGAAGGATCAGAGAACAAAACAAACTATTTATTAACAAGGTTCGCGATTTCCGCGAACAGCAACCTGCATTAAGCAGTCCGGATGTAGACTGGAACGAGTTTGAGGCCGATTACCAGGACCGTAACTTCCTGGAAGAAGTACTCAACATGCTCAACACCCTGGGCGAACTGGCCGGGGATGCCAAAATTCTGCACGATCATGACGTGTACCAGGCTGCCCTTACCGATTACAATTACACCAAGTACAAAAAGACTACGGATAAGGGCGCATACGATGCCAAGTTCCAGGCCATACGGCACTTCTTTCCCGGAGCCGGCTCCCGAAGTACGGAAGCTCCGCCAGACAACGGACCGGCAACCGATACAGAAAGCTAATCAGGAAGCACCCTTCGGGGTGCTTTTTTTATGCGTCGAAACAACAAACGCAGCAAAGAAATTTATATGCGTTGGGAGGCCCCACAGAACGCCAGATTCCAGCATGGGGTATGGGTTTTTCCAGTTCAACTGCCTTGTAAGACCAGAAAAGCTGCCATACATTTGTGGAGATTAAAAAAGTAGATTCTCATACACTACAAACCGCAACGTATGGCAGAGAAAAAAATACACAAACGACATAAGATAAAACGTTTCCGCAGGATGCAGGGCATAACAAGGGATGCAGCGGCTCTCAAAGGGAAGAATCAGGAAGAGGAAAGCCGGATGAAAGTCTGCGGGCAGACAGATCAGGAACTACGAACCCACCTGGCCAACATACTGAAAATACCTCCGCAAGCCTTTAATACCCTGAACCAGGAACAGATGATAACCATAATCCGGCATGCGATCACAAATAATAACAGCAATGCCATCAGATTCAGCTACAATCACCGGCCTGTCTTTCATCTGCCTGATAAACTGATGGAAGCTTTTAAGGAAGTAAAACGCCCGAACGCAGAAGTAATTTCCGCCAAAGAAGAACAGATAAAACTCCTGGAAAGCATGCTGAGTAAGAAATAAACAAACTATATAATTTACAAACCTTTATTACAAATCCTGTGCATACACCAGACATTGACGAAATAAAAGAGTACCTGGAGAACAATCCACTGGAATTGTTTCCAAGTCAGCAAGCCCTCTCCGTACCCATTCTACACCGTATATACCGTAAAATGCAGTACGGTCTGCAATTCGATGATATACGGATTGCGGAGCAGCTGATTATAAACGGGCATCACCGCTACCTGAGTTCCATGCTGGCAGGCAGGCCCATAGGACGGGTATGCAGCCAGTGCAGTTCAGCTACCCGGCAGTACAGCTGGCAACATATACGATTAGACACACAGGACTGGGATACGAAAGAACAGATACAAAAATTCAATGAAGAAGATGCACGTTTCAACGGTATTCCCATTCAGGAACTTAATGAAATAACCAGATAACAAACATATTGTACCATGAAGATCTTTTTAGACATTGACGGCGTAATGGTCCCCGCCATGCCCTGGCGCAGGCCCGAGTTCCTTATGGATGGCTTTCCGGCCTTCAGTAAAAGGGCTTCGGATACGTTGTCTTCTATCCTGCGGGCTACAGGGGCCGAAGTGGTACTTACCACATCGCATAAGTCACTTTATTCTCTGCCGGAGTGGCAGTCCATCTTTCGTTTACGGGGCATAGAGCTGGAAAAGCTGAGCATACTGCCCGAAAACAATACGCAGCAGAGCCGTAAAGAAGAGTTACTGCAGTGGTTCAGGCATCATCCGCCAGGCGCTAACTTTGTGATCATCGATGATAACAAGTCGCTGAATGCATTGCCCCCCGAACTGAAAAAGCATGTAGTACTTACGGGTAGTACCGTAGGGCTCGTGGAAGAATCCGGAAAGGAGGCTATTGCCTTACTGAAAGGTGAGGCCTGGAGCATATAGAGGTTTCGGAGTACAGGCTTCAAATTTAATCGGCCTCACGAGGCATTGAATCAACTTTCGCCCATCAAGTATCAGGGACTTTTTAATTTTGAATCGTCAGATTAAACCCAGTCCTGATTCAGGGAGGGTTACAATACCCGTTTTGCAGTTGTTATACACCCAATTGCGCCGTGTTGAAATACATAGTCAGAATTAAACAGTTCCAGGCACTCCGCTACAAACATCCCTTAAGATTCAGCTGGTGGTATACAGCAACTCCACGTTACCCCGCAGGTCGATAAAGAAACAGTGCGCATGCAGAGTGTATTTATCATATATACGGTCTGCAAGCTCCCGGGCAAACTTAGCATGACAGTTTTTTTCATCCAAAGGATCCGAAAGATCGATGTTAGACCTGAGTAAGCCCGAATAAGCACCGCAATCCTGATGCTCCACAATATATACATCACTGATCTTATGCAGCTGTTTAGCCAGCTTTATATGGTCGGACAAGGTATCTTTCCAGTGTCCGTATTTTTTCAGGACGCCCTTTTTAAAATCGGCCTTATACTGGCTGGTTGTAAGCAGAGATGTTCCTGCCAGGATAAAATGATCGTAACGGTTATGCAGATTATCGAAATGCAGGAAATCTACCAGGTTATCCGTAAGGCGCAGATCCATACAGCTGATTACAAGAATGTTCTTTTTCGGGAGCGTATACTCCGTTTCCGAAGGGTAGTTTAATACGGCTGACATATATTTCTGTTTAGGGGTTTACACGTAGATTACGGAAAGTACATTATGCACGTCTTAAGCCCGGCATCGGGAAACCCTGTATACAATGAAAATATATCGTCCGTAAAGCAGGGTTTTCGAAAACAAGGTATATAAACGTCTCCCGAATATATAAAATCCAGATTAACTACACAATTATTTTCAACAACCAACTATCAGATTAAGCTGTGGTTATTACAGATTCGTGCAGGTATTGTTCTCAGCGACAAGCCAAAAAAATACACTCTTTACCCCGGAATCTCCTCCACCAGTACTATATTTCCTTTTGTATCGTAATACGTACAGGTCATCTGCTCCAGGCATACGGCCCATTTTTCAATTCCGGCTGCTGCTGCCTGCATACTGAATGTATAATAATCGCTGCCTCCCTGCTGATGCACTTTCAGATCGGCTTTAAAAAGTCCGGGGTTACATTCGCGGGCTATCTGTAAAGGTTCGTATTTCGTAACAGAAGAAGTTCGGTAATCATCGGCCCCCGAATAATCGCTATGCCCGTCTGTAACAAATGTTTCGTAATACATAACGCCCAGTTGTTTCAATGCCTGGATATACGCCGGGAAATCGGCACCTGACTTTACTTTTGCGTGTGCTTCGCGGATCTGATCTACTGTAAACATATTCTTTAAATTTAATTGTTATTGTTTTCTACCCTGCAAAACTGAGGTTAAAACGGGAGCTCTGATTGTAAAAAATCGTTTTTATAAGGGGCGTACCCCCTTCTCCGGCGGGGTCGGGCTGTATGCTCATACTCCTCGTTCGTACCTCACTGCGGGGTATCCGCAACCATCCCTTACGCAGGGCAACGTTTCTCAGCGGTTTCGGCGGAACATTTCCGGTGTGATGCCTGTGTAGCGTTTAAAGTCTTTAATAAAATGCGCCTGATCGAAAAAGTTGTATTCATAACAAATATCGCTGAGCGTCTTAGTGGTATTATCCATTTCCTGTAACATTGCATTGAAACGCACTACAGAAGCAAACTTTTTGGGTGTAGTACCCAGCAGGCGGCGGAATCGTTTTTCGAACGGACTCTGGCTGATGGCCAGTCGGGCACTCAGTTCCTTTATCCGTATATTCCCTTTTGCGGCATAAATCTGTTTCACGGCCTCCACAATACAACGATCGGCCTGTACTTCGCGCAGCTGCGATTCCAGGAAACGCTCCACAATATGTACACGTTCCGTATCGCTGCGGGCCCCCGAAAGTTTTTCTTCGGTTTGTTCAATCCTGTCACGTACAAAGAGATCGTCCAGTGAAACACTCCGGTTAAACAGCTCGTGTGCCGGAGCCGGTGTAAAAGCCGCCAGTCCAGTTTCGCTTAAATACACCAGTACGGTACCCGTGCCGGCCTTGTTCCGAAATACGGTACAGCTGTCGGTAAAACCTGTAATACCCGAAGTATGCAGAGCCTCCTGCGAAGAGCCAGAAACCCGGTATAAGCTGCCTCTGTACTGGAAACCCAGCACCAGCCCCGTGGAAGGGAATACAGTATAACTGCTCTCTTCCGGGTTTTCTGAGAGTATGTATTGCTTTACGTACGGCCTCAGATGCTCGGCGGGTATATAGGTATCAAATTTCAGGCCTTGCGGGTTTCAGTACGAAGCTACAAAACAAAGCAGGAAAATAAAAAACCCGGTAAATTACAGTTTACTGGCGATCGTTTGCCGGGATTCGTTACTTACTACATTTTACAAGCCGGGTGCCTTGCCGCATTTAAAGTTAAGGATGAGGCCCGGAATAGCCACAGGTTATTAAATAAAAATAACAAACTAATAAACAGACGATTAATACGAACAAAAAGATTTAAACACTTTTGTAAAAACAGGTATAATTACCTATTTACAATGCCAAAAATCATTTATAGTTTAGCCATACTCTTATACCACCTCCATTTTTGTTTACCATTTATTAACTTCTAAAAACCCTGTAAATAGAAGAAAAAAGAGAAAAAAAACCCCGCATTAAAAGTGCCATTCCCTAAACCAAAGTTTAACGACCTAACACAATAAACAACATGATTACTTCTGCAAGTCCGGAGAGCTTTTTAAAGATCTCGGCATTTCTGACCGGTTTTACAGAAACCGAACTTACGGGCACAGGTATGCTCGCTACCTACTACAATTTCATACTCAGCACATCGCCCCCACAGGCGGTAAATGATTTTTTTACCGACATGGAGGCTTTTCTGAAGGCAAAACCAGCCGACCCGGAAAAGGTTATGAAAGCTAACTTTATGCCTCTTAACAGGTACAACGGGCTTACCCAGTACATAATAAACATGTGGTATACCGGAAACTGGGGGCTGGGCTACAACGGGATTGTAATCTCAGCGGCCTCTTATATACAGGGGCTGATGTGGGAAACCGGACACACACACCCGGCCGGTGCCAAACAGCCTGGTTTTGCTTCCTGGGCCGAGAAACCCCTTTCTGTTAAATAACTTATTCCAAACCTCATTCTTATGGAAAAAAACAATTATGATGTCGTAATTGTAGGGTCCGGTATTGCCGGAGCTATTACGGCGCAGCTGCTTACCAATGCAGGTAAAAAAGTGTTACTGCTCGAGGCTGGTTTACAGGCTGGTATTGCCATGAACCAGGAAGCCAACTATGCCGTGTACCAGGAATACCTGAACACCTATTACGAAGCGGCCGCCAAGGTACCAAACGCGCCCTACCCGAACCTGAAGGATGCTCCTTCGCCCAATGTGTTGGATCTGGCTCCTATTACGCCTGTGCAGCCACTCACCAACGGCTATTTTGTGCAGATGGGTCCGCAGCCTTTTGCCAGCGATAATACGCGCACCCCCGGCGGTACCACCCTGCACTGGCTGGGAACTACCCTGCGCATGCTGCCGAGCGATTTTAAAATGAGAACGCTTTATAAGGTGGGTGTAGACTGGCCGATTCCGTATGCAGAAATGGACCGTTACTATACAATGGCCGAAAATGAGATAGGGGTTTCGGGCAATGTGGCAGATCAAAACTACCCGAACGACCAAAAGGCATATGCCCCCAATTACGTGCTGCCCATGAGAGAAATTCCCACCAGTTACCTCGACAAGGTTATGGGCCCGGTAATCAGCGGTAAAAAAATCGAAATGAACGGACAGACCTTTACCCTGGATACGATCAGTACCCCCCAGGGCCGGAACTCTGTGCCGAACGAAAACTACAAAATTGCCGGTGTGGTATGGAACCCTGCCAGTAAAAAGCTGGAACTTGTAGAAGGGCACTCGCCATACGACCCGGTAGGCTCTAACTGGAGTCCATACACCGGGCAGCGCTGCGAAGGCAATGCCAGCTGTGTGCCCATATGCCCGGTACAGGCCAAGTACAACGCTCTTAAATCGTTACGCAAATGCGACCCGGGCAATCTTACGGTACGTACCCAGTCGGTAGCCTCACAGCTTATTATCAATCCTGTTTCGAAATGGATCGACGGGGTACAATACAAGGTATATAAAAACCCCAATTCGCCCGAGTACGAAACATTTACTGCCAAAGGCACCCTGTATGTGCTGGCCGCCAGCGCCATCGAGAATGCCAAATTACTGCTTGCCTCCGATGCCGCCAACAGCAGCGACCAGGTAGGCCGCAACCTGATGGACCATATGACCGTACTGCGCTGGGGCCTGGCCAATGAACCGGTTTATCCCTTCCGCGGACCGGGATCTACCAGTAATATTCCCACTTTCCGCGATGGTAGTTTCCGCAGCGAACATGCCGCATGGATATTACCGCTCGATAACTGGGGCTGGGCATGGCCTACGGGCTCTCCCGGCACCGATGTATCTGGCTTCCTGAGCGATGGACTTTATGGCGAAGACTTGCGCAAAGCACTTAAAGACCGAATTGTGCGCCAGTTCTTTATACACTTCGAATGCGAACAGATACCCGACCCCGAGAACCGCGTTACCGTTTCGCCGGCATACAAAGACCAGATCGGCAATTACCGCCCGGTAATACAGTATAAAGCCACCGATTATATGCTGAAAGCCTTTGAGGCTACCGCCTCGGTTTCCAAACAAATGTTCGAGCAGTGCAATATCGAAGACTTTACCGAGTATAAGCCCACAGATCCCGGTTATGTAATTTATAAAGGAGTAGGTTATACCTACAACGGAGCCGGACACATTGTTGGCACCCACCGCATGGGCGATAAGCCTGAGAATTCGGTAGTAAATACCGATATGCGTACCTGGGACCATCCCAACCTGTACCTCGTAGGCTGTGGTAATATGCCTACACTCGGCACATCGAACCCTACTCTTACCATGAGCGCGCTTACGTTTAAAGCGGCCGAAGCAATCTTAAACCAATTAGAATCCCAAGATTATGGCAAATAATTTATTCCAGAAGAACAACCCGAAACGGCAGCGGCTGCTTAAGCCTATCTTATTACGGGAAGAAGCCGAAGAGCTGCAAAAAACAGGCGCTTACACGGCAGATGGCAGCAGTGTAATGGATAATGTATACACCTTTGATGCAGATGCTGAAGATGCCGGCGACGGCGGTATGGCATCGGTTAAAATGTCGGAAAATGATGTAGAAAACTACATACAGACCCTGGACGATCTTAAAGCCTGTCTGCATCTGGCCCTGCAACTGGAGCTCTCTACCATTCCGCCTTACCTGTGCGGACTGTATACCATAAAAGACGGCAGCAATACGGAGGCGGCGGCACTTATACGCAGTATAGCCGTGGAAGAAATGCTGCATATGATACTGGTTTGCAATATACTGAATGCAATTACCGACAGCAAAGACCTGAAGCCCGGCGATAAGCTCTTTAATGTAAAAGAGATCATTCCCGATTATCCCACTCCGCTGCCCGGCGGTATTATACCCACCGGACATCCCGACTTTATGGTGCAGCTGCTTAAATTTTCGCCCGAGGCACTGGCTGAGTTCCGCACCATTGAAAGACCTGCCGACCCCAAGCAGCCTTTTAGCGATACAGAGCATTTCGACAGCATTGGACAGTTTTACATGGCCATACGTTATGGTTTGCTGCGCCTGTCCGAAACAATGGGCGAAAAAAATCTTTTCTGCGGAGATCCTGCCCGGCAGATAGGTCCGGAGCATTACTACGGCAGCGGAGGTAAAATTACCCGGGTAACCAATCTTGAAAGTGCCGAACGGGCCATTGAAGAAATTGTAGGACAGGGCGAAGGCATCGATGGCACCATAAAGGCCACCGAACCCATCTTTGGCGAAGACATCGAATATGCCCATTACTTCAAGTTCCAGGAGATCTACTACGGGCGTATGTACAATGCCAACGATACCAATTTTGAGATGCCGGTAATGAGTGTGCCCACAGGCCGTCCCTTCCCGGTAAGCTGGTCGTCGGTATACAACATGAAGCCCAATCCAAAGATAGAAGAGTATAAACCTTACCCCGAGCTGTACGAAAAAGCCCTGAGCTTTAACCGCACCTATGTAAAGCTGCTGGACAACATTAACGATGCCGTAAGTGGCGATCCTTCGCAGCTTACAAAGGGTATACCGATTATGTACGAACTGAAATACCAGGCGCTGGAGCTGCTGAATATTCCTTTCCGCGATGGTATGTGTGCCGGCCCCACCTTCGAATACGCCGCTCCGATTCCGGTTCCGGCCCCAAAACCATAACGCATTTACAAGTAACCTTTAATACATTTTCCTATGTCGAAAAAGAACGAAAACCCATTGGCACACCTGAGTCTTAGCGGCCTCAGCAATATTGAAGAAAACCTTAAGGCCAGCAGCAATCCCCTGGAAGACCTGGACCTGGCCGGCTTAAGCACGCTGGAAGAAAAGATGGCCCCCAAAGGGCTCAAAGCCGAGGTAAAAACCCTGGACCTGGCAGCAACACTGGGCGCACTTTCCCAGCTGCCCGGCACCTGGGTAGGCGACGGTTTTAACCTGATAGAGGTTCCCAACAGAAACCAGACCTCCAATCCGCCCCCGGAAAAGTTTCGGGTAATACTGAATGCCACCAGCGAAACCCTGATTTTTTCAGAGATCGGTGGCGACATTATTAACCGTGGCAATGCACAACCCGACATTGCCTACCTGGGACTGCACTACCTGCAGCAGGTAAACGACGTAAACCTGCCCGCAGGCGAAAATGGCATACACCTCGAAACCGGACTGTTTCTGAACCTGCCGGCCGGTACCGACCCTGCCGTAAAGCCCAGTATTGCCCGCCTGGGGTCTATTCCCCATGGCGACTCCCTGCTGGCTCAGGGCCGTGCCTTTGAAGTAAACGGAGGCCCCGTATTTACCGTAGCCGATCCTACTCCGTTCTTTATTGTAGACGGTAAACGCCAGAACGATACCAGCGAAAAATACCTGTCGCTGCTTACCAATGCCGTACCTCCCCCCGGCATTCCGCAGGCCGCCATTATGAACCCCAACCTGATACTCCAGGATGCTATTGCGGGGCAGAAAATTATTAAGATGACCGTGATTGAGCTCGATGCCAATCCCATTCCGGGCGTAGCCAACCCCGATGCTGTAGCACCCGTGGGAGGCATTACCAATATTCCGTTCATAAATGTGAACGCCAATGCTACCAGTATGACGGCCATTTTCTGGATCGAAACGGTGCAGAACCCCGATGGCACTACCTTTCTGCAGCTGCAGTATACGCAAACGGTAATTCTGGACTTCCCCGTGCAGGATCCCAACACCAATGAACCGGTTATGATAAGCTGGCCACATATTTCAGTCGCTACCCTGCGTTTGCAGAATCCCGCTTAATGCAAAACAGAAAAGTGATGAAAGACAGCACCCGTAAACCCATGATGTTGCACAGCACCTATTTTAACTTAGGACGCAGCAATACGCCCGAAATTGTAGAGGCCTATATGAGTGAGGCCCGGCAATACCTATCGTCATCGCCGGGTATGGTATGCTTTTGGACAGGCGCCCGTGCCAAAGACATGACACGGCCCGAAAACGACCAGGACTACGACATTGCCATGCACCAGCTTTTTAAAGACGAAGATGCCTTTAAGGTATACAACAGCAACGACACCGATCACAACCAGTTTGTAGAAGATGTAAACCGCTGGGTACCGGGCACCACCCGCCGGGTAATGGACGTAAACCTGAGTCATCTTATCATCGGAGGCAACCCCTCGGAGGCCCAGCACATCGGAGCCGACGGCAATTACCCGCAGGGGATGTTCCACAACCTGTACTTCGAGCTTAGCGATAAATCGCCCGAGTCGATCCGTAAATTCACAGACATATGCCTGCGCTACCTGTCGAAGCATCCGGGTATACAGCAGTTCACCACGGGCGGGCTCACCGATATTATCCGCGATGTATCCGTACGCAACTTCGATGTGGCCGTATCCATTATCTACGAAAGCAAGGCTGCCTACGAAGCATACCTAAGCAGCAAAGAGCACGACGAGTTCTTCAAAGCTTCGGCCGGTATGATTGCACATACCTACATTTTCGATACCTACCTTAAATACGACTGCAAGGTATATTCACTTACGCGTTAGTAAGTGCATGAAAAAAAGCAATTTATAAACCTAAACCAATCTGTACTATGCTAAACACAGCCATACAGGAATTAACCCGGGAACTGAGCGGTTATGTACTGCAATCCGGCGATCCCGGTTACGAAGACGCCATCCACATCGACAACGGCCGTATCCAGTTCAGGCCGCTGCTTATTATTTTCCCTGCAACTTACGAAGACGTACGTATCGGGCTTAAATTTGCCGTTACCCATAACCTGCCCTTTGCCGTTAAAGGCGGCGGACACAGCGCTGCAGGCTACTGCCTGAACGAAGGCGGAGTGGTAATGGCCATGAAAAACCTGAACCGTATTACGTTCGACCCTGCAACAAAGAATCTTACGGCCCAGATGGGCGTAATATGGTACGATGTATACCATTTTATGCAAAATACCGGTACCGGACTGGTGCCCGTAGGCGGTGGCTGCCCCACGGTAGCTCCCCCGGGCTTTATGCTGGGTGGTGGGTACAGTTTTGTTTCACGCTCCTACGGCATGAGTATCGACAACCTGGTAAGCCTGCGTATTGTAACCCCCGACGGCGAACTGAGGCACATAGGCCTGCACAGCACTTCCGAGGAAGACAAAGACCTGTTCTGGGCCTGTCGCGGCGGTGGCGGCGGAAACTTTGGCGTGGTGGTAGAAATGGAAATGCAGATGCAGAAACCTAACAGCGAAAAAATGCTGGTAGGCCAGATCCGTTACCCGCTGGAAATGGCCGAAGAAGTACTTGGCTATTACAACAGCTGGGTAGAGACCCTGCCCGATGCCATGGCCGTATACGGCTTTATGGGTACCCAGAAAGACCTGGTAGACAAAACCACCAATGTGCGCGTACTGGGCCTTACACCCGTATTTAACGGCGAATGTGCCGAAGGCATTGAGTTGCTGAAAGATCTGCTGAAGATGAAACCCATCAATGCCGACCTGTACAATATGACCCTGCCCGAATGGGAATTCTTTAACGGATATACCACCCGCGTAGACGGACGCAGCTCGTATATACGCTCTACCGTACTGCCTCCCGGGGGTATGAACAACGATGTGGCCAAAGTAATTGTAAAATCTATGACCAATGCACCATCGCCCGACAGCTTTGCCGTCTGGACCCACACCGGCGGTGCCATAGAAAAGGTAGCACCCGGCGATACTGCTTATGTACACCGCAACTGCCGTTTTGTGCCCGAAATAAAATCTATATGGCCTTCCGACAAACCGGGAGAAACTCTTAAGAATGTAGAATGGGCCTACCACTTTTTCGAAGAACTTTCGGCTGCCGGCAATGCCACCGGTGCCTATGTAAACTACATAGACCCTCTGCAGCACGACTGGGCCCGCATGTACTACGGCGAAAATTACGAGCGCCTGCAGAAGATCAAAAAACGAATCGATCCCAATAATTATTTCAGCTTCCAGCAGAGTGTAGGTTCACCTTTCAATCCACCCAAAGAACTTACGGATATTAGTCCGCTGAACCGCACCTCTGTGTAATCGTTTTCCATACAAGTCAGGCCTGCCTGGGTAGTATGCCCGAAGCAGGTCTGACATTTTTTAATCCACATTTATATCTTACGCTATGATACCTGCTTCAGAAGTAATAGAACTCTTAAACCTCCAGCCCAACGATATTGAGGGTGGCTATTTTGCCAATACCTATCCCCTGCCCGGCACAGGCGAAAAGCCCTGCAGTGCCATTTACTATTTTCTGGAACAGGGGAACCGCTCGCTTATGCACAAGGTAAGCAGCGATATGCTCTACAATTTTTACCAGGGCAGCCCCGTAGAAATGCTTTTGCTATACCCCGAAGGATACGAACCGCGCACAGAGGTTTGTATTTTCGGGAACGACCTGGCCGCAGGCCAGCAACCCATGAAAGTAATCCCCGGCGGCACCTGGCTTGGCTCACACATACCCGGCAAAGGCCCCTGGGCTCTTATGGGTGTTTCTATGGCCCCGCCTTTTAATCCCGACGATTATTTCCTCGGCAACCGTGTACAGCTTATTGCCGAATACCCCGAACAGACCCAAATGATTATAGAGCTTACCAACCCGGTAAACGGCAGTAAAAACGGCTAAAAGCCTGTCCGTATAAAGTACCGTGTTTTCAGCGGCAATACATTCAGAAATCCGGCTAGTCTACCCAGGCTGCCGGATTTTTCTTTTCCCCTGTCCGATCCCGATTTTCACCCACACCCTTTCTATCCCGGCACCTAAGGCTATGTGCATACGCAATCCAAATCCATCATTTACTCAGGTGTGCAGTGTTCAGCCCGAAACATCGCTGCAAGTACTGTCATAGCTGAAAAAAAAGCAATTCATACTGAATATTGTTCTATAGACAAAACCATAAAACTTTCGCAACTTGTCACTTTCATAAATAAAAATTAGTTCACAATTAGAGAACCACAAAAAAAAATACTACCTTTGTGATGAAAGTACATTTGATACGAAAAGAAACAGTTGAGGCATTCAGCCTTTATCATGCCCTTAGCAGAGGCCCCCTGCGCGAATGGCTCAGCAAACTGAAGTTCGCCGACTGGGAAAAACCAGAAGACCTGTTACACACCTTCGGAAGTGCAGATTTGCTGGGGAGGGGTTGCAACCGCGTAGTATTCGACATTGGCGGAAACAAATACCGCCTGATTGCGAAATACGCTTTCGGCGAAGAGCAGGTACACCTGTTTATATGCTGGATAGGCACACACACCGAGTACGACAGGCTTTGCCGTGCAGGCGAACAATATACGATACACAACTATTAAAACACAGTACCATGGAAACGCTTAAATACAAAGTAATCAGCAACAAAAGGCAATACCGCAGCTATTGCAATGCCCTGGAGCAGCTCGTTTTTTCAGGGGCAAAAGACCGCACTACCAAAGACGAAATAAAACTTCTTACCCTGCTGATTGAAACATGGGATAAGGAGCACACAAGCTTCAGCGATGCCGATCCCGTTCAGCTGCTGCAAGCCCTTATGCAGGAAAATGAGCTGAAAGCCAAAGATCTTACAGAGATTCTGGATATAAGTAAGGGTTATGTTTCCGACATTCTGCACTACAAAAAAGGATTATCTAAAGAGATAATACGCAAACTGGCCCTGCATTTCAAGGTTTCCCAGGAAGCTTTTAACCGCCCTTACGAGCTTGTAAAAACCGTAAAAGCACCTCTACCGGGAATACATATACACCGGGGAGCGGCTTCCGCATAACGTTCCGTATATTCTTCAGTAAAACCCGGGTGTATGGACGAAATGCTCTGTGAATGGGAAACGATGTATGCGGTCTACAACGTAGCAATATCAATTACAAAACGGTAACGTACATCTCCTTTTTCCATGCGTTCGTAAGCCTTATGAATATCTTTTATATCAATAAGTTCGATATCCGATACGATGTTATGCGCAGCGCAGAAATGGAGCATTTCCTGTGTTTCGGCAATACCGCCGATCGATGATCCAGCTACACTTTTACGGTCGGCAATGATAGAGAATGGCGGTATCTGAGCCGGTTCGGAAGGTACCCCTACACATATATGCGTTCCGTTGGTCTTAAGCAGCGACAGGTAAAAGGCAAAATCGTGCGGGGCGCTTACGGTATCCAGTATAAAGTCGAAACTGCCTTTTACGGCCTGCACCTGTTTTTCGTCGGTAGTCAGCACAAAATGATGAGCGCCGAGTTTTTTTGCATCCGCTTCTTTTTTTGGGGAGGTACTCAGCACGGTTACTTCCGCACCAAAGGCCACACCGAATTTCACGGCCATATGGCCCAGTCCGCCCAGTCCCAACACAGCCAGCCTGTGTCCTTTACCTACTTTCCAGTGGCGCAGGGGCGAATAGGTTGTAATACCGGCGCATAGCAGGGGTGCCGAGGCAGCCAGATCGAGCGTTTCGGGCATATGCAGTACAAAATCCTGGTTTACCACAATGGTATCTGAATACCCGCCGTAGGTAGGTGCATTCGTAGTATATTTTTCCAGGCTGTTATAGGTAAATACCGGTCCGGTAGCGCAATATTGTTCCAGGCCTGCCCTGCAGTTGCCACAATGCCGGCAGGAGTCTACCATACAACCTGTACCTGCCAGGTCGCCTGCTTTAAACTTTGTTACGTTTTCCCCTACTTTTACCACGCGACCAACGATCTCGTGTCCCGGCACCATCGGAAAAATACCCGGAAACCAGTCGTTCCGAATCTGATGCAGGTCCGAATGGCAAACCCCGCAATATAAAATATCGAACTGAACATCGTCCGGCCCCACATCGCGGTGCTCGAAATTCCAGGGTGCCAGGTCTGTAACCGGGCTTTGGGCTGCATAAGCTTTGGCTTGTATCATAAACGAAGGTATTAAATTCTGAATACACAAATGTAACAGGAAACAGCAGATGTACAGGTGTAAAAAAGAAACAGATACCTGCCTTTTTCAAACACAGAAAGGCTGCTAAACTTTCTGTAAGCAAGGTACAATATACCCGGCTGTAAACCAAGTATGGCATGCACAAATTCTTCCCGGCTGTACAACCTGCTCCGGGCCTCAGTACAGTATACGCCGCTCATCTACGGTTTTACAGCTTTGAGGCAGGGTTTTGGTACGCAACAGCCGGTTACGCGCCTCCAGGCGATACTCCCCTGCACTGCCCAGGAATTCCAAAACATATTCATACTCAATAAACATGCGTTGCTCCCTGCGCCAGTGCTCAAAATCAGTCTTTGCATTTACACGGTAGCGTATCGGCACACCTTTTTTCAGGTCTGCTATTTTATGTCCATCCCGCGCCGGAAAGCCCTCTGTGGCCAGGTGTATTAACCACAGCTCTATACATTCCGGTCCGCTCTTCCGGAATTCAAACAGTTCAAAAAACCAGGGCTGTGCATATACATTAAAGCAGCTGTGCTGCAGGTTCCGGTGCGCTATAGTTTCTATATGCCTGCGAGAAAACCAGTCTGCCACAGGCAGTTCATCCCGCGTCCTGCGTAGCTCAAAGGGGTCATAGCCTTCTATATCCTGTATCACCACCACATCGGCCCGGCCGAGATCAGGATCCTGGCCCAGGTATTGCGGCAGATACAGGATTTCATTACTATAATAACCCGTATCCGACTCCACAGCCTTAGGTTTGCTATACTGCATACTGCGCCGGAAAGCACTGTAATGCTCCTTACGTATGCAGTGCTGCGACTTAAATACCTGTATTACATCCTTCATATCCTAATTACACATATTACATTCCGAAGGGAATACAAATTACTTCCCCCTGCCTTTGAAGCAACTGAATACGTTCAGGCGTGCTTACATTCAGTTTCTGCTCCGGATACAGGTGATACACAAAAAATTTCTTCACATCCGTTTGCATATTCTTTTCCCGTGCATCCAGTAAAATCCAGTACGGCACAAAGGCAATGTCAATATCTTTTAGTCCGGCTATGGTTTCTGCCCTTTCCGTATCTCCCGAAAGAAATATCCGTTTCCCGTGCCAGCTCAGCAGGTACGAACTATGCCTGGAAGCAAAACGGTGTTTTGTTCTAAATGCCTGCACCGAAAAATAAGGAAAAGAATCCTTTAACTGATTCAGATCAGCCCGTTTACCCTTCGGCACCTTCCAGGGGCCCAGTACCTTCCCGGTTTGTTTTTTAAGCAGTTGCCCCGAATAATGATCGGGATGCCGGTGTGTAAAAATAAACAGAGCATTACTTTTTATGCTATCCAGCTCGGTTTTACCATACTTCATATAATTAAACGCGCCCGACCGATAAGGGAAATCTACATACAGATTCAGCTGCCCGTCGCTCAAATACAGGCCGCAGTTGCCTATGAATTTAATGCAGATGTTACCCTGCTGCGCATATACCGGAAGCAGGGAAAAGCAAAAAAACAAAAGCCCGGCTATGCCGGTATACAAAACATTCATAAGACATGCAGTTTTATTACAATGCCCATAAATGTATCAAAAAAAAAGTACAGGTTATCCTCTCTTTCCAATGCATATACATGCCCCGGAGCAGCCGGAAGCCACATGGTTTAAAGCCCTGCTCCAGCTCCTTTGAAAAGTTTGCATATCCGTTTTTTTCAATAACTTTGAATTTCAAAGTACTTTTAAAATGAAGATAGATATTATTATCGCCTATGTGCAACGCTACGAATTTGGTCATGAGCGCGACTTTGTGCCGCCGATAACCGGTATACACCTTGCGGCTATTACTCCTGCCCCGCACCAGGTACGGGTATTCCACCAGCAGGTAGATGCTATTGATTTCGATACCGATGCCGACCTGATAGCCATTTCTTTTTTCAGTGGTTTTGCGGTGGCAGCTTACAATCTGGCTGCCGAATTCCGCAAACGAGGCAAGATGCTGATTGCCGGCGGGCAGCATGTTACTTATTGCCAGGAGGAGGCGCTGCAGTACTTTGATGCGGTTGTAAGCGGCGAAGCCGAAAATGTATGGCCCCAATTGTTGCATGATGCCGAGAACGGCGAACTTAAAGCCATATACACAGGTAGCCCCTGCGATATGCAGGCATTACCAACCCCCAGGTACGATCTGCTTCCCGACAACTTCTTTATTAAAAAAGTGATACAGGCCACCCGGGGCTGTCCCTTTACCTGTTCATTCTGCACCGTTCCTTCGCTGAACCCCGGTTTTCGGCTGCGTCCTGTTGCAGATGTGGTGCGGGATGCTTCTTACGATCATTTTAAACACTGGTGGCAACGCAAGGTGGTGTGGTTCTGGGACGATAATCTTACCATACGCAGGCCTTATATACGCGAATTACTGCAGGCCATGATACCGCTTAAAAAGTGGTGGCTCACCCAGGCCAGTATGGATATAGCCAAAGATCCGGCTCTGCTGGATCTGATGAAGGCCTCGGGCTGTATAGGGGTTTTCCTGGGTATTGAGTCTTTTGAGGCAGAATCGCTGGCAGATGCAAATAAACGCCAGAATAAAGCCGCACGTTATAAAGAAGCAGTAGATGCCATACATAAGCGAGGCATAGCTGTAATGGCCGGGTTTATTGCCGGTTTCGACCACGATGACGAAAAAAGCATTGTTGCAATGGCAGAGCAGCTTAGGGAAACCGGGATCGACGTACCTTTCCTGAGCATTATGACTCCTTTCCGGGGCACTGCGATTTACGAAAAACTGGAAAATGAGGGGCGTATACGTAAAGACCGCAACTGGAATTTTTACAATGGCTATAATGTGGCCTTTACCCCGGCTAAGATCAGTGAAGATGAGCTGCTACAGGCCCACCGAACCTTATGGAAACGTTCGTTTGCGCCGGCTGCGGCACTGCGCCGCATACTGCGCGGAGCATTGTACCTGAGGCCTGGCGCTTTTTTACTTTCTTTTTTTATGAATACTTTTTACAGCTATAAACGGATACGCGGTAATTTTCCGGTTGATATGAGCTGCCGGCCCGATCTTAACCAGGCCCTGCCTCAGCCACCTGCCACCGCGCCATTCAGCAACCCAGCTCTGCATAACTCCACGCAAAGCCCTGCTGCAGCTGAGCCTCTGTAATAAGCCACTCCTTTCCCTGTTCAGCATCAAACACAACCTGCCTCTTACGAAGAAGCGGCCCCAGCAGAGAACGGGTCAATTCGTAGCCATGCAGCTGTGTGCTGGATACCCGTTGTATGTTAAATCCCCGTTTTACTACTTTCAGTAAAAACCCACCCACATATTCGTCGTACAGGTCGAAAGGTAAAAATACCGGCTCGGTCGTCCCTGCCTCTGCTATTAACTGTTCCCAGCAGCGAAGCAGCTCTGCGGCCAGGTAAGGCACGGTTAATTCTTCACCATCACTTATCTCCAGGAAACCAGACAGGTAATAACTATCGGCCACCTGCAGGCAAGAGGGCAGCACATCTATTTTCAGAAACAGGTCGTTATGCCCCTCACCTGCTTTATCAGCTATAAGACGTATCATTTTCAATATTTCTCATTTTTACTTTCCGCTCCGGATGCCGGGTTGTTTTCCTTTCAATGCCTCCCCTCTATTTCGCCGGGCTCATCGCTACGCCGGAAACCGATCATTTTACGCGGAAGCGGATCGTTCTCCTTTTCTACCAGTTGATGCAGTACGGAAAAAATATGTTCAATATCCCTGCTGTTGCCTGTCAATTCCTGTTCGAGTTGTGCAAGCTTAAGCAAAATATCTTTATGTGTAAATGCATATTCGCGCAGCCGGGCAAACACGCGAATGATATGAATATTAACGCTTATCGCTGTTTTACTACCCAGTACACTGGAAAGCATGGCTACACCCTGTTCGGTAAAAGCCATTGGCATGTAGCGGGTTCCCCCCCAACTTGAGGTGCCAAATTGGCACCTCAAGTTGGCAATCTCTTCAGCGGTAAGGATAAACATAAAATCTTCCGGGAAGCGCTCTGCATTTCTTTTCACCTGTCGTTTAAGCTGTTTGGTCTCTACGCCGTACATTTCGGCCAGGTCACTGTCGAGCATGATTTTCTGCCCGCGTATCACATAAATACGGTTCAGTATTTGCTGTTCCGCTACAAGCGTTTGTAATTCTTCGGAGGACATATGGTTGATAAAAGTTAAGATTACGTGCGTTTACAGTAACTCCAATATACGCTTTTTCCGTCACTTCTGCAAACCATAAATACCTGTACACGCCTTCTCTGTATCCTCCTTCAGCGCAAATACTTACCAGAGCTGAGCCGGTTTTTGTCCCTGTATCAGGGCCTCGAATACAGCTTGGATCCGGTTCTGCCTGGTTTCGGCACGTTTGGCCATCAACAGCCACTGCAATATACGCTTCCGGTCCGAACGGCTTAAACTGTTAAAAAAGCGGAGCGCTGCCTTATCTGTACTAAGCGCCACACTAAGGTCAGCAGGTATTTTCAGAGCTTCGGCATCGTTCAGTATATTCCAGTATCCGTTTTTTTTCGCCGTTTTTACCACATCCAGTCCTGCAGGGGTCATACGCCCTTCCAGTATAAGTCTCCGTACTTTTTCCTTATTTATTTTAGACCATACGCTACGGGGTTTCCTACGGCTGAAAAGCTGCATATACCTTTCGTTATCGAGCGTGCGCCGGGTACTATCGATCCAGCCGAAACACAATGCTTCGTCAACGGCTTCGTTATAGCTGAGTGTGGCAGATGCTGCCGATTTTCTGTAATACACCAGCCATACCGATGTTAGCTGTGCATGATGCTCCTGCAACCACTGCCGCCATTGCTGCACATCTGCCGGACAAATATTTCCCGGCTCTTCTTTCTGCCCGTTCTTATTCATGTTACAAAGCTATCCTGCCCGGGTGACAATCCTATGGCAGCCGGTAAAAAGAAAACTCAGTCCTGAAACAACACACGTATACAGCACACTAAACCTGCAGACACAAGATACATTTCGGCTGCTTTTTGTATCATTATCCTCTAAATACCCCGAGTTATGATCGTAAAAAAGAATCTTTCACTGAAATCGATCTACGAATTTGCCGGGCATCACCTGCTGTGGCTGGGCGGCTGGATGCTGCTGGTAAGTACGGTATACTATTTTACGCGCTGGCCTTTTATGACCATTCCCTGGCTGCCGCTTTCGCTTATTGGCACAGCTGTTGCTTTTTATGTAGGTTTTAAAAATAATCAGTCGTACGACCGTGTGTGGGAAGCCCGCAAAATATGGGGAGCCCTGGTAAACAACAGCCGCAAATTTTCGGCTATGGTAAAAAACCTGCATTCCGAAGAGGCTGTGCAGGAGGCCGAAGCAGACATCCGCCGGCAGATCGTGTTCCGGCACATTGCCTACCTGTACCAGCTGCGCGAACAGTTATTGCGCCCAAGTCCCTGGGAACATGTAAGCCTGAGCTGGTGGTTCGGGCGTTTTAACCAGCAGCGGCGCGAGCGTTTTTTCCGGCGTTTTCAGCAGCACCTGGACGAAGTTGCGGCACAATCGTACCTGAGTGCCGGAGAAAAACAATACCTCGGGAATGCACAAAATAAGGCCACCCAGCTGTTAGACCTGCAAACACAGCAGGTGCAGCTACTATTCCGGAAAAAAGCGATTAACCACATGCAACAGGTAGCCCTGCAGGAAGTGCTGAATAGTTTTTACGATGAGCAGGGTAAAGCCGAGCGTATAAAGAACTTTCCCTTTCCCCGCAAATTTGCCAGCTTCAGTTTTGTATTTGTATGCATCTTTGTATTTCTGCTGCCGTTTGGTATTGTTTCCGAATTCAGTAAACTGGGCGACATTTATATATGGCTGAGCGTACCCGTTGGTATTATTGTAGGCTGGGTATATGTAGTAATGGAAATGATAGGCGATTATTCCGAAAACCCTTTTGAGGGGCTTCATAACGATATTCCCATGCTGGCCATTTGCCGCAGTATAGAAATAGACCTGCTGCAGATGATGGGCGAAGAAAATATACCCGGCCCCATCAGTGCCCGCGGAGATGTACTTCTTTAACTATCAAAACATTTAACGGCTTCTTTCCGTCCCGCTTATGCCTTACCAGCAGTACCTTTAAACAGCGAAAACAGCTTTTTAAGGCCCGTTATAATGCCCAGGGCAATAACACCTGCCAGCAGTCCGGCTGAGGTTTCGCGGATAACAGAAGGCCATTCCGGAAGCACATGGTGCAGCACGTCGATGTTATGCACAAAAATTCCGCCCGAAACCAGTATCAGTGCCAGGGTTCCTACCACAGCCAGGAATTTTATAACCAGGGGCAATGCCTTTACCAGAAATGCTCCGGCCTTTGCTGCTAAACCTTTGTTACCCGAACCTTTTATAAGGCTGCGGCCGGCATCGTCCATACGTACAATAAGCGCCACAATGCCATATACGCCCACGGTGGCCACTACTGCGGTAACAGACACGGTAAGTATCTGAATAAGCAGACTTTCTTCCAGCACGGTGCTGAGTGCAATAATTACAATTTCGATCGAGAGGATAAAATCGGTAAGTATGGCCGAGCGTACTTTCGTTTTTTCGGCGGAGGCCGCATTCTCCGAAACAGGCTTTTCCGCTTTATGCTGCCCGGCATTTTTGCGGTGAAAAAGGAATTCCACGATTTTTTCCACGCCTTCGTACGCCAGGTAAAACCCGCCCAGTATAAGTATAACTTTTACTGCTACCGGCAAAAAAGCATTCAGGAGCAGGGCTACAGGTATAATAATCAACTTATTCAGAAAAGAGCCTTTGGTTATGGCCCAGAGTACAGGCAGCTCCCGCGAGGATACAAACCCGGTAGCTTTCTCGGCATTTACTGCCAGATCGTCGCCCAGAATACCGGCTGTTTTATGAGTGGCTATTTTACTGCTGGCCGCTACGTCGTCCATCAGGGAGGCTATATCGTCTAAAACTGCAAAAAAACCGGATGCCATAATACGCTGTGCTTGAACAGGTGCAAATGTATTAAACTCTGTACATAAAGTATCAGTTATGGCAGGTCATATAAAGATTTAACAGAACAAAAAACGAAGGGAAAATGAGTATATCCTTTTACGTTCATACTCATACAATATCTCCCGGAATCTGCCTACCAGATTTTCCACCAGGGTTTTTCTGACCTTGTTTGCTGTAATACAGTACGACTTTCAGGAATAGCCTGATTCTGAGGCAACGAAAATTGTTTTACCGTATATGTACCTGTCTGTTTACCTTCTATATCGATACCAAAACTATGGGCCAGCTTATAAATATCCTCAGCAAAAATATCTGCATGCAATGCCAGCCCCTGCTCTTCGGGCAAGGGGTCGGACGTATTTTCCAGTATTTCTCCTTCAGAAGCAAAAAACACACGCCTGTTTGCTCCGTTGTACACCGCAAAACCGAAAGTTTCAGAGCTTGTCTGTATAATAAAACTCAGCACTCTTGAACCCAGGCGTACCGATAATTCTGCCAGCGCTTCATCGTTAAGCGCGTCTGTCATTTCCGGATCACTTAACAGAAAAAAGTGTTCATCTGTCCATATTCCACGCAGTGCTATACCTTCGGCTGCAAATTTTGTGTATTGTTCACTCAGATACTTATTAAATACCTGTCTATCTGTAAATACTTTATCCTCGCCTGTATCGGAATAATTAAATACCCGTAAAAACTCTTCAAGATTGCCTGGGTGTTGTCCTTCAATAACTATAAAACTGGCTGTCATGTGTATTTTGAATATTGAGATATTGGTTTTACAGAACAATAAGTTTTTTAACGATGTGAAAATCCTGACCACTGATCGCCACCGTGTAATTTCCTGCTTTCAGCATACTTATATCTACCTGCTGAATGTCTGGTCCGCGCATCTTTTTCAGTACACGGCCTTTCATATCCATAATTACAATACTGTTTATGGTGTGTCCTTCAGCGTCGAAATTCAGAATATCCTGTGCAGGATTGGGGTACATACGTAACCATTCCTGTTTCGGAAAGTTCTCTGCGGATGTGCTTACTCCGCGTTCGTACTGACTGAAAAAGCGCCATATTTCCACCCGGGCATCAAAGTCCATGCAGGTTACATCCGAAGAACCCGGCATAGGCGAACCTGGCCAGGTATGTTCCCCGCCTGTAACTTTAAAATGCTCTACGGTGTGTCCGTTTGTGCCGCCTGTATACAGGTATCGCTCGGCCGTGGCACCATCACTGGTATTGATATTGGGCACGGCTGTTACCTGTGGTGTGGTATTACAGTTATTCTGATTCACCCAGAACTCTATCAGGTCTTCGATGGAAGTCATACTCGACGTTCCGTTGTACGGATTCGTTGGGTCGCTGGTACCATGTACATGTATAACCGGTGTGGGGTGTGCAGGTACACAGGAGTTATACATACTGGCAGACATAGAACCGGTAACCCCGGCTACGGCTGCAAAACGGTCGCTCCGGCAGGCCAGGTAATAGCTGAGGAAACTGCCGTTTGACATGCCTACACTGTATATCCGGTTAGGGTTAATGCTGTAATGCGCCGAAATGGTATCGATAAGAGCTTCTATAAAACCTACATCGTCCGGCGAGGAGCCTGTAACACCATAGTTCCAGTAACGTACGCCAAAGAGCATAGATCCGTCGGGATGGGCCACTATAAAGTTAGCTGTATCTGCAATGGGCCTGAAATTGCGGTACTGTGCAAAGTTAGAGCCGCTGGAACTGAGTCCGTGCAAACCGATTACAAGTGGCACGGCGGTTCCGGGAGTATAAGATGCCGGGACATAAAACGAATACGTTCGCGTAATACCGCCGTGCACAAAAGAGCCGTTGATTGTGGTCTGGGCGCGGGACTGAACAGTAAGAAAAAGGAATAGTATAAAAAGTATGATTTTATGCATGCCTGGTCGTTTCTGTTTTAAAGATAGTACTTTTTAAAGACATACAAAAAGTACTCCGTCTGCTTTTCTATCCGTTGATAAACTCTATATCAAAATAATAATATTTCTCCTCGGCACTGTCTACATATATAAACGTATGCTCCTGCCGCTGCAACAGAAAGCGTATGGTAATTTCATCCTTATAAATTTCCGCGCTGTAATACTGCTTTTTCTCTCCCGATTCTTCTGTTTCGTAAAGCAAAACGGCCCGTTTAACATCTATACGTTCCATATTCCGGGAGGAGTCATATAGTCCATCATAAAACTTTGCTTCAGAACTTTTTACTTTTTCTACTTCCTCTACATAATTATTTGTTCTTATGATACAGCTGCTTAAGTCTACTTTAATTTTGCGCGCCGAAGCTTTAAATGTATTCAGCTGTTCGGTAAGCTTCCGCTCATCCTCTTTTATATTCTTTCGAACAGTAACAACCAGTAGTGCAATACCTGCTGCCACCAATGCCGCACCTGCCATATACCAAAGTGTAGGATACGGAATTACAGTACCAGAGTAACTGTCAAAAAAAAGACAGATAAGCAGACCTGATAAAATTGAAAAAAGTGCGATTATAACTTTAGCTATTTTCATATCTATGTAAAATTGTATGACTTTCGACTTCCCTTAAGGTATGCCAGCGGTCGGATCTTGCTCAATCTTGTCTACGGAATTATTTTTCCTGCATTTTATCAGAAAAAACGGGAAGTTCTCTGTCAGTTCACTGATCCCGAAAAGGCCAAAGCTGCCAAACTCATCCTCTATAGCTTCAGGATCGTAAAAGTAGACGGGGGCACCTTCGTGCAGTTCGTAGCGGTCTTTACTCAGCATCCGGCCCTGCCCGTAGTTGGGTGCCGTTTTGGAGATCATCGTAAACACCATACAACCATTATCTGTTAACTGGTTGTAGCAGTCCTGTATAAGTTTACGCCTTTGCTCTGTGTGTAGCAGGTGAATAAGGGCATAGCAAAAAATACCGTCGTACAGCTTGTTATCGAAGGGCATATCCGTTACCGAACCCTGATGGATAGTAAGAATGTTACCATAGTGTTTATGTGCCATTTCGATAGCCGTAGGGGATATTTCTATACCGGTTACATGTATACCTTCTTCCAGGAAAACCTGTGCGTTGCGACCGTAGCCAATACCCGGAATAAGTATGTTCTGTATATTTTCGCTTACAAAAAAATCTTTTGCAAACAGTGCCGATTGTGCGGGTTCAAAGCCCCACATTTCCTGTTTTTGCCGGAAATGGCTTTCCCAGAATTCGGGTTTGGGTGGAGTGTCGGACATATATTATTCTTTCTCTTTTGTATCTGCAAATTCTGGCAGAAAAAGTATTTTTCGTTACCAGAAGCGCTAAGATAATCGTTCATTTACTAAAAATCCTGATTTTTCTGTAATACTTATATTTTCTGTAAAGAATATAAATTTTATACACCTGATTTATATAAACTGTATACAAATATCTTCAAGGTTCTATAAGTTAAGGCTGTATGGCATTCAGATTGAATACAGGGAGTGTTGTACCATAAACAAAAGACACGGAACTGCGATCACAGATGACAGAAGCTTAATATATGGTAATTCGGTTCTGTATCTACAAAACTATCGAATTCCTATTTATCCCGCAGATAGTACAGATCTACGCAGATGAACCCTGCTTTCAGACAAGTTGGGATATGTTCTTTTAAAGCCGTAAAAACTATAGAATCCAGTCCATCCCGAAGATAACACAGATCTACGCAGATGAACCCTGCTTTCAGACAAGTTGGGATATGTTCTTTTAAAGTCGTAAAAACTATAGAATCCGGTTCATCCCGCAGATAACGCAGAGCTACGCAGATGAACCCTGCTCTCAGACAGGTTGGGATATGTTCTTTTAAAGCCGTAAAAACTATAGAATCCGGTTTATAACGCAGATGAACCGTGTAATATACGCACGTCTTATTTCTCTACCAGGCTCAGCCATTCCAGCAACACTTTTTTCAGGTCTTCTTCCTTCGAACGTATATCATCCAGGTTGCGAAACGTAATCATACGCCGGCCATCGGCATAATTACCCTCCAGTATAGCAGTATGTTCGGCAATAACCGAACCTGTGGGTAATATGCACATAATATTACCTTTTCGCAGATTGGTAACCAGAATATCTCTTTTGTATTCTTTAGGATCGAAATCCTTCATTTCGCCATTATAGTAAAATGCCGGGGCATTCCACTTTATATGCTCAGCAATTTCGGGAGCGGCAGAAAGTATAAGCTGCCGCAGGTATTCCAATGCCGGCTGTAAGGCAGGTTCTGCATTCTGAATGTATTGTGTTACCTGTTCGCTGTTGCTGAGTTTGGCTTTTGTCATCGTAAATCAAGGTTTGGGCATTTCCAAAGATGGTATAATATTACAGAAAATCTATACAGAAGCATTACGCTTTGCTGTTATTCTAAAGTTTTCGACTTGGGGTCGCTGAACTTCTGAGCAAAACATCTTTGGACTTTTGAACAAAGTTGACCGGAAATACGCTCCTTACCTTTGTTGCTGTAAAATAACAACGCAATATGATACGTACAAATTACCGGGCTGCACTTCAGCACCCGATCGGAACAGGGTTTAATGCCCGCTCCGAAGCAACGGATGTAATAAAGGGCATTACACTCCGCAATAAAACTGCCATTGTAAGTGGCGGAAATACAGGTATTGGCCTGGAAACGGTGAAGGTACTTGCCGCGGCAGGTGCTACCGTAATTGTGCTGGCAAGAGACCAGGAAAAGGCACAACGGAATCTGCAGGGCATACCTAATGTAGAAACAGAAGCAGTGGATATAACAGATGCCGACTCCGTAAATGCCTTTACTGAACGTTTTCTTGCATCGCAACGTCCTCTTCATCTGCTTATAAACAATGCCGGTATTATGTGGGTACCCCTGCGCAGGGATAAGCACGGTATTGAATCGCAGCTATCCACAAATTACATAGGAGCATTCCGCCTCTGTGCCGGATTATGGCCTGCGCTTAAACGTGCGAACGAAGCCCGGGTGATAAATGTATCGTCTCTCGGCCATCATATGTCGCCTTTCCGTTTCGAAGATCCCAATTTTGAGCAGGAACCATACGAAACGTTACTTGCTTACGGGCAGTCCAAAACCGCCTGTAACCTTTTTACGATGGAGTTCGACCATCGGGCAGCCAGTCACCATGTAAGAGCATATTCTGTACATCCGGGTTCCATCGCAGGTACCGAGCTGGGGCGCGAAGCCTCTCCTGAGCTGTTCCGGCAAATGGGATTCCTGGACGAAAATGGCAATATGCCTCCTGAACTTTTAGCCTCACTAAAAACCATAGCCCAGGGTGCTGCAACTACGGTATGGGCCGCTACCAGTCCACTGCTGGCAGATACAGGCGGCGTGTACTGCGAAGACTGTGATGTGGCCGAGCTTCTGGATGACGGTTATGCCCAGGAAAAACTTCATAAAAGCGGCGTACGCTCCTATTCGCTCAACGAAGACCACGCCATACGCCTCTGGGCGCTTACCGAGCAGATGACCGGCATCTTATTTGAAGTGAAATAAATTCCCGGCACAGAAGTCCCAAACAGCGGCAATAAGCCCTTTTGAACAAATAACTCAGCCTTTCTGCTAAATTTGTAAGGTAAACCGATTATACACTGTTCCCGGATGGAATACCAGGCGAAATACATTACCGAAGATATAAAACTGTCGTGCTATCCGGACAGGTTCTTTAAATCGGACATTATGTTCGGGCATCATATGCTTATCTGGTTCCTTTCCGGCGAAACCAGGATACTGTGTACCGAAGGCAGCTACCTGTTTGGCAAAGGCGATATTTTCCTGATTCCCAGGAATAAGCTTGCAACCATTCTGAATTACCCCAAAAACGGAGAACCACATCAGACCGTAGTGATGCATCTTAGCAGCGAACGGCTCCGCAGCTTTTACGCAACAACAGATATCTTAAAAGATACAAAGACTCCACCTGCTCATATCCGGCATTACCACAGTCATCCCCTGCTGCAGAGCTGCCTGGCATCGCTGGTGCCATATTTCGATATGAACGAGCTTCCCGGGGACATTGCCGGGTTAAAGATAACCGAAGCCATAACAATACTGCGGACGATTGATCCCACGATCGACGATGTGCTGGCCTCATTCGGCGAACCGGGCAAAATTGACCTTGCCGACTATATGGAGAAAAACTATATGTTTAACCTCCCACTGGAAAAATTCGGATATCTTACCGGCAGAAGCCTCAGCACTTTTAAAAGAGATTTTAAAAAGATCTTTGACAACAGTCCGCAACGCTGGCTTACCCGAAAGCGGCTGGAACTGGCGCATTATGAGCTTTCCCGGAAAAAGAAAAGACCTGCTGAGGTGTGTTATGAAGTGGGTTTCGAAAACCTGTCGCATTTCTCTTTTGCCTTTAAAAAGCAGTTTGGTTATGCTCCCGGCGAAGTGCTGGCCAGGCAGGACTGATAAAGAAAGATACGAAGAAAACAGGTTATATGAAACAGATTTTCTCTGGAGCTTAGACAACCTGTACCCGCTGTTTGTAGCAGATCAAAAGATCTTTTACAAGCGAACTATTTGCTTTGATATGTTGTAAATATTCGCTGCGCTCATGATCCCTGGAAGGGGGTACGGTACACGGAGAGCAAAGCCTGCAGCTGCTTTGCCTTTACAGAAAATTCACGGGAGTATTCGCTCCGCTCATGATCTCTGGGAGGGGGAGCTGTGCACGGAGAGCTAAGCCCGCTGCTGCTTTGCCATTTCAGTACTTTTACGGGAGTATTCGCTGCGCTCATGATCCCTGGAAGGGGGTGCGGTACACGGAGAGCTAAGCCCGCTACTGCTTTGCCATTTCAGTACTTTTACGGGAGTATTCGCTGCGCTCATGATCCCTGGAAGGGGGTGCGGTACACGGAGAGCAAAGCCTACAGCTGCTTTGCCTTTACAGAAAATTCACGGGAGTATTCGCTCCGCTCATGATCCCTGGAAGGGGGTGCGGTACACGGATAGCTAAGCCCGCTGCTGCTTTGCCATTTCAGTACTTTTACGGGAGTATTCGCTGCGCTCATGATCCCTGGAAGGGGGAGCTGTGCACGGAGAGCTAAGCCTGCAGCTGCTTTGCCATTTCAGTACTTTTACGGGAGTATTCGCTCCGCTCATAATCCCTGGAAGGGGGTACGGTACACGGAGAGCTAAGCCTGCAGCTGCTTTGCCATTTCAATACTTTTACGGGAGTATTCGCTGCGCTCATGATCCCTGGAAGGGGGTACGGTACACGGAGAGCAAAGCCTGCAGCTGCTTTGCCTTTACAGAAAATTCACGGGAGTATTCGCTCCGCTCATGATCCCTGGAAGGGGGTGCGGTACACGGAGAGCAAAGCCTGCAGCTGCTTTGCCTTTACAGAAAATTCACGGGAGTATTCGCTCCGCTCATGATCCCTGGAAGGGGGTGCGGTACACGGAGAGCAAAGCCCGCAGCTGCTTTGCCATTTCAATACTTTTACGGGAGTATTCGCTGAGCTCATGATCCCTGGAAGGGGGAGCTGTGCACGGAGAGCAAAGCCTGCAGCTGCTTTGCAGCTGCGCTTTTTTGTTTTCTGACTTTTGACGAGCGAGCTCGCAAAAGGTCGGAAAACAAAAAAGCCTGACTATCGTCAGGCTTTGCTCTCCGTGGCGGAGAAAGAGGGATTCGAACCCCCGGAACCTCTCAGTTCAACAGTTTTCAAGACTGCCGCAATCGACCACTCTGCCATTTCTCCGGGGGCAAAAGTAGTATAAATTCTTTTTCTGCAAGCGCTGCAAGAAAAATTTTTCGCTAAAGCTGCGTTACTGCAAGGTTTTCAGTTTGTTATTTTTTATCGGTCACCAAAGGCTTTACATTCAGGAACTCTTTTATACCCCATTCGGCCAGCTCGCGGCCTACCCCGCTGTTCTTTGTCCCACCGAAAGGAAAAGCGGCATCGGAGCGTACCATCGTATTTATAAATACCTGCCCCGACTCTATACCCAGCGCTACCCTGCGGGCCTGCTCTTCGTTGCCGGAATATACCACGGCACCCAGTCCGAAATCTGTATCATTGGCCTTGCGTATCGCATCGGCTTCGTCGCTGAACTTCCCTGCAACAGCCACCGGCCCAAAGGTTTCTTCTTTCCATACCGGGGCATCCCAGGGTGCATCCCATAAAAGTAGCGGCTGAAACAATGCAGCCTCTACCCTGAAGTCGCCGGCCAGCCTGGCCCCCATATCGAGCGAACGCTGTACCTGGCTCTGCAGCTCCTGTGCAAAAGAAGCCTTTGCCAGCGGCCCCATCTTATGTGCTCCGCTTAAGGGATCACCGGCCGAATAGGCACTTAATTCACGCTGCAGATATGTAAGCGCCTGCTCGTATACCGACTCCTGTATTAAAAAACGCTTGGCGGCAATACAGCTCTGCCCCGCATTCTGGAACCGGGCCTGCATAGCCATTGCACAAGCTGTTTCCAGATCAGCAGAGTCGAAAATAATAAAAGGGTCGCTGCCTCCCAGCTCTAATACCACTTTTTTAAGATGCCTGCCCGCCAGAGCCGCTACCTTACGACCAGCCGGCTCGCTACCGGTAAAGGCCACCCCGCACACCTGCGGATGTGCGATCACCAGCTCTGCATCTTCTGTATCCATTATAAGCGAGGTAAAGACACCGGGCGGGAAACCGGCCTTATCGAACAACTGCTGCAGTAATGTGGCGCAGCCATATACATTGGATGCATGTTTCAACAGCAATACATTGCCGCCAGCCAGCGCAGCAATAGCCTGGCGTATTACCTGCCAGAACGGAAAATTCCAGGGCATAATGGCAAATACAATACCCTGGGGCAAAAAATGTACCTCGCCACTTTTATCGGCTGTCTGTATTTTTTGCGGTTGTAACCACTGCTCTGCATGATCGGCCACATATGCCGCTGCCTGTGCACATTTAAGCATTTCGGCCTTTGCTTCGGGTAGTACCTTACCCATTTCACGGGCCATATATCCGGCTCCTTCGGTAGCATGCAGCTTTAACTGCACAGACAATGCATGCAGCAATGCCGCACGCTGCTGCAGGGACGTTTGCGACCAGTGCCGGTAAGCATCGGCGGCGGCATCGGCTTTTTGCTGCAGCTCTTCCCGCCCCAGCAGCTGGAAACGAAACTCTTCTCTGCCATTGTAAGGGTTAAGCGATTGTATACTTTTTGCCATCGTAATGGTATTTATGGTTTATTTCCGGCATCGAGCAGTTCCATTGCCAGCCTGTCGATGTAGGGACTCTGCTCATGATAGGCCCTGAGGTTGCTGAGGATAACCACTCCCAGGCGGTTTTGAGGTTCTATACATAACGAAGATGTGTAACCGGCTGTGGCTCCGTTATGCCATATACGTACATCGCCGGCATCGTTTTTTAGCAAAAACCAGCCCAGGCCAATGGCTAACTTTTCCGACTGCCGGTATGTTTCGCGCTGGGGCAGTCCAAACAAGGCCGATGCCGTATCGAAACAGGCAGCCGTAAATAAAGCCAGGTCTTCGGTAGTGGAAATTACCGCACCGGCACCGGCCAAAGCATCAAAATCCCAGCCTGGCACAGGCTTTCCGTCGGGATAGTAACTGTACACCATAGGTACCTGCAGGCGCTTGCGTTGCGAAGTTGTGTTTTTCATACCCAGGGGTTGAAGAATAATACGCTGCAGCATGTCTTCGTAACTGAGCCCTGAATGTTCTGTAAGCACATAACCAAGCAGGCCTGCTCCGTAGTTGGAATAGTTCAGGCGCAGGATATCTCCGGCGCCGTTAAAAGGTTCAGAAGCCAGTGCCTCCAATAAAAGACGGCTGTCGTAATTACGGTAGGGATCGTCACTACTGAAACCTGGTGCCGCACTCAGGTTTGCCGGTAAACGGGGAAGACCCGACGTATGGCTGGCTAACTGCTGCAGACTGACCGCACGCACCCCGGGCGTACGTACAGAGCCTATGGTATTAATATCTGTCTGCAGGCTCAGGCTGCCTTCTGCCACATAATACGAGAGTAGTACAGAGGTAAACACTTTAGTTACGGAACCTGTTTCAAAAGCATGGTTACGGTTCTCCACGGCGCGGAACCCCTTTTTTTTACGCTGTATGCCGTAAAAGAATACAGAATCGTTGCGCAGCAGGGCCACAGACAGTTCCGTTCCTTCCGGATATTTCCATACATGAGAGGCAATACACTCCATTTGTGCCCGGCCCAGGCCAGGCACTGCCGCCGGCACTTTATATGCCGGCTTCTGCTGGGCATATAGGCCGCACATACCAAACAGGTATACAAAAAAACTCAGTACATATCTTGTATGCATTACAGCTATGCTTTTTACAAATATACCCTTAATTATGGCAAACAAAAAGCCCTTTCCACCGATGGCAGAAAGGGCCTGTATGATATATAAACAACAATCGTTAAAGCATTTCCAGGCTGCGCTTTACAAACGCTGTAAGAGCACTTCCTTTTAGCAGGTTTTTATTCAGCAGCCCCAGTTCGAACACATGGCGTACCATATTTTCCTGCCGGGTAGCATCTTTTTCGAGCGAAATACGGGTGTACAGGGGATGATTACTATTAAGCAGCACCTTGTAACTGCCCGGAAAAGCGCCCATAAATCCACCGCCGCCAACGGCCTGCATCTCCTGCATACGACGCATAAACTCGTTTTCGGTAATCACAACAGGGGCTTCTTTATCGCTCAGGGCTGTAAACTCGAACTGGTACGAAGTATCGGCTGCCACTTTTTCGAATACCGGTTTCAGCAGTGTTTTCTGTTCTTCGGTAAGCAGCTCGGGACGTGTTTCGCCTTTATCGATGAGTTTGTCGAGCGCATCGCTGTCAACACGGGTAAAGCGGGCATCGGGATATAATGCTTCCAGTTTGCTTATAACGTGTGCATCAAGCGGTGTATCTAAAAGAACAACATCGTATCCCTGTTCACGGGCCCCTTCCACATAGGCATGCTGCGCAGTGGCATCGCTGGTATAGAGCACAATAAGCTTACCTTCTTTGTTTTTCTGGTTTTCGCCGATCTTTTTCAGGTAATCTTCCATACTAAAGAACGCCTCTTCTGTAACGGAACGTAACAGGAAAAAGTCTTTGCTGCGCTCGGCGAATTTTTCGTCGGTAACCAGTCCGAAATTGATAAAGAGCTTAATATCGTTCCACTTGCTTTCCAGGTCGGCCCGGTTATTACGGCTCATTTCGGCCAGTTTGTCGGCCACTTTTTTGGTAATGTGGTTGCTGATCTTTTTTACATTCGGATCGCCCTGCAGGTAGCTGCGGCTTACGTTCAGCGGTATATCGGGGCTATCCATTACCCCGTGCAGCAGCGTTAGAAACTCGGGTACAATACCCTCTACACTTTCGCTTACAAATACACGGTTGCAGTAAAGCTTTATCTTGTTTCGCTGTATTTCCATACGGTTTTCCATTCGCGGGAAGTACAGTATACCGGTAAGGTTAAAAGGATAGTCTACATTCAGGTGAATATGGAACAGCGGCTCTTCGAAGCTCATCGGGTACAGTTCGCGGTAGAAGTTTTTGTAGTCTTCGTCGCTGAGCTCGTTCGGTTTTTTAACCCAGGCCGGTTCGGTGGCATTTATCTGCTCGTCTTCAAGAAAAACAGGTACAGGCAGGAATTTGCAGAATTTAACCAGCAATTCGTGAATACGCTCTTTTTCGAGGTATTGCTCGTCTTCGGGGTTCAGGAACAGTTTTACCTCAGTACCACGGTCGTTTTTTTCAATCTCTTCCAGGGTATATTCAGGACTGCCGTCGCAGGTCCATTTTACAGCCGGGGCAGCCGTCCAGGAACGGGTAGAAAGTTCTACCTTTTGTGCTACCATAAAGGCCGAATAAAATCCCAGTCCAAAATTTCCAATGATACCGGCCCCTTCGCTGCCTTCGTATTTAGAAACAAATTCGCGGGCTCCTGAGAATGCGATCTGGTTAATGTACTTCTCTACCTCATCGGCTGTCATACCCAGTCCGGTATCGCGTATCGAAAGGGTTTTATTTTCTTTATCGATTACCACATCGATGCGCAGGTTATCGGTATCGCCGGTTTTTTCGCCGCGTGCAGCCAGGGTTTTGAGTTTGGTGCAGGCATCGGTGGCATTGGATACCAGCTCGCGCAGGAAGATTTCGTGCTCGCTGTAGAGGAACTTTTTAATAATAGGAAAGATATTCTCCGTTTGTACACTGATGTTTCCGGTTTTCATAGTCATAATTTATGCTGAATAGTTACCGGAAAGGTGTTATCAAAAAAAATACCAAATCCCTAAAACTGACAAATTGTCAATTAATACAGGTTTTCGAGCAGAAATTGTTTCAGTTTGGCTTTGGTATCGGTAAAATATGGAGTTCCGGGCCACCATCCGTGACCTGCACCGGCATACAGCTGCCAGTGGTTTTGTATACCCAGGCTATCGAGGCGGCCTCTGAGCTGCAGGCCCTGCGAATAGGGCACAATAGCATCGGCATCGCCCATAAACTGATAGGTAGCGGCACAGTGCGGTCCGGCATGCCAGTATGGGCTGGCATCCTGCCACAGAGCCATATCTTCCCAGTGAGTTTTACCCAGGTAGCCCCAAACGGTAATATAGCGGGCGGTATCGGTAAGCATTTCGGGGGTAATAAAATTAGTGGGCCCTACCAGGTTTATAACGGCATGTACACGGTTGCCCTGGTCGTACCCGTAATCGTACAGCAAACTCAGGTGCCCTCCGGCACTGGCTCCTGCAAGGGCAAAACTATCGGGGTTCATTATCCATGACTCTGCTTTCGACTGTAAAAAATCCAGTGCCTGTTTTATATCTTCCATTTGTGCAGGGTGCTTAAAATCGTTTTCCGTAGCCAGGCGGTACCCTATATTTACCATACCCATATTCAGCGCCGCCATTATTTCGGTATCAATAAACGGATTCATCTCTTCCTTGCTGCCCGAGGTCCAGCCGCCACCGTGTATAAGCAGCAATATGCGGGTATGTGTATTACGGTTTGCAGGCAGGTACACATCCATTTTCTGCTGTTCATCACTGCCGTAGGCCATGTTTTTAACCGTAAAGGCTTTTGACGCGTCAATTACTTCCGGGTCGCCGGGCCCGCTTGTTTGCTTGCAGGAACTACATACCAGTACACAGCCGGAAAGTAGCATAAAAAGGAGTGTTCTCATCGAAGGTAAAATTACGTTTTTTTTTGCCCGGAACCTTATTATCCGGCTAATTTACGTATATCTGTTAAATTTACATATCTTGTACAGCTTTACAAACTACTGCTCTCTATCAAATTATGAATTTCGAACTCCGTTATCTCTGGCTTTTCAACAAGATAAAACGCCAGAAAAATGCCATTAAATGGTCTACCATCAGTTTCGCGGCTTTATTGGTAATACTCCCCCTCTTCAGTATATACCAGTTCTTTTTTGCCTCGCGTAATTTCAGGGCACAACTGGCCCCGGTAAGTACCTATATGAAAGATATTGACGAAGCCTATATAAAAAGTACTCCTTACATCTACTTTGCCGACTCCTGCTTTATGAACGATTATGTTACCAAGTGGAAGCTCAGCGAATCTACCCGTTACCTGGTGGCTTACCCCTGTACCGAAAGTGAAAGCACTGCAGAGAAACACAGTAAGCTGCTGATTATCCGCTTCGATAATGCCGGCGTTGGCTTTTTAAACGACGATTCGGATTTTGAACTCAGCAAAGACGACCTGAGCGGACGGCTTTCCTCTGCCAGCCGAAGCTCCGTTCCGGAAGATGTACTGTCGGAACTGGAACTGGACCGGGATGCGCAGCCATTGTATGTACTGGAATCCGGCCTGAATCCCGGAGCCCTGGAACAGGAAAAGCAGGAGCTTGCCGCAGGGGCGCTTCTGAGTATGATCCTGCCCTGTCTGCTGTGCCTGTTTATACGGCGTAATGCCGTGCGCGGACTTGCATACAGCCATATACTGCTGGAGGATGCCCGCCAGAAATGGGCCCGTGAACAAGATAAGCATACCGCATCCTGAGCAGACTTTTGGATATACTTTTTGGCAGAAAAAAAGAGAATTAATTTATTTGCAGTATGCTTTCAAAATATACTCTACCAAAAAACCTTCACATAGATGAATATTGGCTGCTGGCTATCATAAAAAAACGCAGGAACCTGGCAATAATTCATTTATCCTTATCTTTTTTATGCGCATTTATTTTTGCTTTGGTACCTCCATCTATATATTTTTTTTCTGACCGAGAGTTCCGTTCATGCGCAGAGCCTCAGCAAATAAACTTTAAAAATATAGGTGTTGAAGGTGAAGAAAACAGCCCATATGTACAATTGACTGAAGGCTGCCTGGCAGATAATTATGGCTATGAAATAAGTCAAAGCGAAGGTACGTCCTACTACCTGCTCTACCCTTGCTCTGATACACTTCTCGGTTTTTTTTCAAAAGTGATCGTTATTGTTCAGTCAGGTGGACGCAAAGAACTGCGCGACAGAAACAATAACAGAATGCCCTCTGCTAATATGTTTAAAGGCAAATTATTATCTATCGAGGAATACAATATCTCTCGCGAAATGCAGGAGATACTGGCCTTATACCCCGAAGAGCAGCCTACCTATGTACTTTTGGCTTCTGAGACACCTGAAAAAGCCGAAAGTGCAGCTCAAGTATTTGCATTAATAGCCGCTGGAATGAGCATCCTTTGTGGATTGGCTTTCTTCTTTTCTTATCGTAAGAACAATAAAGAATTTAAACACTTTACACAGGTTTTAGACGAGCGAATACGCAAGAGAAATGAGCCTGTCAATGGATAATATGTATATAAAAAACATATTTAGAATGCGTTGTTCTGCATCTCAGGCTTAAGAACTGCTTAAATTAAACTTTTATTTGAATAAGATTAGGAAAGAGGTTCCATCAGTAACTGAACGAACTATCTCTGAGCTTATTACGATAGCTGTTAAATATAGCCGATTTGGATACAAAGCCCTTGTACTGCCCCTGATCTACCACAGGCAGGTTCCAGGCCCCTGTTTTATCGAACTTTTTCATTACCTCGTCTAAGCTCTCGTTCGAGCTGAGCAATGCCGGAGGCTGTATCATAAGGTCTTTTACAAGTATGGCCGGATCGCGGTCGTGCCGGAAGATAACGCTGCGTATAGAGTCGAGCAGGATAATACCTTCGAGTTTGCCATAATCGTTCAGCACGGGGAATATATTCCGCTTACCTTCAGACACTTTCTGTATTAATATGTCCAGTGTATCGTCGGCTTTCAGGGAGGGCAGTCCGGTTTCGATAATAGAATATACCTTAAGGCTGGCCAGTATGGTTTGGTCGCGGTCGCCGGTAAAGGCTCTGCCGCTTTTGGCCAGTTCTTTTACATCCATGGAATAAGGTTCGAAATAGCGCGACATGGCATAGCTGATCGAAGAAACGATCATAAGCGGTATCATAAGATTGTAACCACCGGTAATTTCGGCAATAAGGAATATGGCTGTAAGCGGGGCATGGTATACACCGCTGAGTATACCGGCCATGCCTACCAGCGTAAAATTACCCTCGGGCAGTTTATTAAAATTAAGCAGGTTAAAAAAGCGCGACAGGAAAAAGCCGGCATAGGCGCCCACAAAAAGCGAAGGGGCAAAATTACCGCCGTTACCACCGCTACCCAGGGTTATGCCTGTAGCCAGGGCCTTGAACATCATTACACAGCCCACAAAAATAAGTAATACCCATTCGTTGCGGCCAAAAGGTTCCAGCACACTGCCCTCCATTACGTTACGGGCCTTATTATCGGCCAGCCAGCGAATGCTTTCGTAACCTTCGCCAAACAGTGTGGGAAAAACAAAAATAAGTGCAGCCAGTGCCGAACCACCCAGTACAGCTTTTTGCATTATACCCAGTTTGCGGTCGCGGAAGTAATGCTCTACCCTGCTGAAAAAACGGGAATGATATACGGATACCGTTCCGGTGAACAGCCCCAACAGCAGGTAAAAAGGCAGATTGGAATAGTTAAAGTCCTGCGTGGTACGGAAATTAAGTAATATATCGCCATGCAGTATTATATTGGATACCAGAGCACCGGTAGCGGCCGAAATAATAAGCGGTATAAAGGCCGAAATACTTATATCGAGCAGCAGCACCTCTATGGCAAAAAGTACCCCGGCAATAGGGGCATTAAATGCAGCACCTATACCCGCAGCGGCACCGCAGGCAATAAGCAGTATACGGTCTTTATAGGAAAGCTGGTAACGCTGTGCAAAATTACTTCCGAATGCAGCTCCTGTGAGTGCTATAGGCGCTTCCAGACCGGCAGAGCCACCCAAACCCACTGTAAGGGAACTGGTAATAATATGCCCGTACATATGCTCGCGCGGAATAATACCCGATTTATTGGTAACGGTTTCGTGCACATAACCTACACCTTTGCGTAAACGGTTGCGGAACAGGTAACGCACCACCACCAGGGTTAGCAGTATACCCAACAGGGGTAAAAACAGGTAGTAATAGTTAAAGTTAATGCCTTTGTTAAAAGTGGCAATTACAAATACCCAGTGTACAAAGGTTTTAAGCACAATAGCTGCCAAACCCATAGATAAACCGATAAGTACGCTGGCCAGGAACAGAAACTGCCGGGGCGAAAGCCTTCCCTGTATAAAACGTACCAGTTGAAAAAAGAAATTACTTTTGGGCCATCGCATAGGGCAAAAATAGGGATAATGGAGCGGGGATAAAAGAAAAAAGCCACCCTGTATGGATGGCTTTTTCCACATAGTTGTATGTATTATGCGTTTACTGCCGCTTTGGGAGCTCCTTCCAGGATCTCGTCGTTGGCGTAGTCGGCATATTTTTCGAAGTTCTTTTTAAAGAGGCCTGCCAGGTGGGCAGCCGCAGCATCGTAGGCAGCCTTATCGGCCCAGGTACCACGCGGGTGAAGCAGCTCTGAAGGCACACCCGGACAGCTGTCGGGCATGGCCAGGCCAAACACCTCATGTTGCGTATAGGACACCTGATCGAGCTCGCCGTTGAGGGCAGCCGTAATCATGGCACGGGTATATTTAAGCGACATACGGCTTCCGGTACCGTAAGCGCCGCCGCTCCAGCCGGTATTTATAAGCCATATACGTACATTGTTTGCTTTCATCTTCTGGCCCAGCAGTTCGGCATAACGGGTAGGATGCAGGGGCATGAACGCACTTCCGAAACAGGCCGAGAAGGTAGCCTGGGGCTCTATTACCCCGGCTTCGGTACCTGCCACCTTGGCGGTATAACCGCTTATAAAATGGTACATGGCCTGGCCCGGAGTAAGACGGCTGATGGGAGGCAGTACCCCGTAAGCATCGGCTGTAAGGTAAAAGATGTTCTGCGGAACCGGACCTACCGAAGGTGTTACGATATTGTCGATAAAATGTATCGGATAGGATACACGGGTATTTTCGGTAATAGACTTATCGGCATAATTTACCTGGCGGGTACCTTCGTGCAGACCAATATTTTCGAGCAGTGCTCCAAATTTAATGGCATTATATATCTGCGGTTCTTTTTCGGCAGAAAGGTCGATGCATTTTGCATAGCAGCCTCCTTCGAAGTTGAATACACCTTTATCGCTCCAGCCATGCTCGTCGTCGCCGATAAGCGCGCGGTCAGGGTCGCTGGAAAGCGTGGTTTTTCCGGTTCCCGAAAGACCAAAAAATACAGCCGTATCGCCTTTTACGCCCACATTGGCTGAGCAGTGCATGCTCAGTACATTTTTCTGGTGGGGCAGGATAAAGTTCAGTGCCGAGAAGATCGATTTTTTGATCTCGCCGGTATAACCGGTACCACCGATCAGAACAATTTTTTTGGTAAAATTAAGAATCGCAAAATTATGCTGGCGGGTACCATCGGCCTCCGGATCGGCAAAGAAGCCGGGTGCATTTATGATGTGCCAGTCGGCCTCAAAAGTTTCCAGCTCCTGTTCGTCGGGGCGCAGAAACAGGTTGTAGGCAAACATATTACTCCAGGGATATTCGGTAACCACACGCACATTCAGGCGGTATTCCGGATCGGCACATACATAACTGTCGCGCACATAAATGTCTTTACCCTGCAGGTAAGCGGTCATTTTCTGCTGCAGCTGATCGAAACGGGCCGGATCGAACTTAATGTTGATGTCGCCCCACCAAACCGCATTTTCGGTAAGATCGTCGCAAACAATAAAGCGGTCTTTGGGAGAACGGCCGGTAAATTCGCCGGTTTCCACGGCAAGTGTTCCGTTTTCGGTAAGAAATCCCTGGCCCAGGATGAGTGTTTCTTCTGTTAACTCTGCCGGTGAAGCATTCCACCAGATACTGTCCACATTACGGATGCCCAGATGAGCAACGCTTGCATTCGGGCTCTTTTTGCCGTATTCTGTCATATCCTATTTTACTGAGATTTTAAAAATAAAGCGCAAAGGTAAGCAAAGCTGAAACACGTTACAAATACCCCGGCGAATTTTCGCGCTATGCTTACTCAATTAACGTTAAAACTCATAGTCTTCGTATCCGCCCATCCAGTTATAGTCGTAACTGCCTGTATTGCGTATGCGGCGGCTGTCGTTTATCATTACGTCGAATACCACACTGTTCAGCTTTTCGCTCAGGCTCTTGCGCCCTCTTTCGGGAATATAACTGAAATCTTTAATGCGGGGTGTTTCGGCAGCTGTCCATACCACAATTTTGTATTTCTGCTCGGGACTGTAACTGCTTCCGTTCAGTTCGCGGAACACAAAAAAGGTGGTTTCGCCAAAATGCAGGGTCTCTTTCAGCCTGTATTCTTTTTTGTCGGTGTCCTCGTCTTCGTCGGAATCGTAGTAGTATGAGCGTCCTTCAGCACTCAGCAAGGCATTCAGAAAGCGCAGACTATCGAGTGTAGCCAGACGACTGCGGTTTTTATCGGTATTCAGAAATTCGTAAGCGGTTTCGGCAGTTTTTTTATTGTAGAGCAGGGAATCTACATAACTCGAATCCATAATACCACTGAATACCAGGTGATTTTCTATAAAAGGAATGTAATAGCCTGTAAATTTGTATGTTTTTATTTTACGCAGTTGTCCCAGCAGTTTTTCGTCGTTACGGAAATAACGGGCAAAAGGCAGCATAATTTCCAGGTTTCTGCTTATCTCGGCCTTTTCGGGTTCCAGTATATTCCCCGAAATATCTTTGCGGAGGGCCATACTCAGATCTTCGTAAATAACTCCGTGGTAGGGCTTAAGCTGTTCCCAGCTTACATAACCGCTATCGAGCGCATGGGCTGTAATACGGTATATATTGGCCTTAAAGTCTTCGTAACGGCTAAAGCGCAGAATATCGGGGAATACCTTACGGGCAGCAGTGTCGTTGGCTGCACAGGCATTGAACAGGCTGTAGCTGCCTCCGTAAGAGTAGGAGTATATCGATGTTTTGTTTACAAAGAACGGATTCTGGGTAAATAATTCGTATCCTTTCTGCAGGTTCTGGGCCTTACCGGTATAGACCATACCTTCGATAAGGCTCTCCTGGAAATCGACCGTATCTACCCAGCTGTTGTACATCTGGCTGTATACTGCCTGGTTGCGGTTATCGTAGAAGCGGCCGAAAATGCGTATAAGCCGCTTTTTGAGTTCAATTTCTTTCTTTGCCACCGCCGGACGACGAATAATACGCTCTACCACAGGCATATCAGCTGCAGAGAATGTGCCCGGATTCAGATAATAATTATTGTCTTTGTAGAATTTGATAACGGATGAGTCGTTGGCCTCGATACGCCCCAGTATAAAAGCGCCCTGGCGTACCAGAGGGTCGAACTGTATGGAATGGGTATCGGCCAACATCTCAAAATTGGCGATCACCTTTTGCGACCAGGTATCGCGCTGGTCGCCGGCCTCGTAGGTAAGCCACGAAAAGCAATAGGTTTTGTTACCGCGGTGCATTACCTTTAAATGCATCTGGGGATATTCGGCCCCTTTCAGGTGCACATGGGCTGCCATAGAATAAAGGTCGCCATCTTTTTTCAGCTCTTCCTTGCTCAGCACCAGATCCCTGTCCGGCAAACTATCGGCAGAAAGCCCCCTGCCTTTAAAATCCCAGTTATAATCGTTTGCATAATGGGAACCGTATACCTTTTCGTCAATAATATTTTCGAATATTTTATGTAAACTATCTACATAATCGTTGATACCATATTTTACAAAGTCGACACTCATTACCCGGTGCCCCACACGGTCTTCCAGGTAAAACTGCTGATCTTCGCGCTCGTATACCTTCAGAGCCTCGCTGCCGGGCTCTTCTGCCAGTCCCCAGAAATTGTATGCGCCGGCACTGCCGTTGTCTGATTTCTGCAACACACTGCGGGTGCGGAAATAGGAAGCACTGTCGCTTACCTCTTTCTCTTCGTTCAGCACCCAGTACGAAAAGTTGCGGGTAGCCAGCGAGGATATGGCATTACGGGTATCGGCCTCGGAACCCTTAGCCAGAAAGCACCAGTAATCGGGTGCTTTGGCACGAACCTCCACATATATTTTAAGCTTAGGATCGTAACAGCTTGCAAAACCCTCTCCGGAGCCGTATTCCATTTTGGCGCCGGAAGCGTTTATCTTCAGGTTGTTTATTACTCCCTGCAGAATAAGAGCTGCATCCACACTGTCTTTTTCCAGTGCATCAAAATCGGAAAAACTGCGGTGACGGGCATAAATATGCAGTCCTTCTTTCTTGAACAGGAAATTATGCTGCACCGAAACGCCCACCACTCTCGAATTACTGTTCATTGTACCGGCTCCTGCATCGGTAAAGGCACTCCAGGCTGTTTTAAGATCCTGGCTTCCCTGGTCTACACTAAAGGAGCGAATAAGCATTTTGGCTACCGGGCCTGCCATATAGGCCGGCGGCCCCTGTAGTTTGTAGAATATAATATGGTATGGCGCCAGTATCACAAAACGCTGTTCCTGATTGCCGGACGGGAGTATATTACGTATTTCGAAGGCCGGGTGCCCGAACATTTTTTCTTTTTTCGAATACACAATTTTGCCGGGGATACTTTCTGAGATAAGCGAATCCATTTGTGCATGCATCTTATAGGGATCATAATCGAGAAATATGCCTCCCGTCTGCAGCACATCAATAATCAGAAAGGCTCCGTTACCCAGGTCGAGACTGGTATAGGACGCAAAATAGGGCGAATTCATTTCGATGACCGTACCCGGCATTTTACTGCGGATACCATCTTTGAGCGACACAAAATCCACGATCTGGGAAGGTGCCAGCTTTTGCTCCATTTTAAGTACAGAACTCTTTTTTACGTGCTGACTGTTCATGGCAATGGGCCTAAGCGTATATCCCCGCGCCCGCAGCATTTCTATAATACCCTCGTTACCCGGAAGGTGTGCCGCACCGGCAGCCGCAAAAATAGTTTTACCGCTGCGGATTACAGAATCGATGGTATGGGTCATCATTTCGTTACGGAGATCGAGCATATACCGGCGAAACTGTTTTGACTGGGTAAGGTTATTGAGCGAGTCGAGCATACCCAGGCGACCGGAACGGTAGGCATCTTCTATTTTGTTCATGGCCAGGCGACGCAATTCGTAACTAACCTTACGATCTTTATCCTCATGCACCTTATCGGCCTGTTCGGTAAGCTTACGGGCCTTCTTAAAATCTTCCAGGGCCAGGGTGGGCTTCATAAATTTTTTCGACAGCTGGTAAATGTACATATCCAGGTAGGTACTTTCTTCGAACCCTTCGTTTCCCTGCTGCTTACGAAACAGGAAATAATTAATGGCCCGCGGATCGTATGCCATAAACTCCATAATATCCTTTACCTGGTACTCGGGCAAGCTAAACGCCGATTTATAGAGTTCCTTCGCCGAACTTACCTCAAAGCCCGAATACAGGTAATTGGGGTACTCTTCCGAAAAATAACTGCGAACCCACTCTTCCGGATCCAGCTCCAGGGCCGTAATATCGGTATTTTGTATGGCCGCATAAAAAGGATCGTCCAAATGAAAAGCTACCCGGTTGCTTACGTGCATGGAACCAAACAGGTACGAAGGCTTTGCCGAAGCCGGCGACCTTACTTCCCAAAGCAATGCCGGGTATTTATCGTTAACCTGGGCACCGAGCAGCAGAAATGAACAGAAGAAAACAAGTGAGGAGAGTATTTTTTTCATATCGGAAGAAGAGATCTGTACTTGCATATAAAACGAAAAAATAAGGATCAGCTGTATACTTTCAGCATAAATTTTTCAGACCCAAATGTAAGGCATTTACAGCAAACCACATATAAGAGGCTTTCTGCCTATACATAAAAGGTCTTAAAAGAGGATAAAAACAGTTATTTCTATACAAAATTCTCTAAAAAACGATAGTATCGCGGTGGATGTGCAACATTCCGAATACCCCGTATCCGTTACTTATATTGGAATAAATAGGTGCCGGCTGCGCAAATATACTGCCTTTATTACGCAGGTAGCGGGCATAGCTGAGTGCATATTTATAATATTCGGGCGAGGCATGTTTAAGCTCTGCAATAAGCTGCAGGCTGTCGTGATGGTGTGCCTGCGGTTCGATACCGGTATTGAGCCACAGAGTATTCGATGCCGACTGTGCCAGGTATGCATCGCTGAAAAAGAGTCCGCCACACAGCTCGCGGTCGTTAAACTCCGGTTCCCAGCTGCTACGCACACAACGTGCCCCCAGCTCCCAGCTGCCTTCCTTATTCAGCCGGTAACGCAGCAGACTAAGCTGATACAGGCTGCCGGTTTCCACTGCATCGGTAAATACCACTCCCAGCCGGTAGGTATTGCGGTTGTCTTCCACACTAAAGGCCGTATCCAGCAGCAGCTGCTGTATCTGTACCTGTGCGGGCACACAGGAGACTGTACTAACCAGCATAGGCGAAGCCCCATACTGCCCCTGCACCGAATAGCAATGCCCGGGCTGCGGAAACTTAAGCTGTGCCGATACATACAGCCCCAGCGAGTCGATAAACACCATACTGTCTAACAGCTGTCCGTTTTCGTATATGCCCAGTTTTGCCGAGGCATAAGGCAGCATCTGCGAAGTATCGAGTATACCTTTACTAAATGTTGCATAGGCAATAAAAGGCAGCTCAGGGCTAAGCAGGGCATTGATAACCGGACCCGGCTGCGGCTGGGGAATAAGATCACTTTCATCCTTAATACAGGACATAAGCAGCAGCACACACAGGCATATACTATATCTTATTTTCATTTTGTACGGATCTTGCGTTTTATTCCGCTGAACTTCATACCATAGCTAAAGGCAGGTATAGCCGGAAACAGAGAGAGTTTTTTAAGTAAAATATTTCCTTTGTCGTTATCTATAAAGTAGAGAAATGGATTATTACGGCTATATGCATTATATATACCTACGCTCCAGGTGCGTATACCCCATTTCTTAGTCTTTTTAAAAGTAAGTCCTATATCGAGCCGGTGATAAGCCTGCATACGAAAATTGTTACGGTACTGTATATCTTCGGCCGAAGCGCCACCCTGCACCTGCAGCGGCACACCCGTTACCGATATTACACCGCTGTATGCATTCAGGGGCAGTGTAACCCAGTTACCGGTACCATACATCCAACTGGCCGAAAGCGCTATACCTGGTTTTATATCCCATGAAAAAACCACATTTATTCCATGCCGGCGGTCGTAACGGTAGGGGAACCATTCGCCCTGGTTTATCTGATCGAAGCGGCGGTAACTCCAGGAGAGCGTATAACCGATCCAGCCACTCCATACACGGCCGCTCTTACGCAGCAGGAATTCGGCACCGTATGCCCGGCCACGCCCCTGCAGGGCCAGGTCCTGCCAGTCGGCATTATTGCTGAATGAAGCCCCGTCAACATATTCGAGTACGCCGTTTATATCGCGGTAATAGGCATCGGCCGATACTTCGATACGCGATTCTTTTACCGGGTACGAGGCTGCAATGCCCAGCACAGCTTCTTTTGAGCGCTGCGGAACAATGCGCGGGGTGGCCGGCACCCACAGGTCGGTAGGTAAACCTATACCAAAAGTACTAAGCATGCCTGTGGGCTGAAACATATGCGAGTAACCTGCTTTTATGCTCCAGTTTTCCGAAGGGGTAAAGGCCAGCGATATGCGGGGCTGCACATCGTAAAAAAAGCGGTTACGTACCTGGTAAGCCACGGCGTGTACTCCTATACCGGCCTTAAAGAAGGACGCAACACGCCATTCGTCTTCGAGGTAAGTGCTGAGCTCGTGCCCTTCGTATACAGGCGTACCTGCCGGAGCTTTTGCGTTGGGCGGATCGCTGCTTACGGAAAAAGTATTAGCATCGGCCAGGTTGCGGTGATAAACATAGGCCAGTCCTGTACGCAGCAGATGGTTTTTATGGGGCCTTCCGCTGAAGCTGAGCCGTGCATGATGATCGCGTATATGGCTAAAGAAATTGTTTACAGAACCCGTACGCGAATCGTCGGTATAGTAAACACGTATAAAAGATTGCTGGGTGCGGTAATCGAAATCGGCAACCGACAGCTTAAGGCTCATGTTCCATAACGGATTAATGGTATGTTCCAGGCTTACACTGCCCAGCAGGGTCTGCCAGCTCATATCAAAAATAAAGCGGGTTTCTTCCGGTTCATCGTCATCGGGATTTATAACCCGGCTGTTAATACGGTCGTAACCCCAGTAACCGGTAAAACGCAAGCGGGTATTCTCCGAAAAGCGATGTGTAATGTGCAGGTTGGCATCATAAAATCCAAACCCCGGCTCTATACTTTCTTCAATAAGACCTTTACGGCCGTTTATAAGCTTCATTACAGGGCCTGCCCACAGGTTTATATAGCTGGCACGGGCTCCTGCCAGGTAGGAGGTACGTTCTTTTTTCAGGGGGCCTTCGGCAAATACCTTGGCGGTAAGTAAGCCTATATTGAATTCGGCATTATGCTTTTGCATATCGCCGTTGCGTACCTGCAGATCGGTAACAGCAGCCAGCCGGCCGCCGTAACGTGCGGGTAAAGCGCCTTTCATAACCTCTACCTGCGAAATGGTTTCGGTATTGAAAAGCGAAAAAAAGCCCAGTATATGTGCCACATTGTACAAGGGCACACCATCGAGCAATACCAGGTTCTGGTCGGGCGAACCGCCGCGAATATAAACTCCCATGCTGCCTTCGGAGCCATTGCTTACCCCGGGTGTAAGGGTAAGTGCACGCATAATATCGGTTTCGCCAAACAGGGCGGGCAGCTTTTGTATTTCGGCCATCTGCAGATTTAAGACACCGCTCTGTACCTTTTCTGTAACCAGCTCGCGCTGTGCATGTATTTCGGCACCTTTCAGGTTCTGCACTTCCAGGCTTATGTCTATTACGGTATCGCGCAGGGCTTGTATGCTAATGCGCTTTGGCCTGCAGCCCACGTAAGTATACACCAGGTTAAGGGAATCGGCCCGGAGAAGCTCTATACGGTAGCTGCCATCTGTGCTGCTGCTTGTACCTTCTGCAGTACCGGCACGGTAAACCGAAGCTCCGGACAGGGCCTGCCCCCGGGTATCGGTAATTTTACCGGAAACAACGATCTGGGTATATGTTAACCCTGTGCATCCGAATAAAAAAAGTAAGACCCAGGGCGTTTTCATGGTCTCAAAAATACATTTTTATTTACGCCTGCAATATTTGTTTCAGGCTGATTGCCATATTTTTATCTCCTTATCATCAGAACCGGAAACCAGCAGCTGCAGTTCGGGGATACAGAGCAGGGCATTAATACTGGCCCGGTGTCCGCCGGCGGCTCTGTCGATGCGGCCTGCAAAGCTGCCATCCACTGCCGACCAGAATTTAATCTTACGGTCGCGCGAGGCAGATGCCAGCATAGCACCGGGCAGTTGCAGCAAACGGTAAACAGCATAGTTATGGGCGGCTATCTCCCATTGCAGGGTACCTTTCAGATCCCATTTCCGTATATGTCCGTCGCGCCCCGACGTGTAGAGGTCTTCGCCCGAAAACACAAGTCCGTATACCGAAGGATTATGCGCCTGCCAGCTACGGAGTATGTTATGGCTCCCGGCACTGAGTTCGGTAATAACACCTGCCGAATCGCCCAGCCACAGATTTTCGCCTAACCAGGCAGCGGTACGCAGTTTGGTTTCGGATATCTTTATACGTTCCCGCAGGCTGAAATCAGGGTTTATAAAGGCCAGTACACCATTACCGCCCAGGGCATAATACCCTTGTGCAGCGGGCAGGATACCCAGCTGAAATATGCCACCCCCGAGATAGGACAGGTTATGAATTTCCTTGTGCAGACTAAGATCCAGCACGTGTATGGCACTTTTTTCCGTACCGGCCAGCAGGTAACGTCCGTCGGCCGACATACACAGCGAGAATACCGCTGCCGGCAGCATAGCCAGGGCACCCTGGTTTTCGCCGCTCTGCGGATTCCACAGGGCCACAATTCCATCGCCTCCGGCGCTCAGCAACCCGGTACCGGGTGCATAGGCCAGTGCGTATATGGCCCCCCGGTGTCCGCACAGGGTATGTTTAAGGCTGAATAGCATCCTGTTTTTTCTCAATGGCCTGCTGTGCCCAGTCGAGCGCTAACTGCAGCTGCTGGTCGGGACTTAATTCCGAATTATCGAGCACAAGTGCATCATCGGCCTGGCGCAGCGGATCTTCTACACGGGTAGAGTCTATCAGGTCGCGGGTCTTCAGGTTTTCGCGTACCTGGTCTATACTTACATCCTGTCCTTTAGAGCGCAGCTCTTCGAAGCGGCGCATTACCCGCACCTCGGTATCGGCCGTCATAAATATTTTTAACTCGGCATCGGGCATTACCACGGTACCAATATCGCGGCCATCCATTACCACACCTTTACGTGCAGCCATTTCGCGCTGCGCTTTCTGCAGTTTTCTGCGCACAGCCTGTATGGCACTTACCGGGCTTACCAGTGCGGCCACATCCTGTGTACGTATTTCTTTTTCTACGTTGCGGCCGTTCAGCACCACATCCGAACGTCCGGATTCCCGGTTCCGTTCAAACGTAATTTCAATCTCGTCCAGGCGACGTGTAATTTCGTCAACATATAACAGTCCGTCCTTTACCAGGCCTTCTTTCATGGCAAACAGCGTTACTGCCCGGTACATAGCCCCGGTATCGAGGTAATGATAATGCAGTTTAGAAGCCAGCGCTTTAGCCAGCGTACTTTTACCGCACGACGAAAAGCCGTCGATGGCGATGGATATTTTCACGTTATTATTATTCATTTAAAACCAGCCTGATTTTCGTTTCGATCGTTTAGCACCCAGCCCCAGCACACCCAGCAGTCCGCGGGTAACTTCGCGCACTACCGTATTTCCTACCTGGCGTACCATTGTGTTTTTACTCATTTTTTCGAGCATTCCGGGTTCCTCTTTCTCTGTTTCCTTTGTTTTTACGGGCTTCTGCTGCGGAGTGTCTGCATTAACTTCCTGCAGTTTTGCGCTCAGTATCTCATAGGCGCTTTCGCGGTCTACCGCTGTGCTGTAACGCGCCCTAAGCCTGCTCTGAGCCAGCAGCGCGTCTATCTCGGCCGGTGTAAGTATATCCATACGGGTTTGCGGGGCACGCAGCATTACATGTACCAGGGGCGTGGGTATCCCTTTTTCGTTAAGGGCGGTACAAAATGCCTCGCCTATACCCAGGGCCGTAATCTGCTCATCGGTTTTATAAAAAGCCGATATGGGATAGTTTTCCGAAGCTTTTTTTATGGCCTTACGGTCTTTTTCGGTGAAAGCGCGCAGGGCATGCTGTATTTTAAGTCCGAGCTGGCTTAGCACCATATCCGGAATATCCTGTGGGTTTTGTGTGCAGAAAAAGATGCCTACGCCTTTGGAACGAATAAGCTTTACCACTGTTTCCAGCTGCTGCAGCAGGGCTTTGGAGGCTTCGCGGAAGATAAGATGTGCCTCATCGATAAATATGCACAGTTTCGGTTGCCCGGCATCGCCCTCTTCCGGGAATTTCTGGTACAGCTCGGCCAGCAGACACAGCATAAAGGTCGAAAACAGCGCCGGTCGGTCCTGCATATCGCTGAGGCGCAGTATAGAAATAACACCCTGGCCCTGGTCGTTTATACGCAGCAGGTCGTCTACCTCGAAAGACGGTTCTCCGAAAAACATATCTCCCCCCTGCTGTTCCAGTGCCGTAATGGAACGCAGAACGGCCGAGGCCGACTGGGTAGTAACAAGTCCGTAATGTTCTTTTATTTCGTTTTTTCCGGCTTCCAGGGAATACTGGATCAGCTTACGCAGGTCCTTCAGATCGAGCAGAGGCAGCTGCCGGTCGTCGGCATATTTAAAGAGCAGGCTCAGTATACCGGCCTGGGTATCGTTCAGTTGCAATATTTTAGCCAGCAGTATGGGGCCAAACTCGCTTACCGTGGCACGCAGGGGCACTCCTTTTTCCGAGGATATGGAAAGCAGCTCTACCGGTGCCTGCCAGGCTTGCCAGGGTAAACCCAGCAGGGCATGGCGTTCTTCCGTTCTGGCATTTGCCGTACCGGCAGCAGCCAGTCCGCTTACATCGCCTTTTATATCCATCATCAGCACAGGAACACCGCTTTGCGAAAGCTGTTCGGCCAGCACCTGAAGGGTTTTGGTTTTACCTGTACCTGTAGCCCCAGCAATAAGTCCGTGGCGGTTAAGCGTTTTAAGCGGAATTTTCACTACCGCTTCGGAACATACACCACCGTCGAGCATACCGGCTCCCAGCACAATGGCCGGGCCGGCGCATGTATAGCCTTCGCTTATATGCTGTTCAAACGTATTCATACAGGTTTCTGGTTTTGGTAATTTTCCGCTAAAATAAGATAAATACCTCAGTGTATATGCATACTGCCGCTACGGAAGCGCAGGCAGAAAAAGATCAGGCTTTTACAAAATTGGCAATCATGGTGCGGCCAAAGGGTGTCATAATACTTTCCGGATGAAACTGCACCCCCCATATGGGCAATTGCCGGTGGCGGACAGCCATAATATTCCCCTGCTCATCCTCGGCACTTACCTGCAGTACATGCGGAAAATGATTCCTGCCCAGTGTCCATGAATGATAGCGGCCTACACTGCTCTTAAGAGGTACATTATAAAAAAGCGGATCTGTAACATCGCGGATAAACATATCGCTTGCCCGGCCATGCATTACCTGTGGCATATTTTCAAGTTCCGCCCCGAAAAAGCAGCCCAGAGCCTGGTGTCCGAGGCATACACCCAGTATTTTCATATTTCCGTGATATTCCGCAATCAGTTCCGGCATAATACCTGCAGCAGCAGGTAAACCTGGTCCCGGCGAAAGTACCAGTGTATCAAAACTGCGTGCATACACCGGGCGTATCTCATCGTTACGGCGTACCTCCACCTCTACTTCAGGCTGGGCACACAGGTAATGATAAAGGTTATACGTAAACGAGTCGTAATTATCGAGCAGCAGTATCTTCTGCATGGTGGCAGGCTATTGTTTGGCAGGCATAAAACGCTCCAGGTTCCACACATACATAAGTATACCCAGCAGAGGCAGCAGGGCCAGGTATTCCAATCCGCCGAACATATTATATCCTGCATACATGGCTGCAGCACCAAGTGCTGTATTTACTAGTGCATACAATACAAAACCGGCTTTTTTCCCGCGTTTCATAAGCCATACCCCGCTAATGGCCAGCAACGACGAAATGCCGATAACTGCCACCACATTATATACATATACGCTCATACCTGCTGTAACCGTTGAGCTGTGCATTACGCTTTTTACCCCTGCGGCTCCCACTACAGCAGAAGCAATAAGTTCGGGGCGGACGAGTCCTGTAATGCAAAAAAGCATCTTTGCTGTAAAAAACAAGAGCGAAATACCAAAAGCCAGGTTGAATTTCATGCGGCAAACCTAATGAAAAATACCAGCCCTGGCAGCCAGGTATCCGAAAAAAAGCAGGCTTATGTTTAAAAAAAGTGCTTTTTAAGCCTCACAGCAAAGGGTTAAATTTAACTTAAAGACGGGCATTGTGCGCTGCAAAATTTTGTAACTTCGCCAACCGAAAAAAGAACTGGTAATGACAGATCACACAAACGATCCCCGGCTGGAGTCCTGGGTAAAAGGCTCCCGCGAAAGCGATTTCCCTATACAAAACCTGCCGCTGGGCATTTTCAGCACCTCCACGCTTAGTACAAGGGCTGGCATGGCCATCGGTTCCTATATACTCGACCTGAGTGTTCTGTACGACAAAGGCTTCCTGGGCGAACTGAACCTGGGCAGCAATGTATTTGCACAACCGGTGCTGAACAGTTTTCTGGGGAGCAAACCCGGCAACTGGAAAGCCCTTCGCCGTATTGTTTCCGGTCTGCTGGCCGAAGGCAACGACACCCTGCGGCCCTACGAACAGGCCCTGCTGGTACCCCGTTCTGAGGCCAGTATGCATCTGCCCCTGCAGATACCCGATTATACCGATTTTTACAGCAGCATGGAACATGCCTCCAATGTAGGTAAAATGTTCCGCCCCAATATGGAGCCCCTGCTGCCCAACTGGAAGCACCTGCCCGTAGGTTACCACGGCCGGGCTTCGAGCATTGTGGTTTCAGGTACCGATTTCCACCGTCCCTGCGGGCAAACCATGAAAGACGGCGACGAAAGACCCGCATACGGCCCTACAAAACAGCTGGATATAGAACTGGAAATGGCCTTTGTAATAGGCACTGCTACCCGTATGGGGCAACGCATCAGCACCGGCGAAACGGGAAATTATGTATACGGGCTGTCCCTGTTCAACGACTGGAGCGCCCGCGACATACAACGCTGGGAATATGTACCCCTGGGCCCCTTCCTGGGCAAAAACTTTGCCTCATCGCTGGCTCCCTGGATCGTTTCGCTCGATGCCCTCGAACCTTTTAAGGTACAGGGCCCCGAACAGGAACCCGAAGTACTCGGCTATCTTAAAACCAGCGGTGCACAGAACTACGATATTGTGCTCGAAGTTTATCTTACCCCGCAGGGAGGCCAGCCTTCGCTCATATGTACCTCCAACCACAAGTACCTTTACTGGAACATAGCCCAGCAACTGGCACACCATACCATAAACGGCTGCCCCGTAAGCGTAGGCGACGTGTATGCGTCCGGCACCATAAGCGCCCCCGACGAAAGCGGTTTCGGCAGCATGCTCGAACTTAGCTGGAAAGGCACAAAGCCCATAAAGCTCAGCGACGGCAGTACCCGTACTTTCCTGCACGACTACGATACCATTACCATTAAAGGCTACTGCCAGGGCGATGGATACCGTATAGGGTTCGGCGAGGTTACAGGCAGCGTTTTACCGGCTTTACCTTAGTATTTCTTTTATCCGGCATAAAATTTGCAGGATACCAGAGAATTTGTTATATTTAATATGGAAAAGGTATTTGCCAACTTATTCATTTAATAAATGGAAGACATGAGTAATCAGATCATGGACGCCACGCTGAACCTTCGTGAGCAGTTAAAGACCCATTTCGGTTTCGATCAGTTCAAGGGAAAACAGGAAGCTATTATAAAAACCCTGCTCGCTGGTAACGACGTATTCGTTATTATGCCAACGGGCGGTGGTAAATCGATGTGCTACCAGTTGCCTGCCCTTGTAAGCGAAGGTACCGCCATTGTGGTATCGCCGCTTATTGCACTTATGAAGAACCAGGTGGACAGCATACGGGCATTCGGTTCTACCGAAGGTATTGCTCACTTTTTCAACTCCTCGCTTACCAAAACGGAACGCGACCGTGTAAAGCATGATACACAGGCCGGTGTAACCAAAATATTGTATGTAGCCCCCGAAAGCCTTACAAAGGACGAAAATGTGGAGTTTCTGCGCAGCATTAAAATTTCGTTCTTTGCCATAGACGAGGCGCACTGTATATCGGAATGGGGGCACGATTTCCGCCCGGAATACCGCCGTCTGCGTCCTATAATCGAAGCTATAGACCGGGTACCTATTATTGCGCTTACCGCAACAGCTACACCCAAAGTACAGCTCGATATTATTAAAAACCTGGGCATGCAGGATGCGTATACCTTTAAAGACAGCTTTAACCGCAGCAACCTGTATTACGAAATACGTCCCAAACGGAACGAAACCAAGGAAATTATTACCATAATAAAGCAAAATCCGGGTAAATCGGGTATTGTATACTGCCAGAGCCGCAAAAAGGTGGAAGAAATTGCCCAGGCCCTGCAGATAAACGGTATTAATGCCGTACCCTACCATGCCGGTATGGATGCCAAAACCCGCGCCAAGCACCAGGATATGTTCCTGATGGAAGAAGTGGATGTAATTGTGGCTACCATAGCCTTTGGTATGGGTATCGATAAGCCCGACATACGCTTTATTATTCACCACGATATTCCCAAAAGCCTGGAAAGCTATTACCAGGAAACGGGCAGGGCGGGCCGCGATGGTGGCGAAGGTAAATGTATTGCCCTGTATGCCTACGACGATATTGTAAAACTGGAAAAACTGCTTTCGGGAAAACCCGTAGCCGAACAGGAAATAAGCAAACTGCTGATGCAGGAGGTAATTACCTTTGTTGAAAGCTCGGTTTGCCGCCGTAAAACCCTGCTGCACTATTTTGGCGAGGAGTACGACGAAGCCCTGTGTCCCGCATCGGGCGGATGTGATAACTGTAATAACCCCAAGGTACACTTTAACGCTAAAGACGACCTGGTACTGCTGTTACAGACCATTCGCGACCTTAAGGATAATTATAAAAGCAAACACATTGTGGATGTGCTCTGCGGCCGTGTTACCAATGCCATAAAAACCTACCGCCACGATACCCTGAGCTGTTTCGGCGAAGGAGAGGAAAAAGGAGAACGGCACTGGAACGCAGTTATACGCCAGGCACTGGTAAACGACCTGCTTACCAAAAACATTGAACGTTATGGCACACTGGTATTGAGCGAAAAAGCTGCCGAATTCCTGAAGAACCCGCACGATATCGAATTCTTTAAAGATCACGATTATACCACCGAAGGATACGACGAAGACGGCATTATTACCGGAAGTAAGGCCGGAGGCGCTCTGGACGAAGCCCTGATGGGTATGCTTAAAGATCTGCGCAAAAAAATTGCCCGGGAAAAAAATCTGCCGCCCTTTGTAATTTTTCAGGATCCTTCGCTGGAAGAAATGGCCACACGCTACCCCGTAACCATGAACGAAATGAAAGAAATATCGGGCGTGGGCGAAGGGAAAGCAGCCAAATACGGAAAACCCTTTGTGGACCTTATAGAACGCTATGTTACTGATAATGATATAGACCGTCCGCAGGATCTGTTTACCATGAAAAGTGCTGCCGGTAAAAGCGATCTTAAAGTGTATATTATACAGTCGGTAGACCGTAAAATGCCTCTCGAAGCCATGTCGAAGGCTAAAGACATGAGCGTAAAGGAACTGCTGCACGAAATGGAATCGATTGTAAATACCGGTACCAAACTGCATCTCGACTACATTATACGCGAAATGATGGATACCGAAGAACAGGACGAACTGTTCGACTTTTACAGAGAAACCGAACATGCCGATCTGGAAGAGGCTATAAAAGAATATGGCGACGTATACAGCGAAGAAGAATTGCAGCTGGTTCGCATAAAATTTATTTCCGATCTGGGGAACTAACTATGATGAAACTTCGGGCCGAAAGCTTGGTAAAAAAATATAAGACCCGTGTGGTTGTGGACTCTGTATCGTTTGAGGTACAGCAGGGCGAAATTGTAGGATTGCTGGGACCAAACGGAGCCGGTAAAACCACCTCGTTTTACATGACCGTAGGCCTTATAAAACCCAACCAAGGCAAAATATGGCTCGATAACAAGGAAATTACCGAACTGCCTATGTTTAAAAGGGCCCGCCTGGGAGTGGGATACCTCCCCCAGGAAGCATCGGTTTTCCGTAAACTTACCGTAGAAGATAACCTGCGCGCCGTGCTGGAAATGACCCGTATGACCAAGGCCGAACAGAAACATAAGATGGAAAGCCTTATCGACGAGTTTCACCTGAATAAAGTGCGTAAAAGCAAAGGCGAAGTACTTTCGGGGGGCGAACGCCGCCGTACCGAAATTGCCCGCGCACTGGCCGTTAATCCCAGGTTTATACTGCTCGACGAACCCTTTGCCGGAGTAGATCCCATAGCCGTTGAAGATATACAAAGCATTGTATACTCGCTGAAACGTAAAAACATTGGTATACTTATTACCGACCACAACGTACACGAAACACTTACCATTACCGACCGGGCATACCTGCTGTTCGAAGGTAAGATATTAAAGGAAGGTTCTGCCGAAGACCTTGCCGCCGACGAACAGGTACGCCGCGTATACCTGGGTCAGAATTTTGAACTGCGACGCAAAGAGTTTAATTAATAATGCTCCGCGTTTTTCCCGACAGGTATACAAACACATCACAACGCTATATATGGGCCTGGCTCTGCACTGCAATAATCTGCGGAGCCATGCTGCTGCCTTTCCTGGTTACCGAAGGGCTTTTCCTGGACGGACTGGTATACGCCACCGTATCGCGCAATATGGCCGACGGCCACGGTAATTTTCTGCAACCCCTGTTCGAGGCTAATATGCAGGTACCATTCTACGAGCACCCTCCGCTGGTTTTCTGGCTGCAGTCGCTCTTCTTCCGCATATTCGGCGATCATTTCTATACCGAAAAAATATACTGCCTGTGCATGGCTCTGCTAAGCATCCGGGGTATTCGGGCCAATTGGAAACTGCTGTACAAAAACAGCAGCGGGGCTGCCTATTCCTTTCTGCCCGTTATTCTGTGGATATGTATTCCCAGCGTACACTGGTCGTACCAAAACAATATGCTCGAGTGCACCATGAGTGTTTTTGTTTTGTGGAGTACCTGGTTCAGTATAAAAAGTATAGAAACCGGTAAAACCGAATTTATATTCCCTGCTGCCCTTTCGATATGGCTGGCCTTTTTAAGCAAAGGTCCCGTTGCTCTGTTTCCGCTATGTACCCCTGTACTATATGCCCTGCTCATAAAAAAACAGCGCATCGGCAATGTACTGCTGCCTGGTTTGCTGCTGCCCCTGTTTACAGCCTGTTTCGGAGTTATACATCTTATACTGCTGCCCGAACTTAATATAAGCCTCAGCCGCTATCTTAACCAGCAGCTGTTTCCTTCCATGCAAAACATGCGCGAGGTTACTACAGGCAGCCATTTTACCATACTTTACTACCTGCTGCGCGAGTTGCTGCTGCCCGTAGTTCTGGTACTTTTAGCCGCACTTGGCGCCCGCCGCCTTAAGCTGCTGCCTCAACCCCGTATTTTTATATTTCTGCTGCTCTGCGGCCTCTCGGCCTCATTACCTCTTATGCTTACCCTTAAGCAGCGCAGCTTTTACCTCTTACCCTCACTTCCCTATTATGCCATGGCCCTGGCCTGCATATGTTTGCCCCATGTACAGGCACTTATGCAAAAACGCTACAGCACTCCTATACAAGCACTTATGACACTGACAGCTTTTCCTATACTTATTACCGTACTGGTAATGCGCTGGGGAACCATTGGCCGCGATAAAGAACTGGTGCAGGATATACACCTGGTAACCCGCTATATGAAACCCGGAACCGTTGGTAATCTCGACAGCGAACTCTGCAGCGACTGGAGTGTATTTGCCTACAGTATGCGCATGGGTTATGTAAGCTGGACCTGTGGCAGCGGCGAACCCTGGTATATGAGTAAGCAAAACCAGATACCCCATACCCAGGCTGCATTAAAGCCTGTACAGGCCCCTTTTAAAATAATGCAGCTATACCAGGTGCCACGCTGAATGTATTTATGTAACAAAACAAGGGCTGCAACGTTACTATATACATATGCACAAAGCTGTAACACTCTATATATACTGTTTTGTTCTTTTTTGCCCGGGAATCTTAGCCCTTAGCCTGCAGGCCAATGCACAAATAACCAATAATCCCTATTACCGGGCCGACAGTACGGGCCTTAAGGTTAAGAAGAAGAGGAATCTCAGTAACTATCCGCGCCTGGCACAAAAACTTACCGCACATCTGCCCAACGATTCCGCTAAGGCAAGGGCCATTTATGTGTGGGTTGCCGATAATTTCCGCTACGATATAAATACCGCCAGAAAAGACCTTGAATACACCGTACGTTCAGGTAAAGGCGTATGCTGGCAGTATTCCGATATTTTCTGCCGCCTGTGCGAGCATGCAGGCCTGCCCTGCCAAACGGTAAAGGGCTACGCCAAAGTGAGCCTGCTCGACCTGGGCCGCAAAAGAACCAAAAGCCGCCATGCCTGGAACCGGGTGCTGGTAAACGGCCGCTGGGAAGCTGTAGATGTTACCTGGGGTTCGGGTTACCTCGATCCCAGAACCAAAAAATTCGAAAAATGGGTAAGCGCCATGTGGTTTTTCGTGAACGACAGCGTTTTTGCAGCCACACACAATGCCCGGCCCGAGTTTTCGGAAATAGAACCATTGCTCAGCAGCGACTCCGTCTTTATACAAAAACCCCTGCAATTTTATTATACGCCGCAGCCCCGGCTTCTGTTTACCCCCCTCAGCAACGGCATTATAAGCCTGCAAAGTGCACAGGATACCCTGGAACTGCTGCTGCGTACCAATATACCTGTAACTGCCGATAGTTTTTATGTGCAGCCCGGGCGTAGCCGGAACCTGTACCGCATACCACCCCGCACCCGCGACGACGGCAGCCTCTGCTTCCGCATCCCCGCAAGTTTACCCGGCTTAAGCCGCCAGCTGGCATTATACTACGAAAACCGTATGATTATAGCTTACAAAGTGGAATAAAACAAAAAATCCCGCCATAAGCGGGATTCCTGTGTTTGTGGCGTGGGGCGGGATCGAACCGCCGACACACGGATTTTCAGTCCGTTGCTCTACCATCTGAGCTACCCCGCCAACAATGTTTCTATTGAAACGGGCTGCAAATGTAATGCTTTTTATGATAACGCAAATATTTTTCACGTTTTTTTATCTTTGACCTCCTTTTGTAATTGATAATGAGTAGGAAAATTATTCTGGACATAGGCAATACCAGATCGAAGCTGGCTTTTCTGGATAAGAATATGAGGCCTGCTGAGGTATATACCGCCCCGCTGCAAGCACTCAGCCACACCCTGCAGGAACTAAGGCTGCAGGCCGGCGATATCATTGCCTGTGCCAGTGTGGCAGCACTGAATACGGAACAGCAGGAACTGCTGCAAAGCCCCGCAACACTTATACAGGTAAATGGCTACACGCCTACCGGCTTACAGATGGGTTACGAAACACCCGATACCCTGGGGCCCGACCGCTATATGGCCGCCACAGGAGCCTTTTTCGAGGCCGAAATCCCGCAGCATACCCTGGTAGTAGATTTTGGCACCTGCATAAAATACGATTTTGTTTCCGCTGCCGGTATATACATGGGAGGCGCCATTTCGCCCGGCTGGGATATGCGATTTAAAGCCATGCATACTTTTACCGGAAAATTACCGTTATTGGAAATCGAACCCGGTAAAGAAACACCCTCTTTTATTGGCAAAAACACACTACAAAGCATGCAAAACGGCGTTTACGAAGGAATCACAGGCGAACTGCGGCATATACTGGGCCGCTACCGTGAGGCCTGGGACGGTCTCAACGTTTTTTTTACCGGAGGATACGCCGGAGTGTTTGTCAATAAGATGGAAAATAACATCTTTGTGCGCCCAAATTTAGTTCTATCGGGTTTGGCGCATGTAATCAGGTTTAACCAAAAGTAAATGAACAAAGGCATCAGACGGTTTTTAAGCATCATATTCGCGGGCACTTGCGTTACCCTGGCCCAGGCACAGTATGGTAACGTATATGATACATATACCCAGCTCGGGATTGGCCGCGTTGGCGGAAATGTGCAGGCCGGCCAGGTGGGCATGGGTGGCATAGGTATTGCCTATACCTCGTCAGATGTTGTAAATTACAGCAATCCGGCCTCGTATACAGGTTTCCGCAACGTAATGCTTACGTTCGGAGGCGAATACAACAGCTATACGCTTACACGCGGCAATGCACGTACAGGGCTTTCTACCGGCTTTTTCAACCAGTTTTCGCTGGGTGTGCCCATTTATATAAAACGCCAGCCCCGCATGGGCATCAGCTTCGGATATATGCCCTATTCCCAGGCCGGTTATTCCTTTACCACTACCGATGTGGTTGCCAGCCCCGACGATACCATCAGCGTAAATCTGAACTACCAGGGCAAAGGCGGGGTAGACCGCATTTACCTGGGTTACGGAATTACACCCGTAAAAGGCCTGTCGATGGGTATAAACGGTAATTTTTATTTCGGCAGCCTGCTTACCGAAAAAAACAGTACCTCTGAGGCAAACGGCTTTTTAAATACCTCACTGGAACAAAACCTGCGCATCAGCGATTTTTCGTTCGATGCCGGTGTAATGTATACCGATACGCTGAGTGTGCGCGACTCGCTTGGCAATAAACGGCAAACACCCTGGTTCATCTCTGTAGGTGGCACATACAGCTATGGTAACCGCATGCGGGCCAAAACCACCATACTGGGGAAATATTTTACAGGTACCGATATCACAGGCACCCCTTACCTTACCGATACCCTGCTCTACCGCGAACGTTCTGCCGTGCGCTTTCCCTCCACGTTCGGACTGGGATTCTCCTTCGGGAAAATTAACAATTTTTTAATCGGCACCGAATTTCAATACCACCTGTGGTCGCAGTACCGGGGCAGCAATGGTCAGCCTGAACCCTATTTTTCAGATAGTTACACCGCTGCTTTAGGTGCAGAATATACCGCCGGAAAAAGTAAAGGCTTCTTTAACCGGCTTACATACCGGGCAGGAATACGCTACGGAAACTCCTACCTGGCACCCGGAGGAACTCCGTTTTCGGAATTTGGCATTAGTTTTGGAGTAGGATTTCCTATACTGTTCAACGCTTTGCTGAAAGACGAGAACAGCCGTTCTATTTCATCGATGCTGAACCTGGGGGTCGAATACAGTGCAAGAAGCCATACCGATCCACTGGTTACCAGAATGAATACCTGGAGGGTTGTTCTTTCGTTTAATTTAAGAGAGCGTAGATTTTTTAGTTATAAGTTTAAATAAACAATACGGAAACTGTTATGAAACGGAAAATGAATGTAAAAAGCTTTGTAGCCGTATGTGCTTTGGGAACCATGGCCCTGCAGGGTGCTGCCCAGACGATCGATTCTACGGAGTGTAACAAACAGTATTCTCTATTTTATGAATACTACCGTCAGAAAAATTATGATGCAGCCCGTGAGCCCTGGAAATATGGGTTCCAGAACTGTGAAGACATGTACCTCGGCACCTATGTATACGGTGTGGTTATGTACAAAGACTTCTACAAGAAAGCAAGCGACGATGTCACTAAAAAATTGTACCAGGACAGCCTGATAATGATTTACGACAAGTACCTGGCCAATATTCAGAAGAGTCCGGGCAAACACCAGGAAAAATACTGGAATACCGGTGCTGTGCTCGCCTCCAAGGCTACCGATCTGCAGGCCCTGGACAAAGACAACTACGAGCTTACCTTTCCCCTGTTCGAGCAGGCCTTTGCCATAAACGGAAACAATACCGCGTCCAACACCATTTCAATGCACATATATGCTGCGGCACTTATGCGCAGCAAGAGCAAACTGGAATGCGACAAGATGGCCGATCTGTATCTTACCCTTTCCGATGTGGTAGATTATAACTTTAACGCCGAAAAAGACAGCTCCTACCTGAAAGCCCAGGCCAACCTGGACAAACTGGCCGAAAGCTGCCTCGACTGTGCCATGCTTACTGATAATTACAGTAAGCAGTTCGAAGCCAATAAAAAAGATACCAACTGGGTACGTAAAGCTACTTCCCTGCTCGATAAAAAGAAATGCCTGGGTAAAGACGAGGTAATGAACAATGCTACCATTATCAAAATTTACGAACTCAATGCCACTTACCAGCAGTCGTCCGAAGCTTTTTACAAGCTGGGTATGCTGTTCCTGGCCAAAAAAGACTATGCCAAAGCCGAAGAGTTTATCGAAAAGGCAATAGCGCTCGAAACATCCAACGAAAAAAAGGCCGAATATACCTATATGCTGGCCCAGACTAACTACCAGAATGGTAAAACCTCTACAGCCCGCGATAATGCACGTAAGGCCGCATCGCTTAAACCTAACTGGGGCGATCCATACATCTTTATCGGTGATATATATGCCAGCTTCAACGGTAAACTCAGCGACGATCCATGCGATAAGGCTGCTCCACTGTGGGCTGCTGCCGATAAATACAACTATGCCAAAAGCATAGACCCATCCTGCGCCGAAAAGGCCAACCGCCAGCTGGGACGGGTACAGGCAAACTACCCGCTGGAAAAAGATTATTTCTTCGAGTGCACGGAAAAAAAATCGGGCGATGCCGTAAATACAGGAGGCTGGATACAGGAAAGCACAACCGTACGCCTGCGTTAAAAAAGCAAACCGCATGTTCAGAAACATTGCACATACTATTCCTCGTAACCCCGGTCTGCCGGGGTTACTTTTTATGGTAATACTGCTGCTGGCCGCCTGTACGCACAATTCGCTCGACGATATAAATCGCCTGAAAGAAAAAGAAAAACAACCCCTGCTAACCGGCGTGGACGTAGTAATTGAATATACCGACAGTGCCACACTCAAGGCCCGGCTCAACACACCGCTTATGCGCGAATTTCCACGGCCCTACAACTACACCGAATTACCCAACGGTGTATACATCGAGTTCTACAACCGTTCGGGCTCCGTTACCTCCCGCATGAAGTCGCGCTATGCCATTCACGATAAAAACAAAGACCTGATGGAAGCCCGCCAGGATGTGGTGGTAATAAACGAAAACGGCGAAAAGCTCAATACCGAAAAACTGGTATGGGACAATACCAACCGCACACTGGAAACCGATGCCTTTGTTAAGATTACCAAAAAAGAAGAAATCCTGATCGGCGAAGGACTCGAAGCCAACGAAAGCTTTACCCGATATAAGATACTGCGTCCCCAGGGTAGTTTCAGGGTAGAAAATGCGCCTGCTATGCCCTGACGCAATATACTCCCGGTAAAATAATTACCTTTGCGGCATGAACGACAAACTGATCCGTTTCGCCCGCATTATAGAATGGATATGGCTTATTTTCGGCTGTATTTTTATCGGACTCACCGTATGGAAAATTAATTCGCTCGGCACCTCAAGGGCAGCTATTTATTTTATGTTTCCCATAGTGGCCTTTGTAATGTACTATCTGCGCCGCCGCCAGCGTATACGCCTGGAAAAACAGCGCCGCGAGTTCATGAGCAAAAAGCATTCCGGAGAGGAAAACTGAAATGCCAAATTGTCACGCCCGCTGTTACACTTACTGCTATACTTGCAAAAATGGCAGAAACAAAGGCTTTGGCATGAATTGTGATGCAGGCAGGAAGTAGAAATTTAACATATCTAAAGTTTAAAACATAAGTAATATGGCTATTAACATCAAACCTTTACATGACCGGGTAGTTGTAAAACCGGCAGAAGCAGAAACCAAAACCGCTTCAGGCATCATTATCCCCGATACCGCTAAGGAAAAACCACAACGTGGCGAAGTTGTAGCTGTTGGTGCAGGTAAAAAAGACGAACCTGTTACTGTAAAAGCAGGCGACATGGTATTGTATGGTAAATATGCCGGAACCGAGATCCAGATTGAAGGTACCGAATACCTGATTATGCGCGAATCCGATATTTTCGCAATCGTTTAATGAAAACCTGTTTAAAAACACAATTAAGTTAGTACAGAGATATTATGGCAAAAGAAATATTATTTCAGGGAGATGCCCGCGATAAACTGAAAAAGGGCGTAGATACACTGGCCAATGCCGTTAAGGTAACTTTAGGCCCCAAAGGAAGAAACGTAATTATCGATAAAAAATTCGGAGCACCGGCCGTTACCAAAGACGGTGTTACCGTAGCCAAAGAAGTAGAACTGAGCGACCCGGTAGAAAACATGGGTGCCCAGATGCTGAAAGAAGTGGCCAGCAAAACCGCCGATGTGGCCGGTGATGGTACCACTACCGCTACCGTACTGGCCCAGGCCATTGTTACGGCAGGTCTTAAACACGTTACCGCCGGCTCTAACCCGATGGATCTTAAGCGTGGTATAGATAAAGCTGTAACTGCCGTGGTAAGCGAACTTAAAAACATGAGCAAAGAAGTTGGCGACGATCACAGCAAAATTGAGCAGGTTGCCACCATTTCGGCCAATAACGACGAAACCATCGGTAAACTTATTGCCGAAGCCATGCAGAAAGTAGGTAAAGAAGGGGTAATTACCGTTGAAGAAGCTAAAGGTACCGATACTTATGTAGACGTAGTGGAAGGTATGCAGTTCGACCGCGGTTACCTGTCGCCTTACTTTGTTACCAATACCGAAAAAATGGAAGCCGATCTGGACAATGCCTATATACTGATCTACGATAAAAAGATCAGCAGCATGAAAGAACTGCTTCCCATCCTGGAAAAACAGGTACAAACCAACCGTCCGCTGCTTATTATTGCCGAAGATGTGGATGGCGAAGCCCTGGCTACATTAGTGGTAAACAAACTGCGCGGTTCACTGAAAATTGCCGCTGTTAAAGCTCCCGGATTCGGCGACCGCCGCAAGGCCATGCTCGAAGACATAGCCATCCTTACCGGTGGTACCGTTATAAGCGAAGAGCGTGGTTACAAGCTGGAAAATGCCGATCTCAGCTACCTGGGACAGGCTGCCAAAATAAGCATCGATAAAGACAATACTACCATCGTGGAAGGTGCCGGCGAAAAAGAAGCCATACAGGCCCGCGTAAAAGAGATAAAAGTGCAGATCGAGAACACTACTTCCGATTACGACCGCGAAAAACTGCAGGAACGTCTGGCCAAACTGAGTGGTGGTGTGGCCGTACTGTACGTAGGTGCCGCTACCGAAGTAGAAATGAAAGAGAAAAAAGACCGTGTGGACGATGCTCTGCATGCTACCCGTGCCGCAGTAGAAGAAGGTATTGTACCGGGCGGCGGTGTGGCTTACATCCGCAGCTCTTCGGCACTCGACAGCCTGAAAGGCGAAAACGACGACGAAACTTTTGGTGTAAACATCGTACGCCGCGCTATTGAAGAACCGCTGCGCCAGATTGTTGCCAATGCCGGTCTCGAAGGCAGCATTATTGTACAGAAAATTAAGGAAGGTACTGCCGATTTCGGTTTCAATGCCCGTAAAGAGGTATTCGAAAACCTGCTTGCTGCCGGTGTAATCGATCCTACCAAAGTATCGCGTGTAGCACTCGAAAATGCCTCTTCAATTGCAGGTATGCTGCTCACTACCGACTGTGTGCTGGCCGATAAAAAAGAAGATAAGCCCGCTATGCCTCCAATGGGTGGCGGAATGGACGGAATGATGTAAGACATCTCTCTCCATAGTCTAAAATACCAAAACAGTTCTCCGGGCTCCCTGGGGACTGTTTTTTTTTGCATACATAAAGCTCTGTTCGGCTACGGCCAGGATACAGAGCTCGGCTTCCGCTCATAAAGCCCGAGCCGCTAAATTAAAGTAAGCAGGAATACCTATCCCCAAAACCGCTCCGTTTACTAAAACAGTACATATTTACCTGAGTCATTTCCCCAACCATATACAGAGCTCAAAGCCGGGAGTATAAAGCTTCGCGAAAATACAGTAAAGTACTGCGCTTTTGAATCCATACAATACGTTTAATCAATATTGCCCGTACTTCTTACGCTGTATTACTTGTTAAACATATATTTGCGCCCTTGTGATAACCATATATATGAAAAAACTGCTACTCGCACTACTATTGGCAGCCCTGCCTCTTTTTCTTTTTTCGCAAACCATTACTGTAATACAACCCAATGGCACCGAAATTCTCTACCCCTGCCAGAGCTATACGGTAAGCTGGAGTACCTCCGGTGCCGTTTCGGGCTATTACGACATCGATTACTCGCTCGACGGAGGTACCATATGGGCTTCTATCAGCAGTAATTACCTTTCGCCTGCCAAAACCTATATATGGACCGTACCCAATGTACAGTCGAACACCGTACTGATACGGGTAAAAGACTCCCAGAACGGTGTTATTGTAGACCAGAGCAATGCTTTCTTCAGCATTAATATACCCATAACCGTAACGGCCCCCAACGGTGGCGAAACCCTTATTCCCGGCACGGTAAGCAACATTACCTGGAATGCGCAGGGAACCAGCAATACATACAATATTGCCTATTCCATCAATGGGGGCAGTACATGGACTACCATTATAAGCAATTACAGCTCTATTGGCGGCACCTATGCCTGGACCGTACCCAATGTACCTTCCACAAACTGCCTCATTCGTGTGCAGGATGCCGTAACCACCTGTATGGCCGACCAGAGTAACAGCGCCTTTACCATACAGCCCCTTACACCACAGCTTACCTACCCCAACGGTGGCGAGCAGCTGAATGTAGGCCAGAGCATAAACATACTTTGGGATCAGAATACCTTTTACAGCACGGTACGCCTCGAGTTCAGCCTCGATAACGGACTTACCTGGAACAACATTGCCACCAGCACACCCAACGATGGCACTCAAAGCTGGACCATACCCTACCTGCCGCTGAACCAAGCCTATACACAGTGCCTGGTGCGGGTAAGCAACAGCACCACCCCGGCCCTGAACGATGTAAGCAACGTAAGTTTTACCATACGCAAACCGCTTACACTTACCTCTCCCAACGGAGGCGAAACCCTTACCGGATGTAATACCTTCCCCATTAGCTCTGCCATGTTTACCAGCGGACTCAGCAACTGGTCTATCTTTTATTCTACAGACAACGGCAACAGCTGGAATACCATAATAAATAATAACAGTACAGCCAGCTATAACTGGACCATACCCAATGCACTCAATTCTGCACAGGGTCTTATACGCGTTGTAAACAACACCTACCCCCAGTATTCCGATACCAGCGATGCCGTATTTACCTTTACTACCAGCAGCGACATTACTGTAACCGCACCCAATGGCGGCGAAATACTAAACCCGGGCCAGACCTTCCTGGTTAGCTGGACCAATACAGCCAACGTTTCCGGGGCTTACAGCCTTTCCTACAGTTCCAGTGCAGGAAACGGTACCATTGTAACCAATATTACTGGCAACAACTACCTGTGGACCGTACCCAACCTGCCTGCAAGCAATTACACACTTAATGTTTTCGATTTCAGCAATAACTGTAAAAGCGATGCCAACAATGCACCCTTTACCGTTACACCCAAAACACCCAAACTGATCTACCCCAACGGAGGCGAAGCTTTTAATGTGGGACAAACCATAACCATCGACTGGGACGAATCGACCTATTACAGCAGTAGTGTGCGCATCGAATACTCCGACAACGGCGGACTTACCTGGAACGTAATACAAAGCAATTACCTCACAAGCAACGGTTTCTACAACTGGGCCGTACCACACCAGGCCGCAAACCTCGCCTACGGACAATGCCTGGTTAAAGTGAGCGAAAGCTCCAACCTGCTCCGCAACGACGTATCTGATAATACTTTTACAATTAAGCGTCCGATTACCATACTTACACCCAATGGCGGCGAAACGCTCAACGGCTGTAACATAGTTAATATAGCCGTGGCAATCAACTTCAGCGGTAGTGCCAGCTGGCGCTATGAATACTCGACCGATAACGGTGCAAACTGGAATAATATTATAAGTGCACACAACAGCAGCAATTACAGCTGGACCGTGCCCAACGGCATTAACAGCTCACAGGTCCTGCTGCGCGTATCCAACAATTCGTACGCAGCATATGTCGATACCAGCAATGCCGTTTTCAGTATTGCCCCCTCTAACGATATTACGGTTACAAACCCGGCAGGCGGGCAGGTATTTACCCCCGGACAAACCGTACTTATTACCTGGACAAACACCCCCAATGTATCTGGCCTCTACAATATAAGCGGGCCCGGCGGCGGTATTGTAAGCAGCATTGCAGGAAACTCTTTCCTGTGGACCGTGAGCAATAATCCTACTACCAACGGGTTTATTTCGGTGATTGATGCCGGTAATACCTGTAAAACCGATCAGAACGACAGCGCATTTACCATTAACCAAAAAACGCCCAAACTGATCTACCCCAACGGAGGCGAAGCTTTTAATGTGGGACAAACCGTAACCATCGACTGGGACGAAACCTCCTATTACAGCACCAGTGTCCGCATCGAATATTCCATGAACGGAGGCCTTACCTGGAACGTAATACTAAGTAACTATTCCACAAGCAACGGCTTCTACAACTGGGTAGTACCACACCAGGCTGCAAACCTCGCCTACGGACAATGCCTGGTTAAAGTGAGCGAAAGCTCCAACCTGCTCCGCAACGACGTATCTGATAATACCTTTACGATTAAACGCCCGATTACCATACTTACACCCAATGGCGGCGAAACCATTAACGGATGTAACGTAGTTAATATAACCACAGAAAATAACGTCAGCGGCAGTACCAGCTGGCGCTTTGAATACTCGACCGATAACGGTGCAACATGGAACAACATTGTAAGTTCACACATCTTCAGCTATTACAGCTGGACCGTGCCCAACGGCATTAACAGCTCACAGGCCCTGCTGCGCGTATCCAACAATTCGTACGCAGCATATGTCGATACCAGCAATGCCGTTTTCAGTATTGCTCCCTCTAACGATATTACAGTTACAAACCCCACAGGCGGGCAGGTATTTACCCCCGGGCAAACGGTATCTATTACCTGGAACAACACAGCCAACGTATCTGGCCTCTACAATATAAGCGGACCCGGCGGCG
>Ga0067045_1027445_pt1 | contig 131907 bp, 132 predicted proteins | sample TerdegcTABiofilm_FD_59184 | JGI IMG/M metagenome (GOLD analysis project Ga0067045, IMG submission 59184) | Combined Assembly of (Gp0054472, Gp0054536) Wastewater bioreactor microbial communities from Singapore -Terephthalate degrading...
GCCCCGATGCTCCAGCACCATGCGAACAGCTCGTTCGCGCACTTCGGGTGAAAACTGGTTCGACTTCTTGCTCATGGCTCTATCCTCTCAGGGAAAAGAGCCTCCTCAAAACCCGGGGCGGTTCAGCGAATGGGCCGCGCTGAATGGGTTGGACAAACGCGATGCCGGCATCGACTTGGTCGCCAAGACCCAGGGTACTGGGGAAATTCACGCGATCCAGTGCAAGCTGTACGCTGAGGACTATCGGCTGCAGAAGAGTGATATCGACAGCTTCTTCACCGCCTCGGGCAAGAAGCCATTCGCCCACCGCGTCATCGTCAGCACGACGAACCACTGGAGCGCCCACGCCGAGGACGCATTGCGCGATCAGCAGCCGCCCGTCAGTAAGATCGACCTGAGCGACCTGGAGAACAGCCAGATCGACTGGGCCCGGTACCAGCCCAAGGCCGCGCCGGTGCTCAAGGTCAAAAAGCAGCTCCGGCCACATCAGCAACGTGCATTGGATGAGACTCTGTCCCGCCTTGAAAACGTCGACCGAGGCAAGCTCATCATGGCCTGCGGGACGGGTAAGACGTTCACGAGCCTGAAGATCGCCGAAGCTTTGGCAGGCAAAGGCAAGCGCGTGCTGTTCCTGGTGCCCAGCCTATCACTGCTGTCCCAGACCCTGACCGAGTGGACCCAGGAGAGCGCGACGCCGCTGCACAGCTTTGCTGTCTGCTCGGACAGCGACGTCGGCAAGAAACGCCAGAAGGACGACGACAGCGTCCAGACATTCACCCACGAGTTGCGCTACCCCGCCACAACGGAACCAGGCCGCCTGGCCACCAAGATGGCCAAGCGGCACGACGCCGCGCACATGAGCGTGGTCTTCAGCACCTACCACTCCATCGACGTCATCCACCGCGCCCAGCAAGGGCACGGCCTGGCTGATTTCGACCTCATCGTCTGCGACGAGGCCCACCGCACCACGGGCGCCACCTTCGGTGACGAAGACGAGAGCAACTTCGTCAAGGTGCACGATGCGGCTTACATACGTTCGGCTAAGCGCCTCTACATGACCGCCACGCCGCGAATCTACGGCGACAGTGCCAAGGCCAAGGCCGAACAAGGCAGCGTAGCCCTGTGCTCCATGGACGACGAGGCCCTCTATGGCCCCGAGCTGTACGTCATCACCTTCTCCGAAGCCGTCCGGCGCGGCCTGCTGGTGGACTACAAGGTCATCGTGCTCTCGGTGGAGGAGAGCCACGTCAGCCGCCGTATCCAGTCCTTGCTGAAGGATGAAAACAACCAGCTCAAGGTCGACGACGCCGCCAAGATCATCGGCTGCTGGAAGGCCTTGGCCAAGCAGGGCCTCGCCGAGGAACTGAACGGCGACCACGAAGCCATGAAGCGCGCCGTGGCCTTCTGCCAAGTCATCGAGGTGAGCAAGGGTGCCAAGACCCACAAGGTCAGCTCCAAGAACATCGCCGGCATGTTTCAGGCTGTGGTCGAGGCCTATCAGGCGACCGAGGAGGACGATGCCGCCTCGACCCTGGCCTGCGAAGCAGAGCATGTGGACGGCAGCATGAACGCCAGCGAGAAGGAGGCCAAGCTCGCCTGGCTCAAGGCCGATGCAGCCGACGACACCTGCCGCATCCTCAGCAACGTGCGCTGCCTGTCCGAAGGCGTTGATGTGCCGGCACTTGACGCAGTGCTGTTCCTGACCCCCCGCAACTCCCAGGTGGACGTGGTGCAGTCGGTCGGCCGTGTCATGCGCAACGCCCCGGGCAAGAAGCGCGGCTACGTCGTGCTGCCGGTGGTCATCCCCGCCGGCGTGGAACCGCACGACGCGCTCAACGACAACAAGACCTATGCCGTGGTGTGGCAGGTGTTGCAGGCGCTGCGCTCGCACGATGACCGCTTCGACGCGATGGTCAACAAGCTGGACTTGATCGGCCGCGACACCAGCAAGATGGAAGTCGTCGCCATCACCGACAAGGTTCAGAAGAAGGCGGAGAAGCCCAAGGGGCCGAAGAACAAGGACGCCGGCGAGGGCGGCTTCACCATCGGCGAGCCGACGCCCAAGCCCTATGGCAAGGAAGCCCAGACCACTCTGCCGTTCGAAATCGGCGAGATCGAGAAGGCCATCTACGCCAAGCTCGTGCAGAAGGTTGGCAACCGCCACCACTGGGAGGACTGGGCCAACGACATCGCCAAGATCGCGCGCACCCACATCGACCGCATCACGGCCATCGTCGAAGACCCGGCCAACGAGAAGGAGCGCGCTGCCTTCAACACCTTCGCTGGCGAGCTGCGCGATGACCTGAACGGCAGCATCAGCGATGGCGAGGTCATCGAGATGCTGGCCCAGCACCTCATCACCAAGCCGGTGTTCGATGCCTTGTTCGAGGACTACAGCTTCGCCCAACACAACCCCATGTCGCTGGCCATGCAGGGCGTGCTCGACGTGCTGCAGGAGCACCGACTGGACAAGGAGGCCGACACCCTCCAGCGCTTCTACGACAGCGTGAAGATGCGCGCTCAGGGCATCGACAACGCGGCCGGCAAACAGAAGATCGTCGTCGAGCTATACGACAAGTTCTTCCGCAACGCCTTCCCCAAGATGGCCGAGCGGCTGGGCATCGTCTACACGCCCGTCGAGGTCGTGGACTTCATCATCCACAGCGTCGCCCACATCCTGGAGACCGAGTTCGGCCAGACGTTGGGCAGCAAGGGCGTTCACATCATCGACCCCTTTACCGGCACCGGCACGTTCATCACCCGGCTGCTGCAAAGTGGCTTGATCGCACCCGAGCATCTACCGCACAAATACAAGCACGAGATTCACGCCAACGAGCTGGTTCTGCTGGCCTACTACATCGCCGCCATCAACATCGAGGCGGTCTACCACGGCATCGTCGGAGGCACGTACCAGCCCTTCGAGGGCATCTGCCTGACCGACACCTTCCAGATGTACGAGAAGGAAGACCTGGTCGATGCATTGCTAGTGGACAACAGTGCACGGCGCAAGCGGCAGAAGAAGCTGGACATCCGGGTCATCATCGGCAACCCGCCTTACTCGGTGGGGCAGCGCAGCGAGAACGACAACAACGACAACGTCGCATATCCAGACTTGGACGGACGAATACGCTCGACCTACGCCGCGCGTTCCGATGCCATGCTGGCGAAGGGCCTTTACGACAGCTACATCCGTGCGATCCGCTGGGCAAGTGATCGGGTTGGCGCCAGTGGAGTTATTGGCTTCGTGACGAATGCCAGCTTCCTGGACACGGCGACCTTCGATGGACTGCGCCGTTGCCTGGCCGATGAGTTCAGCAGCATCTACGTCTTCCACCTACGAGGCAACCAACGTACGGCAGGGGAGCTATCCCGCAGGGAAGGCGGCAAGGTTTTCGGTAGTGGCAGCCGTGCGCCGATTGCCATCTCTCTCCTGGTGAAGAATCCGGCTGCCAAGCAGAACGGGAAGATCAGTTTTCATGACATCGGCGACTACCTGAGTCGCGAGGACAAGCTCGCCAAGATTGAGTCTTTTGGCAGCATTACCGGCATCGCGGCTGAGCAGGGGTGGCAGGCGATTACGCCGGATGCCCATGGCGATTGGCTCAAACAGCGGGACGACAGCTTTCTGGAACACATGGTGCTCGGGGACAAGAAGGGCAATGGCCCAGCTCTGTTCGAGACCTTCTCCCTAGGCGTGGTTACCAACCGCGATGCGTGGTGCTACAACGCCTCCAAGGCCGGCGTCACCGCCAACCTGACGCGGATGATTGCCTTCTACAACGCGGAGGCCGACCGACTGGGCCGCGCACACCCCGGCCTGGACAAGAAACTGCGTGAGGCTCTTCTGGATGACTTCATCAATCCGGACGCTGCCCACATCGCCTGGACACGCTCACTGAAGCAGGACTTGGCAAAAGACAAGCGCCTCGCGTTCGATCCGACATGCTTGGTGCCCGGCCTGTATCGTCCGTTCACCAAGCAATGGCTATACTTCAACCGTCGGCTCAACGAGATGGTCTACCAGATGCCACGCATCTTCCCGGATGCGACAGCCAAGAACGTTGTGATCGGCGTGTCGGCGTCAGATTCGCGCAGCGCCTACTCGGTCTTCATCAGCGACCACGTCGCCAGCCTGCATGCCGTGGACATGGTGGGCTCGCAATACTTCCCGCTGTACCTGTACGACGACCCGGAAACCGGCGCGGCGGAAGCCAGCCCGGAGCAATCGGCCTTGTTCGGTACGGAGGGCAAGTCGGTACCGGCTCCGACCGCCAAGCGCCGTGACGCCATTACGGCGGAGGGGCTGGCCCATTTCCAGTCTGCCTACCCGGGGGAGAGCATCGGTCGTGAAGACCTCTTCTACTACGTCTACGGCCTGCTGCATTCGCCCGACTACCGCGAGCGCTTCGCCGACAACCTGGGCAAAGAGCTACCGCGCATCCCGCGTGTGAAGACTGCATCCGACTTCTGGGCCTTCTCCCGGGCCGGTCGCAAGCTGGCCGACCTGCACCTGAACTACGAGAGCGTCGAGCCCTACCCGCTGAAGATCGACAGCGGCGGCAAGAAGCTCGCCGACGCCGACTATCGCGTCGAGAAGATGCGCTACGGCAAGAAGGGCAAAGACAAGGACCTGACGACCCTGCACTACAACGACAGGATCACCTTGACCGGCATCCCGCTGGAAGCCTACGACTATGTCGTCAACGGTAAGCCGGCCTTGGACTGGGTGATCGAGCGCCAGGGTGTCAAGATCGACAAGGACAGCGGCATCGTCAACGATGCGAACGACTGGGCGGTCGAGACCATGGGCAATCCGCGTTACCCGATGGAGCTGTTTCAACGGGTGGTCACGGTCAGCTTGGAGACGATGAAGGTTGTGCGTGCGTTGCCGCCGTTGGACATCTGACACGATCTCCAAGAGCCCTTGTCAGGGTACCGGTACCTTTTTCGAAAGAGCCCATTCACTTTGAATGAAGGTGCGGCCTTCAGCGGAAAAGCCTGTTCTGTGGGTCCAGGATTTGCAGGATGGTGTCTCGGTCTGTTGATCTGAGATCGCTCTGGAGGTCATCGATGGCAGTCAAGCGAGCCTGGCAGTACTTCAGGAGGGCTTCTGATGGCTCGGCCTTCTCACGCTCCAGTCTGATTGTTGTCATGAGCGGTTGGCGTTCTTGGCCCAGAATCTCAAGCGCTACTTCGTACTGAATGCTGTTGCTGTTGATGCCCAGATTGATTGCCGTCATGCGAATTTCCCCCTGAAAAGCGACCCCGGGTCTGGCTGAATTCTGCTCCACAGGACGCCGCAGGGGGGCGGCCTTCATGACTTGGAGTTCAAGACCGCCTCGACCTCAGCCAAGACCTCTTCCATGAACCTGGGCGTCAACTCCGTGCCGCGTCCCTGGGCGTAGCTCAAGATCAAAAGTGTGAGCGGGTGCACGCCGAGTACATCGGCGAGATCGTCCACCTTGTTCAAGGTCGGACTCTTGAGGCCACGTTCCAAGCTGCTGACGTAGGTGCGGCTTGATACAAGGCCGAAATCTTCCTGGGACATGCCGCGTGCGTTTCGTGCGCTTCTCAGGCCAGCGGCGAAGTTGTTCCGTTTGGTGTGGATGTCTTTCATCCATACCGATTAATTCGCCATGAAACCTATAGGGCTACAATCTATAGGGTTCATTTTGTGGCTTCGGGACACGAAAAATGCGCGCACCCACTGGCCTCAGTCGCCTCAAGAGGTTTAAGGCCGAGGTGACCAACAAGGGCGCGGAAGCGTGTCTCCCACATGCGCTCAGCACCCCCTGGCTCACAGAGCTGATTCAATCGACGGAAGCGATTCTGAAGGGCGACACAGCCGATTCAACGAGTGGTCTCGCACTCGCCGCTGTTCTCGGGATCCTCGATGCCCAGGGGCGCATGGACCAATATCTCCGTTCCAGCGAACATGCACAGGCAAAGATACTTGGCGACTACCAGATTGAGCTGTCACTGGAGCTGATGCACAGGTGCACCGAGATCCGCTACGAAGCTGCAACCCTCCAGACGATATTCACGAATCGTGAAGTGCACACATGGCGTCACGGGGATCGACAGGAAACAGGCGATCCATCGGATGAGGAATGAGACCCCGAGGTGAGCGTGGAGGAGGGCGGGGCAGTGCGCTGCGCTACTGATCGTTGTTCACGAAGGCGGCAGGTAGCGATCCTTCACGAGCAAGCCGGTCGCGGATATCCGCATACTGCTTGTAGAAGCGCTGAAGCTTGGCTGTTCCACCAAGCTCTGCCACAGCGTGAATCATGGCCAGATGGCTGGCCACACGAGCAGCTTCATTGGCCTCCAGTTCGCGCACCCGCTCCAAAGCCTGCTGTAGTTTGTCAGCCGCGATTGCGGTCCCTGATTTCTGCACTTGACCAAGCACCTTGCGCAGCTCCTTTTGCCGTGCCTGGTACTGTTCGAGCAGTTGTCTTCGTTCCGGATGGCGGGTGATGCCGGAGGCATCTCGGATTGAAGTGTGAAGTCGGGTAACGGCTCTGGCAGTCACATCTTCATTGCGGGCCAGCAAGCCCTCCAGGACAGAGGTTAGCTCGGTATGTGACGGGTCGAGAGTCTTACGTGCCACTCAGAACACTCCTTCGTGTTGGGGACTTCGACAGGTCAACACCGTCGGGGAAGACTTGATCACCTGGTGCTGTGGAGAGCAGTCTTTCCACTCCTTCCAGTCGAACCTTTGCATGAGCTATCTGGTTGTCACGACCTACGGTGCTGGCGGGGCGTGCTTGTGCAGCTTCCAATGCAATCTTGAGCTTGCCGTGTAGCGCAATCAAGTTGCGTCGGTTTTCTGGGAGGTCGGTCGCAGAAAGATGGAGACAGCCGGAAAAGCACTCAAGGTGTTTGGGGCAGGGGTCAACCGTAAACGAGTTCAGGCAGTGCCCATACGGTGTCGAGTGGAAGCCGTCGGCTTCCGCCGCTAGAAAGAGGAGGGCGGCCTCATCACCTTCTTCCTCAAGAATCCGCTTGAACTCTCGGACGATTGGACCCTGTGCTCGGCCGGCCTGGATCATCTTGGCCACTGTCGCAGCTTTGGAATCACCAAGGAACTCCTCCCAAGCACCGGGCAGTTCCAGTTGGTCCATTTCCTCCGCCAGACTGCGGTGGTCGTACTCGTAGCTTTGGGCAACGCTGCGCCGGTTGAATCGCTTGGTGATGATGGTGTCGGCGATGCCCAACCTGAAGAGCTCGGAGTTCTGCAGGTGCCGAAGGGAATGCGCCTTTAGCTTGAGCCGTTTATCCTCTTCAGTCTGTCCATAAACACTGAAGAGAGATTGGGTTTCGCGGTTTTCATCTCCCAAAGCAAACTGGAGAAGCGTCTCATCGGCCACCCCTATTGAATATGTTATAGCGGGGTCAAGGATTGTTTCGCCGCGCCCTGCACCCACAGCGCGCTTTGGTAACAAGAACAGCATTTCCCACGGAGCTAGCTTCGTGCCGTTGTCCAGTGTCAAGGGGGTCAGGTCTGGAACTTTTGTAGGCACTGACTTGTAAATGAACGACTCGACATCTGAAATTCGCAGAAACTTCTTCTTCACTCCGCGCCCGGTGGAAGGCTCGCCATTTCCTTCTCTGAGAACAAGGCCCAAGGCTCTGTTCTCTTGCGAAAAGTAGCGGCTCACGGCGGCTGACAGCTCGCGCTCGCCACTTATAAAGAAGGAAAGTGCATCAAGCTCCTTCTGATCCCATGTCTGCCGATAGCGCTCCACGCATGTCCGGACCGCTTCTGAAGGCGTTTTTACCCAAATTGGGTTTCCAGTGAGTCGGACATACATTTCGACTGCGTCGACCAATTGGTCGGGCTGGTACATCGGAAACAGGCGTCCTGTCTCGTACTGCGCCTTCAGGGTGGCGCGCAGGGGAGCTGTTCGCAGCACAACTTCTGCGAGTGTTCGTTCGAACTCATCGCGGAAAAGATCTGGTATGAATTGCGTGGTCTCGTAGAGCGTTTGAGTGCCTTGCTTTTCAGCAAAATGCCGGACCATCAGCGCCTCACTGATGCCCCCGCTTTCCCCAGCAGGACGGCCCTTTTTGTCCAGGTATGTCCGCCTTCGTTTCCAATCCAGAGGAAGAAGGGCGACCTCTCCAACTCGCAGACCAGTGAACAACAGCACTTTCACCATGGCAAAGCGAATTGCGTCGTTCAAGGTTTTTGGCTTCTCTGTGAACACGATGCGAACCAGCTCCCAGAATGCCCTTTGCTCCGGCAGTTTTTCCTCGGCTTTGCGTTCTGAGAGTGACTTTGCTAGCTTGTCCTGCGCCAAGTACAGTTTCGACCGCTTGTCAGTGCTGTTTTTGGATCGCTTGACCAAGCCCATCAAGGGGCAAGCGTCTGCGAGATGCAGCCGGTCCACAACTGTAGTCATGAGACCTTGGAGAACGATGGACGTCCCCTTTGAAGGCTGCCTGGCGTCGGCCAGATTGCATGTCAGTTGAATGTCCTCCGCGTTCACCTGCCAGGGTTCTTTTTCCGCTACAGCAGCCATGAATCGGATGGCGGTAGATGCGGCCGCGACGAACGGAATACTCTTTCTTCGAACGAGCAAATATTCGAGCACCACAGATTTCAAGAAGTCCCGCCACTCAACAGAAATGGGACCATCTGCACGTCGAGGTGAACCTGGATTGCGGGCCGCCATATCGTCCAGCGCATCGGAGGACAGACTGAAGGTTCTAAGAACAGCGGACTTTGGCCGCCCGTCTTTGACAATTTTTCGAAGATCCCAAGCGGTGCCTGGAAGAGCGATACCCCGGCTATCAAGGGGGATGTCCCAATCAATGGCATTCTGGGCAGCCAGATCTTTCATCGAACCGACGAAGGTGTCGAAGTTTTGATTCCTACCTGAGTCAGGCAGAGTGGGGCGATGAAAGGCAAAGGCGTTAGTTGCCATCGTTGCCTTCCAGCTGGGTGATTACGCCTTGAATCTCAGCGATAGTTCGACGAAGCTGCAGATAGGCGGGGGATTCCTGGTCGCCGGCACCGGCTACCCTGAACTCGTTCACGACACCGCGGAAGTCATTGAGTACCTGTTCGTGCAGAGCAAGATCTCGCACAGGCATGAACTTCGGGCATCCGTAGCAGGCGGTCACCGGGTTGTAGGGGCACGATGGCTGGCTGGTTTTGCAGCCACCGATGCCAGCAATCGGAATGCCGTGGGGCACTCCTGCAATCTGTTGATCGCTCTTGAGGTGCTTCAGCTCGTCCTCGGAAATGAGCCGCTCGAGGGCGATCTTTGCCACTGTTTGAAAGGTGTCGGACAGGCCCAGCGCCTTATTGACCAGCTCCGCCTGGTTCGCTGAAGCCCGGAAGTACACAAGACCTGTCTTGAGGTGGGTATGTCCAAGTGCTGCCGCCACTTCTTCTTGACTGGCACCAGCGTCGACCATACGCTGGACCATGGAGTGACGTAGATCGTATGCAACTCGTCCCCGGCCGGGCAGTATTTCATCCAGCTTTGAGATGAGCGCGGCGCTGAGTTCCCTTCTGTTGCCGAACCCGAAAAAGTAGGCCGAACTGGGTGCATCCGACAAAAGGCCGAAGGTTGCTGCGATCAAAGCCGCCCACTCCCTTTTTACCTTTCGCAGCAGTGGAAGACGCGAAGCTTGGTCGTCTTGTTGCTTGAGCGTTCGAAATGTCAGGTAGACCGATGGCACGCCATCTTCCTTGCTGATCCGAATCTCGCAATCGCGCTTGCGCAAGGTTCCCAGTTGCTTTGGACGCATGCCGAATTGATATGAGCAGACCACTAGCGCTGCAACTCGAAGGTCAGACTTACTCATTGAGCTGAACGAGGCTGTTGCCTGGTCTATCCAGCGAACCAATGCGGCCTCCTCCTCAATTTCCAGGAAGCAATCTCCTGATCGGACGGCCGCGTAGCTGTCTCTACGAGGAGCCGGAAGTCCTGACACGAGTGTTTGATGCCGGTGATCCCAATGTCCAAAGCCGACCAGGCACAAAAAAGAGACAAATCGCTTGAAGACCGTTGTTGCTTCGTGCCAGAGGGCTGTGGCCAATGCTGGCCATTTCGAACGCAGTGTGGCTGGTTCTGACACGGCTGCGGTCACAAGTGATCTCTCGGGGATAGCCCTCAAGCCCTTGTAATAGGTGTGCACCGTCGCTGGCGCGTAATCCACAAGCGAGGTCAGTAGGAAAAGACGGACCAGTGGACGAACCAGTTCTCCGAAGGCCATGAAATTCAGACCGACTTGGTCTCCTGCGTCAGCCAGCTTCATGCTTGTTTGGGCTTCGTCGGTGTTCACCGAACACATCTTTTCTGAGTAGTCGTCCTCGTACACGATGACGCGGGGCGGCAACGGAAGCCGTGCTACCTCCTCGGAGAAATACACATCGTCGTTCCACAGAGGAGGGGTCGTAAACAGGTTGCTCATTGGGGCAGGCTCCTAAGAAGGGCAAGCCGGTCATCGAGTCTGTCGTTCCAGCTCTCGTTGAGCTGTTCGTCTAGCGCCGCTTTGGCGTAGTGAAGGGGCATGACTGAGTCTTTCGACCAGCCAAAGAAGCTGCGAAGGTTCATCATCGCCTTGTCCATGGGAACACCCGCTGCTTGCATTTGTCGCAAGCGAACCACTGCGCAAGTGTGTCGAAGCGAGTGCGGGCGCAATCTGTCGGATCCGGTGATGTCCAGGAGCTCAGCACGTGCACCAGGTGACAGCGCCTCTGTGAGTTTGTCAAGAGCCTTGTTGACACCGGCGAGCGAGAGCGGCAGGCCCCGGACGCTGCTCAGATAGAACCCATGGTCTACCCGTCCTCTGTAGTTTTCTGAATATGTCTGGAACACCGCAGCGGTTTGTGGAGCCACAGGGATCGTGCGAATAGACGTGTCCGTCTTGATGCCTGGGACATTTGCACGTGGGTCATCTTCAGTTTCAATGGTCCCAACCGAAAGCCTGAAGCGAAATTCTCCAGTCCGAGGCTCTCTCTCAGTTTTCAGGAAGTTTGCAGGGAGCAGCAGTGCCTCGCCACGCCGCAGCCCTTGATAGAGCATGAGTGATACGAGCGTAAGCATCCGCCACTGGGTCGCTTCCGACCGAAAGGGATTCGTCGGTGAGCCCGGTTGCAGGGCATCCAACAATTCCAACACTACGCATCGCGGCAGCGCTTTAGGCCTGAAGGCTTTCTTGGGTCGGTACGGGCGAAGGCCCAAATAGAGGTTGTCCAGACGATGGATGCGACCTAAGACCACTTCCAGAGGGTTGCCTTTGGCGGGGTTTTTTTCGAGCCGCATCAAAGTGGCTCTCACGAAGTGAAATGCAGTGTTCCAGCGGTTCAGTGTCGATCCGTTCGGGTTTGGAACATTCCTCAGCTTGATGAAGAAGGACTCCAGGAGGTTGCCGAGCTTGTCCAAGTCCATGTCACTGAGGGCATCGTCAAGGCTCCCGCCCAGCTCCTCGACGTGTACATACAGCGCGTTGATATGCGCTAGTTTTTGGTTCAAGGTTGAAGGCGCTAGATCTGAGCCTTCGAACATCGACCAAGTGCTTGCCCAGAACCTGGGCACGGAGTTCTCGTCGACCAGAGTTGGTCCGAGTGGTGTTTGTCTTAGGAGCATCGAAAAGCAACAGCTTTACTACATAGTTTCACTATGATGTTGCATATGTTGACTAAATAAAGCAACCCCCTTCTATACTACTCTTTAATTCCACAATGTATATTATGTAAAGTATCAAAAGCGGAATCACCAACAGCCAGGCGCAGAACTTGCTGTGAACCCTCTCAGTGGTACGGGCAAACACCAGCCCGACTGGACCGGGAATTGGACTGCCCAGACCTACAATCAAACTCCTTGGCAGGAGTCCAATCCTGTCTCATCTTTTTCATCGAGGAACTTCATGAAGCATCTGATTCTGACCGCGGGCCTGATCGGTACCGTTGCGCTGGTGGGTTGTGGCAAGAAGGAAGAACCGGCGCCGGCCCCTGCCGCCGAACCGGCTGCCGCTGCGGCGCCCGCGGCACCGGCCGAGCTGCCTGAGCTGAAGGTAGCGATCGATCCGACCTACGAGCCCTTCACGTTCAAGACCGCCGATGGCAAGCCGACCGGCTTCGATGTGGACATCGCCGAAGCGCTGTGCAACGAGATCAAGCGCAAATGCGTGTATGTCGAACAGGTCTGGGACAGCATGATCCCGGGTCTGCAGGCCAAGAAGTACGACGCGATCATCAGCTCGATGACGATCAACGAAGAGCGCAAGCAGGTCGTGGACTTCACCGACCGCTACTACAAGACGCCCAGCCGCATCGTGACCAAGGCTGACACCAACTTCACCGACCTGGCATCGCTCAAGGGCAAGAAGATTGGCGTGCTCAAGGGCTCCACCCAGGAAAAGTACGCCATGGCCGAACTCAAGCCGGCCGGCGCCACGGTGACGCCGTACGCCGCGCAGGATCAGGTGTACCTGGACATCAAGTCCGGCCGCCTGGACGGCACCGTGGCCGACGCGGTGGAAGTGACCGCTGGTTTCCTGAGCAAGCCCGAGGGCCAGGGCTATGCCTTCGTCGGCCCCGAAATCAGCGACGCCAAGTACATCGGTGATGGCGTGGGCGTGGCGCTGCGCAAGGAAGACACCGCACTCAAGGACGAGTTGAACGCCGCCATCAAGGCCATCCGTGCCAACGGCGTCTACGACACGGTGGCCAAGAAGTACTTCACCTTCGACGTGTACGGCCAGTAAGGCGTCTGCGGTTTGTCCGGTTACTACGCATCGATCCTGCAGGGCGCCCTCCTCACGGTGGGCGTCTCGCTGGCAGCCCTGGCGGTCTCCATCGTGCTGGGGTTGCTGGGCGCTGCGGCCAAGCTGTCCGGACGGCCGCCGCTGGTGGCCCTGGCCACCGTCTACACCACGCTGATCCGGGGCATTCCCGAGCTCGTGCTGATGCTGCTGATCTTCTACGGCGGCACCATCGGCCTGAACCACCTGCTGACCCTGATGGGCAGCAAGGCCTCGGTGGACATCAACCCCTTTGTGGCGGGGGTGCTCACCATCGGCTTCATCTATGGCGCCTACATGACCGAAACGTTCCGCGGCGCCATCCTCTCGATTCCCAAAGGCCAGGCCGAAGCGGCATGGGCCTTCGGCATGGGCTCCCTGCGCACCTTCCTGCGCATCACGCTGCCCCAGATGGTGCGCTACGCCCTGCCCGGCTTCACCAACAACTGGCTGGTGCTGATCAAGGCCACGGCGCTGGTGAGCCTGATCGGGCTGCAGGACATGACCTATCTGGCGCTGCAGGCGGGTGCCGCGACGCGCGAACCGTTCAACTTCCACCTGTTCACGGCCGCGCTGTTCCTGCTCTACACCTCGCTGTCGCTGTGGGCGTTGCGGGCCCTGAACCGCCGCTACAGCCTCGGCGTCAAGCGCGGGCAGGTCTGATCCATGCGTTGGGACATCATTTTCCAACCGGGCAACCTGGCCCTGTACGGTGATGGTCTGATCACCACGCTCAGCCTGCTGGGCGCTTCGCTGGTGGTCGGCGCTGTGCTGGCTCTGCTGTGCGCGCTGGCGCTGACCAGTTCCATCGCGCCGTTGCGCTGGGTGGCCGGTGCCTACACCTTCGTCATCCGCGGCACGCCGCTGCTGATCCAGCTCTACCTGATCTATTACGGCCTGGGGCAGTTCGAATGGCTGCAGGCGCGCTGGAACGAGGTCTGGCCCTGGATCTATTTCAAGGACGCCTTCTTCTGCGCCCTGCTCGCCTTCAGCCTGAACACCGCCGGCTACACCGCCGAGATGCTGGCCGGCGCGATCCGGGAAACCAGCGCGGGCGAAATCGAAGCCGCCCAGGCCATGGGCATGACCCGCGGCCAGGCCATGCGACGCATCGTGCTGCCCAGCGCCCTGCGCCGCACTCTGCCTGCCTACAGCAACGAGGTGGTCATGATGCTGCACGCGACCAGCCTGGCCAGCGCCGTGCCGGCCATGCTCGACGTCACGTCGGCCGCCAGCCGCATCTATTCCACCTTCTACCTGCCGTTCGAGGCCTACCTGTTCGCGGCCTGCATCTACCTGTTGATCACGTTCTCGCTCGTGGGCCTGTTCCGGCTGGCGGAGCGGCGCTTCCTCGCCCATCTGGCGCCGCGCACCCACTGAGACCCGCATGCAGCGTACCGAACACCCCCTGCTCAGCCCCAGTCTGGGCGTGCAGAAAACCCTGGTGAGCTTCGGCTACGGGCCCGAGGGCGCGTCGCCCAAGGTCTACATCCAGGCCAGCCTGCATGCGGAAGAGCTGCCGGGCATGCTGGTTGCCCACCACCTGCGCGCGCTGCTCGACCAGGCCGAAGCCGACGGACGCCTTCAGGGCCGCGTGGTGCTGGTGCCCGCTGCCAACCCGATCGGGCTGGCCCAGCGCCTGGACCACCATGCGCAGGGCCGCTTCGAGTTCGAATCGTCCGAAAACTTCAACCGCGGCTACCCCGATCTGGCCGAAGCCGTGTGGCCAGCGATCCAGGACCGCCTGGGAGCCGATGCGTCAGCCAATGTGCGCGCGGTGCGTGAAGCGGTCGGGCACTGGCTGAACGCCTGGCAGGCACCGACCGAACTGCAAAGCCTGCGGCGGCAGTTGCTGCTGCTCTCGCACGATGCCGACGTGGTGCTGGACCTGCATTGCGACGCCGAAGCGGTCATGCACCTCTACAGCGAAGCCGCCTGCTGGCCACCTTTGGCCCCGCTGGCCGCCTGGCTCGGTTGCCAGGCCGTGCTGCTGGCCCGCGAGTCGGGCGGTGGTCCGTTCGACGAACGCCTGTCCGGCCTGTGGTGGCGCCTGGCCGAACGCCTGGCCGAGGCCCCAAACCCCGCGCCCCTGCCCCAGGGCTGTGCCAGCGCCACGGTCGAATTGCGGGGCGAAGCCGAGGTGCGGCACGACCTGGCCGCGCAGGACGCCTTGGCCATCGCCCATTACCTGACCCACCTGGGCGTGCTCCGGGCCCCCACGGGGCAAACACGCGCCGAACCGCCGCCGTTGCCCTGCGAGCCCACGCCGCTGGCCGGCTCGCAGACCCTGCGTGCGCCCCTGCCCGGCCTGCTGGTGCCAACCGTTCGCCCCGGCACACGCGTGTCGATCGGTGACGTGGTGGCCGAGGTGATCGACCCCACCGCGCCCGGTGCCTCGCGCGTGCACCCGGTCAAGGCGGGCGTCGACGGTGTGCTCTACGCGGCCGTCAAAGACCGTTATGTGGTCGCCGGCGGTGAAATCGGCAAGATCGCCGGCGCCACCCCTTTCCGTACCGGCGATCTGCTGGGATTCTGAACCTCTGCCCGAGCCTCCGTGCCCATGAACGACGCCGCCCCTACCGACAACGCCTCCGTCAACGGCGGTCCGTCTGCCGTGCTGCTCGACGTACAGGACATCCACAAGCGCTTCGGTCCCAACGAAGTGCTCAAAGGCGTGTCGCTGCAGGCGCGCGCTGGCGACGTGATCAGTCTGATCGGCAGCTCCGGCTCGGGCAAGAGCACGCTGCTGCGCTGCATCAACCTGCTCGAAAAACCCAACAGCGGCCGCATCGCGCTGTCGGGCGAGGAGCTGCAGCTCAAGCCGGACCGCCATGGTGAACTGCAGGCGGTGCATGCCGCCCAGTTGCAGCGCCTGCGCACGCGCCTGGCCATGGTGTTCCAGCACTTCAACCTGTGGGCCCACATGACGGTGCTGCAGAACATCATCGAAGCGCCCGTGCATGTGTTGGGCGTGCCCAAGGACCAGGCCGTGGCCACGGCGCGCAAATACCTGGAGCGCGTGGGCCTGCGCGGTGTGGAAGACCGCTATCCGGCCCACATGAGCGGTGGCCAGCAGCAGCGCGTGGCCATTGCGCGTGCGCTGGCGGTGGAGCCGGCGGTGATGCTGTTCGACGAACCCACCAGCGCGCTCGACCCGGAGCTGGTGGGCGAAGTGCTGCGCGTGATGAAGCTGCTGGCCGAAGAAGGCCGCACCATGCTGGTGGTGACCCATGAAATGGGCTTCGCGCGGGAGGTGTCCAACCACGTGATCTTCCTGCACCAGGGGCGCATCGAAGAACAGGGGCAGCCACGCGAAGTGCTGGCGCGCCCACGCAGCGAGCGGCTGGCCCAGTTCCTCTCCGGCAACCTCAAGTGAGCCGCGCCTAAGCACCGAACTGGCGGGTTTGGCGGCCGTTGTTGCGGCGCTTCGCGTCCCGGCTTTTCGTCGACCATTGCCGCGTGGCCCCGCGTTGTGGGGAACCGTTCGACGAAAGGAACCGCCTCATGAGCACGACGAGCAGCAACGCCCAGAACCTCTGGGCCCAGTCCCTGCTGAATCTGGCCCCCAACCTGACCTCGCAGTTGCAGGGCAAGGTGATGAAAAAAGCCGATCTGGACGGCAGCGGCGCCATCGACGCCAGCGAATTCCAGGCCGCGCTGGACAAGGTGGCGACCAAGTTCGGTCTGCCCGTTTCCGGCGATGCCAACACCCTGTTTCAGCAGGCCGATACCGATGGCGATGCCCTGCTCTCGGGCGCCGAAATGACGCAGGCTCTGCTGGGCCTGCTCGCCCCGGCCAGCAGCGGGACGCAGGCCTTCGTGCAATCGCGCGGCGACGAGGCCCGTTTTACCGAACTCGATACCGATGGCGATGGGGTCATCTCCAAGGCCGAATTTGGCATCGGCAACGCGGAAGCCGGCCTGGTCACCACCACGACCACTACCGTGACCACGGTACAGTCCACCGCAGACGGCGACACGGCCACGGCCAGCGCCGAACCGGGCGCGATCACATCCCGCCTGCAGGAGCTGGTCGCCGGGCTCGATACCGACAACGATGGCCAGATCAGCGGCCAGGAACTGACGGCTTTCATTGCCCAGCTGTCCAGCCAGCTCGAGCTGGCCTCGCGGCTGTACAACCAGAACCCCAGCGGCAGCGGTAACGCCACGGCGTGACGGCAGCCCTGCGGACGCAGCCGCTCAGGCGTCCAGCGGCCCCCGGCCCAGCACCATCGAACCATCGACCAGGCGGAAACTGATGGTCGGGGTGCTGTAGTCGGTGAATGGCGCCCCCATGGCGATTTCGCCGTCGCTGTGCAACAGGCATTCCTGCCGCCGCAGCGACAGGATGTGGTCGTTGCCCGCAAAACGCACCCAGGTGCCGTAACTGGAAATGTCTTCCAGCACATAGTTGCCCGAACGGATGTCGATCGTCGAGTGCATGCGCGAAACACGCGGATCGGCCACCACGAAATCCGCCTCCGGCGCGCGCCCGATGCGCACCGGCAGGTCGGTCAGGTTGAACGACAGACTGGCATCCAGCCAGCCCAGCTCGATCCCCCCGAACACCGACTCCCGCTGCTTGGCTGCCGCGTGCAGGTCGGCCGGCAGGGTGAGAAATTCGGAACCCATTTCCGTCTGCCATTCCACCCGGAAGACTTCGCAGGGCTCGGCCCGCCCCTTGATGCGCATGGGGCCCAGGCTGCGGCTGCGCACGCCGGAGCGTGCGCCGAGCTTGCGGATCACCGAATCGGTGGCCAGGATCTGTTCGGGGCCGGCCAGGTCGCTCAGGCGGGACGCCACGTTCACCGCGTCGCCGAAACAATCGCCATCGACCACCACAACCTGGCCCCGGGCCAAGCCGATCTGCATCAGCAGCTTGAGCCGATCAGGCCACTGCAGCACGCGCTGCGCGTGTTCCTGCTGGATGCGACTGACGCATTCGATGGCCTGGCGGTTGTTGGCAAAGGACATGAGCACGCCGTCACCCAGCATCTTGACCACCTGGCCGCCATGTTCGATGGCCAGGCTGCCCACCCACTGGGTGAGCTTGGTCACCGCCCGGGCCGCGCGATCGTTGCCCAGCGTCTCATAGACCGACACGCTGCCGGTCAGGTCCACAAAAGCGATCGTGAGTTCAGCCATGGGGCGGTGGGTTCCCAGCCATTAGATCACGGCCAATGCCGGTCGCAGCGCCCGCGGGCAGCAGCGACAGAAACAGGATATGCGTGTTTTTTTTCACACCGTTTTCAGGCACCCAAGCCTGCGCCCAGCGAAGATGGCCCGCTGATCCGCTCCGTCGATCAGGGTTGGGCCAAAGGTTTTACCTGCGAGCCTTCCAAGGAGCACCGGCCACACAAGCTTCGATCAAAGGTATTCAAAAATTGAAGGCTCCATCTTAAGGAAACCGTGTAACCCGATGATTTGGCTGTTGTTTTTTTATCGGTAGAAGGGCGCTCCCTGTACCGGGACAGCCAGCGTGGGCTTATTCTTTGCTTAACCGGCCTGACAAGAACCTGAGACGTCGTTGAGGCAGAGAACCATGCGTTGGACCAAACCCGGTATTCGAAACACCATTTCTGCCCTGCTGGGAGGGGACGAAAGAAATACTTCGCCCGAAGCCCTGGAGCCCGTGCGGCAAGCCATGCTGAGGGCGCTGGGCGAAGACGGCGCCCAGCTCAACCCGCAGTTGCACCGGCGCCTGCAGTACCTGCACGATGCTCACGCGCTTTGGTACGCGCGCGCCGAAATGGTGGCCGTGCTGAGTCGCCTGCACGGCGAGGCGGTTGCGGTCGGCACGGTGCGCCAGCTCACACCCGTGTTCCACGGCCTGATTCCCCGCAGCCTGATCGACGCCTGCCGCCTGCATCGCTGAGGCCGGCGGCACGCCACACCCGGGTGCCGGGTGCCCTCAGCCCCAGAAGATCAGCGCGTCGCGCCCTTCCACCAGCAGATCCACCGGCTGCCCGACCGGCAGCAGCACCTTGGTCGGCACATGGCCGAACGGCAGGCCCGTGAGCACGGGCACTTTCAGGCGCGAACGCAGCCAGTCCACCACCGTCTGCAACTTGAAGCCACGGTCGTGCGGTACCGGCTTGTAGCGGTTGAAACTGCCGAGCAGCACCGCCTTCTGGCTGCCCAGAATGCCCGCCTCCAGCAACTGGGTCAGTTGCCGTTCGATGCGGTAGGGATGTTCGTTCACGTCCTCCAGAAACAGCACGCCATTGCGCACCGCCGGCAGCCAGGGCGTGCCGACCAGCGAGCACAGCACCGACAGGTTCCCCCCCCAGAGCGTGGCCTTGCGGATGTGCAGGGAAGGCCCCTCTTCCGCGTCGGTCGGAGTGGCGGCCCTGGCGGGAAGGCGACGGGCCAGCGCGGGCAGGTCGCGCACCGGCAGCCGCCAGCCGCTGCCTTCGCCGTGGCCGTCGAGCAGGTCGTCGAAGCAGGCCAGCATGATGTCGTCGGGTGTTTCGGCCCCGAAGTCTTCGCCCAGCGCCGGACCGGCCCAGGTGGTGGTCCCTGTCTTGGCGAGCACGGCGCATTGCAGGGCCGTGAAATCGCTCAGACCGACGAATTGTGTGCCCTTGTCGACCGCCCGCGCGATCTGGCGGTACGGCAGCGTGGGGAGGATGCGCGTGAGGCCGTAACCCCCGCGCGTGATCAGGGCCACGTCGGCGCCGCTGGCGGCTGCGCGCGTGATCGCCGCGACCCGGGTCTCGTCATCGCCGGCGAAACGCATGTGGCTGCGCAGCGCGTCGGGATCGATCTCGACCTCGTGGCCGAGCCGCTTGAGCAGGGCGACGCCGCGCCGGAAGGCCGCTTTGTCGCGCACGGCGCTGGAGGGGGAATACAGATAAATGTGGCTCATGGTCAGGAAAGGGAAAAAAATTCGATGGCGGCTTGGGCAATGCGTTCTCCGTGCTCCTGCACGAAATGCCCCGCCTCGGGCAGCAGCAGCGGTTCGCCCGCGCCGCGGATTCGGGCGCCCAGGGCGCGCATCACCGGTTCGCCCAGCACCGGGTCCTGCTGGCCGATGGCCAGCAAGGTCTGCCCCTGCCAGGCTTCGTGCCAGAACGTGCGGGCGCGGCGCGCGAGCGCAGCCCCTTCGTCATCGGGGTGCTCGGGCACCAGCCGGGGAAAAGCGCGCAAGGCGGCGCGGTGCCCGCGGTCGGGAAACGGGGCCATGTAGGCCGCACATTCGGCCGCCGACAGATGGGGATTGCCACGCGCGAAGAGCCGGGCGACGTCGAAGTCGGGCTTCTGCGCGCACATGTCCCGCCAGGCCAGGAAACCCGGTGACAGCGGTTCGTCCCCGGTGGCCAGCAAGGTGTTCATCGCCAGCAATCCGGCGTAGCGCTCGGGTGCTTCCATGGGCAAGGTCAGCCCCAGGATGCCGCCCCAGTCCTGGACCACCAGCACCACGTGCCGCAGGTCCAGCCGCGCCACCAGTTCCAGCAGCACCTGCCGGTGCCAGCCCACTTGGTGGGCATCCTCGCGCTTGGGCTTGTCGCTCTTGCCGAAGCCGATGAGATCGGGCGCCACCACCCGGTCGCCGGCCGCCAGGAAGCGCGGGATCATCTTGCGGTAGAGATAGCTCCAGGCCGGGTTGCCGTGCAGGCACAGCCAGGTGCGGCGGGCATCGGCCGGCCCCTCATCCAGGTAATGCAGGCGCAGTCCATCCAGCGTGGGCAGGTCGCTCAGGTAGTGCGGGGCCCAGGGGTAATCGGGAAGGTCGGCAAACCGCGCTTCGGGCGTGCGCAGGGCGTCTTCGCGCACCGGCTGGGCCTGCTGGCGCCGCGTTTCGCGCCGCTGGCGGAAAAACGCGCTGAGGGCCAGACCGCATTCGTCGGCCAGCACCCCGCCCTGCACCGCCGTCTGGTGGTTGAGCGCGGGCTGCTCGAACAGGTTGACCACCGAACCGGCGGCGCCGGTTTTGGGGTCGGGCGCCCCGAAAACCACCCGCCGCAGCCGCGCGTGCAGCATGGCGCCGGTGCACATGGCGCAAGGCTCCAGGGTGACAAAGAGCTCGCAATCGTCGAGCCGGTAATTGCCCAGCGCGTGGGCGCCGGCGCGCAAGGCGGTGATTTCGGCATGCGCCGTCGGGTCGGCGTCGCCGATCGGCGCATTGCGCCCGGTGGCGATCACCCGTCCCTGCCGCACCAGGACCGCCCCCACAGGCACTTCGCCCGCGCGAGACGCCATCTCGGCCTGTTTCAGGGCCAGGCGCATGAAGTCGGCGTCGGTCATTGCGGGTGGGGTCATGCCCCGACTGTAGCGGCTGCACAAAGGGCCTTCAGCCCTGTCCACGCAAACCCGTCGGGAGGAAGGCCGCACCCGGCGCCAACCCGGTGTTTCAGCAGCGATGCATGCCGTGCACCGGGACCGGGAAACTGCCGGCAGCGTGCACCAGGCTGGCACGCCGCCGGCGGGGCAAAGTCCGCTCAGCTCAGATCAGATCAGCGGCACGCCGGTCTTGCTCTGGATTTCCTCGCGGGTCACGCCGTCGGCCAGTTCCACCAGCTTCAGGCCTTCGGGCGTCACGTCCATCACGCCCAGGTCGGTGATGATGCGGTCGACCACGCCCTTGCCGGTGAGCGGCAGCGTGCATTCGGGCAGGATCTTCATGTCCGTCGTGCCGTCCTTCTTCTTGGCCACGTGCTCCATCAGCACGATCACGCGCTTGACGCCGGCCACCAGGTCCATGGCACCGCCCATGCCTTTGACCATCTTGCCGGGGATCATCCAGTTGGCCAGGTCGCCACTGGCCGTGACCTGCATGGCGCCCAGAATGGACAGGTTGATCTTGCCGCCGCGAATCATGGCGAACGACTGGTCGGAGCCGAAGATGGACGAGCCCTTGAGCGTGGTCACCGTCTGCTTGCCGGCGTTGATCAGGTCGGGGTTGACCTCGTCGTCGTACGGGAACGGGCCGATGCCCAGCATGCCGTTTTCGGATTGCAGCCACACCTCCTTGTCGCCGGTGTGGTTGGCCACCAGCGTCGGGATGCCGATGCCGAGGTTCACGTAGAAGCCGTCTTCCAGCTCTTGGGCCGCGCGCGCGGCCATCTGGTCTTGGGTCCAGGGCATGGTGTTCTCCTTACGTGCGTTCGCGGGTGGTGCGCTTTTCGATGCGCTTTTCGGGGCTCGGGTTGTGCACGATACGGTGCACATAGATACCCGGCAGGTGGATGTCGTCGGGGGCGATCTCGCCCACTTCCACGATGCGCTCCACCTCCACGATGCAGACCTTGCCTGCGGTGGCGGCGGCCGGGTTGAAGTTGCGCGCCGTCAGGTTGAAGCGCAGGTTGCCGCTCTTGTCGGCCACGTCGGCCTTGACCAGCGCCACCTCGGGCACCAGCGAGCGTTCCATCACGTAGGTCTCGCCGTCGAATTCGCGCAGTTCCTTGCCCTCGGCCACCAGGGTGCCGACACCGGTCTTGGTGAAGAAGGCGGGAATGCCGGCGCCGCCGGCGCGCAGCTTTTCGGCCAGCGTGCCCTGGGGCGTGAATTCCAATTCCAGCTCGCCGGCCAGGTACTGGCGTTCGAACTCCTTGTTCTCGCCGACGTAGCTGGCGATCATCTTCTTGATCTGGCGGGTTTCCAGCAGCTTGCCCAGGCCGAAACCGTCGACGCCGGCGTTGTTGGAAATCACGGTCAGGTTCTGGACGCCAGCATCCTTGAGGGCGTCGATCAGGGCTTCGGGAATGCCGCACAGGCCGAAACCGCCCACGGCGATGAGCTGGCCGTCGGCCACGACGCCCTGGAGGGCATCGGCCGCGCTGGGATAGATCTTGTTCACTTCGTCGGGCTCCAGTGAGGGTGAGGGATCAACAAGGTCTGCAACGATACTACGTAACTACGTACGTAGTATTTCGTAAAGGAAAACACGCCCTGCCCGGCGATCTGCCCGGGGCCGGGGCCGGGAACGGGTACCGATCATGGAAAGCATCGACTACCGCCTCGCTTTCGAGCAGGCTCCGGTGGGCCTGGCGCTGTCGCGCCAGCGCACCATTCTCAACTGCAACCAGGCGCTGTGCGAGATGTTCGGCGTCACGCGCGACCAGCTCGTGGGCCAGAGCTTCCTGATCCTGTACCCGAGCGTGAGCGAATACGAACGCACGGGCGCGCGCATCGCGCATTCGCTCAACAGCAACGGCACCTACGCCGATGACCGGATCATGAAGCGCGTGGACGGGCGCTTCAAGGGCGAGACCTTCTGGTGCCACGTGACCGGCCGCGCTCTGCGGCCGGAGGCGCCGCACGAAGCCGGCATCTGGTGCTTCGAAGACCTGAGTGCGCGGCGCACCGTCAGGGCCGAACTGACCGGGCGCGAGCGCGAGGTGGCCGCCTTCCTGATGAAGGGCCTGACCAGCAAGGAGATCGGTCGGCAGTTGGGCATCAGCCACCGCACCGTGGAGATTTACCGGGCGCGGCTGATGCGCAAGTACCAGGCGCACAGCACGGCCGACCTGGTGCACCGCCTGCTCGAAGGCTGAGCCCAGCCCGGCGCCGGCTCACTGCGGCTGGTAGCCGCTGTCCTTGATGATCTTCGCCCAGACCTCGCGGTAAGCGACTTCGCGCTTGCCCAGCTCGGCGCCGCTCATGTAGCCGACGGTCAGGCCCATGGTGTTCAGCTTGTCCTTGACGTCGGTCTGCGCAATCACCTTCTGCACCGCGGCACCCAGCTTGTCGAGCGCCGCCTTGGGCGTGCCCGCTGGTGCAAAAAGGCCGTAGTACGGCACTTCCTCAAAGCCCTTGATGCCGACTTCGGTGAAGGTCGGCACATCGGGCAGCGCAGCCTGGCGCTGCGTGCCCATGACAGCCACCACGCGCAGCTTGCCGGCCTTGTGGTTCTCGATGAAGTCGGGCACCGAGCCGACGCCGGCCGGGATCTGGTTGCCCAGCATGTCGCCCATCATCGGCGCGCTGCCGCGGTACGGCGCCGCCACCAGGTCCAGACCGAACTGCTTGCCGATCACCTGGACCGCAAACTGCGGCGTCGAGGCCGGGGCCGGAATGCCGACGCTGGCCTTGCCACCAGCGGTCTTGACGCTGTCGACCCAGCCCTTGAAGTCCTTGGCGGGCGTGCCCCCCGAAAGCGCCACCGCATTCACGAAGGTGGCAAAACCGGCCACGGGCACGAAGTCCTTGCCCGGATCGAAGCCCGGGTTCTTCATGGTCAGCGGCAGGATGGAAACGCTGTGGTCGTGGCTCAGAAACAGCGTGTGGCCGTCGGGCTGGGCGGCCTTGAGCGCCTGGGCCGCGATCTGGCCGCCGGCACCGGCCTTGTTTTCGACCACCACGCTGTGGCCCAGCTCGGCCTGCAGGCGTTCGGCCAGGATGCGGGCGATGGCATCGGTGCCGCCACCGGCCGGGAAGCCGACCAGGATACGTGTGGCGGTGTTCTGGGCCTGGACCGGGGTCAGGCCGGCCACGGCGCTCAGGGCGAGCGCGGCCTGCAGCGAGCGGATCAGAACGGAACGGCGAAGAAGGGACATGGAAGCTCCTGAATGAAAGAAGAGAAAAGGTATTTGGGATCCGGGTCAGGACGCCGCGCCGGCGGGCGGCGGCGCATCGACCACCTCGGCCGCAGTGCGGAAGGCGTCGACCGAGGCCGGCACACCGCAATAGATGGCCGCGTGCAGAAGCACTTCCTGCAGTTCGTCGACGGTGACACCGTTGTTCAGCGCCCCCCGCACATGGCCCTTGAGCTCGTGCTGCTTGCCCAGCGCGGTCAGCATGGCCACGGTGATCAGGCTGCGGGTCTTGCGGTCCAGGCCGGGCCGTTGCCACACATCGCCCCAGGCGGCGCTCGAAATGTGGTCCTGGATCGGCTGCGTGAAAGCGGTGGCCCCGGCCAGTGCCCGGTCGACATAGGCATCGCCCATGACTGCCCGGCGGGTGGCCAGGCCCTTCAGATAGGTTTCGTCCTGCAAACTGTGCTCCATGTGTCAGAGATCGATCAGCGCGAGAGGATAAGCTGACGCCAGCACACCCCGACAGGAGACAAACCATGAGTGAACCAGCGCGTTACCCCCTGCCCGATCTGAACGATCTGCCCGACGATCTCAAGACCCAGATTCTGGAGGTTCAGGCGAAAGCAGGGTTCGTGCCCAACGTGTTTCTGGCCCTGGCCCGCCGCCCGGCCGAGTGGCGGGCGTTCTTTGCCTACCACGACGCCTTGATGATGCCCGAATCGGTGGGCCGCACGTCCAGCCTGAGCAAAGGGGATCGCGAAATGATCGTGACCACCACCAGCGCGGCCAACCAGTGCCTGTACTGCGTGGTGGCCCATGGGGCCCTGCTGCGCATCTACGAGAAAAAGCCGCTGGTGGCCGATCAGGTCGCGGTCAACCACCGCAAGGCCGACATCAGTCCGCGCCAGCGCGCCATGCTCGACTTCGCCATGAAGGTCTGCGAGCAGTCGCATGCCATCGAGGACGCGGACTTCCAGGCCCTGCACGCACACGGCTTCAGCGACGAGGACGCCTGGGACATCGCCGCCATCACGGCCTTCTTTGGCCTGTCCAACCGCATGGCCAGCTTCAGCGGCATGATGCCCAACCCCGAGTTCTACCTGATGGGCCGGGTACCGAAAGCCCGATAACCGCTGCGGTCCCCATGAAAAAGGGCAGGCCTTTCGGCCTGCCCTTTTTGCACTCGGGAGCGGGAGTGAACCTGGTGCTCAGCCGAAGTTCTTCTCAGCGAAAGACCAGTTGACCAGCTTGTCCAGGAAGGTTTCCACGAACTTGGGACGCAGGTTGCGGTAGTCGATGTAGTAGGCGTGTTCCCACACGTCCACGGTCAGCAGCGCGGTGTCGGCGGTGGTCAACGGGGTGCCGGCGGCACCGGTGTTGACGATGTCGACCGAACCGTCGGCCTTCTTGACCAGCCAGGTCCAGCCCGAACCGAAGTTGCCCACGGCAGACTTCACGAAGGCTTCCTTGAAAGCGGCGTAGCTGCCCCACTTGGCGTTGATGGCTGCGGCCAGGGCGCCGGTGGGCTCACCGCCGCCGTTGGGCTTCATGCAGTTCCAGAAGAAGGTGTGGTTCCAGATCTGGGCCGCGTTGTTGTAGATGCCGCCGCTGGAGGTCTTGACGATCTCTTCCAGGGTCTTGCTTTCGAACTCGGTGCCTTTTTGCAGGTTGTTGAGGTTCACCACATAGGCGTTGTGGTGCTTGCCGTGGTGGTATTCCAGGGTCTCGCGGCTGTAGTGGGGTGCCAGGTCGTCCAGGCCGTAAGGCAGCGGGGGCAAGGTGTGTTCCATGTGGGTTCCTCTTGTCGTGATCGATGGTGGGTGAATTCCTGTGGCACCGGGCGGTGGCTCGCGGCTGGGCCCGACGTGAGGCGCATTGTAGGGAAGCACGAGGCACCTGGACGGATCAGGGTTTCTCCGGTCGCACGCCCTGCACGGCCAACGCCAGTGCGCCGTCGGCCAGCGTGGCGGTGAGTGCCTGGCCGGTATGGACCTGCGCCACCTGGGTCACGGTCGCGCCGGTGCCGTCGGTCAGGTAGGCATAGCCGCGTTCCAGCACCAGGCGCGGATCGAGGTGCCCCAGCGCCACCTCCAGGCGCTGCAGGCGCGAACGGGCGCTCTCGCGCGAGCGGGCCCAGGCGGCCGGCAAAGCCACCGACAGCCGCTGCAGGCTGGCGCTCTGGCGCTGGTACTGCTGCTGCACGCCCCGCGCCAGCCGGTGCTCCAGCACCGTCAGTTGCTCCCGGTGTTCGTGCAGCCGCGCCGAGGGGCGTCCGAGCCGCTGGGCGAGGCGGTCCAGCCGTTGTGCACGCTGGTCAATCTGCCGGTAGAGCCGATCCCGCAGCGCTTCATGCAGGTATTCGAGCTCGCCCAGCCGCACCGAGCGCTCGGGCGCGCAAAGTTCGGCCGCTGCGGTGGGCGTGGGCGCCCGCAGGGCGGCCACGAAATCGGCGAGGGTGAAATCGGTTTCGTGCCCCACCCCGCTGATCACGGGCATGGGCGCTTCGGCAACGGTGCGCACCACGGCTTCGTCGTTGAACGGCCAGAGGTCCTCCAGGGAACCACCACCGCGCACCAGCAGCAGCACGTCGCTCTCGCCGGCGTCGGCATGGCGCCGGTACGCGGTACGCAGCGCGGCACAAATCTCGGCCGGCGCCTGTGCACCTTGGACCGACGCCGGGTAGATCACGACGGGCAGGTGCGGCACGCGCCGCCGCAGGGCCGTGACCACGTCGCGCAGGGCGGCAGCGCCCAGCGAAGTCACCACACCGATGCTGCGTGGCTGGGCCGGCAGCGGCCTTTTGCGGTCGGCGTCGAACAGGCCGTCGGCTTCCAGCCGGGCCTTCAGCCGCAGGAACTGCTCGAACAGGTTGCCCTGCCCCGCAGGCACCAGGCGCTCGACGATGAGCTGCAAGTCGCCGCGGGGGCCATACACGTCCAGCTTGCCATGGGCTTCCACGCGCTGGCCATCGGCCGGGGCGAAGCGCAGCGCGGCGGCGGCGCGGCGGAACATGGCGCAACGCAACTGACCGCTGTCATCTTTGAGCTGGAAGTAACAATGCCCGCTGGCCGCGCGCGAGAACCCCGAAATCTCGCCGCGCACCGCCACCGGATTGAACCGCGCCGCCAGTGTGTCAGCGATGGCGCGCATCAGCGGCCCAACGCCCCACACAGGCCGCGCCGTTGCTTCAGCAGATGCCTGAAACGCTTCAGACACAGGCTTCTCCGGCACAAATGTGTCCACAAGCCGCGCCGTTGCTGGCGACGGCCCGCTCGTGCACCCTCCGCCGAGGGATTGGCAGACAGTTCGTTGATTCCAAAGCGTTTTGCACTGCTGTTTTTCTCATCGACGCAAGGAAAGGCCCGTATCTGCTGGCACTGGCAACGGGTGAGCCCAGGTTCTTCACAAAGTTATCCACAGAAAATGTGCATGAAGCGGCCTGCGGGCGGCAAGCTTCGGCAGCGAGGGCGCCAGAGGTGGCGCGGGCACTGGGCGATAATCGCCTGCGAACTTTTTGCCGCCTTGCGGCGCCGCCTGTCAGGAGCCCCTGTCTTGCTGTCCATCATACAAGCCGCTGGTTGGCCGATCTGGCCGTTGATTGCCTGCTCCATCCTCGGTCTGGCCCTCGTGATCGAGCGCTTCCTGAGCCTCAAGACGGCCAAGGTCGTGCCCGTCCCGCTGCTCGATGAAGCCATCATGGTGTCGCGCTCGGGTGTCCCCAGCGCCGAAGTGGTGTCGCAGCTCGAACAGAACTCCCTGCTGGGCGAAGTGCTGGCCAGCGGCTTCCGGGCCTTGCTGAACAACCCACGCGCCACCGAGGACGAACTGCGCTCCGGCCTCGAAGGTGCCGGTCGGCTTGCCGCCGCCAAGCTGCAGCGCTACCTGGGTGCGCTGGCGACCATCGCCTCGGCAGCGCCCCTGCTGGGCCTGCTGGGCACCGTGATCGGGATGATCGAGATTTTCGGCTCGCAAGGCGGTGATGGCGGCATGACCGGCGGCGGCAATCCGGCGCAGCTGGCGCACGGCATTTCCATCGCGCTGTACAACACGGCCTTCGGGCTGATCGTGGCGATTCCCGCGCTGATCTTCTGGCGTTACTTCCGGGCTCGGGTCGACGGCTACCTGCTGTCGATGGAGGTGGCGTCGGAGCGTTTCGTGCGCCACCTGCTGACGCTGCGCAAGTAAGGAAGGCCGGCGAAGCATGAACTTCCGTCCCGGTTCGCGCGATGAACCCGAGATCAACCTGATCCCGTTCATCGACATCCTGCTGGTGGTGCTCATCTTCCTGATGCTCACCACCACCTATTCCAAGTTCACCGAACTGCAGGTGAATCTGCCGGTGGCCGACGCCCAGGCGCAGCGCGAATACCCCAAGGAAGTGATCGTGACCATCAGCAGCGATGGCCGGTATGCGATCAACCGCCAGGCGGTCGACGGCGGCGATGTGGCGCAGCTCACGCGCAGCCTGCTGCAGGCGGCCCGGGATCAGCGCGATATCGTGGTGATCATCAGTGCCGACGCCGCCGCCACGCACCAGTCGGTGGTCAACGTGATGGACGCAGCCCGGCGCGCGGGTCTGGTGCAGATCACCTTCGCGACCCAGCAATCCAGCGACGGTCGCCAGCGACGCTGATTCCCATGGCCGACGCCGACTCCCGGGCGCGGCGGCAGGCCGAATGGCTGGCCCTGGCCAGCCGGCGCGGCGCCCAGGCACGCGCGCTGTGGCCGCTGTCGCTGCTCTACCGCGCTCTGGTGGCCTTGCGGCGGCAGGCCTATGTGGCCGGCTGGTCCCGCGTCCAGCGCCTGCCCGTGCCCGTCATCGTGGTCGGCAACGTGGTCGTCGGTGGCGCCGGCAAGACCCCCACCACCATCGCCCTGGTGCAGGCGTTGAAAGCCCGTGGCTGGCGCCCCGGCGTCGTCTCGCGCGGCCACGGCCGGACCGGCACCGAGGTCAGCGCGGTCGGGCCGGCAGCGTCTGCGGAACAGGTGGGCGACGAGCCGCTGCTGATCCGATCGGCCACGGAGGTACCGGTATGGGTCGGTCGCCAGCGCGCAGACGCTGGCCGCGCCCTGCTGGCCGCGCACCCCGACGTGAACGTGATCGTCTGCGACGACGGCCTGCAGCACTGGTCGCTGGGCCGCGATCTGGCCTTGGCCGTGTTCGACGACCGGGGCATGGGCAACGGCTGGCTGCTGCCGGCGGGCCTTTTGCGCGAACCCTGGCCACCGCGTGCCGGCATGGCTTTTGCGCCCGACGTCGTTTTGCACACCGGGTTGAACGCACCACCTTTGGCAGCCGGTCAGGTGGTGTTTTCCCTGCAGCGTGGCCTGATCAGCGAGGCGCGCAATGAGCAGGGCACGCACATGCCCTTGGCCCGGCTGCGTGATCGCCCGCTGGTGGCGCTCGCGGGCATCGCCCGCCCGGGTGTGTTTTTCCAGGCCTTGCTTGCCGAAGGGCTGACCCTTTCTCAACAGATCGCCCTGCCCGACCACGCCGGCCCCGACGCCTACGCGCGGCTGGTGCAGTCCCACCCCGATGCCGAACTCATCTGCACCGAGAAGGATGCGGTCAAACTGTTTCCCCTGCTGGCTGGCCGCACCGGCACACCGCGTGCCTGGACCGTGCCACTGGCCGTGACGCTGCCGCCAGCGCTGATCGATCACGTGGATGCGCGGCTGCGCCAGACTGCGGCCCACCAACCCGCCTGACCGACCGAGCCCCTGCGCCCCACGGCACTCACTATCATTGCGCCATGGATTCGAAACTGCTTGAACTGCTGGTGTGCCCCGTGACCAAGGGACCGCTGGTCTTCGACCGCGAAAAGCAGGAGCTGCTCTCGCGCAGCGCCCGCCTGGCCTACCCCGTGCGCGATGGCATTCCCATCCTGCTCGAACACGAAGCCCGCCCGCTGAGCGACGACGAAGCGGAGCGCCCCAAGCCCACGTCGCCGCCCGACCCGGCAGCATGAGCGCCCCCTTCACGGTGCTGATTCCGGCGCGGCTCGCTTCGACCCGCCTGCCGGACAAACCCCTGGCCGACATCGGCGGCGTGCCTATGGTTGTCCGGGTCGCCCAACGGGCCGCGCTGAGTGGTGCGGCACGCTGCGTCGTGGCGGCGGACGACGAACGCATCGTTCGCGCCTGCCAGGCCCATGGCGTGGCGGCCCTGCTAACGCGCACCGATCACCCGTCCGGCAGCGACCGGCTGGCCGAAGCCTGTGCCTTGCTGGATCTGGCCAACGATGCGGTGGTGGTCAATGTCCAGGGCGATGAACCCCTCATCGCGCCTGCATTGATCGATGCCGTGGCCGAGCAGCTCCGGCAACGCACCGATTGCGTGATGAGCACGGCAGCCCATGTGCTGGCCGGCATGGCCGAGTTCCTCAACCCCCATGTGGTCAAGGTGGTGCTCGACCGCCAGCACACGGCGCTGTACTTCAGCCGTGCCCCCATTCCCTGGTGGCGCGATGGCATGGCCTCGGCCGAGGGACTGACCGACAACACCCCCCTGCCCTCGCCCGCACCCTTGCGGCACGTTGGCATCTACGCTTACCGGGCCGGTTTCCTGCGCCGCTTCCCGACCCTGGAGCCCGCACCGCTGGAGCGCATCGAATCGCTGGAGCAACTGCGCGTGCTCTGGCACGGCGAGCGCATCGCGGTGCACGTGACCGAAGAAGCACCGGGCCCTGGGGTGGACACCCCGGACGACCTCGCACGCGTCCGCGCCCTGTTCGGCTGAGCCGGAAAACCGGCCCGTTCCCGCTGCACGGACCACCCCTCCGGGGCGACAGCGTGTAAGGCGACTGGGGGAAAGCCCATGCTATCCTCGACCGACTGGCCCGCCTGGCTTGTGCCCGCGCTCGGCCCCTGCTTCTTGAAACTCTGATAAAGGAAACCGATGAGACTGATTCTGTTGGGCGCCCCCGGCGCTGGCAAAGGCACACAAGCCGCTTTCATTTGCCAGAAGTACGGTATCCCGCAAATCTCCACCGGCGACATGCTGCGCGCCGCGGTCAAGGCCGGCACGCCCCTGGGTCTGCAGGCCAAGGCGGTCATGGAATCCGGTGGCCTCGTCAGCGACGACCTGATCATCAACCTGGTCAAGGAACGCATCGCCCAGCCCGACTGTGCCGGCGGTTTCCTGTTCGACGGTTTCCCCCGCACCATCCCCCAGGCCGATGCGATGAAGGCTGCAGGTGTCAAGCTCGATTACGTGCTCGAGATCGATGTGCCTTTCGATGCCATCATCGAGCGCATGAGCGGCCGGCGTTCCCACCCGGCCAGCGGCCGCACTTACCACGTCAAGTTCAACCCGCCCAAGGTGGACGGTGTGGACGACGTGACCGGCGAACCGCTGATCCAGCGCGATGACGACAAGGAAGAAACGGTCCAGAAGCGTCTGGAGGTCTACAGCGCCCAGACCCGCCCGCTGGTGGACTATTACCGCAACTGGGCACAGGCCGATGCGGCCGCGGCACCGAAGTACCGCGCCATCAGCGGTATGGGCACCGTGGAAGAGATCACCTCGCGCGCCCTGGCGGCACTGGCCCAGTAAGCCTTCTTCCCGCTCCCGCCAAGCCCGGCCTTTGCCGGGCTTTTTTTGTGGCCGCCTGTCGTCAGCGTCCGCTGCGTTCTGCAAGGAGGTCCAAGGCCAGCGCCAGACGGGCTTTGGGCGCATTGAGCGGGGCCGCGACCGGAAATGGGTTGCGATCATCCGGCATGGCCCGCCCCTGTGCGCACCGGCTCGCACGCACCACCCGCACGCCCGCGTGCTGCGCTTCCAGCAAGGCCGCCACCAGGTTGTCGTGCAGGGTCCCGTTGCCGGTGCCGGCGACCAGCAGACCCTCGGGCGCCAGCGTCAACAAGGCCCGCACCAGGTCGCCATCGGCATCGGCATGGCTGGTGAGCAGCGGCACCTTCGGCAACGCCGGTGCCGCGAGAAAAGCAGCCAGCAAGCGGGTGTCCGGTGCTTCGGGCAAGGCGAGCGGCTGAAACCAGCGGACCTGTCCCGCCTCCACGCAGCCGGCCGGTCCGGCATCGCCCGAAGAGAAGGCGTCCAGCCGGTAACTGTGCACCTTGGCCACATGCTCGGCGCGGTGAATCTGCCCGGCACAGACGGCCAGCACACCACGCGCCTGCGCATCTGCTGCCACGACCACGGCATCAAGCAAATTCTGGGGGCCGTCGGGCACCAGCGCCGTCGCCGGGCGCATGGCACAGGTCAGCACGACCGGTTTGGCTGGCTGCAGCAACCGTTGAAGCAGGTAGGCGGTTTCCTCCAGGGTGTCCGTGCCATGGGTGATGACGATGCCCGCCACGGACGGCTGCGCCATGTGCAACTCGACCGCCCGCACCAACCGCTGCCAGACCGGCAGCCCCATGTCCTTGCTGTCAACCTGGGCCACCTGTTCCAGGGCCAGCGGCCACTGTGCCAGCGCCGGCACGCCGGCGACCAGATCGCGCACCGCCACCTGTCCGGCCACGTAGGCCACGGGGTCATCGGCACCGACCGAACGCCCGGCAATGGTGCCCCCGGTGCCCAGAATCACCACCTTGCAGTCGGGCGGAACGGTCAGCAGGTCGTCTGTGTGATGGGGCACTTGCGAAACTCCTTGAACTGGGTAAAAATACAGTTACTGGATAAGAAAACAGTCACTTTGATCGGCGGTCTTCCGGCATCAGCCCGATGTCTCGCCGGTTTTCCGAAAGGTACGTCATGTTGGACCCCTTGCTCTCCTCGCCCAAGCTCACGGCCCGCCAGCAGCAGATTCTGGAGCTGATCCAGAAAGCCATTGCCAGCACCGGTGCCCCGCCGACGCGCGCAGAAATCGCGGCCGAGCTCGGCTTCAAATCGGCCAACGCGGCCGAAGAGCACTTGCAGGCCCTGGCCCGCAAAGGGGTGATCGAGCTGGTCAGCGGCACCTCCCGGGGCATCCGTCTTCGCGGGCGTGATCTGCGTTCCATCAACGAAGCCCGCGAACACCAGCTCACCCTCCCGGGCCTGGCCCAGCTGGCGCTGCCGCTGATCGGCCGGGTGGCAGCCGGCTCGCCGATTCTCGCCCAGGAGCACGTCGATCAGACCTACCACGTCGAGCGCAGCCTGTTCCAGCGCCAGCCCGACTATCTGCTGCGTGTGCGGGGCATGTCCATGCGCGACGTCGGCATCATGGATGGGGACCTGCTGGCCGTGCAGTCCACACGCGATGCGCGCAACGGCCAGATCGTCGTGGCCCGGCTGGGTGACGACGTGACGGTCAAGCGTTTCATGCGGCGCGACGACCGCATCGAACTGCACGCCGAAAATCCCGACTTCCGCACCATCGTGGTGGAGCCAGGTGAACCTTTCGAAATCGAAGGTTTGGCTGTGGGCCTGATCCGCAACAGTTTCCTGATCTGACCCTACCGGTCTTCATCGCCGGTGCAGGTGGCGGGCGGTTGCGCGGGGAGTTGACAACTCCTCGGGCACATCCCTGCGCGGGCGAACTTTTTTCAATCCTGCCTGTGTTCAACCCCTTGCCTGGAGTTTCACATGGGAATCCCTTTTGCTCGCAATACCTGGCGTGCCCCTTTGCGCCTGATCGATAGCTGGCTCGCGCTGGAGCCTGCGCCCATCGTCAGGCGCGAGCGCTCGGCCCGGATCGTGCAGCTTTTTTCACGTGCCGGCTGGCTGCATGCCAAGCCGTCCACACCTGCGGCGCCCTCCCCCCAACTCTCGAAGCAGCAGGCACTTTCCCGTTCCAACGTGCATCGCCTGGATAAGGCTCGTCGCCAGCCCTTGCTGGTGCGTCAACACGGCCAGGAAGGCCGCCTGGTGATCTCTGGCCGCATGCACGATGTCTGCGCCGAACTGGACCGTCTGGTGGCACTGGAGTCGCAGCAACACGCAGTGAAAGCGGCCTGATCAGGCCAGGGCCTGGCTGCGTCAGGGGCGGGCCCACATATACAGCTTGTAGCAAGGACCGGGAAGGGCTTGCGGGCACAATAGCGTCCCATGAATATTGTGATCCTGGACGACTACCAAGACGTTGTCCGCAAGCTGCGCTGCGCCGAAAAGCTCGAACCTTATCCTGCCAAGGTCTTCACCAACACCGTCAAGGGCGTGGGACAGCTTTCCGTCCGCCTGCGTGATGCCGATGTGCTGGTGCTGATCCGCGAGCGCAGCCAGATCAGCCGGCAGCTCGTGGAGAAGCTGCCCCGGCTCAAACTCATCGCCCAAACAGGCCGCATCGGCAAGCACATCGATGTCAATGCCTGCACGGAACGGGGGGTCGCGGTTTGTGAAGGTACCAGTTCCCCCATTTCCACGGCCGAGCTGACATGGGCCTTGATCATGGCGTCCATGCGGCGCCTGCCACAGTACATCGCCAGCCTCAAGCATGGGGCGTGGCAGCAGTCCGGCCTCAAAGCGGCGTCCATGCCGAACAACTTCGGGCTCGGCATGGTGCTGCAAGGCAAAACCCTCGGTATCTGGAGCTACGGCCGCATCGGCAAACTGGTGGCCGGCTACGGCCGCGCTTTTGGCATGCGCGTGCTGGTGTGGGGGAGCGACGAGACGCGCATCCGCGCCATGGCCGATGGCCACGAAATTGCCGAAAGCCGGGAAGCTCTGTTCGAAACATCCGATGTGCTGTCGCTGCACCTGCGGCTGGGTGAAGCCAGCCAGGGCTGTGTCACGCTGGAGGATCTCTCCCGCATGAAACCGACGGCCTTGCTGGTCAACACGTCAAGGGCCGAACTCATCGAACCGGAGGCCCTGCTCACGTCGCTCAACCGTGGACGGCCTGGCATGGCTGCGGTGGATGTTTTCGAGTCGGAGCCCATTCTGCAAGGGCATGCCCTGCTGCGTCTGGAGAACTGTATCTGCACGCCGCACATCGGCTATGTCGAGCAGGACAACTACGAGCAGCTGTTCTCGGCGGCCTTCGACAACGTGGTCAATTTCATCAAAGGAACACCCACCAACATCGTCAACCCCGGCGCCCTGCAGGTTCGCCGCTGAGGTGGAGATTCCCCCCATGAAAAAAACCGCCTTCCGGCGGTTTTTTTCATGGGTTCCAAGGCCCTCGTCCGGCCATTCAGGCTTTCTTGTCGTCGAGCGACTCAGGTGGGGTGAAGTCGAGCACCTCAAAATCGATGAGATTTCCTTCGGGCAGCGGATCGTGCGACGCGGGTGCGGGCGGCTTGGCCGTCGGCTCTACCGGCAAGCTGACCTCGGGCAAAGACGCCTCAAACGCGGCATTCTCGGACAGCTCGTCCAGATCGACGTCCAGCCCAAGCCGGGGTGAGGCCGGCGGGACCACATCCATCGGCTGGGTTTCGCGCCCCATATTGACGGAAACGCCCCCGGTCGCAGCACCGGCCTTCAAAGGTCGGATGGCCGTGTGCTGGAAATCGCTGCCCGGGACAGACGCCACCTCCTCGCGCTTGGCGACGTCTTTGGCGATGGCGTAGAGCAGCAGCAACTCGCGATAGGCTTCAAGCCCGAACACCTCGCCCTCGCTCTCGCCGTCTTCCGACTCCCGGAAAATGGACTGCTCGATGACATCGAGTACGCGTGGCTGAGGCCACAGGGCCTGGATGCGGCTGAACGCAGCCTCATAGGTCTCCAGCCCACGGTTTTCTTCCGCGTACTGATCGAACGGCGGCGCGTCGGCGTTGAAATGCTGGTTGAAGTCTTCGCGCAGGCGGTCGTACTCCACGCGGCGCCCCAACTGGTGATACAGCCGGAACAGATCCAGATAAGCCAGCGGGCTGGGTTCAGCGCTGTCAATAAGGTGGCTGCGCAGCACGCCGATGGCCTGTTCGTGTTCGCCGAGCGAAACAAAGAAGTCGGCCTGCTGCTGCACATCGAACAGCTCTTCCGTGGCCACCGAACGCGACGCCGCCAGCATGCTGGGGGCAAACTCCTTGCGGTCCTGCGGTGCCCAACTGGCCGCGGATTGGGCGGTCAAACTCTGGTAGCCGTCGTCTGCCCCCAGATCGAGATCAAGGTCGAGCCCCGCCCCGCCCACCTTGGCCCCAAGCGTGGGCGCGACCTTGGCGCCAGCCGGCGCCACGGAGATATCGTCACCCGCTTGCGCCTCGGCCCACCAAGCCTTGTCTTTGTCCTTCTTTTTCGCAGGAGCCGGCTTCTTGTCGTCTGGCTTGCGGGCCTCGCGCACGACCATGGTCTGGCGGCGACGCAGCAACCATGCGAGCAGCAGCAAGGCCACGAGCAGCAACAGGGCCAGACCCCAGACGGCATAACGCTGCCATTGCGACTGGTCCAGCTCGGCCTGCAAGGCCTGGATGCGCGCCTTGTCCTGAGCTTCCTGCTCGCGCAAGCCTTTGGACTCGGCCTCAAGCACCGCCAGCTTCTGGGCGTCTCGCAACACATCTTCGGGCGCGGCGTTGATCGCCTTCCACAGCTGGCTGGCCGCCTGGCGCACCTCTTCCGAGCTTGCCGGTTCGCTCAGCAAGCTCAGCGAAAGGCGCAACACGGGATCACGGTCGATGGCCAGGCTCAGATCCACCGGCTCGAGCTGAAGGCGTGGTGCAGGGGCCGGTTGCTCGGGCCTGCGGACCACACTGCGCGGTGTCGCGCGAGCAGGCGCTCGGGCGGCAGTGGCCCCCGTCGCGGACGCTACCGAACCACTGCCCTGGCCCGAAGCGGTGGCCGGCGCCGTGTTCCCGGCCGCCGGTGTTCCGATGGCAGGGATCGGTGCCGCTACGGGCGGCGCCACCGGCAAGGCGCCAGACGACGATTCAGCAACCAGATCGGCGAGCAGCACATAGCGCCGCGAAAACGGCGAGGAACAGCCTGCCTGAACTTGCACCGTGACGATCGGCTCATTGACCGGCTGATTGACCTGAATGCGGATGCTCGACCCCACATCGGAGGCGCCGCCGATGGGCGTGCTGACGACGTTGCCGGGATTGATCACCGAGTCGCCGTAAAGCACCTCGGTCCGGATGCATTGCTCACCGATATTTTCACCTGGCGCCAATGTGGCCTGGACGCGGATATCCAGCGGTCTGCCAATCACGGCCGCCCCGCTTTGCCGTCCCAAGCTCACCGCCGAACTGCTCAAGGCAGTTGATAGCAAAATACATCCCAGCCCGAAATGGCGCACGTCGAAGTCCCTTCGTTCCTCTGTCGGAACATTTTGTCATAGCTTGCCCTGAACGCAGCACAAATAATACTTTCACATGACCGCTATCTTTTCCGTTGTTGGCATTGTTGGCACGGGTGCCATGGGGCGAGGTATTGCCCAGATGGCTGCCCAGGCTGGCAGCCAGATCGTATTGTTCGATCTTCAGTCCGGCGCGGCACAGGCTGCCCGCGATGCACTGGCCGAAACCTGGCAGAAGCTGGTGGCCAAAGGCAAGCTTGATGCGGCCAAACAACAGTCTTATCTGGAGCGCATCCGCCTGGCCGAAACCTTGAGCGATCTGGGCCAATGCGATCTGGTCATTGAAGCCATCGTCGAAAAGCTGGAGGTCAAGCAGCGCCTGTTCAGCGAGCTCGAAGGCATCGTGCCGGCCACCACCGTTTTGGCCACCAACACCTCGTCGTTGTCGGTCACGGCCATCGGTGCCGCTCTGCAGCACCCCCAGCGGCTGGCGGGCTATCACTTCTTCAACCCCGTGCCCCTGATGCGCGTGGTGGAGGTGATTGCCGGCATCAAGACCGACCCGGCGGTGTGCCAGCGCCTGGTCGGCTACACCCGCCAATACGGCCATACCCCGGTGGTGGCCCAGGACACGCCCGGCTTCATCGTCAACCACGCCGGGCGCGGCTATGGCACCGAGGCGCTGCGCGTGGCGGGCGAACGTGTGGCCGACTTTGCCACCATCGATCGCATCCTGCGCGACCAGATCGGCTTCAAGCTCGGCCCGTTCGAACTCATGGACCTCACGGCGCTGGACGTTTCGCACCCGGTCATGGAGTCCATCTACCGCCAGTATTACGACGAGCCGCGCTACCGGCCCAGCGTGATCACAGCCCAGCGGCTGGCCGGTGGCGTGGTTGGGCGCAAAGTGGGCGAAGGTTTTTATACCTATGAACAAGGCCAGGCCCAGGTGCCGGCCGAACCGGCGGTGCCGGTGGTGCCCGCCCTGCCGCCGGTCTGGGTGTCGCCCAAAGCCGCGCGCCGGGCCGAGCTCTACCAGCTGCTCAAAAACCTGGGTGCCGTGATCGAGACCGCCGCAGCGCCGTCTGCGCAGGCGCTGATCCTTGTCGCCCCGCTCGGGCACGACGTGACCACGCTGGCTGCCGTGGAGCGGCTGGACCCGACCCGCACCGTCGGCATCGACATGATGCTGGAAGACGCGGCCACCAAGCGCCGCGTGCTGGCCACCAACCCCGCCACGCGGCCGGACATGCGTGACGCAGCCCATGCCCTCTTCGCCAAGGATGGCAAGCCGGTCAGCGTGATCCGCGACAGCGCCGGCTTCGTCAGCCAGCGCGTGGTGGCCACCATCGTGAACATCGCCACCGACATGTGCCAGCAAGGCATCTGTTCGCCCGCCGATCTGGATGTGGCGGTCACGCTCGGCCTGGGTTATCCCATGGGGCCCCTGGCCCTGGGCGACCGTATCGGCCCGACCAACGTGCTGGAGATCCTGTTCAACCTGCAGACCGTCTATGGCGACCCGCGTTACCGCCCCTCGCCCTGGCTGCGCCGCCGCGGCGCACTGGGTTTGAGCCTGACGCACGAAGAGGCCTGAGCCATGACCGCCACCCTTCAAAGCCGCAGCCACGGCGCCACGATGGTGCTGACCATCAGCAACCCCGAAAACCGCAATGCTCTGGGCCCGGAGATCTACGCTGCTGGTGTGGAAGCGCTCAACGCGGCCGAAAACAGCGCCGAGGTTCGCAGCGTCGTCATCACGGGCGAAGGCAGCCACTTCTGCGCGGGCGGAAACTTGCAGCGGTTGCTGGCCAATCGCCAACAGCCGCCCGAGGTGCAAGCGCAAAGCATCGCCGGCCTGCACAGCTGGATCGAGACCATCCGCGCCTTCCCCAAACCGGTCATTGCCGCGGTTGAAGGGGCCTGTGCGGGGGCCGGGTTCTCGCTGGCGCTGTCCTGCGATCTCATCGTCGCGGCGCAGGATGCGGTGTTCGTCATGGCTTATGCCAACGTCGGTCTTTCGCCCGATGGCGGTGCCACCTGGAGCCTCACCCACGCCCTGCCCCGCGCCACGGCACTGCAGTTGCTGCTGTGCGGCGACCGCATCGATGCGCCGCGGCTGCAGGCGCTGGGTGTGATCAACAGCGTGACCGATCCCGGCCAGGCCCTTGACAGTGCACTGGTGCTGGCCGAGCGCCTGAACCAGCGCGCGCCGAACGCGCTGACCAGCATCAAGGAACTGGTCAACGAGGCCGTGTCCGCACCGCTGCATGTGCAACTGACCACAGAGCGCGACCATTTCGTGCGCAACCTGCACCACACCAATGCCGGCGAAGGCATTGGTGCCTTCCTGGAAAAGCGGCGGCCGCAGTACCGCTGACGCACTTCGTCGTGCACCCGGACCCTCCGCGACGCCTGCGGGACAGGGCCGGGTGCTATCCCTGATGCAGCACGCCGTCCCCATGGCGACAATGTGCGCGCCCCTCAGTCACCCAGCAGACAGCACATGGACGAACCGATTCTGACAATGGAAGAACGCGAGGCGATCAACAGTGGTCGCTGGTTCCAAAGTCTTTCCCCTTCCCTGCGTCACGACATCCTGCGATGCGCCTACGTCAAGCGATTCAAGGACGGCGATCTGATCGTCGCCCGAGGCGAACCACCCTCCGAATGGACGGCGGTGGCCAAGGGCGCCGTGCGGGTGAGTTCGACATCGCTGTCGGGCAAGCAGATCACGCTGACCTACGTCGAACCCGGCGTGTGGTTTGGCGATGTGGCGATGTTCGACGGCGACCGCCGCACGCACGATGCCTATGCGCATGGGGCGACCACGCTGCTGTGCGTGGCCCGCAACGACCTGCAAAAGATCCTCAGCCAGCACATCGAGCTGTACGAGGCGCTGATGCGGTTGCAGGCCCGGCGCATCCGCACGCTGTTCGGTCTGGTGGAAGACCTCAACACCCTGCCCCTGCGGGCGCGCCTGGCCAAACAGTTGCTGCACCTGGTGCGCAGCTACGGCGTGCCCTGCCTGTCCGATGGCAACGAAATGCGCATCGGGCTGCAACTGGCGCAAGAGGAACTGGCCCAACTGCTGGGCGCCTCGCGTCAACGTGTGAATCAGGAACTCAAGTCCATGGAGCGCGAGAACGCCATCCGCATCGAGCAGGGTGGCCTCGTGATCCGCAACCGAGAGATGCTGCTGCGCATCGCCGAAGCCGAAAACTGACGGGGTCCTGCCCCGCCCCAACCCTCGTGACCGCATGACCGACACCCAGAACTTCACCGGCACGAGGCCGGTAGCTCCTCAACACGCCTTCGATGTCGACGCCCTCCAGCGCTGGCTCGCCGAACACCTTGACGGCTTTGAAGGCCCCCTGTCGGTCGAGATGTTCAAGGGGGGACAGTCCAACCCCACCTACAAACTCATCACCCCGCAGCGCCTGTATGTGATGCGGGCCAAGCCGGGCCCGGTCGCCAAGCTGCTGCCGTCGGCCCACGCCATCGAGCGCGAGTTCCGCGTCATGAGCGCGCTGGCCCCCACTGGCGTGCCGGTGGCCCGCATGTACGCCCTGTGCGAAGACGAATCGGTCATCGGCCGCGCCTTCTATGTCATGGAATGCGTGCAAGGCCGCGTGCTGTGGGACCAGTCCCTGCCGGAACAGACGCCCACCGAACGCGCCGCCATCTACGATGAGATGAACCGCGTCATGGCGGCCCTGCACTCGGTCCGCCCTGCGGACGTGGGCTTGGCCGACTACGGCAAGCCTGGCAACTACTTCGAGCGCCAGATTGGCCGCTGGAGCAAGCAGTACGTGGCCTCCATCACCGAGCCCATCGCCGAGATGGACCGGCTCATGGAATGGCTGCCCCAGAACATTCCGGCCATGGCCCGCGACGAGTCGCTGGTGTCCGTCGTGCATGGCGACTACAGGCTCGACAACCTGATGTTCCATCCCAGCGAAGCCCGGGTGCTGGCCATCCTGGACTGGGAGCTGTCCACCCTGGGCCATCCGCTTGCCGACTTCGCTTACCACTGCATGTCCTGGCACATTCCGCCCGGCGCCTTCCGTGGCATCGGCGGGTTGGATCTGCCGGCCCTGGGCATTCCCAGCGAAGCCGACTACATCGCCCGCTATTGCGAACGCACGGGTTTTGCCACGCCCGACCAGCTCAAGGCCGACTGGAATTTCTACCTCGCCTACAACATGTTCCGCCTCGCGGCCATCCTGCAAGGGATCGCCAAACGGGTCGAGACCGGCACCGCCTCCAGCGCCCAGGCGCTGAATTCGGCGGCCGCCACCCGCCCCATGGCCGAACTGGCCTGGCGTTTCGCGCAGCGTGGCTGACCACCTGCCCCTGTTTTCCGCAGAAGACCCACCCGCTCATCCAAAGGAGCCCAAGCGATGAATTTCGACTACACCGACAAGGTCAAGGACATGCGCGAGCGCCTGCTCGCCTTCATGGACGAACATATCTACCCCAACGAGGGCCGCTTCTTTGCCGAGATTGCCGCCAACCGCGCCAAGGGCAACGCCTGGGTGCCCACGACGCTGATCGAAGAGCTCAAGCCCAAGGCCCGCGAGGCCGGCCTGTGGAACCTGTTCCTGCCGCAAAGCAAGCGCGCACCGGAAGGCCTGTCGAACCTGGAATACGCGCCGATGTGCGAAATCATGGGCCGCGTGCCCTTCGCCGCCGAGGTGTTCAACTGCTCGGCACCCGACACCGGCAACATGGAAACGCTGGAGCGCTATGCCAGCGAAGAGGTCAAGGACGAATGGCTGGAACCCCTGCTCAAGGGCGAATTCCGCTCGGCCTTCCTCATGACCGAACCCGAAGTGGCTTCGTCGGACGCCACCAACATCCAGTGCCGTATCGAGCGCGATGGAGACCATTACGTCATCAATGGCCGCAAGTGGTGGTCGTCCGGCGCCGGTGATCCGCGTTGCGCTGTCTACATCGTCATGGGCAAGACCGACCCCGAAGCGCCCCGCCATTCGCAGCAGAGCATGGTGGTGGTGCCCGCGAACACGCCCGGTATCACCGTGGTGCGCCCGCTGAGCGTGTTCGGCTACGACGACGCGCCGCACGGCCACATGGAGGTGCTGCTCAAGGACGTGCGCGTGCCCGTGCGCAACCTGCTGCTGGGTGAAGGCCGCGGCTTCGAAATCGCGCAGGGTCGCCTCGGCCCTGGCCGCATCCACCACTGCATGCGTTCGATCGGCGCGGCCGAGCGGGCGCTGGAACTCATGTGCAAGCGCCTCAACAGCCGCGTCGCGTTCGGCAAGCCGATTTCGGCCCAGTCGGTCTGGCACGAGCGCATTGCCGATGCACGCTGCAAGATCGAACAGGCTCGCCTGCTCACGCTCAAAGCGGCCTACATGATGGACACCGTGGGCAACAAGGTGGCCAAGGCCGAAATCGCCATGATCAAGGTGGTGGCGCCCAACATGGCCTGCGAAATCATCGACATGGCCATCCAGGCCCACGGTGGTGGCGGCGTCAGCGACGACTTCCCGCTGGCCTACAGCTACGCCAACCAGCGCACGCTGCGTTTGGCCGACGGCCCCGACGAGGTGCACCGCAACGCCATTGCCAAGCTGGAACTGGCACGCCACCTCGCCATCAAGGGCGATGTGGAGATGCCCATCACACGCGGCTGCTGACCGCCTGCGGTGTGCGGCCAGCGCCTCCCAGCTGACCCGTCGGCAGACAGGTCAGGGCTGGGCGGGCGCCTCGGTCAGCTCGCTGGCGCGCTGCAGCAGGTGGTCCAGCAGGGCCAAACCGTGCAGCGCGATCGCATCACTTTCGCGCTCGGGCAATGCTAGGCGGGCCAGCAGGCGGCCCTGGGTCCAGGCCAGCATGACTGGCGGCGGGTTCGTCTGGGCGCCGCCCGGCCAGTTCATCAGTGCCGCCTGTGCCCGGTCGTCCAGCCAGGCCGGCGCCACCTTCGGCAAGCTGGTCAGCACGGCATAGCGGCGCCAGAAGGCGTCGGCCGGCCCGCTCCAGCCGGTATCCCGGAATCCCGTCAGCCAGCGCACTTCGTCGGACAGCAGCGTCTCGGACGTCCGCAACCCATCGGTAAATTGCGCAAAAGCCGCTTCCGCCTCGCGTTCGAGCGCGGGCTTGAGCGTCCGGCTGATGAGCACAACCCCATCGTCCGGTGCCGCACCGGCGGCAGGCCGCCCCAGCACGGCTTCCAGCTGAAGCACCTGGCCCGGCATATACGGCCAAGGTGAGCGTCCCAGACGCGCCCGCGCGGGCACGCTGCCCCACAGCCCTTCGGCTTCGCAGGCTGCGGGCTCCCAATCTCTGAACGCCATGGCCCGCCCCTCGGCCCAGCGCTGAATCGCCGTCTGCACAGGTGCTGCCTGCTCGCGTCGGCCCCACCAGCCCTTCAACATGTTCAGCAAGGTCTCACCTTTTCCCGTAGAGTGGTCGCCGGTTTTTCTTCATCAACCGCTGCACCCGGAAAGCCCGCCCCGCCATGATCGACGTCTACTCCTGGCCAACGCCCAATGGGCACAAGGTTCACATCATGCTGGAAGAGTGCGGCCTGCGTCTGGGGCGCGACTGGCAAGTCCATGCTGTCAACATCGGCAAAGGCGACCAGTTCGAGCCGGCCTTTCTGAAGATCAGCCCGAACAACAAGATTCCCGCGCTGGTCGACCCCGATGGGCCAGACGGCAAACCCATCAGCCTGTTCGAATCCGGCGCCATCCTGCTCTACCTCGCGGCCAAAACCGGCAAATACCTGCCTCGCAGCGACCGCGCCAAGTTCGAAGTGCTGCAGTGGCTGATGTTCCAGATGGGCGGTGTGGGCCCCATGCTCGGGCAAGCCCACCATTTCCGGATCTACGCACCAGAAAAAATCGACTACGCGGTCAATCGCTACACCAACGAGGCCAAGCGCCTCTACGGCGTGATGGACCGGCAACTCGAAGGCCGCAAGTTCGTCGCCGGTGCGCACTACAGCATCGCCGACATCGCCATCTTTCCCTGGCTGCGCAGCTGGCAGAACCAAGGTATCGACTGGGCCGATTACCCGCGCCTGAAGGACTGGTTCGACCGCATGGGCGCCCGCCCTGCGGTGCAGCGCGGCGTGGCGGTGCTCGCCGATGCGCGCAAGCCGCTGACCGACGACAAGGCACGCGACATTTTGTTTGGTGGCACGCAGTACGCCAAGCGCTGAGAGCGGTCCGACAACGGGTACAATGCTTGTTTCGTCGGAGCGTAGCGCAGCCTGGTAGCGCATCTGCTTTGGGAGCAGAGGGTCGCGAGTTCGAATCCCGCCGCTCCGACCACCCTCAAAACAAAAGGCCCACAGTGTGGGCCTTTTGTCCATCCGGCCCCACCGCCGGACACTGCCCGTAGCTCAACTGGATAGAGCAGCTGCCTTCTAAGCAGCAGGTCGGGGGTTCGAGTCCCTCCGGGCAGACCAAAAATCCCAGCCTTTTCAAGGCATACAGAGAAAGCACCCACTAACTTTTTCCTCCAAAAATGAGGAAATGAGTATTTGAGTGTCCCTGTAGTGTCCCGACTTCGCACCTTTTCGCAGCTTTTTGCATTGGTGTGACCGCGCTCAGCGTCCCCTCCGTGTCCCTTTGACCAGCCCGCCACCGCTGGTGTAGAGTCCGGGTGTGCTGAGTTGTGGGACTCAGCACACTCTCTGCGGTAGAGGCATTGGCCGTAGAGCCATGAAGTGCACGTGCACCAGGTTCCGAGGCCTCCTGGTTCGCGTTGCCTCATCTGGACCTCGCTTTTTATCGAGCGAGCAAGATGAGCACGTCCACATATGACGATCACACCCACACCGAGCTTGACGACACGCGTCAGGCCCTCTTGAAAAAAATCCTCTGGGACGCGCACGACATGGCCGAATTTCTCGGCCTCTCGGTGCACTGCATTCGGCGTGTGGTGCACGCACCGCCCGTGGGGTTCCCGACCGCTCTGTTCCTGGGCGGGAAATGGATCTGGAGGTCTGTCGAAGTCCAGCGCTGGGCCGATGGTGAGTACATCCAGCCGTACACGCCACCGCCGCCCGCAGCGCCACCCGCGCTGACGATGCGCGGTCGCGGCCGGCCACGCCGCACGCTTGAAGTCCTGGCCAGCTCCTGAGCGGGAGGCCGGACATGACATGGACTTCCAGCGAGGACTCTCGCTACGAAGCTTTGAGGGCAAAGGCACTCTCGCGCATCAAAACCATTCAGGAGTCAGAGACCCCTCAGAAAGAGAAAGGGGTTCAGCTCCCACTTTGGCCGAACCAGGTGCGAGCGGTACCGAACGGCTTCCTTCGGTCTGCCTTGTTTGGCGCGATCGCCAAGGGGCGACGACGGTACGTCAATGGTGAAGATCTCGCTGCCGTCGATGGCGTGACCATTCGCTACAAAGGCGAACGCCTGGACCAAGGCGACCTCGATGTGTGGGAAAGCGTACTGCACGCCGTGCGGCTTCAGGATCTGGGCGGGCAGTGCCGACTTACGTCCTACGGTCTGTTGAAACTGATGGGCAAGACCGACACCGGGAAGAACCGGGACACGCTACAGAATCGCATCGAGCGGCTTGTAGCCAACGCGGTTACGGTCAAGCAAGGCAGATACACGTACGTTGGCGGTCTGATTCGCTTCGCGGCGAGGGACGATGTTACGCAGGAATGGGTGATCGAGCTGGACGAGAAGCTGCGGCCACTGTTTGCTGCAGACCAGTTCACGCAGATCGAATGGGCGGTGCGTCACGAACTGGACGGCAAACCGCTGGCCCAGTGGCTGCACGGCTTCTATGCCAGCCACGCTGAGCCTTTCCCGATGCGCATGGAAACACTGCTCAAGTTGGCGGGCAGCGAGGACACCAACAGGCGCAGTGCCCAGCAGACTCTACGAAAGGCGCTGGACGCCGTAGCCGAGGCCAGCGAAGGCCACGGCGAGGAGTTCAGCTTTGACATTCGTGGCGACCTGGTGCACGTCAAGAAGCAGGGCAGCGGGCCGCAGCGGCGGCACTTGGCCAAGAAGAACAGCAAGCACAGGAATCCCCACTGCTGATACCGTTCCAGCGCCTGCCGGTTACCGTTCCAGCGCCTGCCGGTTACCGTTCCAGCGCCTGCCGGTTACCGTTCCAGCGCCTGCCAGTTACCGTTCCAGCGCCTACACTGTCTAAAGGGCAAACAGGCCGCAAACCCGCATCAATGCTGGATTTCAGCGTTTCTTGAGAACGAACCTAATCCTCTTTTAATCCTTGATTAATCCCCCAGCGGCTGCGCCGGGGCGGGCTTCGCCCTCCCCCGCGCCTTCGGCGGCTCCCCCTCCCCATGATCTAGGCCCCCAGAGGGGGGCCGAACAGGTCCCCCAGGCGCGCCAACACAGTGGCCAAGCACGGCACCGCTGGCGCGCACAGTCAACTTGTTGATCAAGACGCGAAGAACCGACCTGTGTGCCACCGCCACGGCCGCAACCCAGGCCGACCCCTTCGGGGATCGGATTCGCGACTCCAGCGCCCCGCTGCGGCCCCTGGCAGGGCCTACCTGGGGGCCTCGGCCCCCAGCCCCCCCCTATGCACTCGTATCGACGCCTGGCACTGGAAGTGACCACATAGTAACGTTATGATAACGTAACAAACTACGATGTTACGATCATCCAAAGGAGCAAGCCATGCAGCAAGTCGTCACTCAACAGGCGGTGGACACCGCCGCAGATGCCATCGTCGCCGCGGGCGGCAAGCCAACCTTCCGGCTCATCCAGCAGCGGGTCGGCGGGTCGTTCACCACGCTCAAGCCGATGCTGGCCAACTGGGAAGAGCGCCGGGGGAAAGGTGCTGAAGCAGTGGTCGAGGTGCCCGATGCACTTCTGGCCCGTGGCGCTGACCTGGTGCGCGTGATCTTCGCGGAGGTGGCCCAGCAGGCGCGGGTGGAGTCGGAGGCCGTTCGCAAAGATGCGGAAGCTCGCGTCACTGAGGTACGAGCTGAGCTGAGCGAGGCCACCGAGGAGATCGCTCGCCTGGAAGCCCAGGGGACCGCGCAAGCCGCGGAGCTGTCGTCACTGCAGGACGAACACAAGGTGCTGGAGCTGCAGGCGGCCGGGCTGAAGGAGCGCGCCGACCAGGCTGCACGGCTGGAGTCGGAACTGCGTGACGCACGAGCAGCCCTGGCCAAGAGCGAGCAGCAGGTCGCGGATCTTCAGGCCCAGTTGGCCAAGACCGGCGATGTCCAGAAGCTGCTGCAGAGCCTGGAGGCCCGCCTGGCGCCTGCCGGCGCCGCGGCCAAGGGGAAGAAATAGTCGAGGTGACGGCCGTACATACCCAGCCCGATTAGGGTCGGGCTATTGGGTTTCTCAACCAGCTCCTCGACGTGGGTAGGCCTGTGCCAGGCTGGCAAAGTGTGGTGTGTGGCGACGCACAACTCCACAAGCGTCCCGCAACGCACTGCGGTAAACTACATCCTATGTTCAAGAAAAAGCCTTCCATCGCGAAGCCTGCTGAGCAGCGACTGCACAGGGTCGCGGTAAAGCGCGTTCGCCTTGCCAAGGTTGAGCGTGCCCGCTTCCTGGCGGAGGTCAAGGCGAACCAGCCGACCGAGGCTGACGCTCACAAAGCTGGGCAACTGGTGGAGCGAGTGCGCGCAGCCAAGGCAGCTCCCTTCCTTCAGCAGTACCGCATCGCTGCCTGATGCCCTTGGCAGAGGATGGTTACGGCCTGCTGCCAGTCGTTGAAGTCTCGCCTGAAGCCTTGGCCGGCTTCGACTGCGGCAAGCCGCACCTGAACGAGTTCTTGGTCAACGCCGCGCGCCACTTTCACCGTGATCGCCTCGGCCTAACGTCCGTCGTGTTTCACCGTGATCTGGAAGGGCACGTGATCGGCTACTTCACATTGGCCAACGACTCATTGCCCCTTACCACCTCGGAGCAAGGTGAACTTGGGCTGCATGACACCGTGGTTCTGAAGGCTTACCCCGCAGTGAAGCTTGGGCGTCTCGCTGTCGCTTCGGGCCTTCAGGGGCAAGGCATCGGTGAACAAGTGATGGATCTGGTCCACGGCGAGATCCTCGACTCATCGTCGCTCTCGGCCGCGCGCTTGGTCATCCTCGACGCCGACAATGATCCGCGCGTCGTGAGGTTCTATCGAAAGCTCGGCTACGAAGAGTCGCTTTGGGCCGAGAAACAGGCCACAAAGGTCGCTGGCCACAAGCCTAGAGCACCTGCATCGACGACCAAAATGATCCGCGACATCTTGTACCGCCGGCGTGTCTACAACTGAAAAATTCCACATGAGCACTGCCGTGATCGAAGCTGAGACTGAACCCTCCCTGGACCAGTTGCTTGCGGCGTTCGATCCGAAGCTGCATGGCGGCGAGGTGATGGCAGGCGGTGCTGTGGGTGTGGAGGCCTTTGCCCATGGCAACGCGACCAAGAACAAAGCGCCCTATGCAGTTGAGACCCCGAATGGAAAAAACCCACCGGGTTGGGTGGGCTGTTCAAGCTATCGTGTGTCTGCGGGTGGAGGCAAGCCGACGGTTCCTGCAGCTAGTTGCACAAGCATAAGGCAAAACCTTGCGCCGGCCGGCGCCGCGGCCAAGGGGAAGAAGTAGACCGCTCTCCCGGCGACGTGGCGGCATGAGGCGCCGCCAAGCATTCAGTGCGACAACTCGAACGGGTGAACTTGAATTTCAGCGTCAGGGAACGACGCCACCAGTTTCAATTCCCCGCCAAGCGCCTTGACGTACTCGCGCAGCGTGCTGACGTACATATCGTCACGGCGCTCCAGCTTCGAGACAGCGGCCTGCTCCACGCTCATGGCCTTGGCGACTTCAACCTGCGTCACATTGCGGGCCTTGCGCAGTTCTTGGAGCTGCATTTCCATCAGCATGGCCTCGGCTCGCGCAGCAGCACGGGCCTGAGCCTCAGGCGACATCTTGGCGCGCAACTCGCTGAAATTCTTAGCCATTGATCTGCCCTTCCTTTCTCAACGTTTCGATGTGTGTGTCGTACAGCTTGTCGGCTATCGGCACATGCACGTCGTACCAACGGTCATCGCCGGTCTTGTCACCACCCAGTAACAGGATGGCGCAACGGCGAGGGTCGAACGCATAAAGAACCCGGTACGGACGCCCTTCGTGCTGCACGCGAAGCTCGCGCATGTGGGTGTGCTTCGATCCTTCGATCCCGGAGGTGTGAGGGAACCCAAGATTCGGCCCCTTCACCTGCAGAAGCCGAACCGATGAGTCGATGGACTCTTGTTCTTCCTCCGTCAGCCTGGCCACCACTCGCCAAGCTCGTCGGTATATTCCACTTCCCACATGACTGCCAGTATTCCATGCGATGACTATTCCGTCAAGGGAATATTTTGACGGATACGAAGGGATTGGACCGCCCCGTCTCCCTGCCCTGTTGCAGCTCAGAACTTGCGGATCGCGACCTGCTCGAACTCGGTGAGCTGGCGGAGCGCGGGCAAGGACATCACCCCTTGAGCATCGCGTAGAGCACTAATACAACGACGATCCAAACCCATCCAGGTATGCGCCACTCGGTGTCCTTCTTCATTCCACCGTTTGAATGCTGCGGTGTCATAGAAGGCGTTTGAACACGAGATGCACCACCTCGCGAGCTGGACGCGGTGCTGCCTCCTGCAGATTGTTTGCGCATGTCCGCAAGCACCTGCTGATTTCGAGTCAGGTTTGCCACCGATGCCGAGGTTGGCGCTGCCGCAGGCCCACGGATAGGAGCGCTCCTACCCTTCATCTGATTCAGCAAGTCGGCGTTTGATGCAGTGCTCGGACGGCCTGTACGTGGAGCCTTGAGACGGAATTGGGCCTCAACCTCGGTCAGCTGCACGATCTGTGACAGTGAGGCTGCAGACACTGAAATGTGCTGATAGTTGAACTTAGGACTGCGATATATGGGCTCCACCAACCCTTTGATCGTCACCCACCTACCCACCCAGGTAGCACTCGGCGTAACGCCGCCTTTGGCCAAGGCATCGCTCCAGATATTGATCTTGACGCAGGGTCCATTCCAAGGAGCGAAGTTGATGAACACGTAGGGCTTGCCCTTGCCTCTGCCACGTACGCCAACCGCCTGTTTGACCTCGACAACGCGTCCAACCAGTTCCACCATCTGCCCTATGTACGCAGAAAACGAGCTGAAGTTGGATGCATCTAGCACAGGATACTGGCTGATGTAGCCTATTGGTCCTTGTGGCGCAGCGCCATCGGAACGAGGGACGAAAATCTCCTGCGGGATGTTCTTGGCACTCAGAAAATCGGTGAGCGATGGGACCTGTTTGTAGGCCGCACGACAGATCGATGCGAAGTTTTTGACATCGTTCGCAAGTGCCGGAATCTTTTCAATGGCAGCGAACACCGCTGACGCACCAGGGTCCGCGTAGTCATTGGCACGAAACACGATGACGCCAGCACCGCTGCTGGAGCTACCCCACAGCGACGGCCGCTCACACAACCCCCGAAGTGCAAGATTCAACGCAATGAACGAGAACCGATCCAGCGTGCTGTCAAACTGACTTGCATCGCGGCGCGGATGTTGGTAGTCCCGATGCCCCATCTCAGAGCTGCCGAGCGATGCGATCTCGGGTACGAACATTCCGTCGTAGTCGATCAACTGAACGCGCCGGCCGCTGTCGGCCACCATTAGATTGCCTTCCTGGATGTCGCCATGGGCAATTCCTTGTTGCTCCAGGTATGATGACAAAGTACCCAGGGAATTCAGTAGATTGATGAGCTTGGCTCTGTCACCATGGTTCGTCTCTACGAACTCGCCAAGGGTTTCACCTGACGCCCAGGCCATCTTGACCAAGGGATATGTCGCCCCGTTTAGCCTCACCCCCTGGGCCTGAAACTCGAATTCCACAAAGTGTGGAGAAGCCAGGCTCTTGAGCTTTTTAGAGATCGCTGCATATCGGCTTTCAAGGCCTTTTGCTTCGCGATGAAAGCACCGTACAGCCTTCCTGGTGGCCCCGATTTCCACTGCGTACGTCAACGCGAAGCCACCAGAAACCACTACGGGCAGGCCCAGGCCTGACGAGTGGATTTTTCCAACTTTCAGCTGCGGATCGAGAAAGACAGTTTCTGGGTGTTGCAACGCCTCCTGATACTGCTCAAGCGTCGGGTAGTTCATGCTGGCAGCTCCGGCGTTTCAGCCTCCACGGCAATGCGCAGAACTGTCGAGTCGTCCAGTCGCATGCGTCGGTCCTGACGCTGCTCTATGACCAATTGCGTGAACTCCTCAGCCATCGAAACGCTCATCAGCTTCGGTAGTTCTTCCGGATGGGACAGCAACCAGTGACCAACTGCGTCTGTCACCAAAAGAATGGCATCACCCGCCAGCACATCCCAGGTGATGCTGTTGTCCGTACAAAAGGCGTGCTCTCCGACAAAGGCATTTGCAGTAGTCAGCGTGGATAGCAGCCTGGGGCGCGCATCGAACTCCTCTGGTTGTGCAAAGGGGAACGACGACAAAATCAGGCCGCTGCGAACGTGTACAGCGAGACTGTCACCAACCGCGAGCACCTCGACCGATTGCCCATTGGACGCCAACTTGAGTCCAAGCAGTGTGGCAAAGCTACCCCGCTCAAACGCTGCTTGTCGTGACCACGACAGCGATGCGATGTCGGTGGATTCCATGTAGGACCGAACTCTCCCTGCAACCCAATCTGCACCAACGCACTGATCCTGCACATATGCAGCGGCAAGCAACCGCGCCCATGTTTGCGAATCGTACGACTCCGTAGCTCCATCGGTCAGGGCCACGCACGACGCTCCTTCGGCGTAGGCGTCTTCGTTCAGGTCCTGACGCTGCAGGTCTTTGGCAACCGATGCCGTCAGGTCAACTCTGAGTTGCACTCGAACTCACCGCAACTGAGCGGGACGAGTACCGATATCGAAGAAATCCACGATTTCAGCAGCGTCGGCGTTGAAAACGTAGCCGCGAGACTCGTTGGACACCGTGCGCCCCTTTTCTTGAGCAACTTTGATGAGATGCGAGGGCAGCGGGCTGGACATACGAAACAGGAGCTTGGCGTACTGGTCGGGCAAGCCCGCGTCGCTTGCTGGGAAAGAAATGGGTGTTGCCGCCAGCGCGCTGACGTGTAGGTTCAACAACAGGATATTTCCGTCGGCCGTCTGAAACTGTCGCAGGGAGTCGGCAAGTTGCTCCGGGTTGCCATCTGTCGATTCACCATCAGTGATGTGGAGCACTGTCGGTGGGTAGCTGTTGGGATGCGAATCGCACCATGAAGCCAGCTCCTCGGCCGCTTTCGTGATGGCTGCGCACATTGGCGTGCCACCACTGGCTTGCGGTTCAAACCAAACGGGAAACTTCACCGCCTGCTCAACGATGCCACCTGCACCGTCGTCGATCTTGCGCTTGCGCTCCTCCACCCGTAGGGGGTTGGCCTCAATGGAGGAAATGGGATTGAGGACTTGTTGGGCTAGGTCGCCATGTAGAGAGTTCTTGGCAGCGCCATCGCCGTACCCGATCACACCAATATCGAAATAGTCCCGAATACCGTCAGCCTTTGCGCATCGAGTCACCAACTGCATGAGCGTCTTGTTCAGCACATCTGCGACGATCTGGGCTTTGGTCCGCTCTGAGCCGGCCATGCGATCGCCCATGGAGCCAGACTGATCTACTAGGAACAAAAGGGCTGTTGGATCGGTCCGTTGAATTGGTGCTTGATAAGGCATATCGCTCCCGTTTTTGACATGTTGAAAATGAACATCTTACTGTCAGACATGAAGTTCATCGGCGTAGAGGCACCCGATGCGCTGGTTAAAAAAATGACTGGCATCAGCACGGGTCACCCACAGCAAGACGACCTAGCCGCAGGATCTGGGCTGGCACGCGCATCCACAACCAGTGCCCCGGTGACAGTGGCACTCACCGGTCTTTCGATTGAAATGGCATCCGCAACTGTTCAATCCGCCACCATGGGCAACAAGCTCACATGGCAGGTCAACGGTGTAGCCCGTCGAAGCTGACAAGAACAGGCACACTAGGACAGCGGCGAAATGCTTCATCTCAGAAGCTCTCGATGGGCTTGAAGATGCCAGTCTTGGTCATCTCGCGCCGCATTTGAAATCGGGCCAATGCTTCAATCACGTCGATCGAGCGCAGCTCAGTGAAGTTGAGTTGTCCCCAGGCGGCCCGGGTGACCACCACCGACAGGAGGTAGTGATCGACGGTGTGTCCACTGGCCTTGTCCTTGCGCTGCGTGTAGCCCGACAACGTGACTTCTTGGACCGTTGGGAGCATGCCGAATGCTTCACCGATCAGCCGGAACGCGATCGAGTGAACATGCTGGGCATAGAGCTTCTGCACAGCCGTTTGCCCCATGTCCTTGACCGACAGCCGATAGCCTCGCTGGGGAACCGATGCGGTCTTGTTGGGCATGTCTTCGACCTCTGGCAGATCCACATCGAATACCAAACTCGCACCGCCGGCACGAACCTCGAACGACACCTGGGTTTCGCGCGGCCAAACAATGTCGCTCAGCACGTTGCCGAAAAACTGCTCCATCGCGTCGGCATCGCCAGCCAGTGCTTTGTCGATGAGGGCCTGCTTCTGAGTTTCGGTCCGCTCGAAACGCACCTTCTCGGAGGCCCATTCATCCACCGCGGCTTGGTGCCTGGCTTCCGCCCTCGCGTTCTCTTCCTCGATCCGCTTGCGCTTGCTCTTAAACAGGCTGTCGACGAACCCCGGCACCTTGGAAGCAGCGGCCCTTGGTGGATCGACCTGGTATGGGGCAACCTGGTACGAAGGGCGAGATCTTGGATCTGGCGTGTCCAGATGCAACTCCCCAAGGGCAGTGACCTGGTTGTTGATCTCAGAGCACTTCTGCTGGATCAGGCCCATGATCACATCGCCCTGCTGCCGCTTGGCCAAGGTGATCATGTTCTCAGGAACGGGTGTACCCGCCTCATCCGTGAAAGTGATCGTGCCGTCGTCGCTCACGCCGACAGTCAGTGTCGCCTTTACCGCGCGCGTTGGCGGGCGCGAGGAACCAGCACGCGCCGGCCCTCCTGAGTGCAAGGCTTGGCGCGTCGACAAACCGATGCCAGGAAGGCCCGCATTGAGGTAGGTGCCGCGCTTTCCGATCCCGACTGACGCACCCCTTGGGCCAAGGGTCCAACTGACCCCGCTACCACTGAGGTTCATCCTGATCCCAGGCGCCAGCTTGAGAGATTTTCGGAATCGAATTGCCATTCAACGACTCCTTGATCTACCGGTTTGCCCGCCTATTGCGAATCTCTGACCGATGGTCCCAGGGCGCTACGGGCGAAAGATCTCGCCACAGGCCGCGCCTGGCCAAACGAGCTTCCTGCTCGGCGTCGGAGTACAAGAGGCGATCGGCCTGCGATTGTTCGCCTTGGTATTGTTTGTAGTGCCAGGCTAGGCCTGCGACCACCATGGCAAGGTTGGCATCTCGGCCGTCGATGATCACCTTGCCAACGGATCGCCCGTAGCGGTCCTTTTTTTGGGTTTCAACCGTTACGAAGCGACCAAACACCAGTGAGGACAGGTGCTCTTTACTTCGATTGCCGAAGTCCTGGCCCTTCTCTGGCGCATCAATGCCCGCCAACCTGATTTTGTGCTGAGTGTGCTGATCGTCGAGCACCGTGACGGTATCGCCATCCGCGATGCCGACAACTTTTCCCTCCACGGTGTCGGCAAGGACTAGGCCAGCCCAGACGACACTGACGAGTGCAACCCCTATGCGAGCCTTTAGCAGGAGCATCGGTCAGCACCCGCCGTAATTTTTCTTACCAGATCTGCTGATCGTGTAACGACCGCCACGGGGGCCGGTGTAGCATCCCGAGGACGTTGGTCGGCCGTAAGCGGCAGCTGCTTCGCGCTCGCGCCGCTCAGCATCGGTTAACTGCCTCTCAAGGCCGGCGATGCGCAACTCCAGCTCGCGAATCTCTGCCGTGAGCCTGTCGATTTCTTCCTGCAGCTTTGACCCGTGGAGCTGAGCTCTGAGGGCATCACGATCAGCCCTCGCTCGCTCCAAAGAGATACGGTAGGTTGCCGAACTCATCGTGCTGCCCGAATGGTTCATGGGTGGCCCACTCGGGGCCGCACATCCCACCAGCAACAGCACCAATGCTGCCGCGATCAATACCCGCATAAACTCTCCTCAGTGCTTGGTTGTTCTTGAAATTCATTCAATCCGGGATGCGCACATTGCGCCTAGGCTAGCGCTGGCTAGTGTGTTGCATCGACCGATTGAATCCGCCACCACAAATTGGTCACTCGATACTGCTGATCTCCGGAGTTTTTGGGACCGCCGTCGATGGGCGGTTGACGTTGACCAACGTGAGCCAAAACTGCCAGCCTGCAATGATCAATACCACCAAGCCGGAAGCCATGATGCCAAAAAGCCCGGCCTGCACCCAGGCCGGCAACGTGACGCCTAGAACTACCAGAATACAAACCACCGTCGCCGTCAGGAACAGCAAAGTACCTGTGAACATGTGCTTGAGCAGCGAGTCGTAGTGCCCAGAATCACGCATCGCCTTTAACAGCGCAGTGTTGCTGATGCTTGCCACGATCGCCAGCGCTGCAAGCAGGAAGCCACCCAAGGTGCCACAAACCTGAGCGACTGTGCCGTAGACCGAAATGCGGTCCTGCACACTGGGTGACGGAACTGTGCCGGTCACGCTGAGCAGAACCCCAGCCACAACGGCGAGAACCCCAGCTGTGAGAAACGGCGAAGGCTTCAAGGCCACTCCAAGGAGAAAACCGCAGGGAGGCGAAAGCTAGAGCCTGGGACGCTCTGGCAGTCGGTGCGCGTGTTGGGAGTAGATCTCCTGTAACGCTTCAATGGCTGCACGTTCGTCAGGATACCGCCCGTTCAGACGAACCTCAATGCGTACCTTGATCGGAGCCAGAAACAAGTCGATCGGGTCCGCATCATCGATCACTCGAACCCGCGCCGACTGAACGTCCCCGCCCTTTGAAGCCCAGTTGATCATGTCCATGATCCTGCCTCCAAGGGGCATCCCACGTGGTGCCCTGAGGCTGAACTTACCAACGGCACCGTGCACCGGCTCCAGCATGTCCATTGCCCGTTGATCCCACTTCGGCCGATGGGCGGGAGACCCCGGCGTTCGAGCGTAGGTGAAAGATATCTCACGGACTCCACCCTCCATGATCTCTTTCAACCGCTCTTGGTCCATGACCACAGGAAAGTCCACATAGGTACTGTCCAACATCCGGGACCAGTAGATCGCAAATCGTGTCAGATAGCCCACCGAGCGCGACATCATGAACACAAGGATGTCTTTGTCCTCGTAGTACAGGAAGAACGCCTTCTCCAGAATTCGATCGCCGGCGTCCAAGTCGATCTCGCGTTCAACGTTTTCCGCGTTGATTACGTGCGGCGCATCGTCGCGCAGTCGAGCGAAACACCCCCGCCAGACCCTGCCAGTGCGCACTAGGTTGCGCACCTGGTAGTGCTCACTTTCCATCTGGACAGCAGGCAGATGGTGACCAGACCGATCCGCTATTCCCTTGTCTTTCATGATGCCAGGGAGAACATCGCGCAGTTGGTGCGCTGTGTCGAGCTCTGGGCCAATGTTGCTATTGGCAAATCGAACGCTGTAGGACTTTGGCCTATTCACACTCACCCTCCCTTGATGACCGAAAAGCGTAGGAATATCAACGAATAACTAGTAACACGTTGTTTTCTCTACTCGGATGATGCCACATGCGCGGCACCATCCCAACAAGGACCTGCCAGTCCTTGCCATCGGCAACCCTCAAATGGAGTAGGGGTCGTGCCTCCGGCCCCTCACAGGCGCCCTCGGGGATACCTGCCGCCCCTTCTCACACAGGTGGCAGAACCAGTAGCCGCTTCCGTTGTGCACCAGGACACTCTTCTTGCCTGCATCAAAGCAGGTCTGACAGAGGAAGTGCTCGGGCTCGTCGGCGCGCTCCTTCAAGTCGGCTGGCGCCCGTAGCTTGTAGACGAAATAGTCTCCTTCGCTTCCGTCACCGAGGCGGTGAAGGGCATATCGGTCGCGCTCATTCTGGGCGTACTCCAAAGCCCGCACCCGGTCGCGCAGGGTCTGGATCGTCTGGTCCTTGTCGTTAACAGCCGCAAGCACCAGGCTGAGCTGCGCTTGCGCCTGGATCACCTTGTCTGTGAGGTCGATCTGGATCGCCGCCTGCTTATGCTGATCGCGCTCTCGAAACAGCGCACTGCCGAGGTCCTTGATCGTCGCAAGGCTGGTGAGAAGAGCTGATGTTTCGGCGAGCATTTCAGGTTCCTCCTGAGAATTGATGCAGGGTCTAGGTTACCCGCTCGAATCGAAATCTGACGCCGGGCACCAGGCGGCGGCAACGACCGTAGGGAGTGTGTCCACACGATCCGGGCGCCAACCGCCTGGCCACTCTCGTCCGGCCTCCGGACGTCCTTGTGGAAGCGGACACACCTGTACGCGGCCCAAGCGCCGGCCTGCCAGCTCGGTAGTCGTGCCTTGAACAACAAGGCTGTTCGACTCCTTCTCGTTTTTCAAAGAACTTTCACGTGCTTTTTCTTTGAAAGTTCATTGAACCGGCTGGTCCTATGAACTTTGCCGTGTTTTTTCTTTGAACTTTCGCGCGTTTTTCTTTGAACCGCCCTCCGAAGGCTCTGCCGCAGCTCTTTTTCGATCAACTTTAAAAGAACGTTGACAGAAAAAAGTTACAAATCACGACATTTGGACCTGGCAGGAATCTTTCACGCAAATCAGTCGAGCAACTCCAGCAAGTCAGGATGACTTTTGGCCAGGATCATCGTTTCAATTTTTCTCCAATCGAAGCCATCTGCATTCGCAGCATCAAGGCCTTCTTGGAGAGCCTTCATTGTGCTTTCCTGTTCAGTAGCGAGAACAGGCTGTCCCCAGCTTGCCATAACGACCAACTTTGATGCAAGTCGATAAAGCTCAGCAGGCGTTTTTTTACTGCGTTCAACCTCAATAAAATAGAGTCCGCCCTGGTAAGGAAAAGCCCCTGTTTCAGGATCAATAATGGAAACCGTTGGCGGCGATATCTCCAATCGCGCATCAGGACGATATTTATTCATTAAAGCAGGCTCGCCCACGTTCATTGTTTTGGGGATGTGCGCAGTGAAGTCCGGCTCCCTTTCACTCTGCCTCAACAAGGCTATTCCGACGAGCTGAGTCAAGAGATTGTGTCTTGCAAGCTCGGGGGCATCTTGCACTCGACACAATTTCAATCCTAGCCGTTTACCAACGAGATTGAAGCCCTTTCTCGTCAAAAACACGGTGCTGGTAATTGAGTAGGCCGCCCCATGCCGACGACGCCGTTTGGTGCGAACCATCTGGTATTGAAAATAGATCCAGTCTTCTGACTTCATCCAGTCGATGAGCCGTCGGCTGCGCCCAGTGAGCTTTTGAAGGATCGGAACAATCGAGTATCCGTACCAGGCCAGCCACTCGAGTGCCTTGATGGCGGCCGCCTGGCGATCGTTGTGCTCGTACCGTACGCCAGCAGCTCTGGCCTGTCTTGCCGCTGCGGTGCGCGCGAGTCGATACTCTGGTGTCCAGTGGCTAGTGTCTCTCTTGCTGCCCATCTCTCTTATCATCCCGTGCTGATAGTTTTAACAGGATGATAATCTGTTCTCTCCTACGCACCCACGCAAGCGTGGATGCTGCGCAATCCCAGACAAAACGCTCCGGCGACCCATTGGGTCGGCCACTGGCGTGGCTTCCCGAAGCTTTCGCGGCTGGACACCGCGAATTTGCTGGTATTTTTGCCTTTCGCGCGTTGCGCTCCAGCGGCGGTTGCACCGCCTCGGGTCCCCCCCGCTGAAGCGGGGGCAAGAGGGTTCAGTCGCTCCGCTCCTTCGCTGCCGCGACCCCCTTGCCCCCGCTTCGCTTGGGGGGAGGGGCTTCGCCCCCCAACCCAGGGCCGGGCGCTTGGGCGCCCTGAGCGGTGCTCCCGTCCCGGTCGCACCCCTACGCTGCGCTTCGGGGCCGGCGTTCGCCGGGCCGCTACCCCTGTGTCGGCTCCCCCCGGCCGACCACTCGGCCCACCAGGTCGGGGCAAGCCCGACGCTGGCGGGTCCCCGGTGGTCGGGGCTACGGGCTGGACGCCCTTGCCCCGGCTTCGCCGGCCCCCACCTATGCGCCAATCTCTCAATTAACCAGCAGCACCCGGCACGAACAGCCCGGTCTATTCGACCGAACTATTCATGCCGTTCCGCACTCGCGCGGATGCTGTGAATTACCAGAATTGGTAGATCTCTCCTTGAGTTGCGGCACCACGGAGCTGCGGCAGTTTTAAAAATCCGAACAAATAGAATAATTCGGAGTGCCAAAATATCCCTTGGAGCTGGGGAAATTCCTACATTGATCAAATAAAAGCAAATTCAAAGATATAGAAAATCCGCACAGCTGCCCACGGCACGGATGAGGCGGCGGTATTCGAATAGACAGGCCGCGGATGGCTTCATTGGCTGGCCAGCACCGCCCGGACTCCGGGCGAAATTAGAGGGGCTGCACGCCCTTGAATTCGACTCACTCGCTACGCTTGTATTGCCAGTACGCGCCCGGCGCCCGGCGCCCGGCGCTCCAAGTTCGTACCTCAGGCACGAATTAAGCGTTGGAAAAAGACTATCACACAGCACAGAATTTCTTGTGAATTGACAGCCGAAATGATAAAATAAAGCCTCGAAATAAGCGACCCCGGAAGGTGCTGTCACACCAACCGGGGTCTAACCACCACCACTGACGGAGAGTGCATGATGGCTACCTTGGATTTTATCAATGATCTAGTTCGTTCTGCCAATACGAACCACGTGGATAGGCAAAAAGAGCGAATGCATATCGCAGCCTATGGCTGCGTCTTTCTCGTTCCTGGCGCAGCTCGCGCTGCGCAGGTGGTCCCTGCAACCCCTGGATGGACCGTCCCTGCGGTCGCCCCTCTGAAGAAGAACAACTGAGGACTCATCATGAGCAACACCACTTCTTACGCGCGCCTGGCAGCGACGTTCATCGCTGCACTGTCCCTCGCCGCCTGCGGTGGCGGCGGTGATGACGGCGCGTCTGGCCCGGTCATCGGCCAGAACGGCACGATCGAAGTCGGACAAGCCAACCCGCCCAGTTGTGGTGCGAGTGGTTTTGCGCAAGACCTGGTCGGGCAGCTCAACGCGGCCCGTGCACAGGCGCGCTCTTGCGGCGGGAGGCAGATGCCCGCAGTTGGCCCCATTCGTTACTGGAATACGAAGCTGACCGATGCGGCAAACCGCCACAGCTCCGACATGGCAACGAAGGGCTTTTTCAGCCACACCGGCAGCGATGGCTCTGAACCGGCTGATCGGGTCATCCAGGCTGGCTATCCGTCCGGCGGATTGAGCGAGATCCTGGGGCTGGCCACAGGAGGAACGCTCGGAAGTGCAATCGTTCCCCGTAGCATGACGGCCTGGCTCAACAGCCCTCCCCACTGCGAAGCCATCATGATGGCGGAGGCAAGCGAGATCGGCGGGGCCTGCGTGAAAACCGGTAATCAGGCCTACGTGACCGTCGTTTTCGGAAACTGATAGCGCAACAGAAAGGTGGGTTCGATGAGCATCTTTGTCTTGGATGGTGAGGTCGGGCAGATCAAGACCACTGTGCTACCGAGTGGGGATCTGGCCGTATCCGGACCGTCAACAGGGAGCCTCTCCCAGATCCTCTTCGATGTGTGCCGATGGCACGGCCGGCACAACCCCGAATATGGTGGCTGGATCGTTCCGAAGGCTTGGTCCCGAACAACTCTGTCTGCACTGCGCAGCCAATGCAGGCAGATCGCCAGTTGATGCACGCTAGGTGGCCAGCGCCGGCGACCTCGATTCCTTATCGAGCGGAGACTGCGGTCACAGCATGAAAAACGGCCCTCAAGGGCCGTTTTCTTTGACTCTCCGAAAGCACTCAGTTGCTGTAGCTGTCCCCGACGAAGTTCGATGCATTCCACCGTCCGTTCTGGCACGTCAGCCGGGCAGTCACATAGCACGTCTCGGTGTACTTGCCGGAGAACTGTCCCCCGATGTTACGCACAGTTCCGGTGGTGCCGGCGGCGATGTTTTGCTGAAACTCGCAGTTGGTCCGAGCGTATGAGTTGTTTGCTGACATCGTCGTCTGCCCGGTAAAACTGCCCGATGGCGTGAGCTGTCCGCCAACGACCCTGACGGTGAGAGCTGGGCAGCTTGATGTGGCGAGTGGATCGTATCCACTCCCGGATCCGGACCCGCTGCCCGAGCTGGCATTCGATCGCCAGCTCGCTGAGGTGCTGGCCGTGCCGCCGGCACCAGAGGCCGTGAAGGTGCAGTTGACGGTGTAAGCGCCGCTGGGCGTGCCCTCGCCCGTGTTCTGGCTGCCCGTGCCTCGCGATCGCGTGGTGCTCCAGCCTGGTGCCCCAGAGCAGGAGTAGCTCAACGAGGTGGCGTTGGTCGTGTTGGTGATCAAACGGATCGTGGTGCCGCCTGTGAAGCCAGACAACGGGCTGAAACTCGCAGAGACAGTCGGCCGGGGTGTCGTGACCGTCGGCGTTGCGTTGAACGAGACCTGCTGCGTGGTCGTGCCGGCCGCATTGGTGGCGGTGATGTCGCAGACCGTGTTGCCAGAGGAACTGGCGACCGCCGCGGAAAAGGTGTGGTCCTGGCCAGCGTAGCTGCTCAGGTTGGTCTGGTTGAATGGACTGATGGCCGCATTCGTGCCAGTGCAGGCCATCGTGAGGCTCGTGGGCGTGCTCAGCGGCGCGGTGGATGCCGTGTTCACCCTGAGGGTCACATTCGCGCCCTGGGACACCGTAGCGACCTGGACACCATTGACCGTGGCCCCCAGCGTAGGGGCCACAGGGCAACGGCCAGGCGTCGCATGAGCGGGCCCGGTCGGGTTCGTGTTCGTGACATCACAGATCAGGTCCTGGGGATCGCGAACACCACGGAGCCCACCTTGTCGCACTCCCGGGGTGATATGGCAGCGTTCCGGACTGCCCACGGGCATCGTCAAGCAGTACGGAGGTGGACCACACCAGAAGGGCGCGTCATAGGGACCATCTGAGCTGGTGATCGGCCGAAGACCTCCTGGGACATTGCATCCCTCAACCCTTGGGAGCACCCTCATGCCATCTTTGGCGGGATCGTTCAAAGCCTGTGCAAACACCTGGCCGCCAAAAACCATTAGACCGACAACGACACCCAATGCCATTATTGCATATGTATTTCTCATGGAAACCTTTCTCCTTGCGTGATACGTGATCAGTGAATTGCTCGGTAGTTTGAGAAATTGCTGTTTCTTCATGAGCTTTGACTGGCGTTGCCAGCACGCGAAGACACAGAGGCGGCCGTAGGCGTATTCGCCTTTGATGGCATGGCTGCCTGATTTTTTGCTGCTCCCGCAACACTTTGACGATGGTCTGACTTGGGTGCGGGAGAGGCCTTCATTTTCATGTTCCGAATAAATGCACCAGCTACTGCTCCGCCTCCACCGCCACTGCCTCCTCCGACAATTGCCTGGGCGATGTCATCAACCTTGAGGAGCATAAAGCAACCAAAAGTCAAAACCAGTGCGATTGAGGCACCCATAAATATGGTTGAAATCCCTATTCCCAATGCGTTGACGCCGGTTTTCAGTAGAACTTGAAAAACAGGCAGCATGGCAGCCGAAAGAAGGCTGGAGACCAAGTAGGCGATGGCCAGCGTCAATGATGTAGTGATCATGAATCTGAGCCAATTTGTTGCCAACCAAGCCATCGGCGAATACGGAATGAAGGCCACCACCAGCGGGCCAAAGATAATCCCGATCTTCATGATCAGGGCATTGCCGAAAAGTACACCGAGGAGCAGTGCGGAAAATGCGGTCAAAGGGATTATGATGAGCAGAAGAGCAATGGAAAGCGAGATATACAACCGTATTGCGTCCATCACTGTCTTGAGTGTGATGGTGTCAACAATGCTCTGCAAGGAGGCCATCAGGCCACCCTCTGACTCTGAACAAGGCTTTGCCCCCGTTTCTATCCATGCTGTCATTTCTCGAAACATCTCGGCGAATACGGCATAGAACTGACCAATCGCCGATGCTGGCTCACTTGACGTGGTAAGCCGGGCAATCACCGAGCTTTTGAACCAAGCCGGGATCGCCTGCGCAGCGGTAGACCAGTTATTCAGCAACGCCAACGCGATCACGCCAAGAATTGCGGCCCTGAGTAGCTCCGAGAGCAAGGTCTCCACCCCTCCATTTCCTGTCAAATTGCGGTACCCTGCAGTGACGACAGCCGCCAAGAACGAGAATGTCAGCAGCATCATTCCGCTGCTTATCAAAACATCGCTCAGTGAGTCCGCCTGCTTGAGCACTTGATCAGGGAACCCACCAATGGCAACCAAAAACGTATCCGTGGCATCTGTACTTGGATTGCAAATTGCGGCAGTCATTTTCAGGAAATAAGAAAATTAGTCAACTGAACGAATGTCACCAGCAAACTGGCACTCGCCAATGGGAATCCAACATATACGGTTACTGGGTCAACAACAACCATTTTTGCAAGAATCCATCGTATCATCAGAGGGGAGATTTTCTGCGTTGGACCCATAACCCTCTTGCGTTCGTTTTTGGGCGTTTGCAAAAGGATTCTGAATCGGCGTAGCAGTGATTTCTTTTCTGTCATTGACAGCTCGCGCGTTGCAAGAAGAAGGCGCTCGGCAGGCGTTAGCATATGGACTCCGGACTGACTGAAATCCCAGATGTTTGAGCTTTCAAGCTAATACTGCAAGCGCTTTTTTATAGTTGATTAGCCGTCAGTCAAAGATCCCCCTTCCCCCATTGGGTGGGTGCTTCTTGTGGTGGCAACGCCACAAGCAAGATGGGGCCGCCTCGCCACGCACTCGATAGCGTGGTGTGCATCTATAAAGAAGTTGGCGGCAATGCTGTTTCGTATCGCCAATACGAAATAAGCGTTTGAATTTCTCGCATCGCTTTGGCTAGAATGCTCGAATGAAAGTTGACAGAGCCCAGGATGCCAGCGTCAAGAAAAAGCGGGCGTTGCCGGTGCAGTTGTGTCTTGAGGGCATCCGCCTGGTCGAGAGAGAGGGCTACAGTGTTCGCGCCGCAGCCCAAGCCACTGGCTATACCGCGAACGCGATATCACGTGCCAGGCGGCTATTCGGTTTTCCGCCACTGCCGAGGGGCCGAAAGTCGGCCGAGGAAGAAGCCGCTTACCGTCAGAAGTTGAAAGCTTGATTGAAGGAGCCAGCCATGCTTGAGTTCTATGCCGTGATCGCCCTGCTGGTCTGCCTGCTTGGCTGGCTCGGCTGGCATGCTTTGCAAAACCCCGGCGTCAACGATGACCCAGGCTCCGCGCGCATCGCCGAATTGGAGCGCAAAGTCGCCGACCTCGAAAAGCGCCTGGAAGCCCGAGCATGAAGCCAGGTGGCGTGAAGCTGGAGTTCGAGTTGGACGTGGACCGAGCGCAGCTCGGAGTCCAAGACATGCAAGACTCTCTGGAGTCGGGTGACGTGGACGCCTTCCTCGCGGCCGGCTGGGCTTCAATGGCTGCGATCGAGCGCTCAATGCAAGCCGTCGTGGCAATCACCCTGGCCAAGCTCAGCGGGTCAGCGCAGGACATAGACAAAGACGAATAGCCCTTGCTGGGCGACTGGCGAAGCCGACGCCCGAGAACGGTCTGCGCGACTTCTTAACGCTTGCGCACCATACTTATCTGAATGTGAATGCAGCCTCACCAACGGCTGTCAACGCGGTGCACGTGCACTTCACGCCTGCTTGACCTCCACCCACCTCTCGGAGCCTTGAACCCTGCCTGCTGACGCCCACACGTCTGCAGGCCTTTCTTCGTTGTTCAGCCCAGCTTGGATGCCAAGTCTTCTGCCCGCGGATGGTAGTACCTTGAGAGCATCGCGCTGGACTTGTGGCCAGTCACCTTCATCAGCTCGTGCATTTGCAGCCTCTCGGCCAGTCGGCTGGTGGCCTCGTGCCGAAGGTCATGAAAATGCAGGTCCACCAACGTCCTATCCGTCTTCTCAAAATCGGCCAGCAGCTGGACTGTCCTGGCCAATGGCTGGCGCTTCTTGAAGATCAGAGCCCGGACCTCTAGATCTCCGTCGATCCCTTCGGCCTCCAGCTTTTTCACCAGAAGCCGGTGCAGATGCGCCCGGCGTGCACTGACCAATGCTCGATCCCAGGTCAGACGCAGTGCGTTCTGAGAAATAGGAAAGACACGCCCTCCGTCTACGCGGCGAGGGAGGCTGGACAGCACTTCCAACGCTCGGGTTGACAAGGGCACATCCCTGAAATCATCGCCGCTCTTCGTTGCCCTCCCCTCGACACCGCGAAGCCGCGCCACACGCCGCTTGAGATCCACATCGGCCCACGTCATGCTGATCAGTTCAGATTGCCGTGCTGCGGTCTCCAGCGCGAGAACGACCGCAGCCCTTGGGTAGGGCTTGGCAGCCAGGGATTCAAGCAGCAAAGTCTCCTCCCGGCCCTCCAGACGCCTTTCCCGAGCATTCGACACCCTGGGCTTACGCACCAAGGTTGTCGGAATGCCTTGCGGAAGCGCGATGCCCCAGTCCAGTTGGCAAGCCTTGAGAACACGAGATATGAGGCCCAATTCGTGGACCACTGTTTGCGGACTCACGACCTTAAGACGTTCATCACGGTACTCTGCCAGCATGCTTGGCGAGATGCTGGCCAGGGAGTACCTTCCAAAGCGCTCACAAAGCCGGTCAAGCATGTAGCGTGGTTGAACCTGTGCTCGTTTCGTCGGGAGTACCTCACACTTGTAGCGGACAGCAACCTCTTGGAACGTTGTGCGCTCGGCATCGTCGCGCTGGATATACGCGCCCACGTCCATTTCCCGCTCAACAGCCCTGGCCCAGGCCTCAGCGTCAGTCTTTCGGTCGAAAGTCTTCGAAGTCGGTGGCCAGCCCCTGCGACGGATCTTCGCCTGCCACCGCTCACCGTTTTCAGTTTTGCGCTTTGTGATCACAGCCATGATGTGCTCCTGGCTGAAATTTTACAATGCGGACTGTCCCCTCCGCGTCCCTGAGGCAGTGGGAAAAATAGTTTCTCCCATATAAATCAATGGCATAAATTATTTGTTTTTATAGCCTTCTAAGCAGCAGGTCGGGGGTTCGAGTCCCTCCGGGCAGGCCATCTTGGCACCTCGAACCAGCCGCCCCCTCCGCTCAAACCTGCCCCGGTCACTTTTCGATGATGACCGTGGTGTGATTGCGCTGGACATTGATGATCTTTGGCGGCTCCTGCATCAGCGGCAAGTCGGTGCCACAAGCCACGTTGGACCTGCCAATCGCGGCATTCACGCGCATACGCTTGTCGTATTCGGACAGGGTGCGGATGCTGGATGCCAGCGCCAGTTCGCGCTCGGCCTTGTCGCATTCATAACGATTGATGGGCTTGGCTTCTGACGTCGGCACGCCTGGGGACGGCGGCACCACGATGACCTGAGGCCGCTCCTGCATCGCCCGCCGCTCCTGCTGGAGCTGGAAGCGCTCCTGCGCCACAGCCGCCCGCTCGGCGTCCATCTGTTGCTGATCGGGCGAGCGTTCCTTGAGAATCTGCGTGCCGTGCGAACAGGGCTGGTCGCTGTAGGCGACCTGGCCCGTCTTGGCATCAGGGCAGCGGTAAACCTGGGCACTGGCATAGCCGCTCGCCAAGCCAACGGTCACGATCAAGAGGCATCGCAGGTTCATTTTTTCTCTCCTTGAACCCACTCTATCGCAGAGGTGATCCCACGATCGCACCCGACCCCGCCAACGGCTCAAAAAGCCAGGGTGTTCCGATGGATGGCCGCAACGGCGTGACCATCGCCCTGCCCTGCGTCGCCAGACAGCGGAGTTACCAGGTCAGCGCCCGCTGCCCCATGCCCTTTTACCCGGGACGCGTGGACGATGGCGCCGATGAGATGGATGTATCCGCCGCCACAACAGACCCGTGCACCGTGTGTTGAGCCATGGGCGCCGTCATGGTTTGCGGTTCCATTTCAGGCACCACCAGCAGCACTGTGATCCCTGGCCAGCGCGCTCAGCAACTTCAACGCAGACCGAACTTGTGGGTCGACCGGGTGGCCGACGTTCAGACGAAGGTGCCGGGTGAAACGCCGGTCGGCCGAGAACAGCACCCCGGGTGCGGTGCTGATGGACTGCGCCATGGCCTGGTGATGAAGGGCCAACGCATCGACGCCTGGTGGCAATTCCAGCCACACGAAGTAACCCCCCTGGGGTTCGGTCATCCGCGTGCCCTTGGGAAAGCTGCGTTCGATCAGCGCCCGTGCCGCCGTGTGCTGGGTCTTGAGCGCTTCGCGCAGGTGGCGCAGGTGGCGGTCAAACCCGCCTTGCACCAGGTACTCCGCCACCGCCAGCTGGGACGGGATCGGCGAGGCCAGCGAGGTCATCATCTTCAGCCGTTCCACGTCCCGGGCATAACGCCCGGCCGCCGCCCAGCCCACCCGGTAGCCGGGCGCCAGCGACTTGGAGAACGACGAGCAGTGCAGCACCAGCCCCTCCTGGTCGAAGGCCTTGGCGGGCAGGGGCCGGCGCGCACCGAAGTGCAGCTCGGCGTAGACGTCGTCCTCGATCAGCGGCACTCCGTGGCGCGCCAGCAACTGCACCAGCTCCTGCTTTTTGGCGCTGGGCATCAGCGCGCCCAGCGGGTTCTGGAAAGTCGGCATGAACCAGCAAGCCGCTACCTTCTGCCGCTGCAGCAAGGCTTCGAGCGCCTCCAGGCGGACACCCTCGACCGGGTCGGTCTCGACCTCGACCGCCTTCAGGTGCAGCCGCTCCAGCGCCTGGAGCGCCGCATAGAACGTGGGTGACTCGACCACCACCACGTCACCGGGCTGGGTCACCGCCTGCAGGCAGAGGTTGAGGGCCTCCATGGCCCCGTTGGTCACGATGAGCTCGTCGGGCCGCAGCGACACGCCGTTGAGCGCGTAGCGCCGCCCTACCTGGGTCCTCAAGGTTTCGTCGCCCGCGGTGAGCGCACCCGAAATCTGCGCCGGGCCCAGCCGCCGCATGGCCCGCGCGCCGCTGCGTGCCAACGCGTCGAAAGGAAACAGCCCGGGCGCCGGGAAGGCCGAGCCCAGCGGCACCACGTCCACATCGCGCGTGGACCCCAGCAGCTCAAACACCAGTTCGCTGATGGCCACCGGCGTCACCTGCCCACTGGGTTGTGCGGCCTCCGGGGGCCGACCCGTGAGTGGCCGCCGCGCCCGCACGAAATAGCCCGAGCGCACCCGAGCCTCGACCAGGCCCTGCGATTCCAGTTGTACATAGGCCTGGAAGATGGTGGACGGACTGACACCCCGCTGGCGCCGCAGCTCGCGCACCGACGGCAGTCGATCCCCGGGCCGCAGCACCCCGGAGCGGATGCTGGCCGCCAGATCCTCAGCCAGTTGCTGGTAGAGCGTCAATGAGCCGGACGACATGTCTTCGAGGACCTCCAGAGGAAGCCTCAATGGTATGACGTGCACAGGACGGTAGCTCATGGCTCAGGGCAGAAAGAAGCCACACAGCAGTGCGGTGACCAGCGCGTTGCCGCACATGCCGGCCACCGCCAGGTCCAGACACGCCGGGTGCAGGGCCTGCGCCCGCACCAGGCCAATGGCGTGTCCGCTCACGCCCAGCACAAAGGCGTGTATCCGCTCGTCTGAGACCCTTATGTGCCGCAAGACCAGCGGCGTGAGCAGGGCGCCGCAGAGCCCGGTCAGGAACACCGCAGCCACGGTCAGCGCCTGGTGGGCCGCATCGCCCGACACCAGCGACAAGGCCACCGGCATCGTGGCGGCCTTGGGGGTCACCGCCGCCGTCACGTCCCAGGGGGCGCTCAGGCACCACCCCGCGAACAACACTCCGCCGACCGACAGGGCAGACGCCACCAGCAAACCCAGCCACAGCGGAATCAGAAGTGCGCCCATGCGGCGGCACGCCTGATGCAACGGCACGGCCATACACACCACCGCCAGGTCCATGGCCTGTTTCAGCACTTGCGTGTGGGCGACAAACGTGGCCGCGTCGAGGCCGAACACAGAAAGCCCCCCCAGTACGAGTACCAATGCCCCGAACACCGGCAAGGCCAGCACATGGCGTCCGCTGAAGCGAAACACCGCCCGCGCCACCCAGTAGCTCGCCAAAGCCAGGAGCAGCGCCCCCGCCATTTCAATCATCCCCGGTATCCGCCCAGCGGCGCGTCAACACCGACACGACCGTGCCGCACCCAAGCGCCATCAGCACGGTCACCAGCGAGCCGGACACCACCAGCAAGACCGCCGCGTCGGCCACCAGGCGCAACCCCACAGCGGCCGCCACCAGCGATGGCAGCAGGAACAGAGTCAGGTGGTTCAACAGCCAGGCAGAGGCGCTGGTCAATGCTCGGGGAATCTCCCGCATGAAGCTCAGCACCGACAACAGGTACAGGAACCCCAAAAAGCTGCCCGGCACCGGCAGACCGAACCTGCGGGACACTGCGTCGCCCAGGCGCAGCAGCGCCACCAACACCATCAGGCCAAGAAGAAGGGAGATTGCACGCTGCATCTGCTGCAGTGTCCGCCCGATTTCAGGATCAGGGTCGTATCAGAAGCGGGCTTATCCGAGGGGATCAGCCCGCTTCTGATACGGTGATTTTTCCAGTGATCTGCATCCTACGCACCAGACGGTCCCGCGCCACCATCGGCGCATGCCGCTTGAAACCGAATCCCTCACGACTGCACGACGCCTGGGGCAAAACGCCGCAGAGCGTCTGACCGCCATCGCCAGTGCTGGCTATCTGCGGGTGGGCGTCCCCATCGACCTGGGCGGACACGGTGGAACGCTGCAGGACCTCTTTCAAGACCCTGCCGCACGGCAATGGTTGCGCGACCTGCCTTACCCGGACCAGTTGCTGTTTCGCTCGCAACGGCTGGTGGTGGAAGCGCTGCTGCGCAGCGACAACGTGGGTTTGCGCGAGCTGGTGCTGCCGGAACTGTTGGACGGTGCAATGGGCGGCGCCTCGGCGATGGAATGCCCTTGCCTGACGGCTATGCCTGCGGACCTGGGCTGGCGTCTCAACGGTCGTCTGGTCGGTGTGCCCAACCTCCAGTGGGCAGGCTTTTATCTGCTTCTACCCGTGCAGATGAACGACCGCGTGGACGACCTGCTGCTGGTCCGCTCGGAAGAGAACGATGTCACGGTCCAAGCTGGCGACCCCCACGAGTTGTGGCAGCAGGCGGCCTGCGGAACCGTGTCGTTCCGCCAGGTTTTCCTGCGCGCGGACGAATGGCTGGGCGACAGGCCGCTCTGGCAAACGCTGGCCGACGCGAACCGGGCTTTGCAGCAAGGCCTGAGTGCCGCCCTCAGCCGATCAACGAACTGACCACGAGGTCCCCTTGCACAAGGTCATCCCCATTCAACACGAGAACCCCTGGATCGCTGGCGAGAAAATTCATGCCCGCGCGGTGAACGGCCCGTTCGCCCGCTGGCGCTGGGCCTTTGTCTGGCTGACGCAGATCGCCTTCTACAGCGTTCCCTGGCTGAGCTGGAACGCCCGGCAAGCCGTGCTGTTTGATCTGGAAGGCAAACGCTTCTACCTGTTCGGCGCGGTACTGTTTCCGCAAGACCTGATCTACCTGGCGGCCCTGCTCGTCATCAGCGCGTTGCTGCTGTTCTTCGCCACCGCCGTGGTGGGGCGCGTCTGGTGTGGCTTTGCCTGTCCCCAGACGGTCTACACCTCGATCTTCATGTGGATCGAGAACAACTTCGAAGGCAGCCACCAGAACCGCAAGCGACTGGACACCGTCGGCTGGGGGCCAGAGAAGCTGCTGCGCCGCGGAGGCAAACACCTGGCGTGGGCGTTGTTCGGTTTGTGGACCGGCTTCACCTTTGTGGGCTACTTCACCGCGATCCGTCCGCTGGCCGCCGACGTGCTGTCCCTGTCCGTCGGGCCCTGGACCACTTTCTGGATCCTGTTTTACGGCCTGCTCACCTACCTGAACGCTGGCCTGGTGCGCGAGAAGGTCTGCCTGCACATGTGCCCCTACGGACGGTTCCAGGGGGCGCTGATGGACGAACGCACCCTGAACGTGGCCTACGACCACCGACGCGGGGAACCCCGACGTGGGCGTGTGGCAGATGACCACCGAAAAGCCAGCGACGGCCACTGCATCGACTGCACTCTGTGCGTGCAGGTCTGCCCTACCGGCATCGACATCCGCCAGGGGCTGCAGGCGGCCTGCATCGGCTGCGGCCTGTGTATCGACGCCTGTGACGACGTGATGAGAAAGGTCCAGGCGCCCAAAGGACTGATCCGCATGGCGTCGCTGCATGAGCTGGGTGGTGCGGCCGGCAAGCAGCGCGCTTTCCTGCAGCGGGTGCTGCGCACCCGGGTCGGGGTCTACGCCAGCCTACTGTCTCTGGCCATCGCCGCGACCATCACCGCGTTTGCCCACCGCCCGGAGGTACGGATGAACATCATCCGGGACCGTTCGATCATGACGCGACAGGTGGAACAGGGGGCGGTGGAAAATGTCTACACGCTGCAACTGATGAACGCGTCGGACCACACCCGAACGGTGGTGGTGGATGTGGCGCCGTCGAACCTGGTGACCCTACGCACGCCGATCACGGCCCGGCTAGGCCCGGCGCAAGCCACCACCCTCACCGCGACCGTTCGAATGCCTGCCGCTGAGGCGGCACAGCACGCGGGCGAGGTGGTGCACATCCGGTTCCTGGTGACCACGCCCCAGCAGGCGGGCACAGTGGAAGTGAACGAGTCATCCACCTTCCTGGTGCCGCGATAGGCCGGTGGCCGTGTTGTGTGGTCAGCAAGTCAACCTTCAGGAAATCAAAAATGGAATGGGTCCCCGTCGTCTTCATCGCGTTCAAGGTTCTCGTGTTTGGCACGGGAATGTTCTTCTCCATCAAATGGCACTACGACCAAGATCAGAAAAACAAAAAGAAATAGGGTGGGAGGTCCCTGCGCCTTTGAAGTCGCCACCGCACACCGGGTTGACTTCGCCAACGCCGCGGTATCCCGATGCCGATGACCGACTCCCCCTTCTTGCCCCGTCGATGAGCGCCCTACTGCCCCTGAACGCTCTCTCGCGCGAGGAGCATCAGTTCCTCGGTTCAAAGCGGCACCCGTTGCCTGCCTGCGGCTACCTCTACCAGCAGGGAGACAGGTCCACCGAGCTGTACTGGATTCGGGCGGGAATCGTCTGCCTGGAAAGTGTGAATGAAAGAGGCGAAAGGTGCATCCTCCATTTCTTGGGACAGGGCGCAGTCCTGGGTCACGAGACTTTCTTGAAACAACCCAGGACCTTTGACGCCAGAGCCTGTACCGACGCGCTGGTGGAGGTGATTGCACCATCGCTGGCGCCAGACCCCTCGCTGTGCGCCTTCATGATGCGCCGTGTCCATGCCGCCGCCGCGACTCCGCTGCAGGACGCGGCCAGGTTCAAGGTCGATCTGCACCGTGCGCAGGCCACCGAGAAAGTGATTCTTCTCCTGAAACATCTTAGAAAGCTGCACCCAGAAAAGGCAGACGCGTACTGGCTTCCCAGTCGCAACGACATGGCCGACATTCTTGACATCAACCACGCCACGGCCAGCCGTGTGGTCGCGCGGCTTTTCAGGGAAGGCGCCCTCCGACGCACGGCAAGCAAGTCGTTTGTACAGGTCGACTGGAGCCTCATCAGCCGCCTGCGCCGCGGAGGCTGAACAGGCCGAGGAGAAATCACGCACGCGGACCAGGCGAGGGTTGCGCATCGACGCCTTGTTCCACACCAAATACAGATGGTTGGTGGGGCGTTATCGGGGACGTGAGTGACACCAGCTTCCCAGACGCCGATGCGCCCGGCCTGCACGCAGGTGCCGTCGGCCCGGTAGCCGGTGAAGGGGCGGCCGTTGCTGCCGGTGATCAGGTTGCTCGCCTGCGCAATGGCCTGCCCGGTGCTGCTGAGCGTGAGCGTGACCATCAGCAGCACCGCCAGTATCCGCCAGCAAACTCAGCGTGGTGTGGCCAACTGGCTCTCGCTCACACCCTTTTGCCCCTCTTCTGCACCGACCAGATGCAGCTTCGACGCAGCGGCCCACATACCCATCTTCACTTCCTGCCAGATGTAGGTCAACGTGCCGCCTTTGGTTTCCACTTCCAGCTTGTTCTCCTTGCCTTCGGTCAGCGATTCCACCGTGTGCTTGCCAGGCGTGACCTCTTTGTAGAAATAGGTCTTGGAAGCCGTCTCACCGATCAACTGGCCATCAAGCACCACCGGCATCTTGATGGCCGCGCCGAAAGTCTCGTTGCGGTAGATGTAAATGCCTGCCTTGTCGGCCGCTGGCGCAGCAAAAGTCTTGCGCTGTGCGTCTTCTTTGGCATCAGCCAGGTTGACCGAGGCGCAGCCGGTCAAAGCGGCCGACGCCAGCAACAAGGCGGCCAGGGTGATGCGGGGTGTGACAGCGGTGAGGGTCATGGTGAGCTCTCCTGTTGGATGGAAAATGCGCACCGGGGTGCGGGGACACAACGGATTCCGGCTGAGCGGGTGGTGAATGGGAATTTGGATGGAAGGGCGGAGTCAAGCACCCAAGTGCAACACCGGGTTATTGAATGGACTGAAGTTCAAGAAATTCTTTTTTTTAAAATCTTCATCGCATCCACATCATGATCTATTAATCGATCCAGCAAATTATCATCCAGAACGATTCTATCGACTATCAAATCGCAGCCATTTTCACCTTTTGTTAGAATAAATCCATCCAGCGACTCATCGACAACAGTACACTCGCCTTCCCAAACGGCAGACAACCCCTCGTAGCCCTCATAAGGGATAATTAGAAAAAATTTTTGCATCAATCCCTGATAATCGGACCAGTAAATGGCATAAACCCTGGCATTGTAGTTTTTGTTTAATTCACAGATTTTCATTTCATTCCCCTGCGATTGAGGCACCCGGCTGAAGTGCCGGAGGAGCGCGTTGTGGAGTTACAATTTTCACATCATACGCTCGATTCGTGCCCGAGTGATATTGATAATGAACAGTAATATTTGATCCGTCCGGCAATTTGTGCGTCACTTCCATTTTTTGGAATCCATCTGAGCTTTGGAAGCGCGGATCACTATTAAGACCCGGCAATGGCTTGCCAGAGGCGGGGTTTCCTATGACATTATTAAAAACGACTTGCTCATTAAGATCTCTTGGGGTCGCAGACTGCCCTTTCCCTGCTGTTGATATTTTTTCATAGTCCACACCATTATTAGGAAGTTTGGGAAGGTGATTCGCACTACCCGCAGCAGGTGCCTTGCCACTCCCTCCTGCCGCTGCAGAGCCCTTACCCCCACCCATGATGGCGGCTCCAGCCATCAACGCATCAGCCAACTCATTACCGTTGGTTGCCGCGTTCAGGTTGGCCGAGGCACGTCGGTAGTCCAGATTCCCTGTGGCTTGGTACAACAACTCAAGGTTGTCTTTGCCCAAGTTGGCCACTTGGCGAATATGGTTATCGGTCTCGCTGATCTGCTGGCTCAGTTGCGCCCGCTGCTGCGCATTCGTGGCTCTGTCCAGTTCCGCTTGCAGTTCACTGCGGCGACCCACCAAGCCTTGCATGTCCGAGGCCAGTTGGTCCTGAACGCGTTCCCGCTCTGCGGTACCGGAACTTGCGATGTTCTCGCGTGTGCTGCTTTGCTGTTCTTCGCTGACAGCGTTCCAGCGCGCTCGCACGTCTTGCCGGCACTGGTCGCTGGTGCAGGCCGCAAGCTCCTTGTCTCTTTGGCTCAGTTGAACATGGTTGAGATAGTTGTTCTCAAACGCGTTCTGCCCTGCTGCACCGCCGTTGAAGAAGTTGCCCTGGGTATTGCCCGAAGAGCCGCCGACCAGCGCGCCCGCGAAGCCTCCGGCCAGGTTGGAGGCCAGTGCGCCGACGCTGTTGAAGCTCTGCCCATCCAGTCCCGCTGCGGCGACCAGCAGTGTGTTGGGATCGTTGCTGTTCAGGTTCTGGTGGACTTGCTGCCCGGCCCAGTTGCCCACCACGGCGCCAGCCGCGCCCGCTCCACATCCTTCGCTGGAGTCGCCGCGTGCCGCTCCGGCCGCACACCCCAGCGCCGCATGGGCCGCGTAGTTGCCCAGGCTGCCTTCGGCGAAGGTGCTGCCGATCCAGTTGGCCGCGCTTTCGGCCACCGCGTCAGTGCCCGCATTGATAGCGGCTTGGAGCAGGTTGTCACCGAAGCTTCCCCCGTAGGCGGCCGTCGTGCCTGCGGCGATCGCGGCCGTATTGATCGCTTTGGTTGCGATCTCGCTGGTGATCCCCAACCCGGGCACAAGCGCGTTGATGGCTGTGCTGACAACGCCGCTGGTCAATGCCTTGCCGGCAGCATCCAACCCTTTGCCCAGATCACCGGTGATGATGGTGGTGTTGATGGCCGCGCTGGCCATGCCGGCCACGGTGGAGCCAATGCCTGTGGCCACCACGCTGCCCACCGTGGCAGTGGTCCCCATCGTCCCGGCCAACACGCTGCTTGCGCTCGCCCCGGCCCCAACAGTGGCCGTGGCTCCAGGCACGAAGCCTGCCGCCCATTGAGTCACCATGGGGCCAATGACCCAGGCTGCCACCACAGCCACGACCACGGCCACCAGTTGCTTGATCGGATCGCTCTTCTTGGGTGGCTCCAGCGCTTTCTGGAAAGCCGCACGGTAGCGCGCTTCGGCCAGTGCGCGCGCTTCGTTGTACAGCGCGTCCCCGGGTTTGATCAGGCCGTGGCGCAGTCCGTCCAGCAGTTCCCGGTCGTGCTGGCTGATGTTCTTGTACAGGTACAGCCCGTCTTCGAAGAACTGGCTGTCGCTGTAGGTGTTGAGTTCGAGCTTGTTCGCCTGGTAGGCCGCCCCCTCTTTGGTGAAGGTGGGCCGGAAGTCGTATTCCACCTGCGCCGCGTAGGCGCTTCTGAAGCCTTGTTCGGCCAGCGCACGCGCGCGTTCGTAGTCAGGGTGGCCCGGCTGGATGCTGCCGTTGCGCAGGCCGTTGAGCAGCCAGTGGTCGGCCTTGTTGACGTAGCCGTACGGGTTGACGCCTTGCAGGAAGAGTTCGCGGTCTTCCTTGAACTGGCTGAAGTCGATGGCTCCGGCTGCCTGCTGGCCCAGCCAGTGCTGTTGGGCGCCCTGGCGCAGTTGTTCGCCCAGCTTCTCTTCGCTTTGCCCCACGTTCTTGAAGTGCAGGTTGCCCAGCCCGTCTTCAAAGTCGTGCGCCAGGCCGTCGCCGCGGATGTAGCCGAGCACGAAGTCCTGCTCCTTGAGGCCGAATCGGGCCAGGGTGGTGCTGCGCTCGTCTTCGCTGGGCGCCGGTGCGCTGCCCACGTTGTTGAAGAAGTTCTGCACCAGGTCCGGACAGGGGGCGCTGTCGCGCCCGCCGCAGCCGCTGGGGCTTTGGCCCAGGCCCAGGGTCTGCTGGGTGTACAGGATGGGGCTGCCCAACTGGTTGCCCTGCTGCTGTTGCAGGTGGCTCAGGTGGGTTTTGGCCTGCTCGCCCTGGATGAGGAAGAAGGCGGTGGCGCCGCCCAAGGGGTCTTGTGCGCCCTGGAAGACGGCTTTGCCAATGAAGTCGTTGAAGGCTTTGCCTTTGAGGCTGTTGGCGCTGTCTTCGTGGCTTTTGCCGACGTACTGGCCGTCCACGCTGCTTTGCCAGCCGCCGGTGGGTTCGTCACCGCTGGCGCCACCGCCCGCTTTGCTTTGGGCGTAGGCCAGGGCCAGCGCATAGTGCTGGTAGTTGTCGATCAGCGGCCCTGTGGGCGGCGTGGCCCCGCTCTCCGGGGCGTCGGCCGGCGAGGCCGAGAGCACACCGGCGCCGGCCAGGTAGGGGTTGTTGATGTTCAGGTACAGCCGCCCCAGGTACAGGCCCCCGGGTTCGGCCGCCCCGGGCGCGTAGGCGCCGCTGGGGGCGATGGCGGCCATCATCTGGTCGATCGTCATCTGCACGAACGTCGGGTCCGTGCTGCTGGACAGGGCCACCGCGCTGGTGGTCCACAGCGCCGGGTTCTCCAGCTGGTGCTGCAGCAGGTGGTAGTCCTGCACTTGCTGGTGGTAGCTGCTGTCGGTGCGCCCGGCCTGCACGTAGGTGCCGTCGGCGCGGTAGCCGGTGAAGGGCCGGCCATTGCTGCCGGTGATCAGGTTGCTCGCCTGCGCGATGGCCTGCCCGGTGCTGCTGAGCGTGAGCGTGACCATCAGCAGCGCCGCCACCGCGCGCTTGAACCAGCCCCGCGCACCTTGCAATTGCTGCGCATCGGGGCTGCTGCTCAGGCGGGGGGCCGTGATCTCCTGGCCGGGATCGGGTGGCTGTGGAACAGCGCGGATGAAGGGCGCTTGCATGGGTTCTCCCTGAACTGACGGTGTCATGGGTTTCTGGGAGGTACGGCGGTTCGTGCCGGACTCCCGTGGGCCTGCAGGTCTGCGCCTGCCTGGTGGCCCTTATTGCCCGATGGCTTGCTTGAGGGCGTCTTCGAGCACGGGCTGGATGCGCTGCAGGATGACGGGCATGCGCTGCGCCACCAGTTGCGCCGATTGCGTGTTGATCAGCTGCATTTTTTCCATCAGCCTGACGTAGGCCGGGTCCTGGTAGAGCTGCGTCAGGCGCTCGACTTCGGGGCCGCTCAGCTGTGCCTGATAGAGCTTGATGTAAGGCTCTTTCAGGCGCGCCCAGCCCAGTTCCTGGCGCAGCACGATGCCGATGCCGGGCACGGCCTTGTCCACCGCCACCTGCTGGGGGGGCGTGAGCGGCTTGCCGCCGTTTTGCTGCAACAGGTTGGTGATCACCTGTTGCCGCACCTGGGCTTCGATGCCGCTGACGGCGGCCTCCAGCGCTTTCTGGGCGCCATTGACGGCCAGGAGCTTTTCGATGGCGGCCACACTGGCCGGACTGCTCTGGGCCATGGCGGTGTTCAGGCTGGTGATGCCGGCAAGGGCCAGGGCGGCGCTGGTCAGCAGTCGTTGAAGGCGTGTCATGACGGGTCCTTGATGGGCTGGAGACGGTGCGCTCAGTTCTTGCCCCAGGGGTGGGAGCGCTCGACCGGGGCTGTACTGTTGTAGTTGGCCTTTTGTCCGTCGACATTGGTGAAGTCGACCAGCAGGCCCTGCCCCTGGTAGACCTGTTCCTGCGTGGTCAGCGGGCCCGCCCACAGCAGGTAGTGCTCGCGGTAGCGCGCTTCGCGGTTGGAAACCTGCGGCTTGAGGATGTTGTTGCCGTTGCGGTCGAAGGCCATGATTTCAAAGCTGGTTTCGGCCTTGACGGTTTCGTTGTTGTAGACGAATGCATCGAAGCGGCTGCGCACGGTGCCGAAGATGTCGACCGTGACGTACACCAGCACCTCTGCCGTGGGGTCGGAGGGCACGGTGGGCGTCACGCCGCTGAGCAGAAAATAGTTGCGCACGAGGCCCATGAGCAGGCTGGCGTCGCTTTTGGGCACCGGGAAGTTCTGGTATTCGCCCAGGCCCCGGTAGGTCAGCGTGGCGGTGGCTTCCCGGGTGTGGCCCTTGGTCTGCGTGGTGCTTTCCGTTGGAGATGGGGTGATTTCCTGGCGCTGGCTGTTGTAGCCGCCATCGCTTCGGCTGCTGCCGTTGTTGCGGCTGTTGGTGACCGTGGTGCTGTCACTTTGATTGCTGCCGCTGCCGCTGCTGTTGGTGCTGCTTGTGCTGCTGCCCGTCCCGGAATTGGTGCTGGTCCCCGTCCCCGTGGTGGTGGAGGCATTGGTGCCTGAGCCATTGGTGGTGCTGGAGCCGCTGCTGGTCGTGGTGCTCGTGTTGGTGTTGCTTCCGTTGGTGTTGCTGGTGTTGCTGTCGTTGTTGTTGTAGTTGCTGCTGGTGTTCACACCGCCCGTGGTGCTGTTGCTGGAACCAGAGCTGCTGCCACTGCCTGTGGTGGTGCTGGTGTGGGTGCCCGAGCCGTTGGTGGTGCTGGTGCCGTTGTTGGTCGTGGTGCTGGTGTTGGTGTTGGTACCGTCCGTGTTCGTACTGCTGCTGCTGGTTCCCGTGCTGGTACTGGAAGAACTGCCTGCGCTGTCACTGATGCCGGTGCTGCTGTTGCTGCCACTTTGTTGCGTGGTGCTGATGGTGGTGCTGCCACCGCCACTGGCGCTGTTGTTGTAGTTGGCGCCGGAATCGGCCAGGTTGTAGACCTGAAAGGCGTTGGTCGTGCTGGTGACCGGGCCGGACATGCTGCCGTAGCTGAACAACAGGCCTGGGGTCCAGCGTCCTCCGCTGAAGTTGCCCCCGCCCTCGTCAGCCACGAGATCGAACACCAGGGCGGCCCGTTTGCCTTTGAGCGCGGTGATGTCGATGTCCATCAGCGCGGCGCGCACGCTCGCTGAAACCAGGCGCTGTTCGGTGGCGAACCGCTTGCCGCCGCCGTGCGCGGGCAAACCGGTGAGTGTGCCGCAACCGGTCAGCAAGGCTGTGGTGGCCACCAGGCCCAGAAGCGCCAGCGGCGCGGAAAACGAACGGGCAATAGCCGATGCAATAGGCTTCTGAGCCATGAATCCTCCCTCAAGGATTGTTGTTGATGGCTCGAAGCTATCACCGGAATGGCCGCGTTTTTCCGCTGTGAGCGCGCGAAGATGATCTGGAAGGCGCGCAGGGTGAAAGTTTTCACGCTCGCCAGTGCGGAATCTGTGGGAGCCCGCCCACAAATCGGTGCACCACGCCGCATCTCCTGCCTGCGGGTGCCGATCCGGCCAAGGGTTTCCCCTCTGATTGCAGTGCACAACAGCATGCAAGATAGTGCATGTCTTTGCAGTATCCTGCGCCAGCTCCTGGGGCATGCAGCACACCCATCATTCAGGTTAAAACAATTTAAGCCTGAAGTTCGGGAAAGCCTGTATCCCCAAGACGCCGCGTGGCACCTACATTGAACCTGTTACCAGACACCCACAGGAGACCACCCATGACCACCCGCCGTCTTGTTCTGACCCGCAGTGCCGCCGTGATCGGCGCCGCATCTTCCGGCTTGCTGTTGCCGCAGATCGTGCGCGCCCAGTCGGACAAGGTGCGGCTCGGGTTCATGCTCCCCTACACGGGCACTTTCGCCCAGCTCGGGGTTGCGATCGAAAACGGCGTGCGCATGGCGCTCAACGAACAAGGTGGCAAGCTCGGCGGCCGCGAAGTGGAGTTCTTCAAGGTGGACGACGAGTCGAACCCGGCCAAGGGTATCGAAAACGCACAACGCCTGGTGCAGCGCGACAAGGTGGACGTGCTGATCGGCACCGTGCACTCGGGCGTGCAGATGGGCATTCACAAGGTGGCGCGCGAATCGGGCGTGCTCAACCTGATTCCGAACGCCGGCGTGCACATCGCCACCCGCGCCCAGTGCGCGCCCAACGTGTTCCGCACCTCGTTCACCAACAGCCAGCCGACGCTGGCGCTGGGCAAGGCGATGGTCGACCGCGGCCACAAGAAGGCCGTGTGGATCAGCTGGAACTACGCCGCAGGCGATGAGGCGTTCGAAGGTTTTGAGCAGAGCTACACCGCCGCCGGCGGCACCATCGTCAAGAAGCTGGGCCTGCCGTTCCCGAACGTGGAATTCCAGGCGCTGCTGACCGAGATCGCCGCGCTCAAGCCCGACGCTGTGGCCTGCTTCTTTGCCGGTGGTGGCGCGGCCAAGTTCCTGCGCGACTACGCTGCGGCTGGCCTGAACAAGAGCATCCAGCTCTATGGCTCGGGTTTCCTGACCGAAGGCGTGCTTGACGCTGCGGGCGATGCCGCCAACGGCGTGCTGACCACCATGCACTACAGCGATTCGCTGGACACGCCCCGCAACAAGCAGTTCCGCCTGGAATACGCCAAGGCGTTCAAGCTGCAGCCCGACGTGTACGCCGTGCAGGGCTACGACACTGGCCTGCTGCTGGTCCAGGGCGCCAACGCGGTCAAGGGCGACCTGTCGAACAAGAAGGCGCTGTATGCCGCCATGGAAGGCGCCACCATCGACAGCCCGCGCGGCAAGTGGACCATGAGCAAGGCCCACAACCCGATCCAGGACATGTACCTGCGCAAGGTCGAGAACAAAGAAAACAAGGTGATCGGCATTGCGCAGAAGGCCGTGGCCGACCCGGCCACCGGCTGCCGCATGGGCTGACCCTTCCTCCCCCGGTTTGCCTGACCACGGCGCGCCTCGCACGGCGCGCCGCTGGCCGGGCTGTGCCACCGCATACCCCATGGACTTCGCCAATTTCCTCATCCAGTTGCTCAACAGCCTGCAGTACGGGCTGTTGCTGTTCATGCTGGCCGCCGGCCTCACGCTGATCTTCGGGATCATGGGCGTGGTCAACCTCGCGCACGGCAGTTTCTACATGCTGGGCGCCTACATGGCCTGGTTCTTGACGGCCCAGTTTCACAGCCTGCTGCTGGCCATCGTGGTCGGCGCCGTGCTCGCGGTGGCCTTTGGCTGGTTGCTGGAATGGACGCTGTTCCGGTTTTTCTACCACCGCGACCACCTCGACCAGGTGCTGCTGACCTTCGGCCTGATCTACATCTTTGAAGAAGTGCGCTCGCTGCTCTGGGGCGACGACGTGCACGCGGTGCAGGTGCCCGAGGCGCTGAACTGGTCGATCCCGCTGACCGACACCCTCTCCTACCCGGTCTACCGGCTGGTGATGTCGGGCATCTGCATCGTCCTGGCGCTGGGTCTGTACCTGCTGATCAGCAAGACGCGCCTGGGCATGAAGATCCGCGCGGGCGCCTTCAACCGCGAGATGACCGAATCGCTGGGCATCAACATCCGCCTCATCCACGGCGTGGTGTTCGCGCTCGGCGTGGGCCTGGCCGCGGTGGCCGGCATGATCGCGGCGCCCATCGCCAGCGTCTACCCCGGCATGGGCAGCTCGGTGCTGATCATGTGTTTCGTGGTCGTGGTCATCGGCGGCATCGGCTCGGTGCGCGGCGCGCTGGTCGCGGCCCTGCTGGTCGGGCTGGTCGATACCTTCGGCAAGGTGCTGCTGCCCCAGATTGCCGGCATGGCGGTCTACATGCTCATGGCCGCTGTGCTGCTCTACAAACCGGAAGGCCTGTTCAAACAATGAGCGCCCAACCTGTCACGGTCGCCCGGGGAGCCCTGTCGTCATGAGTGCCCCCAAAGCCCAACTCGAAAAGCTGCCGCGCAGCGTGCAGGTGCTGCTGGCCTTGGGCGCCATCGCCCTGGCCGCGTTTCCGCTCGTGCCCGTGGAGGGCAGCGACTTCTACCTGCAGATGCTCACGCAGATGATGATCCTGGCCATCTTCGCGATGAGCCTGGACCTGCTGCAGGGAGTGACCGGCCTGGTCTCGCTCGGGCACGCGGCGTACTTCGGCATTGCCGGGTATGCCCTGGCCTTCATCACGCCGCAGGACGCCCCCATCGCCCTGTGGTGGAGCCTGCCGCTGGCGGTGGTGGCAGCCGGCCTGGCGGCGCTGGTGATCGGCTTCTTCGTGGTGCGCACCCACGGCATCTACTTCATCATGGTGACCATGGCCTTCGCCCAGATGGTCTATTTCCTGTTCTTCGACAACAAGACCCTGGGCGGCTCCGACGGCATCTACGTCTACTTCCGGCCCGACGCCTCGGCCCTGGGCCTGGACCTCGAAAGCAAGACCACCTTCTTCTACCTGACGCTGGTGCTGCTGATCGCGGTGTACGCCTTTCTGCGCCGTGTACTGTTTTCGCCCTTCGGCCGCGTGCTCGCCGGCATCCGGGTCAATGAGCACCGGCTGCGCGCCGTGGGCTATGGCACCTTCGGCTACAAGCTGGCCGCCTTCACACTGGCCGGCGCACTGGCCGGGCTGGCGGGTTTTCTGTGGGCGGCGCAGACGGGCTTCGTCAACCCCGAGCTGATGGGCTTTCACATGAGCGCGCACGCCATCATGATGGTGATCCTCGGCGGCATGGGCAACTTTGCCGGCGCCATCGTCGGGGCCTTCGCCTTCGAATATGTGATGCACGTCTTCAAAGACCTCACCAAGCACTGGCAGTTGCTGATGGGTGGGTTCATCCTGCTGGTGGTGATCGTGGCGCCGCGCGGCCTGCTGGGCCTGGGCGACACGCTGCTGCGCCGCTCCCGCAAGGAGGCTTCGGAATGAGCCAGCCGCTGTTGAGCGCCCGCAACCTGACCAAGCGCTTCGGCGGCCTGGCCGCCGTGAACGACGTGTCGGTTGACCTGCTGCGCGACCGCATCCATGCCGTGATCGGTCCCAACGGCGCGGGCAAGTCCACGCTGACCAACCTGCTCTCGGGCGACCTGCCGCCCACCTCGGGCACGATCACGCTCAACGGTCAGGCCACTGCGGGGCATTCGCCCGAATCGATCTCGCGCCTGGGCCTGGGCCGCAGCTACCAGAAAACCAACATCTTCGGCCCCTTCACGGTGTGGGACAACGTGCGCCTGGCGGCCCAGTCGCGCGAAGGGTTTTCGCCGTGGAACCCGCTGAACTGGCTGTCGCCGGCACACCGCCTCTCGGGCATCAACCTGCGCTGCGAACGCGCCATCGAGCTGGCGGGCCTGACCCACCGCACCCAGACCGTGGCCGCCACCATCAGCCACGGCGAGCAGCGCCAGCTGGAGATCGCCATGACCCTGGCCACCGAACCGACCGTGCTGCTGCTCGACGAGCCGCTGGCCGGCATGGGCCAGGCCGAGGCCGAGCGCATGGTCGAGCTGCTGCTCAAGCTCAAGAAGGACCACGCGATGATGCTGGTCGAGCACGACATGGACGCGGTGTTCACGCTGGCCGACCAGCTCACCGTGATGGTCAACGGCCAGGTCATCGCCAGCGGCTCGCCCGAACAGGTGCGCGCCGACCCGATGGTGCAGGCGGCCTATCTGGGCGAGGAGCACTGAAGCCATGTCCGAAACCCCCTTGATCAGCGCCCACGGCCTGCACACGCATTACGGCCAGAGCCACATCCTGCGCGGCGTCGATTTTGTCGTCGCCCCGGGCCAGACCATCGGCCTCATGGGCCGCAACGGCATGGGCAAGAGCACCCTGCTCAAGTCGCTCATGGGCATCGTCAAACCCAGCGGCGGTGGCGTGCTCATCAAGGGCCACCCCATGACCGGCGCCAGCCCCTACGAAGTGGCGCGGCTCGGCATTGCCTATGTGCCCGAAGGGCGCGGCATCTTCGGCAACCTGAGCGTGAAAGAAAACCTGGTCATGGCCGCGCGCGCCGGCACGTGCGGTCAGCGCGACTGGACCTACGAGCGCGTGCTCAACACCTTCCCGCGTCTGGCCGAGCGCCTGGGCCACGGCGGCCAGCAGCTCAGTGGCGGCGAACAGCAGATGCTGACCATCGGCCGCGCGCTGATGACCAACCCCGACGTGCTGATCCTCGACGAGGCCACCGAAGGCCTGGCGCCGCTGATCGCGCGCGAGATCTGGCGCATCTGCGGCCTGATCCGCGAGAGCGGCATCAGCAGCGTGATCGTCGACAAGAACTGGAAGCACGTGACCCAGATCACCGACCGCAACGTCATCCTCGTCAAGGGCGAGGTGGTGTTCGAGGGCAGCTCGGGCGAACTGCTGTCCCAGCCGCAGTTGCTGGAGCAGTACCTGGGCGTCTGAACGCCACCGGCCGGCTTACAGCAGCGGCCGCAGTTCGCGCGCAGCCTCCAGCAGCAGGGGCAGCAGATCCTGGCGCAGGGTTTCGGGCGCCAGGCGCTGCGGCGCCGCCACCACGTTGAGCGCCGCCACCATGCGACCCTTCATGTCGCGCAGGGGCACGGCCAGTGCGTGCACGCCGAGTTCGTGCTCTTCACTGGCCACGGCGTAGTCGTCGGCGCGCACCTGGGCCACGATGGCCCGGAAGGCCTTGTGGTCCACCGTGGTCTTCGGTGTCAGCCGCGGCAGTTCGCGGCCCTTGAGCCAGGCGCTGAACGCCGCGCGCGGCAGCGCCGCCAGCAGCACGCGCCCGGTGCTGGTGGCGTGCACCGGCAGGCGCGCCCCCAGGTGCAGGCCATAGGCCATGAGGCGCTGCCCGCCCACGGCCGCGCTGCGCGCCACGATCACCACCTCGTCGCCGTCGAGCACCACGGCCGAAAACGATTCGCGCGTCTGCGCCGCCAGGCGGTTGAGCGTGGGCTGCAACAGGCGCGGCAGCCGCGCCGAGGCCAGGTAGCTGCCCGAAAACCGCAGCACCTTGGCCGACAGCCAGTAGTGCGTGCCATCGGTGTCCAGGTAGCCCAGATAGGCCAGCGTGAGCAGGTGGCGCCGGGCGGCGGCGCGGGTGAGGCCGGCGCGTTCGGCAGCCTGGGTGGCGTTCAGCCGCTGGCGCTCGGTGTCAAAGCTCTCCAGCACGGCCATGCCCTTGGCCATGCCTTCGATGAAGTCGGCCCGGGCAATGCCTTGCAGCGGCTCGGAAGAACGGGGGGCGGGGGCGGTGCTCATGCCGGCATTATCGCGAACCCGGGTGTATTGCGCGATCATCGCGCAAGTCTTCCGTTGATCGTGCAAACCCTTGCACCACGCCTTGGAAACGGGCCCGGCGACTCCTAAAGTCGCCGCCACGGCTCAAGCAGGACCTCCGGCCCCTGCCCTTCTTCCAGGAGACAACCCCATGCGCACCCAGGTCGCCATCATCGGTGCAGGCCCCTCCGGCCTGCTGCTCGGCCAACTGCTTCACAAGGCGGGCATCGACGCCATCATCCTTGAGCGCCAGACCGGCGACTACGTGCTGGGCCGCATCCGCGCCGGGATCCTGGAACAGGTCTGCATCGACCTGATGGACGAGGCCGGCGTGGGCGAGCGCATGCACAAGGAAGGCCTGGTGCACGGCGGCTTCGACCTGCTGGTGGACGGCCACCGCCACCGCGTGGACATGAACCAGCTCACCGGCGGCAAGAACGTGATGGTGTATGGCCAGACCGAACTGACCCGCGACCTGATGGACGCCCGCGCCGCGGCCGGACTGACCACGGTGTACGAGGCCGCCAACGTCAAGGTGCACGACTTCGACACCCCAAACCCGCGCGTCACCTACGAAAAAGACGGCCAGACGCACACCATCGAATGCGACTTCATCGCCGGCTGCGACGGTTTCCACGGCGTCTGCCGCGCCAGCGCGCCGCGCAGCGCGATCAAGGAATACGAAAAGGTCTATCCGTTCGGCTGGCTCGGCCTGCTGTCGGACACGCCGCCGGTGCACGACGAGCTGATCTATGTGAACAGCCCGCGCGGCTTCGCGCTGTGCTCGCAGCGCAGCATGACCCGCAGCCGCTACTACCTGCAGGTGCCGCTGACCGACAAGATCGAAGCGTGGACCGACGACGCCTTCTGGCAGGAACTGCGTCTGCGGCTGGACGACGAGGCCAACGCCAAGCTGGTCACCGGCCCGAGCATTGAAAAGAGCATCGCGCCGCTGCGCAGCTTCGTGACCGAGCCGCTGCGCTTTGGCCGCATGTTCCTGGCCGGTGACGCCGGCCACATCGTGCCGCCCACCGGTGCCAAGGGCCTGAACCTGGCCGCCACGGACGTGAAGTACCTGTTCAACGGTATCCGCGAGTACTACGAAGAAAAGTCCGAAGCTGGCATCGACCGCTATTCGGAACTGGCGCTCAAGCGCATCTGGCGCGCCGAGCGTTTCTCGTGGTGGTTCACCCAGCTGATGCACAAATTCCCCGACGACGGCGAGATCGTGGGCAAGTTCCAGCGCGCCGAGCTGGACTACCTGATGCACTCGGAAAACGGCGCCCGCACCGTCGCCGAAAACTACGTCGGCCTGCCGCTGGACTTCGGGCAGTAACGCCACGGCGATCAGGCACCCCACACCGCGCAGGGGGCGCCTGGTCCCGCCACACAAAGTCTTGGACGCCCGCTTCTGCGGGCGTGACGTTTTTTCAGGTGAGCGTGGCCGGCAATCTATCCGGCCATCTTCCTGCCGCTGCCCGCGCGGGCGGGCGCGCGAGCGGGAACCGGCATGCCGGGAAACACGGGTGTCGCCCGCGTGCCGGGGGCGGTTGCGGGTTGCCTGTACATTGACGTTTACGTCAACGTCCATCCACCGCGCATGCCCTCCTCCGCCGCTCCTGCTTCGACCCAACCCCTTCGCCCCCTGCGGGGTGTGCGCGTGCTCAGCCTGGCCCTCAACCTGCCCGGCCCGGCCGCGCTGATGCGCCTCAAGGCCATGGGCGCCACCTGCCTCAAAGCCGAACCCCCGGCCCCCCAGGGGGCGCCCGCGGGCACCAGCGGTGACCCCATGGGCCAGTACAACGCCCAGGGCTATGGCCAGTTGCACGCCGGCATCCGGGTGGTCACCATCGATCTCAAAAGCGAAGCCGGGCAAGCCCGGCTGCATCAGGCGCTGGCCCGCACCGACGTGCTGCTGACCTCGTTCCGCCCATCGGCCCTGCAAAAACTCGGGCTCGGCTGGAAAGCCCTGCACCGCCAGCACCCCGCGCTGTCGGTGGTGGCCATCTATGGCGCTCCGGGCGAGCGGGCCGAAGAGCCCGGCCACGACCTCACCTACCTGGCCGATGCCGGCCTGGTCACCGGGCTGGACCTGCCGGCCACGCTGTTTGCCGACATGGGCGGCGCGCTGATGGCCAGCGAAGCCGTGCTGCAGGCGGTCATTCAGCAACAGCGCACCGGCAAGAGCAGCTTCCAGTCGGTCGCGCTGTCCGACGCGGCCGCCTGGCTGGCCCTGCCCCGCGTATGGGGCCTGACCCAGCCATCCGGCTCGGTGGGCGGCGCCCACGCCGGCTATCGCGTCTACCCGTGCAAGAACGGCCGCGTGGCATTGGCGGCGCTGGAGCCGCACTTCGCGGCCGCACTCTGCGCGGTGGCCGGCATCCCGTTCCACGGCATGGTCACCATGCTGCACCCGGACACACCGGCGGCCATCGCCGCCTTCCTGGCCGGCAAGACCCGCGCACAACTGGACAAACTGGCCGCCCGGCACGACATCCCGCTGCACACGCTGGCCTGAGCTGGCGGCCGCTGCCCACCGGGCAGCCTCGCAAGAGCAGGCCTAGGGCAGGCGGGCAGGCGCCTCGTCGGCCTGCAAACCGAGCAGCCATTCGCGCCAGATCGCCACCAGCAGCGCCATGAGCACCGGGCCGACGAACAGGCCAACGATGCCCATGGTCTTGACGCCGCCCACCAACCCGAAGAACGTGGGCAGGAACGGCAGCTTCACCGGCCCGCCCACCAGGCGCGGGCGCAGCGTCTTGTCGACGATGAACAGCTCGATCGATCCCCAGGCAAACAGCGCCACGCCGGCCAGCGCCTCGCCCGAGCCCACGAGGTAGAGCGACACCAGCGTGAACGACAGCGGTGCCCCCCCGGGGATCAGCGCCATGAAGCCGGTGATCACGCCCAGCAGCACCGGCGAAGGCACCCCCGCGATGGCATAGGCCACGCCCAGCACCACGCCCTCGCCCAACGCGATCAGGCCCAGCCCGGTGACGGTGGCGCTGACCGTGGCCGGCACCACGCGTGAAAACCGCTGCCAGCGATCGGGCAGCAGGCGCTCGCCCACGGTATCGATCTGCGCCCCGATGCGTGCGCCGTCCTTGTAGACGAAGAACAGCGTGATCAGCATGAACAGCACCAGCAGCAGCAGCCCGAACAGGTCGCCCGTGGCCGTCAGGGCCACGCGGTAGATGTTGCCCAGGTGCTGGCCGCTGAGCAGTTGGATCCACTCGCCCAGCGCGTGCGGTTCGCCCAGGTGGTCGCGCCAATACGCGGCCAGTTGCGCGCCCACCAGCGGCAGCGACTCGATCCACTGCGGCACCGGCGCGCCGCTGCGATTGGCCTCGATCAGCCAACGCAGCAGACCGCTGGCCTCGCGGATCGCGTAGTGCAGCGCCAGCGACAGGGGCACCACCAGCACCACCAGCACCACGACGATGGCCAGGCTGGCCGCCAGTGTGGTGTTGCCGCGGCAGGCCTTCACCACCTTGCGGTACAGCGGCCAGCTGGCAAAACCGATGATCAGGGCCGCCAGCACCGGCACCAGGAAACCGCGGAAGAAATACACCCCCGCGGCCAGGATCAGCAACAACAGCGCACGGGTGATGAGGGGAGTCTGAAGCACAGGGGGCATGCGGTCATTCTGACACGGGGCCCAGCACCGTCCGGGCCCAGTCCGGCAGCGCCGGCGCCTGCCACACCAGCGCGCCACTGCGCAGCCGGGCCACCAGGCGCGGCGGCTGAAACGGCTCGCCGGCCGGCACCGAGGTGTCGTAGAGCAGCGCCAGATCGGCGCGGCGCACGGCCACGCCCAGGTGCTTCACCGTGCGGGGGTAGCGCGAGAGGATGCGTTCGGGCGGCACCGGGTGCCCGCCCTCGTCCACCCGCCGCGCGACGCGGCCCGGCAACTGCGCCGGATCGTCCACGCACACCACCAGCAGCACCACGGCGAACCCGGCCCGACGCGCTGCTGCCATGAGATCGAGCTTGGAGGTGTGCGAAAACACCGTCTCGCTGGCGAAGGCGCGCCCGGCGGCCAGGCAGGCCTGGCGGCGCTCATCGGCCCATTGCCGCGCCAGGGCCGAACGCTGCAGGGGATCGGCCACGTGCCCGAGGTGGGCCGCTTCGTACAGATCGGCGTTGACGAACTCGGCCTCGGCGGGAATCAGGCCTTCGGCCACCGCAGACCGGTACAGCGTCGATTTGCCCGCCCCATTCGGGCCTGCGAGCAGGAAGAAAACCGGTCGCGCCACTGAACCTCTCAGGCCGCTCGCCGCAACACGGCCCGCTGCCGGTTGGCCTCTACCGTGGCGCGCACGGCCTGCACCAGCCGGCCACTGGCCTCCGCCGCCACGAAGCGCGCTTCCAGCGCGTCCAGGGCCTCATCGGCCACGGGCTCTGCCGGCAGCTTCTCCTGTGGAATGCCGCGCTGCGCGTCGTGCTGGGCAATGGCCTCCAGCGCGTCTTGCGCCGTCAGGCCCGAAGCCTCGACGATGCGCCCCAGCGTAGCCCAGTATTCGATCTGCCCGGCCACCGAGCGGCGCATGGGCTGTGCCGCCTGGCGCGCCTGGTGCACCAGGTCGGACGGCAGTTTGACCGAAGCGAAGGCAGCAGAAGTCATGACAATCTCCTTTATGGCGCATTTTGCGCCATAAAGGACCATTCTAGCAAAGTGGATAATCGCCGCTTCTTCAGAGGAGGCGCCATGAAAAAACAAGGCACCGTGGTGCGCTGGGACAGCGCCAAAGGTTTCGGGTTCATCCGCAGCGGCCAGACCACGGCCGATGTCTTCTTTCACATCCGCGATTACCGGGGTTCCGAAGCGCCTGTGGTCGGGCAATCGGTCGGCTTTGAAGAAATCGTGATCGGGGGCAAGGGCCCGCGCGCCATGGACGTGCATCCTGCGGGCATGCCGGCAAGCGGCATGCCTCGTCCGGCCGCCCGGCGCCCGTCCACCACGAGCCGCCCGCCGCCGGCACCCCGCCCCACGGCGCCGCGTCGGCCTCCACCACCCGCCAGCCCACGAACGGACACGACCGGGGTCGCGCTCGGCCTGATGTTGCTCTGGATCGCGCTGCTGGGCCTCGGGGTCTGGCGTGGGCAACTGGGCTGGGTGCTGCTGCCCGCGCTCCTGGGCCTGAACCTCATGACCTTCTTCCTGTACTGGCAGGACAAACACGCCGCGCAGCACGGGCAGTGGCGCACGAAAGAAAACCACCTGCATCTGCTGGCGTTGCTCGGCGGCTGGCCAGGTGCCTGGCTGGCGCAGCGGGTGCTGCGTCACAAGACGGTGAAGGCCCCCTTCGTCTTGGGGTACTGGGCCACCGTGGGCCTCCACCTGGTTCTGCTGGCGCTCTGGGTCTTTGCGCCCGAGGTTGGCCCGCTTCTGGGGCCGCTGGCCGGGCGCTGAAGCGCTTGTTACTCAGTTGCTGCCGAACAGGCGCGCCAGGAAACCGCGCTTCTTTTTCTGCTGCAGTTCGCGCAGCAGTTCTTCCTTGATCTGGGCCTTGAGGTCGGCGTCGCCCCGGCCCACGTTCTTCAGGTACACCTTCACCGAATCGGCGTAGCTCTTGTCGTCGCTGCGGATGTGGTTGAACAGCCAGCGCGAAAGCATGGCGTGCAACTCGTCGGCAACGTCTTCGCCCGCCTCGAAGCGCATGCGGTAGTCGGCCACCTTGCGGGTGAACAGTTCGTGCACCTTCTTGTGCGGGCCGCTGTACATGTAGCCGGCATCGACCATCAGCGCCTCTTCAAAGGCGAAATGCGAGAGCGTGTAGTCGATCGCCTCGTCGATCACCGCGCCCACGGCCGCGCGGTCGTGTTGCTCGCGGGCGTCGTAGAGCTGGTTGATGTATTCGACGATGCGCTTGTGCTGCCCGTCGATTTCGGTGATGCCCGTCTCCAGGTCGGGCGTCCAGTTCAGGTGTGCCATGGAAAGTCCTCCAGCGCGCCGCCTGAAAAAATTGGCGCCGCGCTTAAGGAAAAATTGTGGCTGACCTGTAAGCAAACGTGAGGGCTATCACACCGCTTCATGACTTATCTCAAGCCCGGCCCCGAATTGCCGACAGCCGGACGGCCGAGGCGCCTGGAACTGTGGGGTCAATGCCGCAACCGATAGACTGCGCGGCTCCTTGCCCATCGTCCCTTGCCTTGATGACCTCCCTCTTCTCTCTGTTTCTGGTGCTTCTCGCGGTGGGTCTGGTCTCCATCATCTGGCGGCTCGCCTCCCGCCGCCAAAGCCTGCCCTGCCCGTCCTGGCTGCGTTGGCTGGTGGAACTGGACAACCCCTTCACCCAGACCAACCGGGCCGCGTTCATCGTCGACACCCTCGAACTGACCCCGGGCATGGTGGTGCTCGACGCCGGGTGTGGCCCAGGGCGACTGACCGTTCCTCTGGCCCAGCGCGTGGGCCCCGACGGCCGCGTGGTGGCGCTGGACATCCAGGCCGGCATGCTGGCGCGGGCCCAGGCCAAGGTGGCTGCGGCCGGGCTCACGCAGGTGGACTTTGTGGCCGCCGCCCTCGGCAATGCCCAGTTGCCCGCCGACCACTTTGATCGGGCGGTCCTGGTCACCGTGCTGGGCGAGATTCCCGATCGCGCCAGCGCGCTGGCTGCGCTGTTCGCCAGCTTGAAGCCGGGCGGCGTGCTGGCGGTGGTCGAGGTCATCTTCGACCCCCACTTTCAATCCCGTCAGACGGTTGCCCAGTTGGCGGCATCGGCGGGCTTTCAGGAAAGCGCATTTTTCGGGCACCGGCTGGCTTACGTCATGCATCTGACCAAACCGGCCGCCGCGCAAGCCGGTGCCTGAACAGCACCAGACACCGCTTGCCCGCCATCATCGGCAGCCCAACGACCCGATGGCCGAACCACCGGGAACCGTGGGGCGGTCAATGCCGCAAGCGGCCCCGCTCGTACCAGGCCGCGCTGCGGTTCACCACCGACACCACCCACAGCATCACCGGCACCTCGATCAGCACGCCCACCACGGTGGCCAGCGCCGCGCCCGACTGGAAGCCGAACAGGCTGATGGCCGTGGCCACGGCCAATTCAAAGAAATTGCTCGCGCCGATCAGCGCCGACGGCCCGGCCACGCAATGCGCCACACCCAGGCGGCGGTTGAGCAGGTAGGCCAGGCCCGAGTTCAGCACCACCTGAATCAGGATCGGCACCGCCAGCAGCGCGATCACCAGCGGCTGACGCAGGATGGCTTCGCCCTGGAAGGCGAAGAGCAGCACCAAAGTCAGCAGCAACGCCACGATCGACCACGGGCCGAGCCGCGCCGCCACGGTCTGCAGACGTTCGGCACCGCCGCGCAGCAGCCACGCCCGCAGCAGTTGGGCCACGATCACTGGCACCACTATGTACAGCCCCACCGACATCAGCAGCGTGCCCCACGGCACCGCGATGGACGAAAGCCCGAGCAGCAGGGCCACCAGCGGCGCAAAGGCCACCACCATCAGCGCGTCGTTGAGCGCCACCTGTGACAGCGTGAAATACGGATCGCCCCGGCACAACTGGCTCCACACAAACACCATCGCGGTGCAGGGCGCGGCCGCCAGCAGGATCAGGCCCGCCACGTAGCTGTCGATCTGGTCGGCCGGCAGCAGCGGCGCAAACAGGTGGCGGATGAACAGCCAGCCCAGCAGCGCCATCGAAAACGGCTTGACCGCCCAGTTCACGAACAGCGTCACGCCGATGCCACGCCAGTGCGCCCGGACCTGCCCGAGCGCGCCGAAGTCGATCTTCAGCAGCATGGGAATGATCATCACCCAGATGAGCACGCCCACCGGCAGGTTCACCTGCGCCACCTCCATCGCACCCACCGCCTGGAAAACGCCGGGCAGCCACTGGCCCAGCGCGATGCCGGCGACGATGCACAAGGCCACCCACACCGTCAGGTAGCGCTCGAAAAAACCCATGGCCGGCTGAGCGGCCGCTGCCTGCGCGCCGCTCATGACGCCGCCAGCCCGCGTGCGCTGGCCTGCAGCGCCATGCGCTCCAGGCGTTCGGGCGGCAGGCTGACCAGCAGATCCAGCCGGCGGCGGATCGCGTGCAGCGTCAGGCGGAAAGCTTCCAGCCTGGCGGCCTCGTCACCCGGCGCTTCCGACGGGTCGGCGTAACCCCAGTGCGCGGTGGCCGGCTGACCCGGCCAGAACGGGCACACCTCGCCGGCCGCGTTGTCGCACACGGTGATCACCAGGTCCATGTGCGGCGCATCGGGCTGCGCGAACTCGTCCCAGCTCTTGCTGCGCACATTCGCCGTAGCGATGCCGGCGGCATCGAGCACTTTCAGCGCCAGCGGGTTCGGCTGCTGGTTTTCGCGCGGCTGGCTGCCGGCCGAAAAGGCGCGAAAGCGCGGACCGCCGATGTGGTTCAGCACGGCCTCGGCCAGGATGCTGCGCGCCGAATTGTGCGTGCACAAAAACAGCACGTTGAGCGTGGGAGGAGAAGCGTTCATGGATCGAAACCCCGTCAAAGAAGAGAAAAGAGTCGGAGACCAAAGCGGAAAAAACGCCCTGCGCTCAGCAGGCGCAGGCCCGCGCCTGGCCATTCACCTCGCAGGCGGCGCCCTCGCAGCAGTTTTCGCTCAGGTAGGCCAGCAGCGCGTTCATCGGGCCGAACGCGGCGCGGTAGATCAGGTTCCGGCCGCTGCGCTCCTGCGTCACCAGACCCGCGTGCGTCAGTTCCTTCAGGTGGAACGACAGGCTGGGCGCCGGCACCTGCATCTGTTCGGTGAGCGCGCCGGGCGTCAACCCCTCAGGGCCGGCCACCACCAGGGCACGGAACACCCGCAGGCGCAGGGGCTGGGCCAGCGCGGCCAAGGCTTGAACCACTTCGTTTTCTTCCATATTTTGATAATACTTGAAATATGGAAATTTATGATGACAGCGGCGTGACATGCAGCGAGCAGTGACGGTCCGCATTCGTCAGCTGCTGTTCGACGAAGGCACGCACGATGGCAATGCATCAACGTCAAACGCCTCGACATCAAAAGTGTCGAACGTGATCTCCCCGAAATCGCTGGGGCCAAGCTGCTTGCGAAAGCTGGTGCCGTCGATTCGGCCTGAGGGTTCGCGCAAGAGAACGCTCAACACTCTAAGTGCGTCCCCTAGAGACCCCGACGGCGCGTAGACCAGCAGCCGAAGAATGCCAACGAACAGAGCGCTCACATCGCGTAGGCCCACAACCTGTTGAATGCATTGCCCGAAAGCCACCGCATATTCATCCCCTGACTGGTCTATCTGCTGACTGGTTGGGGATGGTAGCTGACGGCGATACGGGGGAGGTAATGTGTACGCCTGAACCGCCTTTCGCCAAAAGGCGCCTGCCATTGCCCTGCCAGTGGTCCTTTCTTCAGTGCCGCGCAGCGAAAAAGACCCGCGAGCAGAACAAATATGAGCGCTTGGCGGTGCGTGGCTGGCGAGACTTGCCGCTCATTGGCCAGCATGATCAAAAAGGCTTCTACATCCGCCCCGCCCATGTCGCGCGGGTGCCGCATGCCACCCTGTTGAGCGGACCACAGAACAAAAAATCGAACCCAATACAGGTAGGCCTTTTCGGTCTTGAGGCTATAGTGCAGATACCGAATGCGCTCCCGAACCTGATCTAACAAGCGCTTGGACACCAGCGGCGGCACGTCGGCGACTTTGTCGGTCTTGTTATACCTATTCATATACCCAGCATTTGATGTCAAAAGATATTTCAGCCTCGGCACCGCCACGTTATCCGCCTGTCTCCGGGCATATCCGGTGATTCGGCGACTACATCAAATTTAGGCCCCGCGCTCATACACCTGTTAGGCTCATCAAGCCAAAATCCATAAGGGTTTCCATGCTCATTTTAAACAATCAACCGATGCCCGATCAGAAACTTTGTTTTTCTTCAAAGATTCTCAGCCTTATGACGGACGGAGAATACAAGAGCGCTGCCGACTGTGTACTAGAGCATGCGGAAGAATTAGCCAATGAAGCGGCGACCCTTTCTGGAAAAGAAAAAGACACCCTGCTAGAAAAATCTGATTGTATAGCCAGCACCTATAGGGAATTGATGTTTCTTGCCTCGAGCCAGCAGCTTCAAGAATTACATCAGACGCAAAATATACAAATTGCAAAAAGGACTCTTAAAATTAAAGATCAGAGTAATCTTACTTCGCAAATTGTAGAGCAGGTAGCGTCGTTTATTGAGGTGTATGAATCACTCGCCAAACTTTTTGTCATCCATCTGACTAGAGAAAATATTTTTAATACTGAATTGAATAGGCTTAAAACATTTTCAAATATTGATTCATCCTATACCAAAGAGCAATTCTTGCAGGATCTCTTCATGCTACTGGGGCATGTAGAACCTGCCTCTACTAGATTCTCATTCTCCAGGGATCGACAACAAATCTTAGGAACCCGCTACAAATGCGAGCGTGGATATGCCAATGCAACTCATGTAATCGAGGAAATAAAAAATTTACTTCTGAAACTAGAGGAAATCACCATCCCAAATTCTCTTTCATATCAAGAAATCTATTGGCATTGTGGCGTCGATATTACCTTGATCATTAAGGGTATCTTAAACAAAGTAAGCGATTAAGTTTTTGCCAGATTCATGCCATTTTACCGACCAAGGCTATGCAAAACAATCTGAAAAAATCGCCCTAACAATCCAGTCCAGCGGACAGTCGGCCAGCTGCGCTGTCCGCCTGCCGCTGACCTTCGTCGTTAGGCCAAAACATACCAGCATGACCATGGAACCATTCTCAAAGCGATACGGCTTCTCTTCCATCGAAGAGGTCGAGATTTCCATTCGAGAAGACGCGCCGAACGAGCTTCGCAGCTTCATCGTTCAGCTAGCATATGACCACACATTTAAGCCTTCTTCTCTACGTTATTTGGTATGCAAAGCACTTAAAAAATCACCCGACCCAAGCAATTGGTCCGAGTATCCAAACATTGACAACGAAGTCAACGATTTACTGTGCAGCTGCAAGTGGTACAAGGTCTACGACATCGCCGAACGAATAATTCACCAACTTGGCGAGAATTCATACAGAGACACATACGAATCATTTGAAAGAGAGTTAAATGAGTACTTCGTAGAAAACGGCATTGGCTGGAAGGTTGTGAATGGTTTTATCGAATATCGTGGCCCTGAATCGTTTGAGTCCGTCATCAAGGGTGCTCAGGCTACAGAGCAAGACAGCGGACACATAACCGCTAGCAAAGAGCTTCATCAAGCCATTAGCGATCTATCAAGGAGGCCGGCGCCTGACCCGACCGGCGCGATTCAGCATGCAATGGCATCGCTGGAATGTGTGGCAAGAGAGCTAACTGGTGATCAAAAGACAACCCTCGGTGACATCATGAAACGTCACGGAGCACTGCTCCCCGCCCCGCTTGACCAAGCAGTTGTTAAAGCATGGGGTTACGCCTCTGAAAATGGCCGCCATATCCGCGAGGGCAGAGAGCCGACACTTAACGAGGCAGAACTTATCGTAGGGCTGTGTGCCTCTGTAGGTAACTACCTCATCAAGGTCACCAAACAATGAAGCGTTTTATCGTGGGCCTAACTTGGGCGTCGAGCGACTGCCTTTTCACTTGGTCACCGACCGCTCCTGGCCCTCAGCAGCCCAAAGCCACCCGGCTTACCGCCCTTTAACCCCGGCCCTTGGCGGCAGCCCAGTATGCTGGGTCAGGATGCGCCCTTTGACCGGCGCCTTGCCGCCGCCGGCTTTCGCTCCTGAACCGCTGCCCTTCCCCGCGCCACCCGTTTTCACCACCGCCGCCGCGCGTTCGCTGGCCTTGGCGCCACCGGCGCCCGGCGTGCTGTTTTTGCGCCTTGCGCTCTGGTAGCCGCCATCGGTCACCGGCTGGAAGGTCGGGATCAGGTGGTGTTTGCCGTTGCCGATCAGGTCGGCGCGGCCCATGGCCTTGAGGGCTTCGCGCAGCAGCGGCCAGTTGTTGGGGTCGTGGTAGCGCAGGAAAGCCTTGTGCAGGCGGCGGCGTTTCTCGCCGCGCACGATGTCGACCGTTTCGCCGCGTCCACCCGGCCCGTTGTCGCGGTGCACGCCCTTGAGCGGGTTCAGGCCCGAGTGGTACATGGCCGTGGCGGTGGCCATGGGGCTGGGGTAGAAGGTCTGCACCTGGTCGGCGCGGAAGCCGTTTTTCTTCAGCCAGACGGCGAGGTTCATCATGTCCTCGTCGCGCGTGCCAGGGTGCGCGGCGATGAAGTACGGGATGAGGAACTGCTTCTTGCCCGCCTCTTCGCTGTACTTCTCGAACATCGTCTTGAAGCGGTCGTAGGTGCCGATGCCCGGCTTCATCATCTTCGACAGCGGGCCACTCTCGGTGTGCTCGGGCGCGATCTTGAGGTAGCCGCCCACGTGGTGCTGCACCAGTTCCTTGACGTATTCGGGGCTCTGCACGGCCAGGTCGTAGCGCAGGCCGGAGCCGATCAGGATCTTCTTGATGCCCTTGAGGGCCCGCGCCCGGCGGTAGATCTTGATCAGCGGGTCGTGGTTGGTGGTGAGGTTCTGGCAGATGCCCGGGTAGACGCAGCTGGGCTTGCGGCAGGCGGCTTCGATGGCGGGGCTGCGGCAGCCCAGGCGGTACATGTTGGCCGTGGGGCCGCCCAGGTCGGAAATGACGCCAGTGAACCCGTCGACCTTGTCGCGGATGTCTTCGACCTCCTTGATGATCGAGTCTTCCGAGCGGCTCTGGATGATGCGGCCTTCGTGCTCGGTGATCGAGCAGAAGGTGCAGCCGCCGAAGCAGCCGCGCATGATGTTCACGCTGAAGCGGATCATTTCCCAGGCCGGGATCTTGGTCGCGCCGTCGTGGCGGCCGTGTTCGTCGGCGTAGGCGGGGTGCGGGCCGCGCGCATACGGCAGGTCGAACACGTAGTCCATCTCGGCCGTGGTCAGCGGGATCGGCGGCGGGTTGATCCACACATCGCGCGCCGTGGTGCCTTCGCCATGCGCCTGCACCAGCGCGCGGGCGTTGCCGGGGTTGGCTTCCACGTGCAGCACGCGGTTGGCGTGGGCGTAGAGCACGGCGTCGCTTTTGACCTGCTCGTAGCTGGGCAGGCGGATGACGGTGCGGTCGCGCGGCAGCTTGGCCACGCCGCCCGCACCCTGCGGGCGGTGGATGGTGATGGGTTTGACCTGCACGACCTGCGCTGAGGCCGCCGGGGCGGCGGCGCCTTCTTCCTTGGCGCAGCTCTGGCCTTGCGCCTGGGCCTGTTCGCTGGTGGTCTGGTAGGGGTTGATGTGGTCTTCGACGTGGCCGGGCGTGTCGACCTCGGTCGAATCCAGCTCGATCCAGCCTTCGGCCGTCGGATCGCCCGCGCGGCGGATGAAGGCGGTGCCGCGCACGTCGGTGATGCTCTCGACCGGCTCCTTGCGCGCCAGCCGGTGCGCCACCTCGACCAGCGCGCGTTCGGCGTTGCCGTACAGCAGCAGGTCGCACTTGGCGTCGACCACGATGGAGCGGCGCACCTTGTCGCTCCAGTAGTCGTAGTGGGCGATGCGGCGCAGGCTGCCTTCAATGCCGCCGAGCACGATGGGCACGTCCTTGTAGGCCTCGCGGCAGCGCTGGCTGTAGACGATGGCGGCGCGGTCGGGCCGCTTGCCGCCCACGTCGCCCGGCGTGTAGGCATCGTCGCTGCGGATCTTCCGGTCGGCGGTGTACCGGTTGATCATGGAATCCATGTTGCCCGCGGTCACGCCCCAGAACAGGTTGGGCTTGCCCAGCGCCTTGAAGGGCTCGGCGCTCTGCCAGTCGGGCTGGGCGATGATGCCGACGCGAAAGCCCTGCGCTTCCAGCACGCGGCCGATCACGGCCATGCCGAAGCTGGGGTGGTCGACATAGGCGTCGCCCGTCACCAGCACGATGTCGCACGAATCCCAGCCGAGCTGCTCCATTTCCGCCCGGCTCATGGGCAGGAACGGGGCCGTGCCGAAGCGCTTGGCCCAGTACGGGCGGTAGCTGGTCAGCGGTTTGGCGTTGCGCGCAAAAAAGGAAACGTCGATGGGCGCGTTCATGGACGCTTTCTTCGGAAGTGGGGCGAGGGCTGGCGGGCGGAAAGACCTGCGAGTGTAGGTTTTTCAGGCCAACCTGCGCCAGCGAAGGGGCTCCCGGCCGGCGTTCGGGCACGCGGTCGGCACGCGGATGCCGCTGCCGGGCAACGCCCGGGCGGGCCGGCGTGATTGAATAGAGGGCTGTCTGCCCCGGCCGCCCATGCTGCACCCTCCCCGCGCCTATCTCTACCTCGACGCCGTCGCACGCGCCGGCTCCATCCGCAAGGCGGCCGAAAAGCTGCATGTGGCGTCCACCGCACTCAACCGCATGATCCTGGAGCTGGAGGAACAGGCGGGCACGCCGCTGTTCGAGCGCCTGCCCCGCGGCGTGCGCCCCACGGCGGCGGGTGAGGTGCTGATCCATGCCGTGCGGCGCTCGCTGGCCGACCTGCGCTCGGCCGAGTCGCACATCGAGCAGTTGCGTGGGCTGGTGCGCGGCACGGTGCGTGTGGGCTGCGCCGAATCGGTCGCCACCGACCTGATTCCCAGCGCCGTCGTGCAGTACCAGGCCCAGCACCCGGGGGTGCAGTTCCAGGTGGTGTCGGGCGTGACCAACCACCTGGTCGGCCTGCTGGGGCAGGACGAGGTGGAACTGGTGCTGGTGCACGACCCGGCGCCCAGCGACGACCTGCACGTCATCAGCCGGCTGCACCAGCCGCTGTGCGCCATGGTGCGGCCGGACCACCCGCTGGCCGGGCGCGAAAGCCTGCGCCTGGCCGAATGCCAGCAGTACCCGGTGGCGCTGGGCGACCGCTCCTTCGGCAGCCGGCGCCTGCTCGACGCGGTGATGGACCGCTCGCGCCTGTCGATGCGGCCGCTGATCGAAGCCAGCACGGTGCAACTGCTCAAGGAATTCACGCGCCAGACCGGTGCCATCAGCTTCCAGTTCCAGATCGGCACGTTGCAGGAAGTGCGCCGCGGCGAGCTGGTGTCGATCCCGCTGACCGATTCGGCCCTGGGCCGCAGCGAACTGGTGCTGGCGGTGCGCGACAGCCGCCGCCTGCCCATTGCCGTGCTGTCGTTCATCGAACTGCTGGTCAGCCGCCTGGCCGAACTCACCCCCTGAACCCGGCGGGCCATCCGGGCCCGCACCAGTGCACACATTTTTCTCTCACCCCGAGAGAAACATTGAGCTTCTAGGCAGCAGTCGGATTCCAGATACTGGATCCCATGAACCGCGCCGACGCCGCTTTTTCCCCCCGCATGCTGCAGGTCTTGCGCCTGTCCATGGCCCATCCCGGCGACCTGTCAGCGCTGGCCGCCCTGCTCGATGCGGGCCGGGTGCGGGCCGAAGACGTGGTCGCCGTGATCGGCAAGACCGAGGGCAACGGCGGCGTGAACGACTTCACCCGCGGCTACTTCACCCAGAGCCTGATGCACCTGCTGGGCCAGCACCTGGGGCGCGCGCCGGCCGATCTGGTGCGCGAGCTGCCCTGCATCCTCTCCGGTGGCACCGAAGGCGTGCTCTCGCCCCACTACAGCGTGTTCGTGCGCGGCCCGGCCCCGGCCGATGCCCCCGCCGGCCCGGCCCTGGCCATCGGCCGCGCCTTCAGCCCGGTGACACCGGTAGCCGATATCGGCCGCTGGGCCCAGGTGCGTGCAGTGGCCGACGCGGTGCGCGCCGCCATGGCCGATGCCGGCATCACCGACCCGGCCGACGTGCGCTTCGTGCAGGTCAAAGGCCCCTGCGTCACCGCCACACGGGCCGCCGCCGCGCTCGCCGCCGGGCAGACCGTGGCCAGCGCCGACCCCAACCGCTCCATGGCGCTGTCGCGCGCGGCGGGCGCTTTCGGTGTGGCGCTGGCGCTGGGCGAAATGGCCGACGATGCGGCGCTCGAAGCCGGTTTGCTGAGCCGTTTCGACCTCTGGTGCGGGCGTGCCAGCGTGTCCACCGGCGTGGAGGTGGAAGCCAACGAGGTGGTGCTGCTGGGCCACAGCCCGGCCTGGCGCGGCCCGCTGCGCATGGCCTGCGAACCCATGGCCGATGCCATGGACCTGCCCGCCGTCACCCGCGCCCTGGCCCAGTTGGGCCTGCACGCCCGGCCGCAACTGGCCGACGAAGACCGTGCCCGTGTGGCCGCCGCCCTGGTCAAGTGCGAGCCCGACCGCCGCGGCCAGGTGCGCGGCGCGCGCCACACCATGCTGGACGACACCGACATCAACGCCCAGCGCCATGTGCGCGGCGCCGTGGGCGGCCTGGTGGCCGGCGCGCTGGGCGATGGGCGCATATTCGTCTCGGGCGGTGCCGAACACCAGGGCCCCGATGGCGGTGGCCTGATCGCCGTGATCGCGGAGGTGGCATGAGCCCGCCCTGGTGGCAGCTCGACGCCTGCGCGCTGGGCCAGGCCTACCGCGACGGCGCGGTCACGCCGGTGCAGGCGCTGGCCTCGCACCTGGACCGGCTGGCCCAGGTGCAGCCGGTCATCAACGCCATGGCCTGGGTCGACGCCGAAGGGGCCGGCCAGGCGGCCGCGGCCAGCGCCGCCCGCTGGCAGGCGGGCCAGCCCCTGTCGCCCCTGGACGGCGTGCCCATCACCGTCAAGGACAACATTCCCGTGGCCGGCCTGCCCTGCCGCTGGGGCAGCCGGCTCTACCAGGACCACGTGCCCGAGCGCGACGAAACGCCCGTGGCCCGGCTGCGCGCGGCCGGCGCCGTCATCCTCGGCAAGACCGCGGTGCCCGAATTCACCCTGCAGGGCTACACGCACAGCCCCGTCACCGGCACCACCGGCAACCCCTGGGACCCGGCGCTCACACCCGGTGGTTCCAGCGGCGGTGCGGTGGCCAGCCTCGCGGCCGGCGTGGGCGCGCTGGCCATCGGCACCGACGGGGGTGGCTCCATCCGCCGCCCGGCCGGCTTCACCGGGCTGTATGGCTTCAAGCCCGGCTGGGGCGTGGTGCCCCGCCAGGACGGCCTGCCCGAGATCCTGCCCGGCATGGAAGTCATCGGCCCCATCACCCGCAGCGCGCGCGACCTGGCGCTGGTGCTGGCGGTGATCGGCGGCGACGTGGCGGAACCCTGGGCCCCCGAGCCTGCGCCGCCGGCAGGTCTGCGCATCGCCTACTGGCGCGACATCGCCGGCTCGCCGGTGGACCCGGCCATCACCGCCGTGGGTGACGCCACCGCCGAGCGCCTGCGTGCGCTCGGCCATGCCGTGCACACCACCGCCGCGCCCGACGCCGTGCAGGCCTTCAACCAGCGGGCCTGGCCGGTCATCAGCAGCACCGGTCTGGCCCACGTGCTGCAGACGCACGATCGGCTCGACCGGCTGACGCCGGCCCTGGCCGACATGCTGGCGCGCGGCCGCGCCGGGCGTGCCACCGACCTGTTCGCCGCACAGGCCCTGGTGCGGCAATTGCAAGCCGCTCTGGCGGATGTGTTCCGTGCACACGATCTGGTGCTCACGCCCACTTCGGCGGCCCTGCCCTGGCCGGCCGACGAGCCGCACCCCGCACACATCGCGGGCCAGGCCGTCGACGGGCGCGGGCATGCGGTCTTCACCGCCTTCGTCAACGCCTGCGGCCTGCCGGCGCTGGCCCTGCCTGCGGGGTGGGCGCAGCACCTGCCCGTGGGCGTGCAACTGGTGGGACCGACCGGGTCCGACGCGCGGCTGATCGCCCTGGCGCCAGCCTGGGAAGCCGCCAACGACCCGGCCGCCCCCCGGCGCTGGCCCCTGCACTGAATACCTGCCCTTTGGAGAAACCGCGAATGTCCCGTCCCCTGAAAGTCCTGATCATCGGTGCCGGTGTGGCCGGCGCCATCCTGGCGCGGCGCCTGGGCGCCCTGCCGGCGCTGTCGGTCACCTGCCTGGAGCGGGTGGCGCCCGACGACCACAGCGAGGCCGGCACCGGCCTGAACGTCGGCCCCAACGCGATCAAGGCGCTGGCGATCTGCGACCCCGAACTGGCCGAAGCCGTGACCGAGGCCAGCCTGCCCTGGCAAAGCTGGCGCGTGGCGCTGGCCGACGGCACGGAACTGTTCGACCTGCCGCTGGCGCGCGTGGCCGACAACGACGGCATCCGCATCCGCTGGTCGGAGCTCTACCGCATCCTGCGCAGCGGCGCGGAACCCCACATCCGCTACGGCTGCGAGGTGACCGGCATCGGCCCCAGCGCCCTCGACCCGCGCCAGACGCGCGTGACCTGGACGGAAGACGGCGCCCACCACGAGCTGGACGGCATCGACCTGCTGATCGGCACCGACGGCCGCTACTCGGCCACCCGCGCGGCGTTCTCGGGCCTGCCCAAGCCCAGCCATGTGGGCGTGACCATCCTGCGCATCCTGGTGGACGACACCAGCAACGGCCTGGTGGACGACTACACCCAGTGGTTCAACCGCCACCACCGGCTGCTGGCCTTCCGCGTGCCGCCCCACCACATCTACATCGCCGGCACCTACCCGATCGATGCCGACACCCCGATCCCCGACGACTGGAAGACCCCGCAAGCCATGCGGCAGGCCTTTCTGCCCGAAAACGGTGCGCCCTCGCCGGCCGTGCAATGGCTGGTGGACGCGCTGTGCACCCATGCCGACGAGGCCCACTGGGCGCGCATGCAGGAATCCGAGGTGCGCTTCACCGAACCCGAGCGGCAGGTGCTGTACCTGGGCGACAGCGCCCACGGCATGGCGCCCACCCTGGGCCAGGGCGCGACGCAGGCGATGGAAGACGCGAGCTGCGCCGCGCTGCTGATCGAAGCGGCGGTGCAGGCCGGCCAGCACGACGTCCGCGCCTGGCTCCAGGCGATTGACGCAGCCCGCAGCGACCGCATCCGCTTCGCGATGGACCTGTCGGTGCGCGCCACCGACACGCTGCTGCAGAACGCCGACCCGGTGGCGGGCGCGCGCTGGAAGACCGAAGACCCGTTCATCGACGACCTGTCGCGCCTGTTCCGCGACGTGGCACTCGGGACCCAGCCATGACCACGCCTTCCGCCGCAGCGCCCGCCAGCGACGGCGCGCTCACCCTGGGCCTGTTCCACCTGGCCATCAAGACCGGGGACCTGGCCCTGACCCGCGCCTTCTGGTGCGGCGTGATCGGCCTGCGCGACGTGCCGCGGCCCGACTTCGGCTACCCCGGCGCCTGGCTGGCCTGCCCGCAGCCGGGGGGCCAGGCCATCATCCATGTCTATGCCGGCGGCCCGGCGCTGGGCGGGCTCGACCACGTGCCCAGCGGCACCGCGGCGATCGACCACGTGTCGCTGGCCTGCGCGGGCTACCACGCCTACCGCGCGCGCTTCGTGGCCGCGGGCCTGGACTGGCGCGAATTCCTGGTGCCCGGCACCACGCTGTGGCAGTTGTTCGTCTACGACCCCAGCGGCGTGCAGCTGGAACTGACCTTCGACGGTGCGTCCGAAGCCGGCCCGCCGCCCGACATGGGCGAAGCGCGCGTCTACCGCGCCGGCCGGTCGTTTTTTGCCGCTGCCACCTACCCCCGCCAACCCCTTTTGTCACTTCACGGAGAAACCCGCCATGCAACGCGCTGACTTCCTTTCCCTCACCGCCAAGGGCCTTGCCGCCGTGGCGCTGTCCGCCGCCCTGCTGCCGCTGGCGCACGCCGCCGACAAGGTGCGCTTCGGCGTTTTCCCTTCCAGCGCGGCGCTGCCGTTCTACATCGCCCAGAACCGGGGCTATTTCAAGGACGCGGGCCTGGAGGTCGAAGAGATCCCCATGAACAGCCACCCGCTGACCGTGCAGGCCATCGTCGCCGGCAACATCGATGGCGCGGCCAACCTGGTCACGCTCGAAGGCGCCAACATGGAATCGCGCCGCCCGAAGACGCTCAAGTACATCTCGCTCAACGGCCAGAACAGCCAGCACGTGATCGAGCAGTTCGTGGTCAAGGCCGCCAGCCCGGCCAAGTCGCTCAAGGACTTCAAGGGCGGCTTCAAGCTGTTCTCGGCGCCCGGCCCGGCCAACATCGGCGCCGCCCGCGCCGTGCTCAAGAAGATCGGCCTGACCGAAGGCACCGACTTCACCATCCAGGAGCAGCCCATCAACATGCACACCAGCGTGCTGCAGGCCGGCACCTTCGACGGTGGCTACACGCTGGAGCCCGCCGCCACCATCATGGTTGGCCAGAAAATCGCCCGCCGCGTGGAAACCGGCGTGATCGCCACCCACCTGCTGGGCAGCCAGAAGGCCAGCGCCTTCGCCGCCGGCGCCGTGCTGTCGGACAAGTTCATTGCCGAGCACCCCGACGTGGCCAAGCGCTTCACCGAAGCCTGGGCGCGCGGCGTCCAGCAAGCGCAGAGCGACAGCAGCACGCGGGGCTACCTGATCGCCGGCATGAAGGTGCCGCCGGAGCTGGCCGCCATCGTGCCGCTGCCGCGCATCGTCATGGCCAAGGACCTGAGCGCCGCCGACACCGCCGATTTCCAGAAATTCCTGGATCTGGGCGTGGAACTGGGCGTGATCAAGGAGAAACTGGACAGCAAGGCGCTGCTCAAGGCCTTCTGAACGCCCCCGACGAACCCGACGACCCATGCGAGTGTTGCCCTCGATGAACGAATCCCCCCTTTCGCCCACCCCACCCGAGGGCGCCTCGCACCGGTGGTACCCCGCCGGTACGCACATCACGGTGCGCGGCCTGACCAAGCGCTTCGACGGCGTCACGGTCTATGAAAACTTCGACCTGGACATCGCCAAGGGCAAGATCACCTCGGTGTTCGGCCCCAACGGCTGCGGCAAGAGCACGCTGATCAACATGATCTCGGGCATCCTGCCGTACGACGGTGGCCAGATCCTTTTCGAAGGCAAGGAAGCCTACGAAACCCGCATCGGCTACGTGTTCCAGAACTACCGCGAGGCGGTGTTCCCCTGGATGCGCGCGATCGACAACATCCGCTATCCGCTGCAGTTCCTGGACCTGACCAAGACCGAGCGCCAGACCCTGCTGGACAGCGTGGTCAACAGCTTCGACGTGTCTTTCGACCTCAACCGCTACCCCTACCAGATGTCCGGCGGCCAGCAGCAGCTGGTGTCCATCATGCGGGCGCTGGTGGTCGAACCCGAGGTGCTGTTCCTCGACGAGCCGTTTTCGGCGCTGGACTACGAAATGGTGCTGTTCCTGCGCGGCATCCTGCAAAAGGTGCTCAAGGAGCGCGAGGTGACGACGCTGCTGGTGTCGCACGACCTCGACGAAGCCGTGCTGCTGGCCGACGAGGTGCTGCTGCTGACCAAGCGCCCCACCCGCGTCGCCGAACGGCTGGTGTTCGATGCGCCGCGTCCGCGCGATGCCGAGACCACCGTCACCCCCGCGTTCGTGCAAACCAAGACCCGGGCCCTCGAAATCTTCCGACGCGAGGTGCGCGCATGAACGCCCCCCACTGGCTCCACCGCCTGCGCCCGCTGCTGGGCGCGGTCATCCTGATCGCCGCCTGGGCGCTGATCCACGCCGCCGGCGCCGTCGACCCGGTGCTGCTGCCCTCGCCCACCGAAGCCGCCCAGGCGTTCTGGAAAGGCATGACCGAAGGCACGCTGGGCGCGGACTTCGGCAAGACCATCGTGCGCACGCTCAGTTCGTTCGCCATCGCCATGGTCATCGCCGTGCCGCTGGGCATCGTGCTGGGCGCCTCGCAGCGCCTGTACGAGTCGATCGAGTTCGCCATCGACTTCTTCCGCTCCACGCCGGCCTCGGCCATGTTTCCGCTGTTCCTGGTGATCTTCGGCCCCGGCGAAACCACCAAGATCGCGGTGGCGGCCTTCGGCGCCGCGCTGGTGATCCTGTTCAACGTCGCCTACGGCGTGATGGGCGCGCGCAAGCAGCGCCAGCTCGCCGCCCGGGTGATGCGCGCACCACGCTGGCGCGTGCTGACCGACGTGACGCTGCTCGAATCCATGCCGCAGGTCTTCGTGGGCATGCGCTCGGGCGTGTCGCTGGCGCTGGTGATCGTCATCGTGGCCGAGATGTTCATCGGCTCCACCGACGGCCTGGGCCAGCGCGTCATGAACGCCCAGATGATCTTCGACATGCCCGAGATGTACGCGGCCATCTTCGCCGCCGGCGCCCTGGGCTACGTGATGAACCTGCTGTTCCTGCTGGCCGAACGCCGTTTCGTGCACTGGGGTGGCAAATGACTTGGATGGCTCCCATGGCTGCTTCCACAACGCCCCTTGCCGACATCAACCGCCCCGACGTGCTGGCCGAAGTCAACGCGGTCTTCGACAGCTACGAAACGGCCTTGGTCGGCAACGACGTGGCCGTGCTCGACGAACTGTTCTGGCATTCGCCGCTGACGCTGCGCTACGGCGCGGGTGAAAACCTCTACGGCTTCGAGGCGATCCAGGCCTTCCGCCAGGGCCGCCCGGCCGGCAACCTGGCGCGCACCGTGACCGCGCGCCAGATCACCACCTTCGGCAACCACATGGCGGTGGCGCACATCGAGTTCCGCCGCGACGGCAGCGAACGCATCGGCCGCCAGAGCCAGACCTGGGTGCGCATGCCCGAAGGCTGGCGCGTGGTGTCTGCGCACGTGAGCCTGATGCTCTGAGCCCGGGCCGCGCGGCCACGCCGCGCCGCGCCGCGACCCGACGAAAAAAAGCCCCGGCCATGACGGCCGGGGCTTTGGACATTCCGGGGAGCCGTGGCCCGCTCAGACCCCGAGCGCCAGGCCTTCGCTGCGGGGGTCGTGCGCGCCGCACAGGCCTGTGGCCGCGTCCAGGCGGATCACGCCGGGCTGCCCGGCCAGCGGGCTCTGCGCGGGGATCAGGCTGATTTCGTGGCCCATGGCGCCCAGCGCCGCCACCACGTCTTCCCCCACATCGGCTTCCAGCTTGAGCGTGTCGCGGGCGTCGGAAAAGGTCTTTCCGAGCAGGAAGCGTGGCCGGGCCATCGCGGCCAGCGGGTCCAGCCCGTAGTCGATCAGGCGCGTGAGCAGCGCCACCAGCGTCTGCGGCTGGCCGTCGGCGCCCTGCGTGCCGTACAGCAGCCGGGGCCGCCCACCTTCCAGGTAGACACCGGGGTTGAGCGTGTGGAACGGCCGCTTGCCGGGCCGCAGCACGTTCGGGTGCGCCGGGTCGAGGCTGAAGGCGGCGCCGCGGTTGTGCCACAGCACGCCGGTGTCGCCCGCGACCACGCCGCTGCCCCAGTCGAAGTAAATGGTCTGCAACAGGCTCACGCCCCGGCCCTGCGCGTCCGCCGCCCCCATGAACACGGTGTCGCCGTGCCGGAAAAGATGCGGCCAGGGCCGCGCTTTTTCGCGCGAGATGCGCTGCGCCTGGGCCGCGAGGTAGGCCGGATCGAGCAGATCGGCCACCGGCACCTGAACGTGTTCGGGGTCGGCCACCCAGCGGTCGCGGTCCATGAAGGCGAGCTTGATGGCTTCGATCATCAGGTGGTAATGCATCGCGCTGCCTTCGGCGATGCCGCCGAAATCGACATGCGCCAGCATGCCCATGGCCTGCAGCGTGCTGATGCCCTGCGTGGGCGGGCCGAAGGTGAACAGCTCGCCGCCCCGGTAGGGCAGCTTCAGCGGCGCTTCGTCGCGCGCGCGGGTGCGCTGCAGATCGCCCAGGCGCAGGGGCGAGCCGGCAGCGGCCAGGCCGCGTGCCAGCCGCTGCGCGATCTCGCCCTCGTAAAAATCGCGCGCGCCGGCCTCGGCCAGCCGGGTCAGCGTGCGGGCCAGTGGCGGTTGCCGCAGCGTCTGCCCTGCCGACGGGAAAGCCGCCGAAAAACCGGGCCAGCTCGGGATCTCGGTGGCCCGCTGCGCGGCCCAGAAGCGCTGCGACTGCGAGACCGGCACCCCGTCCTCGGCGTGCGCGATGGCCGGCGCCAGCAGGGCCGGCCAGCTCTGTCGGCCGCCCCAGCGGTCACGGGAGATGTCGAACGCCTGGCCCCAGCTGTCGACCGCCGCGGCCGTCGTCAGCGCCGAAGCCGCCCCACGCACCGGGATCGACCCGCTGTAGCCGGCACAGTGCTGCGCGGCCTGGCCGATGCCGGAGAGTGCGCGTACCGCGCCGTCGGGTTCGGCGATCAGCCAGAAGGCATCGCCGCCCAGGCCGGTGAAATGGGGGTAGACGACGGCCAGCACCGCCGCCATGGCCAGGGTGGCTTCGATGGCGTTGCCACCCTGGGCCAGCACCTGCCGGCCCGCTTCGCTGGCCAGGGGATGGGGACTCGTGACAAGGCCGTGGGGGGAGGTCGCTAGCAAAATGGCTCCTGTTCGGGACGGCTTCGGGTGGCGACCAGCCCCGGCACCACCGGGCGGTCACCCAGTGATGGGCGCGGTCAGCCCGTCTGCGGGGCTTTCCCCGATTGAAACCGCCGCGACCGTGCACGACCAGCACCGTTTTTCGCGCATGCCGAGCGAATAATGTGCGCACCGGGGGCCGCACATGCCCGGTGAGCCGGGGCTGCGCCAGCCCCGCGCCCCGCGTCCTCACCAGCCTTTTTTCTTCTCGATCGGTACCAGGCTGAGTTCGGGTTCGGGCGGCAGCTGGCGGGCCAGCGCGCGGTGCTCGTCGATCTTCTTGGCGGCGAGCTGAGCGGTGTAGCGCAACACCTTGAGGTCGTCCGCCTGGGCCGGCTCCTTGGGTTTGAAGCTGAAAGCGCAGAGGGTGCCGTACACCTCGCCGCTCTGGAGCACGATGGGCACGCTCAGGTGGGTGCCGATGGGAAATGGCAGCGCTTTGACCAAGGGGGCCGAGGCCGGCAGCGTCTGCGCATCCGGGATGTACTGCGGCAGGCGGCCGTCCACCACGCGCTGGCACCAGGCGTCCTGCAGCGGGTCGGAGCCGCCTGGCGCGATCACCGGGTGATCGGGCGGGGTGTCCACGAAGCGGAAAACACGCCGGCCGTTGGCGAACTCGGAAACAAACACCACGTCCATCTTCAGCTTGTCGCGCACCAGCTTCAGGACCTCGGGAACGGCCTGGTCGATCTCGCTGTCGGCGGTATCGGTGGTGGCGACCAGCATCTCGGAGATCTGGACGGAAAGGTCGTCGGGGTTGTAGCCCAGGTCACGCATGGCAGGGATCACGGGGGAAATGGTGAAGCCGCGCATGATGCCGCAAACCCGGCGCCTGCCGGCTACAAATCCCGCAAAGCGGCCTGGATATGGGTATCGAAACGTTTCGGGTCGGCCAGCGCGTCGGCATTGAGCAGGGCCAGCTTGACCAGAAACAGCTCGGTCTTGTCGGGGCCGGCCTGATCGATGGCGCTGGCCAGCGCGTCGTAGACCTGTTCGAGACCGGGCACGGTCAAGGTGGCGGCAGGGGAAGACGGCATGGTCAGGCTCCTGGGTTCGGGGTGGTGGGCGTGGCGGCCTGGCCCACGGCCTGTTGCAGGGCGGCACGCAGGCGGTGGGCGTCCAGCGTCATCCAGCGCGCGCAGACGTGCTGGTCGGGGCGCAACAGGTAGGCGCCGCCGGCCCGCAGGCCGTGGCGCGCGCGCAGGTGACCGTCGGCATCGGCCAGGCTCAGATCGGCCCCGGTCACGGGCTGGGGTGCACCGACGGCGATCACGCGCAGCGGCAGGCCGCGTTCGCGCGCCGCGGCCACCTCGGCCTGCAGCGCTTCGGGCAGCGCCGCTGCGGCCGTGGCGCAGAGCAGCGTGAAGCCGTGGCCCAGGTGGTCGAGCAGGAATTGATCGGGGCCCAGGCGCACGTTGCACGGCGGAGCGCCGTGGGCGGGGCCGGCGGTGAAAAGTGCGTTGTCGTCGCCGGCGCTGTTGAGCGGCGAATGCGTGTATTCGTGCGGACGCGACGTGCGCCAGTGGTAGAGCGGCCCCACGAAGGGCTGGGTCAGCGACAGCGAAAGCACTGCGTCGCGCAGCAGGCGGAAACCGCGCGTGGGCGGCGCCATGAAGCGCGTGCTCTTGCCGGCTTCGTCGATGATTTCGCGCGCCGCGCCCACACGCTCCTGCGTGTAGCTGGCCAGCAGGTGGGCCGGCGCCACGCCGCGCGCCACGAGCGCCAGGCGCCAGGCCAGCGCCTGGGCGTCCTGAAAACCGGTGTTGGCTCCGCGCACGCCGAAGATGGGCAGCAGGTGGGCGGCGTCGCCGGTGAACAGCACGCGGCCGTGCACGTAGTCGGGCAGCGTGAGCGCGCGCGCCGAATAGACCGAACTCCAGTCGAGTTCCCAGGCGATGCCGGGGTGGCCGATCATGGCCAGTTGGGCGTCGATGCGGGCCCGAAGCGAATCGGGGTGCAGCGCCTGTTCGGGCGTTTCGCCGGGCGGCAACTGGTAGTCGAGCCGCCAGATGCCGTGCGGCTCGCGGTGCATGAGGATGGTGTTGCCCGGGTTCCAGGGCGGATCGAAAAACGCCAGCCGCTCGGTGGGCAGCGGCAGATCGACCCGGATGTCGGCGATCACGAAGCGGCCTTCGTAAGAAGCGCCTTCGAGCTTCAGACCGAGTTGCGTGCGGATCGGCGAGCGCGCGCCATCGGCCGCGACCAGCCAGTCGGCCGCCAGCGTGTAGGGGCCAGCCGGCGTGTCGATTTCGATGCGCACGCCCTGCCCGTCCTGCGTCAGGCCCGTGACCTGGTTGCCCCAGCGCAGCTCGATCAGCGGCTCGGCCCGGCAGGCGTCGACCAGGTATTCCTCCAGGTACTGCTGCTGCAGGTTGGTCATGGGGAAGAAGCGGTCGTCGTCGCTGTGCGGCGCTTCCATGCGAAAAACGCGCTGCCCGCGATAGACCGAGTTGCCGAAGCGCCAGGCCAGGCCGTTGCGCTCCACCCGCTCGGCCACGCCCACCTGCTGCAGGATTTCCATGGAACGGCGGGTGAACACGATGGCGCGGCTGCCTTCGGACACCTGGCGCTCGGCTTCCAGCACCACCGAAGGCACGCCCTGCTGCGCCAGCGCCAGCGCGGTGACCAGGCCGATGGGCCCGGCCCCGGCGATCACCACCCCGGCCTGCTGCAGGGGCGCCGACGGCGGTGGCAGCCAGGCGTCGAATACCTGGTAGCGGTAATAGATGGAACGCCGGGGTTCGGCGTGGGGCTGGTGCATGCTGGTCTCCTGCCGCGGTGCCCGGTGGGCGTTGTGGACGGTGCGGGTGTGGGCGCAGTGTAGGCAGGCAGGCGGCGCGACCATGTTCCCCTAAAGGAACATCAGGACAGCAGCAGCAGCGCCAGCAGGGCCTTCTGACTGCCCACGCCCAGCTTGCGCAGCACGCGCTTGCGGTAGGTCTGGGCGCTGCCGGTCGTCAGGCCCAGGCGCTGCGCCATCGCCTCGGCCGAAAGGCCGTCCATCAGCGCCACCACCACGTCGCGGTCGCGCTGCGTCAGCGCCGGAAAGCGCCGCACCAGGCGCGCCAGCAGCAGGTCGCCCAGCGCCTGGTTTACCGCCAGCCCGGTGTGGTGCAGGCGCACGGTGTGCACGATCAGGGGCGCAAAGGCCTCCACCACGGCCAGGCCGGCTTCGTCGAACGGGCCGTGCTCCAGCCCGCGGTAGAGGTTGACCGAAAACCAGCGCCGCCCTTCGTACAGCGCCAGCACCGACAGGCGCTCGGCCACCTGCGGCAGTTCGTAACACAGGCGCCGGTATTCGGGGTGGCTGATGTCGGCGCCTTGCTGGCGGTGCAGCAGGATGCGCGGCTGCGCGCTGCCGGCGCGCGCGGCCGCGGCCTGCTCTTCGCGCATGACCGCCGCGCTGCCATCGAGCCGGTGAAAGCGGCGGGCATAGGTGTCGGCGATATGAGGCAGTTCGAGCGTGCGCGAGCGGTCGCCCACGGCCACCACCCGGGCCGGCCGGCCCGCCTCGAACGCGAAGATGGCGCACTGCGCCAGAGGCACATGCGCCCCGACCAGCCGCAACAGGTCTTCGGCCACGGCGTGCGGATCGCCCTGCCCCAGGCGCGCCAGCAGCGCCCCCACCTGCGTCAGCGGCAAGGGCGTGGTGGCAGGCAAAAGCGCGGTGCCGGGGCGCTCGCCCAGCACCCAGTAAGGGCTGGGCATGCGGGGCACTGTAGCGCAGCGGCATCGGGGTATGCCCGTAGGCGTCGCCTGCGCGGCAGCGGCCACGCGGGGGCGCCACCTAGGATGGCGCCGTTCCATCCCGCCTCACCGAGGAAACCGCCATGCCCGACTTCAGCACCCTCACCATCGGCCCCGACCCGCGCAACCCGCGCATCGCCCGGCTGCTGCTCAACCGCCCCGAGCGGCTGAACGCCATCAACGATGCCATGCCGGGCGAGATCCGGGCGGCCGTGGAATGGGCGAACGCCGAGCCGGGCATCCACGTGATCGTGGTCGAGGGCGCGGGCAAGGGTTTCTGTGGCGGCTACGACCTGGCCGACACCGCCAGCCAGCACATCGAGCACCCGTGCCAGCAGGAGGCCTACCCCTGGGATCCGATGGTCGACTACGCCTACATGAAGCGCAACACCGAGCACTTCATGAGCCTGTGGAAGAGCGCCAAGCCCACCATCGCCCAGGTGCACGGCGCCGCGGTGGCCGGCGGCAGCGACATCGCGCTGTGCTGCGACCTGCTGGTGATGGCCGAGGACGCACGCATCGGCTACATGCCGACCCGCGTGTGGGGCTGCCCCACCACGGCGATGTGGACCTTCCGCCTCGGCCCGGTGCGTGCCAAACAGCTCATGTTCACGGGCGACGTGATCGACGGGCGCACCGCCGCCGACTGGGGCCTGGCCAACCAGTCCGTGCCGGCGGCCGAGCTGGACGGCGCGGTGCTCCAGCTCGCCACCCGCATCGCCGGCGTGCCGTCGTCGCACCTGGCCATGCACAAGCTGGTGGTCAACCAGGTGATGCTGACCATGGGCCTGGAGCAGACGCAGATGATGGCCACCGTGTTCGACGGCATCACGCGCCACAACCCCGAAGGCCTGTGGTTCCGCCGCCATGCGCAGGAGCATGGCTTCAAGTCGGCGGTCCAGTGGCGCGATGGCGGCGAGCCGATTCCGGAAGGCGACGAGGCCCGCGCGCTGATCCGCGAGATGGAGGCCCGCCGCCAGGGCGGCTGAGCCCCTGGGCCGGCCCAGGACGTGACCGAACGCAACAGCCGCAAGCAAACACGGGTGCATCCCGTTACGGCTCTTACGGTACCGTCCCGAATGTAAGCCGCTGGGCCCCTAGCATGAGCGCTTCAGTTTTTACAGGAGGCTTCATGGCACTGCACTTCGGCAAACGCGAGTCCGACAACACCCCTCTCAACAGCACGGGCAACAACCCGTATCCGTCGCGCTACGGCGCGGGCTCGACCAGCAGCACGTCGTCGAGCGTGACCAGCCGGACCAGCGACAGCAGCGCCTCGGCAGCCGCGACCGCTGCGTCCACGTCGGCCTCCGCGCCCGTCGCCCCTCCCGGCGAAAGCGGCAGCAAGCTCACCGTCGGGCCGAACATCAAGCTCAAGGGCGTGGAGATCACCGACTGCGACACGCTGTTCGTCGAAGGCCTGGTCGAGGCGACCATGGATTCGCGCGTGATCCAGATCGCCGAACAGGGCGCCTTCAAGGGCTCGGCCGAGGTCGACATCGCCGAAATCCACGGCTCGCTCGAAGGCAACCTCACCGTGCGCCAGAAGCTGGTGATCCACGCCACCGGCAAGGTCACCGGCAAGATCCGTTACGGCAAGGTGGTGATCGAAGAAGGCGGCCAGCTCTCGGGCGACATCGAGTGCGCCGCCACCAAGGCCAGCGCCAGCAGCAGCGCCGCCAAACCCGCCATGGCCCTGGCGGCCTGACCGCGCCGGGAGCCACCCGCACCGGCCGGCGCCTGAGCGCCTGGCTGGTGCCCCCGGTGTCGGCCCGGTATGCTCCGGGCCATGTACGCCTCTTTTTTCGGCCTGCGGCAGACGCCGTTTTCGATTGCGCCGGACCCCCGTTACCTGTATCTGAGCGAGCGCCACCGCGAGGCGCTTGCGCACCTGCTCTATGGCGTGCAGGGCGGTGGCGGCTTCGTGCTGCTGACGGGCGAAATCGGCGCTGGCAAGACCACCGTCTGCCGCGCCTTCCTCGAACAGATGCCCGCCACCTGCCAGGTGGCCTACATCTTCAATCCGCGCCTGACGGTGCACGAGCTGCTGCAGACGGTGTGCGAGGAATTCGGCGTCGACACCAGCGCCGCCGATGCCCCGCCCGCCCCCGGCGTGAAGACGCCGGTGGACCGGCTCAACGCCTTTTTGCTGCAGGCCCACGCGGCCGGCAAGCAGGCCGTGCTGATCATCGACGAGGCACAGAACCTCGCCCCCGACGTGCTGGAGCAGTTGCGCCTGCTCACCAACCTGGAAACCAGCGAACGCAAGCTGCTGCAGATCGTGCTGATCGGCCAACCCGAACTGCGCGAACTGCTGGCGCGGCCCGAGCTGGAGCAACTGGCCCAGCGCGTGATCGCGCGCTTCCACCTCGGCGCACTTACCGCCGACGAGACCGCGCGCTACGTGCAGCACCGGCTGCAGGTGGCCGGCCTGCAGGGTGAAGGCCCGTTCACCGCCGCCGCCTTGCGGCGCATCCACACGCTGACCGGTGGCGTGCCGCGCCGCATCAACCTGCTGTGCGACCGCGCCCTGCTGGGCGCCTATGGCAACGGCCTGCGCCAGATCGGCGACGAGGTGATCGAACGCGCCGCGCGCGAGGTGACGGGCGACCCGGCCCCTGCCGCCGCGGAACCCCGCTCCGCCGCGCGGGACCGCTGGTGGCCGCTGGCCTGGGGCCTGGCGGGCACCGCGCTGGGTGCAGCCGGTGTGCTGGCCTTCTGGCAGCCCTGGGCCCAGCCGGCCCCGGCCAGGTCCGAATTCGCTGCCACGTCGCCCGATGCCGGCGTTCTGCCGGCGGCGCCGACCGCGGCGGCCCAGGTGCCCCAGCCGGTTCAGACCGGCCTGCCCGCGACCGGTGAAGCCCTGCCGTCGGAAGACGCTGCCTGGCAGGCACTGGCCCGCCAGTGGGGGCAAGACATTCCCGCCGACAACCCCTGCGCCGCCGCCCTGCAGCAGCAGTTGCAGTGCTACCGGACCCCGCGCATGACCACGCACGGCCTGCAGGCGCTGGACCGCCCGGCCATCCTCACCCTGCGCCCCGCCGGCCAGGCCGCCGCCTGGGTGCTGCTGGTGGGAGCGTCGCCTGACGATGTGCTGCTGCAGGCGGGCGAGCGCCGCTGGCGCGTGCCGGCCGCCTCGCTCGCCGCCGTGTGGCAGGGGGAATACGCCACACTCTGGCGCTTGCCCCCGGGCCAGACCGGGCGCCTGGTCGATGGCTGGCGCGGCCCCGCGGCCCCCTGGCTGGAGGCCCAGCTCGACCGCCTGCAGCAGCGCGGCGAGACCGCGGGCGACACGCCCCAGGCCCGGCTCCAGGCTTTCCAGACCCGCCGGGGCATTCCCGCCGATGGCCTGGCCGGCCCCGTCACCCTGATGCAGATCAACCGGGCCGCCGGCGTCGACGAACCCCGGCTGGGCCCCGCCTGAGAGAAAGTCCGCACACCGTGTCCTACATTCTTGATGCGCTCAAACGCGCGGACGCCGAACGCGACCTGGGCCAGGTGCCCGGTCTGCACAGCCAGTCGCCGGTGACCCTCACCAGCCAGCGACCCGCACGCCGCTGGCGCGGGATCGGGCTGGCCGCAGCCGCCACCCTGCTGGTGGGCGGCGCGCTGCTCTGGCGAGCCTGGTCACCGACGCACACGCCCGTACCGGCTCCGGAACCCGTTGCGGTCGCCGGGAGTTCCGCCACGCCCTCGATGGCGCCGGACACAACGCCACCGGCCACGCCGGCCGCCAGCAAAGCCACCGCCGCCGGCAGCCTGCGGCCCCGCCCCATCCTCAACCCCGCGCCAGCGACCGCCGAAAAGCCCGAACCACCACCGGCCACGGCGGCCAGCGCGCCGGATCAGGCCACGCCCACCCCACGCCCCACACCACCCGCCGGTGCGTCGGCGCCGCCACCGGCCGCAGCGGCGCCAGCCCCCGAGCCGGTGTCCGCGTCGGCCAGTGGCCTGCGCATCTCCGGCTCCACCTGGTCGGAAAACCCGCATTCGCGCACCCTGATCGTCAATGGCCAGATGGTGCAGGAAGGCCAGGAAGTCGCGCCGGGCGTGACGCTGGAGGTGATCGGCCGCCAGACCGCCATCTTCCGCCGGGGCCAGGAGCGCTTCAGCCTGCGGCATTGATAAAAAAAGCCCTCTCCGGACCCGCTGATTCGTGATTTATCCACAGTCATTGGTACTAACATCGCAGCCTTTGCGCCCACCCTCTTGACAAACGGCCAGGCTCCCCATGGACAGCACATCATCCCCCGTCCCCCAGGGTGCGGGTGGACAAGACTCAGAACAAGCCGGCCTGACCTCCGAGCAACGAGACGATTTCCAGGACTTCATGGCCGCCGTGGAGTCCACCGCAGGCCTGTACCTGCTGACCAGCGACCAGCCTGATACCGCCCAGGCGCTGGCGCAGCGCCTCTGGGACCGTTTCAACGGCCCGGCGCGCACCGCCTGGGTGCAGCAACCGCGGCAGACGCTGACCCGGTTCATGCAACTGCTCTGCCAGGCCTTTCGCGTGACGCTGTCGTCGGGCGACCATCCTGTGGCCCTGATGCAGGACCTGCTGCGGCGCTCGCTGGGCCAGAGCCGCGCCAAAGGGCGCCCGGCGCTGCTGATCGTCACCCAGGCACACCTGGCCCCGTTCTTCGTGCTGCGGCAACTGGTGGCCCTCAATGCCCCGGACGCCGACGGCGTGGTCCCGCTGCGGATCGTGCTGATCGGTGAGCCCGCCCTGCGCAAGACCCTGGAGCAGACGGCGCTGCAACCGGTGACCGCGGCCATGGTGGGCGAGCTGCACCTGGAAGAAGAAGCCGCGGCCGCAGAACTGCCCTGGCCCGACACCTGCCCACCGGGCGCCTTCGACGACGCACCCGCGCCAGGCTTCCCCCCGGCCAACCCGGGCCGCACGCGGCCCCCCAGCCCCGCTACCGTCTGGCGCGCGTGGGCCGTGCGTCAGCGGCGCTGGCTGTTCGCAGGCGCCGCCCTGGTGGTTCTGGTGGTGGCCGCCACGGCCTTGCTGCGCCCGCCACCGACGGTACAAACCCTGGCCGCCCCCGCCCTGCCCGACCCGGCATCGGCCTCTGCATCGGCGCCCCCCGCTGCTCCGCCGCCCATTCCGGTGGAGGACACCCCGCGCCCTGCGCCGCCGCCCCCGGTCGCCGGAGCCAGCCGCATTGCCGCCAGTGCCACCGAAACCCGTGCAGACACCGGCACGGCATCGGATGGCGTGCTGCTGCCCAGCCTCACGGACCAGTTGGAAGAAGGCTGGGTCGCCCTCGGGCAACGCTGGGGCGCCAAGCTGGCCCTGGCGCAGCCCTGCGACGATGCGCTGACTCAGCGCCTGCAGTGCTACCGGGCCAACAAGCTGGCGTTCAAGGATCTCCAGGCCATCAACCGCCCAGGTCTGCTGCTGCTGCGGCAGGGCGACGTCGCCCGCTGGGTCCGCCTTGAAGGCATCCAGGGCGACCAGATTCTGCTCGCCTCATCCGGGCGGCAATGGTCGATCACGACCGCCCAGCTGAACGCCGAGTGGACCGGCAGCTACGCCACGCTGTGGCGCCTGCCGCCTGGACAGACCAGCCGCGTCTACACGGCCGCCGCCAACGACGCGGCCGGACGCTGGCTCAACCAGCAGTTGCAGCGGCGGCAACAGGCCCGGCAGCTGCCGGGCGGGCAGACCCTGGCGGAGCGGATCGAGGCCTTCCAGCGGCACGAGGGCTTGCCGGTCGATGGCCGGGCCACGCCCACCATCTTCGTCCGGTTGATGGGGGCAATCGACCTGGGAGAACCCCGCCTACAACAACCCTGAGGCGGGTCGGACCACCCGGGGCCATCCCGGGCATGCCCGTCTGCGGGTTTTCCCCAGCTATCATGGCGGGTTCCTTTCGCGACCGCCGATGCCTCAAGCCGCACGCCGTCTCTGGGAGCTGGACGCCCTGCGGGGCCTCCTGCTCGTGCTGATGACGCTGACCCACATGCCGACCCGCTTCTCGCTGCCCCTGGGGCAGCCGTTCGGCTTCGTCTCGGCGGCCGAGGGCTTCGTCTTCCTGTCGGCCTTCATGGCCGGGCGGGTCTACGGCACGCGGGGGCGGCGCCAAGGCGTGGCGGCCATGCAGGCGGCCTTTTTCGCCCGCGCCTGGAAACTCTATCTGTGCCACATGGCGCTGGTCACCCTGGCCTTCACCGTGATCGCCTGGCTGGGCGTGCGCAACCAGCAAGGGGGCGCCACCGGGCTGCTGGAGTTCTATTTCATCGACCGGGGAAACGCGGTGCTCGGGGCCATGCTGCTGCTGCACAACCCACCCCTGCTGGACATCCTGCCGCTCTACGTGGGCCTGATGCTGCTCAGCCCGGTGGTGCTGGGTCTGGCGGCCCGCTTCGGCTGGCAACCCGTGCTGCTGGTGAGCGCGCTGCTCTGGCTGGCCGAACAATGGGGCCTCGGGCGCTGGGTCTACGGCCTCTGGACCAGCACCGCCCAGTGGCCCGTGCCGTACAAGGACATGGGCGCCTTCCACGGCCTGGCCTGGCAAGGGCTATGGGTTGCCGGCCTGGCCCTGGGCATGCGCCAGACGCCGCTGCCCCGCTGGCCCTGGTGGGTGTTGGGCCCGGCCACCGCCTACGCGCTGGGCATGCTGGTCTGGCGCCATCTCGCCGGCCAGGCGCCGCTTCCCGGCTGGCCGGCCGTGGCCTTCCTGCTGGACAAATGGGCGCTCGGACCGGCACGGGTCTTGAACTTCGCCAGCCTGTTCGTGGTGCTGACCGCCCTGGCGCCCTGGATCCACCGCCACCTGCCGCGCCCGTGGCCGCTGGAGCTGATGGGGCGGCATTCGCTGCTGGTGTTCTGCTCGCACCTGGTGCTGGCGCTGTTCACGCTCGCCACCTTCGGCTCGACCCAGGTCTGGCGCCCGTACTGGCTCGACGCCCTGCTGCTGGCGGGGTCGCTGGTGGCTTTGCTGCTGGTGGCCTGGCTGGCCGAATGGCGCGACCGCGGCGTGGTCCGGCCGTGGCGCGTGGCCTCAGGTGCGCAGGTGCGGTGAGATGACCGACTGCCACAGCGCGTAGCCGGCCGCGTTGAGGTGCAGCATGTCGGGCAGGAACAGCTCGCGCCGCGGCAGGCCACCGGCATCCACCATGGGGGTGAACACATCGATGACCTCGAAGCCTGGCGTCTGCGTCGCCCACTGGCGAAGCAGCGCATTGGTTTCGCGCACCGCCGGCAGGATGCCCAGACGGGACGGGCTGGGCTTGACCGACACAAAGGCGATGGGCACACCCGGCAGGCCGGTCCGGGTCTGCTGCACGAAGCGCGCGCAGTGCCCGACCACCGCCTGCGGACTGGCCCCTTCGGACAGGTCGTTGTCGCCAGCGTAGAGCACCACCTGCCGGGGTTCGTAGGGCAGCACCAGACGCGGCACCAGGTCGGCACAGTCGGCCAGGCGCCCACCGCCAAAGCCCCGCTTGACCACCTGGTGCACGGCGGGAAAGGCCCACTCCAGGCCGTTCCACATGCGGATCGTCGAACTGCCGATGAACAGCAGGCACCCCGCTGGCGGGGGCCAGAGCTGGTCGGCATCGGCAAAGGCATCGAGATCGGATTTCCAGCGCCGCTCGGCCGGCGTCTGACCCGCCTTGGCGCCGACCGGCAGCCCCGCCGCCGCCCAGAGCAGCCACTGCCGCCGGGAAAGCCCTGAAGGCCGGCTCATGACCGGCGCTCCGCCAGGTCAGAGAACAACACGGTCGTCGACAGGACGCAGGGCAACGGGCGAAGGCGGCGCATGGGGCACAAAAAAGACCACGCAAAGGCGCGGCCGAGCCGGAAGTATGACACCGCCCAAGGCCTGCCCGTGGGCTGGCGCGATCAGGCGAAGGCGGCGCGGGACATGCGGTCGAACGGAATGCGCGAGAGCGCGGCGTCCCACGAGTCGTCGTTGCCGGTCCAGGCCTGTGGGGTGCCGATCTTGGGGCCTTCGCGGTCGTTGACCCACAGGTTGAGTACCGACCCGTCGGTCACCGCGGGGGCATCTTCGCCCTGCTGCAGCACGTTCACCAGCAGGAAGTGCTTGCGGTAGCGGGTAGCGAGCACCTGTTGCAGGCGCCGGAAATCGGCTTCGGTGCCCGGGCCCAGGTAGATCAGCACCACCTCGGTGGCGCCCGCGAGCAAGGCGCGGGTCTTCTGCCCCAGGTGGGCAAACTTCGCCAGCGAGTCCGGCATGGCCGCCGCGAGCGCGGCCTCACCCGCCGCGCGGTCGTCCCACAGCTTGTGCATGCAGCCGAAGTCGTGCAGAAAGGCCATGCCCGAAGCCCGGTCGCGCGGGATGAACTTCCCTCCGACTTCGTCGAGCGCCACGTCGTCCGGGCCGAGCTGGAAATCCCTCTCGATGAGGTTGGCCACACCGGGCAGCCCCCCTTTCATGAGGTGATCGAAAAAATACGCTTCCGGCTGGTAGCCCGCGAAATGCGCGGTCATGAAACGGTCGATCTGGAACCGTGGACGGCAGTCGCGGCCGATCGAAAGCGGGACCCTGATGCGGTCCATGGTGGTCTCCTTCGCGAGAAAACGCCGCCGGGTTCTGGCACCCGGGGCGAAGGCATTCTCACACAGGGTCTGTGGTCACCGGCTCCGCCGAAGCCGCCAACGGGCAAGAGGGCACCCCGTCCAGCGGCAGGCACGACAGGGCCGCGGCCCACGAAGCGTCCCAGCCTTGCCATTCCTGCGGGGTGTGGCGCTTGGGGCTTTCGGCGTCGTTGACGAAAACCGGCACCACGGTGCCGTCGGTCACGGCCAGATGGCGCAGATTCTGTTCCAGCACGTTCAGGATCAGGAAATCCTTGCCGTAGCGTTCGCGAAGCACGCTCTTGAGCGCCAGAAAACCGTCGCGCGTGGCCGTGCCCAGGTACACCAGCGCCACCTGCAGCGGTCCCGCCAGGACGCGGCGGGTGTTTTCCGCGAGACCCTGGTACTTGGCCAGGGACGCTTCGCACTCACCGAGCATCGCCGCTTCGCAAGCGTCGCGATCGTCCCAGAGGCGGTTGGGGCAACCGAAATCGTGCAGGAAGGCCATGCCCGACGCGCGGTCGCGGGGCACGAACTGGCCATCGCCCTCGAAAACGTAGAGGTCCTCGCGCGCCAACCGGAAGTCCCGCTCCACCAGGCTGATCACCCCGGGCAGGTCACCGGCCCCGAGCTTGTCAAAGAAAAACGGCGGCGGCTGGTAGTGCGGGAAAGCCTGGCCCATGTAGCGGCCGATCTGGAAATGCGGCCGGCAATTGCTGCCTATCGACATCGGGACCTGAACAAGCCGCATGGGGAGGATGCCTCTATTTCGGGATGCCGGATCGAACGGCGAAACGCTTTGGCCCCGCGCCGGGCCAGGCGAGCGGCATTATGCAAAAACCCCGCCAGGTAGCGTGTCTCCAGACAGCGACGGGCCGCCGCCGGCTTCTCCGGGCCAGAAATGGCTGTCCGGCAACGCGCGCGCACCAAAGATGGCCTGGCCGACCCGCACGACGGTGGCGCCCTCTTCCACCGCGATCTCCAAGTCGCCCGACATGCCCATCGACAGCTCGTCGAGCCCGATGCCGGCCGGCGCGCTCTGCCGCAGGCGTTCGCGCAGACCGTGCAGCAGCCGAAAGCACCGGCGCACACGCGCGGCGTCGCTGGAAAACACCGCCAGCGTCATCAGCCCGCGCACACGCAAGGCCCCGAATGCCGGCAGGGCCTGGAGAAAAGCCGCTACCGCCTCGGGCGCGAGGCCGTATTTGCTGGTTTCGCCAGAGGTGTTGACCTGCACGAACACGTCCAGCGCCCGCCCTTCGCGCTGCAAACAGCGATCGAGGGTTTCGGCCAGCCGCAGGCTGTCGAGCGCCTGGAACTCCGAAGCAAAGCGCGCCACGAGCTTGGCCTTGTTGGTCTGCAAGTGACCGATGACCGACCAGCGCAGGTCGGCCAGGCCCTGCAGCGCCTGCCATTTGAGGTGCGCTTCCTGGACCTTGTTTTCGCCCAGCAGTTGGCAGCCCGCCGCATACGCCAGGCGCAGGCGGCTCTCGGGCTGGGTTTTGCTGACCGGCAACAGGCGCACACCGGCCGGATCGCGGCCGACCCGCCGGCTGGCCGCAGCGATGCGCGAACGCACCGCGACCAGGTTGCGCTGCACATCCTCGACGGTGACGGCCTGGGGATAGCGCCCATGCCGGTCGTGCCCGGTGGGCGTCGAAAGCGGCGCGTCCATCAGCCCGCCCGCCTTTCGGTCGGGGCCCCGGGCGGCGTGATCGGCCGCCGCTGCGGCCAGCGCCCGTTGAGCAAGGCATGCGCCGACAGGCCGATGACCAGCCCCCAGAACGCGCCGCCCACGCCCAGCAACTGGATGTTCGCGGCGGCGGCCAAAAAGGTGATCAGCGAGGCCTCGCGCGTGCGGGCATCGGCCAACGCAGCGGCCAGGCTGCCGCCGATGGTGCCCAGCAGCGCCAGACCGGCCAGCGTGGTGATGAAGGTCGAGGGGAACGCCATGAACACCGCCGCCAGCGTCACCCCGAAGACCCCGACCAGGATGTAGAAAACCCCGGCGGCGATGCCCGCGATCCAGCGTCTGGACGGATCCTCGTGCGCCTCGCGGCCGGTACAGATCGCGGCCGTGATGGCGGCAATGTTGAAGGCGTGCGAGCCGAATGGCGCCATCAGCAACGAGCCGAAGCCGGTCACCGCAACGATCGGGTTGGCGCTGCTGCGGAAACCGTCGTTGCGCAACACCAGCATGCCGGGCATGTACTGGCCGGTCAGCGTGATCAGGAACAGCGGCAGCGCGACGCTCAGCAAAGCCTGGCCCGAAAACACCGGCATCGTGAACACCGGCCGGGCCAGCGTCAGGCTCAGGCCCTGGAGATCAACACGGTCCTGCAGCAGCAGAAAGGCCAGGCCCAGCACCAGGATGCCCACCACCGCATAACGCGCGGACACGCGTTTGAAGGCCCCGTAAGACAGGATCAGCAGACCGGCGAGCCAAGGGTCCAGACTCATCCCGCCAAAGGCCCCGATGCCGAAAGGCAGCAGGATGCCGGCCAGCAGGCCGGCGGCCACGCCCGGTGGAATCAGCCGGATGACACGGTCGAACCAGCCCGACAAACCCAGCAGCACGAAGGCGGCGGCCGACACCATGTAGGCCCCCACCGCTTCGGCATATGGGGTGGTCGCCAGTGCCGTGACCAGAAAAGCCGCGGCCGGTGTCGACCACGCGGTGATGATCGGCTCGCGCGACAGCCCACTGAGCACGATGCCCGTCACGCCGACACCGATCGATACCGACCACACCCAGGACGCCGTCAGCTCCGGACTGAGACCGGCCACCTTCGCGGCCTGGAACACCAGGATGAAGGTGCCGCCGTAGTTGACGATGACCGAAATCAGGCCGGCCACGACGGGATGTGTGAGATCGCGCCAGCGAAGCGATGAGGAGGTGGATGGCATGGCCGGACGGGCCTTCCTGACAAATGTGTCGAAGGGGGCAAAAGGGAGGGTGAAGACCGTTTGTAGCCCTAGAATGGCTGGGTTTGACCCGCCATTTTTTTGATCAGATACCGGCCAATTGTTCAAGCACGCCGCACTCGAATCCGTCAAAGCCTGGGTTGCTGATCCGGCGCAAGGGGCGTTGCCGCTGCACGCACGGGTGCAGCGCGCAATCCGCCAGTTGATCCTCGACGGCGCGCTCGACGTGGGCCGCCCTTTGCCCGCATCGCGGTCCCTTGCCCGATCGCTGGGCGTGTCGCGCGACACGGTGGAGGCCGCCTACAGCCAGTTGCACGCCGAAGGCTTCATCGAGCGGCGCGTCGGCAGCGGCAGCTACGTGTCAGGCCGCACCCAGCGCCTGGCAACACGAGGCGAGCCACGGCGACTCGGCGCTGCCGCTACCCCCACGACACCGCGCCTGAGCCAGCGCGGCAGCCATTTGTTCGACGGCGGCGGGGTGCGCGATTTCCTGGCGCCCCGCCCTTTTGCACCGGGTGTGCCCGACACCCGTGCTTTTCCGCTGGCCACCTGGGAGCGCCTGCAACGGCAGGTGCTGAAGACGCACGGCAGCCAGGCCCTGCTGCACAGCCCGCCACAGGGCATGGAGGCGCTGCGGCGGGCGATCGCCGACTACGTCAACCTCGAACGCGGCGCACGCGCCACCGCCGACCGCGTGCTGGTGCTGACCAGTTCGCAACAGGCCCTGGCCTTGTGCGCCCAGGTGCTGCTCGATGCCGGAGACCGCATCTTCATGGAAGACCCTGCCTACCACGGTGCGCGCAAGGCCTTCGACGCGGCCGGACTGGTGTGCGTACCGGTGCCCGTGGACGGCGACGGCCTGCAGGTGGAGCCGCTGTTCGATGCAGCGTCCCCACTCGGCGGCGCCTCCCCGGCGGTGTTCCTGACGCCCTCGCACCAGTTCCCCACCGGCGTCACGCTGGCGCTGGAGCGGCGCCTGGCGCTCATCGAATGGGCCCGTCAGCGCCAAGGCTGGGTCATCGAGGACGACTACGACAGCGAGTTCCACTACGCGGGCAAACCCACCGCCTGCGTGCAGGGCCTGGATCCGCACGACCGCACGATCTATATCGGCACCTTCACCAAATCGCTGTTTCCGGGGCTGCGTATCGCCTACATGGTGCTGCCACCGTCCCTGGTGGCACCGATGACCGTGGCCCGCACCCTGCTCGACGGGCACAGCGCGCCGATCCCGCAGCTGACGCTGGCGCGTTTCATCGAAGGGGGCCACTACGGAGCCCACATTCGCACCATGCGCGCCGTGTATGCCGAACGGCGCGACGTGCTGGCACGGCTGCTGCGCGAGCACCTGCCCGACATCGTCGAACCGCGCGTGCCCGCGGGCGGCCTGCAGATGCCGTGCATCTTCGTGCGCCACATCATCGAACACGAAGCCGTGGCTGCCGCCCGCCGGGCCGGCATCGACCTGCTGGGGTTGACGCCGCTGCACGCGTCGAGCCCGCACGAAGCCGGATTCCTCATGGGCTTCGCCGCCCACGCCCCCCACGAGCAGGAGTCCGCCGTCAAAAAGCTGGCGAGCGTGCTGCGGGCCTGCTGCAACGCAGCGAAGCCTTGATGGCGCGCGGCGGCGGTAACAGCTCGATGTGCAGGCGCTCGGCGGCGCGAGCGAAGCGGCGTTCTTCGGTAACGGCGAGGCAGCAACGCAAACGGGGCGCCAAAGGCCGAGGCGCATGGATCCCACGCCAGCGTCTGCCCTTCAGCGGCAGCGGCAGCTGCGGCGGGCAATGCGGCGCCAAAGCAGTGCCAGTTCGGAACGACTTCATGCGCCACGATCCATGCAATCTGGTTTCAAAACAAACCCATTGAATGTCAGCTCTATCCACGCGGCTACTCGGCCTACTGCGCGACGTCATCCTCGATGGAGGCGAGACCGAGTTCGGTACGCATCCAGGCGTTTCCGCCTGTTCGTGCTGATTGACTGCCGGTATGCCCATCGCGTTGAGCGTGGCGGTCGTCATCGTTCCGGTCTTCTGCAAACCCTTGAGATCCTGGAAATAACTCAGCGCCTGGCGCGTGCCTTCGTTCATAACCCCATCCACCTGACCGTCGTAAAGCCCCAGCCCTCTGAGCTTGATCTGCACCCGCATGATCTGGAGACGCAACTTCTCCGGATGTGTCAGCTCCTCCCGGGCAGCCGGCGAGCCTCCGGGAGCGGTTTGCCCAGGCCTTGCAGCAGCGGCGGGGTCCGCGAGTCGATTGGCCGCAGTCCCCGGAGCGGGTTCATAAAGCGGTGTGGCGCGTGAAGGAGCGGGCGCAGGCGGCACATAGGAAGGCGCAGGAGCGGGACTCGGCGCCACATAAGCGGGTGCACGGTAGCTCGAACTGCCACCGCCGGAACCCGAGTAGTGCGAGCTGTGACTCGAATGGGAACGGTGACTGGAATGGGAGCGATGGCCCGCGAACAGGTTGTCGGCTTCCAGGTTCAATGGCCTCAGCGGCACGGCCCCGGTGGGGTCCAGCGGCTCGATGTCCGCCTTGGGACCAGGGACCGCCGACAAACTTTTTGTTGCCAGCAACGCTGGCTTCGGGTGTCAGCAGGGTTGGCCTCTGCGTGCGACCAGCCAGGCGGGCGCATCCTGCAAACACACCGGACGCAAGAATCGGTTCAACGCCGCGTCGCCGACCGAGGTGGTCATGGGCGCGGTGGTGGCGGGCCAGGGGCCGCCGTGCTGCTGCGCGGCCGTCACAGCCACGCCAGTGGGCACCCCGGCAAACAGCACACGCCCGGCGATCTGCGTAGCGCTGCGCACGATGGCACGGTTGTCCACCGTGTCCTCGTCGGCACCCCAGATCGTGACCGTCAGGCTGCCGGCCACCGCGGCCAGCACCTGGTGCACCTCGGCCAGGTTCGCACAGCGCACGATCAGGCTGCTGGGCCCGAACACCTCTTCACGCAGTTCGTGGCGTTCGATGAAGCGCTGGGCACTCACCTGCATCAACTGCGGACCGGGTGCGGGCGCCACGCCCTGCCCTTGCAGCAGACTCTGGGCGCCCGTCGCCAGCAGCGCCAAGACGCCGACATCGAAGGCCTTGCGCATGCTGGCCGTGAGCATGGGGTGTGGCTGCTGCTTGGCCAGCGCCTGCACCAGCTGTTCGGTGAAAGCGTCGGACTCAGCGCCATCGATGAGCACGAGCAGGCCAGGGTTGGTGCAGAACTGGCCGCAGCCCAGGGTGATCGAGCCAGCCAGCAGGGTGGCCAGCTCAGCGCTCCTGGCGGCCAGGGCCGATGGCAACGCGATCAGCGGGTTGATGGAGCCGAGTTCGCCGTAGAACGGGATGGGGCGCGGACGGGCATTCGCCTCGGCCTGCAGCGCGGCGCCGCCGCGTGTGGATCCGGTGAAGGCGCCGGCAGCAATCAGCGGGTGGCGGATCAGGCCGACCCCCACGTCCACCGCCGCGCCCTGCACCAGACCGATCAGCCCGGCGGGCAGGCCCTGCGCCTTCAGCACACGCTGGATGATGGCCAGTACCCTCTGCGACAGTCCAGGGTGGCCAGGGTGTGCCTTGACCACAACCGGGCAGCCGGCAGCCAGTGCCGAGGCGGTGTCGCCACCGAGCACCGAGAAGGCAAACGGGAAGTTGCTGGCCGCGAACATGGCCACCGGACCCAGCGGCACACTTTGCCGTTGCATGGCGGGGTGGCCCGCCGGCGGGCCACCGGCAACCGCGGGGTCGTCCAGCACGGCAAAGGGCTCTCCACGTTGCGCGATGTCCGCAAAGCGGCGCAGCTGAAAGGTGGTGCGGTCGAGTTCACCGTTCAGCCGCACCGGGCCGAGCGCCGTTTCGAGGTCGGCCAGCGGTACCAGGCTTTCGCGCTCGCTCTCCAGGGCGTCGGCCAGCGCCCGCAGCAAGTCCGCGCGCTGCGCACCGCTGCTACCGGCCCAGTCACCGAAGGCGGCATGCGCGGCCCGGACGGTGGCGTCGATCTGTTCCGGTGTGGAGGCGGCCAGCGGCGCGCCCAGCGTTTCGCCCGTGCGGGCATCGAGGGAAATCAGTTGGCTCATGGCAGGTGGGTCCGTTGGATGGGGGGTCCCCGGTGGATTCACCGGACGGGGCGTCATGTTAACGGATGTCTGACAACATTGCGGTGTCGCTTGCCACGATGACGGCCGCGACGGCCGGTGATCCTGCTCAGGTGCCGGTGTCCACCGCCCGCGCCCTGCGCAACCGTTCGCGGCTGTTGGTCAGGTGGGTACGCATGGCGGCGCGGGCGGTTTCGGCGTCGCGCTCGCGGATGGCCCGGAAGATGCTCTCGTGCTCGTGGTGCACCCGCTCCAGGTAGACCAGCCGGCCTTCGGGGGCATCGGCGGCGGTTTTCAACCGCGTGCGCGGAATGATGACGGTGCCCAGGTAGGTCATGAGGTCGGCAAAGTGCCGATTGCCGGTGGCGCGGGCCACTTCCATGTGGAACTGGAAATCCGAGGGAACCGCGTCGGAATCGGCGTGGATGGCCGCCTCGAACGAGGTCAGCGCCGCAGCCATCGCGGCAAGGTTCGTGTCATCCCGGCGCTGCGCGGCCAGGCTGGCGGCCTCGCTTTCGAGGCTGATGCGCAGCTCCAGCAGTGAGATGACGTCCGCCACCGTGGCGAAGTCCCGTGGCGAGATTCGGAAGGTGGGCGTGGGTTCGTCCTGAACGGTCACGAAAGTGCCGATGCCGTGTCGGGTGGCCACCCGACCGGCGGCTTGCAACCGGGAAATGGCTTCGCGCACCACGGTGCGGCTGACATCGAATCGCGCCATCAACGCGGCCTCGGTCGGCAGCTTGTCACCAGGCCCCAGGCGGCCTTCGCTCATGTCGGCCTGCAAGGCCGCCACGATCTCGGGCACCAGCCCGCGCGGGCGTCGGGGGCGATCGGCCGGGCCGGCAGCATCACCTAGGGTTTTCACGGGGTTCATGGATTATTCCTTGACAGCCCTGACACGCGTTTTCACAATCATGCCTAGTTGTCTGACAACGTACAACAAATCTTTGAGACTTTCTGCACTTTAACAAAGCAGGCTCCCCCGATTCACCGCCGCCAGGACCACCATGCAATACACCCCGCAAGACCTCAAACAAGTCATGTCATCCGGCTTGCTGTCCTTTCCTGTGACGGACTTCGATGCCAACGGCGACTTCAACGCCCAGAGTTACGCTGCCCGCCTGGAGTGGCTGGCGCCGTATGGCGCCAGCGCGCTGTTCGCCGCCGGCGGCACGGGCGAGTACTTCTCGCTGTATGGCGATGAATACGGCCAGATCATCAAGACCGCTGTGGACACCTGCCGCGGCAAGGTGCCGATCATCGCGGGCGCGGGCGGCCCTACCCGTGCGGCCATCGCCCACGCCCGGGAAGCCGAGCGCCTGGGTGCCCACGGCATCCTGCTGCTGCCGCATTACCTGACCGAAGCCGGCCAGGAAGGCCTGATCGCCCATGTCGAGCAGGTCTGCAAGAGCGTCAAGTTCGGCGTCATCGTCTACAACCGCGACCGCACCAAGCTCACGCCCGAGTCCCTGGCCATCCTGGCCGACCGCTGCCCCAACCTCATCGGCTTCAAGGACGGCTTGGGCCACATCGAGACCATGTCCTCGATCTTCATGAAGATGGGCGACCGCTTCGCCTACCTGGGTGGCCTGCCCACGGCCGAGGTCTACGCCGCCGCCTACAAGGCGCTGGGCACGCCGGTGTATTCGTCCGCCGTCTTCAACTTCATCCCCAAGACAGCCATGCAGTTCTACGAAGCCGTGCGCCGCGACGATATGGCGACGCAGCACCGCCTGCTCAAGCAGTTCTTCATGCCCTATCTGAAGATTCGCAACCGGGTTGAAGGCTACGGCGTGAGCATCATCAAGGCGGGTGCCACGCTGGTGGGGCACAGCGCCGGCCCGGTGCGGGCGCCGCTGTCGAATCTCAAGCCCGGCGAGATGGACGAACTCAAGGCGCTGATCGACGCACTCGGTCCGCAATAAATCCACCCGCGTCATTTCCCTCACCCTTACAACGGAGACATTCATGAAGAAGACCCTTGCGACCCTTGGCATGGCCTTGGCCACCACATTCAGTGCCTTCGCGGCCTATCCGGAGAAGCCGGTGACCATCGTTGTGCCGTTCCCTGCTGGCGGCGCCACCGACACGGTCGCCCGTGCTTTGGCCCCCAAACTGCAAGAGAAGCTTGGCGGCAGCTTTGTCGTTGACAACAAGGCCGGCGCTACCGGAACCATCGGTGCGACGCAGGTGGTGCGAGCCCCCGCGGATGGCTACACCTTGTTTGTCGCTTCGCTTGGTCCCTTTGTGATCGCACCGCATCTCATCAAGGGCGTTCAGTACGACGCGCTCAAGGACTTCGACTACCTGACCATCGCGGTGCAGGCACCCAATGTGCTGGTGGTGCCTGCAAACTCGCTGATTCAGAACGTCGCGGGTCTGCTGGATGCGTTGAAAAAGGCGCCGGGAAAATTTGCCTTCGCTTCGTCAGGCAACGGCTCTTCAGACCACCTCACAGCCGAATTGTTCTGGCAACAAACCAAAACCTCCGGCCTGCACATTCTGAACCGCCCCGGGAATCGTGGAGGCCGGTTGGTTTAAGTCAGGCCACCACCATGGAGACCTGACTGGCGAGTTGCCGGTAGTAGTTTGCCTCAGCCTCGGCGGGCGGGATGT
>Ga0067045_1002513_pt1 | contig 131903 bp, 118 predicted proteins | sample TerdegcTABiofilm_FD_59184 | JGI IMG/M metagenome (GOLD analysis project Ga0067045, IMG submission 59184) | Combined Assembly of (Gp0054472, Gp0054536) Wastewater bioreactor microbial communities from Singapore -Terephthalate degrading...
GCACCTCCAGCACCAGGCGGCGGCGCTCCAGGGCGCGGCGCACGGCGCCGACCAGGGTTTCGGGGGCGAAGGGTTTCTGGATGAAGTCCTGGGCGCCGTCCTTCATGGCCTGCACGGCCATGGAGATGTCGCCGTGGCCGGTGATCAGCACCACGGGCAGTTCCGGGTCCATGGCCACCAGTTCGCGCAGAAAGGCCATGCCGTCCATGCGCGGCAGGCGGATGTCGCTGACCACGATGCCCGCGAAGTCGCGCGACAGGCGCCGGCGCGCCTGCTCGGCGCTGCCCACGCTTTCGCAGGCGATGCCTTCGAGCTGCAGCGCCTGCTCGCAGCCGAGCACGATGTCGGGGTCATCCTCGATGATCAGGACTTTGAGGGCGTCGGTCATGGTGTGTCGGCAGAGGGTGTGGAGGGAGCCAGGGCCAGGCTCAGCGTGAAGACGGCGCCGCCGCCCGGATGGTTGCTGCCCGTCAGCGTGCCGCCGCATTCACGCACGATGCCGGCCGACAGCGCCAGCCCCAGGCCCAGGCCCACGCCCTCTTCCTTGGTGGTGAAAAACGGCTGGAACAGATGGGCCTGCGCCGCTTCGCTCAGGCCCGGCCCGTGGTCGCGCACGGTGACCTGGGCGCGGCCATCGGCCACGGCGCAGGCCAGCTCCAGGCAGGGCGCGGGCTGGCCGCGCATGGCGTCCAGGGAATTGTTGATCAGGTTGATCAGCACCTGCTCGATGCGGTTGCGGTCGCACCAGGCCACGGCCTCGGGCACGCCGTCATCGCTCAGGATGCGGGCGCCGGTCTCGGCCACGCGCGACTCCAGCACGGCCAGCGCATTGTCCAGGGCACGCGCCAGCGGCACGGCCTGGCTGGCACCGCTGGACTTGCGCGCAAAGTTGCGCAGCTGGCCCGTGATGCGGCCCATGCGGTCGGCCAGCTGCGCCATGCGCTCCAGGTTCACGCGCGTGGTTTCGGTATCGCCGCGCTCCAGAAAGCGTTGGCTGTTGCCGGCCAGGGTGCGCAGCGCCGTCAGCGGCTGGTTGAGTTCATGGGCCACGCCCGTGGACAGCTGGCCTATCACGGCCAGCTTGCCGGCCTGCACCAGTTCGTCCTGGGCGGCGCGCAGCGTGGCCTCGGCGTGGGTGCGCTCGGCCACCTCGGCCTGCAGCGCCTCGTTGGCGGCCGACAGGTCGGCCGTGCGCTGCTCCACCTTGCGCTCGAGCTCGTCGTGCGCGGCCTGCAGCGCCTCGCGCGCGGCCAGCCGGTCGCGCAGGTGGCGGCGGCGCTCGTTGACCATCATGGCCAGCAGCAGCACAAAGGCCGCGCCCACGGCTGCGGCCAGCGCGCGGCTCTGGGCCAGCTGGTCGACCTGCTCCAGGTGCGAGAGCACGGTGATCGTCCAGGGCGTGCCCGGCAGCTGGCGCGACTGGGCCAGGAAGCGGCCGCTGACCGGGTAGACCGAGCCCGGCGATTCCTCGCCATGGCGGGCAATGCGCACCAGGCGCGCGCCCTGGCCCAGGTCGCGCAGCACCTGCAGGCCCAGCGGCTCCAGCGCGCGGCGGTTGTACTGGCGCGTGTGGTCGAAGGCGGCGCGCGTGCCCTCGTCCAGCGTGCGCAAGGTGGTGAATTTCCAGTCGGAGACCGTGCCCAGGATGACGACGCCGTTCTCGTCGCCCACCAGCACGGGCGCCTCCACCGTGGACCACGATTGCTCCAGCTGGTCCAGGCTGACCTTGACCACGGCCACGCCCAGCGTGTGGGTGTCGTCGCCCAGGGTGGAGGCCAGGTAGTAGCCGGGTTCGCCGCGCGTGGTGCCTATGCCGAAGAAGCGCGCGCTGCCCGTGGCCATGGCCGTGCGGTAGTAGGGGCGAAAGCTCAGGTCCTCGCCCAGGTAGCTGTCGGAGCGCCGCCAGTTGCTGGAGGCCACGACATGGCCGCGCGCATCGACCAGGTAGGCGGTCAGCGTGCCCGCGCGGTCGTTGAGCTGCTCCAGGTAGGCGTTGACGCGGTTGGTGAGCTGCTCGTCGCCGGGCTCGGCCAGCAGCCTTTGCACATTGCCTTCCAGTGCCAGCACGTCGGGCAGGAAGGCGTATTTGCCGATCTCGCGCTGCAGGCTGGCGCCGTACAGCTCCAGCCGGTGCATGCCCGTGGCACGCAGATCGGCGATGCCCAGCCGCTGCGCCATCAGGTACGCACCCCAGCCGCTCAGCCCGCTCAGGGCAAGCCACAGCAAAAGCAGGATGAGCTGGCGCAGGGGGCGGCGGGCGGGCATGGTGAAGGCACCAATGTTATCAGTGCCCCCCAGCGCCGCCTGGGCCTCAGGCCGAGACAGCGGGCCGCCCTTCCTGGGAGTGCTCCATGGGCAGCAGCGACTCGTCGTCGTCCGTGGTGGCATTCGGATCGACCGCGCCTTCCCACTTGGCCACCACGGCCGTGGCAATGGCATTGCCCAGCACATTGGTCAGCGTGCGGCCCATGTCCAGGAAATGGTCGATGCCCAGGATCAGCAGGATGCCGGCCTCGGGCAGGCCGAACATGGGCAGCACGGCGGCCACCACCACCAGCGAGGCGCGCGGCACGCCGGCAATGCCCTTGCTGGAGACCATCAGCACCAGCAGCATGGTGATCTGGGCCGTCAGTGTCATGTCGATGCCGTAGGCCTGGGCGATGAAGATGGCCAGGAAGGTGGTGTAGACCATGGAGCCATCGAGATTGAACGAGTAGCCCAGCGGCAGCACGAAGCCGATGATGCGCGGCTTGATGCCGAACTTCTCCAGCTGCTCCATCAGCTTGGGATAGGTCGATTCGCTGCTGGCCGTGGAAAAGCCCACCAGCAGCGGGCCGCGGATCAGGTTCAGCAGGCGGAAGATGTCACGGCCCAGCACGACGTAGCCGGCCACGATCAGCAGCACCCACAGCGTGGCCAGGGCCAGGTAGAAGCACAGCATGAACTTGCCGAACACCGACAGCATGCCCAGGCCATGGATGGTGATGGTGCCGGCCACGGCGCCGAACACGCCCACGGGGGCGAAGCGCATCACGTAGTCGGTGACCTTGAGCATGATGTGGACCACTTCGTCCATCAGGCCCACCATGGAACGCGCGGCCTGGTTGTGCAGGTTGCCCAGCGCAATGCCGAAGAACAGCGCGAACACCAGGATCTGCAGCACCTCGTTGGTCGCCATGGCCTCGAAGATGTTCTTGGGGAACACGTGGGCGATGAAGTCCTTGAGGTTCAGCGCCGAGGTCTTGAGGTTCAGCCCTTCGGCCGACGACGGCAGGGCCACGCTCAGGCCATGGCCGGGCTGCAGCACGTTCGCATAGATCAGGCCGATGGCCAGCGAGCAGAACGAGGCCACGATGAACCAGCCCAGCGCGCGGCCGCCGATGCGGCCCACGGCCTTGGCGTCGCCCATGTTGGCCAGGCCCGACACCAGGGTGGCGAACACCAGGGGCGCGATGATCATCTTGATCATGCGCAGGAAGACATCGGTGAGGATGCCGAAGTAGCTGGCGATTTCCTTGGCGGCCTCGGGCGTGGGCGCGTAGCTGTTGCAGGCATAGCCCACCAGCACGCCGAGGACCATGGCCACGAGCACCATGGTGGTCAAGCGATTGAATTTCATGCGGATTTTTTCGTTGGACGTATTTCGGTCTTGCAAGCGAGCCCGGTCCGCCGCAGCCCCCGGGCCTCTGCCGGATGCCATTGCGAAGACGGGCTTGTCTCCCTGCACACACAACCACGACGCACGTGGCCTGCGCCTGACAGTGCACAGACCGTGCCAGCCGCATCCGGCACCTGCGCCGCGCGCTAACTGCTTGATTCGCCTATATCGACCTTACTTTTATGCATAAGGTGGAACGGAAATCCGAACAATGAAATGCAGGCGCCGTTCGGAAAACCGGATGGCGCGACCTGCGGGCTCCGGCCCTCCCGGGCCATGGCGCAACTGTTTGAACGCCGGCCGGTGCCCCGGGCAGGACGGCAGCAGCGGCTGATGCTCCGGCTCCTGTAGAGGGGCCCGCTCTCCCAGGGTCCCGCACCGTGTCTTCACCCGGTGCATCAACCCTGCCTCACCCCTGCGCCAACCCTGCCTCAACCCTGCGCCTGAGGCCCCAGGCGAAAAACGCTCACGGACTGCACAAGGTCATGCGCCTGCTGGCGCAGGCTCGTGGCTGCCGCCGCCATTTCCTCCACCAGGGCCGCGTTTTGCTGTGTCGCCTGGTCCATCTGCGTGACCGCCTCACCCACTTGTGCCACGCCGCTGCGTTGTTCGGCAGAAGCCGCGCTGATCTCGCCCATGAGGTCGGTGACGCTGCGTATGCTCATCACCACTTCAGCCATGGTGCCCCCCGCGCGGTCGGCCAGCACAGAGCCCTGCTCGACCCGCTCGACGCTGTCGGAGATCAGGGCCTTGATCTCCTTGGCCGCCGCCGCGCTGCGGCCGGCCAGGCTGCGGACCTCGGAGGCCACTACAGCGAAGCCGCGGCCCTGTTCACCGGCACGTGCAGCCTCCACCGCAGCGTTCAGCGCCAGGATGTTGGTCTGGAACGCGATGCCGTCAATGACGTTGATGATGTCGGCGATGCGGCGCGAACTTTCACTGATGCCCTTCATCGTGTCCACGACCTGGGTGACCACCTCGCCCGCCTGCCCGGCCACGCCGCTGGCCTGCTGCGCGAGCGCGTTGGCCTTGCCCGCTCCCTCTGCGTTCTGGGTCACGGTCGCTCCGAGCTGCTCCATCGAGGCCGCCGTCTGCTCAAGCGCGCTGGCCTGGCTCTCGGTTCGCGAGGACAGGTCGGTGTTGCCCTGGGCAATCTGGGTGCTTGCACTCGCCACGGATTCGCTGCCGCTGCGCACGACGGCTACGACCTGCGATAGCGCATCACTCATCTCGCCGAGGCTGCGCAGCAGGGTCCCCACTTCATCGTGGGTGGTGGCCTCCACCCGCTGCGTCAGATCCCCGCATGCCACCGCACGTGCCACCTGGATGGCCCGGCCGATGGGGCCGGTGATGGAGCGCGTGACCCAGGTGCCCAGCAAGGCGGCCAGCACGACGGCCACCAGCGCGCCCCCCAGCTCGAACGCCAGCGTCATTGCCGCCAGCGACTCGGTGCGCGTCAGGCGCTCGGCCATGAGCTGCTCCTCCTCCCGCACCAGGTCCGCCTGCAGTGCGCGCAGCCCATCCATGGCCGCCTTCTCGCGCCCCAGGGAGAACTCGCGAACCAGATCCTCGACCGTCGCCGTGCCGTCCTGGACTTGCCGCCGCAGCGCCTGCAGCGGCTGCACCGCCTGCACGAATTCACGGTGGCGCAGCCGGATTCCGTCGAGCCGGCGCTGCTGGGCGGGGTTGTCCTCGGTCAGGCGTACGGCCTCCTGCCAGGAGGCCTCGAACTCCTTGAGCCCTTCGTCCCAGGGGGCCAGAAAACGGGAGTCGCCCGACAGGAGATAGCCCCGCGAGGCCGTCTCCATGTTGACCATGCCCGTGAGCATGCGCTGTCCCTGGGACATCACCTTGAAGGTGTGCTCGTTCCATTGCTGGGCCTCCTTGAGCCGGGCCTGGCTGCTCACGGCCAGCGCGATGACAAGAAGAAAAATGGCGATGACGCATGCGAAGGCAGCTGCGAGACGGCGGGCCAGTGGCCAGTTGGACAAATTCATGATGATCATCGGTACGGACTGCGTAGCCGGAAAGACTGCACACGGGCGCGGCGATCACGATGTCAAGCCTCGCCTGCGCCTGGGGCAGTCATCTCCTGGCCGGGATCTACAGAGCACTCGCGCCAGCGGCTGCCGGGTGGCGGCCAGCGGGCCTGTGCTTTGTTTCTCTATGTAATATATTGGACAAAACATATTTTTGTCCTAGACAATTCGCAAAATCCCTCAAAACATTCCGGCCATGGCCGGACGTTTTGTTCCCTTCAGATCAATGACGCCACTTTCTGACCCCCTGCCTTTGGCGCCTGGCCCCGGGCTGCCCATCTCGGCCGTCGAACGCGAGACCGGACTTGCCAAGGACACCCTGCGTGTCTGGGAAAGACGCTACGGCTTTCCAAGGCCTGAACGGGATTCGGCAGGCGATCGCCGCTACCCGGCAGACCAGGTTCGACAACTGACCCTGATCCGGCGGCTCATGGATACGGGGCTGCGCCCCAGCAAGCTGATGGGCGTGGATCTGGACGGCCTGCAGGAGCTGCTGGCCCGCGCCGACACCTCGCCAGCCATGAATTTGTCCAGGACAAATTCAGAGAATGCAGCAGACTCTGACCGCTTCGCACCCATGCTCAACGCCATTGCCGCACATGATCCCGCCCAGCTCAGGCATTGCCTGAGCCTGGCCCAGTCGCGCATGGGCCTGGCCGGTTTCGTGACCACGCTCGTGGCCCCGCTGACCACGGCGGTCGGCGAATTCTGGGCACAGGGGCGTTTTGAAGTGTTCGAAGAGCACCTGTACACCGAGGTGCTCACCGGCGTCTTGAGGCAGGCGATCGCCTCGCTCGTCCCGCCTTCCCCGCCGCCCGCGCCCAAGGTGTTGCTGACCACGCTGCCGCAGGAGATGCATGGACTTGGGCTGCTCATGGTCGAAGCCCTGCTGACCCTGGAAGGCTGCAACTGCGTATCGCTGGGCACCCAGACGCCCATCGGCGACGTGGCACAGGCCGCGCGGGCGCATCGCGCCGACATCGTGGGGCTGAGCTTCAGCAGCGCGCACAACGGAGCGATGGCGCAGGCTTGCCTGGGCGAGCTGCGCAGCCACCTGCCGCCGGCCATCGAGTTGTGGGCCGGTGGAGCATGCCCGGCGCTTTATTCCAGCCCGGTCGCGGGCATCACGCCGGTGCGCCATCTCACGGATCTGCAACCGCTGGTCGCCCGATGGCGGCAGACGACAAGAACACCAAGGACATACGCATGAACTTTCCCGCCCCCCGCCCTGTCTTCACCGCCAGGCGGCGCACCCTGCTGGCAGCGGCCCTTGGCGCCGGCCTGCTGGCCAGCGGTTGCGCCAGCATGCGCCCGCCAGGCTCGGTCACGCCCGTCTCACCGTTCGACCTGCAGCGCTACCAGGGCCTGTGGTACGAACTGGCACGGCTGGACCATGGTTTCGAGCGGGGCATGACCGATGTGACCGCCGAGTACACGCCGCAGGCAGACGGCAGCGTGAAGGTGGTGAACCGGGGGTTTTCCGTGCCCCGGGGCCAGTGGCAGCGCGCCGTCGGCAAGGCCCTGTTCACGGGCAAGCCGGACACGGCTTCGCTCAAGGTCTCCTTCTTCGGCCCGTTCTACGGCGGCTACCATGTGGCCGCCCTGGACCCTGACTACCGCTGGGCGCTGGTCCTCGGGCCGGACACGCAGTACTGCTGGATACTGGCCAGGGAGCCGAAACTGCCCCCGCAGACGCTGCAATCCATCGTCGCCAAGGCCGGGGAACTGGGCGTCGATACCAGCGCGCTGATCTGGGTCAGCCATGATCGGCACCAGGAAGCGCGCAGCCAGGAGGCCTTGTGAACAGCCTGCCCCCCGTCGCGGTGATCGGCGCAGGAATGGCGGGTTTGGCCTGCGCACAGTTGCTGGCCGAGGCTGGCTGCCGCGTGGATATCTTCGAGAAAAGCCGAGGCCCATCCGGGCGCATGAGCACACGGCGCGCGCAGGATCCGCAGGGTGCGTGGCAGTGCGATCACGGCGCCCCATCGTTTGCAGCCCAGGACCCGGAGTTTGTGCAGGAGGTGCGCCAGTGGGAGCAGCACGGCGTTGTCGCCGCCTGGCGTCCGCGCGCAGTGCGCCTGCAGGGCACAGACGCGGTGCCCGCAGAGGCAGGCCCCGACCGCTGGGTGGGCGTGCCGCGCATGACCTCTCCCGCAGCGTTTCTTGTCCAGCGGCTTGGACAGCAGGGGCATGGCGTACGGCTGCACCTGCAGGCCACGGTGCAGCATTTGCAGCACGGGCCTGCCCGCTGGACAGTGCACTGTGCCGAACAAGGGCAGATGGGGCCGGAATACTGCGCCCTGGTGCTGGCAGTGCCTGCACCGCAGGCGGCAGCCTTGCTGGAGCCGGTCTCGCCCTATGCTGCGGCACTGGCCGCCAGCGCACGCATGCAGCCTTGCTGGGTGGCCATGCTGCGCACCGACGCCCCCCTGCCGCTGGACTGGGATGCGGCAGAAATCACGGATGGCCCGCTGTGCTGGGTGGCACGCGACAGCGCCAAGCCAGGGCGGCAAGGGCAACAAGGGCAGCAGACCTGGGTACTGCATGCCAGTGCACGGTGGAGCCAGGATCACATCGAATCGGACGCTGAATCCGTGGCCCGGCAACTGCTGCAGGCATTCGAGGCCCTGGCCGGCTCTCTGTCCGACTCTCTGCCAGGCGGCCTGCGCGTCACTGCCCACCGCTGGCGCTATGCGCTGCCGGCGCCGCACCTGGTCAACCGCTGCTGGTGGGATGCGCCTGCGGGCCTGGGCCTGTGCGGCGACTGGATGTGCGGCGCAGGCGTCGAAGGCGCCTGGCTCAGCGGACGGGCGCTGGCCCGGCGCGCCCTGGCCACGCTGACGCGCTGAACCACAGGAACGCCCGCGCCATGCACAAGAAGCCCCACCTTCCCTCCAAGCTGTGTGCGTGCTGCGGTCTTGCGTTCACATGGCGCAAAAAATGGGCACGTGATTGGGACGAGGTCAAATACTGCTCGCAGCGCTGCCGCACCGCGCGACTTCCGCCTGATCCCACTCCCTCATCTGCAGGCCGTCAGCCAAGGCGCTGACCTCCAAGCGGGCCATGCGCCCCGCACATTCTGGAGCCCTGGATTGCCGCCAGGCCGGCCCCATAATGCGCCACCCCATTGCATCAAGGAATTGGCACCTATGTCTTCCGGCGGCTTTCACGTCCACGGCCCACACGATCACGAACTCGAACATGCTGCCCAGGGCGAGCATGGCCACACCGCCCATCACGGCATCGGCGGCGGCAGCCTGACCAACCAGATCGCCATGTGCACGGCAGTCATCGCCACGGTGGGCGCCATCTTCGCGTACATGGGCGGCGCCACCCAGGCCAATGCCGGGCTGTACAAGAACGACGCAGCCATCAAGAAGACCGAAGCGGCCAACCAGTGGGCCTTCTTCCAGGCCAAGAGCACCAAGCAATCGCTGTCCGAGTTCGCGCGTGATCTGGCGACCACGGAGGACAGGCGGGCGGCCTACCAGGCCAAGGTGGAGCGCTACGAAAAGGAAAAGGACGACATCAAGCGCGATGCCGACCGCCTGGAAGCCGAGGCCCGGCAATGGGACGAGAAATCCGAGATGCAGATGCACCTGCATCACCGCTGGGCGCAGGCCACCACCGCGCTGCAGGTCGCCATTGCCCTTGCAGCCATCGCGCTGCTGACCAAGAAGAAATGGCTGGAATACGCCATGCTCGGCGTGGCAGCGCTGGGCCTTGGCGTGGGCGGGCTGGCCATGCTGCACATCTAGAGCGTGTGGCAAAGCCGCAAAGCCGCATATCCGCCTTGGAAGGCAGCTGTGAAACCGCCCCCTGATTCCCAGGCCTTGCCTGCGGCTCAGTCCTCGCTGGGACGGGGGTAGCCTGCCTCTGCCCACGCTTGCGCAGACGTCCGGGTGAGCTGATGGTCTGGCCTGACTCCCACCTTGGCCAGCTCGCTGCCGTCGGCGGCAGTGGCGGTGAGCGTGGCGCTGGGATTGTCCTCATCGGGCTCGATATCCAGAGAGACGGTCACGCGTAACCCGCCCACCATGATCTGCACATCCTTGTGCAACTGCGCTGCCAGATGCTGCTCATGCCGGCGCATCACCTCGTGCGCCGTCTTCACCAGTGTGTTGAAAGCGGAAACGTCCAGCGGCTTGGGATTTTTCTTGTCGCGGCCCATGGTCCACGGGCCGACCAGGCTTGGCTCCGCCTGGCCGTCCTGGGTCATGGCAACGGCCCAGCCATCGTCGTCTTCATTCTTGATGACGCGGGCCTCCCAGCCGTTGTGATGCCAAAGGCGGTCTTCGAAGATTGAGACGACTTCTTGTTCGAGTTCTGCGGACATGTCCAGACCCTTCCCTTGTGGAAACTATCGAGCCCGAAATTCTACTGTCCATCCATACAGTTCGCGCGCAGGGGTCTATTGCGCAAGCGGCGGCTTCCACGGGGCCATGACACCCGGCAGATACGGTAGCCACGGCAGTCAAAGCAGGCGTGCAGGCTGGTCAGCGGCTGACCGAGCTGCGTCAGGTTGCCTCGCTTGCACGTTGCGCTCGCCGCAAATTGCCGCTGGAGCGAAGGGCTTGCGAGTACGATAAGCTTCAAGTCTTATTGAAGGTCAAGGCATCCCTGCCGAGGTCACGTATGAACATTGGCGAACTGAGCAAACGCACAGGCCTGTCCACATCACGCATTCGTTTTTATGAGCAAAGCGGCCTGCTGCAAGCGGCTGAGCGTGGCTTGAATGGCTACCGCAGCTATCCGCCTGAGATGGTGCAGATGCTGGAGCTGATTGCGATTGCGCAAGGGGTGGGCTTCAGCCTGGATGAAATTCGTGCACTCTTGCCGCCCGGCCTGCAAGGCTGGGACCATGAGGCCGTCGTAGGCGCGCTGCGCCAAAAAATTGCCGATATCAAGGCCATGGAGAAAAAGCTGCAGACCAGCAAAAAGCAGTTGCAGGCTTTGTTGTCCGATATTGAAGCGCGGCCAGACAACATGGATTGCCATGACAACGCACGCCGTGTGCTCTCCCATGTACTGGCCCAGCAATCCGAATCCTTGGCCTCTGAAGCAGCGGCCGAAGAAAAAATGGGCAAGCTCATGCGCACCGGACACAAGAAGCGGGCAAGCGCGGCATAGGCCTGCACCAGTTTGGAGCGCGGCCCTAGCGCGTTGCCAAAGCCTGCACCACCTGCTTTGCAGTCGCTTTGGCCGACCCCGGGTTTTGCCCGGTGATGAGGCGGCCATCGGCCACCACATACGACATAAAAGGCAGCAAGGCTTTCTGATAGCGCGCACCGCGCATCTTCATCTCCTGCTCGGCGTTGTAGGGCATGGACCGGGCCACTCCGGCCAGGATTTCTTCCGTCCATGAAAAACCCGTGACCTGTTTGCCCGCGACCAGCAAAGAGCCGTCGCTGAGCTGCGTATTGAGCAGGCCGCAGTAGCCGTGGCAAACCGATGCAACGATGCCACTTCGCTCCCAGATGCTGCGTGTGATGCGCTGCAGCCCCGCACTATCGGGAAAATCCCACATCACCGCATGCCCTCCGGTGAAGTAGATGGCATCGAAATCGTTCGCATCGATATCGGCAGGTGCCGCAGTGTTCGCCAGCAGGGCCATGCGCGCGGGATCATCGAGCCAGGCTTTGGCCGAAGCATCGAAGTGCGGCCATTGGAGTGCGCGCGGCTCCAGCGGTACGGCGCCACCCAGCGGGCTCACCAGTTGCTGCAGATACCCTTGCGCAGCAAACACATCCCAGGCATGGGTCAGCTCCGACAGCCACAGCCCTGTGGCGTGCGCAGGGTCGTCGTAATGAGCGACATTGGTGACGACATGCAAGATACGTGGCGTGCTCATGATGACTCCTGCGCGATGTGCTTGAGGCCCTGTGCGTAGCTGGTGACAGCAAAGTCGGGAAAGCGGCGCTTGAACTTGGACGAATCAAACACATTGTCGTGCGCGTAGCGTGGCAGCAGTTCACGCAGTTCGCGCACGGGCTTGGAGACCCAGCCAGCAACCACCATGGCCAGGTGGCTCAGTACCTTGTAGCGCGGCTCAACCTCAAAGGTTGCAGCCGCCAGGTTCACAAAGGCCTGATAGGTCAGCCGCTCGTCCCAGCAAGGCAGATGCCAGGTCTGGCCATACGCATCTTGCGCATTGCCAATGGCTGCCATGGCGCGGCTTGCATCGGGCGTCCAGATCAGGGTGCGCAGCTTGTCGTCACGCACCGGCACTTTGGCCTTCTGGCCCGCCTTGAGCGGGCCGATCACCAGGGTGTTGGTGATGCTTTGGGTTTTGCCGGGGCCGTAGAACTCTGGCGCGCGGGCAATGGCGACGGGGATATCGCCGCGCTGCATCTCGGCCAGCACCATCTCGGCCATCAAGGCGCGCACGCGCCCCTTGCGGCCCACCGGGGCAAAGGCGGTTTCCTCGGTCTGCCGCTGCGCGGTTTGCGGGTACATGTAGGTGTTGTCGAAGTAGACAAACTTGGCCCCCGCTGCCCGCGTGGCATCGAGCGCGTTGCGCAGCATGGCAGGAAATTGCCCCTCCCATAACTCGGTGTCTGGTGGCAGGCCAGCGGTGAAGTACACGACCTCGCTGCCACGCACGGCCTCCAGGGTTTGCGCGGAATTCATCAGGTCGGCGGACACCAGCTCGTCCGTATCGTTCACCTTGCGCGGCTTGCGGCTGACCAGGCGCAGGTTCTGGGTGTAGTTGCGGTGGAGCTCGCGCGCCAGCTCCACAGCGATCTGGCCATTGGCGCCCAAAATGGTTTGCATATCGATCCTTGCAGCATGTTGTGTGATGAGAGGATAAGGAGCTTAAGCTTCAAGTTGAGTTGAAGGTCAAGTGGCAAAACTGCAGGTCCCTGATATCAGGTCGAAGCCCCCTGCCGACTCGCTGGCTGTCTGAAGAAACCCGGCACTTCCATCATGTCGGGGAGCCTGGAGCCTGGACACTGCGGCCTGCTTTGGTGCACCTGGTGAAGGCCCGGTTCGGGTCGGCAGCGCCTGTGCATGAGCCGCGATGGCGGACTTGCCTCTTTGCGGTTGCTCATCTGTGGTCCGAACTTGTCGGCTTTATCAAGACTGCCACCGCACACCGCCATCAATTGCTGCAATGGGTGCAATGAGAGCAATGAGAGCAATGGCAGCAATGTGTGTACAGCAGCTATTTGATGCGATCAGAATGCACCACCACCATTGAAAAGAAGAAGCCATTCTCAATCCAATGATTGAATTGACAACTTCCGATGGACGCCGCTTATTCAATGTGACAGAATGAAACGCCAGCAATGAATGGCCTGAAGACCTCTGATGATGGCAGTGGCAAATATTGCCATGGCGATCGCAATGACAGGACGAAAAACTGGATGTACCGCTATTGAGATCCAGAAATCAAATCGTGTTGACTTCGCGCATTTCGGAGGGATCGTTTGGTCAATGAACGTCAGAGCGTACTCTTTTCAACCGCACCTCATCTGCACTGGAAGCGCACTACGGCCATTGTCGCCATTCGGCCAATCATTGAATCCAGCTTCTGGCTTTCGAGCCTTACGCTTCTATGAACATCGCCCCGTAGAAGCCAAAAAACCAAGGGCGATTGACAACGGAGATTTATATGCCTTACAAGAAAAGTCAACAAGTCGGCGGTCAGGGTGGAGACGAATTTTCCGATGATCTGACCCAAGTGGTTCGAATTGTGAGGATTTCGATCAGGCATGGAGCCAGAGTCGATGCCATCCAAACCACATGGCTTCTGACAGACGGAACACAACTCACTGGTGCACGCCATGGTGGCGGGGGCGGCGAAGAAACTGTGATCGAGTTTGGCAGCAACGAGCACATCGTTACGATACAAGGGCGAAGCGGAAGTCGAATTGATTCCCTGACCATTACCACCAACAAGAAGTCCTACGGCCCCTACGGAGGCGACGGAGGGAAACCCTTCGGCCCCATTCCTGCTGAAGCAGCGGGTGGATTCTTTGGTCGTTCCGGCACAAATGTTGACGCGATAGGCGTTTTCATTCCAGCGTAGTGTCAAGCCGGTGATGGTGCCATCGCATCAACAAGGCACCGAAACGGACTGGGATGAAGCCGAGGTTTATTCCAGTCCGCTCATCGGCTCTATGGATTCCTGCTGTCAATCAGGCATCAATCAGCAAAGTCAACGCCCCCGCATCCCCATCAAAACCTCAATCGTCACCGTCGTCGCGTCGTCATCCGGCCTTTTGCGATGCGCGATGCCCAACGCCCTTGACAGTGCCGGCCGCAGGGGCCGCGTGGTGATGCGGGGGTCAGGCTGCGGTGCGCCGGCCTCATGGGGCAGCAGCGCGGCGCCGTAGCCCGCCGCCACCAGGCTCTTCATTGCGTCGTTGTAGTTCAGCTCGATGCGTGCCTGCGGCCGGGCGCCGCCTGCGGCAAACCATTCGGCAGTCTGGCGCGACAGCCGGGTGCCACGGTCGTTGGCGATCAGCGGACGGGCTGCAAGCCAGGCGGGCGTGATGTGCCGCGGAGGCTTCCAGGCGGCCGGGATGAAGGCCAGCACGGGGTCCTGGCGCCAGGCCTGCACCTGCAGCCCGCGCAGCACGGGCTGCGGCAAGGCAACGATGCCGATGTCCAGGCTGCCGGCAGCCAGGCGCGCCAGGGCTTCCTCGCTGGTCATCACCGCCACTTGCACGTCGATCTCGGGATGCCGGGCGGCCAGGGTTTCCAGTGCCTGGGGCAAGAGGTGCGCGAGTGCGCCGGTGGAGGCGCCCAGGCGCACGCGGCCCCCGCGCGTGGCGATCTGGCGCTGCACGGTCTGCAGGAGATCGTCGGCCTCGGCCAGGAGCTGGCGCGCCTTGTCTATCAGCAGGCTGCCGGCCGATGTGGCGGTGACGCCGGCCGGTGCGCGGTGCAATAGACGAGTTCCCAGACGTTCTTCGAGCTGCGCCACATGCAGCGTCACCGTGGGCGGCGCCAGGTGCAGCACCTTGGCGGCGGCGGCGAATGAGCCCAGGTCGGCCACCGTCAGCAGGGTGCGCAGACGGTCCAGATTGATTTCGCGCATGGTGCGGTGTCCCAGGTTGCCAGCAATTCAGGAATCATGAATCCGTAGTTTGTCAGATTCAACTGGCCTGCATGCGGCAGGCGCTGCACCATGCGCTCCACACCCAATCGGAGCAACCCATGACCTCTCTTGTTTTCATCGATGGCGACCAGGGCACCACCGGCCTGCAGGTGCGCGAATGGCTGGCGGATCGGACCGACCTGCGCCTGCTGCAGCTGCCGGCCGACCAGCGCAAAAGCACGGCGCACCGCGCCGAGGCGCTCAACGACTGCGACATCGCCTTGCTGTGCCTGCCGGACGAGGCTGCGCGCGAGGCCGTGGCGCTGGTGCGCCGGCCCGGCGTGCGCGTGATCGATGCGAGTTCTGCGCATCGCACCGCGCCGGGCTGGGTCTATGGCCTGCCGGAACTGGAGGCAGGCCAGGCTGAACGCATCGCCCATGCCCGGCGCGTCAGCAATCCCGGCTGCTATCCGACAGGTGCTCTGGCACTGCTCAGGCCCTTGATCGACGCGGGCCTGCTGCCCCCCGACTACCCGCTGGCCATTCACGCGGTATCGGGCTATTCGGGACGGGGCCGCGCAGGGCTGCTGGACCATGAGGGCGCTGCCGCCGCCACTGCCGTGCCCCTGCAGGTCTATGGCCTGGGGCTGCACCACAAGCACGTGCCCGAGATACAGCAGCATGCCGGCCTGGCCCATGCGCCGGTGTTCGTGCCGGCCTATGGCCACTACCGGCAAGGCATCGTGCTGACCATCGCCCTGCATCTGCGGCTGCTTCCCGCTGGCGTGACTGCCCGCAGCCTGCACGCTGCGCTGCAGGCGCGGTACCAGGACCAGCCGTGCATCGAGCTGCAACCCCTGGTGGCGGACGCCGATGCGCAGCGGCTCGATCCGCGCGCGCTCAATGGCAGCAACCGGATGCGGCTGGCGGTGTTCGGACAGCCGCAGGAGCAGCAGGTGCTGCTGACCGCCGTGTTCGACAACCTGGGCAAGGGCGCCGCCGGCGCGGCGGTGCAGAACCTTGATCTGATGCTCGGGCTGCAGCCGATGCTGCAGCCAGGATGCGATGAATCCCTGAGCGTGGTGTGAGCCTGGTGTGAGCGTGGAGTGAGTGCGGTGTGAGCTGCCGGCCTGGGGAAGACGAGGCAAGATCCGGGCAATCCTGCTTCAAGCCTCGACGCCACAGGCCACCGACAGATAGCTTTTCATGCGCGCGCTGGCCCGCTCCGGGTCGGCCAGCGCACCGCAGGCATCGGCCAGCTCGAACACCTTGGCAAAGTGCACGGCCCCGCGTGCAGACTGCATTGCGCCGGCCATGGAGAAGTGCTTCTGGTGGCCATTGAGCCAGGCCAGGAACACGATGCCTGCCTTGTAGTGCCGCGTGGGCGCGCAAAAAATCTCGCGCGACAGCGCCACCGTGGGATCCAGCAGTTCCCGGAAGCGTCCGCTGCGGCCCCGGGCCAGTTCGGCCAGCGCCACGGCCGCCACCGGGGCGATGGGGTCGAAGATGCCCAGCAGGCCGTGGGAGTGGCCGCCCTCACCGGCTGCCGTCCCATCGCCGGCCATGAGTTCGGCGTAGTGGAAATCGTCACCCGTGTACATCTTCACGCCCGCAGGCAGCCTGCGGCGCAGCGCCCTCTCCCATTGCGCATCGAGCAGCGATACCTTGATGCCTTCGACCTTGGGCGCCTTCGCTGCGATCAGCGCGGCGACGGTATCAAGGGCCTGCGCCAGGTCCGTACTGCCCCAGTAGCCGCGCAGCGCAGGGTCGAACATCTCGCCCAGCCAGTGCAGCACCACGGGCTGGTCGGCAGCGTCCAGCAGCCGGTCATAGAGTTGCAGATAGTCCTGCGGGCCGCGCGCGGCCTGGACCAGGGCGCGGCTGGCCATGAGGACCACGGGGCAGCCTTCGGCCTGCACCACATCCATCTGCTCGCGGTAGGCCCCCTCGACCTGTGCCAGCGTGACCCCGGGTTGCGCCGCCAGCTGGTCAGTGCCCGCGCCGCAGGCCAGCTGGCCGCCCACTGCCCGCGCATGGCGCGCGCTGCGCTGGATGAGTTCGCGTGCCGATGGCCAGTCCAGGCCCATGCCGCGCTGGGCCGTGTCCATGGCTTCGGCGACCTTGAAGCCCAGGCGGTACAGATGCTCGCGGAAGGCCAGCGTCGCCTCCCAATCGATGGCAGGCGGGCTATCCCAGGGATGCGTGGCGGCCAACGGGTCGATCACCACATGGGCCGCTGCGTAGACGCTGCGGTTGAAGGCAGGGGCCGGGCCCGCGGGAGCGATGGGACTGGCCTTCATGGCCAGTGGCACGAGACGGCCGTCGCTTCGGGGAAGGAGGATCTGCATGGGGGTCTCCTGCCTCAAGCCCGTCGGCCGAGGATGTGGTCGGCAGCCTTCTCGGCCACCATGATGGTGGGAGCGTTGGTGTTGCACGAGGGGATGAAGGGCATCACGGACGCATCGGCCACGCGCAGCCCCTCCATGCCGATGAGCTGCAGTTGCGGCGTCACCACGCTGTCCGGGTCGTGCTCGGGGCCCATGCGGCAGGTGCCCACGGGATGGTGGTCGGTCTTGGCATGGGCGCAGGCGTAGTCAGACAGTTCGGCATCGCTGTCCCGATGTCCGCCCGGCAATACCTCGCCGTGCACGTAGCGCCGCAGCGCTGGCTGGCACAGCAGCTTGCGCGCAAGGCGCAGGCCCTTGATGGACATGGCCCGGTCATGCGGATCGGCCCAGTAGTTGGGATCGATCAAGGGCGCCGACGCCGGGTCTGCATCCGCGAGCCGGACCGTGCCACGCGAGCGGGGGCGCAGGTAGGCCGTGTTCAGCGTCACGCCCGCGTTCTCCAGCCCGGTCATTCCGGCTTCTATGCCCGAGCCCAGCCCCAGATGGAACTGGATGTCGGGCGAGCGCGCGAGCGCATCGGGGTCTGCATACCAGAAGCCCCCGGTCTCGAAGAGGCTGGAGGCGGCCGGCCCTTTCTTGAGCAGCAGGTACTGCAGGCCCGCCCAGGCCGCGTGCCAGGGGCGCTGGTATTTGTCGTAGGTGTGGTCGCCCGTGCATTCGGCGATCACGAACAGGTCCAGGTGGTCCTGCAGGTTGGAGCCGACACCAGGGAGGTCATGCACAGGCGCCAGCCCCACGCTGCGCAGATGGTCGGCAGGGCCTATGCCGGAGTGCATCAGCAGCCTGGGCGAGCCTATGGCGCCCGAGCAGACGATGACTTCGCGGCTGGCGTGCACGCTGAAAGGCGTGCGGCTGGTGCCCGAGACCGCCTCCACGCCAACCGCGCGCCTGCCCTGCACCAGCACGCGCAGCGCCTGGGTCTGCAGCTGGATGGTCAGATTTGGGCGGCGCATGCGCACCGGATCGATGAAGCCCGTGGCGGCCGACGCACGGCGCGCATTCCACTGCGTGAGCTGGTAGTAGCCCAGGCCCTGCTGCGCGGCGCCGTTGAAGTCGGGGTTGAAGGGCATGCCCATTTCCTGGCCGGCCTGGAAGAAGGCCTCGCAGATGGGCAGCGGGCTGACGGGGCAGGACACGCCCAGCGGGCCGCCGTAGCCGTGGTACTCGTTGGCAAAGCGCTGGTTGTTCTCCGACCGCTTGAAGTACGGCAGCACGTCGCGCCAGGACCAGCCCGTGGCGCCGCCCAGGCGCTCCCAGTCGTCATAGTCTGCCGGCACGCCGCGCGTGTACAGCTGGGCGTTGATGGTCGAGCCGCCACCGATGACCTTGGCCTGCGTGTAGCGCAGCACGCGCTGGTTCAGATGCCGCTGCGGCACGGTCTGCCATCCCCAGGAGCCCCGGCCCCGGGTCATGCGCGCAAAGCCCGCAGGCCAGTGGTACAGAAGATGCGAGTCCCAGCCCCCGGCCTCCAGCAGCAGCACGCGCACCGAGGGGTCGGCGCTCAGCCGGTTGGCCAGCACGCAGCCGGCCGAGCCCGCGCCCGTGATGATGTAGTCATAGCTGTCCATGGTCATCCTCCTCACAGCCGCGCGATGGAGAGCGCGCCATCCACATGCAGCACCGACCCCGTCGCAAACGCCAGCCTGCCGCTGGCCAGCGCGCTGGCGGCCTGCGCCACGTCCTCGGGCCGGCCCCAGCGGCCCATGGGCACAAGGCCCGCAGCGATCAGGCCGTCGTACCGATCGGCAGCACCCGCCGTCATGGCCGTGCGGACGATGCCGGGGCGCAGCTCGAACACGCCAATGCCGTGCGCCGCCAGACGCAGCGCGAACAGGCGCGTCAGCATGCCCAGGCCGGCCTTGGACAGGCAGTACTCGCCGCGCTCCACCGACGCCATCTCGCCGCTGACCGAGGACACGGTGACGATGGACCGCGCAGCGCCCGAAGGCGCAGCCAGCATGCGCTGCGCCACGGCCTGCGTGAAAAAGAAGCTGCCGCGCAGGTTGGTGGCCATCACCCGGTCGAAGTCCTCGGCGCGGATGTCCAGCAGATCGCCGCGGCGCGGCGAGCCCATGCCTGCGTTGTTGACCAGGCAGGACGGCACACCGCCCCAGGCGCAGACCGCATCGAGTACACGAGCGTGGTCGTGCACGTCGGCCAGGTCGCCGCGCACACGCAGCGCACGCGCGCCGCAGGCCTGGATCTGCGCGACGCTGGCGCCGTCACTGGCGCCATCGTCCTGCAGCGTGGTGATGGCCACGTCAAAGCCGTCGTGCGCCAGTTGCAGCGCAATGGCGGCGCCTATGCCCTGGCTGCCGCCGGTGACCAGGGCCACGGGGCGCCGTGCCGTCGATTGCGGATTCATGGCAGCAGCTCCTGAAGGTGGTGACGCAGGTGACTGCCCACGCGCAGGGCCTGGGCCGCCACGGTCAGCGCGGGGTTGACGGCGGCAGAGGACGGGAAGAATCCCGCATCGACCACATACAGGTTGTCCAGCTCCCAGGCCTTGCACTGCGGGTCCAGCGCCGAGGTGGCCGGATCACTCCCAAGGCGCACCGTTCCGCACTGGTGCGACACCACCTCGGTGCCGAAGCCGCGCGACAGCACCAGCGGGTAGCCGGTGCCGCGCAGTATCTGGGCGCAGCGCGCCACCCAACGCTGGTGGGCGCGCAGGTTGGTGCGGTGCCAGTGCAGGTCGATGGCTCCGTCTGCGCGCAACGTGACGCGGCTGCTGGGGTGGGGCAGGTCCTCGCTTTGCGCGTACCAGTCCACACTGCGCTCGGCCAGCGCGCTGCGCAGCCACCTCGGGGTGCCCGGCAGGGCGGCACGCAGCATGGGCTCGCGGATCTTTCCCAGCAGTTGCAGGCTGCCCAGCGGCGGGCCGCCCGCGCCGTCGCCGAAATAGAAGTCGTGCAGCGCCAGCGTCTTGGGAAAGCGCGTGCGGTTGCGCCTGAACGGGTGCCATGCCATCAGGGCCGTGGTGTTGTGCGTCATGTAGTGGCGGCCCACCACGTCGCTGCCATTGGCCAGGCCGCGCGGATGCCGCGCATTGGCCGAGCGCAGCAGCAGGGCCGCCGAGTTGATGGCGCCGGCACTGAGCACGAACAGCCCCGCCGTGATGCGGCGCGCCACGCCGCGGTCCACCACCTCCGCCGCGACGACGCGCCGCCCGCCCCCATCGGTGAGCAGGCGCTGAACGCGCACGCCGGTGTGCAGCCGCACATTGCGGTGCGCCAGCGCAGGCCGCAGCAGGCAGGTTTCGGCATCGCCCTTGGCCCCCACCATGCAGGGCACGGCGTCGCAATTGGCGCAGCGCCGGCAGTGCCCGCCCGGTCCCAGGTCGATGGCGCAGGGCATGGGAAACGGCCGCAGGCCCTGGGCACGCAAGCGCTGCTCGATGCGCGAAAGCAGCGGCTCGTGCGGCACCGGGGGATGGGCATAGGCCGTGCTGCGCGGCGGCTCCGTGGGGTCGGCACCGCCCTGGCCGCGCACGCCGAACAGTTGCTCGGCCAGGGCATACCAGGGTTCGAGATCGGCATAGCGCAGCGGCCAGGCGGGCGAGATGCCCTCCTCATGCTCCACCGCCTCGAAATCGCGCTGCCGAAAGCGCAGCATGGCCGTGCCGTAGAACTTGGTGTGCCCGCCCACGAAATAGAACATGCCGGGCCGAAACGCCCGCCCGCTGGCGTACCAGACCTCGTCGGTCTGGTAGCGTCTTTCGGCGAAGACGGCCTCGATGTCCCAGTTCTGCGCCTCGCGCGGCAGCACCGGGCCGCGCTCCAGCACCCATACGCCCGCACCGCTGTCCGCCAGTTGCAGGGCCACGGCCGAGCCGCCCACGCCCGAGCCGATGATGAGCACATCGCAGTCCAGCCCGTTGTGCGCCATGGCGGTCATGCGATCAGCGCCTGGGTGGCGGCATCGAAGCAGACCAGCCGAGACAGGTCGATCAGCAGGCGTGCCCTGTCCCCGGCGCGCAACGGCGCATCGGGCGACAGCCGCGCGGTGAACGCATGGCCACCGAGCTCCAGCAGGGCCAGCGTGTCCGATCCGGTGGGCTCCAGCAGCTCGACGCGGGCCTCGGCCACGCCCTGGCCGGGGGCGGCCGGCACGCCTTCGGGCGCCAGGCCCACGGCCTCGGCACGTATGCCGGCAATGACTTCGCGGCCCGCATGGCCCTGCAGCGCGGTGGCCAGCGGCTGCGGCAGGGGCAGGGACTGACCGCCGATATCGAGGAAGGGACCGCCCTGCCCCTCACCCGCCCCCTCACCCACGCGCGCAGGCAGCAGGTTCATGCGCGGCGACCCCATGAAGCCCGCCACAAAGGTGTTGGCCGGCCGGTTGTAGACCTGCTGCGGCGTGCCCAGCTGCTGCAGCACCCCGCCCTTCATGACGGCGATGCGCGTGGCCAGGGTCATGGCCTCGATCTGGTCGTGCGTGACATAGATGATGGTGGCGCCCAGGCGCTGATGCAGCTTCTTGATCTCGGCGCGCATGTCCACGCGCAGCTGGGCATCGAGGTTGGACAGCGGCTCGTCGAACAGGTAGAGCTGCGGCTCGCGCGCCAGCGCCCGCCCTATGGCAACGCGCTGGCGCTGGCCGCCCGACAGCTGGCGCGGCTTGCGCCCCAGCAGGTGCTCTATCTGCAGCAGCCTGGACACCTCCTGCACCCGCGCAAGGCGCCGCGACTTGTCCACCTTGCGCATCTCCAGCGGAAAGCCGATGTTGCCCGCCACGGTCATGTTGGGGTATAGCGCATAGGACTGGAACACCATGGAGATGTCGCGCTCGGCCGGCGCCGCGTGGGTGATGTCGCGGCCGCCCAGCGCCAGGCGGCCGCCGCTGGGCGGCTCCAGGCCCGCGATGATGTTCATCAGCGTGCTCTTGCCGCAGCCCGACGGGCCGACGAGGACCAGGAATTCGCCCTCCTGCACGGCAATGCTGATGTCCTGCAGGATGCTGGCCGCGCCGAAGCGCTTGTGGATGCGGTCGAGATCAAGGAATGCCATGGAATGCCTCACTGCAAGATGCTGGGCATCAGCCTTTGACGGCGCCGGCCATCAGCCCGCGCACGAAGAACCGGCCCGACACCAGGTACACGGCCAGCGTCGGCAAGGCCGCAATGAACGCCCCCGCGAAGTGGACGTTGTATTCCTTGACGCCGGTGCTGCTGTTGACCAGGTTGTTCAGCGCCACGGTCAGCGGGTAGGAGCTGAAATCGCTGAACGAGGCGCCGAACAGGAACTCGTTCCAGATGCTGGTGAACTGCCATATCGCGGCCACCACGACGATGGGCAGGCTGTTGGGCAGCAGCACGCGCCACAGCAGCCCGAAGAATCCCGCGCCATCCATGCGCGCCGAGCGCACCAGCTCGGCCGGGAAGGCCGCGTAGTAGTTGCGAAAGAACAGCGTGGTGAAGCCTATGCCGTACACCGTGTTGACGAAGACCAGGCCCTTGAGGCTGCCCGCCAGGCCCAGTGCCCCCAGCATCTTGGCCATGGGGATCAGCACGATCTGGAATGGAATGAAGACCGACAGCAAGATGGCGCCGAACAGCAGGTCCGCCCCCCGGAAACGGAACTGGGTCAAGATGCAGCCGTTGAGCGCGCCCAGGGCCGTGGACAGCAGCACGGATGGCACGGCCACCAGGAAGGAATTGAGGAAGAACGGCCGCAGCCCCGTGGCCTGCACGCCGATCTGCGCCGTGCTCCAGGCGCTGCGCCAGGGCGCCAGCGTCCACTGGCCGGGCAGCGCCAGCAGGTGGCCGCTGCGGATCTCGTCGAGCGGCTTGAACGAATTGGCCAGCATCACATAGACCGGCAGCAGGAAGACCGCCGCCAGCAGGACCAGCGCCGCATACAGCAGCACGCGCCAGGGCTGAAGCCGCCGTGTCACGGACCAGGGTGTGCGCAGCTCAGTCATGGCGACCTCCTGCACTGCGCATGGCGCCCCAGAGATAGGGCAGGACGATGGCGCCCACGGCCAGCAGCATCAGCACAGAGCTGGCCGCGCCCACGGCCATCTCGTTGCGGGTGAACGAGTACTGGTACATGAACACCGAGGGCAGCCAGGTCGAGCGGCCGGGCCCGCCATTGGTCAGCGCAATCACCAGGTCATAGGACTTGATGGCCATGTGCGCCAGGATCACGAAGGCCGATACGAAAACCGGCCCCAATTGCGGCAGGATGATGCGCCAGTAGACCTGCCAGGTGCGCGCGCCATCGAGCCGCGCCGCATGGATCTGCTCGGAGTCCACCCCGCGCAGGCCCGCCAGGAACAGGGCCATGGCAAAGCCGCTGGTCTGCCACACGGCGGCGATAACCACGCAGTAGATGGCCATGTCGCCGTCCTTGATCCAGCCGAACGCAAAGCCCTGCCAGCCCAGCAGGTGCATGGATTTTTCCAGGCCCACGCCGGGGTCGAGCAGCCATTTCCACGCCGTTCCCGTGACGATGAAGGACAGGGCCATGGGGTACAGGAAGATGGAGCGCAGCACGGCCTCGGCGCGGATCTTCTGGTCGATCAGGATGGCCAGTACCAGGCCCAGCGCCATGGCAATGGCGATGTAGAGGCTGGCGAACACCGCGAGGTTGTTCGCCGAGATCTTCCAGTTCTCCAGCCCCAGCAGCCGCGTGTAGGCAGCGGTGCCGGCCCATTCATGGCGCGGCAGCAGGGTCGATGCCGTGAACGACAGATAGACCGTGAACAGAATGCATCCGTACACGCACACCAGCGTGAGCAGCACGCTGGGGCTGAGCAGCAGCCTGGGGAGCCAGCCGGCCTTCATGGCAGGGTGCTCCATCAGTCGGCCAGGGCCGAGGCCAGCTCGGCCACGGCCCTGGCATCGTCGATCTGGCCGTTGAAGTGGCGCGTGACCACGTCATAGATGGCGTTCTTGGCCGATGCGGCCGTCGCATGGCCCAGCGCAATGGAGCCCAGCATGCTGCGCCGGCCATCGGCCTCGGCCACGTCGCGGATGGCCTTTTTGCCGCATTCGTCGAAGGCCGTATCCGCCACGTCCAGGCGCGCAGGCGCCGCACCCTTGACGACATTGAACGCCGACTGAAAGTCCGGCTCCATGATGGCGGCCGCCAGCTTGCGCTGAGCGGCCGCCTTGCCCGCGTCGGACAGCCTGAACATCACGAACTGGTCGGTACTGAAGGCCACCATGCCCTGGGTGCCCGGGAAGCGATAGCAGGCAAAGTCCTTGCCGGGCTGCTTGCCGGCGTTGAGGAACTCGCCCTTGGCCCAGTCGCCCATGATCTGGAAGCCCGCCTTGCCGGCGATGACCATGCCCGAGGCCACGTTCCAGTCGCGCCCCGAAAAATCCTTGTCCACCAGGCTGCGGATCTGCGCCATGCGCTGGAATACCTTGCGCGTGGTCGCCGACCGGATGGTGGCATGATCGCGCTCGATGAAGGCCTTGCGGTAGTAGTCGGCGCCGCCCGTGGACAGGGCCACGCTGTCGAACACGATGGCCTCCTGCCAGGGTTGGCCGCCATGGGCGATGGCGATGAAGCCGGCCTGGCGCACCTTGCGCGCCGCCGCGATGAATTCGTCAAAGCTCGCTGGCTCGGCCGTCACGCCCGCCTGGGCCAGCACCTGCCGGTTGGCCCACAGCCAGTTGGTCGAATGGATGTTGACCGGCGCCGCGATCCAGCGGCCCTGGTAGCGCGAGAATTTCTGCACCTCCTGCGGCACGCTTTTGTCCCAGCCCTCGCGCGCGGCCAGGGCATCCAGGTCGGCGACCACGCCCTGGCCGCCCCAGTCCAGGATGTCGAAGCCCAGCATCTGCACCGCCGTGGGCGGGTTGCCCGAGGTCACGCGGGCGCGCACCGCCGTCATGGCCGCCTCGCCGCCGCCACCGGCCACGGGCATGTCGTTCCAGCGCACGCCCTGCTTTTCCAGCCCGCTCTTGAGCAGGTTCAGCGCGGCGGCCTCGCCGCCAGCGGTCCACCAGTGCAGGACCTCGACGCTCTGCCCGGCCATGGCGGCCGGCGGTGTGGCAAGGGCCATGGCCAGCGCCATGGCAGTCAGTGGCCGCTTCATGCCGTGTCTCCTTCGTGGATGGGCAGATACCAGTGGCTGCGCGCACCCAGGTGCATGTGCAGGGTCTTGGCCTGGGTGTAGTCCTCGGCGGCACGGCGGCCCAGCTCGCGGCCCAGGCCGCTTTGGCGGTAGCCGCCGAAAGGCAGCTCGGCATGGCCTTCGAGGAAGGTATTGACCCAGACCGTGCCGGCCTTGATGCGCCGCGCCGCCGCCAGGCAGGTGCTGAAGTCACGGCTCCAGACGGCGGCCGACAGGCCGTAGAGCGTGGCGTTGGCCAGGTCGATCGCATCGTCCAGGTCCTCGAAGACCAGCACCGCGAGCACGGGCCCGAAGACCTCCTGCCTGGCAATGGCCATGTCCGGCGTCACGCCGGCCAGCACCGTGGGCTCCACATACAGGCCCGGGCGCGCCATGCGGCCGCCGCCCAGCACCACGCGGGCGCCGGCCTGGCGCGCGGCCTCGATGTGGGTGAGGATGGCGTCCAGCTGGCGCTGCGTGGTGATGGCGCCCACCTGCACGCCCTGGTCCAGCGGATCGCCCACGCGCACCTGCCGAGCGCGCTCGGCCACGGCGGCCACGAAGCGCTCGGCGATGGCCGCCTGCACCAGCACGCGGCTGCCGCTGTTGCAGCACTGGCCGGCATTGAAGTGCATGCCCAGCACCGTGGCATCGACGGCCGCCTCGAAGTCGCAGTCGGCAAAGACGATCTGGGGGTTCTTGCCGCCCAGCTCCAGGGACAGCTTCTTGAGCGTCTGCGCCGATGCTGCGGCCACCTTCCAGCCTGTTTCCGTGGAGCCCGTGAAGGACAGCATGTCGATGTCCGGGTGCGCGGCCAGGACCTCGCCGACAGCGCCACCGCCTCCTGGCAGGATGTTGACGGCACCGGGCGGCAGGCCGGCGTTCATGAGGATCTCGCCCAGCATCAGCGTGGTGGCCGATGTTTCCTCGGCCGGCTTGACCACGGCCGTGCAGCCGGCGGCCAGCGCAAAGGGCAGCTTCTGGCTGACGATGAGCAGGGGAAAGTTCCAGGGCGTGACGATGCCGACCACGCCCAGCGGCTCGCGCAGCACCACACCCAGCGTCTGCTCGCCCAGCGTGTCATAGCTGTCGCCATGCAGGTTGCGCGCCAGTGCGGCGGCGTAGTGCCACAGGTCGGCTGCCGCGCCCACCTCGTCCAGCGACTGGGCCAGCGGCTTGCCGGTCTCCAGCGTCTCCATACGCGCCAATTCCTGCCTGCGGTCCAGCAGGCATTCGGCCACGGCACGCAGCACGCTGGCGCGCTGCGCCCCCTTCATGCGGGGCCAGGGCCCGTGGTCCGCAGCGCGGCGTGCTGCGGCAATGGCACGCGCGGCATCGGCCCGCCCGGCCCGCGCATGGATGCTGGCCACGGTGCCGTGGGCCGGGGAGCGGCGTTCCAGCGTCGCGCCGTCGGCCGCATCGGCCCAGGCGCCATCGATGAGCAGCCGGCCATGGAACGGGGGCCTGTGGATGAGGCCGGCCATGGCCCCTGCATTCACTGCAGGTGCATGGGCTGGAGGCGGGTTCGCGGCAGTCATGGTGGCGGTCTCCTTGGGGGGTTCAGGGGGCAAGGGCGGGACGGCGAATCGGCAGGTCGGCAGGTCGGCAGGTCGGCGCAGATTCAGCGGCCCAGGTAGCGCGGCACGCGCTTTTCCTTGAAGCTGAGCAGGCCTTCGGCTGCATCGGCCGTGCTCGCGGCCAGGGCTGCGGCCATGGCTTCCAGTGCGGCGGGTGCGTCTTCGCCGGCGGCGGCATTGATCAGTTGCTTGGTCAGCTGCAGTGCCACGGGCGCCTGGCCTGCCATGTCGTGGGCCAACGCAGCAGCGCGCAGGCCCAGTTCGCTGGCCGGCACCCGTTCATGCACCAGCCCGCAGGCCAGCGCCTGATCGGCGGACAGCCGCACGCCGCCCAGGGCCAGGTACTTCGCGTGGCCGGGGCCGATCAGCCGCACCAGCCGCTGCGAGCCGGACCAGCCGGGACAGGTGGCGATCGATGCCTCTGGCAGCGCGAACTGGGCCGTATCGACGGCGATGCGCACATCGCTGGTGATGGCCAGCTCCAGCCCGCCGCCGAACGCATGGCCGTTGAGCGCCGCAATCACGGGCTGGCGCAGCCGCGCCCACCGGTCAAACACCTGGTGGCCACGGCGCACCCACTGCCGCCACATGTCCAGCGGCTGCAGCGCGGCCCAGGCATGGATGTCGGCGCCCGCGCAAAAGGCCCTGTCGCCACGGCCGGTCAGCACCACGGCACGGATGGCGCCATCGGCCTCGATCTCGCGCGCCATGTGCTCCAGTGCGTCAAGCATGCAGGGGGTCAGCGCGTTCAGCCTTGCGGGCCGGTCTATCGTGACCTGGGCCACGGGGCCCTGGCGCACCAGTTGAACCAGGGTCTCAGCCACGGCGGACCTCCCGGGCCTGCAGGGCCAGGCCAAAGGGCGCATCGTGGAACAGGCACTCATCCATACGCCGCAGGTCGGGCGCCACCTGCAGCGCCATGCCGGCCTGCTCCAGCACATCGCGCTGCAGGTCCACGCCGGGCGCGATCTCGCGCACGACCAGGCCCTGGTCTTCGAGGTCGATGACGCAGCGCTCGGTCACATAGCGCACCCGCTGCCCGCGCTGGCGCCCGACCAGGCCGCTGAAGCTGATGTGCTCGGCCGTGCCGACGAACTTGCGCGTGCCGCCCTCCTCGAGGATGTCCAGCCGCCCGTCTCCCACGCGCAGCCTGGCGCCGGCCGTGAAAAGTCCGCAGAAGACGATGCGCCGCGCATGGGCCGTGATATCCACAAAGCCGCCGCAGCCGGCCGTCAGATAGGGCCTGGCCCCCAGCCGCGAGACATTGACGCTGCCATCGCCATCCACCTGCAGGAAGGACAGCAGCGTCACATCGAAGCCCCCGCCCTGGAAATAGGTGAACTGCTGAGGCGAGGCCACGATGGCATCGGCATTGGCCGCGCAGCCAAAGGCAAAGCCCAGCAGCGGCATGCCGCCGACGGCGCCCTGCTCTATGACCCAGGTCACCTCGCCATGCAGGCCCTCCTCGAGCAGGATGCGCGGCACATTGGCCGCAATGCCAAAGCCCAGGTTGGCGGCATGCCCGTGCGCCAGCTCCATGGCGGCGCGGCGCGCAATCACCTTCTCGGGCCCCCAGGCCTGGGGCTCGAAGCCGGACAGCGGTTGCGCAACCTCCCCGCTGATGGCCGGGTCATACACCGTCTGCGTGGTCTGCCACTGATCGGCATCGACCACCACATGGTCCACCAGATGGCAGGGGACGCGGACATCGTGCGGCCTCAGGTGGCCGGCCCTGACGATGCGCTTGACCTGGGCGATGACGATGCCGCCGTTGTTGCGTGCGGCCATCGCCTGCTCCAGCGCGCCCAGCAGCGCGCCTTCGTGCTCATAGCCCAGGTTGCCGCGCTCATCGGCCGTGGTGGCGCGCAGGACGGTCACGTCGGGCGCCACAGCGGGAAAGAACAGCCAGTCGCGCCCGTCGAAATGCTGCAGGCGCACTACCGGATGGCGGCTGGCCGGCTCGTTCATCGCGCAGCCCTGCTGTGCGGGATCGACAAAGGTGCCCATGCCCGCCTGGGTCAGCACGCCCGGGCGCCGCGCAGCCGCCTCGCGGTGCATATCGAACAGGATGCCGCTGGGGATGTTGTAGGCCTGGATCTGGTTGTCCACCACCATGCGCCAGATCGCAGGCATGGGCAGCGAGGACGGGCCGCTGGGATACGAGCCGGCCAGGACACGCGACAGCAGCCCGGGCCGGGCCAGATGGTCCATTCCCTTGATGCCGTACATATCGCCGGCCGCAATCGGGTGCAGCGTGGTCAGGTTGCGCGGAGCACCCTCGCGTTCGAAGCGCTCGCCAATGGCGGCCAGCACCTTGTCGGGGCAGCCCAGCCCGCTGGACGAGCTCACGCTGACGATGTCGCCGTCGCGCAGCAAGGCTGCAGCCTGTGCGGCGGTGATGTGCTTGCTCATGCGGCTGCCCCCCGTTCCCGTGCAAGGGGATTGGCTATGGGCACGGCCCGGCCCGTGCGGCAGGCCTGGGCCATGGCCACCGCCGCCGCCAGCGAGCGCACGCCGTCCTCGCCGGTGGCGGCAGGCAGGCCTTCGCCGCGCAGGGCGGCGCAGAACGCGGCCACCCCATGCGCGTAGAGACCGTGGTGCTCCACGGCAATGGCCTGCTCGCCGGCCCCATTGCGCAGCAGCACCTCGCCGCCCGGCCGCTGCGTCATCACATCGCGCCCGATGAGCGAGCCCGAGGTGCCATGGATCTCGATGCCGGTTCCCGCATGCGCCACGGTGAATGCCGCATGCAGTTGCGCCAGCACGCCGTTGTCCAGCCGCAGCACGGCCATCACGCCGTCCGCCACGCCGTTGCGAGACAGCGGTCCTTGCTGCTCCAGCGCCACCGCCTCCACCGGCTCAGCCCCCAGGATGAAGCGCAGCACATCCACGTCATGCACGCCGATGTCGAGGATCACGCCACCGGCCTCGGGCCGCTCCAGCCGCCAGCCCTGCACAGAGGGCGGCAGTTCGATGGCGTGGAAGACGCGCGCAAACAGCGGCTGGCCCACGGCGCCATCGCGCACCAGCTCGCGCATCCTGCGGTGCGTTGCCGCGTTGCGCAGGTGGTGGTTGGTGCCCAGCACCACGCCTGCGGCCCGGCATGCCCTCACCATGTCCAGCGCCTGCTGCACGGTCAGCGCCAATGGCTTCTCGCACAGGACATGCTTGCCGGCCGCTGCCGCAGCAAGGACCTGGGCGTGGCGCAATTCGTTGTCGGCGCTGACGTAGACCACCTGGACTGACGGGTCGGCCAGCAGGGCGGGCACCGAGTCGTAGGCGCGGGCAATGCCCTGCTCGGCAGCAAACTGCGCCGCGCGCTTTGCACTGCGGCTGGCGACCGCCGCCACCGTGTGCCCGCGCTGCGCGCGGATGGCACCGATCATGTGATCGGCAGCAATGGTGCTGGCCCCTATCAATCCCCAACCGACCTCGCTCATGGTCTCCCTCCCTGTATTGATGATTTCTATTGGAACGTTCTAATTGATTATTGGAACGTTCCAAAAGAAGATCAAGCACAATCGCGCCGACCCAGGGAAAACACCGAACCATGATGAACAAGCCCCCTTCCGTGCGCGCCGTGACCATCCTTGACGTGGCGGCTGCGGCCCAGGTCTCCAAATCAACGGTGTCGCTGGTGCTCAAGGGCAGCCCCCTGATTCCGGCCGAGACATCGGAGCGCGTGCGTGCAGCGGCAGCGCAGCTCGGCTACGTCTACAACCGCCGCGCCGGAGAGCTGCGGCGCCAGTCGTCCAACATGGTCGGTGTCGTGATCAACGACCTGATGAACCCCTTCTTTGCCGAGGTGCTGGCGGGGCTGGAGCGCAGGCTGGCCGATGCCGGCTTCATCACGCTCATGGCCCACACCAGCGAAAGCCTGGAGCGCCAGCAAAAAGTGCTGACCACCATGCGCGAGCACAACGCGGCCGGCATTGCGCTGTGCCCGGCGCTGGACACGCCGGCCTCGCTGGCCCAGGACCTGCAGTCATGGGGCATTCCCCTGGTGGTCATGATCCGCACGCTGGGCGAGGGAAGCTACGACTTCGCAGGCGCCGACAACGCCCACGGCGTGATGGCGGCCACACGCCACCTGCTGGCGGCCGGGCATCGCCGCATCGGTTTTCTGGGAGGGCTGGACGGCCTGATGCTGGAGCAGCGCCTGAGCGGCTGCAGGGCCGCCTTTGCCGATGCGGGCCTGGCTTTCGATGAAGACCTGGTTTTCTCCGCCAGCCCCACGCGCACGGGAGGGCATGACGCCATGCGCAGCCTGCTGGCCGCGCAGCCAGCCATCAAGGCGGCCATCTGCTACAACGATCTGGTGGCCTTTGGCGCACTGTCTGCCCTGGACGAAAACGGACTGCGCGCAGGCAAAGACTTCGCGCTCATGGGCTTCGACAACGTGTTCGATGCCGCGCATTCCCATCCCCCCCTGAGCACGGTGGACGTGCGCCCCGCCGAGCTTGGCGAACAGGCTGCCACCTTGCTGCTGGCACGCATGGCCCATCCGGGCCAGCCCCGCCAGCAGTTGTTGGCCAGGCCCAAGCTGGTGCTGCGCCAGTCAGCCTGAAGACCGCGGCGCGGTCGGAACTGGCCCGGATACCGACTGGCTCCACCGCGCTGAGCGGGATGCGCTCTGGCCTGCCGGCTTTTAATGAACCAGGCTCATGGTTTCATGAGATAAGACCACTTTACTTCATCGATTGCCGTCCATAACATCCGCACCTATTGCTTGCCCGCAGTTTTCGGCAAGGGCATGAATCAGGTCGCAGATCACAATGAACCAAGAACTCAGCTTCCATCTCAAGCGCATTCGTTTCGATGAAGACTATCAACCATCGGACAGCACGCGAATTACCACCAACTTTGCCAATCTGGCCCGTGGCGATTGCCGGCAGCAGAACCTGCGCAACACGCTGAGGATGATTGACAACCGCTTCAACGACCTAGCCCACTGGGACAATCCCACGGGAGATCGCTACTCGGTGGAGCTCGAGATCATCTCGGTCGAAATGGGAATTGGCGCCAGAAACGGCCTTGGTGCGTTTCCGTTGATCGAGATATTGAAGACCAGCATCCTCGACAAGAAGAACCACAAGCGCATAGACGGCATCGCAGGGAACAATTTCTCCTCCTACGTGCGCGACTACGATTTCAGCGTTGTGCTTGCGCAGTACAACGCCAACCGATCCGAATTCGGCACCCCCGATGATTTTGGCGACTTGCATGGAAAGCTGTTCAGGCAATTTTCCAGTTCAGGCACCTACAGGCAGCACTTCGACAAGCCGCCCGTCATCTGTATCAGCGTGTCCACCAGCAAGACCTACCAGCGCACCGGAAACCGGCACCCCATACTGGGCATCGAGTATCGGCAGAGCGAGTTCTCCTCGACCGACCGGTATTTCGAGAAGATGGGAATGCAGGTTCGCTTCTTCATGCCTCCAAATGGCGTTGCGCCACTGGCCTTCTACTTTCACGGCGACCTGCTGAACGACTATACGAATATCGAGCTGATCGGCACGATCAGCACCATGGAGACCTTCCAGAAGATTTATCGCCCCGAAATCTACAACGCGAATTCTGCAGCCGGGATGCTCTATCAACCCAGCCTGAAGAATCACGATTACTCGTCGACGCAGATTGTCTATGACCGGGAAGAGCGCAGCCAGTTGGCTGTCAAGCAGGGCAAGTTTGCAGAGCAGCACTTCATCAAGCCGTACAAGAATGTGCTTGAGCAATGGGCTGCCGATTTCGCCCTGTAGCATCCGCCGCCATGCCTGCCATGGCACCCAATCCGTGGCGGGCCGGGAAAACCGTCCCTGAGCACGCCCGCCATACCCCTGTTTGATTTGAAGGAATTCCCAGATGTTCGAAACCTCGATCGCCGGCAGCCTGCCCAAGCCCGCCTGGCTGGCTGAAACCAACAAGCTCTGGCCCCAGTGGAAGGCCGAAGGCGATGCGCTTCGCCAGGCCAAGGCCGATGCAACCCTGCTGTGGATCAAGGCCCAGGAAGACGCAGGCCTGGACATCGTGTGCGACGGCGAGCAGTCACGCCAGCACTTCGTGCACGGCTTCCTGGAGCAGGTCGAGGGCATCGACTTCGAGAACAAGGTGAAGATGGGCATCCGCGACAACCGCTACGACGCGATGGTGCCGCAGGTGGTGTCGGCCCTGCGCCTGAAGGGCCGCGTGCATGCCTTCGAGGCGCAACTGGCACGCGCGCACACCAGGAAGAAGCTGAAGTTCACGCTGCCCGGCCCCATGACCATCGTCGACACCGTGGCGGACCGCTTCTATGGCGACAGGGTGAAGATGGCCTTCGCCTTCGCCGAGCTGCTCAATCAGGAGGCCCTGGCGCTGCAGGCCGACGGCGTGGACATCATCCAGTTCGACGAGCCCGCTTTCAACGTCTACATGAAGGACGCCGCCGACTGGGGCGTGCAGGCGCTGGAACGTGCGGCGCAGGGCCTGACCTGCACGACGGCCGTGCATATCTGCTACGGCTACGGGATCAAGGCCAATACGGACTGGAAAAGCACCCTGGGCGATGAATGGCGCCAGTACGAGACGGTGTTCCCCGCGCTGGCCAGGAGCCGCATCGACCAGGTGAGCCTGGAGTGCATCCACTCCCACGTGCCGCCCGACCTGATGAGGCTGCTGGCCGGCAAGGACGTGATGGTCGGCGTGATCGACGTGGCCAGCGACGTGGTCGAGACCCCCGAAGAGGTGGCCGACACCATCGGCCGGGCGCTGGAGTTCGTGCCGAAGGAGCGGCTGTTCCCCTGCACGAACTGCGGCCTCGCACCCATGGGCCGCGACGTGGCGTGGCGCAAGCTGCAAGCGCTGGCAGCAGGCACGCGGCTGGCAAAGGAGCGGTTGGCCGCTGCGTAAGTCGCGCCCGGCCGCCACGCCGGGCTACCCAGGGCTGTGATGGATCTGCAATGCGGCAGAACAAAAACCCCAGCGCACCCTGCATCAAAGGGCTTGTTCGTCCGGACCGGGCCAGCCCCGCCAGCCATTGCTGGCTACACGTCGGCTGGTACAGCGGGCGAGCCTGAGTCAACCTGGGCCAGCCGTGCCGCCCACCATCTCCCGCACCCAGCCCGGCAGCTCGACGGCCTTCTGCCTGGGAAAGTCCACCCAGATGACGGTGCCGCCACCGGCCGCGCAGATCACGCCGGGTTCGGAGACGCGTTCCATGGTTCCCCAGGTCTCGAAGGTGGTGCGGCCGGGGTCGCTGACATACATCTTGAGCAGTACTTCGTCGGGATAGGCCAGCTGCTGGTGGAAGTTGCAAAAAGCATTGACGATGACCGGCCCCTGCCCGCCCGGCGTAGGCGCCATGCCCGCTTCGACCATCCAGTCGATGCGGGCAGTCTCCAGATAGCGGAAGTACATGGCGTTGTTGACATGGCCCATGGCGTCCATGTCGCCCCAGCGCACTTTGAATCGCATCTCGTGAACCCATTTTTTATATTCTGGAATCTCTATGCGCATGCCTGCAGTCTCCTTGTTGTAGCGCCACCGCAAGGCACCATGCCCCGCAGCCCCCGGTCACTGTGCAGCAGGGCGGATTCCCGCGCTGTCACCTATCAGCAACGGCAGGGTCCAAGCACGTCATAGAATCCACCGCATTGCGGCTTTTGCGCTGCAACCGAACAAACGTTCGGTCTGCCGACCATCCTGTTTTTCAATATCCAAGCGAGACACCCCGATGACGAACGAAGAAATCCTGGCCCAGTACGGGCCGCGCGAAGCCATGGAATACGACGTGGTGGTGGTCGGCGGCGGCCCCGGCGGGCTGGCCACGGCCATCCGCCTCAAGCAGCTGGCGGCCGAAAAAGGCCAGGATGTCTCCGTCGTCGTGCTGGAAAAGGGGTCGGAGCCCGGTGCCCACATCCTGTCGGGCGCCATCATGGACCCGCGTGCGCTGACCGAGCTGATCCCTGACTGGAAGGAAAAGGGCGCGCCCCTGACCCAGCCCGTCACCGATGACGCCATGGTCTTACTGGGCGAGAAATCCGCCCTGCGCACGCCCAACTTCCTGCTGCCGGCCTGCTTCCAGAACCATGGCAACTACATCGTTCGCCTGGGCTACGTGGTCAAGTGGCTGGGCGAGCAGGCCGAGGCACTGGGCGTTGAAATCTTCCCGGGCTTTGCTGCCGCCGAGGTGCTCTACAACGAGGACGGTTCGGTCAAGGGCGTGGCCACCGGCAACATGGGCATCGGCAAGGACGGCGAGCCCACGGGCGAGTTCCAGCTGGGCATGGAGCTGCACGCCAAGTACACGATCTTTGCCGAAGGCTCACGCGGCCACCTGGGCAAGCAGATCATCGCCAAGTACCAGCTGGACGCCGGCAAGGACCCGCAAAGCTACGGCCTGGGCATCAAGGAGCTGTGGGAAATCGACCCGGCACGCCACAAGCCCGGCTTCGTGATGCACACGGCCGGCTGGCCCATGGACAGCAAGACCTACGGCGGCGCCTTCCTCTACCACCTGGACGACAACAAGGTCGCGCTGGGCTTCATCACGGGCCTGGACTATGCCAACCCCTACCTGAGCCCCTTCGAGGAATTCCAGCGCTGGAAGACCCATCCCAACATCCGCTACTACCTGGAAGGCGACGAGTCCAAGGGCATCAAGCCGGCCAAGCGCCTGGGCTACGGCGCGCGCGCCATCACGGCCGGCGGCCTGCTGTCCCTGCCCAAGTTCGTGTTCCCGGGCGGCGCGCTCGTGGGCTGCGACGCAGGTTTCCTGAACGTCAGCCGCATCAAGGGCAGCCATGCCGCCATCAAGACCGGCATGCTGGCCGCCGAGGCCGCCTATGACGCCATCGTCGCAGGCCGCCAGGGCGACGAGCTGGGCGCCTATGTAGAGGCCTTCGAGAACAGCTGGCTGTACGAAGAGCTGAACAAGTCGCGCAACTTCAAGGCCTGGTTCAAGAAGGGCCTGACCACGGCCACGCTGATGAACGGCATCGAGCAGCTCGTGCTCAAGGGCAACATCCCCTGGACGCTGCACCGCGACAAGCCCGACCACGCCTACCTGAAGCCTGCGGCCGAGTGCAAGCCCATCGACTACCCCAAGCCCGATGGCAAGCTGACCTTCGATCGCCTGTCCAGCGTCTTCATCAGCAACACCAACCACGCCGAAGACCAGCCCGCCCACCTGACGCTCAAGGACGCCTCGGTGCCCGTGGCCATCAACCTGGCCAAGTACGCAGGCCCCGAGCAGCGCTACTGCCCGGCCGGCGTCTACGAGTTCGTGGACGACACGGCCCAGGGCGGCAAGCGCCTGCAGATCAACGCCCAGAACTGCGTGCACTGCAAGACCTGCGACATCAAGGACCCCACGCAGAACATCGTCTGGGTCACGCCCGAAGGCGGCGGAGGGCCGAACTACGCGGGCATGTGATCCGCGCGCCACACCGGCCCTTCTCTGAAGCCTGCCCAAGCCTGCTTGTGCAGGCTTTTTCTTTGAGCCTCGTCAAAGCAACATCGGTGCAGAAAGCATAGAAGGCCATCCGAAATGCCATCGCACGCAATAAAAATGCATGGCAAAGCCAAAAACAGGCCCTTGAAGACGCAAACCTGCATCGCCAAACCTGTCCAAGACGCATGAAAAAGTTGCACCTAGGGCATTCCCCGCAGATTTCATGCCAATTTTTAGATACAAACCTATAGGTGAAAACCGGGTCGTCCAAACGCCAAGGCGTACAGGGCGGCTGCAGTAGACTTTGCCGCGAAGCGCCGCGACCGTCCTGTGCGGCCTTCTGCTGAGCAAACAGGAACAACCACAAGCACGTTGGAGATACACGTATGAAGCACTTGTCTTGGGCGCCCCTGGGCGCGCTGGCCCTGGCAATTTCCGCCATTGCGGGCGGCGCCCACGCCGCTGACGAGAAGTCGGTCGCAGTGACCGCCATCGTCGAGCATCCTGCACTCGACGCCGTGCGCGACGGCGTGCAGGCCGCGCTCAAGGAAGCAGGCTACGAAGCCGGCAAGAACCTCAAGTGGCAGTACCAGAGTGCCCAGGGCAACACCGGCACGGCCGCGCAGATCGCTCGCAAGTTCGTGGGCGACAAGCCTGATGCCATCGTCGCCATCGCCACGCCCTCGGCCCAGGCCGTGGTCGCCGCCACCAAGACCGTGCCCGTGGTGTTCTCCGCCGTGACCGACCCCGTGGCCGCCAAGCTGGTGCCCAGCTGGGAGCCTTCCAAGAACAACGTGACCGGCGTGTCCGACCTGCTGGCCCTGGACAAGCAGATGGAGCTGGTCAAGCAGGTCGTGCCCAACGCCAAGCGCGTGGGCATGGTCTACAACCCCGGCGAGGCCAACTCCGCCGTGGTCGTCAAGGAACTCAAGACCCTGCTGCCCAAGCTGGGCATGACCCTGGTGGAAGCCGCCGCTCCCCGCTCCGTGGACGTCAGCAGCGCTGCGCGCAGCCTGGTCGGCAAGGTCGATGTGATCTATACCAATACCGACAACAACGTGGTCTCGGCCTACGAGTCGCTGGTCAAGGTCGGCCAGGACGCCAAGATCCCGCTGGTGGCCTCGGACACCGACTCCGTCAAGCGCGGCGCCGTTGCGGCCCTGGGCATCAACTACCGCGATCTGGGCGAGCAGACCGGCCGCATGGTGGTGCGCATCCTCAAGGGCGAGAAGCCCGGCGACCTCAAGACCGAAGTCAGCACCAAGATGGAGCTGTTCGTGAATCCGGGCGCCGCCGAGAAGCAAGGCGTCAAGCTGTCCGACGCACTGGTCAAGTCGGCCGCCCAGGTGATCAAGTAATACCCGGGGTTTGCCTGCCCGGGACCAACCCGGGCAGTGCGCCCACGGTGGCAGGCGCCATGGCAACATGGCCCTGCCCTTTTTTTAAGTCGTTTTCCGTTCCCACGCGCCTGTCGCTCTTCCTATGTCCCTCTTTTCATTGCTCGGTGCCGTCGAGATCGGCCTGATCTTCAGCCTGGTGGCGCTGGGCGTCTTCATCTCGTTCAGACTGCTGCGCTTTCCCGACCTCACGGTGGACGGCAGCTTTCCGCTGGGCGGCGCCGTCTGCGCCATCCTGATTTCCACGGGCACCAATCCCTGGCTGGCCACGCTGGCCGGCACGGCCGCTGGCGCCGTCGCGGGCCTGATCACGGGCTGGCTCAATGTGCGCCTGAAGATCATGGACCTGCTGGCCTCCATCCTGATGATGATCGGCCTGTATTCGGTCAACCTGCGCATCATGGGCGGCCCCAACGTGCCGCTGATCAACGAGACCACGCTGTTCACCCTGCTGCAGCCCGACAGCGTGGCCGACTATGTGATGCGCCCGGTGATCCTGTTCGTCATCGTCGTGCTGGCCAAGCTGGGCCTGGACTGGTTCTTCGCCACCGAACGGGGCCTGGCCATCCGCGCCACGGGCTCCAACGCCCGCATGGCACGCTCGCAGGGCGTGAACACCGGCGCCATGATCCTGCTGGGCATGGCGATCTCCAACGGCCTGGTCGGCCTGGCCGGCGCGCTGTTCGTGCAGACCCAGGGCGGCTCGGACATTTCCATGGGCATCGGCACCATCGTCATCGGCCTGGCTGCCGTGATCGTGGGCGAGTCCATCCTGCCCTCGCGCCGCATCGTCTGGGCCACGCTGGCCGTGGTGGTGGGCGCCATCGTGTACCGCTTCTTCATTGCAGCGGCCCTCAACAGCGATTTCATCGGCCTCAAGGCCCAGGATCTGAACCTTGTCACCGCGCTGCTGGTGACCGTCGCCCTGGTGATCCCCCAACTGAAGCGCAAATTTGCGCAAAGGAAATGACACCCCCTGAGCGGCTATGCCGCTTCCCCCTCTCTACTCGCTGCGCGAGGGAGGGGAACGACGCCATCGCTGCGGGGCGGCCCTTGCTCGGCGTCCCTGAGTTTGGACCGCGTCAGTTCAAGCACCACGCCTTGAGCGACTGAACGAAGAAATACCGGAGATTGCACTCATGCTGAGCGCACAACAACTCGAAATCACCTTCAACCCCGGCACGCCCATCGAAACGCGGGCGCTGCGCGGCATGTCGCTGGACATTCCCGACGGCCAGTTCGTCACCGTCATCGGCTCCAACGGCGCCGGCAAGTCCACCTTCCTGAACGCCGTCTCGGGCGACCTGTCCGTGGACAAGGGCCGCATCGAGATCGCCGGCCAGGACATGACGCGCCTGCCCGTGTGGGCACGTTCCGAACGCGTGGCCCGCGTCTTCCAGGACCCCATGGCGGGCACCTGCGAGGACCTGACCATCGAGGAAAACATGGCCCTGGCCCAGCGCCGCGGCACCTTCCGCCGCCTGAGCCGCGCCGTCAAGGCCGAGATGCGCGACAACTTCCGCGAACGCCTGTCCATCCTGGGCCTGGGCCTGGAAAACCGCCTGACCGACCGCATCGGCCTGCTGTCGGGCGGCCAGCGCCAGGCCGTGAGCCTGCTGATGGCGGCGCTGCAGCCTTCGCGCATCCTGCTGCTGGACGAGCACACCGCCGCGCTCGACCCGCGCACGGCCGACTTCGTGCTGCAGCTGACGGCGCGCATCGTCTCCGAGGCCAAGCTCACCACCATGATGGTCACCCACAGCATGCGCCAGGCGCTGGACGTGGGCGAGCGCACGGTGATGCTGCACCAGGGCCAGGTGGTGCTCGACGTCAGCGGCGAGGAACGCGCCCGCATGGACGTGCCCGACCTGCTGCAAATGTTCGAGAAAGTGCGCGGCGAAAAGCTGGCAGACGACGCGCTGCTGCTGGGCTGAGCTGAACTGGGCTGAAACAGCCCGCATAAGATAAAAGGGCGCTGCGGCGCCCTTTTTCACGGCCCCTGCCCTGGCCTTTTGACTTCAGAAAGCCGATCCCCCATGTCCCATCTCCTTTTCAAGGCCGCAAGTGCCGGTGATGTCGCTGCAATCGATGCCCAGCTGGCCCGCGGCGCAGACATAGATTGGCGCCACAAGGGAACCGGCAGGACGGCACTGATCGAGGCCAGCATCCAGCGGCAGCCGCAGGCCGTGGCCGCCCTGCTGCGCCACGGAGCATCGCTCAACCTGCAATGCAAGGCGCTTGGAAGCACGGCATTGGCCTGGGCGGCGAGCCTGGGCGATGCGGCCATCGCTGCAATGCTGCTCTCGCACAATGCCGACATCGAAATCGCCTCGCCCGAGCTGGGCCGCACGGCACTGATGAGCGCCGCGCAGGCCGGCCATACGGAACTGGTGGCCTTGCTTCTGGAGGCAGGTGCCGATCCCGCACCGCTGGATTTTCGCCAGGAAAACGCCTGGGCGCTGGCCCGGGCCAAGGGACATACGCAGGTCATGGCACTGCTGGAGAGGTCTGGCAGCGCCAGCCCGCCGCCGCCTGCAGCACCGCAGGCTCAGGATTGGCCAGAGACACCACCGGGCACCGAAACGCAGACGCCTGAACGAGTGGTTCGCGCCTACATCCTGGCCATGGAAGCCTGGGAACGCAAAGGCGTCGCCAGGCACGCCGCATCCGCATCCGCATCCGCATCCGCAGCCGCGCCTGAGTTCTGGGCAGAGCAACTGGACATCGTGGCCAAGTACTGCACCTCCAAGCCGCGCGCCTACGCCCACAGCTCTTTTGGCACACCCACCCACCACTCCGCGCAAGACCTGCTGCTGTCGGTGACCCAGCAATCCGCATCGAGAATGGAACTCATCGTTCTTCGCGCCAGCGAGTCCATGGCATACGAACACCGCTTCTCCGTACATCGCAAGGCGGGACAGTGGCGCATCGACAGCCTGGCGCGCCGCCTGCACGGAACGCAGAAGTGGGAGCGCGACATTCTCTAGCTGGCCGGCCATCCCGGCGACAGCCAACCGCCAGCCCGCTAAACCCACACATCGTTGGACGCCGTCCTCTCACCGCCTTCCTCCCCGGTGTTCAGCACACCGCGCGGCTCGATCAGCATGAGGCGGGCTTCCCGCTCGGCGCTGGGCTTGTGCTCCGTGCCTTTGGGGACCACGTACAGCTCGCCCTGACGCAGCAGCACATGGCCATCACGGAAGTCGATGCGCAGCTCGCCATCCAGCACCAGGAAGGCTTCATCCGTTTCGGCATGCGAGTGCCAGATGAACTCGCCCTGCACGCGCACGATCTTGAATTGGTAGTCGTTCATCTCGGCGACGACGCGGGGGCTCCACTGGCCGGTGAAGCGGCTGAATTTGTCGGGGAAGTTGATGGCCTCGTAGGGGCGGTTTTCAACGGGGAACGTCATGGGCAGACCTTATGAAAGCGTGTGAAGCCTCCATGCTAGGAAGCGCCTTCCCTGCGGTCTTGCACGATCGTGCAGCTCAGGCCGCGCCCAGGCGCCTGAGCCAGCGTGCGGGCGGCACGCCATAGGCCATGGCGAACTGGCGTGCCATGTGGCTCTGGTCGAAGAACCCGGCCTGCAGGGCAGCCTCGGCCACGGGCTGCCCCGCCAGCAGCAGGCGCCGCACGGTGTCCAGCCGGCGCATGCTCAGGTAGCGGTAGGGGCTGGTGCCGTAGAGCGCGCGGAAATCCCGGCACAGCCGCCAGCGGTCCAGGCCGCTGGCCTGGGACAGCGCCTCCAGGGTTACGCCCTGCTCCAGCGAATCATGGATGCAGGCGCGTGCCCGCTCCACGGCCACCAGGTCCGGCAGACGCCTGAGCTTGCGCCGCCCGGCCACGGCCTCCAGGGCCAGCGCCAGGTCGTAGAGGGAATCGTCGCGTGCCAGCGGCTCAAGGTCCTCGNCCAGGCATTGCAGCAAGGGCAGCAGCGCAGCCTTGAGCCGGGGATCAGCCGAAAGTCCTCCCTCGACGAAAGGCAAGGGCCTGCCGCCCAGCACCTGCTGGATCAGGGCCGGCTCCACATAGACCATGCGGTAGCGAAAGCCCGCGTCGGTGCCCGCGTGGCCGTCATGCAATTCGTCAGGGTGCAGCACCATGGCGCCACCGGGCAGGCTGTGCCGCTGGCTGCGGCGGTAGGCAAAGCTTTGCACGCCGGACAGCGTCAGGCCCAGCGCGTAGGTGTCGTGCCTGTGGGGCGCATAGCCGTGCCCGCCGAAGTAGGCCTCGATGCGCTCCAGGCCTGCGCCCAGCTGCGAATGCCGGACCCAGTCGCTGGAGATGCTCGTTTCTGCCATGTGGGTTGGTGGTGAGGGGTGTGCAAAGCCGCCGCAGATGGTAACTGCGGGCCAGTGACCTCAAGGCGAGCAGGCAGGCTGCTCCGCGCCCGGCACGGACTGGATTGCCGGTGAGCGGCGCATGGCCGCCGACACCACCCACCCCAGCAGCGCGATCAGCGCGGCACCCCATTCGGCCTGCTGCAGCCCCCGGGCCGTGGCCTCGCGCAGCGCATCGGGCGCCGTGATGCCGGCCAGCGGCGCCGTGGCCACCATCACCAGCAAGGCCAGCCCCATTGCTGCGCCCACCTGCTGGGCCGTGGCCGCAATGCCCGAGGCCACGCCCTGCTGCGCAGCCACCACGCCCTGGCCGGCCACCACCCACATGGCGGTCCAGCACGCGCCCTGGCCCAGGCTGAGCACCACGAAGCCGGGCACCAGCCAGACATAGCTGCCACCCAGCGGCAGCGCCCAGGCCATGTAGGCCAGGCCGAGGGTGCCTGCGGCCCAGCCGCCCATGAGCACGGTGCGCGGCGTGGAGCGGTGCAGCCAGTGTTCGGCCCAGCGGATGCCCAGCGTGCAGACCGCCGTGGGCAGCAGGAAGGCCAGGCCGGCCTGCAGCGGGCTCCAGCCGTAGATCTGCTGGAAGTACAGCGCCAGAAAGTAGTACTGCACGCCAAAGCTGCTCATGAAGATCATGGTCAGCAGCATGGCCGAGCGCAGGCTGGGCACGCGCAGCAGGGACAGCGGCATCAGCGGCGAGGCGATGCGGGCCTCGATGCGCCAGAACAGCGCCAACGCCGCGATCGCCACGGCCAGCGTCCCCAGAGTGGCGGCGCTGGCAAAGCCCCATTCAGGGCCTTGCACCAGGGCCGTCACCAGCAGGCTGCTGCCCACGGTCACGCTCAGGCAGCCGGCCAGATCAAAGCCCTGGCCCGGCGCGGCGCGCCCGGTCTGGGCCGAGGGCGGCAGAAAGCGCAGCGCCGCCATGGCACACGGCCAGGCCACGGGCACCAGCACCCACAGCACCCAGTTCCAGCCCAGCGTCTGCGTGAGCACGCCGCCCAGCAGCGCGCCGGCCGCCAGCCCGCCGGCTGACGCCATGCTCCACACGGCCAGGGCGCGATTGCGCTCGGGCCCGGCCGCATACAAGGTGTTGATCAGCGACAGCGTGGCCGGAAACAGCAGCGCCCCGGCCACGCCCTGCCCTGCGCGGCCCAGCACCAGTTGCCAGGGCTGGGAGGCGAAGCCGCCGACCAGCGAGGCCAGGCCGAACAGCGCCATCCCCGCCACATACATGCGCCGCTTGCCCAGCAGGTCCGCACAGCGCCCGCCCAGCAGCAGGCAGCCGCCAAAGGCCACGCTGTAGGCACTGACCACCCATTGCAGGTGGTGCGCATCCATCTGCAGCTGCTGGCCCATGGCGTCGAGCGCGACGAAGACGATGGTGGCATCCAGCGCAATCAGCAACTGGGACAGGGACAGCAGCGCCAGCGCGGCGCGCGGGTGGCGCAGGGCGCCAGCGGGGGAGTCGTTCACAAGCATGGGAGCGATCCTAATTAATGCATTTCTGAAGATAAACATCAGATATTCATTTTTCTTATGCAAAATCGAATCAATCAAACCTGCCATCGCCATGGACCTCAACGCCGTTCAATTGCTCATCAAGGTGGCCGAAAGCCGCAGCTTCACCCAGGCGGCAAGCCTGCTGGGCACCAGCCAGTCCCGCATATCGCGCGCCGTGGCGCAGCTGGAGAAAGACCTGGGCACGCGGCTGCTGCACCGCAATACGCGCAGCGTGTCGCTCACGCCAGACGGCTGCGCGCTGGTGGACCGCTGCGCCCCGCTGATCGCCGGGCTGGAGGAGGCGCGCCAGCTGGTCAGCGACCGGCGCTGCGCGCCCAGCGGCGTGCTGCGCATGACGGCGCCGTCCATGCTGGGCCGCATCGTGCTGGTGCCGCTGCTGGGGCAGTTGCTGCGCGAGCATCCGCAATTGCAGATCGACACCAGCTTCACCGACCGCATGGTGGACATGGTGGAAGAAGGCTTTGACGCGGCCGTGCGCATCGGCCCGCTGGCAGACAGCCGCATGATCGCCCGCGCCCTGCCGCCGCTGCGCTGGGTGACCGTGGCCTCGCCCGCCTACCTGGCGGCGCGCGGCACGCCGCAGACGCTGCAGGAGCTGGCACAGCACAGCTGCATGGCCGTCTACAACCACTACCTGGGCCGGCGCGTGCCCTGGCAGTTCCTGGCGGGCAACGGCGAGATGCTGGACTGGCCGGCGCCGCAGACCGTGACCTTCGACAGCGGCGATCCGCTGGTGGAAGGCTCGCTGGGCGGCCTGGGCGTGGCCCAGGTCATGGAGTTCGCGGTGCGCGAGCACCTGCAGGCGGGCAGGCTGGTGCGGCTGCTGCCCCAGCACGAAGGCCGCGCCCGCGAGCTGTCCCTGGTCTACCCGCGCACGCGCCAGGCTTCGCCGCGCATCAAGGCACTGGCACAACTGCTGCTGGCGCAGACACAGTGGTGAGGCGGCAGCGGCCAGCCGAGCTGGCGTGGCGCCGCACACACAGTGGGTGCTGATTCAGATCGGCTTATGCGGGTGAAGGGAGATTAAACTGCTGCCTTTCCACGATGGCTGCGTTCTCGGACAATCACGCCTTTTCGTGGTGCATGCACCTTGATGGGGCCGCGACAGCGCGGCTCTTTTGTTTTTACCTGTTTTGCATTCCTGCCCCCGCGCCGGCCAGCGGCCACGCGGGATCTGATCCAACCATCGACACATCCATGGCAGCAGACAACTCCAAGAACGCCGCTCCCACCGCACTCAGGCGCGAACTCAAGGCGCGGCATCTGTCCATGATCGCCATCGGCGGCTCCATCGGCACCGGCCTCTTCGTTGCCTCGGGCGCCACCATATCGCAGGCCGGCCCCGGCGGCGCCCTGCTGGCCTACATGATCGTGGGCCTGATGGTCTACTTCCTCATGACCAGCCTCGGCGAAATGGCCGCGAACCTGCCCGTCTCGGGCTCGTTCGCCACCTACGGCGCGCGCTATGTGGACGAAGGCTTCGGCTTCGCGCTGGGCTGGAACTACTGGTACAACTGGGCCGTCACCATTGCCGTGGACCTGGTGGCCGCCCAGCTGGTCATGGCCTACTGGTTCCCCGACGGCAACGGCATGCTGTGGAGCGCCCTGTTCCTGGCCATCATGTTCGGCCTCAACGCCATCTCGGTCAAAGGCTTCGGCGAGGCCGAGTACTGGTTCGCCGCCATCAAGGTGACCACCGTCATCCTCTTCATCGGCGTGGGCGTGCTCATGATCCTGGGCATCGTGCGGGGCGGCGCGCCTGAAGGCATCTGGGGCAACTTTGCCCTGTGGAGCCAGGGCGATGCGCCCTTTGCAGGCGGTTTCTCGGCGCTGATCGGCGTGGCCATGATCGTGGGCTTTTCCTTCCAGGGCACGGAGCTGATCGGCATTGCCGCTGGCGAATCCGAGAACCCCGCCAAGAACGTGCCCCGCGCCGTGCGCCAGGTGTTCTGGCGCATTTTGCTGTTCTACGTCCTGGCCATCCTGGTCATCAGCCTGCTGATCCCCTACACCGATCCGCAACTGCTCAAGAACGACCTGGGCGACATCAGCGTGAGCCCCTTCACCCTGGTCTTCGAGCGCGCGGGCCTGCTGTCGGCCGCCGCCGTGATGAACGCCGTGGTGCTGACCTCGGTGCTGTCGGCCGGCAACTCGGGCATGTACGCCTCCACGCGCATGCTCTATACGCTGGCCTGCCAGCGCATGGCGCCGCGCATGTTCTCGTACGTCAACAAGCGCGGCGTGCCCACGATGGCCCTGCTGGCCACCACGGTCGTGGCTGCGCTGTGCTTTCTGACCAACATCTTCAGCCCCCAGCTGGTCTACATCTGGCTGCTGAATCTGTCGGGCATGACGGGCTTCATCGCCTGGCTGGGCATCGCCATCAGCCACTACCGCTTCCGCAAGGGCTACGAGGCCCAGGGCCTGGACCTGAACCGGCTGCCCTACCGTGCATCGTGGTTCCCGTTCGGCCCCATCTTCGCCTTCGTGCTGTGCATGGTGATCACGCTGGGCCAGAACTACGAGGCCTTCATGGCAGACCGCATCGACTGGACCGGCGTGGTCGCCACCTATATCGGCCTGCCGTTGTTCCTGCTGATCTGGGGCGGCTACCGCCTGGTCAAGGGCACGCACATCGTGCAGTACAAGGACATGCAGCTGGGCTCCAACGTCGACTGACGCCCTCCCAGTCCCCATGAAAACAGCCCGCAGATGCGGGCTGTCGTCTTTCAGGCATCGGCCGACCACACGGCCAGCTCGTAGCCGTCCGGATCGGTGAAGTGGAACCTGCGGCCCCCCGGGAACGCGAACACCGCGCGGCTGATCACGGCACCGGCCGCTTCCACGCGGCGCTGCGCCTCGGCCAGATCGTCGGCGTAGAGGATGACCAGCGGGCCGCCGGGCCGCACCTCCTCGCCCGTGGTGAAGCCGCCCGTCAGCCGGCCGTCGCTGAACTCGGTGTAGCTCGGCCCGTAGTCGGTGAAAGTCCAGCCGAAGGCCTCGCCGTAGAACGCCTTGCTGCGTGCGATGTCGGCCACGTTGAATTCGATGTTGTCGATCTGGTGGTTGTTGCCCCTGATGCCCATGTGATGCTCCATTGAATGTCGGTAGGCCGCCATCATCGGCCACGCAGGGGCATGGCATCTTGAACAAAACGGCCAGCCGGGCCGCTCAATCCAGCAGTTGCTGCAGGGCAGCGCGGGGCGTGATGCCGCACAGCGCCCTCACCTCGCGCGACAGATGCGCCTGGTCCGCATAGCCGGCCTCCGCCGCCAGGGCCGCAAGACCTGCCTGCCGGTCAGACCGTGCCAGGGCCAGCAGGCGCTGAAAGCGCAGCACGCGCTCCAACGTCTTGGGGCCGTAGCCAAACTGCGCGTGGCACAGGCGGCGCAGGCTGCGCTCGGACATGTCCAGCTGCGCGCGCATGGCGGCCAGCACACCGGATTCGTCCCGCCCGGCTGCAGCCGCCACACCGAACAGCTGCATGGCCTGCCGGTCCGGCACTGGTGCGTCGCGGCCCATTTGCAACAGTCCATGGATGAACACGGCCTGCCCTGCGCCCGGCTGCGCATCGTTGATGCGATGCACCCACTCGCGCGCGCGCGGCCCCAGCAGATCGCCCAGTTCCACCGCCTGCCCCACGATCTCGTCCATGGGCAGGCCCAGCCAGGCGCTGGCCGCACCGGGGCCGAAGCGCGCGCCCCATACCTCGGACCCCGGCACGAGCGCGGGCCGCGCAGCCACCCTGTCAGGCCCCACGGCCAGCAGCCGCCCGCCTTTGCAGACGATGTCCACGCAGCCATCGGGCACCACGAGAAAGCCGCCGGCATAGTCCGAGGCCACGGTGCTGCTCCACAGGCACTGGAAGTGCGGCTGCAAGGCGGGCGGCGGGGAGTGTTCGCGGTAGGGAGCGGGCGGCGGCGCCTGGCCAGAAGGCATGGACTTCAGACCCCCAGCGGCAGGTCCGCCTTCTTCAGCGTGCGCAGCACAAAGCTGGACTGGCTGTGGCGTATGCCCTTGATCTTGTAGAGCTTCTCGCGCAGCAGGCGCTCGTAGTCGCGCGTGTCCTTGACGACGACGCGCAGCAGGTAGTCGTACTCGCCCGAGACCAGGTGCGCCTCCACCACCTCGGGAATGGTCGCCAGCATCTCGCCGAATTTCTCCAGCGTGTTGTCCGAATGGCTGTCCAGCGTGACCTGCACCAGCACCGTATCGCCCAGGCCCAGCGCCAGCGGGTTCAGGCGCACGGTATAGCCCTCGATCACCCCCGCCTCTTCCAGCTTCTTGATGCGCGCCCAGCAGGGCGAGGCGCTCAGGCCCACGGCGGCGCCGATTTCCTGCAGGCTGGCGCGCGCGTTGGCCTGCAGGGCGGAAAGAATCTTTCTGTCGAGGGTATCCATGTCCGGCAATCTACTGCAAAACAGGCAGGCACAGAATAATTTTCTGTAGCAACGCCTGTTTTGAAGAAATAAAGCAGCATTTTCTGAGGCCAAACGCGCACACTTGTCTGCATGGGAGCACGCTTACCGGCGCAGCAAAACCATTCACCCAGCCCCGCCGACTACCGCCAGCGCCCGGATGCGTGATCCCCTCAGGAACCCGTTACAGGCCGCCCCGCTTATCCGCAGTGGGGCGGCCTGTTGCATTGGGGCACCCGGCAGGCATCCGCAGACACCCGGCAGCGCTTTCCCGCAACGGCGGCCGGTGCACAATGCCTCCCGCAAACGTGCACGCCCATGCACTGACCCTGACGTCGGGCATGCATGGGCGCTCGCCACATCAACCAATCGGCCCCTTGATCCACACCCAAGACAATCCCACCGAAGGCCGCCGGAGGCACTGGCCAACGGATTCTGCAATGCGATGGCTGGCGCAAGCCCTGGCAGCCGCAGCGCTTCTGGCACTGCTCACCCGCTGGCTGCCCAACCCCCAGGCAGCCCAGGGCATCGCGGTCTTTCCCGGCAGGAGCATGGCGCCGGCCGCCATGCTGCTTTACGCGTACATGGGCTCGGCCCTGGCCATCACGCTGATGAGCCTGATCCTGTGGTGCTGGCTCAGGGAAAGGCTCTACATTCTTTGCGCCGCGCTCCTGGCAGCCGGCTTTGCCTACGCTGCTTTCCGTTACCGGCCCCAAGGCCTGTGGCTGCCCGGCGCCGACCAGCCCCAGCATGCGCTGTCCATCGCCTACTGCGGCTTCTGTGTGGTGGCGACGGTGTTTTTCAGCCAATTGTTCGAGTTCCGCCGCCATTGGATCTGGGCTGCGCACCTCTTCAGCGTGGTGGCCTGGCTGAATGCCATCGCACTGGGCCTGGCACTGTTGGGTGGCTATGCGCAGATCTCGCGTGCCGTGGTGTTCACGGCCCTGGTGTCCACATCGTTCGGCGCCGTCTTCGTGCTGTACCTGCTGGTGGTCCGAAGGCAGTGGCAATACCTGCCGGGCGCGCTGGCGTTTGCCGTGCCTTCCGCCCTGGGCATCCTGAACCTGCTGAGAACCCAGGGCCTGCTGCCGGATGTTGCGCTGCCATCGGCACAGATGCTGTGGTTTGCCGGGCGTGTTTCCGAGGCCATCCTGCTGGGAATGGCGGTGACCAACCGCACGCGGGTGGCGGAGCGCGCCCTGCGCAGTGAGCGGATGCAGGCCCTGTCACGCGCCCAGGCGGCCGAGCGCGAGCTGGAGTCCAAGGTCCTGCAGCGCACCGCACAGCTGCAAACGGCCCAGCAGGCCCTGCAGACGGCCTTGCACAGCGAGCGGGAGATGCGGCTGGAACAGCGCCAGTTCTTCAACATGATCAACCACGAGTTCCGCACCCCGCTCACCATCGTGGACGGCGCCGCGACCGAACTGCAGACGTTCCCGACGACGGATGCGGACTCCCTCATCGAGCAGGCGTCGCAGATACGCAGGGCTTCGCGCCGGCTGATGACCCTGGTGGACACCTGCCTGATCAACGACCGGCTGGACGCGGGCGCGTTCCGGCTGCAACTGGAGCAGACGCCATTGGATGAACTCCTGGAGGAGTCTGCAGAGCTCGTCGGCTGGTCCCGGCGGCATCGCCTGAAACTGGATCTGGAACAAGGCCCGCAGCAATGGCAATGCGACCCTGTCCTGGTGCGCATCGCCATCTCCAACCTTGTCGGCAACGCCATCAAATATGCCAAGGCGGGCGACATCACCCTGGCCGCCCGCTGCGATGCGTCCGGTGACCTGCTGATTTCCGTCAGCGACCAGGGACCGGGCCTTGCGCCCGAAGCGGCAAGACAGGTTTTCGAGCCCTATGAACGCGCAAGCGCCACCCGGCACGTCAACGGGCATGGCCTGGGCCTGTCCGTGGTCAGGCGCATCGCCAGGCTGCACGCAGGCGACGCGTTCTTCCAGCCGGCTGCCGGAGGCGGGGCCTGCTTTGTCATCCGGCTGGGCCGGCTCCCGCCCGGCACGGCAGATGCCTGCCAGGAATGTCCGCCAGCGGCAAGGCCGGCCGCCGTGCCGCCGGGCATGCCCGCCTGACGCGGGCAAGGCCGGGGCCTTTGCCCCTGAAGCAGTGCGTGCTCGTGGCGCTCATGGGGCCGCCGCTGCACGGGCCGTCCCGCCCTGCACCACCAGCAGCACGCCACCCAGGATCAAGGCCACGCCGGCCAGGCGCGTCGCATTGACCGGCCGTGCGCCCAGGCCCATCAGGCCGAAGTGGTCCACCAGCACCGAGACCACGATCTGCCCCGCCACCACGCAAACCAGGAAGCCGCCTGCGCCCAGCTTGGGTGTAACGGCCGCCGCACTGGCCACATAGATGGCACCCAGCACGCCGCCTATCCATAGCCACCATGGCCCCGCTGCCGCCTGGGCCATGGCCGGAGCGGGCGCGCGCAGCACCCACAGTGCAGGCACCACGACCATGACGCTCACGGCCAGCGAGACCAGCGCGCCCCACAGCGGGTGGCCCAGCAGACGGCCCACCAGGGCATTGCTGGCGGCCTGGAATGGCAGGATGGCCCCCGCCAGCAGCGCCAGGGCCACGGGAGCAAGGGCGGTGAATGTGCTTTTACCTGTCATGCGGCAAGACCTTTCTTCTTCTGTCAATCGATGCCTGCATGCTCTCGCATCCAGCACGTTGATGGAAATTGTTTGTGTGCACGGTCTATATTCATGGCATGGATGAACTGCGCCGGATCGACCTCAACCTGCTGCTGGCCCTGCACGCCCTGCTGGCCGAAAAACATGTGACGCGTGCGGCCCTGCGTCTGCACAAGAGCCAGCCGGCCATGAGCCATTCGCTGGCGCAGCTGCGCGAACATCTGGGCGACCCGTTGCTGGTGCGGCGCGGCGGCCGCATGGCGCTGACGGCACGCGCACAAGGCCTGGTGCAACCGCTGGCGGATGCGCTGGGCAGCCTCAACGGCTTGCTGGCACAGGCGGAGTTCGACCCGGCCCACGCACGCGGACGGCTGCGGCTGGCGCTGTCGGACTACGCATCGCGCATCGTGCTCCCGCCGCTGATGCGGCATCTGCGCCAGCACGCACCCGGGCTGGACCTGGCCATCAGCCAGTCCACGCGCGAGGTGATGCTGGCCCAGCTGGCCGATGGCGAACTGGACCTGGCCCTGGGGCCCTTCCCCGACGCACCCGACCTGCCCGAAGGCATCGAGGTGCAGGATCTGTTCCAGGAACAGTTCGTGAGCGTGGCCGACCAGGCCGTGCTGCCGGCACGCGGCGGGCTGTCACTGCCGGACTGGCTGCAGCGCCCGCACGTCATGCTGGCCATGCGGCCCGACGCCAGCGAGGAGATCGAACGGGCGCTGGCCGCCCAAGGCCTGAGCCGCCGCGTGGTGCTGGCCCTGCCCCACTGGAGCGCGGCGCTGGAGGTGCTGGCAGGCACCGACCTCGTGCTGACCGTGGGCAGCCGCGCCATTGGTGACCTGCGCCGCCACAAAACGCTGCGCCGTTTCGCTCCGCCGCTGGAGCTGCCCGAGTTCGCCTACCAGCAGGCCTGGCATGTGCGCAAGCAGGGGGATGCCATGCATCGGTGGCTGCGCAACTCGATGGCGCAGTGCTGTGCTGCGCAGGGGCAAACACAGGAGTGAGAGCAGGAGCAAGTGCAGGAGTAAGCGCAGGCCGCAGCCTCAGGCCGTCACCCCCACCCTCAGCAACTGCTTCTGTATCTTCCCGCTGGCCGTCTTGGGCAGGGCCTCGCGGAAGTGGTAGCGGCGCGGGCGCTTGTAGGCGGCCAGGCGGTCGCCGTGGACCAGGAAGGCGTCCAGCGCCTCGGCCGTGGGTGTGGCGCCCGGCTTGGCAACCACGTGGGCGGCGACGATCTGGCCCCAGCGCTCGTCGGCCTCGCCGATGACGGCGACCTCGAGCACGTCGGCGTGTTCGACCAGCGCGTCTTCCACCTCACGCGGATAGACGTTCTCGGCACCCGAATTGATCATGTAGTCGATGCGGTCGCGGATCCAGAGATAGCCGTCGTCGTCGATGTGGCCCAGGTCGCCCGTGTGGTACCAGCCGTGCGCCAGGGCGCGGGTGTTGGCGTCGGGGCGGTTGAGGTAGCCGGCCATCATGCAGGGGCCGCGCACCAGGATCTCGCCCACCTCGCCGGGCAGGCAGGCCTCGGCCGGGTCGGTGGGGGCGTTGTCTTCGCGCAGGCGGGCCACGATGAGGTCATGGCCCATGGAGGGCAGCCCGGCCGAGCCCGCGTGCGAGAGTTGCTCGCGCGGCAGGAGGATGGACATGCAGGGCCCCATCTCGGTGGTGCCGTAGACCTGGACCAGGTCGCTGCCGACCTTGCGCGTCCATTCGCGGATCAGGTGCGGCGCCATGGAGGCGCCGCCGTACTCCACCAGCCTCAGCGCGGGCGCCTGCTCAGGCGAGGCGATGGGGTCGGCCAGCAGCATGGTGACCATGGTGGGCGCCGCGAAGAAGAAGCTCACGCGCTCTTCGCGGATCAGGCGCCAGGCCTCGGCCACGTCGAAGCGGCGCAGCAGCACCTGTGTGGCGCCGGCCTGCAGGCGCGGCAGAAAGCTGGTGTGCAGCTCGGCCGTGTGGTTGAGCGGCGCCATGGCCAGGCCCACGTCGTCGCGCGTGAACTGCATGGTCTGGTGCATGAGGGCGTTGTGCGCCAGCTTGCTGCGGTGCGTATGCAGCACGCCCTTGGGCCGGCCCGTGGTGCCGCTGGTGTACATGAGGATGCAGGGGTCGCTCTCGCGCACATGGGCCTGGGGCGGCGCGCTGCTGCGGCCCCTGGCCAGGGCGGACAGGCGCTGCGTGGCCCAGACCGGCAGCGGGTCGGCCGGGGCATCGTCGGCAAAGATCCAGTGCTCGATGCCTGCGCCAGTGCCGCCGCCTTCGGCCTTGAGCAGGGCCTGGGCGCGTGCGGCCACCTCGCCGCCCTCGTGCTCGAAGACCAGGGCGCGCGCTGCGCCGTCCTTGAGGATGAAGGCCAGCTCCTGCGCCGCCAGCCGGTAGTTGATGGGGTTGAAGATGGCGCCCAGTCGCGCGGCCGCCAGCATGGTGAAGACAAAGGCCGGCGTGTTGTAGAGAAAGGCCGCGACCACGTCGCCATGGCCTATGCCCAGCTCGGCCAGGCCGTGGGCGTGGCGGTTGACTTCGGCATCGAGCTGGGCGTAGGTCCAGGCGCGGCGCTCGCCGCCCTCCCACGCGACCAGGGCTTCCTTGTTCGGCAGGTAACGTGCCGGCCAGGCCAATGTGTCTCCCAGCGTCTGCTGCATGTGCGCTTCTTCCTTCTCGCTCACGAGATTTCATATATCGATGCACCTCAATGTAGGAGATTTTTTAGACAGTTATGCAATTTGCAAATGCATCCATGCAGGCAAGCGCATGGAGTTGCAGTCGGCCCGCGGAAATCCCGAAGCCGCGCGGACGCTGGCCGCAGCTAGAATGCGCCGGTCAGGAGAGAGTGCCCGCCCGGCCGCAACGGTCGCAGGCAGCGGCACCGCCGAAGGCGCAGGGTTCGCCCCGAACGCTCAGGCAAAAGGACTGGCACCGCCTGCCGCCACGGCCGCAGGCGTTCCTAGCTGGAGAGAGATGCAGGGCACGGCGGTGTGCCCCATCCACCGAAGGAGCAAGCCCCACGCATGGAAGGTGCGGGTGAATCTCTCAGGTAAAGCGGACAGCAGGGCAGCACATCCCGGAGGACCGGGATGGCGTTATGCCTTGTTCCTTGCCTGAAAGAGAGCCCTCCTTGTCCGCTGCCTCCACCACCGATCTGCTCAGGACCCCGCTGTTCGACCTGCACCAGGAACTGGGCGCGCGCATGGTGCCGTTTGCCGGCTACTCCATGCCCGTGCAATACCCGCAGGGGCTGATGGCCGAGCATCTGCACACGCGCGAGGCGGCAGGCCTGTTCGATGTCTCGCACATGGGCCAGATCAGCGTGCGCGGTGCCGACGCCGGGGCCGCGCTGGAGTCGCTGATGCCCATGGACGTGCTGGGCCTGGGCGAACACCGCCAGCGCTACGGCCTGCTGCTCAACGACGCGGGCGGCATTCTGGACGACCTGATGTTCGTGCGCCGCGAGGACGACCTGTTCCTGATCGTCAACGGCGCCTGCAAGCATGAAGACCTGGCGCACATCCAGGCCCGCATCGGCCAGCGCTGCGAAATCGAGCCCCAGTTCGACCGGGGCCTGCTGGCGCTGCAGGGCCCGCAGGCCGCAGCCGCGATGGAGCGCCTGCTGCCGGATACGGCCGGCCTGGTGTTCATGACAGGCGGCCACTTCGACTGGGAGGGGGCCGAGCTGTACATCACGCGCAGCGGCTACACCGGCGAGGACGGCTTCGAGATCTCCCTGCCCGCCAGCCACGCCGAGGCCTTTGCCCGTGCCCTGCTGGCCCAGCCCGAAGTCAGGCCCGTGGGCCTGGGTGCGCGCAATTCGCTGCGCCTGGAGGCCGGCCTGTGCCTGTACGGCAACGATCTGGACACGACCACCACCCCGGCCGAGGCCGCCCTGAACTGGGCCGTGCAGAAGGTCCGCCGCGCAGGTGGCGAGCGCGAAGGCGGCTTTCCCGGCGCGGCCACCGTGCTGGCCCAGCTGCAATCGCCCGAGCTGCTCACGCGCAAGCGCGTGGGCCTGGTGGCCCTGGAGCGCGTGCCCGTGCGCGAAGGCACGGAGCTGCTGGATGCCGGCGGCCGCAAGGTCGGCCAGGTCACCAGCGGCCTGCTGTCGCCCACGCTGAACCAGCCCGTGGCCCTGGCGTACGTGGAGCCGGGCAGCGCCGCCGTCGGCACCACGCTGCAGGCCATGGTGCGCGGCAAGGCCGTGCCCATGCAGGTGCAGGCCACGCCCTTCGTGGCGCCCCGCTATCACCGCGGTTGAGGACAGCCTGCGCGCTTGGCGTGGATCGAGTTCGGCGGATTCGCTTTTCCTGCCATCGCATGCCGCTACAGTGCGCACTGACCTTTCTCAAACCGCCTTTCACAAGTTTTTTCAGTTTCTATCGGAGCAAGCCATGAGCATCCAGTATTCCAAGGACCACGAGTGGATCAACGCCGCCAACCCTGACGCGGCCATCGTCGGCATCACCCTCCACGCGCAGGACGCGCTGGGCGACGTGGTGTTCGTCGACCTGCCCGCCGTGGGCACCAGCTTCAACCAGGGCGATGTGGCCGGCGTGGTCGAGTCCGTCAAGGCCGCCGCCGATGTCTACATGCCCGTCAGCGGCGAGATCGTCGAAGTCAACGAGGCCCTGCGCGACGACCCCTCCCTGGCCAACAGCGACCCGCTGGGCGAAGGCTGGTTCTTCAAGGTCAAGCTCAGCGACGCAGGCCAGCTGGCCGCGCTGCTCGACGAAGCCGCCTACACGGCCTTTGCCCAGAGCAACTGACGCCACTTTCCGGCCAGGACGGGCGCCAGGGCCCGCCCTGGCGCTTTTCAGCTTTTGAGACAGGTCCCTCCATGCTGATGTCCTCCACCCAGCCCCTTGCCGCCCTCGAGAACGCCACCGAATTCGTGGCCCGCCATATCGGCATCGCGCCCGAAGACGAGGCCCACATGCTCAGCGCCATTGGCGCGGCATCGCGCGATGCGCTGATCGACGCCATCGTCCCGCCCTCCATCCGGCGCCACCAGCCCATGGCGCTGCCGCCAGCGGCCACCGAGGCCCAGGCGCTGGCCGAACTCAAGGCGCTGGCAGGCCGCAACCAGCTGCTCAAAAGCTTCATCGGCCAGGGCTACTACGGCACGCACACGCCCGGCGTCATCCTGCGCAACATTCTCGAGAACCCCGCCTGGTACACGGCCTACACGCCCTACCAGGCCGAGATCTCGCAAGGCCGCATGGAGGCCCTGGTCAACTTCCAGACCATGGTCTGCGACCTGACGGCCATGCCGATTGCCAACGCCTCCATGCTGGACGAGGCCACGGCGGCCGCCGAGGCCATGACGCTGGCCAAGCGCTCCGTCAAAAGCAAGAGCAACCGTTTCGTGGTGGCCGGCGATGCCCACCCCCAGACCATCGAAGTCATCCAGACGCGCGCCGCGCCGCTGGGCATCGAGGTGCTGCTGGCCAACTCGCTGGAGGAATGGAACCAGCTGATGGAGGGCGACTACTTCGCCGTGCTGGCCCAGTACCCTGCCACCAGCGGCCGCATCGACGATCTGCGCGCCGACGTGGACAAGGCCCATGGCAAGCAGGCCGCCTTCATCGTGGCCACCGACCTGCTGGCGCTGACCCTGATCACGCCGCCCGGCGAATGGGGTGCCGACATCGTGGTGGGCACCACCCAGCGCTTTGGCATGCCCATGGGCGCCGGCGGCCCGCACGCCGCCTTCATGGCCTGCCGCGACGAGTTCAAGCGCTCCCTGCCCGGCCGCCTGGTCGGCGTGAGCGTGGACGTGCACGGCAAGCCCGCCTACCGCCTGGCACTGCAGACGCGCGAGCAGCACATCCGCCGCGAAAAGGCCACCTCCAACATTTGCACGGCCCAGGTGCTGCCCGCCGTGGTGGCCAGCATGTACGCCGTCTACCACGGCCCCGAGGGCCTGGAGCGCATCGCCCGCCGCGTGGCCTCGTACACGGCCATCCTGGCGCGCGGCCTGGCCGAGCTGGGCGCGCCGCTGCGCGAGGCGCCCAGCTTCGACACGCTGAGCCTGCACACGGGCGCGGCCACCCAGGCCATCGTGGAGCGTGCCGTGTCCCTGGGCGCCAACCTGCGCGTGTATTTCAAGGAATACCTGTGCATCTCGCTGGACGAGACCACCACGCGCGCCGATGTCGAGCTGCTGTGGAAGATCTTCGCCCGGGACGGCCAGGCCCTGCCCTGCTTCACCGCCTTCGAAAAGGGCGTGGAGCCGCTGATTCCCGACGGACTGCGCCGCAGCAGCGCCTTCCTCACGCACCCGGTGTTCAACACCCACCGCTCCGAGACCGCCATGCTGCGCTACATCCGCCAGCTGTCGGACAAGGACTTGGCGCTGGACCGCAGCATGATCCCGCTGGGCTCCTGCACCATGAAGCTCAACGCCACCAGCGAGATGATTCCCATCACCTGGCCCGAGTTCGCCCAGGTGCACCCCTTTGCCCCGGCCGACCAGCAGCAGGGCTATGCGGAACTGGACAAGCAGCTGCGCGACTGGCTGTGCCAGGCCACGGGCTACGCCGGCATCAGCCTGCAGCCCAATGCCGGCAGCCAGGGCGAGTACGCGGGCCTGCTGGCCATCAAGGGCTGGCATGCGAGCCGGGGCCAGTCGCACCGCAACGTCTGCCTGATTCCCAGCAGCGCCCACGGCACCAACCCCGCCAGCGCGCAGATGGTGGGCATGCAGGTGGTGGTCACCGCCTGCGACGCCAACGGCAACGTCGACATGGCGGACCTGGCGGCCAAGTGCGAGCAGCACAGTGCCAACCTGGCCTGCATCATGATCACCTACCCCAGCACGCACGGCGTGTTCGAGACCCAGGTCAAGGAGCTGTGCAAGCTGGTGCATGACCACGGCGGCCGCGTCTACGTGGACGGCGCCAACATGAACGCCCTGGTGGGCCTGGCCGCGCCGGGCAGCTTCGGCGGCGATGTCAGCCACCTGAACCTGCACAAGACCTTCTGCATCCCGCACGGCGGCGGCGGCCCGGGCGTGGGCCCGGTCTGCGTGGTCGAGGATCTCGTGCCCTTCCTGCCCGGCCATGCCACCACGGGCCTTGCGGGCGGCACGGGCGCGATCAGTGCCGCGCCGCTGGGCAATGCGGCCGTGCTGCCCATCAGCTGGATGTACATCCGCATGATGGGCGCCCAGGGCCTGACCCTGGCCACCGAGACCGCCATCCTCAGCGCCAACTACATCAGCGCCCGGCTGCGCGACCACTACCCCACGCTGTACGCGGGCGAGCACGGCCATGTGGCGCACGAGTGCATCCTGGACCTGCGCCCGTTCAAGGAAAGCACGGGCGTCATGGCCGAGGACGTGGCCAAGCGCCTGATCGACTACGGCTTCCATGCGCCCACGCTGTCCTTCCCCGTGCCCAACACGCTGATGGTGGAGCCCACCGAAAGCGAAAGCCTGTACGAGCTGGACCGCTTCGTGGACGCCATGATCGCCATCCGCGAGGAAATCCGCGCCATCGAGCAGGGCCGCCTGCCCCAGGACGACAACCCGCTCAAGAACGCGCCGCACACGGCCGAGACCCTGCTGGCTTCGGAATGGACCCACCCGTACAGCCGCGAGGCCGCCGCCTACCCCGTGGCTGCCCTGCGCCAGTCCAAGTACTGGTGTCCCGTGGGCCGGGTGGACAACGTCTACGGCGACCGCAACCTCTACTGCAGCTGCATCCCGGTCGACGCTTACCTGAGCTGAAGCACCTGCCACCCAAAGGGGCGCTTGTGGCGCCCCGGCCGGCGCGCGTACACTGCGGACCTGCCCGCGCCGGGCCCCGGTCCATCTGCCGGGCGCCAGGCGCGGGCAACCAGGATTTGTGCGGCAGATGCCGCTTTCCCCAGCGCCAGCACGCGATGAGCAGCCAAGACCCTTCCGACCAGCCTCGCGACGACGAGCACCTGCCCCTGCATGCCTTGCTGGCGCCCGGCGCCGACCTGCCCCCCGTCGAACGTTTCCCCTCCTTCCAGCCCGAAGACGATCCGCTGCAGGCCCTGGTCGCCGAGCTGCGCAACTACCAGCGCGAGCTGGAGATCCAGAACCGCGTGCTGGACTACAGCCAGGCCGTGGCCGAAAGCGCCTCCGAGCGCTTCGAAGCCCTGTTTGCCAGCATTCCCCTGCCCCTGCTGGTGGTGGACGAGCACGACATGGTGGTGCAGGCCAACGCCATGGCGCACAGCGCCTTCCAGCCCACCGAGCATGACCGGCTGCTGGTCAATTTCACGCCCTTCGTGCACCCTGACGACGCCGAGCGCGTACGCGAGACCTTCGTTGCGGCACGCGAGCTGGGCCGCACCGAGGCCCACGAGGTCTGCTTCGACATCACCGAGCAGCACCAGCTGCGCGCCGACCTGCATGTGGCCTGCATCGCCATCCCGCAGCAAAGCGGCCCGCCCATTGCGCAGTACCTGTGCGCCGTGGTCGACCAGGGTCCGCTGCTGGCCGAGCGCTTGGCGCTGCAGCAGCGCAACCACCAGCTGTTCTTGAGCGAGCGGCGGCTCGAATCGGTCATCAACTCGGCCCTGGACGCCATCATCTGCCTGGACCACGAGCAGCGCATCACCGTCTTCAATCCCACGGCTGCCGCCCTGTTTCTGTGTCCGCCGCACGACGCGCTGGGCAGTCCGCTGGAGCGTTTCCTGCCCGATGCGGCCCAGGCCCTGTCCTTTGCGCCGCTGACCACGCAGGCCGTGCTGGGCGAGATGACGGCACGCACGGCCAGCGGCCGCGAAATCCCGGTCGAGGTCAGCGTCTCCTTCGAGCACCACAGCGGCGGCGAGACCACCACCGTGTTCGCGCGCGACCTCACCAGCCGCAAGAAGGCCGAGGCCCAGCGCAACGAGCTGGAAGACCAGCTGCGCGAATCGCACAAGATGCAGGCCCTGGGCACCATGGCCGGCGGCATTGCCCACGACTTCAACAACATCGTGGGCGCCATCCTGGGCAATGTGGAGCTGGCCAAGGCCGACTGCGGCGGCAATGCCGCAGCCATCGAAAGCCTGCAGGAGATCGAAAAGGCCGGCCGCCGCGCGCGCGATCTGGTGCGCCAGATCCTGACGTTCAGCCGCAATGAACCGCCGCAGCGCAAGCCCGTGCAGGCGCGCGAGGTCATGGGCGACACGGCGCGGCTGCTGCGCGTGACCCTGCCGCCCGCCGTGGAGCTGCAGGTGCACGTGCCGCCGCAGATGCCGCCCATGCTGGCCGACGCCATGCAGGTGGAGCAGGCCCTTTTCAACCTGTGCACCAATGCCATGCACGCCCTGGGCGAGCGGCGCGGCCTGATCCAGATGGATGCCGACCTGGTGCGCCCGGACCAGCGCCTGTGCGAACGCCTGGGCCTGCCGCCCGTCAGCTACGTGGCGCTGTCGGTGCAGGACAACGGCCCCGGCATGGACGCACGCACGCTGCAGCGCATCTTCGAGCCCTTCTTCACCACCAAGCCCGTAGGCCAGGGAACGGGCCTGGGCCTGCCCGTGGTGCACGGTGTCATGCGCAACCACGGCGGCGCCGTGGACGTGTACAGCATCCCCGGCCAGGGCAGCCGCTTCACGCTGTACTTTCCTCCGGCCGACCCCCTGACGCCGGCCGACTCTGCACCGGCCGAGCCCCTCGCCGCCCAGGCGCTGCCCAGCGCACCCGAGCCCCTGGCGGCCGCGGAAACCCCGACCGGCCCGCAGTTCGCCCTGCTGCCCGACCCGCAGGCCGCGCAGCAGCATGTGATGTACGTGGACGATGACCAGGCCCTGGTCTTTCTGGTGCAGCGCCTGCTGCGCCGGCGCGGCTACCAGGTCAGCGGCTTCACCGATCCGCACGAGGCCATCGAGGCGCTGCGCGCCGCGCCCCAGGACTGCGACCTGCTGGTCACCGACTACAACATGCCCGGCTACAGCGGCATCGACCTGGTGCACGAGGCCCTGTCCATCCAGCCGCAGCTGCCCATCGCGCTGGCCTCGGGCTACATCACCACCGAGATCGAGCAGGCCGCATTGGCTGCAGGCGCCAGGGCCCTGGTCCACAAGCCCAACGACGTGGAAGAGCTGTGCGCCACGGTGCACAGGCTGCTGAATGAGCGGGGAACGGCTTGACCCCTGAGCAACGCGATGGCGGCGCCAGTGCAGGTGACGGCGCAGGCGTCATCTGCCTGCACGAAGATGCCGAACTGCTGGTGCTGGACAAGCCCAGCGGCCTGCTGTGCGTGCCCGGGCGCGGCCCAGACAAGCAGGACTGCCTGAGCGCCCGCGCCCTGCAGCGCTGGCCCGATGCGCTGGTCGTGCACCGGCTGGACCAGGCCACCTCGGGCCTGGTGATCATGGCGCGCAGCCTGGCCAGCCAGCGCCTGCTGAGCGAGGCCTTTGCGCAGCGCCGCGTGCACAAGCGCTATGTGGCCGTGGTGGCAGGCAGCCCCACCGCGCGGCAAGCCGGCGCATGGCAGAGCATCGACCTGCCGATTGCAGCCGACTGGGAGCGGCGCCCGCTGCGCATCATCGATGCCGTGCAGGGCAAGCCCAGCCAGACCCTGTGGCGCGCCCTGCCAGGCGCGCAAGCCACCGAAGTCCGGGACGCAATCACCGCGCGGGTGCAGCTGCAGCCCGTGACGGGGCGCACCCACCAGCTGCGCGTGCACATGGCCGCGCTGGGCCATCCCATCCTGGGCGATGCGCTCTATGCCGATGCCGCCGTGCAGGCGCTATCGCCGCGCCTGCTGCTGCATGCGCAGCTGCTGGAGCTGGCGCATCCCCTGTCTGGCGAGACGCTGCGTTTCGAATCCGCCGCGCCGTTCTGATCCATCGCAGGAACACGCAAATCATCGCCACCGCGTACGTTGCTGCAATGCAACATTCAGCGTACGTGTTTCCCCTTCTTGCAGTTGGTCATATTGACTTCATGAAGCACCGTCAGGGTGCATCGTCGGCATCAGCCGTTTTCTTCGGCCAAAACAGCCCCCGCCCGACGGCGCAGGCCGCGATGGGAGCCTTAGCGAAAAGCCTGTTGCCGCGCCAGCCCCGGGATACCCTGTTGCCATTGGTAACCAGGCGATTAACCTGTGCTTCTTTGCGCGGCTTGCCCCTACAGGAGCCACCGCGTTTTTCAGAACGCTTTACCCAAAGTTGAAGGAAGTACTCATGAGCATTCCGTTCCGCATGCACACCGTCGTCGCCGCCCTGGGTTTGGCTGGCGCCGCCCTGTTCTCCACAGCGCATGCGCAAATCAAGATCGCCATGGTGGTTCCCACCACCGGCCCGCTGACGCAGTACGGCGACATGGTCAAGGAAGGCGTGAACACCGCCGTGGAAATGGCCAATGCGGCCGGCGGCGTCAACGGCAAGAAGATCGAGCTGGTGTCCGTCGATGACGCCTGCGAACCCAAGCAGGGTCCCGTGGCCGCCAACCGCGTGGTCAACGCCAAGATCGGCTACGTGATCGGCCCCGTCTGCTCGGGCGCATCGATTGCCGCAGCCCCGATCTACAACAACGAAGGCGTGGTCGTGGTGACCCCCTCGGCGACGTCCCCCGCCCTGACCGACGGCAAGAACTACCACTTCATCTTCCGCACCATCGGCCGCGATGACCAGCAGGGCCCGGCCGCCGCCAAGTTCATCCTGGAAAAGGCCAAGCCCAAGAAGGTTGCCGTGCTGCACGACAAGCAGTCGTATGGCCAGGGCATTGCATCCTCCGTGCGCGACGACCTGAAGAAGGCCGGCGTGGAAGTGGCCCTGTTCGAAGGCATCAACGCCGGCGACAGCGACTACTCCGCCGTCATCACCAAGCTCAAGAGCGCCGGCGTGGACTTCATCTACTACGGCGGCTACCACCCCGAAATGGGCCTGCTGCTGCGCCAGGCTTCCGAGCAGGGCCTGAAGGTCCGCATGATGGGCCCCGAAGGCGTGGGCAACCCCGAAGTCAACGCCATCGCCGGCAACGCCGTCGAAGGCATGCTGGTGACCCTGCCCGCAGACTTCTCGGCCAACCCCAAGAACGCCGCCGTGGTCAAGGCCTTCAAGGACAAGAAGCGCAATCCTTCGGGTGCCTTCCAGCTGACCGCATTTGCCGCCACGCAAGTGCTGCTGGACAGCATCAAGGCCGTGGGCGACAGCCCCGCCAAGGTGGCTGACCACCTGCACAAGTCCAACTTCGAGACCGTTCTGGGCTCGGTGGGCTGGAACAAGCAGGGCGACCTGAAGTCCTTCGACTTCCAGGTGTTCGAATGGCACAAGGACGGCAGCAAGTCGGTCGCTGCCAAGTAATCCCCCTCCGTCTGACTGACCGGGGCACGCATTCGGCGTGTCCCGGTCGTCTGCATCCTGGCCTTTTAGGCCTTTTCCTGTTTTGGGGCGGCATTACACCATGTCAGAACTCTTACCTCAGCTGATACAGCAGCTGTTCAACGGACTGTCCCTGGGCGCCATCTATGCCCTGATCGCCATCGGCTACACGATGGTCTACGGCATCATCGGGATGATCAACTTCGCCCACGGCGACATCTACATGATCGGGGCCTACATCGGCCTGGTCACGCTGTCGGCCATAGGCACGCAAAGCGGCCTGCCGGTGTGGGCCATCATCGGCCTGATGCTGGTGGTCTCGGTCTTCGTCACCGGCGTCTATGGCCTGGTGGTGGAGCAGGTGGCCTACAAGCCGCTGCGCCGCAGTCCCCGCCTGGTGGCCCTGATCTCGGCCATCGGCATGTCCATCTTCTTGCAGAACTGGGTGGCCCTGGGCCAGGGTGCGCGCGACATGGCCGTGCCCTCGCTGCTGCCGGGCGCGCTGCGCTTCGGTGCCGAAGGCGGCTTCGAGATCTATGTGCCCTACTCGCGCATCCTGATCATCGTGGTGGCCATCGTGCTCATGGTGCTGCTGACGCTGTACATCCGCCACTCGCGCATGGGCCGCGCCTCGCGCGCCTGCGCCCAGGACATGCACATGGCCAGCCTGCTGGGCATCGACACCAACCGCGTGATCTCGTTCACCTTCGTGCTGGGCGCCATGCTGGCGGCCGTGGGCGGGGTGCTGATCGCGCTGGCCGTGGGCAAGCTCAACCCGTTCATCGGCTTTCTGGCCGGCATCAAGGCCTTCACGGCCGCGGTGCTGGGCGGCATCGGCTCCATCCCCGGCGCCATGCTTGGCGGCGTGCTGCTGGGCGTGGCCGAAACCTTTGCGGCAGCCTACATCTCGTCCGAGTACAAGGACATCGTGGCCTTCGGCCTGCTGGTGCTGATCCTGCTGTTCCGCCCCACGGGCCTGCTGGGCAAACCTGAAGTGGAGAAGGTCTGATGAAAACCAAACCCACTTTGAACCTGCGCGACGCCCTGATCGCCACGGTAATGACGGCCGTGGTCGTCACGCCCATCTTCGGCCTGCACCTGGAACGTGCCGGCACCCGCACCATCATCAACCCCGACTGGACGGTGGTGGCCTGGGCCTGCGCCCTGGTCTTCCTGGTGCAGCTGCTGCGCCCGCTGATCGCGGCGAAGATGCCCAAGGTCTCGCTGCCCTCGCTGCCGCAGGCGCGCCCCAGCCACCGCAACGGCCTGATGCTGGCGGCCCTGCTGATCGCCGTGTCCTGGCCGTTCTTTGCGGGCCGCAACGCGGTGGACATCGCCACGCTGGCCATGATCTACGTGATGCTGGGCCTGGGCCTGAACATCGTCGTGGGCTTTGCCGGCCTGCTGGACCTGGGCTTCGTGGGCTTCTACGCCGTGGGCGCCTACACCTATGCGCTGCTCTTCCACTGGGCCGGCTGGTCCTTCTGGGAAGCGCTGCCGCTGGCCGGTGCCGCTGCCGCGATGTTCGGCTTCGTGCTGGGCTTTCCGGTGCTGCGGCTGCGCGGTGACTACCTGGCCATCGTGACCCTGGGCTTTGGCGAGATCATCCGCCTGCTGCTGGTCAACCTGACCAGCATCACGGGCGGGCCGGACGGCATCTCCAGCATCCCCAAGCCCACGGTGCTGGGCCTGGAGATGACGCGCACCCCCTCCACCGAGGGCGGCACGACGTTCCACCAGTTCCTGGGGCTGGAGTTCAGCTCGCTGCACATGGTGATCTTCCTGTACCTGATGGCGCTGCTGCTGGCCGTGGTCACGCTGTGGATCTCCAACCGCCTGGTGCGCATGCCCATAGGCCGCGCCTGGGAGGCACTGCGCGAGGACGAGATCGCCTGCCGCTCGCTGGGCCTGAACCCCATGAAGATCAAGCTGTCGGCCTTCACGCTGGGCGCCATGTTCGCCGGCTTCGGCGGTGCCTTCTTCGCGGCGCGCCAAGGCATCGTCAACCCCGAGTCCTTCACCTTCATCGAGTCGGCGCTGATCCTGTCCATCGTGGTGCTGGGCGGCATGGGCTCGCAGCTGGGCGTGATCATCGCGGCCATCTTGCTGACGGTGCTGCCCGAGCTGGCACGAGAGTTCTCCGAGTACCGCATGCTGATCTTCGGCCTGGTGATGGTGCTGATGATGGTCTGGCGCCCGCAGGGCCTGCTGCCCATGCGCCGTCGCCATGTGGAGGTGCGCTCATGAGGCATGCCGACACCATGATTTTTGGGACAACAGATAGCAGCAAGGGCCGGCAATGAGCGAGTATTTGCTAGAAGTCAAAGACCTGTGCATGCGCTTCGGCGGCCTGCTGGCCGTGGACCACGTGGGCTTCAACGTGCGTCCGCAGGAAGTGTTTGCCATCATCGGCCCCAACGGCGCCGGCAAGACCACGGTGTTCAACTGCATCAGCGGTTTCTACCAGCCCAGCAGCGGCTCCATCGCGCTGGACGGCAGCGCCATCGAGGGGCGCAGCAGCCACCACGTGGCCAACCACGGCGTGGTGCGCACCTTCCAGAACGTGCGCCTGTTCAAGTCCATGACGGTGCTGGAAAACCTGCTGGTGGCACAGCACCGCCGCTCGGGCGTCAACCTGCTGTCGGGCCTGTTCAACACGGCGGGCTACCGCCGCAGCGAGGAGGAAAAGATCGAGAGCGCCCTGCACTGGCTGGACGTGATGGGCCTGCGCGAGTTCGTCAACCGCGAGGCCGGCAACCTGGCCTACGGCCACCAGCGCCGCCTGGAGATCGCGCGCTGCATGATCACCAAGCCGCGCGTGCTCATGCTTGACGAACCCGCCGCCGGCCTGAACCCGCAGGAGAAAAAGGACCTGCAGGGCCTGATCGACCAGCTGCGCCGCCAGTACGGCATTGCCGTGCTGCTGATCGAGCACGACATGGGCCTGGTCATGGGCGTGTCCGAGCGCATCCTGGTCATGGAGTACGGCAAGCCCATCGCCATGGGTCTGCCGGATGCCATTCGCAACGATGAACGGGTCATCAAGGCCTATCTGGGAGAAGCCTGATGCCTGCCATGCTGCAACTGGAGAACATCTCCACCCACTACGGCGCCATCTGCGCGGTCGACAGCGTCAGCCTGCACGTCAACCAGGGCGAGATCGTCTCGCTGATCGGCTCCAACGGCGCCGGCAAGACCTCGCTGCTGATGACGGTGTGCGGCAACCCGCGCGCCAGCTCGGGCCGCATCTCGTTCGAGGGCGAGGACATCACCCAGCTTCCTTCGCACCACATCATGCGCAAGGGCATTGCGGTCTCGCCAGAAGGGCGGCGCATCTTCTCGGACCTCACGGTCACCGACAACCTGAAGATGGGCGGATTCTTCCTGGACAAGCCGCAGATCGAGGCCGGCATCGAACATGTGTTCGGCCTCTTCCCGCGCCTGCGCGAGCGCGCCCACCAGCGCGCCGGCACCATGTCGGGCGGCGAGCAGCAGATGCTGGCCATCGGCCGCGCGCTGATGAGCAAGCCCCGCCTGCTGCTGCTGGACGAACCCACGCTGGGCCTGGCGCCGCTGATCATTGCGCAGATCTTCGAGATCATCCAGACCATCCGCGCCGCTGGCGTCACGGTCTTCCTGGTCGAGCAGAACGCCAACCGCGCCCTGCAGATCGCCGACCGCGGCTATGTGCTGGAGACCGGCAAGGTGGTGCTGGAGGACACCGGCGCCAACCTGCTGACCAACGACGCCGTGCGCCGCGCCTACCTGGGCGCCTGAGCGCCTGCGCGCCCGGCAAAACGCCGGCAATACTGCACGCCGGCACTGAACGGAGGCCCGCCATTCGGCGGGCCTTTTCATTTCAGAGCCCGCGAGACCTCATACCAGGCCGCGCTGCTTGAGCAACGCCCAATGCGCATCCGGCAGACGGACCTTCATGGCCTTCAAGGGATCGACCTCGCCCGTGTTGTCGGCAAAGGCCACCACGAAATCATCGGTCACGGGCAGGCCCGCCTGCCTGACCATGCTCTCCAGCAAGGGCAGCATGTGCCTGAGCACCCGCATGGCCGAGGCATTGCTTTGCTTCATCTCCATCAACTGGCCATGCAGCAGGCAGGCTTCGCCTAGCGCCTCGTCGGAGAACCAGTGCTCATCGGCCTCGCCCATGCCGCGTATCTCGTCCGGCGCCCACAGGTAATACGGAATCTCTTCACCACGCTCCAGCACCGCGCGCCGATAGGATTCGCGCCCCCAGACCAGAAAAGGCGGCCAGGCTGCAGTCAGGTCCTCATGCGTGTAGCAAAGCAAAAGACCGTAGAGCGGTTCACCGCGTGGGATCTGCTGCAAGGCCGTGGCCAGTGACTGCTCCAGCAGCTGCTGCACACGCGCCTCGACGGTCTTCAGCGTCTCGCCCCTGGGCAGGCGCAGGTAGAGCAGCCTGTCGGCACCCGGCTCGGGCTGGCCCTGGGTGTCCAGGTATTGAAGGTGGATGCGATCCAGAACGCCGTCCGCGCCATGCACGAACACATGCCGCGTGAGCCAGGGCTTCTCACGGGTTTCCCAGTTCCGGGTCACGCTGCACTGCAGTTGCCGGCCGTCGTACTCATAACGGCTGTCCATGCCACGGTAGCCAAGGTGCATGTGATGGGCGACCAGCCGCCCCTCCTCGTAGCGGCTTTGGCTGACGGAATCGATGCTGCCGCCTCCATGCCACGACACGGTTGTGCGCTGGCCGGGCGTGTACAGGCATACCTGCTCGCGCGCGTTGGACCGGCATTCGATGACGATACGGCCCTGGGCATCAAAGCCGTGGTGCACATGCTTTTGCGGGTCTGCCCGCCCATCGCTGAGCCAGCGTGCGGCAGGGCCGCCGAACAGCTCACGGGCATAGGGTTCGTCAAAGCTCATGGAGTCGGACGCCCAGCGCCAGCTTGCGACCTGCCTGCGGATCTCGGCCCTCAATCGCTCCGAGGCCTCGGCACCGCTGAATTTCGAATACAGGGCCTGGATTTCTGAAGGGGAATTCATGTTCAAGCGAGATGCATGCGCGCGGAAAAAACCATTCTTGCATGGCGCTCCAATCCCGCTGCCGCGATTCTGGAAGTGGTCTGGCCGTGCTCCCTGGATTGTGCTGCCGGCCCTCGCATGGCAGCGCTATAAATGCAGCTTCGCCCAAGAATTACCACCCGCAAGGCCGCCCATGAACGCCCCCGCCCCCCATGACATGCTGCAACCCCTGGCCATCGACGTGGTGTCCGTGCAGTCCCAGGTCGTCTACGGCCGCGTTGGCAACAACGTGGCCATGCCCACGCTGCAGGCACTGGGGCTGGCGGCGGCGGCCGTGCCCACGGTGGTGTTCAGCAATACGCCGCACTATCCCAGCATCCACGGCGGAGCAATTGCCGCCGAGTGGTTTGCGGGCTATCTGCAGGACCTGGGCGCGCGCGGCGCGCTCAGGCAACTGCAGGCCGTGCTGGCCGGCTACCTGGGCGGGCCGGAACAGGCCGGGCTGCTGGCGGACTGGGTGGCGGGCCTGCTGCAGCAGCGCCCCGGCCTGCGCGTGGTGGTGGACCCGGTGATCGGCGACCACGACAGCGGCATCTACGTGGACCCCGCCATGGTCGAGGCCTACCAGCGCCACCTGCTGCCCCTGGCCGACGGGCTGACACCCAACCATTTCGAGCTGGAACGGCTGACCGCGCGCCCTGTGCACGGCATGGACGATGTGGTCCAGGCCGCGCGCAGCCTGCTGACCGGCCGCACGCAGTGGGTGGCCGTGACCAGCGCGGCGCCCGAGCTGGGCGGCGAGCATGCACTGCGCATGCGCGTGGCGCTGGTCACGCGCGAGGACGTGCATGTGGTCACCCACGCGCGCGTGGATGCGGTGCCCAAGGGAACGGGCGACTTGTTCAGTGCCGCACTCACCGGCCACTGGCTGCAGGGCGCCAGCCTGCGCGAGGCGGCCGAGCGCGCCTGCGAACGCATCGTGCAGGCGCTGGAGCGCACGCGGCAGGCGCGCAGCGCCGAGCTGCTGCTGCCCTCGGACCCCGTCGCCGCCCGGGCAATGACCGCGCAGGCAGCACCGGCAGCACGGGCACAAGCGATACCATCGCCCGCATGAACAATGCATCGCCTCTCCTTTCCCTGACGATTCTCACGGGCGCTTCGCGCGGCATGGGCCTGGCCATGGCCCGGCAACTGCTCGATGCCGGCCATGAGCTGGTCACGCTGTCGCGCTCCACCAGCGAAGACCTGAACCGGGCCGCCGCCACGGCAGGCGCCCCGCTGCAGCAGTGGAGCGTGGACCTGGGCGAGCCCGAGGCAGCGGCCCACAGGCTGGGCGAATGGCTCGCCGGGCTGGACGCCACGCGCTACGCCAGCGTCACCCTGATCAACAACGCGGGCGTGATTCCGCAGATCGCGCCGCTGTCGCAGCTGCGGCCCGCCGACATCGCCCAGGCCATGCGCGTGGGACTGGAGGCGCCCATGCTGCTGACGGCCGCCTTCCTGGCCGCCACCGAAGGCTGGACGGCCGTGCCGCGCAAGGTGCTCAACATCTCTTCCGGCCTGGGGCGGCGCGCCATTGCCTCGCAGGCCTCTTACTGCGCGGCCAAGGCCGGCATGGACCATTTCAGCCGCAGCGTGGCGCTGGACGAGGCGCTCAAGCCCCACGGCGCGCGCATCTGCTCGCTGGCGCCCGGCGTCATCGACACCGACATGCAGGTGCAGCTGCGCAGCGCCGATGCCGCAGCCTTTCCCGATGCAGGCAACTTCGCCCAGCTCAAGGAGGGCGGCAAGCTGTCCACGCCCGAGCAGGCCGCCACCCTGGTGCTGGGCTGGCTGCAGCGCGCGGATTTTGGCGAGCAGGTCGTGGCCGACGTGCGCCAGCCCTGAACGCACGGGTCTGGCAGGCCCGATGCAGCAATGAAAATCCCGGCAGCAGACAGAAACATATCGCCGTGCTGCCGGAAACAATCCAGCCATTCGCCCTGGAAAATATTCCGCAATTTTTACCGGTTGCAGGAATCATTTCCCATATCCAGACCGCGCATTGCCTTCAAAAACGTCATCTGGCAAAGGATGACGTTGTTCGTCTGCGTTTGCCAGTCCCGCTTTTCCAATCCTCCTACAGTGGCATTTATTGCGGCTGGCAAGAATGGGGCACTCAACTCCAGGAAATCCAGCCATGTCCATTGCCTATTCCGATCCCCTGGCAACGCCAGTGGTCCCTGCGGCCAATACATCCGTCAGCGGTGTTTCATGGGCGGCGATATTCGCGGGCGCCATGGCGGCGGCCTCGCTGTCGCTGCTGCTGTTCATTCTGGGCACGGGCCTGGGCCTGTCGTCTGTCTCGGTATGGACCGGCCAAGGCATGGATGCCGGCGCCCTGGGGTGGACGGCCGTGGCCTGGATCGCCTTCACCCAGCTGGCCTCCGCCGGCGTGGGCGGGTACCTGGCCGGGCGGCTGCGCACCCGCTGGCAAGGCGTGCATACGGACGAGGTCTACTTCCGCGACACGGCCCACGGCTTTCTGTCCTGGGCGCTGGCCACGCTGGCCATGGTGGCCCTGATGGGCGCTGCTGCAGGCGGTGCTGTCTCCGGCGCCTTCAAGGCCGCGCAGACCGTGGCCACCAGCGCCTCCAGCGTGGTGGGTGGCGCGATCGGCGCCGCCGGCGGTGCGGCTGCTGGCGGTGCCGCAGCCATGGCCGGTGCCTCGGGCGCCGACGCCTCGCCCCAGGGCCTGGCCTACTGGACCGGCAGCCTGTTCCGCAATTCCGCGGCAACCTCCGGCAGCACAACGCCTGCCGACATGGCCAGCGCCACGCGGGAGGCCGGCGTGATCTTTGCCCAGTCGCTGCGCACCGGCCAGCTTTCTGCGGCCGATGAGCAATATCTGGCCCAGCTGATTGCGCGAAATTCCGATATTCCGGTGGAAGAAGCGCAAAAGAAAGTGCGAAGCACCTTTGATTCCGTACAGATGCAGATAAAGCAGGCCGAGCAAAAGGCAGAAGAGGCCAAGCAAAAGGCCAAGCAGGCCGCTGAAGAAACGCGAAAGGCCACCGCCCATTCCATGCTCTGGCTGTTTGTTTCCCTGATGCTGGGCGCCTTTGTGGGCAGCCTGTGCGCCACCTGGGGTGGCCGCCAACGCGATGCCATTTGATTTTGCATCGCAGTCAACACCATCCAACCATTCATTGAACGGAGGCCATTCATGCGATCCATACTGCTTTTTCTTCTGGGCGTGCCCATTCCCATCATCATCTTGATTGCACTGATGTTCTGAAGGAGCGCCACATGCCCGCACCGCGCCGCAGCCACCCGGTCACGCAGCAGCCGCGGCGGGCTGCTGCGGCCAGCGGGCAGGACAAGGCTGCCGCTTCGCTGGCGGCCTACCGGCAAAAGCGCGACTTCACGCGCACGCCGGAGCCCTCGGCAGAACCTTCCAGCGACACGATTGCAGGGCAGCCCGGCACGGTTGTCCTGCAATTCGTCATTCAAAAGCACTGGGCCAGCCACCTGCACTACGACTTCCGGCTGGAGCTGGACGGCAGCATGAAAAGCTGGGCCGTGCCCAAGGGCCCCAGCTACGACCCGGCCGACAAGCGCATGGCCGTCCAGGTGGAAGACCACCCCATGGCCTACAACCGCTTCGAAGGCCAGATTCCGCCGGGCCAGTACGGTGCGGGCAAGGTCATCATCTGGGACCGGGGCACCTGGTGGCCACAAGGCGACGCCGCCGAGGGCCTTCGCAAGGGCAAGCTCAAGTTCGAACTGCGCGGCCACAAGCTGCAGGGCCGCTGGACCCTGGTGCGCATGCGCGGCAAGGACGATGCCAAAAAACCCGCGTGGCTGCTGATCAAGGAGCATGACGGGCTGGAACGCTCCGCCGGCGAATTCAGCGTGGTCGAGGACATGCCCGACAGCGTGGCCGGCCTTCCCCTGGAACCTGCAGCAGCGGCAACGACAGAAACAGCAACAGCGCCAGCGCCAGCACGAAAGCAGCACGCCGGCACCGCGACCATGCCGCAGGAGATCGCCCCCCAGCTGGCGACCTTGGTGGACCGCCCGCCCACGGAGGCCGGGCAATGGATCTTCGAGAGCAAGTTCGACGGCTACCGCCTGCTGGCCCGCATCGACAGCGGTACCGTGCGGCTTGTCACGCGCAACGGCAAGGACTGGACCGCCAGAATGCCTGCCCTGGCCCGCGCCTTGGCGGCCCTGCCCTTGCAAACAGGCTGGATCGACGGCGAGGTGCTGATGCTGGACAGCGACGACCGCCCCGACTTCCAGGCCCTGCAGAACGCCTTCGACGGCGAGCACACCGACCTGCTGGTCTTCTTCGCCTTCGACCTGCTGTGGCACGACGGCCAGGACCTGCGCCAGCAGCCCGTGGAACAGCGCCGCCAGCGGTTGCAGGAGCTGCTGCACAAGGCGCCGTCGGACCGCGTTCGGTTCAGCCAGGCCTTTGACGCCCCGCCCGCCGATCTGATGGCCGTCGCCTGCCGGCTGGGCCTGGAGGGCGTGATCGGCAAGCGGCGCGGCAGCGCCTACGTCTCGCGGCGCAGCATGGACTGGATCAAGCTCAAGTGCGGCCACCGTCAGGAGTTCGTGATCGCCGGCTATACCGATCCCCAGGGCTCGCGCACCGGCCTGGGGGCCCTGGTCCTCGCCGTGCATGGCGAGGACGGGCAGCTGCACGCGGCCGGCAAGGTCGGCACGGGTTTCAACGCACGCACCCTGGCCGACCTGCGCCAGCGCCTGGACGGCCTGGCCACCGGCACATCCCCGCTGGCAGACACCCGAGGCCTTGGCAGCCAGGTGCACTGGGTGCGCCCCACCCTGCTGGCCGAAGTCTCGTTCGCGCAATGGACCGCGGACGGCCGCATCCGCCACGCCGTATTCCAGGGCCTGCGCACGGACAAGCCTGCGCGCCGCATCGCAAAAGAGGAGCCACAGCACGTGCCATCGACCGCATCTTCACCCCGCACCGCAACCCGCCACAAAGCCGCCCCGCCCCGCATGGCCAAGGCGGCGCGCCTGCCCGCCACGATCGCCATCACCCATGCCGAGCGTGTCATTGACCCCTCCACCGGCATCACCAAGATGGAGCTGGCGCGCTACTACGCCACGGTGGCCCCCTTCATGATCACCCACCTCAAGGCCCGGCCCGTGGCCATGGTGCGCGCGCCGGAGGGCATCGAGGGCGAGCTGTTCTTCCAGAAACACATGGACCAGACGCCGCTGCAGGGCATTGCCGCCCTGGCGCCCGAACTCGATCCCGGCCATGCGCCGCTGATGGAGGTGGCGCGGCGTGAAGGCCTGGTGGCGGCCGCGCAGATGAACACCATCGAATGGCACACCTGGAATGTCCGCCGGGACCGCATCGACCGGCCCGACCGCATGACCTTCGACCTGGACCCCGGCGAGGGCGTGCCCTGGACGCAGGTGCAGGAAGCGGCCACCTTGCTGCATGTGCTGCTGCAGGAGCTGGAGCTGCCGGCCTTCCTCAAGACCAGCGGCGGCAAGGGCCTGCATGTGGTCGTGCCGATCAAGCGGCTGCTGGACTGGGACACGGTCAAGGCCTTCTCCCAGGCCGTGGTCCAGCACCTGGCCAGCACCGTGCCCCAGCGCTTCGTGGCCAAGAGCGGGCCACGCAACCGCGTGGGAAAAATCTTCGTGGACTACCTGCGCAACGGCTTTGGCGCCACCACGGCCTGCGCGTGGACAGCGCGTGCGCGGCCCGGCATGGGCATCTCCGTGCCCGTGGGCTGGAACGAGCTCGACAGGCTCACGGGCGGCGCGCACTGGACCATTCGCTCGGTGGACCAGCGCCTGCGCCTGGGCAACTCGCCCTGGGAGCACTACGGCACGGCGGCCACCAGCCTGGGCCGCGCCATGAAGGCGCTGGGCTTCGAGGCACCGGCCCGCGAAGAGCCGCCAACGAGGAAAGCACAACGATGACCAGGAAAGCCACATCTCCCCGCACGGCCCCGGCCGTCTCCTCGCGCAGCCTGTGGAAGGGGGCCATCAGCTTTGGCCTGGTCCACATCCCGATAGGCCTGTATGCAGCCACGGCCAGCACGGACATCGACTTCGACTGGCTGGACAAGCGCAACATGCAGCCCGTGGGCTACAAGCGCATCAACAAGGTCACAGGCAAGGAGGTGGCCTCGGCCGACATCGTCAAGGGCGTGGAATTCGAAGAAGGCCGCTACGTGGTGCTGAGCGCCGAAGAGATTGCCGCCGCCTTTCCCAAGACCACGCAGACCATAGAGATCGAGGCCTTTGTCGATGCCGACGATATCCCCTTCATCTACCTGGAGCGGCCCTACTACACCGCCCCCCTGCACCGGGGCGGGAAGGTCTACGCACTGCTGCGCGAGGCGCTGCGCAAGAGCAACAAGGTGGGCGTGGCCAAGGTCGTCATCCAGGCCAAGCAGCACCTGGCCATCCTGATCCCCTGCGGCCGGGCGCTGGTGCTGAACCTGCTGCGCTGGGGCGGCGAGATCCGTTCCTTCGAGCAGCTGGACCTGCCGCCGCTGGACGCAAGGGCCGCAGGCATCAAGGCCGCCGAAATGACCATGGCCCTGGCACTGATCAAGGACATGAGCCAGGCCTGGGACGCCGACCAGTTCCGCAACTCCTTCAGCGAGGAAATCCACCAGCTGGTGCAGGCCAAGGCCCATGCGGGCGACGTGCAAAGTGTGCAAAGGCAGCAGGACGCGCCCGCCGCACCCGCCAACGCAGCCGTGCTGGATCTGACCGCCCTGCTCAGGAGCAGCCTGGGCAAGGCAGGCAGCGGGGCCCCCGCCTCCGCGGCCAAGGAAAAAAATACCGGGGCGGTGGCAAAAGCTGCAAAAGCTGCAAAAGCGCCCGCGACCCGGACAACGCCCAAGCCCCGAAAGCCAGCGTCCAAGGCGCCTGCAAAACGTTCAACATCCAAATGAAAGGGACCATTGCCGTTTTGCATAATCTACAAATGGCATTTCATGATAAAAAATACATGCATTTTTGCCGCAAAAATGGATTCCATGATATTCATAGCAAATTCCAATGATTTACCAAAAGTAATCTTCCGAATTTCCTACACGCCGTGGATTTTTCAGGCAGCACAATGAAATTGCAGTGATGACGGCATCGCTGTTTACTTAAGGAGTATGGAAATGACGCAACAGACCAATAACCCTCAAGGCAACACGGCCAGCAACCAGCAAAACGACAAGAACAAGCAGAACCAGCAGCAGCAACAAAACAATCCGGGGCAGCAGCAGCAAAGCAATCCCAATAATCCCAACCATCAGCAACAGCAGAGCAACCCCCAGCGCAACCAGCCGGGTCAGCAGCAAAAGCAGGACAGCCACCAGCAGCGTTGAGCCGCAGGTTGCATGACCTGAAAAAAGGGTCCTCCGGGCCCTTTTTTTATTTTCCCATTGCGGCAACTGAAAAACATACCGTTGCTCCGCTTGAAATATCCGCGTCAAAAGAACATGGCGTTCATTCCCAAGGAGTGCATCATGGCCAAGAAAGCCCCAGCTGAAAAGAAATCCCCATCCCAATGCCCCGTTGGCCACGGCGGAGAACTCCAGCAGCAGGCCGAAGCCTCTCATCCTGTATTGACGACGCAGCAGGGCATACCGGTTGCGGACAACCAGAATTCATTGAAGCAAGGGCCAAAGGGACCCACGCTGCTGGAAGATTTCATATTGCGCGAGAAAATCACGCATTTCGACCATGAGCGCATTCCGGAGCGGATCGTCCATGCACGCGGCACAGGTGTCCACGGTTATTTCCAGCTGACCGATTCACTGGAGCAGTACACCACCGCCAAGGTGCTGACCGAAACCGGCAAGCAGGTGCCGGTCTTCGTGCGCTTTTCCACCGTGGCCGGCGGCGCAGGCTCGGTGGACACCCCGCGCGATGTGCGCGGCTTCGCCATCAAGTTCTATACCGAAGAGGGCAACTGGGATCTGGTCGGCAACAACATTCCGGTGTTCTTCATCCAGGACGCCATGAAATTTCCCGACATGGTCCATGCCGTGAAGATGGAGCCGGACCGGGGCTTTCCACAGGCCGCCACGGCGCACGACACGTTCTGGGACTTCATCTCCCTCATGCCCGAGTCCATGCACATGGTCATGTGGATCATGAGCGACCGCACCATCGCGCGCAGCCTACGCATGATCGAGGGCTTTGGCGTGCATAGTTTCCGGCTGGTCAATGCGCAAGGCAAAAGCACCTTCGTGAAATTTCACTGGCGGCCTGAGCTGGGCATCCAGTCCACGGTCTGGGACGAGGCCCTGAAGCTGCAGGCCGCCGACAACGACTACCACCGCCGCGACCTGTTCGAGGCCATCGAGGCGGGCGACTACCCGGCCTGGGAGCTGTGCGTGCAGCTGTTCTCGCAGGAACAGGCCGACGCCCTGCCCTATGACCATCTGGACCCCACCAAGATCATTCCGGAAGAGGAAATACCGCTGCGCAAGATCGGCCGCTTCGTGCTGGACCGCTGGCCCGACAACTTCTTTGCCGAGACCGAGCAGGTCGCCTTCTGCCCGGCCAACCTGCCCCCGGGCATCGACTTCAGCAACGATCCGCTGTTGCAGGGCCGCCTTTTCTCTTACCTGGACACCCAGCTGTCGCGACTGGGCGGGCCCAACTTCACGCAGCTGCCCATCAACGCGCCCAAATGCCCGTTTGCCCACGACCAGCGCGACGGCCATATGCAGACCCAGGTGCCCAAGGGCCGCGTGGCCTACGAGCCCTCCAGCCTGCAGGCCGACAGTCCGCGCGCCTCGGCGGCGCGCGGCTTCAGGCACTTTGCCCAGGATGACGGGGACGGCGCCAAGGGCCGCATCCGCCCCGAAAGCTTTGCCGACCACTACAGCCAGGCGCGCATGTTCTACGCCAGCCAGAGCGCGGTGGAGCAGGCCCACATCGCCAGCGCCCTGGTGTTCGAGCTGTCCAAGGTGCAGACGCCGCATGTGCGACTGGCCGTGGTGGGCCACCTGCAGGTGATAGACGCCGACCTGGCAAAGCGCGTGGCCGACGGCCTGGGCCTGCCCCAGCTGCCGCCTGCCGCCAAGCCAGCCGTGCCCCCGCAAAAGCTGCCGCCCAGCCCGGCCACGCGCATCATCGACCGCATGAAACCCACACTGCAGGGCCGCTGCGTGGCCATCCTGGTGGATGAAGGCTCCAGCGCCCGGCACATTGCCGCCTTCCACAAGGCCCTGGTGGCGCAAAAGGCCAGCGTGAAGATCATTGCGCCCAAGATCGGCGGCGCCACGCTGGACGACGGCAGCCACCTGCCTACAGACGGCCAGTTGGCCGGATCGCCCTCGGCGCAGTTCGACGCCGTGGTGTCCATCCTCACGCCGCAGCGCGGCGAAGCCCTGGCCCGGGAAGCGGCCGCGCAGGACTGGTTCCGCGATGCCTTCGGCCACCTCAAGGCCATTGCGGCCTGCAAGGCCACGGGGCACATCCTGCAGACCGCGGGCATCACGCCGGACGAGGGCGTGTTTCCCATCGACACGCCCAAGCCCTTTGTCGAAGGCGCCAAGAAACGCTTCTGGGACCGCGAGCCCACGCTGAGGACGCTGGCCTGAGGCCGCAGGCCACCGGTTTTCGCGAATCATTGCTACCAAATGTCAACGCTTCGGCCCCGTGCAAGGGTCCGGGCATGGCGATTGCTGCAGCGGCTGCATGGCCGCTGCGGCCCGCCACCATCACAGGAGAAACCGTTCCATGATCGCTGCACCACCCACACCGCCTGCCACACCTCCCGTCGCTCCGCCGGTCAATCCGCCGCCGACCGAGCCGCTGGTGCCACCCGTGGGTGATCCTCCGCCGGCTCCGGCGCCTTCACCCTATTCCGATCCCCCCATCGCACCTCCGCCTCCGCCGCCGCAGGGGTTGCACTGACTGCAGACCTCATCCATGTCAACGACCGCATGCCCGGCTGGCGCCGCGTGCGGCGTGGCAAAGGCTTTTCCTATGTGGACCAGGACGGCAGGCCCGTGCGCGACGCCCAGGCGCTGGAGCGCATCCGCAAATTGGCCATTCCACCGGCCTATGTGGATGTATGGATCTGCCCTGACGCCCGGGGCCACCTGCAGGCCACGGGCCGCGATGCCCGCGGGCGCAAGCAATACCGCTATCACCCGCAGTGGCAGGAGCAGCGCAAGCAGGTCAAGTTCGACCGCATGCGCGAGTTCGGCCGGCATCTGCCCGCCATTCGGCGTGCCGTGGCGCGGGACCTCAGGCCGGGGCGGCCGCAGCTCGAAACCGTGGTGGCCACCATCGTCTGGCTGCTGGACTGCACGGCGCTGCGCGTTGGTAATGACGAGTATTCAGAAGCCAATGGATCCTTCGGCCTGACCACGCTCAGGAACCGCCACGCCCAGGTGCGCGCCGGCGAGCTGACGCTGAGCTTCAAGGGCAAGAGCGGCGTCGCCCAGCAGGCCCGCGTGTCCGACCGGGCCGTGGCCCACGTCGTCAAGCGCTGCCAGGACCTGCCGGGGCAGCGGCTTTTCCAGTTCGTGGACGACGAGGGGAATGTTCACCATGTGCGCTCCGAGCACGTGAACGACTACATCCGCAGGATCTGCAGCAAGGCCGGGGCAGACGAGGCAGACGGACCGGACTTCAGTGCCAAGGACTTCCGTACCTGGCATGCCAGCGTGTACGCGCTGGAGCTGGCCATGGCCGCCGCAGCGTCACCGGCGGGCAGCCGCCATCCAGGCGCGCTCACCTTCACGGACCTCATCGCCGAGGTGGCGCGGCGCCTGGGCAATACCTGTACGGTTTGCCGCAAGTTCTACATCCATCCCCAGGTACTGGCCCTGTGCGAGCAGCCCGGACAATGCCCGCCCGCCGCGACCGCTGCACCCGCACGGCGCACGCGCGGGCTGAGCGCCAAGGAATGCCTGTTCCTGGGCCTGCTGGAGCCCCAGCCCCGGCCCCGCAGGACCCCGCCCCGCCGTGGCCAGGGCGCCAGCCGCCGGCCCGCCTGATCCGCTTGATCCTCTCTTTGCGGCGACGGCGGCGGGGACCGGACCACCCGGCAAGCACTGTGCCTGTGGACTGACACAGATGCATACATCCCAGCCCCTAAACTGCCGGATCATGAATTTTTGTCAAAACAGGCTGCGGCCAGCAGCTCTGGAGGCCATGGAATGAACCACGTGCTGATCGTCGATGACGACGCGGACTCGGCAGCCACCATGCGCGAACTGGTGGGCGTGGACCGCTTTTCGGTCGCCGTGGCCCACACCCTGCGCGATGCGCGCCGCCAGATGGCCATGCAGCCGCCCAGCCTGGTTCTGCTGGACCTGCAGCTGCCCGATGGCAACGGTATGGACCTGTTCGGCGACCGGCAAGTGCCGCAGGACTCGCAGATCGTGCTGGTGACCGGACATGCCAGCCTGGACTCCTCCATCGAAGCCCTGCGCCGAGGCGCCATGGACTATCTGGTCAAGCCCGTGGGCATAGGCCGGCTCGAGGACATTCTTTCGCGCTTTCTCATCCCCACGCCGGGCCTGTCGGGCGCGGACAGCCGCAACGGCGCAGGCCCGGCCTCCGATCAGATCACGGCACAAGACCATTGCGCACCCGCTGGCAGCTACTGCGCGCAGGAAGGACGCTTTGGCCGACTCCTGGGCCAATCGCCTCCCATGCAGCGCCTGTACCAGCAGATGGAGCGCGTGGCGGGCACCTCGGTCACGGTGTTCCTCACGGGGGAGAGCGGCACCGGCAAGGAGGTCGTGGCGCAGACCCTGCACGACTTGAGCCAACGGCGCAGCCGCCCGTTTCTTGCCGTGAACTGCGGCGCCATTTCGCCGCATCTCATCGAAAGCGAGATCTTCGGCCACGAAAAGGGCAGCTTCACGGGCGCCGACCGCCAGCACCAGGGCTTTTTCGAGCGCGCGGCCACGGGCACGCTGTTCCTGGACGAGATCACGGAAATGCCCATGGAGCTGCAGGTCAAGCTGCTGCGCGTGCTGGAGACCGGCCGCTTCATGCGCGTGGGCTCCACCCAGACGCTGCAGACCGATGTGCGCGTGATCGCCGCCACCAACCGCTGCCCCTTCGAGGCCGTGGCCAGCGGCAGGCTGCGCGAGGACCTGCTGTACCGGCTGAACGTCTTTCCCATCGAGCTGCCGCCGCTGCGCGAGCGCCTGTCCGACGTCCCGCTGCTGGCCCAGCACTTGCTGCAGGCCATCTCTCAGCGAGAGGGGCAGACCAAGCAGTTCACGGCGTCGGCCCTGAGGCAGTTGGCGCAGCACAGCTGGCCCGGCAATGTGCGCGAGCTGCGCAATGCCGTGCAGCGTGCCTACGTCATGGAGCCCGGCCCGCAGGTAGGCACCGAATGGCTGCCCCGCCCACCGGTGGCCATTGCCCAGCCCGCCCCCATGCCGGTGTCATTGCACGCATCCGTGCACACATCCGTGCCTGCACAGCTGGCCGCCAACGCCCCGCAATTGCCGCCCACTGCGCAGGCCGCGCCTGTCGCCGTGCATCCGTTCGCCGACCACGGCGCGGCAGGCGACGCCTACGACCTGCCCGATATGGAGCCGGCCACCATACAGCTGCCCATCGGCATGACCATGGCGCAGGCCGAGCGGCTGCTGATCCAGGCCACGCTCAAGCAGTGCAAGTACCAGAAGGAACGCACGGCCGCCGTGCTCGGCATCAGCCTCAAGACGCTGTACAACCGGCTCAAGGACTATGCGGGCGGCAAAAAGGACAGGACGGACCCCGAACCCGGCTGACACGTGCGCAGACGCGCACAGCACCTGCTGCCGTTGCCTTGCGGGCACGCTGCTTGCCACCCTGCAAGCACCTTTGAGCAACCAAGGACAAGCCCATGGACTCCTCTCCTGCCCGCGCCTACGGTGTCTTCAAGCCCGTGGGCCACATGGTGGTCTCTTTTCCCACGGCTGCGCAGGCCGATGACGGCATGGCGGCGCTGCAGGCGCTGAACCTGCCCGAGCAGGACGTACGGCGCTACACCGACCGGGAAATGCTGGCCCAGATCGACCAAGACCTGCGACAGGCCAGCCCCGTGGCCGCCGTGGGCCAGGAACTCAATCTGGTCAAGGCCCACCAGGCCCTGGCCGAGCGCGGCTACCACTGGCTGGTGGTACGGGTGGACAGCGACGAGGCCGCACGCAACGCCGCCGATGCCCTCAAGGCCGCCGGCGCCGAGCGCGCCCAGCTCTACGGCCGCTTCATCATCGAGGAATTGATAGAACACGCCGCCGATCTGCCCCAGGTCAGCGAGTCGCCCGACCGGGGCCTGGACGCCCAGACACCTTCAGGCCGCGAAGCCGAGCGTGCACAAATCCGCCCCGCGCCGGCCCAGGGCAACGGCACCCCGCAACCGGAGCGCTGAGTCGCTTGCGACGGGCAGGCACGCCGATTGCCATTGATATTCAACTGCAACTTTTGTCAAAGGCGATGCCATGGATTTCCTCATCTGGCTGATGGTGGGCGGGCTGATCGGCTGGATCACCAGCATGGTCACGAACACCCAGGCCCAGCAAGGCATTTTGCTCAACGTGGCAATAGGCGCCATCGGCGCCTTGCTGGGCGGCTGGCTGCTGGCGCCGCTGCTGGCGCCCTCGGCCATGGATGCGCAGGCGCAGGTGCCGGCCACATCCATGTCCATCTTCATTTCCATGGCCAGCGCCGTTGCGCTGCTGGCCATCTTCAACCTGTGCAAACCGCGCATGCGCCACTGAGGCGGCCCGGCCACGGGCCATTGACTTGCAGGAAAGGAGCCTCCATGAGCAAAGATCCCTTCCAGACCAGAAGTACCGCTGGCAGCACCGACCTCTCCCGCCAGGGCAGCGCCGTGTGCAAGAAACCGCTGCACTCCATTGCCACGGCGCTGGCGGCGGGGCTGCTGATCGCGCGCCTCGCACGCTGACCGGGCTCGGCCCTCCTCTCTTTTTCGACTTTCCTGCTTGCTGACTGCGCGCCCCGGCGCGCAGTCCTGTTTCCAGGGCCGCGAATGCCAGCTCAGTCCAGGCTTTGCGCAAGACAATCCTGCGCCGCCATGGGCACGCGCGGCAGCACCAGAGAGACGGCCAGGCCGCCGCTGTCTCCATCGCCGTCGCCTCCCCCGCTGCCGCCCTCGGCCCACGCCACGCCACCGCCAGCCAGGCATAGCCGGCGCGCCAGGGCCAGGCCGCAGGAGGCATCTGCATCGGCGTCGCTCAACCGCACGCCGGGGCGGGATTCCTGCGGCCGCTGCGGCGCCTCGGCGCTGGCTGCGGCCACTACGCCCGCTACGCCCGCTTCGCCCGGACCCACCCCCTCCGGCCTCGGCTCGGTGTCCTGCCAGTGGGCCACGGCCTCGATGCGGATCTCCACCTGCTCGCCCTTGGCGGCCGATGCCGCAAGATGTCCGCCCACGGGATGTGCCGCCATGCGCACGCGTGCGCCATCGGGCAAGGCCTCGCGCACGGACAGGAAAATGCTGATCAGCGCCAGCTCCAGCTCGTCAGGGTCCACATACACGCCCAGGCGCGCGGCCGGCTGGCCCGGCGGGCTGGCCTCGGCGGGCTCAGCCACCTCCAGCGCCACGCGCTTTCCCAGCACCACGGCCAGCGTGCCCCGCACCCCCGGCAACCAGCGGTACAGATCCACCACCAGCGCATGCGTGCTGTGGCGCGGCCCGAAGCGCAGCAGCTGCTGCGTCAACCGGCTGGCCGTGTCCACCGAACGCAGCATGGCCTGTGCAGGCAGGCGCAGGTTCGGGTCCTCCGAACGACGCTCAATCAGATAGGCGCTGTTGCTCAGAACGCCGAGCTGGTTGTTGAACTCATGGGAGAAGCGGCCTGCCAGCCGGCCGACCACCTGCAGGCGCTCGTTCTGGATATGGGCCTCGCCGGCTTCGTTGTCCCGCTCCCCCGGTGCGCCGCCGGCCTGGCTGCGCCGGGCCGGCCTCATCGGGTCCGCCCTGCCACGCAGGGCCAGCCCCGCCAGGCCCAGGCCGGCCAGCGCAAACAACACGATCGCCGCCCAGATCACGCCCCTCAGGAGCGGGGAACACGCCGGATCCAGCGCGGAACAGGGAACCCAGCTCACCCAGGTCCAGCCCTGGGCCGTCCTGCTGAAGAAAACGCGCAGGGTGCCGCCCTGCGCATCGGGCACATCCAGCCAGCCGTGCGCCAGGCTGGAAGCCAGGCGCTCGCTGAAATCAGCGGGCAAGGCAGGCTGACCCGTTGCCGCAGCCGTGCCGGCCGGCACCGCACGGCCCGCGCTGTCCACCAGAAAGCCGGACCATCCCGCCTCCAGCAGCGGTTGGACGGCAGCCAGCGCCTGCTCGGCATTGGCAGCGCGTGGCTCCTGCCTGTCCAGCAGACGGGCCGCGGCCATGCTGGCGATGCGAACGGCCTGCTCCTGCGCCGCGTGCCCGGATTGATAGGCGCGCAACAGCAGCCAGGACGAGGCGGCCAGCACAAGCACCAGCAAGGCCAGAAGCAACAGGACCCGTCTCAGGCGCATGGACATGGATGGCCCGCGTGCGGCGCCGCGCGCCCCGCCTTGCGGGACTGCATTGAGGGTTCCCGGCGGCGGGACCGTGTGAAAACTGGTGGATTGGTACATGGCAAAGTTTGCAGAAAACCTTGCGCCCGAGCGGAAATTTTTACCGCAGGCGCCTTGAGCGGCCCTGCTGTTGCAAAGCCGATACCCGCAGCGACGGCCGAACCCCGGGCCCCTGTGCCTTCTGCGCAGCAAGTACGCAGCAGGTTTCGTGCCCAAAGTGTATCCAGACGATTCGCCACGCTGATCGGGGCATGAACGTTGCGTCCTTGTGGCCATCGCAACAAGGAGACGAGATGGGTTCCATGCACCTCAAGGCGGACATACGCCAGTCCCAGACGCTTTCCCCGCGCTTGCAGCACGCGGTGCGCATGCTGCAGATGTCCTCGCTGGACTTTGCCGCGATGGTGCGCAGCAAGATGGAGGACAACCCATTCCTGGAAGATGCCGAGCCCGCAGATGACCGCGACCTGTGGGTGGCCGACATGCACCTGGGCGCGCGCCAGGCCGTTGACGCGGAAGGCTCCGCCATGGACACGGCTGCCTGCGAAACCACGCTGGCCATGCACCTGCACGGCCAGCTCAACGTGACGGCCATGACGCCGCGCGACCTGTGCATGGCGCGCGCCATCGTGGAATCGCTGGACGACGACGGCTATCTGCGCACGGACCTGCAGGAGCTGGCCGGCCTGCTGGCGCTCAGCCCGGCGCCCGATGCGCAGGAAATGCTCATCGCCCTGCGACTGGTGCAATCGCTGGATCCGGCGGGCGTGGCCGCGCGCAGCGTGGGCGAATGCCTGTTGCTGCAATGCCCGCAGATGGCCGACGCCACGCTGCGCCAGCTGTCGCAGACCCTGCTGCAGCACCACATGGACGCGCTGGCCGCGCGCGACGTGCCGCGGCTGGCCAAGGCGCTGCAGGTGCCGGCGGCCCAGGTCGTGCAGGCCATGGATGCCATACGGCGCCTCAACCCCAGGCCTGGCTGGAGCTTCGGCTCCACGCGCGTGGACTACATCGTTCCCGACGTGATCGTGCGCAGGGGACCGAGCGGCTGGAATGTGCAACTGAACCCCGCCGTCGTGCCGCGCGTGCGACTGAACAGCGTCTACGAGCAGCTGTTCCAGCGCCACCGCTGCACGGGCCAGGCCCAGTTGGCCGACCATCTGCAGGACGCGCGCTGGACCGTGCGCAATGTGGAGCAGCGCTTTTCCACCATCCTGGACGTGGCCCGGGCCATCGTGCGAAAGCAGGAGCTGTTCCTGGAGTTCGGCGCCATGGCCATGAAGCCGCTGGTGCTGCGCGAAATTGCCGAGGAAGTGGGTGTGCACGAATCCACCGTCTCGCGCGTGACCAACAACAAGTACATGGCCACGCCCACGGGCGTGTTCGAGCTCAAGCACTTCTTCTCGCGCCCCATGCTCAGTGCCAGCGGCAGCGCCTGCTCGGCCACGGCCATCCGCGAGCTGATCGGCGACATCATCGCGGCCGAATCCGATGCCCGGCCCCTGTCCGACGTCGATATCGCACGCCAGCTGGGCGCCCAGGGCCTGGTCGTGGCCCGCCGCACCGTCACCAAGTACCGCCAGCTGCTGCGCATAGCGCCAGCCGACCGGCGCAGGCGCCACGGCTGACACGGCACCTGCCGTCGCGGCCGCGGCCTTGCTATGGCCCTTGGCGCCGCTGCCCGTGGCGGTGTGTCCTGCCAAGCCCCACTGCCGTGCAGCGGCTTGTCGCTCCCCCAGGTCCTGCCTTGTCCGACAGTTGCAGGCCGCCGTCCGGCCTAAGGTGAAGGCTCATGGATTGAAGGAGACCGCCATGGACACCCCTCCCCGCAGAGTGCACGCCCCCCTCGAACGCCAGCGCAGCGAGAACAACCACATCCGCGATGGCCGCTGGCCGCTGCGCATCGCCGCCCTCACGGCCGCCGTCGCACTGATCCTGGTGCTGATGTTCAACTTCATGGCACCCAGGGGGCGGCTGGATGCGCCCAGCGCCACCGGAACGCCAGCGACAGAACCCACCTCCTCTGCCTCGCCGGCCGCACCTGCCGCACCTGCCGCGCCGTCCATGACGCCGCCGCAGGCCGATCCGGCCACCGCACCCGCCACCACCGCGCCACGCTGAGCCCGCCTGCGCACTTGTATCAACCCTTCCCCTCAGGACAGCAGCAGCCATGAACCACCCCCTGCCCCACGCACCCAATATTCCCCAGGTGCCGACCACGCCCAACGACCCCGTGGCACCCGACGATCCCAACCGCCAGCCCGGCCGCCCGCGCGGACCCGAGCCGATAGATCCGCCCACCACGGCGCCCCCCATAGAATTGCCGCCCGCGCCCGAGCAGGAACAGACCCGCAAGGGAGAGTGACATGCCCCGAGGAGACAAATCCACCGATACCCATGAGCGAAAACGCCAGGCCCGGCACATAGTGCACAGCCACGAATCGCGCGGCGCAGGCCATGAAGAGGCCGAAAGGCGCCTGTGGGCCACCGTGGACAAGGACAGCGGCGGCGGCAGGCAATCGGGCTGCGGCCGGGGCCGGCAAGCAGCGCATTGCGCTGCCCGCAAGAGCGCCCGCAGGCGAGGCGCCGCACCTGCAGCGCAATCCGCCTCGCGATAGCTGCGCCGCCCCCGCGGCCCCGGCGCCTGGATCAACGACACAGGCCGGCCCGCGAAGTCGGCAATCCCGTGGGAGAACCCGTGAATTCAGAAGACAGTTTTGGATTCCTGCCGCAGCGCGGCGAAATGGCGGCGCGCGTGCGCGCCCACGACTGGGAGGGCACGCCCCTGGGCTCGCCGCAGAGCTGGCCGCAAAGCCTGCGCAACGCCGCCAGCCTGATGCTGGGCTCGCGCTTTCCCATCATCATCTGGTGGGGCGATGACTTCCGGCTGATCTACAACGACGCCTACATTCCCTTCCTGGGCACCAGCAAGCACCCCAAGGCGCTGGGACAGGCCGGCGCGCAATGCTGGAGCGAGATCTGGGACGACATCGGCCCCATGCTGGAGGGCGTGCTGCGCACGGGCCAGGCCACCTGGTCCACCGATGCGCGCTACTTCTTCGACCGCGAGCTGCCGCAGGAAGAGGTCTTCGTCACCTTCACCTACGGCCCCATCCTGGCCGATGACGGCATCACCGTGCAGGGCGTGTTCTGTCCCTGCACCGACACCACCGAGAAAATCGTCAGCCGGCGGCGCCTGGAGACGCTGCACCGCCTGGGCATCCGCACGCTGGACATGCGCAGTGCCAAGGACGCGGGCGAAAAGGTCTGCGCCGTGCTGGATGAAAACCCCTACGACGTGCCCTTCGCCATCATCTACGAATGCCAGGCCGCCCCGGATGCAGGCAGCGCAGACACCGCTCCCCCGGCCTTCCAGCTGCTGTGCTCCACCGGCATGGACACCGACCTGGCGGCCGACCCCGCGCCCTGGCCGCTGGCCCAGGCCGTGCAATCGGGCCAGCCGGCCAACGTGGACCTGGCGCAGTTGGGCCTGACCCTGCCTGGCGGCCCCTGGCCCGAACCCTCGCGCCTGGCGCGCATCGTGCCCGTTCGCTGGTCGGGCGACGGCCAGGCCTCGGGCGTGCTGGTGCTGGGCGTCAGCCCGCGCCGCCCGCTGGATGCGGAGTACTGCGCCTTCCTCGATATGGTGGCAAGCCACACGGGCGGCGTTGTCGCGCACGCCGTGGCCTATGAGCAGGAAGCGCGGCGCGCCCGGGCCCTGGCCGAGGTGGACCGTGCCAAGACCGTGTTCTTCTCCAACGTCAGCCACGAGCTGCGCACGCCGCTGACGCTGATCCTGGGGCCGCTGGACGACGCCCTGCGCGAGCACGGCGGCCACCTGCCGCCCGATCAGGCGCAGATGGTCCACCGCAACGCGCTGCGCCTGCAAAAGCTGGTCAACGCCCTGCTGGACTTCGCGCGCATCGAGGCCGGGCGCATGCAGGCCAGCTACGAGCCCACGGATCTGGCCCGCGCCACGGCCGAGCTGGCCAGCGTGTTCCGCTCGGCCATGGAGCAGGCGGGCCTGCGGCTGCGCGTGGACTGCCCGCCACTGCAAGGGCCGGTCTACGTGGACCAGGACATGTACGAAAAGATCGTGCTCAACCTGCTGTCCAACGCCTTCAAGTTCACCTTGCAGGGCGAGATCGCCGTGGCGCTGCACGACGCGGGCCCTGCGGTGGAGCTGTCCGTCAGCGACACCGGCTCGGGGATCGCACCCCAGCACCTGCCCCATCTTTTCCAGCGCTTTCACCGCATTCCGGGCAAGCCCGCCCGCACGCACGAGGGCACGGGCATCGGCCTGGCCCTGGTGCAGGAACTGGTGCGGCTGCATGGCGGCACCATCACGGTCACCAGCACGGAGGGCGAGGGCAGCCGCTTCACCGTGCGGCTGCCCAAGGGCAGCGCGCACCTGCCGGCCGAACAGGTGAACCCCATCGCGGCACCGTCAACCCCGCCGCCGCCGGGGCACGGCGCGGGCGCCCCGGCCGCACGCCAGCTCGTGGACGAGACGCGGCAGTGGGTGCCGGGCGAATCGCCCACGCACGCCCCGCACGCCCCGCACGGCGTGCCGGCTGGGGCCGAACCGCAAGGCCCCCGGCCGCGCATCGTCTGCGCCGACGACAACGCCGACATGCGCGGCTACATCGGCCAGTTGCTGCGTCCGCTGTACGAGGTGGAGGTGGCCGGCGACGGCCGGGCCGCGCTGGACTGCATCCGGCGCCAGCGGCCCGATCTCGTGATTGCCGACGTGATGATGCCCGTGCTCGACGGCTTCGAGTTGCTGCATGCGCTGCGCAGCGACGAGGCCACGCGCTCCATCCCCGTCATCATGCTGTCCGCGCGTGCAGGCCAGGAGGCCCAGGTCGAAGGCCTGCGCGCAGGCGCGGACGACTACCTGGTCAAGCCCTTTTCGGCGCGCGAGCTGCTGGCGCGCGTCGCCTCGCTGCTGCAGCTCGAGCGCGTGCGCGAGCAGGCCCATGCCGCCCTGCGCGCCAACGAGAAAAGGCTGCGCGCCATCATCGACCAGATGCCGGCGGGCGTGGGCGTGTCCGACATGGGCGGCACCATGGTGCTCAGCAATGCGCTCATGGACCGATTCGTCCCGCGCGCCATCCCGTCCACCCTTGCCGACCGCGTGCAGCGCTGGCGCGGCTGGGACGACAAGGGCCGGCCAATACCGCCCGAGAACTGGCCCGGCAGGCGCGCGCTGCGCGGCGAGGTGGTCATGCCGGGGCTGGAGATGCTGCACACCGACGACGAGGGCCGCGAATGGTGGATGCGCGTCAGCGCCGCTCCGCTGCGCGATGACGGCGGGCAGCTCGTGGGCACCTGCTCCGTCATCCAGGACATCACCGAACTCAAGCGCGCCGAGCAGCACCTCAGGGAGGCCGACCGGCGCAAGGACGAGTTCCTGGCAACCCTGGCCCACGAGCTGCGCAATCCGCTGGCACCCATCAGCCACGGCCTGCAAATCCTCAAGCGCACCGTCCATGGCGACGACAGCGCGCGCCGCAGCCAGGAGATGCTGGAGCGCCAGGTCAACCACATGGTGCGCATGGTGGACGACCTGCTGGAGGTCTCGCGCATCACCACGGGCAAGGTCCAGCTGCGCAAGGAGGTGGTGGACCTGAACAACGTGCTGCAAGGCGTGGCGGCGGCCAGCCATGCGGTCATGGAATCCGGCGGCCACCAGCTTCGGCTGGAGCTGCCCGCCGAGACCCTGCTGCTGCCGGCCGACCCCGTGCGGCTGGCGCAAATGGTCACCAACCTTCTCAACAATGCCGCCAAGTACACCGATCCCGGCGGCCACGTCGTGCTGGCGGCCTGGGCAGAGGGTGCGCAGGCCGTGATCTCCGTGCGTGACGACGGCATAGGCATCCCCGCCGCGCTGCTGGACAGGATCTTCGACATGTTCATGCAGGTGGACCGCGGCGGCCGCCGGGGCCAGGGGGGCCTGGGCATCGGCCTGACCCTGGTGCGCAGCCTGGTGGAGATGCACGGCGGCAGCGTGCAGGCGCTCAGCGAAGGTCCGGGCCAGGGCAGCGAATTGCGGCTGCGCCTGCCCTTGCCGGCCCATGCACCTGCCGATGCATCCGCCCATGCACCCGCCGATGTGCCCTCCCTGCCCGGACCGGCCGCAGGCGCGCAGTCCGGGGACGCGCCAGCCTTCGGCCGCATCCTGGTGGTCGATGACAACGCGGACGCGGCCGACACCCTGTCCATGCTGCTAGGGCTGCTGGGAGCCGAGGTCGAGATCGCCCGCGACGGCCCCGGCGCGCTGGCCATGCACGACGCCTTCAGGCCCGACGTCGTGCTGCTGGACATCGGCCTGCCCGGCATGGACGGCCTGGAAGTTGCGCGCCGCATCCGCGCCCGTCAGGGCCGCGACCAGGTCCTGCTGATCGCCCTCACGGGCTGGGGGCAGGAGGATGACCTGAGACGATCGCGCGAGGCCGGCATGGACCACCACCTGGTCAAGCCCGTGAGCTTCGACACGCTGGAGCGGTTGCTCAGGAGCCTGCGCACGTCTGCATGAGCACCGCCTTTGCGCGCGACAATCCCCGCTTCGCCCAGCCTGCCTGCGCGGCTCGCGCGCCTGCCGCAGAACTCACCGAGACCCATGACCGCCCTGCCCCCCATCAATGCCGAGCGCCTTTGGCGCCGTGTCCAGACCCTGTCCACCTTCACCCTGCCCGACCGGCCCTGGACCCGCCGCGCCTTCTCGCCCGAGTTCGACCAGGCCCGCGCCTGGCTGCGCGCCGAGTTCGCGGCCGCGGGCATGCAGGTGCATCTGGATGAAGGCGGCAATCTGGTCGGCCGCCTGCCGGCTGCCCAGGCCGCTGCGGGCGGCGCAGAACGCGCCCCCATCTCCACCGGCTCGCACTGCGACACTGTGATGATGGGCGGGCGCTTCGACGGCATCATCGGCGTGCTGGCCGGCATCGAGGTGGCGCACTGCCTGCATGAAAACGGCATCGCCCTGCAGCACCCGTTCGAGGTGATCGACTTCCTGTCCGAGGAGCCCAGCGACTACGGCATCTCCTGCATAGGCAGCCGCGCGCTGTCGGGCAAGCTGGACGCCGCCATGCTGGCCGCCCGCAACCCGCAAGGCGAAACCCTGGCCGAAGGCATGCGGCGCATCGGCGCGCGGCCCGAGGCGCTGCACCGCCCGCTGCGCAGCGCCGGCGGCACGGCCGCCTTCGTGGAGCTGCACATAGAGCAGGGCCCGGTGCTGGAGCAGCGCGGCCTGCCCATTGGCGTGGTGACGAACATCGTGGGCATACGCCGCGTGGGCTTCACCGTGCACGGCCAGGCCGACCACGCAGGCACCACGCCCATGGACATCCGACAGGACGCGCTGGTGGGCGCGGCGCGCATCATCGATGCGGCCAACCGCAAGGCCGCTGCGCTCAATGGCCAACCCCACTATGTGGTGGCCACCGTGGGCCGGCTCTCGCTCACGCCCAATGCCTCCAATGCCGTGCCCGGCCTGGTCGAGATGATGATGGAAGTGCGCAGCGACCACGCCGGCGTGCTGGAGCGCTTCCCCGAGGAACTGCTGGCCGAAGTCCTGCCCGGCCTGGCCGCCCTGCGCGTGCGTGCCGAGATGGCCGACGTGAGCCGCTCCCAGCCCACGGACTGCGCTGGCCTGGTCATGCAGGGCGTGGAGCAGGCCTGCGACAACCTGGGCTACGCCCACATGCGCATGCCCAGCGGCGCCGGCCATGACGCCGTCTACATGGCGCCCACCGGCCCCATGGGCATGATCTTCATCCCCTGCCTCCACGGCCGCAGCCACGCGCCCGAGGAATGGATAGAGCCGTCCCAGCTGCTGGACGGCACCCGGGTGCTGTACGAGACGGTGCGCGTGCTGGACAGGCAGTTGGCGCAGGGCTGAGCGCCTGGCCTGCGGCCAGGCACCAAGGCGGCATAAAATAGCCCGCTTCCCTCTGGAGCAGGCACAAGCTGCTCCTTGGTGGAAGCCCCTGTGGCACAGATTGCGGAAATCCGCCCAAATAGCGGGTTTCCCAATGCAAGATGGCGGAACCACCCTCCCCGATCATCGACAACCCACCGCATGGGCGGCCCGGCACTGCCGGTCCGCTGCGAGAGGGTTGCACCGCCCCATCAGACCCTGGAGTTTCTTCTTTCATGTTCCGCCAACTGATCACCTGCACCGCCGTGGCCGCCGCCATGGGCCTGAGCTTTTCCGCAGCCGCCCAAGGTGCGGCTGCCGACTATCCGAACAAGCCCGTGCGCATGATCGTGCCCTTCCCGCCCGGCGGCGGCACCGACATCCTCGCGCGCGTGGTGTCCAACAAGCTCACCGAAGTCAGCAAGTGGACCGTGGTGCCCGACAACCGCGCGGGTGCAGGCGGCACCATCGGCATCACCGAGGCCGCCAAGGCGGCGCCCACGGGCTACGACATGGTCATGGGCCAGAAGGACAACGTGGTCCTGGGCCCCTACCTCTACAAGAACCTGCCCTGGAACCCCGTCAAGGACCTGGTGCCCGTGGCCCACGTGGCCTACACGCCCATCGTGATCGCCACCAGCGTGAACTCGCCCTACAAGACCCTGGCCGACATCGTGGCCGCTGCCAAGCAGCACCCGGGCAAGGTGACCTACGGCTCGCCGGGCAATGGCACCAGCATCCACCTCTCGGGCGTGCTGCTGGAGAAAGCGGCGGGCATCCAGCTGGTGCACGTGCCCTACAAGGGCTCCAACCCGGCCCTGATGGATGCGCTGGCCGGCAACGTGGACCTGCTGGTGTCCTCCGTGCCCTCGGCCATCGGCCAGATCAAGGCCGGCAAGCTGCGCGCCATCGCCGTGACCTCGGCCAAGCGCTCGTCCTCGCTGCCCGACACGCCCACGCTGGCCGAATCGGGCCTCAAGGGCTTTGACGTGAGCACCTGGTACGGCCTGTTCATGCCCAAGGGCACGCCCACGGCCATCGTGACCAAGGTCAACGCCGAAGTGAACAAGCTGCTGGCCATGCCCGAAGTGCGCGACGCCATCCAGACCCAGGGCGCCGAGCCCCAGTCCATGACCGTGGCCGACTTCGACAAGATGTTCCAGGCCGACTTCAGGCAGTCCAAGCAGATCGTCGAGTCCTCGGGCGCCAAGATCGAGTGACGCCGCGTCTCCTTGATGCAGATCAGACTGATCTGCATCAAGGGGCGATGTGACAGTCCCGTGAATACTTCTCCGGAAATCATCGAATTCCTGGAGAACGCCATGGCATTGCTGGTCTGGGTCCCCGAGCTGGACACCGGAATTGCAGAGATCGACAGGCAGCACCGCCGCATCGTCGACTACATCAACAAGCTCTACGAGCTGCGCTCCTCGCCCGACCGCGAGGCCCTGGGCGATGTCATCGGCTGAAGCGCGTCGCGATAAATGCGGCGCCCCACGTGAGATAAATGCCCAAGAGCGACGTTTCTGAGGGTGCAAAGAAATTTCTGAAAGCGCGTCCTGCGATGCCTTCGCGTGCATGATATGTGCCTCACATAAACGGAGCGGACCATGCCCAGGAGAATGCAGACAGCAGACGAGATACGGGAGAGCATCCACCAGCGACTCTACGTAGACAGAGCGCTCGACGGAATGCTCGCGGACATTCCCTATATCTCAGTGCAGCCCTTGCCGCCAGGACAAAACGCGGCGGACACGAACTGGACGATATCGTGCGCAGGGGCCTCCCCAGAGATGACAGCAGCGGTATACCGGGCTATGTCTGCGGTACAGGCCGAAGTGGATCTCGCAGTTCCGCCGCTTGGTTCCAGCGCATTCTGAGCCGCATCAAAACAGCCCAGCCGGCTCGGCCTCCCGGTCCCAACTGTAGATCACCAGTTCGCCGCGTTCCACGCGATTTGCCCCGCCCCCCACGGTGTAGTCCAGCTTGAGAGCTTCCATGTCGAAATCCTTGAAGCACTCACGGATCTCGGGGTGGTCGTTGATGCTGACCACGGCCTTGCCCTTGATCGTCTTGAGCTTGGCGGCCATCAGCTCGTACTGCTCCCAGCGAAACGGCACGCCGTAGCCCTCTGTCTCCCAGTAGGGAGGGTCAGCGTAGAAGAGCGTGTGCGGCCGGTCGTAGCGGTCGATGCACGCCGCCCAGTCGAGCTGCTCGACGTATGTGCCGCCCGCAAGGCGCAAATGCGCTGCTGACAGCGTTTCTTCAATCCTGAGCAGATTGATCGCCGGCGCAGTGGTCGCCGTACCGAAGGTCTGTCCGCTGACCTTGCCCGAGAAGCAGTGCTGCTGCAGATAGAAGAAGCGCGCCGCACGCTGCACATCTGTGAGCGTTTCCGGCCTGGTCTCCTGTAGCCACTTGAACACCTGGCGGCTCGTCAGCGCCCATTTGAACTGCCTGACGAATTCCTCCAGGTGGTGCGTGACAACACGGTAGAGATTGACCAGGTCGCCATTCACGTCGTTCAGCACCTCGACGTCGGCCGGGTGACGGGCGAAGTAGACGGCCGCGCCGCCCGCGAAGAGTTCGACGTAGCAGCTATGGTGGGGAAACCGCTTCAGGAGCAGGTCGACGAGGCGGCGCTTGCCGCCGATCCAGGGAATGATTGGGTTTGTCATTTATCTCAGCTGTCGGCCCGCTCTGGGGCTCTGGTGTGGCGCTCGAGGCGCTCAGCTGATTGAATGCCCCGCACCTGGGGCACTTGATTGCCAGGCGGGAGAAAACCCCTTCGCCCAACTTGCGGCGGCAGGAGCCGCAGCGTATTTCTTCCATTGCAAGCCTCTTTCCTATACGGAAAATCCGGTATGCTGGCGCCGCTCTCGCGAGGGTGGCGGGCCTTGCCGGGCTTGCAGGCTCGTTCTGCATGTTCGGGGCTCGGCCCGGTGTTACCGCACCTGGCCGGGTCGCCCGTCTTTTTTTAGATCACGTCTACATATACAGGCAGATCGGGCGCAGGCCCCTGTATCACTCCTTCCAAAACAAAAACACTGGCCCCCTCGGCGACCTGGCCCTTGGAACGCACCCGGCCAGCACCGGGCAGTTCCACAGTGACCGCGCCATCGGCAACAGCCACCACTTTGCCAATCTGGACCCGGCCAGGTGCGAGGATCTCCTTCAGCTGCAGGTAGAGGTTAGACATGGCTGTCGACCTCCAGCGCCTGCGTCAGCACGGGGTACTGCTGCGAAATCGACGTGCCGCGCACGATGCCCAGGCGCCTGGTGCCGGCGTCGTCGTAGTAGCGCAGCACGCGGCCAGGCTTGATCACGCCGGTCTCGGCCAGCACGGGCAACGTCATCTTGTGCTTGAGCTGGCGGCCGGATTCGGCCAGCTCGGCAATCGCGCGGGCCTTGGCGGCGCCAATGGTCGTAATCAGTGGGTGCACGGCCATTGGCTGCTTGAGCACGTCTCCAGCCGTGCCGGCGCGGGTCAGGTCGCCCATCACGCCGCCTGCCTCGCCCGCGACGAATATGCGGTTGTACTCGGGGACATCGATCACCTCTGTCTCGCCCACCTCGGCAATGCCCTCCGGCAGATCGATGTCAGGCGCCAACTCGTTCCACCGCCACCAGGGCAGCGGCCAGGCTGGCAGCGCGTGCAGGACGGGGTCCGTGTCGTGCGGCTGCAGGTAGCCGCCTACGCTGCCTGCGATATCTGTCAACGCGCTGATATAGGTGCCCTGGTGCATCCAGACACCACCAGGAACAAGCCAGTCAGTGAGCTGGAAATCCACTGCCCAGCCGAAGCCCACTCCATTGACAGTCAGCACCTCGCTCATGAGCTGCTGCGCCGTGCGGTCCAGCGTGTGCGTGAACGTCTGCACGGGCGCATGCGGCGCGTCCAGCAGCGCAGCTTTGCCCCGGCCCGAGACAGTGACAAGGTGCTCGGGAAACCGCTTGCTGCGGCCGATGCGCTCGCCCTGCAGCCGGAAGGGCTGGCCGTTCACGCGCACCTCCAGCTCGACGGGCTGGCCGCCCGTGCCGGGCATGAGCGCGTCACGCGCCGAGGCGTGGAAGCTGGCGGAAAACGTCCAGGTCCACGACTGCCGGTTGAGCGACATCTGGAAGCTCTCGCTGGGCAGGGGGGCGCCGGCCAGGTCGTCAGCGCGCCGGATCTCGACTGAATTGATCACGATGTAGGTCCTTCTGGGCGGCACCACGATGCCGGGCGTGGGTGTGTTGCGGTCCTCGCAGATGAAAACGAGGCGCGTCGGTCGGCCGCCGACTGCCGGCAGCCGAAACAGCAGGCGTACTGGCGAGCTGGGCACGTAGCACGGAGTCTTGCCAGGGGGCACGACAACCGGGCTCTCGCCTGACGCGGGCCGGATGGCCTCCTGCCAATGAACATCCAGAACGATGCGCCAGCGCTCCGCGTCGCCGAAGCCCGTGCGCAGCCACTCGGAGCGAGGCACGGCCTCTTGCCAGGTGCCGACCACGGCCGCGCGCAGGCGCAGCGCTTCCTGGTACTCGGCGACCAGGCCGCCCCGCAGACCGTCACCAGGCTGCCATGCACTGGCACTGGCCGCACGGACGCGCAGGGCCTCATGCCAGGCGGTGTAAACCGCCGCACGCCGGGCCTCGCCCTCTTGCCAAGCGCTCGCCACGGTGGCACGCATACGCAGCGTTTCATGCCAAGCAGCAATCTCTCCCGTCCGCAGACCGTCGCCAGGCTGCCATGCAATGGCACACGCGACGCGCAGTTGCGCGGTCTCCTGCCATCCCGTCTCCAGCGCTTGCGCGAGGGGCGCAGCCGTCTGCCATTCCGTGCCCAGCTCGGCCCGCGTCGTTCGGCTCACGTTCGCGTCCCACTGCGTGCGAATGTGGCCGCGCAGGCCAGTCACGCGGCCGGCCCCAAAGGCGCGGACTGCCACGCGGGCGCGGATGTGGCCGCGCAGGCCCGTGATGCGCCCACCGCCCTCGACCGTGACGGGCGGGGGCGTGCTCCCATCGTCGCGCCCGAACACCAGGGGCACGGGGCTGCCCAGGTGCAGGGGCGACCGAAACAGGAGCCTGGTGCCCTCTGTCATGACAGGGCCACCAATCCGAGCTGGACCAGTCCGCCCGTGTAGAGCATGGGCGACGTCTCGCCCTCGGGCGTGGCGCCACCGATGACGCGCAGGCCGCCGCCGTGGTCCATGTCCGTCACATCGCAGCGCGCCAGCACCGCACCATCGGCCGCGCGCCACTCTGCCCAGCGCGGCAGGCCGTTGGACTGCACCATGGCGCCTGCAGGCGTCTCCACATACAGCACCAGGCTGCTGCCGATGATGTTGCCGCTGGGCTTGGCCAGGACGATCTCGGCCTGGGGCGCATCCGCATGCGGGTCCGTGATCAGCGCTGGCCTGGCTGTCGAGAAAAGCGCCAAGCTGGCCCGGCCAGGCCCGGTGTCTGCGCGTGTCAGCATCGCAGCCAGTTGCGCCAAGGCCGTCGTTTGCGTGATCTCCCAATCGCTTGCTGGCGCGCTCATGGCATCAGCTCCATGCCGCCCGTGACCAGGCTCAGGTTGTCGGCGATGACCGCGCGGTAGTTGTGCTCGTAGTCGTGAGCGATGACCGTGTAAGCGTGGTCGGTCTCGATGTACTGGAAGTCGTAGGCTCCGCTCATGGCATCGCTCCACTGCTGAGCCACGATCATCATGTCGATGTCACGCAGCAGGCTGACGCGCCTACGCAGAGGCACGTCTGCAGGGGACGCATCGCGCTCGACCGTGCCACGAATGCGGCCGTTGGCTGCCCTGTCGAACAAATAGTTGGTCCTGGACTTGCCTACAAGCCCGAGGAGAGTTTCGCCAGTCGGTGGCATAGCGCCGCCAGGTGAAGCTACGACAAACCCGGAAGACAAGGCTCGGCCTGCGACGCGGTTGAGCAAGATGGTCGATGCCTGGGCGCTGAGAGGCAATGAAGGCACAGCGAACGGCCCCGTGTACTCTGCGCGGGGGCTGAAGCAGACATCGTCGATCCAGCCGAGCCATCGGTCCGAAGAAACGCCATTGAACTGCTGCATACCGAGCGCGATGCTGCCGCTGGCAAACGCCGCAGGCCCTGCCGGACTCGACCCGGTAAAAGCCGCTTCGCCGTCCACGAACATCGTGTATATCGATCCCGCACGGACGAGCGCAAGGTGCACCCAGGTGTTGGGCTGCACGGCCCGCCCGGTACCAGGATTGAGCGTTGCCGAACCGTTGGTCGCATACAGCACGTACTTGCCGTTATAGACGCCGATGTTGGCCCGATTGTTGAGGTCAGAGCCGAGCTGAAGCAAGTGCGACCAGGTGGTTGCTGTCGGCCCCGTGAAGTACGACCATGCTTGTAGCGTGAAGTCCCCGCCTCCATAGCTGAATCCGTCGACCTGGATGCGGCTTGTATCGTTGCCTGCGAACCATGAAGCTGCGCCGAACCGGGCTTGTGCAGTGCTGCGGGCAGCTGACGAGCCGCCGTACTGGACAAGTTGAGCACCACCGAACGCCAGGTTGCGTGGCACCGAAGTATCTGCTTCAAAGTCGATGAGCAATTGCACAGCCTCGTTGGTTGGCGTGCGCGGAAAGCCCATGGCGCTTGCAGTCAGGGCTCGCGGGCCGGGCCATGCGATACCCCAGTAGCTGCATGCAGTGGTCCACAGCGCGCCATCGTCGGACCATTGCAGGGTCGCCATGAGAGAAAAGCGCAGCGGGTTGGCAGACGAGCCGAGGCGGATGTCTGTCACGTCCTGCGGCGACGCTCCAAAATCCCAGATCAACGTCACCCCGCGCGGCAGGCTGACCGACGAGACAGCCGAACCATCTGACAGCGCGGCGACGTTGGCGCCGTTGCTTGCCGTGAGCGTGGCTGAAGCATCCACGCGCGTTGTTCCGGCGAGAAGCTGGAACTCTGTCAGTTCGATCACCGCGCCGTTGTCGTAGGGCTCCATGCCCCAGGCGCGCCAGTAGCGATGTGCTGCCATGGTGTCAGCGCCAAGGCCCGGTCACGTCAATGAACAAGACGCTAGTGTTGCCGCTCGAAGAGGTGTTGTCGAAGTTGCTGCCGCCCGCGCCGTGCACTGCTACCAGAGTTTTTCCAGTGAGCGCACCCGTGCCGGGAACCTTGTCGCCAGAGCGGAAGCTGTCATAGCCGGCGGACTGCAGCATTTGATAGGACCCTGGGATCTCCGCCCTTGGCAAGTTGTTGTCAGCAGTAGAGATGACGCGTCGCGTCAGGTAGAGGCCGCCATCGATGGGGTTTGGAAATGCACCGTGAACGTTGGTGACGCCGCTAATTTGGGTAGGCGAGACACCCCCCGCTCCCCACACAATGAGCTTGTGCAGCACGCACGACCCAAGCCCCGAGTACGCACGCGCGCACGCAGAAACCCCCGGCGTAGTCGAAGACAAACAGTTGTCGTACTGGGAGTAGCTGGTGCCTGAAGTTGAGTAGTTGAGCAAGCAAGCGTATGCATCGCCCGATGGCCGTGTTACGACAGGATCACCGAACGCGCGGATATTCCCGATCTGCCGATTTGCAGCGTTGGCAGTGCCTGGCAGCGTCGAGATGTAAAAGAATCGACTGTCTGCCGCAAAAGCCCAACCCACAGGATTGCTGTTCGCTGTGCTTGCCTTCGGCCAGTAGCCGCCGCCGCTTTGCTGGCTATCGAGTGGAAATAAGCCAGTGCCTGTGTTCGCATCTTGCATTGTCTCGAACCCGCGAACTCGCGCCCACATGGTGCTTGTGTCATCGACGCGTAGCAGCATCTTGCTCGACTGCGGGTCCGCGCACTGGTACACGGCGATGTTCGTGCCCGTGAACGCTTTGACCCAGCCTGCCGGCGCCATCTTGATCGTGATCGTTCCCGTGTATGTGCCATCGGGCAGCGTCGTCGCAAAGCGCACCAGGCCGGCGCCCACGGCCGTCACCTTCTGCTCGCCGTTGTGCCCGGCCCAGCCGGCCGGGCCACCGGCTACACCGGCAACAAGGATCACGGAGTCCACGATGGCGCTGTGCTGCCCGGCAAACGCGGCCGTTGCCACGCCGCCCACTACCGTCAGCGACGTGAGCGTCTTGGTGTCAAAGCCGGTCACGAGTAGCGCGTCGAGCAGCGCAATCATCGAACCCACGGTGCCGCTCAGCACAGGGGCGCCGGTCATTGAACTGAGGAAGTGCTTGACGGAAGTATCGACAGGGGATGCCATGTTGTGTGCTCTCTGAGTTGTTAGAAGGAAGCCTCGGGCGCGCGGCCCACGTCGCCGCGCTGGACGATCCAGCAGCGGTCATCAATGCCTGCCGGGCTCGATGGCTGTGTGCAGCGGACCAGGTCGATGGCGGCCTCGGCGCCGATGGTGTCGATGAAAACGACGTTGCCGGCCACCCAGCCAGCGCCCCAGCCTTCGGCGCGCACGCGCATGTATGGCGCACCGGCTGCAGCGTTGAGCGGCGCGAAGTCCACGTTGAGGCTGCCGCTGGCGATCTGGCCCAGGTGCTGGCCGATCAGGTCGAACGTGCTGCCGTCTTGCCGGATGCGCAGCGCCCAGCGTTCCGTGATCGCGCCCAGGTTGCTCACTTCAATCGGGAAATCGTTGTGGCGGTAAGTCGCTGTGGCCTCGCCCTTGGAAGGGTCCAGGCCGTCATACCAGGTCGTGCCATTCCAGGATGCCTGGTCAAAGACACGGGAGACGCGGGCGAAGCGATCACCGAAGCGCAGCGCGGTGGAGAACACAGCCCCGGCCGGGAAGGCATAGCCAACGGGCTGTGTGAGCTTGACCTTGCCGTCGATCCGCACCTCGGCGATCTGGCGGTAGACCTCGGTGCGGCCGATGACCTTGACCGAGGCCGGGTAGCCGGCCAGGTCAGTGAATTTGACGGTGCCGGCGTCCAGATCGGCGGTGTAGCCCGTGCGGATCTCGGCGCCCGTGGCCGCGTCCAGCACTTGGACGAAGGACAAGCGCTCATGGCCCAGGTTGAATGTCTGGCCGACCTGGGGAGCGAACTGGACGCCGCCATGCGTGATGCCGATGACACACGTGTCGCCCGGCCGGGCAAACGCGACGCGGCCGTCCGATGGCAGCGCTGCAGGGTCGATGCCCATCAGCGTCACGTCGACCGGCAGATAGATGTAGCTCACGGCGCTGTAGCGGAGCGTGGTTGGGTCCACGGGCCACGGCCGCCAGATGCGGCCAGGCTGCACAGCACCGACATCGGCCGCGCTGTACCACCACTCGGCCTTGTCATCTGCCGTCAGCCCGGAGTCGAGCACGAAGTCGCCGAACATCAGCTGCACGCCGCCCCGGCTGAAATCCACGCGGCCCCACATGTGCGAGCCCGTGATGTTGCCCTGCGCATCGACGTTCGCGGTCAACGTGTTGCCGCGCGTGTCCACCACGGTCAGCACGAAGCCGCCTGCGCCTGCCCGCAGCGGTGCGGCGTCCGTGTTGAAAAACACGCTGGCCGTCGACCACTGGCCCGCTTGAGTCCACAGGCTCTGCAGCTGAAAGTCCGTTGCGCCAGATCCGCCCACGACATAGTCATACATGCCCACGGTGCCGGCCGCATAGTCGATCTTGCCGCTCGCAATGCCCGGGTCCGTGTCAGTGCGGCCGCGATAGATCACGCCCTCGAAGTCCACATAGGTCTGGCCCATCCAGCGAAACTGCACGCTGCCGGCAACGATGCGCTGCGACGTGTAGGGGCACAGGTCCATCGTGACCTCTGCGGGCTTGTATGTCTCGCTGTGATTGCGCGGCACGCCGGCACCGACCCGGTACCGCGCAACGATGCTGGAGCCCCCGAGCATCTCTTCGCCCACGCTGGCCGTGCCGTAGGTGCCGCCCTTCTTGCCGTTGTCCTGCCAGAGGCCAGCACCATCACCGACCGCACGCGAAAACTGTTTCGAGTCTTCGTAGTCGCTGCGGTATGACTCGGTCTTGCGGTCGAACTCAACCATCTTGAGCTGGACCTGCTTGCCCGCATAGTCCACTGTGCCCAGCGCTGCAGCGAAGTGGCCGGCACCGTCATCGGTCACGGTCTTGACGACGACCAGGCGGTTGTCGGCGGTGGTGCCGCTTTGCTCGGACACGCTCGCGCTGCTGCCGTTGGTGGTCGTGACCGCCACGGGGCGGAGGATCATTTCGTATGCCATGGTCGTCCTGTTATGGGTATGCGGCGTTGAGTCGGATGGTCTGTCCAGGGCTTTGCGGCTCCTGCCACTCAGGCGTTGCCTTGAAGACGTAATTGACGTCCGCGGTCTTGGTCGACGTGGTCGTGTTCAGGGAGCCGCCTGCGGTCTGGCTCACCGCACGCGCGACGCACCACTCGATTTGCAGCGTCCCCGCCGCAGGCTGCTGTGCCAGGCTGAAAGCCGCAATCCCTGTGGCATCAGGCCCGCCGCTGATGAACTCCGTCACCAGGGTTTCGAGCTGGCAGTCGACCTGCAGCTCGGCGCCCGGGTCCGGCATGAACTTCGGCCGCAGCAGCACCGTGCGGCTGTGGTAGTCCACGACGCCCGTAGCGTCGCCCGCGAGCTTGCCCGTACCGGCCTCCGTGACCGTGCGCACTACACCGGCGCTGGGGTACTTGACGACCAGCGTGCCCGGCACGATGCGGTCGTACTTCGTGGCCTCGTCCTGGCCGCCCACGACCCAGCAGTACTCCGGGGGGCGGATTGCAGCGCCCTGGTTCGCGCGGTTCGTGTACGACACGCGGGCACCATGGGTCAGCGCGATGGAGCTGCCGATGTCCGGGATGGATTTGAGCGTGGCGCTGATGCTGCCTGTCAGGTAGTTGACCGCGCCGCCGCCCGCGCCCACGAGCTTGCCGTTGCCGTCATCGGTCAGCGTGTAGCGCTGGCCCAAGGACCAGTAGTCGATGAAGACCGTGCCAGGCTCTGGCAGAGGCGTGCACTGCCAGACATACGTCAGGCCCGCGTTTTCCTCTTGGACTTTGTACCGCTGCGTATGCGGCGTGATACCCACTTCCACACGGCGCGGCGCCTCTGCGAGCAGGACCGTGCGACGCGCAGCCGGCATCTGGTCGACCGAAGCCACTTCGCTGCGGCTGTTGGGCACGACTTGCGTGTAGATGCTGGCGAGCTGGAGCCAGGCGTCATTGATCTGGCTCGCCACGGTCAGACGAGTGGCGCTGTAAAAAAGTCCCGAGTCGCTATAGACCGTCTCGCGCGTCAGCGTCTTGCCTGCTGCCCGCGCGAAAGTGCGCGCTGCAGGCGAGCCAGGGAAGTCGTAGAGCAGGCCGTCGAACAGCTCGCATGTCGTGACCTGGGCCAGGAAATCCACGAGCTGGCCGCCCGAGGTCTCCGTGAACATGCGGGTCACTGTGTCGGTCGCCTTCACGCGGATGCGCTGCCGGCGCTCGCCAGCCTGGCCTTCGTTGTACACCAACACGAACGTGCGGCCAATGGCCGGGGGAGGCATGCCAGGCCGCTGGAAAACCTGGATGCTGCGCATCGTCGTGAAGTGGTTTTCGAGCAGGTAGCCCGCGAACTCACTGCCGGCTGCCATGCCGCTCTCGATGCGCTTTGCAATGTCGGCGCGCGTTGCGAACGGGCTTTTGAGCGACAGCAGCGTCACCGAGACGTTGGGGTCTGCCGGAGGCTCGGCAAGGATCACATTGCAGCCCATAAATGGAGTGCGGTCCGTATTCCTGAGCACGCCGAAGACCTGGTAAATCTCGACGCGGCCGGTGGTCCTGGTCTCTTCGGAAATGTCCGGGAAAATCTCGTTCGAGCGGCCAGATGTGAGCAGCTGGGAAGACGGCGGACCACCGCCCTCGGGCACATCGGCCATGTTCGCCGAGCGTGCAAAACGGATGTCGCCTGCGAGCAGGGGCATGTCAGATCTCCATGAACTTAAAAGACGGCACGTACTGCAGTTCGGAGGTGTGCTCCCCATCCAGCAGGCGCCATATCGGATCGGCCTGGAACTCCAGGAACAGCACAGCGCGCGGGGCGCCGCGCACGATGAGCTGGAAGGTGGCGCCAGGCAGCGCCTGCCAGGCCCTGAGCTGGTCGCACAACGCCCGGGAGATCCAGGCCTGGGAGTCGCGGCCGTCCAGCGTGATCGGCCGCCCGGCCTGGCGCAGGCCGACATGCACATGCAGCGCGCCGCTGGTGCTGTAGCGCGTCTCTGTGACGGCAGGACTCCACGCGTACTCGTCTGTCCAGATGAGTCGGTCGGACAGGTCCAGCGTGGTGCCGGCGCGTGTGAGCGTGATCATTGGGCCACCCCCTTAGCCTGAGCAAGCTTGCGCATGAGATCGACTTCGGTGTCTGCACTCTGCTTGCTCGTGTGGCTCGTCGTGCCGTTCAGGAAGCCCCAGGGCTCCACGCCGTTGATGGTGATGTTGTTGATGTAGGTGTTGCCGCCCTGGCCAGGGGGGGGTGCTGGACCAGGTGCGGGTGCGGGTGCAGGGCCGGGGGCGGGCGATGGACCAGGTGCGGGCTTCGTGGGCTTGTCCTTGCCGTTGGCAAACTCCAGCATGTACGCGGCTTCCTGTTTGCCGCCGTCGTCGTACTTGTAGTACTCGGCCATCTTGCCCAGCGCCGAGGCCAGCGTGCCGTATGTGCCGCCCCATTTCTTTTGCACATCCGAGGCCTCGTAGGGCACATTGCCGTTGGCGTCCAGAAACTGCTTGGACAGCTCTGCAGCCACTTTCTCATCCAGGCCGGCTTGCTTGAGATAGTCGATGATCGATGCGCGCGTCCACTGGAACTGCGACTGGACGTTGCCCTTGGCGTCGGACGTGAAGCCATCTTTGTTGCGGTAGCCGGAACCCACCTTCTGCACGCCATCACCAAGGCGCTCCATGGCATCTGCCTGGTTGTTGATGGAGTCAGTTGCCTTGTCTGCCGAGTTCTTGAGATCGCTTTGCACCCGCGCGAGATTTCGCAGCTTGTTCGCTGTGATATCTGCGATGTCGGCCTCCTTGCGCTTGACTTCCGCCGACTTGATCGCAGCCTCGATCTCCAGTCTCTTGGCCCCGGTGTACTCGCCCGAGGCAATCAGTTCCGCCTTCTTGGCCTGGGCTGTAGCAATGGCCGCATCGGCTTCTAGGCGCTTGGCCTGGGCCGACAACGTGAGTAGCTCGATCTCCAGCCGGCGGATCTCGTTCTGCGCGGCCATGGCCGTGCGCTCGTCGCCCCTAGCCTTGGCGACCTCATAGATCGCCTTCTGCTGCTCGATGGCGACGCGCACGGTCGCCGACTGCACATCAATGTCAGCTTGCGCCAGGTTGCGCTTGGCCTCAATGGTCTTGAGCTGGTCCTGCAGGGCATCGCGGTACACATACGCTGCCTTGCCTGCTGCCAGCTCGGCTTTTTCGAGTTCCTCCGTGGTGGCCTTGCCCGCTGCCTTTGCGGCACGGACACGCTCCAGCTCCTGGCGAGCGCGCTCCCATGCTTCACGCAGCTCGATGACGCGCTTGCTGTTGTCCTTGTTCGCCTCGGCTTCGGCCTTCGCCTGCTCGACAGCCAGGCGCGATGCCTGCGCTTGCGCCACAGCTTTGTCCGTATCCTGCTGTCGCAGGTCGACCTTCTTTTGCAGCTCCTCGATCTCTTTCTTGCGCTCTGGAGATTGGTTTGCCTTTTCCTTGTAGAGCGCCTGCAGGGCGTCCAGTTCGGCCTTCATCACAGCAAGCTCTGTTGCCTTTAGCGCAGCGAGCTTGTTCAGAGCGGTCGCATTGTCCTCGGCTGCTTTGACTTGCGCAGCGCGCTGCTCGCGTTCTGTTCCAAAAGCTTCGGCGAGTGCAACCGCTGCCTTGCCTTCAGCGTTGCGGGCAATGACGCTCTTGTCAGTCTCCGCAATCTGCTCGCGGATGGACTCCGTGACCTTGCCATAGTCGCTCTGCAGCTTCACCCACGCTGGACTCGCCTGGCTGGCCGCAGCGGCCGAGGACGTCGTTGCCTGGGCTTGCTCCCGTTGCGCGAGCGCGGTCTTCTCTGCATCCGACCCCAGCACCATGATGGCGTCTCGCAGCACGCCGTTGTGCTGAGCAGCCTTGAGCAGCTTGTCGCGGCTCTCGGCTTCGATGTCCGCAAGTGCCTGTTTGACTCCCTTGAAGTCCAGCGTTGCCAGCGCGCCCATGAGCACGCCAATCTTCTGACCTGTTGTGACCAATCCCTCGCCCAGGAGAAGGATGGCCGCTTGCGCCAACTCCGCGCCCACTTTCAGCACACGCAGGCCGCCTGCTTGTCCAATACGGTCGGACATATCGACAGCGGCGTTCTTGACGTTCACGAACTCTTGGCTCAGCGTCTGCGCTTGCGGGGCACCGCCATACAGCTCGTTTAAGCCTTGTGCCAGAGCTGGGAAGATGTCCTGAGCGGTGATCTTGCCCTCTTCCACCAGCTTCATCATCTCAGCCGTTGTCAGGCCCAGGCCCTTGGCAGCAGCATTTAGTGCGCCTGGCAGGGCTTCGCCGAGCTGGCCTCGCAGCTCTTCGGACTGCACAACGCCCTTGCTCGCCATCTGCGACAAGGCCATCAGCGCGTTTCCGGTTTCAGCGCTCGACTTGCCCGCCTTGCCCATAGCTGCCGCCACGGCTTCAAACACTTGCCGCGTCGGCTCTCCTTCGACCGCTGTGCCACGCGTTGCGGCAGAAAGCCCCAGGAACGCTTTACCAACCTCGGTGACATCGGAGCCAATTCGCGACGCCACGACGCGGACGAACTCCAGCTCTTTCCCGGCCTTCTCGGCATCACCTGTGACTGCCGCCAGGCCGCTGCGCAACTGCTCCATTTGCGCTGCGGCGGTGACCATCTCACGGAACGTGAATGCAGCACCCAGAGCCGCTGCCATCTGGCCCAGCATCTGGGTGAGGTTCGCGATCCGGCCGTTCAACTGATCGGCTGCCGAGGCGCTGCGTTGGTGTGCTGTGCCCAGCTCTCGTGCACGTTGGGATGCTTGATCAGCTGCGGCTGCCTCTACACGCAGAGCCTTGGCTAGGTTCTCGGCAGCCTGGAGCTCCTTGTCTTGTGCCGCTGTCAACGGACCTACAGCGGCAAGCTCCTCGCGCCGCGCATCTGTGGCCTGCTGGATGGCCGTGGCTTCTGCGCGCTTGGCCCGAGCCACAAGCGCCAGTTGATCGGACTCGATCTGTCGCAGGGCATTTCCGGCCCGCGTGGCAGCCGCTTCGTCGCCCTGGGCCTGGGCCGCCTGCAAGCGCGCCTGCTGCTCGGCCTTCGCTGCGGCCAAATGCTGCCGCTGCAGATCGATCTCGCTTTGCTCGACCTGCAGTCTCGTCTTGATAGCCTGCGTCTTGGCATCCACCGCTTTGCGCAGCACATCAAGCTCGCTACCCGCCTTGGTGGACGAATCAGCCAGTTCGCGCGCACGTAGAGATGCCTGGTCGGCAGCCGCTCCTTCAACACGCAAGGCGCTGGCCAGGTTCTCTGCGACCTGAAGCTCTTGTGTCTGCGCTGCGGTGAGCGGCCCCACGGCAGCGAGCAGCTCGCGCCGGGCATCCGTCGTTTGCTGGATGGCCGAGGCTTCCGCGCCTTTGGAGCGTGCTACGAGTGCCAGCTGATCGGACTCGATCTGGCGCAGGGCATTGCCCGCCTGCGTTGCCGCTGCCTCATCGCCCTGGGCCTGGGCCGCCTGTAGGCGCGCCTGCTGCTCGGCACGGGCGGCAGCCAAATGCTGCCGCTGCAGCTCGATCTCGCTTTGCTCGACCTGCAGTCCCGCCTTGATGGCCTGCGTCTTGGCATCCACCGCTTTACGCAGTCCGGCCAGTTCGCCTTCGGAATTATTTGCCGCAACACCCATTTCTGCCAGGCCCTGGCCGGCTTGAGCCGCAGTCTGGCCCATCGCGGCCATGCCTTGGCCTGCTGTACTCACTCCAGCGCTGAGCTGCGCGCCTCGCTGCTCTGCCTTGCCCTCTGCAGCGGCCAGTTGGTCCAGCCCAGTCCCTGCTTGCTTGGCTGCGTCCTCAAGCCTGTCGAGCGCGGTACCGGCTTGCGCGCCAGCCTTGCCTGCGCCCTCTGCACTCGACTCGACCTTGGTCAGGTCTTGCGCGAGCTCGCCCACGCCGTCGCGCTTGATGCTGACTTGGAATTCGAGCTTGTTGTCGTTGGACATGGGGAAAGGCGAACAAGAAAAAGAAGATGGGCCGCACGCCGCCTATGCAGCGGCGGCGGCCCGGGTGCCGGACGGTGGTGATCAGCCCATGCGGGTGCGGTAGTAGCGGCTGACGCCTTCCCCCGATTTCGTCGGGTCCATGAGCACGGTCCCCTCGACGTCAAGCGCGTTGAAGCCCTTGCCGATGAGGGTCAGGGCCTTGGTGATGCCCTGGCTGGCGCGGAAGATGTCCACGACCTGCGGATTGCCACTGTCGGCCTCGTTCAAGCCGCCGAACACCAGGTTCAGCTCCACGGCCTTGGTTGTCAGGGCCTCGATCGCCGCATATGCCCCATAGCTGTAGTCCACCCAGAGCTTGTCCGAGTCGGCGATGCCCGGCGCATCTGCGAGCAGGAAGATGCCCTCAGGTCGGACTTCGTAGTTGCCGGCCATGGGCACGGGAGTCGCACTGGCCGCATCGGTGCCTTTCTTGACCTCCACGGCCGTGGGGCTGATGTGAGCGATCGGCAGCAGGCCGCCGCGCGTGGCGATGTAGGGCGCAGCCTGCACCGTGCCGGCGCCGATCGCTTCCACAGTGCCGAAGACGCTGCGAGCCATGTTGACGACGTTCAGGTCCGCCAGCTTGGCCTTGAGCTTCACTTCCTTCACGCGGCGCACTTCGGCGTGCGTGCCGCCGCCCAGGCGCGTCATGTCTTCCTGCGTCTGAACATCCTCGGAATGCTCCAGGGCCAGCTCCAGGACGTTGCCGATCGGCAGCGGCAGTCCGGCAGAGCCATAGACGCGTGCATAGACTTGCCCCACTGTCATGGACGGTTTGTAGATTTGCTTGGTGACTTCGACGGCCATGTCAGGCTCCTTTGAAATATTCAGCGCTTTGGAAAACCGACTCCACCAAGAAGGCGAGCGGCAGGTAGAGATAGCCGGCCTGGCTGTAGCCCGAGCCGGGCGACGGCGCCAGGCGCATCGGCCCGGCGACGTTCGGCGGACGAAACCCCATCACGGCAGCGCCAGCCCGGGCTGACAGTTCGCCGGCTTCGACGCGCGCATCGGCGCCGGACTTGAGCCCGCGCACATTGCGAACGGCCGACACGATCAGCCATTCGTGATCGAGGCGAGAAACTCGCCCGTCAATCCGCGTCTCCAGTACCCGAAAGCCGTTCCAGATCACATGCACAGCAGGGACCGGCTGCGACTCCTCTTTCGTTGCGGCCAGATCCGAGCCGGTCAGGACATGCACGCCTGGCAGGAGCGACTTGATGCGCGCGACGATATGAGGCTCGGGCTCCAGGAAGTTGTTGGGGTGCGCCGTGGCGGCTGCGGTGTTCCTAGACATCAGTACGCTCCCCAATCGAAGGCACTGGACGGGGCACGTGTGACCATTCGGCCGGGCGGCTGCGCGACGTCGGCATCTCCACTGCCCAGGCTGACCGTACCCTTCGACAACCCGGCCAGGTAGTCATCCGCCCAGGCGGAACCCCGGCGCAGATCCTCGGGCACCGAGGTGCCGTAGAGGCGCTTGAGTGCGATCGCGGCCACCGCCGCAGGCAGGCTGCTGCCGTGGACCAGGTCCTGGGACAGCGGCATGCGCACGCGGTAGCGCGGGAACAGGTAGGTGTCGGCATGCCTGCTGGCTCGCTCCAGCGCATCCTGCAAGCGGGCCAGCGCGGCCGTAGCAGCTGTCACGGCTTCAGGCGTCCACTCGCTGGTGTCACCGCCTGCGGCCACGATCTGCAGCAGGGCGCCGTCGAGCACTTGCTCGGGCGCGGCACGCTGCGCCAGCTCGGTCCAGCCGCCAGTGGCGGCACTGACCAGGTCGGCGATGGATGCATAGGCGGCCATGGCGATCAGCGCATGATGCGGATGATTTCGCCGGCTGCCGTGGCAGCGTCGCGGGTGCGGCCTGCCGCCACGCCAGAGGCGAGCGTGATGGCGCGGCCCTGGGCGTCGGACTGGACCTGAGCGCCCTGTGCAATCGCGGCGCCGGCTTCAACCAGCAACGAGCCGTGGGTGTTGACGCCGGCTTGCTCGCCTGGCGAGTAGTCGGCATTGGCCGTTCCCAGCGTGGCCTCGCCATCGCCGGCCTGGCCGCCCTGGAAGTTCACCAGGCGCTGGCGCTTGAGGGCTGTTGTGGCCTTTTCGCTGGTGGCCATTAGGATCTGTTCGGTTTGCATGGGCGTCATTCCTTCGTGTCAGGGTCCAGGGGGGCGAGCGTGACCAGGCCACCCAGGCGGGATGCATCGCTCTCGGCGAGCTCAATGCGCTCACCGAGGCCGAAGTACTCGCCGTCGTGCCGGATCGGGACGGAGCCCACGATGTAGACCCTCATGGGATCTCCACGCTGTACCTGGTCGGGCTGCAGCTGGGCGGGCTGGTCGGAGGCTCCTGTCGGCAGGAGCTGGGCGTTGTCGCCGGTGCCGGCAGCATTGCTGGCCGATCCGGCGCCGGTCTCTACTGCGGTGACCTGGCCGGTGCCTGGGGCGCTGGCGGCAGTCCCCTGGCCATCTTGTTGCGGTTGGTCGGCGGTACCGGGCGTGCTCTTGACCACGTCGGTGGCGGCAACCTCTGCGGCAGCCGGCTTTTGGGGGGCATTGCTTTTGGCCATGGTCATGCCGCTCCCGTCACGAGATAGCCAGCTTCAGCGCCGAGCATGTAGGGCCGGAAGATGTCGGTGTTGCGGATGATTTCCAGCTTGCCGTCTTCGGTGCGGGTGTCGACAACCGGGTTGCCGCGCTTGCGCAGCGTGTAGCCGTAGCTGGGCTCGTAGGCCGAGCGCACGGGGGCATCGCCGGCAGCAGCCGGTGCGGCCGTGGGCACATAGGCCATGACCAGCGTGCCGCCCCACAGGTCGATCACGTTGCCGCTGTCGGTGGCGTAGATGCCCTTGCCCACCACGATGTTCTCGATCTCGAAGATCTCGCGCAGGTCAGCCAGTTGCACCAGGCGGGAGCGTTGGTCGCTCAGGATCGCCTTGAGCTTGGGATGGCGCTTGAGCGCGCGCCAGGTCTTGTAGCCGAGCACCATGGTGTTCGGTTCCTTGACGATCTTGTTGCGTACAGCGGCCTTGCCGTCGTCCACGACGCCCTCGGGATCGCTGTCGGGGTCTGTGAACACGCTGGAGCCCGACAGCGCGATCTTGTTGCCCACCGGGTAGTTGTTGGGGTTCTGCGTCATGCTGGCCACCATGGCTTCGTGGCGCAGGCGGATGCCTTCCACGACGCGATTGGTCGCGTGGGCCTGCAGCGGGAACGCAGCTTCGGCGTCTTCGCGGTAGTCGATCGGATACTCCAGATCGTGCTCGTCCAGCGCGATGTCAATACCGTCGACGTCCTCGGGGCTGATCCGGTTGGACTTGGCGCGCAATGCACGCTCGGTCGCGTAGATGCGGAAGGCATCCTTACCGAATGTTGGAATCTTGCCCCCTTCCTTGTCCAGCGTCACGAAGGGCAGCAACTGCTCGCCAACGAAGGCGGCATTGCTGTAGCCCAAGGCCAGCGCGCTGAGGACCGGGTCCACCACGCGCAGTTTGCTCAAACGTCCCATGTGTATCTCCTTGAGGTATGGGGTTGGATTACTTTTGGCGCATCACTGCGTGCGCAGCCGTCGCATAGGACACGCTGTGCTTCTTGGCGTAGTCGCGGATGCGCTGGTCCTGTTGCACGCGCTCAGGGTCCGCGCCTTCTGCGAACTCGGCCGGGGTGCTGGCTGTGCTGGCGGCCTCTGCGGCGGCGCGATCGCGGGTGGCGGTCTCCGAGAACTCGACCTGTGCAGGCAGGGCCTGCAGGAACTCGCGGAACAGCACATGCAGCGGCTTCTTGGCATCGCCTTCGCCGAACTCCACATCGGGCGTGGCCTGCAGCTGGGCGCCGATGGCGGCGACCTGATCCTTCATTGCGGAAGGGATGCGCGCCTGGCCCACCAGCGACTCGGCGAAAGCCACGTTGTCCTGGCGGATGGCTGCAACTTGGCGCTCGTGCTCGCGCTGTTGCGCTTCCTGGACCTGCCGCTGCAGCGCGGCGTTTTGTTCGCGCAGCTGCGCGGCTTCTTGTTCATTCACAGAAGACTCCTTGGGTGGAAGAGAGGGACGGGGAAGTACGGAGGTTTCTGCGAACGCCACGGCATTGCCTTGTGTGCGCAGGTCCTGGTTGGCATTGATTTCGAGGGAGCTGACCTGGTAGCTGGGCAGCACCTTGTCGGCTTCTTCCAGGCCGAACTTGGCGACGATCCAGTCGCGCAGGCCACGCCACAGGTTTGCGGAGGTCATGGCATCCCATTCACCAAATGCGATGCCCTCCTGAAAGCACACACAGCCGTCGTCATCGCCATCGGCGAACTCGGGGGCATCCAGGCCCTTCACTGCAGGCGGCTGTGCGCCCAGAAAGCCGATGTGGCGCAAGTACCAGACCCCGGGGACGGGGTTGTTGGCGTCGTCAGGCCGATAGAACTTGGACGAGACGGTGCCGTAGCGGCCAGCGCGTACCGCTTCAGCGAACTCGGGGTCTACTTTTTCAGGAAGCGCGTAGAGGCCACGCTCGCCCACAGTCAGACCAGCGGCCCAACCCTGCGCTGGGTCGTCCGTCTTGGGGTGGCCCACCACGATGGGGGCCTTGGATTTCTTGGGGTCGTAGGCCCGCGCACTGGCCTGCAGATCGGCTTCGCTGAACTCGATCTTTTCGCCGGCCGTGGTGGTCCACTGGCCGGGCTTGAAAATGTGCAGGGGTTTGGCGGTAGCCGTGGTGTGCGTCATGCCCCGAATCTTCGGAGTGCATGCGCGCGGGTGTTAGAAGGGCAGCTTCTAGGGAGCGGCGTCAGGGCGCGGGACGCCGCTGGGCATCAATCCAGCGAGAGGTGGCCCTGGCGGGCCTGGAAGTCCTCGCGCGCCCAATCGCGCAGGATCTGCTTCGCACGGGCCGGCGTGTAGCCGTGGCGTCTGGCAACCTCTGCCAAGTTTGTGCCCGGTGTGCAATCTGCAATCAAGGCGCGGGAGCGAGTGTCGTTGTGGAAGAAGTGCCCGACAGGAATATAGATCGTGTCGCCGCCGATGGCCTCGGCGACGGTCTCTGCCAGGGCCATTGCCAGGCGGGCATGCGAGCGTGCATCTCCAGGGATCTCGCCACCACTGCGCAGCCGTAAGTAGATGGCGGCAGCCATGTCGCGCCAGAGTCCGGGGTACTCGGTGGGCAGCAGCAGCTCCAGATCTTGCGTGTCAGGAGACATCGGCATCTCCTCGCTGTTGCCAAGCCTTGAGAGCTTCAATGACCGTGTCCAGCTGCGCGCTGGTGGCGAAGCGCAGCGCCGAGACGCTGACCGTGCGCGCCACGAACGCATTGAGCGCAGCCGCGCTGTTGTCGCGCAGCCTGCCGTCCCGGTAGAGCTGGTGCCACAGCGCCCATACCTTGCGCTCACGCGGGCTCGCGGCCTGCTTTGCCTGCGCGAATGTGCGCCGCCCACGCAGGGGCTTGGCAACGCCGGCGCCCACTGCCAGGCCCTGCATGTGGTCGCGCACGGCCTGCTGCTGCTGGGGTGACAGGTCCTTGCTGCTGGTCATGCCGGTCAGGTTGCGCAGCAAGGCCCTGTAGTCATCGTCGGTCAGGCCCATCTTGGACTTGAGCGTGTGGATGGCGGCGATGTGATTTGAGGTCATTGCAAGGTCCAAATCTGCATGTTGCGATTTCAGGCGATTTGAGCGGGGGACCGCCCTGACAGCGGCATCCCCTTGGATTTTTCTTTTGGAACGTTTTGGAAGGCCTCTGCGGGCCTCCCAAGGGCCTTTGGTGACTCAACCTTTGAGCGTATGCCGCGTAACGCCGGTAATGCCGGCAGGAAATGGGGCGCCACTAGGGAGCGCGCCCACCATCACCGTAGGTGGCTCCTCAAGGAAGCCGGCTTTTTGCTGGCCTGTGGCGCGCAGGTAGTCCACTTCGACCTTGGCCGTGTCCACCAGGACAGAGGCCACCTGTGCCACGGCGCGGGCGCGGTCGGGCTCCATGGGCTTGTCGCGGTCGCGCAGGTCGGCAAGGGTGTCCAGCAGGTGCTGACGCAACTGGCTGATGTGGGGCGTCGTGGCGCTCATGTGGATGCTCCTTGGCTGACCTGGTCAGCCTCACGGTTGATGCGGTTGACCTGGCGTGTGATGGCGCCCTTGAGCTGGACCAGCTTCGCCAGTTCGGGGCTGCGGTTGCGGGGATGGTTTCTGGCCGCGTTCTCGGCACGCGTGATGCATTCGATGCGGTCCAGCGTGATGGCCTCCAGCTGCGCGGTGTGCATACCGGGCCTGAACACCACGATGTGGCCCGCCGGCACAGGGCCGTGTGCAGCCTCCCAGACGAGCCGATGCACAGGGTGCCAGCGCACGTGGTTGCCGCCTGGTAGATCGTTGACCTTGCGCTCCAGGTTGCCCATGGCAATGCGGTGGCTGCCAATGGGCATCCATGTGTGGGGCTTCTGGCCCTGCTGGAACTGCGTGGCCTTGCTGCCCTCGTAACACAGGCCCTTGAGTCCCTTGTTCCAGGGCGAGTCCCCACGCCGGAATTGGGTGGCGACCATGGCCGGGCTGTGTTTGCCGCGCTGGATACGCCCAGCGCGGTCCGAGGCCAGAAATGCCTCGGACTTGCGCAGGCCCAGCTCTGCTGCCTTTGCATACACAGATTCCAGCGGGCGGCCGATCTCTCGCGCCACGGTTTCGCCCAGCAAATCCGGGTACAGCTCGCGCAGCAGGCGCAACTGCTGCGGGGTCCAGGGGGCGCGGCGGCTCATGCTACCCCCTTAGAGAACACCACGCCATCGCGCGATTTGAATCGGCCGCGCCACTCCAGCCACTGCTGCAGCGCACGCAGGCCCGTAGCTTGGTCAGGCGCTTCGGGCACGCCAGGCACCAGCATCTGGCTGACTCCAGCACCCTTGCCGTGACGAGCAGCAACGGATATGGCGGTCTCCAGTGCGTACTTGGGACCTCGCGCAATCTCGATGGCGTCCGGGCTAGGCAGTTCGCTACCGATCTCGATCAAGCCCGAGGCCCAGCACCAAGCGACCTGGGGCGTGCAGTCGTACCAGCTTTTGCCTCCGCAACGCGGGCACACGGACTCGGTCCAGCCACTGCACTGTTTTTCCAGCCGCTCCGAAACTTTGTGCGCGTTGCGGCAGCGGGTGCATTTCGCAAGGGTGAAGTCGTTCATACGGCCGCCAGGTCCAGAGTGATCGGGTCATAGCCGCCCGTGGCATTGCGCTTGTAAAAGCGGATGTAGGGCTTGGTGCTGGCCACCTGGATGCTGTCCGAGATCGCCTGCATGGCTTGCAGCCAGTCCTCATCCTTGATGTCCAGGCGGCGCAGGCCCAGCACGCGGTCGGTGTTGATCTTGCCGGCCTTGTCGACCTGGAACGCGTCGTTGACGAGCACCTTGATGTTGTCGTTGGCGCCCTCGGCCCAGCGCGTCACGCACTGGTCGATCAGGGCCTTGGCCGCCTGCAGTTGCTCGCCGAAGACGATGTGGTCCTGCATCTGGCGCACGAGCCTGTATTCGCCGTCATAGCTGGTGAGCGTGACGTTGCCCTTGTCGCCGCCGCTCTTGACGCCGTACTGCTCAATGCTGGCGGCGACAAGGGCCGCCACGTCCTGCATGGCCTGCAGCTTGAACTTCGCCAAGCCGCGCATGTGGGCCTCTGCCATGCCGCACAGCTCGCGCACGACCTGGTCGCGCAGCTTGTCGATGGGCTTGACCTTGTCCTCGGGGACCAGGCTGCCCCGAGCATCTTTCCAGTAGCCGGGAGGGATGGTGTTTGTCGTCATGGTGGTCAATCAGTGGATCGCGGATGAACGGGTGCCCATGGAAGGGGGCGGCATGTATTGCAGCTGGCGTGCCGCGCGCAGCAGCGCATCGGCACCTGCTTCACGGCAGCACTCATGGGCTGCGGCGACCGCGCAGTAGGCGATCAGCAGGGCCTGGAGCATGTCGCTGTGCGTGGTGGACTGAACCCTGGCAACGTCGATCAGTTGCGCGGCCAGATCGGTGGGCGGCAGATGCGCAGGCTTCTTGGAGGCATTGGTCATGGCGCGCCCTCCGTCAGCAACGCACGCCCCGGCTGGGGCATGCACGGAAGTCCATGGAGCCGGCCCGCAGGGTCATGGGCTGGCTGGCGACCCAGGGCCGGAACTCGTAACTGCGGCTTTGTGCGACCAGGTGCTGGTCTATCGGCTTGGGCCCGCCCGGCAAAGGCTTGTGCACAGGCTTGGCCTGTATCGGAGCGCGCATGCTGCTGACGAGCAGGCCGGCATCAAGGGCAGGCAGCAGGTGCTCGGAATCCGGGTGCATGGACCAGACCAGGGCGCCCCGCGCGCCTTCGGCATGCAGCCAGCCGATGCCGCGCATGTTGTGCAGGCGCCGGGACAGCACCTGCTTGTCGAACTCCGGGAAGGCCTGGCACAAACCGGTGATGCTGGTGGGGCCGTTGGCGCGCAGGAAGTTGACCAGCGCACGGCTTTCTGGGGTCATGGTAGACCTGCGGATCATCATGTTCATGCTCCTTTGTTGCCGCGCAGGGCGGCAATGCGTTGTCGGATTTCTTTGGGCATGGGCGCAGCCTGGCGGTCGCGCGCATCAAGCGCAGCCAGCGCAGGGTCCTGCGCGGCCGGTGCCTGCGGTACGTCCGTGGGCGCTTTGCCGGCCTCGGGCTGCGAGGGCTGGCCTGCCATGCCGGCGAGCACGGCGTACAGGTAGCCGTGGCCCTTCAGGGGCAGCTCCAGCCGGCCAGCGTCGCGCTGGGCGAGCAGCTGGTCAATGGCCGCAGCCCAGACGGTCAGCGGCACTGACCAATCGCGGCCCTTGTGCGCGACGGCTTGGCGCTCCAGGTCGGGCAGCAGCTGCAGGATCAGCTTGATCTTCTTGGCCGAGGTCAGGCGCTGCTTGGCAGGCGTGTGCAGTCCGATGTACTGCAGCACGCGGGCGCCCATGGGCACGCTGACCGCAACAAGCCGGGCGAGCGCCTGGCGGTCCTCCTCGCTGGCGAACGCAGTAGCGAGGTCGAACTCGCTGCCGCATGCAGGGCATGAGAGATCGGTCATAGCGGCCAGCTCCCCGGGTACTCAAGGAAGCCCCACGCCAGGGCAACGGCGGCGCCGCTGCCGAAGATGCAAAACGCGATGAGCAGCCACAGGGCGATGCGCTCGGCCCGGCCCATGCCGCAGCTGTAGCGCTCCATTTCGATGTAGGTGCGCTGGCGCATTACAGGGCCTCCTTGCACAGATTGATGACCTTGACAGGCTTGACGGTCACCAGGGCTGCACCGGGCCAGGTCTGGAGTGCGTATTCCGTGGCGGCTTGCACATGGGCGAAGTCGCCGATGTGCACGATGGGACGCTGGCCCCGGCAGATGGTGATTGAGAGGGAAAACGTCATGTCAGCACCCCGCAATGACCTGGGCATCGACCTTGGGAAAGCCCACAACCGCTGCAGCGTTGAGGGCGCGGCAGACCAGGTTGTTGACCACCAGGGGGTAGCACATGCTCACGGCATCGCTGGCCCTGCCGCCGCGCGGCATGCTGATCAGGCGGGCGCGGATGGCGTCCAGCGCATCGGCCTCGAAGAGGTCGACCAGGCGTGCGCCAGCGCGATCCAGCTTGTGCGTGAGGTAGCCCTCCAGGTCGTTGTCCAGCGGCTCCATGACGATCTGCTCGCAGCGCTGGACGATCTCGCGCACTTCGGGGTTCTGCTCGGACAGCAGCAGCTGCAGCTCGGGCTGGCCGACCAGGCACACGCCCAGCAGGCGGCGCAGCCCGTCTTTCAGCTCCATGAAGTTCTTCAGGTGCTTGAGCGTGGGCAGGGGCATGCGGTGGGCCTCCTCGATCATGAGCAGGTGCGAGTAGCCGGCTGCGCGGCTGGCCTTCAGCAGTTCATGCACCTGCCGGTAGCGGGCATCCGGGCTGCTCTTGAGCTGGATGTTGGGCGCCAGGGTGCGCGCAATGCTCTCGGCAATCTGGCCGGCCTTCATGGGCTTGCCGCGCGTGTCGTTGGGCTCCATCGCCAGCACGTAGGGCTTGATGACGATGATGGGCTTGCGCTCCTCGCGGATGCGCTCCTCCAGGTCCTCGCGCAGCGTGGACTTGCCCGAGCCTGACTCACCCACGACGGCGATGAAGCCGTGATTGGTGGCGGCGTCCATCAGCGCGGCGCGCACGTAGCGGCCGTGCTGGCTGGCGAAGACGTCGTCGCGCGACTGGATGTCATCGACGAACGGGCTGCGCATCAGCTTGAAATGCCGCTTGGCCGCCGTGGTCAATGTCTCGTTGCGTAGTAGCATGCTTTCCTCCTTGGGTTCTGCCTGGTCGGCATTTGGGCTCTCGGGGACGGCCTCGCCGAGGTGCAACTCGGCGGGGCCAACTTCTTTGGTAGGTGCTCCCAGGACCGGCAGCACCAGGTTGCGCAGATGGGCCATGGACACGCCACGGCCTTTGAGGTAGTCCAGGGCGCGCTTGCGCACCTCGCCGGCCCGGCGCGCGGGCAGCAGGCCGTGCTTGACCAGGCGGCAGGCAGCGGCAGCCGACAGGCCCACGGCGCGCGCGAGGTCGCTCTGGGTGATTTCGTGGGCCTCCAGCACGGGCTGCAGGGGAGGCATGACGGCGACGGCGGTATAGGCGTGCATCACTGGCCTCCTGCGACGACGCGCAGCCCTGTGCGAACCTTCAGCCGCGCCTCAAGGGCGACGACCTGGTCGTCTGGTACGCCCTCGGGGTGCAGGTGCTTGATCGTGGCCAGGAGCTCGGGCGACATCTGCATGCCCCGAGCCACCAGGACTTTGGCGACCTCAAAGTGCGTGAGCACCTCGGGCGCGGCTGGGGCGACACGGGTAGCGGGCTCCAGCTCGGTGCCACGGCGCGGCAGCATGGTCGCGGCCGGCAGCTCCTCATGGTGCTTGTAGGGGTCATGCTTGCCGCCGAAGGGCAGCGCCTTGGCCTTGCGCGCCGCCGCTGCTGCCTCGTCGGTGTCCGTGCCCGTTGCCAGGCGCTCCACGGCCTTACGGTTGGTGAGTGCCACGGTATCGGGCAGCGCCTTGTGTTCGCGCCCGATGTGGGCAGCGCCCTCCCGGAACCCGTGCAGGCCTTCCTTGACCTGGGGCACCGGGATCAGCAGCTCCTGCCCATCGGCGCCGTGCTGGACCACATATGCCACAGCGGCATCGAATGGGTTGTAGGTGATCTCGGTGCGCTCGCCAATCAGCACGCCCGGCACGTCGCGCAGATCCCACTCGCGGCCCGCAAAGCGCACGGTCAGGTTCGGCTGCACCTTGGGCGTCTCTGGTGAATGCGTGAGGAGCTGGCGTGCCAGCGCCGCGTCCACCAGCCGCAGCTGCGCCTGGGTGATCTCCATCCACTTGGCCCAGCGCGTCAGACCATGGCGGCGGTGCATGCGCGTGCTGTTGTACCAGCGCATCCACTGCGTGGCCTTTTCGTTGATCCAGGCAATGTCGGGGACATGCGTGAACTTGAAACCGCTCTCGAAAGAGGTCTCGATGATGTTGTGCGCGTTCTCGACCTGGCCCTTGGCGCGCGGGTTGCCGGCCTCGTTCACGATCAGCTTGACCTGCAGGCGGCGCAGCAGGTTGCGGAAGGCGCCGCCAGCGCCGCTGCCCGGGTCCACCATCAGGTGGAAGGGCACGCCGTACATTTGCTGATCCGGTCGTTGGGCGATGGCAGCCAGCAGCAACTCGGCCATGTTCGCCATGGATTCGCCGCCCTCCAGGTAGAGCACAAAGATGCTGCCGCTGGTGTGGTCGGTGATGGCGCCACGCAGCAGGCGCTGGCGCTTGATCTTCTCGAAGTTCTCGGGCTTGTTCTTGTAGAACTCGCTGGGCGCCATGTCCTGAACGCCGCTCTGGCCCTGGCCCGGGACGTAGTACAGGGTGCTGATCGAGAAGTCCAACTGCCAGACGTCGTTCGGGTGGTCGCTGGCGAGCTGTTGCACGGGCTCGGGGCGGCGCAGTTGCTCGGGATGCAGGGCGTACTCGCGCAGCGCCCTTGCGCAGGCGCTTTCAGACAGCTGGCGGGTTTCTCCAGTTTCTGGGTCCACCACGCTGGCGAACAGCGGGTTTTCGGCGCGCAACTGCTGCAGCGACAGGCGCATCGCCTGGATGCTCTTGTCGTTGGCGCGGTAGCCTTCCATCATCTGGGCCGACAGCCGCTGTGCATCGGCCAGGCCCAGGCTCATCTTGCCGGCGTCGGTGCGGCGCTTGCGTTCGGGTTTCACGGAGACCTCCTTGAGGCGGCGCATGAGCGTGGCGCGAGACAGGCCCAGGAGTTGGCAGGCCGATGCATAGACGGCTTCCTTGCCGCCATGGCCTGCCGCCTGGGCGCGGGCATGCACCTCCAGCAGTGCTTCAATCAGGGCGGGGCTCATGCTGGTTCAATCAGTTGGGAGCGGTCGATGTGGAGGCGGCGCCTTGGGCCTGGCTCCACTTTTCCCATTCGGGCGTGCTGCCCACTTCGGCCAGGTTGAACTCGTCGCGCAGCATGGTCAGCTCGGCGATCAGTTGGCCCACCATCCCGGCCATGAACAGGCTCTGGTCCTGGCCGCTCTCGTTGAGCTTTTCGAGGGCGCGGCGCAAGTTGCCCCGGACCATGCCCATGACCTCGTCTTGGATCTTCCCGGCCTCGGCGTGCAGGCGTTTCGCTTGCTCAGACTCGGGCAGCAGCTTGATCTGGCGCACCTCTTCGTGCATCTCGGCGTTCACCGCTTCTTGACGCTCTGCGCGGTTCTTCTGCTTCGCCGCCTCGGCGCGTTCCTTGCGCACGGCGGCGCGCAGTTCCTTGACAGACATGCGGGACACGTCGTCCAGTTCGAGTTCGCCCGTCTGACCCTCGGTGATGAGACCGTCGACCTGGCCGTCGTCCAGGGGGAGGAGTTCCACCATCTTGGAATAGCCGAGCTTTTCCAAATGCGCTGACGTCGACGCATTTGCGAAGCGGCGAGTCAGGTTCATGTAGTTCTGCGCGGCGCGCGGGGCCAGGCCAAGGCGCTCCAATGCAGGCAGGAATTCACCGTGGTCGCATCCTTCCTTGAGCAGCAGGAGATACCCACCCAGCTCGAAAATGCCCAGCCCGATCCGCTTGATCACGTCACGTGCCGAGTTTTCGAGCACTGCCAGGTCAGTGCTTCCCTGGTAGTTCAGCTCGCGCGCCAGCGTCAGGACTCGCTCGTTCTGTTCCTTGCGTTGCACAGTCAGCGCGCCCTCTTGCTGGCGCATCAGTTCCATGTCGGCGGCAAAGCGCTCTTGGTCGACCGCTGCTTCATGGGTCGGCAAATGCGACGACGTCGGCGCATTTGCTGTGTCCTTCGCAGAAATCTTCTTCTCGATGTCAGTGGTTTGTGGGCGTGCCATGGTGTTCAGTCGGGGTTGCGGGTGTAACGGTTGCGGGCTTCCTCGACGCGGCGAGAGGCAGCGTCAATGGCGTTGAAGACCTTGATGGACTGTTGAGGCAGGCGAGGCGTCAGGCGCCAGTGGCCCGTGGCCTCGTCGCGCTCGGCCCAGCCCGCTGTGCGCAGGTTGTCGAGGTCTTTGGTGATCGTGCTGGCAGGCTGCTGGAGCAGCTCAGCCAGCTTGCTGGGGGGGTAGCCGTGGACCACATCCCCGAATAGAGCGATGGTCAGCTGCAAGATGCGCTGCTGTGCTGCGTTGGTGTAGTCGGTTGCTCTGGTCATGCCGATGCGCTCCTGCGCATGGCAAGCACAACATCACGGCTGCGTCGCAGAGTCGGCCGCGCATTTGCGGTTGGCCACATTGCCTCTACTGAATAGCCGGTGACTTCCGCGATCTGCGCGCGGATTCGCGCAGAGACGCTACGTCCGCTGATGACTTGGCTGACGGTGCTATTCGCAACGCCCAATTGGTCAGCCAGTGCGGTGGGCGTGACGCCCTTCATGCGCATGGCTGCTTTGATCTGTTCGGGGTGCATGTCTGATACCCTTTCGCCTAACTATTGAGGTTCATTTGCTGCGGGAGCGAGTGGGCCTCATTATTGCGCACGAACGTGCGTAATGCAACCATATTTTGCGAACGGATGTGCGTGTGTTTTCTGAACGTTTGAAGACCGAGCGTGAAGCTCTAGGGATGAGCCAACAGGCCCTTGCGGAGCGCCTCGGCATCGCCTTGCGCTCCCAGCAAAACTACGAGGCGGGCAGTCGGGTGCCTGACGCCACCTATCTCACCCATCTGGGCGAACTTGGTGCAGATGTCCTGTTCCTTGTTTCCGGCGTGAGAACGCCGAAGCCCTTGCTGCTGGACGCAGCCGAGCAGGCGCTCGTTGAGAGCTATCGACGCTGCAACCACGAGTCCAGAATTAGCCTCATTCAAACGGCCGCTCTATGCGCGGCAGGACTCACTCCTGGCACGGGCCGAGCCCCTGCAAAGAAGGCTGCACAGAGGATCATCAGTGCAGCGCCTCACGTCGGCGCGATCAGCCAAGTGACCCACAACGACGATTCCGTCCAAGTGGGCTACGCTGGAGGCAAAGTGACAGTGAAAAAGGTAAATAAAACTTGATCTCGGGTGGATTTCTGTAGAGGGCTCAAGCAATGTGGGAGGCAATGTGGAAATGGTTCAACATCTGGACAGCACCCTGGTACCGCATCAAAGAAGAAAGCGGCTCAGGGGTTGATCTAGAGGCAACTTCAAACAATGCGCCACCGAAGCCGCAACAACAGGTTCTTGATGGCACTGGGAACGTGCTGGTCGGTCAGGCTGGGGGCGCAGTTCATATCACCCATGTCACGCACCAGCATTTCTATGGAAGTGCGGCACGAACTCCAGCTGCAAATGAAGGCAAGCGCCAAGTCACTGAGGGCCAAAAGCAAGTCCTTTCCCTCATGAAGTGCCTAAACAAGCAAGCCCGCATACGGGTGCTTGACTTCATGCGCCGCGAATTTGACACCGCACTCGTTATTGAACTGGCCCCAAATCAGGTACACCGACTTCGCTGCTACGTCGAAGTGGTTTTAAACAATGAATCTAAGGAGAGCGCATGAATAGGCACATTGCGATTTTTTTGGCTGCCTTCGCCATCACTCCAGCTTGGGCGGTGAACAAGTGCACAAGCCCCAACGGGCAAATCGTGTTCCAGGATGCTCCCTGCCAGGGAGTGGCGACCGGCGCCGAAGACGCGACTCGAAGGGATCGCGCAGCAGTCCAGCAGCAGGATCAACGCAAGGCCAAAGTGGATGCAGAAATTGAGGCCTGGGAGGCTAAGAAAAAAGCCACCGGCTTCAAGACCGACGAGGAACTACTGGCGGAGGCCCAAGCAAAGTGCGGGCGGGACATGCAGACATATCCAACAATAGGCATGACGGAGTACAAATTTAAAAACTGTACAACGTGGGGCTTACTGGTGCAGCCTGACACCGTGAACGAGACGAAAACGACCGCAGGCGATACTAAGCAATTTGTCTACCCGGCTGGTAGAGAGATACGTTATATCTACACTCGATCTGGAATAGTTAGTGCGATACAAAGATGAGAGAGCCGCGCGAGCTACCGTCACGGCAGAACAGTTTTTTAACCAAGGGAGTTAGAGCATGACCGACAAAAAGCAACCGCCACCACCACCACCACCACCACCACCACCACCACCACCGCCACCTCCGCCACCTCCGCAGGTCAGGCGCGATTACTCTGACGGCGGAGGCGGATCGGTCTATTTCACGCCACCCCCTCCCGCGCCTCCACGTCCAAAGTAGACAGCTGCCAAAAGCAAGCCATGAACACCCAAGCTACTGCCGTTGAAAGCGATGAGCGCGCAGATGCCCTATGGAACCAGCGTTGCGCGACGCTGCGGAATGCATGGGTGCAAGTGCGCTACCACCGCCGTCGTCAACGCTTCTTCGATTTGATTGATAAAGGCACGAAGGGCATTACCTTGATACTGGGCGCCTCGCTGTTCGGCAAGCATCTGGCAACGCTGAACTGGGTTGCTACCGGCATATCCGCGTTGGGGTTGATGGCCCTTGTTTTCGGCTACGGCGATCGCAAGCAGACGCACAAGGAGTTGGCCGAACAAGCGGGTAAGTTGGCTGCAGATATTGAGCAGCTTCCTGCATTTGAGCTATCTCCAAAGCAAACGGCCGCATGGACTGCGGAGTACGTCCGTCTATGCGCCAAGGCGCCGCCGCCACTAAAGACTTTGAGCCTGATTTGCGAACGTGAACAATCCACCGCAGACGGATATCCAGAGCATGTACCGCAAGCGCCCTGGCTGAGGCGCATGCTTGCGGACTTCAAAAGCTAAGCCTTCTATAGTCTGTTTCAACGCACTTTCTTATAGATTGCATAAATAGCGCCCTTCACGCGCGCGCGGCATTCTGCCGTGCATGAATACTCCATTCCAGCTTTATGTAGGCCTCCCCGGCGCGCGGAGGCTCTATGGCAATTGACGGCCGTCTTGGCATCCTGGCCGTCGTGCTCTCGGCCTCTGGTCTTGTCTACATAGCCCAGCGCGAGGGCTACAGCGATGTCGCCTATCCCGACCCTGTGCATGGTGCGAAGGTGCCCACGGTGGGCTTTGGCACCACCGAGGGCGTCAAGGTGGGCGACAAGACCACGCCCGTGCGCGCGCTGATTCGACTGCGCGCCGATGCCGCTGAAAAGGAGGTTGCGCTGCGCCGCTGCTTCGGCGACGTGAAGCTCTATCCGCGCGAGTGGGATGCCTTCGTGGGCCTGGCGCACAACGCGGGCGCTACCTCGGTCTGCATGAACAACGAGCGCACCGGCCCCAGCACCATCGTGCGGCGCCTGCAGGCCAATGACCATAAGGGCGCCTGCGAGGCGATCCTGCTTTATGACCGCGCCGGCCCGGTCAGCAAGCCGCAGGACCGCTGCAGCCATCCCGACAACCGCACCTGCAGGGGTGTCTGGACAGACCGCCAGCGCCTGCGCGCGATGTGTCTCGGGGAACCCATGCCATGAGCGCGCGCATCTGGATCACCGCAGCCCTGGTGCTGGCCGCCGTCCTGGGGTTGCGGGCCTGGAATGCGCATCTGGTGGCCCTGGGCGATGCCCAGGGAGCAGAGCGCGTGCAAGGCCAATGGAAGGCGGCGGACGCCCGGGGCAAGCAGGAGCAGGCCCTGGCTGCGGCCAAGGCCGCACAGGAGCTCGCAGCGCGCGAGCGCCAGGCGCGCGAGCAAGAGCAAGCCAAGCAACGTGATGCCGAAAGGATTGCCCGTGAACAAGCCAACCGCGAGGCCACGCTTCGCACTGCTGTGTCTGCTGCCGATGCTCGCAATCGCAGCCTGCACACCACTATCGCCCAGCTCAATGCCGATGCCGCAGCCCGGCTGTCCGGCAGCGCCGCGAGTGCCTGCACCGCCGCCGACGTTGATGCAGCCACCGCCGCCCGCAACGCACTCGGACAGTGCAGCAGCCGATACACAGCGGTGGCAGCAGTCGCTGATGGACTCGCCATCCAGGTGAGAGGCTTGCAGGACTTCGTGGGCGTCCTGCAGGGCACCAGCACAACAACGCAGCGAGGCACCGATGGTTTTTGAGTTGACGCTGGGAAACGTGATCACGGTGCTGGCCCTCTTCGTTGCCGCCTTGTGGGCGCTGATGAAGGTGATAAGCGGGCAGCAGGAACGGCGCCTTGCGGAGCGATTCGATGCCCTGGGGAAGACCATGGAGTCGATGCTTTCCGCGCAAAGGGACACGGACAAGGCGACCCAGCAACTGGAGCGGGAGTTCCGCAAGCACCAGGCCGACGTCGCACGCGACTACGTGCTCCGGGAGGACTTCGTGAGGCACATAGGAATCATCGAAGCGCGCATCGACAACTTCGCGTTGCGCATGGAGCGCTACCTGGAACAGATTCTGAAAGGGGGGAATAAGTGAGCATCGACCTGTCCAAAATCCGTCGAGAGGAGATCCGCTGGCATCTTCTGTCCGCCGTCAACCTGAGCCGGCCTGCCGGCATCTACACCGAGCCGCTGCTCGCCATCATCCGCGCCGTTTATCCAGACGCCACGCACCAGGAGGTGCGCGTCAATCTGGACTATCTGGAAGCCCGCGAGATGGTCGGCATCGCCAAGGACCCGATGGACCGCTGGAGCGTGGACCTGACACGCACCGGCATCGATTTTGTCGAGTACACGATCGACGCCCAGCCCGGTATCGCTCGGCCCAAGATCACGCAGGTTTGACATGCCCCCTCGCAGCAAAGTCCATGGATTGCCGCCCGAGCTCAAGGAGTGGCTGGATTCCGAGCTGGTCAAGCGCGGCTTTGGCGACTATGTGCAGCTCGCAGCCGATCTGAAGGCGCGCGGTGCAGACATCTCCAAATCCGCCCTGCAGCGCTATGGCTCGCCATTCGAGCGTGCCATGGCGAGGGTGAAGATGGCTACGGAGCAGGCCTGCGCATTGGTCGATGCCGCGCCTGACGATGAGGACAAGCTGAGCTCGGCCGTCATTCGCATCACGCAGGAGAAGATCCTCAATCTGCTGATGGACCTGGATATCGACGCCGAGGATGTCGACGTCAACAAGCTGTTCAAGAACGCCGCCGAGATCGGCAAGGCCAGCGCGGCGAACAAGAAATTCAGCCTGGAGGCCCGTGCCGCCATAGAGGCTGCCGCACGCCGCAAGGCGCTGGAGGATGCGAGCCAGAAGGCAGCCGAATCGGCGAAGCAGCAGGGGCTGTCCGCCAATGGCGTGGCGGCGCTGCGCGAGGCGATCATGGGAGCCCTGTGATGGAGCAGACCGCCGTCGCAAAGGCTTCGGGCATCCTGATGCAGTACCAGGTGGACTGGATCAAGGACCAGTCGCCCGTCAAGATCATTGAGAAGTCGCGCCGCATCGGCATCAGCTACGCCGAAGCCGCAGACGACGTGCTTTATGCCGCCAGCGCCGAGGGGGCGAACGTCTACTACATCTCCTACAACAAGGACATGACGGCGGGCTTCATCAACGACTGCGCGACCTGGGCCAAGGCGTTCAATGCGGCTGCGGGCCAGATCGAGGAGTCGCTGATCGAAGTCGAGGACAAGCAGATCCTCACATACACGATCAAATTCGACTCCGGTCACATGATCCAGGCCTTCACCAGCAACCCGCGCAACCTGCGCTCCAAGGGCCGGCCTGGTGAGCGCCTGGTGATCGATGAGGCGGCTTTCGTGGACGACATCCAGGAACTGCTCAAGGCCGCCATGGCCATGACGATGTGGGGCGGGCAGATCCGCATCATCAGCACGCACGATGGCGCGGACAACCCGTTTGCCGAGCTGATCAACGACGTGCGCGCGGGCCGCTATGACTACAGCCTGCACCGGGTCACGCTGGACGATGCGTTGCGCGATGGCCTGTACCGCAAGATCTCGGCCGTTACGGGCCGTGTGTGGTCGCCGGAAGCCGAGGCCGCTTGGCGCAAGGCCACGATCGACCGCTACCGCCCCAACGAGGACGAGGAGCTGTTCTGTATTCCGGCCCAGGGCGGCGGCTCATGGCTCACGCGCGCCCTGGTCGAAAGCCGCATGCGCCCCTACCCGGTGATCCGCTTCAACGGCACGCAGGATTTCAACAACGCTACGCCCGATCTGCGTGCGCGGGTCATGCAGGACTGGATCGGCGAGAAGCTGCAGCCGCTGCTGGTGTTCGACCCGGGGCTGCGTCACGCCCTGGGCATGGACTTCGGGCGCACCGGCGACTTGTCGTCGATCGCGCCCAACGAGGTCGCCACCAATCTGCATCAGCGCATTCCCTTTCTCGTTGAGATGAAGAACGTGCCCTACAACCAACAGCTGCAGGTGCTCTTTTGCATCGGCGACGTGCTGCCCCGCAAGAGCGGCATGGTGATCGATAGCAAGGGCAACGGCAGCTATGTCGGCGAAGCTGCCCATGACCGATATGGCTCCGTAGTGCACCGTCTGATGCCCTCTGAGGGCTGGTACCGCGACAACATGCCACCGTACAAGGCAGCGCTGGAAGATGGCACGCTGCTGCTGCCACAGCACGACGGCCTGCTGCAAGGCCATCGAGCCATCCGCCTGGTGCGCGGCGTGCCACGCATGCCGGAAGGCAAGACATCCGATGGAAGCCATGGCGACTCGACCATGGCCTGCATCTATTCGCATGCCGCTGCACGCATACAGTGGGGGCCTGTTCACGTCAGCAGCCGCCCGCGCGGCAGCCGCCTCGATGCGTCCCTGGAAGGCTACTAAATGACTCGCGGAATCTATGTTTCCCCCACCGAATTCGTCTCGTTTGCCGAGGCGAAAAAGCCCAATGCTCCGCTGGTCGATGAGATCGCAACGCGCGCCCGCTCGGGGGACCTGTTCGGCCTGGGCTTTTTGCTGCCCAACCCCGACCCGATCCTCAAGAGGCAGGGCAAGGACATTCGCGTGTACCGTGACCTGCGCAGCGACGCCCATGTGGGCGGCTGCATCCGGCGCCGGAAGGCAGCAGTCAAGAACCTTGAGCTGCGCGTGAACCGCGAAAAGGCCAGCGCCCGGTCCACCCGACTGGCGCGCGACATCTTCAGCAGCCTTGACACCGATACGCTGCTCAATGAGGTTTTGGACGCAGTCTTGTACGGCTGGCAGCCGCTGGAGCTCAATTGGGGAATGCTGGGCGGTGCCCTGGCACCCTTGTCGGTGGTGGGCAAGCCGGGCGAGTGGTTCATGTTCGACCAGGAGGCCCAGCTGCGGTTTCGCAGCCGCCAGCAGCCCATGACGGGCGAGGAACTGCCGGCCCGTAAATTCCTGCTGGCCCGCCAGGAGGCGAGCTATGCCAACCCCTATGGGTTTGCGGACCTGTCCATGTGCTTTTGGCCCACGGTCTTCAAGCGTGGAGGACTCAAGTTCTGGGTGACCTTCACCGAGAAATACGGAACTCCCTGGCTGGTCGCGAAAACCCCGCGCGGCACGCCCAAACACCAGAATGACGAGCTGCTCGACAGTCTGGAATCCATGATCCAGGACGCCGTCGCGGTGATCCCTGACGACGCGAGCGTGGACACCCTGGAGGCCGGCGATCGCGCGGGCAGCACCGACCTCTACAAGGAGCTGCTGATGTTCTGCCGCTCCGAGGTGTCGATCGCGCTGCTCGGGCAAAACCAGAGCACCGAAGCCAGCTCAACACGCGCCAGCGCGGTGGCCGGTCTGGAAGTCGCGGCCGAGATCCGCGACGGTGATGCACGCATGGTCGAGGCCACACTCAACCAGATGCTGCGTTGGGTGGTAGACCTCAATGAAGGCCCCCAGGCTCCGGCGCCCAAGGTGGAGCTGTACGAGGAGGAGGAAGTCAATCAAGCGCAGGCTGCGCGGGACAAGTCACTCACCGAATCGGGTGTGAAGTTCAAACCGGCCTATTGGAAGCGCACCTACAGGCTCCAGGATGGCGACATTGAGGAGGCTGTGGCCGACCAGCCCCCTGCAACGGTCAACACCCCAGCCGAGTTTGCCGAAGCAGCAGGCACAGTCTCGCCTGATACCGCGCAAGCGCTTGGCACCGGGACGGCACCGACCGTGGCCGGCTGGGTGGCGCAGTTGCACGGCCTGGTCAACACGCACAGCGACCCCCAGGCCCTGCAGGAGGCGCTGCTCGATGCCTATAGCGATCTGCCCACGCAGGAGCTGACCGAGCTGATGGCCATGGCGTTTGAACTGGCGCACCTGCAGGGGCGTGACAAGGTCGAGCAGGAGAGCACCCGTGCCTGATGCCAACACCGTCGACGGCGTGCGCCAGCAGTTCGCGGAGCAGATCGATTTCCTGCGCAGAAAGCTGAACCTGCCCAGCGAAACATGGCGCGACATCCAACGCGCGGCGCACGATCGGGCGTTCATGGTGGCCGGCGCAATGAAAGCCGATCTGCTCGCAGATCTGCGTACTGCCGTGGAGCAGGCCGTGCAGGGTGGCTCCATTGGAGAGTTCCGCAAGACTTTTGCAGAGATCGTGGCCAAGCACGGATGGACCGGCTGGACCGGCCAGGGCAGCGCGGCAGGCGAGGCTTGGCGCACGCGGGTGATCTACCGCACCAACATCACGGCCTCCTATGCAGCCGGCCGGCGCGCGCAGCTGCTGGACCCCGACCTACTAAAGCGCCGGCCCTACTGGCGCTATGTGCACAACGACAGCGTGTCACATCCCCGGCCGCTGCATAAGCACTGGGGTGACATTCGTCTCACGCTCCGATATGACCACCCGTTCTGGGACACGCATTTCGGCCCCAACGGCTGGGGTTGTCAGTGCAGCGTGGTGGCGGCTGCCGCACCTGGCCCGGATGATGCGACCGAGCCGCCCGACGGATGGGATGACATCGATACGGCCACAGGTGCCCCTGCGGGCATTGATGAAGGCTGGGACTACGCGCCTGGCGCACGGGCCAACGACGACCTGCGCAGCTTTGTGCAGGACAAGCTGATCAACTATCCCCCTGCGATCAGCACCGCGCTGTCGCGCGACGTCAACCGCTACATCAACGCCGAGCAGTTGGTGCCCGACTTTGTGCGCGAGGTGCTGGGTGATCGCCAGCGCCGCGACCCGCTGTGGCTGGGATTCGTGGAGAAGCCCGACGCGATCGCGCCCTTGATCGGTGTGGATGCCCGGGGCTACACAGCGCTGCTGCCAGCTGATGCACCACGCCATGTGCAGTCATCGCATGGCTTCGACGGCTCTGGACAGCGCCCGGCGTCGCCGGAGGATTTCGCGCTGCTTGAGAGCGTGCTCAACGAGCCCGACCAGTTGCGGGCTGGAAACCCTTCACGCCACGGCAATGCCACGCTGGTGGCGACCAAGACGATCAACGGTGAGGTGTTCCGGGCTGTATGGGAGGTGCTGTCGGGGCGGCGCAATCGCTCGCTGTCGCTCACCAGCTTGGTGATCAAGACCGGCCAATGAAAAAGCCTTGCACCCCCCAACCTAGAACGTCCGAGGACGAAACCGGGTTTGAACACCCGGGGGTTGATGCTGTGCAAGGCTGTGTAATTTTACCGAAGGGGCTGATATGCCGCAAATCATCGCGCTGACCGATCGCAGCGGTTTGGACTACCTGCAGGGCCTGGTCGAACGCAGCCGCAACCTGCTGCCCGTTCTCAAGGAAATCGGTGAAGACCAGGCCCAAGAGACAAAGCAGCGCTTTGCGACGGCCACGGACCCAGATGGCAATGCCTGGGCACCCAACAAGCCCGTCACGATGGCGCGGTATAGCGCACTCTTCGCCCGCAAGAAGGACGGCACGCTGACCAAAGGTAGCCAGGCCAGGCTCGCCAACAAGAAGCCAGGCACTGGCGAGACGCGCATGCTGGGTACAACGATCAACTACCAGGTGCAGGGGGAGGACGCTGTGGGCATCGGCAGCCCTATGGTCTACGCCGGCACGTTCCACTACGGCGCCAAGTCCGGCGAGTTCGGCTTCGGAATCTACGCAAGCCGCAATGGCAGCTTTCCGATCCCATGGGGCGACATTCCTGCTCGGCGCTTCCTGGGCATGTCCCAGGCCGGTCGGGATAGCGTCGTCAACCTGGTGCGCTCATACTTGCTCGACGAGTAGCCGCTGCCAGCAAAGCGGCCAGAAGCGCCGACATCATCGTGTTTCATAGTGGGAAATAGATTTGCGGATTGCCTTCCCATCTCTTCCCACATCTGCCCCGGTTTTCCCGATTTATCGCACCTCTCCCTCTTTCTTTATCTCACTGCCGTTCAATCGGCGAGATGATCGACTACACCGTCTCGCACTTCGTGTTCGAGGAAAGCCTGATCGAGAGCGCCGGCTACATGTTCGCCGGCCCGCACAAGAAAGTGCACGAGCTGTTCACGCGCCGCGTGATCGAGATGCAGACCCGCTTCGATGCCGGCGAGGACGTGGCCGCCGAGCTGCACGGCATGCTCTCGCGCTGGCTGTTCAACCACATCCGCAACGAAGACACCGGCTACGTGGACTCGGCCAAGGCCTATCTGCGCATGGCGCGCGAGTCCAGTCCTGCCGCCGAGAAGGAAAGGCTCAAGAACGAAGTGCTGCAGGAGCTGGAACTGCAGCGCAAGAAAAAGGGCTGGCTGGCACGGCTGCTCAATCGCTGATCGCCCTCTCCCCCTGCAGCGCACCAATAAAAACGGCTCCCGAGGGAGCCGTTGACGTTTCACCCGGCGAAGGGCCGAGCGGCCCGGTGATTACTCGCGCACCACCAGCACCGGCACGCGCACGGCGCCCAGCACGCGCTGGGTCACGCTGCCCAGCATCAGCTTTTCCAGGCCACGGCGGCCTTGCGAGCCCATGATGATCAGGTCGGCGCCCGTGCTCTCGAGCACACGCACGATGCCTTCGTGCACCGCATGGCCTTCGCCCACCACGGTGGTGGCGGTGATGCCGGCCTCGTCGGTGATCTTCTTGACGGCGTCCAGCGTGGTGTTGGCCTCGGCCGTGGCCGCGCTCAGGTACTGCGACTGGCCGTAGGCGAAGTCGGCGCCCACGCCCGTGAACGGATAGGGGTCCACCACGTAGACCGCCGTCAGCGTGCTGCCA